>JADEYI010000064.1_pt1 | contig 200508 bp, 256 predicted proteins | sample 8542331 | NCBI WGS metagenome assembly JADEYI01 (sample SAMN16510988, study PRJNA670497) | mine drainage metagenome | isolation source: biofilm near Copperflume 1 | place: Germany: Marsberg coppermine Kilianstollen | collected 2018-02
TAATAATAATAATAATAATAATAATAATAATAATAATAATATTTTCATACAGCACTGATGAAAGGAATGCCATTGCTGCAGGCGAGGCTGTGTGGCGGCGCACGCCTGAGCTGGCGCCTCAGAGCAGCACGAGCGCCGAGGCTGCCACAGCTGTGGCGCCGGAGCCCCCCGGCGGCAGCGGGGGGCCCGTCCCTGTGGGCGCCAGATCTGGCACGGACTACCTCTGGTGCGGCAGCGTCCGCACGCTCGTGTCCTCGCTGCCTGCCGGGCAGGCCACAAGCGTCACTCTGCGGGTGCGCCCCTCCCTCGCGTTCTCCTTTCACTTTCATGTCATCGAATAAAACCAGGGAGAATGCACAGACAGACAAGGCAGTGCGAGCGAGCGCCATGAAAGGAGGAAGGGCAAATTGTCAAGATTGCAAGGTTGGTTTTCTGGAGACACCCCGAGTAGGAATTCATGCAACAGCTGACGTCGGGATTGCTCCGAGATGCTTGAGAAAGTTGTTTGCCGCTCATGTTGCACAAGCAGCAGCAGTATTCTGCATGTGTTGCAATGGGAATGTGTGCATGCAATCAGCTCTTTGGTGCTTGTAGCTGGCAGCTTTGCTTTTGCTGAAGGATGTCCGAGCAGGGGTGATTGTATTGCAATGGCATGTGTACAAGCAATCAGATGTTGGCTGCCTGGTTTCACCACGTTTTGGCATGGGGAAAAAGTGTCTGAGCAGGGGTGAATGGTGCAGGTGGCTGTCATGGCGCCAGGCGTGTATGACATCAGCGATTACCTCATACGCTGGGCGTTCCCTGATGTGGACAAGCTGCAGTACAGCCAGCCAGGGCCGCCAGTAGTGCTCAGAGTGGAAGATGAAGAAGAAATCTAGCTGTAGACAGAACTGCACAAGATTTTTTTGCTTTCCAGCCGTACTTTGGCACATGCTGCTAGCACCAGCACATGCCATGCTAGCTATAATGTCAAACAGCATATGTGCCATTTACTACAGAAGTAGTAAACTGTACAGTAAAGTTCGAGAACTTTAAAATATGTAGGTCTCAACTCCTTGTCTTAAGGTTGCAGTGTATGTCTTACGTCCAATGTTTGGAAATGAAAAGGGGTCTGATCAGCCTAACAGTCTGAAGGCAAGCTTGGACTCGCCCGTCAAAATCGACTGGCCAAGGCTGCATTCAAATGGCAAAATTGTTGCAACTGTAATGACATATCACAGTACCTCGAAAATAAAGGCAACTGTCTGATATGTCACCAAAATATTGTTTGCAAGGCGGACCCATCCCATTGCATGATGATCATCAAGATTCCCCATGGACTGGCGGGTTACACCACGGACAACGAAGAAACAGTCTTTGCACAGCTTTTGAACATCCATCACTCCCAACGCCCATACTGCAATTAAACAATTTCGCAATATTCAAATCGCACAATGAAAGGAAGGAGATGAGAATTCAGCTCTCTTCAGTCCATGCAACTAAGGAGCAGATCACGCTGCTGAGTTCGACCTCGTTCTCGATCGGGTTCTGACACCGTTTGCAGCCAGAGCAGGCGTTGCAGGCCCCTCAACACCTTCACCCCTTTCCTCCTTCATACCATTTCTCCCTGCCGCCGCGTCTGCAACAACTCCACTTCCCTCTCCCTCACCCCCTTTGCCTTTCGCTCGCCGCCGTTTCCTGCCGGAAGCTGCCTCACTCTCAATGCGCGCTCCGGCACCCTCAGAGAGAGGGATAACGATGACATCAATTGGCGCCACAGTATTGGAGGTCTCTGCTGCGACAGCGGCCGCCAGTTGAGGTATTTCTGGGCCCTTGGCAACTGCCGCCCCTGAAGCGGCTGCGGCCGCGCCCGCGCGCATGATGTGCCCTGCACACAGAGAGACCGAGCAAGTCAGGCAGCAGAAATTGCTGAAGATCCAGACATGCTTGAGGACTCTGCTCCATAAGAGCACCCCCTCACATGAGGCGTGACGCAAAATACCTGTAATAATGTTGTTGCTAGGCAAAAAGTGACATTGGCAGACCTGGGAGTTACCTCTGGGAAGACACTGATTGTGTAAACAGCAGCTGGCCATTTGGCTACTCAGAGATAGAAGTGCTGTCATGTTGCCTGGACCATAGAGCAGCAGGCGATGCATTCGGGTTGCTGCTGCTCGACAGTACAGGCAATACGAAGCATCTCTATCTTGCACTGGGGCATAAGGCATACCTGTTGCTTTGGCATAATCGTCCGGGTCCATGTCTGCCAGAGAACCAAACAGATCTTCGTACCCTTGTCTGAGCTCAAACCAGTACACCAGAAACTGGTACGGTGCGTACTTCTCATACACCTGTCCAATGTACACATGCAGCTCATTAGCATTCTCCCTCTTGTTCGTGGGTTCAACACTCTGTGGGCCACTTCCACGAGCAAATGGGCGAGATTTTCTCAGTGCGCTACTTAACGCCTACATTTTGCATGGCCAATCCACAGCTGTGGCATCATGGAAGCATCCCTGTCACATGAGCTGAAAGTTCCCAAGGCAGCCATTTCAAAAGCATACTTCACGCCATTGCCTCTGATTCAGCTCTGCGCGAGTGTTGTCCACATGCAAAAGACTACCCACCTTCTGGGCAGCCTCCTGCAGAGTTCTGGGGCTGAGCCCCGACAGCTTGTGGCGGTGTTTTAGGTGGCGCGCAGTTTCTGTGTCGGCCGGGATGCGCTCAAAGTGCCCCAGCAGCTGCAGCACGTTGGCTGCTGTGAAGGGGCCCATCCCAGACAGCGGCAGCAGCTTCTTGTACAGCGCAGATGCATCCATCCCTGGCTCCTCCAATGCCAGCCCCGACACTGTGCCGTCCAGGAACTGAACACACCCATTCCACCCCATGTCACTTTTTTGAATCACTTCATGTTCCTGGCACAGTCAGACTTGGATGGCGATGAGTTGGAACTTCCTCCTCAAAGAAGGACTGGAGGTGGGGGAAAAAATGCTCTGTAGAAAACAAGCTGGGCAGTGGTTGGCGTGTGCATGTACTGAGTCTTGGGACAGCTCCCATAAAAACATCCCACTTCCTCAAGAGGGGGTGTCCAAGGTTGTAGCGCAGGTCTAGACATGGAACTCAAGATGGAACCATGGTCCCTGTGCATAACAGACGGTCGGCAGGGACCCCCAAGTTTTCACGACATCTTTTAAAGGAGCCAAGAAATTTACTGCACCTGCTGCGCCAAGCCGTGGATCGTTTTGCCGCGGTACCCGACGCCGCATCGGCTCTGCAGGGCTTCGACACCGGCAGCCGCCACCTGCGCGCCAGCTCCTTTATCTACTTGTATACAACATCCTTTAGGGCATTAGGATACACTTTAGAAAGTAAAAGTTGCCTTTGTATTGTGAGTTCTGCCCACCTGGGCCGGGGTAGGGAACGCGCCGCCGCCGATCTCCGAGCACAGCGCAGCGTTCATGCTGATCGTGCGGCCCCACCTGTGAGAAATTGGTAAGATAATTTACATGACTGATGAGGTTCCAAAATTTTGGCCCATTGATAAGTGTGTCCTTCTCCTGGTGCTGTGTTATCCTTCCAATCTGTCCTGACTGTTTTCAAGCTAACAAAGCACCATTATAGAAATAACCTTTTCAATTGCCAGAATTGCAAGGCGGTTGAGTTTTGGCATGCAAGATCCAAACTCCAGAGTGTGCTGTGAGATTCAGATGGTTTGATGATCCTTTTTCCAAGCCAGGCTGTAAGGTTCTATCTAGAGGCCTCACCCGCAGTTGCACAATGTGATGCTTTTGACCATGTCCTCCCAGAGAGTGGGCGACCGGAACATGTGGCCAAAGTTGGCGGCCTTGGCCTCCGCATGCATGCGCTGCAGCGCTGCCACAACCTCGACATCGGTCGGCGCCAGGCTGAGCATGCGCACCACCTGTGACATCAGCGCCATGTCACCAGTGACTCAGCTGACCTAATCTGTATGTCATTGTTGGGGGGCATGCGCATGCCTCCAGCTTTGTGCAAGTAAGCCCACTGTGGCGTTTTAACTGCTATACCTACGTGCAACATTGCCAGCAAATGCAATGTGTGCCCACTAACAAGTGCTATGACTTGGGTCATAGAAGAATTACCTGGCTCTGGAGGTGTTGCTCATCACTAGCTGACAGGGGATCTGTGGTTTCCACTGCCACGCTGAGCTCTGAGCCGCCCTCTAATGTGGACTGGGTGATGCGCACTGGCACTGCTGTGTCGTCTGCTGTGCGCAGGGGCCTCTCAAAGGCGGGCTGGCTGCCGGGCACCGAGGAAATCGCCTGTGCAAGTGGAGCTTAGTAGATGTCAGGAAGGAATGTTGAAGGGCGGGGACCCACCCAGATGGGAAGGTGGGTCCAGGTATAGATTATGGAGTTAATGTCGTAATGTTATATACTTTCAAATGCAACGCTGAGGCCTGAGCTACGCACCTTGACCCATCTGTTCGGAGCCAGCATGAAGAATCCGTAGCTGCTGACTGCCGTCCCCAGATCGAAGCCTGTCGGGGCAGGGACCTTGACGATGTGGCATGTAGTAGATCTGCAGCCTGCTGACGCCATGCGTGCCTCACCGGATCGCCTTCTTGCGATGAGTGGACGGATAGCTAGCCAGATCAAGCCGGCTTCTCGGACGGCCAGAGCTCTGGTACTTCTTCCAGGTAAGATAGACAAAGAAATGATGAATTTAGATTGTTGCCGTGCTGCAAGAATGCTGGACAAATAGAAGCCCGACACAGTGCAGTGAGGATCAGTCTTGCAGAGCAATTGATCACTAGGAAAATTTCCCAAAATTGGGTGTTCGGGCAGAGAGCTGCATACAAGCTCAAACTTGAAGCTTTATCTCTCGATGTTGATATTAATATTCCCCCGTGTACATCGCATTCATCGCTGCGGAGTGTGGAGGAAGCTGCTAGCATGATTACGTGAGCCACATGAACGGTGACTGAGCTTTGGCGCCAAAGCGCTCTCGGATGTATATTTCACGATACAAGTTAGCAGAGGAGGAATAGGTATAACGGATCCAGAGTGGCTAAAAATTCCACGTCTGTGATCCTTGCAGCAAGCAAAGGTGGCCTGTGAGTGCACAGAAGCAGTGACATCCATTAAAATCTGCATGCATTTTTGCAGAAGTTCAGATTGCAACGTTTCTGTTGCTTATCTACCATGTAAAAAGTGGATAACTATCAAATAACGGTTAGCACACGAGATAAGTGGCAGAATTCTCCAGGAATGTTCATAACTGCCGCATGACAACCGCCACTGGAGTTGGATTTTGACTCAGTGGGCATTTTCTAGAAGCACAGCAGCTGTCAGAAAGCATGGAAAAGTCAGCATGCAGCCTGTTGAGCCAGATCGAGCAGGAGCTCATTGCCCTGCGGGCTCAAACAGTGCATAACCTGGAGCAGAAGGTGCACCTTTTCCCCACTATAGCGAGCTGATATTCGTCACGTGTCAGTTGCAAAAGGCATGCAGCACTCGTTTGAGCAAAGGGCTAAGATCAGCTCTACACTGAAGCATACGGGGTCCCTTGCCACCTTCTGCAAGGGATGCTGTCTTCTTCACTGACAGATCTCTGCCAATATTGAAGGCTGTTCGTTGCTGCCAAGAAACATCCAGGACTTACCCCCCAACTCATCTTGGTGATACCATTGCAGTTGACAGAGAGGGAGGAACAGTTGAGCACAGTCAGCAGCAGGTTCCTGCAGCTCCGGCAGGACTTTGAGTACAACCTGCAGCTCCTGGATGGCCGCGATGCCGAGTTGATGCAGTATGAGGCGGAGGTTGAGGGGCTGCAGTCTGGCCTGGAACAGCAGGGATGCCTGGTGGAGGAGCTCCAAGCATCCCTCTCCAAAGCCCAGACAGGTAAGACATTTGCCACAGTGACTCGCTTGGCCTTCATCGAGAATAGCACATCGGAATCCCATCCTTGTTGTTGGACTGTAGCAGCACAGCATGGCTTGCTGACAGGCGTAGACCCGGTGCCCTGCCATCTGTTGCTGAGGTGTTATCACTTGTCAGCTGCATGATGTCAGGACTTTTGGGCAGCTCCTGTGCACGCCTACTGTGCAGATCTTGCTCCTATCGATAATGCATTTGTAGGACATGTGATCATTTTGCCTGGGGGTTTGTGCAGACTTGGCGAGGGAACAGCAGGTGCTGCAGTCAGCGACAGAGGTTTGGCAGTCACACCACCAACAATTGGTCCAAGAAACCGCCCAGATCAGACAGCAACACGAGCAGCAGCTGCGCAGCATAGCCACTGACTTTGAGGCGAGGCAGGGTGCTGTGCTGGCTGAATTGGCAGAGGCAAGGGCCAAGATGGATGTGGCAGTGAACGAGAATGCTCGGTTGCAGGCGTCACAGGCAAGCCACTGGCTTTAGTTGCACGTGGTGAAGCTGCACGTCTCTCTTGATGCTTAGATTCGATTGACATTTCTAAGGGCAAGAGAAAGGTCTGATATGCAGTCTCACTACAGCAGGCCATCTTGACATGCACAGTGGGACTGCAATGTTGACGGGAAATCGAGAGGGTCTCATGTCAATTTGTTTGGCTGGTGGACATCTGCAGGAGGAGGCTGCGAGGCGAGTAGCGGCTGCAGGGCAGAGCTATTCAGCAGCCACTGCTGAGCTGCAGGTGACCCTTGCATCTCATCACTCGCAAGCATGCTAATCAAGACATGCCAAACCAGTGCTGTAGCTTCCTTATTACAGCTGTGCCATAATCAGCATTGCAACTACCGAAGTCAGTAGAGAGACAAAGATAGAGTGTGTCTTGCTCAGGCGCTGCAAAGGAGCAGAGATGCTGCAGAAAGGGAGCTCACAGAGGCGAGAGCGCAGCTTGACCGGGAGCGCATACATCACCACAATTCCATAGCACACCTTCAAGAGGTTTGTTGCATAAATTTTACTCACCACAGTGTGGGTCCCACATGCTCAGTGAAACCTCTCGTCTCATCCTATCTAGACATCTGAACATCATATGAGCAGAGTGGCGTATGTACACCTCTGGTATCAATGCCCAAGGATGGGGGCATTGTTTGCTGCAGGAGAGGGGAGTGAGCGAGAGGAGGCACAAAGCAGCTGCCGCGCAGCTGCAGGCTGAGCTGGAGGCGGCAACTGCTGCAGCCCAGGAAGCTGAGCGGAAAACAGAGGCGGCCGCATGCTCTGCAGCACAGGTGCAAGCGGAGCTTAAAGCAGAGCTCGCCAGACTCTCAGGTGCCAAGCATAAGGGACCATCAATTATGATGTGATTTACATGCAAAAATGAATAGTATTAGCTTTCCCTGTGGCAAGAACTGCTTTCTGAAAGAGTGTCTTGTGATCTCTGGTAGAAGCAGATTGCATGCAGAAGGATGTTTATTTTGTAACATGCATGCAGGTCGGAGTGCAGCGCGAGAGGCTGCAGAGAGGGAAGGCGTGGGGAAGCTGGAAGCTGCACAGAATGAGTGCAAGCAGCTGGAAGAGCGGCTTCGGTCCCAACACGATGCAGAGATGTCTGGGCTGAGGCAGCAACTCCAAGATTTGCAGAGGTAATACCCCAGCCTGTTGCAATTAGTTGAACACCGCATGCGAAGGCAATAGACAAAAAGTAACTGGTTAATGTTGCCATGGCTGTAAACATGGATGTTCTGGAACATCCTCTGTAAGACACATTGTGATAATGTCAGACTGTGTGTGCAGGAGGCATGAGAAGGAGTTGCATGACCGTTCAAAGGCAACAGCAGCTGAGATTACTTTCTTGGAGGCCAAGATTCAGTCCTTGGAGCAGGCACTCAAGAAGGGGACCAACAGCATGCAGAAGCTGCAGGTTGAGTCTCACCCTTCTGTGAATTGTGGCACAAGCGCAATAAATTCTCCACAGCAATTACTATTGGACATTCTTCTCTGGCAACGTCCAACAAACAATTACATCAAATTTGATTTTAAAAATCTGATATGATGATGTGGCATTCCGGGGAGCAGGAGGCACAGGCGGCTTTGTCATCGAGGGATGCTGAGCTGGCAGCGCTGCGCGCTGAGGTGGCGGCTCTGCAGACGGGAACGCCCCAAGCCGGCACGGCAGCCCGATCAAAAACTCACAAAGCTGCCGCCGCAACACCTGAAGGGTCTTCGGCGGCGGCTGCACAGCGCTATAGTCAACTCAGTCCCGGGTAAGCCGCTGCACTGAACAACAATTATCCTGCATGCAATTGATTATTTCACAAAGTTGTATCTGTATCATGAAGATGCATGGGATGTGTAAGGGTGGCAGTGGTGTGCAGATGGGATTTCTCGGAGCCAGAGTCCCCTGACTGGCTGCGGGGTGCTCTTGGGGGTGCCAACAGCGCCAGAGGATTTGAGGAGGACGCCTCGAAGCAGCTACGCCTTCAGAATGCCGGCCTGCAGGTCACAACACTGACTTCACTCAGAACATCACCTTGTCATCATCCATTACCTTGTCAGCATCCATCCTTGGCACTCATAATAAGTTTCCTCAGCAGTCAACAACTGTCATCTTGCCCAAACAAAGTCAGATCAAGTGAGGAAGTACACACGCATCCCTGGCACTCACAAATCCTACCCTCGGCAGTCTTTTAGGTCTGATCGTGCTCAAATATAAACAGCAAGAGTCTAACAGGAAATGTGACTCATAACATGATTTCATGTGGCCGGCAGGCGGCACTGGAGGGAACGCAGCAGGAGAACAAGAGGCTGTGCGCTGCGCTGGCAACGCTCACTGCTGACATGGAAGCACTCGCGCACGCCGTAAAACGCCCTGTCGCAGACTCCTCTCCCCGTAAGCATCCGTTATTTCTTACAATCACACCGTGTGCTGTCTATGTGCCCCCCTGCATGTCAAGCAATTTTTCCCAAAGGAGTGGGATAGCCTGCATCCTGTTTTGGCCACTCCGGTGACGAGCAAGCATGAGGCACGCAAGCCATCTTGTTCAGCATCCTGAAGATTGTACAAATGTGTGATTACCCGGCTGGAGCATGTGCACAAAAGCAGGAGCAGCAATACAACTTTCCGTCAGTGCCAGAGAAACCTGTCGGGCAGACATGATTGTGCAGTGATCCCGGATTATATATTTTTTGCATGTTGTGGATGATTTCAAAGAAAATTTACCTTGGCTGGCTGGCAGAAAACAATTGATTGATGCAAGAGTGTATCTGCATTCGCCAGGTGTTGCTGAGCTGGAGCGCCAGCTGGCAGAGGCGCAGCGCAGCATGGAGCGTCTGAGCGGGGAGAACGAGCGGCTGATGGAGATCAGCAGCGAGCTGCGCGCGCAGCGCCACAAGGCCGACCGCGCCGCCGCCCTGGCCGGTGAGCTGATAACATTTGAATGACTGATGGAAAATATCAATGACTCATCGACAGCTCGTCTGCTCTGGTAGTATTGACATTCCTCCGCCTGGCTTGTCTGCACTGTGCCTTTCTTCAGCAGATAGTAACCGGCCACTCTTGGCCGCCTTGCTTTGTGTGTCAGAACCCATTTTTCCAGAGAGATCTATATCTCACGGTTCATTAAAACACGCAAATGTCTTCAAGTATGGTGACAAAGATGCTCTTGATGTACTGCACTGCCGGGCACCTGCACGTTCCCAAGCTGCTATGCCAAGACGTAGCTTTATGCCCTGAAACACTTTCCCTGTGGTAGCCAGTATTTGTTACTCATTATTTTGACCTTCACATCATTGTATGGTCTTCTGTGCAGGTTCTGCGCCGCAGCAGGCAGCCAATATGGGCGCAGTGGTGCCTGTTCAGGGCGCAGCCAGGCCACAATATCCTGCGCTGCCCCCCGGCTTCTTCGGCGCGCCAACCCCCGGCGGCTTCCAGCCCTACGGCGCATCCCCCCTGCATTTCTTCGTCGGCCCCCAGTTCCTGCCCCCTTTCGCATTCCCCAACCTACCAGCTCAGCATGACTCGCGCTTGCATCAGCAGCCGAGCACAGGAGCACGGGAATCATCCAGTGAGGGTGGGCAGGGGGCGGGAACCGCAGGCAAGGGTGGCAAAAGCGATGGTGCTGACGGGGACAAGGGGTATGCTGATGTGGCGCAGCGGCTTCGCAGAATAGAGGCTCTGGCCGAGGAGATAGCGCTCGCGCAGGTGTGTCAGTGGTATTCACGCTAGTACTGAAGAGACCAGAGAACTCAATAAGCCAAATGACAGTTATAGCTTCCACCACTGGTTGAGGAGAGGGTGAATGGGCCCAGGGATGAGGGGATGATTAATTTGCATCCTATTTATGGGAAGGAGAAGAGAAGAAGAGAACTACCCTTGGGCGTTGCAGCGTGCCATTCAGGGAAAACAATGGAGGATGGGGATTAAAGGTGCATTATGGTGTTGTGCAGGTGCAGGGGGGTCAGAACAGGCAGCGAATTGCCAACAACCGCAGCAGCAGACTGAGCGCCGGGCAGGAGGTGAGTCACAAATGACTGCTCTACGGTGCCTGACCCGCTTTCCTTTCTTGTGCACATCCTCATGCTACTTAGGCCAAAAGCTACTGGGGTCTAGACTGCTGAGTTCAGTTGACTGTGCCCATCAATACAACACCGTGAATAATTGCCAGCGGCCGTTCACAGGGCGGCTCTGAGGACGCTCAGGAGAATGCTGGGGTTGTCGGTGCCAACATAGCAGCGCCAAGGGTGAATGTGCCGCTCAACACAGCCTCCTCCAGATGCACCCCTTCGCAGGCATGCTTCCACCCAAACTATCTGCAATCTGGATTTTGGTTTCCACACTCACAGTTCCACTGCACGATGCTTGTGCTGGGGAATTGCGCTTGCTGCAGCATAAAAAATCCTGCTTTCTATGTTTGCGTGTTATCCTTTCAGGTGCCCTCTTGTGTACTGTGCCAAGCTGGCAAGCTTAGGGTCTGATGAATTGCAAAATGTCAGTACACTCCCATGTGCAATGCAGAGGGAGCGGTTGCGCGCAATGCAACAGAAGGCGCTGGCCCCGAAGGTGCCCAGAGTGCGCAACTGGAACATTGTCGACGACCAGGAAGCCTTAGCCTTATCATAGCATCCCTCGGGAGAACTTTCGATGCTGCAGGATTGACAGAGGTGGTGTAAAAGGCCGACACATCATTAGGGTCCTAGGCCTGAGCTCATGTCGCGTGTGCTTCTATGCCTGTGACAGTTGGACGTCTTTGAGCATGGTTAAATTTGTGGATGACATTGTTCCAGTTGTTGGAAGGATGAGAAACATTCATGCAATGCAACAATGGCTCCTTTTTTCGTTGAAATTTTTCCCTGGAGTGCTTGGCCATGTCTTGTCATCGATGCAGGATCCAGAGCTTCAGATCTGCAATGTAAAATTTTGTATGATGTCCTGTATCATGCTTGTAACCTTGATGCATCTTGAGACATACTGTGCGGACCCTTAAAGCAGATCTCAATGTCAGTAGACTCTTCCCAAGTGCTTTGCATGTGATCAGATAATTCTTCCCCATCATGAAGCTCAGCTTCTTCGAAGAATTCTGCTTAACCAAGCTCATGAACTCTGATGAATTGCACATTTAATCAAGATCTTGCAGCACACTTGAGTGCTTTGCATCGCCTTACCACATTTCTATCGGCCCATCTCCAATTTCTTGCAACGCACCTCTGTCTACCTACGCCAATGCTCAGCAATGCTCCTGTGCAACAGTTGCAAACCCCAGTGTGTTCATGAGGAAATTCAAAAACATATTGCATTCCACACTTGTTTGTACAGAATATCACTTGAAATGCGAGTGGCCAACATTGTGAACTGTAGTTCTGCGTACATCTGTCTAACTGAAAGAGAATCCAACTATCAGCAATTCTACCCTACTTTATCCCCAGCATTGTTCTAGACGTTCAGTCTGCATTGTATAATTCGACATGAAAATAAAAGGAACGCTGCAACAAGAGTTGCGTACTCTGAACCCGTGCAGTGCCATTTGGTGTCTACAAAGTACAGTAACCAAGTACCGCCGCTTGGTCAAGTGCTCTACTCAGATGCCTCTGCAAGGCTCTCCTGCGCTGCCGCCTCGGCCTTGCCTGCAGCCATTGCTGCCGCGGCCAGAATCATGCCTGCAGGGCACGCCGACAACCTTGTCCATATAATTCCGGGAAGGCAAATGCACTGATGGCAACATTGCTCGCATGGCTAGAGAAACGTCAACCTGGCATGTTGTGAGCTATCCAAACCACTTGGGGCCTCAAGCTTTGCTGGTATTGCTGCTAGGTGTACTACATGGTGAATAAATGCATCTGGTGTGCAAGAGAGTACTGAACTTAATTTTGGAAAAGGTCATGTTCTAGAAAAGCTACCTGCTGAGGGGCTGCTGACGGCCTCTTTGGGCACCACATTGTTGGCGTTTTCCACATCGCTCCCCTCTGCCAGCAGAGCCTGCTCGTGCACATTTGTCACGTCAGGCTATTAGCAACACACCATGCAAACCATTCACCCACGATTTTGCAAAAGAAACGGCATGGTGCGATACAGTGATGGAAAAACAAGGCTCGTCTGGGGGGTACGGTGAGTCTCATGACCAATACTGATGAACCCTGATAAATTCAAATGTGGAATAGGAAATTCTGCAAAAGCAGAAGTAGTTGCTTCGCACACCTCTGCTTCTGCGATCCCTGCGGCCAGCTGCCGCTCAGCTTCCTCCGCGGCGTCGCCGGCGGGCAACTGCGGGGCGTCTTGCCCGGCAGATTCCGCGCGGCGCTCCGCATGCGACTTGAGGCCGAAGCCGCGCGCGATTGCCTCCGTGGCGCTCAGCCCGCCGCTCAGCACGTTTGAGGCGGTCTTGCGAGCCACCTTCGCATCCTTTGCCGGCATGAACGTTGCACCTGTGAAAGCAGCAGCCGCTCTCAACACATAGCCAGAAACTTTTGCAATTTGGTGCACCCTTCCCTGCCTTACAAGGGGCTTGCAGGTGCTGTTTCAGAGGAAGGTGTGTACTTCCAGATTTGCATGTGCATGCCTGTCTCCTGATATGTAGGACAATTTCCTATATCCTATGGGCCACTCTTTTGGTGCCCTGAGTATATCTCATACAGCAGCCCAAACTTGATGATGCAGGAATGCTGGAAGTACAGACGGCCGCTGGCAGCAACACTGGTACCTCCTGCCCGATTGCGCTTGCAGCCTGATCAGCTGCATTGGCGCACACTGCACAGGATTCGTGCTCCTACAAAGCTCTGAGGATCACAGAGAAGGATGCCGTGGAGAACGGCTCTCCCTTAAACCCTGTAAAGCGTCCGCTTATGCAGACCTGTGTGATGCTGCTTTGGCGCATCCTGCACAGGATCCGCGCAGCTATAATACTACAAGAGTGAGGGCTGGAGGGAACGCGCGCACCGGCTGCCAGGATGGCCCCGGCGACGGCAGCATCGGTGAGATCGATGGCGAGCGCGGACATGACAACGCCTGCCGCCAGACCCATCGCCAGCGTGCCAGCCGCCTTTATGTTCCTGTCCTTCTGCGCCTGCGTATAAAAAAAATTCCGAGATATTAGCTCTGGCTAGGCATCAGCTCTGCAGCTAGAAGCCTCGTGAGGAAAATTGGAAGGACGCAGGCTTCACGTGCGCGTCGAGAAACTCCCCGGGAGATCCATTTCGGGGAAAAAATCGCTTGTCTACCTTGCCCAATAAAGGATTGCCAAGTGGGATGGTCAGGAGATGAAACAGGACAATAAAGAAGTGAAACCTGTGAGCACGTGCAGCAGAAAGGGTCATGCAAAAAAGCGTAAATATCTATTGTTGACTTCTATAAGGCAGATATGCAACATGGAAACATTGTTTGCCTGAGAATTCGACACAGGACTGGTTACCTTGGCAGCAGCTCTTTCCTCCTCTGAGCTTTCCACCACAGCCTCATTCACTGTTGGCGAGGAAGGCTCGAGCACATCCGTTGCCGCAACTTGGGGCGTCAGGTCCGGCGCTGATGTGACGATGGCCGCTGATGTCACCGCTGACATCATTGGTTCCTGATCTGGCGCGGCAGTGCTCTCCGCCTTGAACTCTGGGGCTGCCTCCCTGACATCGCTCCATGTGGCTGACCCCCCGGTCTGCGCCACCGGGGTGGGGGAGTACCCCCTCTCTGTGGCCTTGCTGATCGCCTTTGCAGCCTGTCACAGCAGAAATTATCAGCCCATTCAAGACCTCACAGTGCGACTTGCAGAGCATTGTTCCTTCCTCTGGTTTGCATCTTGCAATGTCCATGACCTCGAAAGAAAACATAAAAATTTGCTGGCATGCCTCTTATGCTCAGTATGAGGGTTGGAGACTGCAGAAAGTGCGTTACAGTGTTTTCAAGCTACTTGTATCCGGACCCTATTTTTTTATACAGGATGCAGGTGATTACCTGCTGGCTGAGGTCCTCGGTGAGGTCAGCGGGCAGGCCGCCATCCGTGGGGTCCCAGGCGGCAGCGGTGACATCATCGAGCGGCCGCGCTGATGTCAGCTGCACCGCTGTCAGCTCCGGGTAGCCGAAGGAGCAGGCCACGTCTAACGCGGCGTCCTCTGGCACCCCAGCCGCCTTCAATGGCCTGTAAAGAAGAAACTCCCCAATTTCATGTCTTGACACAAGTTGCCTGAGACTATATTACCCGAGGCCTGATCCTGTGGTAGACGTCATGAGAAGCGGGGATACTCCCCAGTCCCAAAGCTGAGTGAGACTTCCAACTGTGTCTCTTAAGGCCATGGTGCGCACTGCACACATGATCAGCAAGCCAGGTGATCTATGGGGCACACAGGTACATGACATGCAAAGCAGGGTTCCCAAGAATTCAGATTTGAAAGCATCCACACCTGTTGTTGCTGGGCTCCCAGGAGGCGCCGCCGCAGGTCAGGTGCACAATTTTGAATTCGAAATCTGCGCCCTCCGGCACGCCCAGATCGGACACCCATACGTGGCCATCTGTCCAGGTCATGTCTGGTGCATCTCCAAGGTCCCATGAGCCTAACACCGGATGGCTGCCTACCACTTTCAGACCCTCCCCAAACGCCGCCTGCAGCAATCAAGACTTCCTGGTTTTGCAGCGGCCGAGACAGACCGAAGACTCCATTGGGATCAAGTCTTGACCTCTTCTTGCATTGGGGCTGCCAAGAAATAGGCACGGACAGCATGGGGGCACCCAGGGCCTTGCATGCTCTTTGTCACAGAAATGCACACAGTCATGAACAGCTGTCGGCATGCAATCCAGCAGAAGGGCCGGTAAGACATGCGCAGTCACGAAGGTTTATTAGGTGTCTCTTAGGGGCAAATTTGTTGTACTTTTGGAGTGGATGCACCCACCTGGAAGTGGGTGGAGATACGCACACGCACACTGCGCTGCTCATCAATCTGCGGCAGAGTTGCAGTTGGAGCATTGCCCTTGAATCCCATGACAGCTCTGGCGATGCAGGGCCTTGCACGCTGCTGTGCCACTTGCAGTCCAAGGGAGCATCCTGCAATGTGCGTGTGACACTTGCAGGGCTGCACAGTGGACAGTTGACTGAAGTGCCAGTGTGAAGTCAAAGCATCAAGCTTGGTAAGGCAACTGGCCCGCAACGGGTCAGTGATCCAGAGGTTTGCAGCCATCAGTACTCTGACAGAAGGTGCCCGATGGGTTTTGAACTCATGTGCAGGAAAAAGTCAATCTGTATGTGAAAATGCAAGATGTGGGCTTCCATTCTCCCATTTGTCAAATTCGGCAGTTGCCCATGTTCCATAAGCTTGTAGCTCTTTTATTGACGGGCTATCACTCGAAGTTTCAATTCCCTCAATTCTCGGCCAGTCTTGACTGTTCTGAGCAGGACTTTGCCAGGCATCAAGAACGCTGCAACACCCATCATTCGAACAACACAAAATACTGTGGCATCCCCGGATCTTTACCTGCAGATCTCCGCATTGATACTCGTGGTAGGGCAATCGCGGCCATCAGCTCAGATAAATCTTAGCTGTTGAAGAAAGGAAAGGTGCCGTCACGAGGGGTCCTCTTGAGGGGCCAGCACCCGGTCGTTCACCTGTGTCACGAGAAATCCTTATCAGCGTGAGTAGAATTGTTACTATGACCCGTCCATTCTAAGAGTCAGCCGATGCATTCCATATATCTGAGGGTGACCTAGGAGATCGCGAAAGGGTTCGACACAGACCTTGGTGTTTTACGGGGCGATGAGGAGTGTCAAGTGCAGGCGAACCCCCACGAAGAAGGTAAAGTGGTCTCAAGAACCGATCTACGGCCTTTCAAAACCTTTTTTTTCTTCGTCAAAATAATTTGGCGCGCTCCGCTACGAGGTCAGGTCTTGGTAACTCCCTCGACTATTGAACAGGGCCCACCTCATTGCCTCAACGCCCTTCCCCGAGGCGGAAAGCAACAGCATCGCAGTACGCGAGCCTTTGCTTCCCAGCTGACGCTGTCACAGATTGGGGTCGGCTGCACCTGCAGCCTCATCTGCGCCTTTATGGGATTGCATTGCACGCATGCATGCAATGACTGCAATGACTTACGCAAGTCACGCAAGCCACGGTGGCCAGATCATACTGATGTACCTCAGATGCATGCATGCGCATCAGGCTGGCCAGTGTGACTGGCAGTAGATTTCTTGCCGATCCTCAATGCAATTGGTGGAAACCAAGGCGACATGCAACTGCATTCCCTTATTAGCAGCAATTCACCTGTTTTGGCTTTTTCCTCTATACTATAGTATATACAGCGCGTGGTGGCCTTGGGCAAGCTGATTCATTCTATCAGCTGCCTGCGGTGGAGGCGTATCCTGAACACTTGTAAATGATAGAGTGAAGTGGACAGCCGTACGCCGTACGCAGACGCGTCTCCTCTGCGAATCGCATAAATCTGCTCTCATGGATCACTGCAAAAACCGATGATGTATTAGGCTCTCAGGCAATCACTAGTAGTGCGCAAGGCAGCCCCTGGGGCCCCCTATCCCTGCCATAGGCGACCTGGCGCTCGCACTGCCTTAAGGTACTAGCCCGTGTGAAGCATGCATGCCCATGTATCGCCCTATACCCTGTATCATGCAGCCCACAACATGCATACCCCCGAGGTGGCCCTGAATTCCACCAAGTGCACTGTATTGTCGTTGCATGCCATACATATGGTACGCATGCGGAGCTGCAGCATAATCGCCCTCTGAGATGATCGATTGATATCATGCATATGCACATGTGTAGCCTGCACATGAATGAATCTAGCGGTGCTGCCCAGTAAGATACAAGAGATTAAACCGGCCAGGCCAGGTTGATATGTCATCAGACAAGGGAACACGCTGTGCCGAATCTTGAGGGCCTAGATAATTCATAAGTGACCAAAAAACTGCAGCAACTTGGAGACTACCGTGCATCGGAGAAAGGATTCAATGTAACACATGGTCAACAAATGTACACCCTCATGGGCGGATGCTGAATGGCCATGCCCATATCATTTCCAACAAGAAACCATGGAGCGGCCATGCAGTTGACAAAAATCGCACAGAAAATACACAGATCAGAACAGAAGTAGTCGTGGATCCATCAGCCATCTTGAGTATGTCCTTCACAGTGGGCAAGCTGCATCTCTCTGTGAGTCGCTGGCGTTGGCAGAGCGCTCAACTTTCTCTCTGCAATGGTCAAGTCGGCTGCCAAACAGGGTTCTACTAAGTATTTGAATACATAAAGATGTTTCGGCCTTCAAGCACTCATATTGAGGCCGAGCTGGTTGCCGCGCTTGCAGGTGCCGGACTTCTCGTGGCACTGCCTGAAGTTGTTGGAGCAGGGTCTCTCTGCCTTCGATGCCACGGGGCCGAGCTTATAGATGAGCTCGTCATTGCACTGCTGCGCACCGCGCGGCTCGCAAGGCTGTGTGCGGCACACTTGCTCGCAGTTTACCGCCTTCAGGTCTTGCGTGAAGCACATGAAGATCTGCAAAGAGCACAAGTGAGTGAGAAGGAACGACGTGTTTTCTTGCTGAGTAATTTGAGGAATAGTCTCTATGGCGGCGCAAGACAGGTGATATGAATAGAATATAGGTGTCACTGGAGGTTGATGAGCAGGGTGCCCTGAGAGCAGGAGAGTTGTTCCACTTCATTTGGGTGCAAAGGCATGTCAACAACATTACAAGCAAGTTTTTGATTTGTAAGAGAGGGACATGCCTCATTGATGTAATCCTTGCCACCTCCGCCCTGGCAGTAGAGCAGCGGGCGCACACCAAAATCTGCCTCCAATGCATCCAGGAAGTCACTCCTGCTCACAGGGGTCTCACTGGGCTGGATACCCTTTGCTGCCAGCGCTGCCTGCAGTGAATATTTTTACCCCGTCAAGCACAAGCACCTATAAACACCGAGGGATAATTGCATGGCTAATTATTCTCATTGATTTGGTTACACGCTTTTCCTGTCTGGCTTACTGCTGTAAGAATTGCATAGCCGCATATGTTTCTTGCCTTGCATCATTCTATCTTCGAAGATGCATCGCAGCACGGAGAAATCTTACATGGAGGCAGCAAGCCTAAATCCAGCATGTCTTGTGGCAGGACATGCTTACTCCAATCTAGGACGGGCCTCTCTGCTTGCAGAAGGCTCTGTGACTGGACACAAGGAAGTTCGGCATTGGGTGGAAAGTTCTCACCGCAATGTCATAGCGCTTGTGCAGGTCGAGGGTCTCCTGGAAGTAGTCCTGCTGCTTGAAGCCGCTGCAGGAGCCATGGCAGTCCCATTCGTGCTCCCAGAAACAGGGGTTTTCTGCACACACGCAAGCAAAACTCTCATGGACGCACAGAACTGGATAGCAGTGCATTAAGCACCATGGCGCTGTCCTTGTTTATGACTACTGCTGTGTGGCATGAGCATCTTGCGGCCAATGGAAATATTGTTTCCTGGATTTGCAACCCATTGGATCCCAAATAAACTTGATTGCAACGAGATTGAAATATGAGGTGCCACAGCAACAACAGAACTTATGGGTGAAGTTGCCATCGAGAATCATCCAGGTTTGCCCAATTGCTGACAGTGACTTATAGATATTTGATTGCAAGTCAAGGAGCCTTCATATGGTGGTCAAGACCACTCACCCGTGGTGTAGCTGGGCCACTCGGTGTCCATATCAGCGCGGGTTTGGGCGTCTATCTTTCCGAGGTTGAACTTGTCGAAGCCGTCCTGCAGGCTGCAGTGCTCTGGATAATCCTGCTGGCAGTAGTTGTCCAGGTTCGGCCACAGCCCATGCAGCGTGAACCCGGCATCGCTGCGACATGCCATTAACGCACGCAATCAGCACGTATCTTAACCATGTTCGCTCTCTCGGCTGACAACTTTTGTCGGTCTGCATGTGGACTGCATGCCGTCTCAAGGCCTTTCAGAGATGAGGGAAAATGTATACAGCTGCACAGGCCAAATGAAGCCCCAGCAATGCAGAGTGGTGGCAGAGATTAGGATGGATGTGCTGTGACCATGCAGGACGGCGCAGCTGGGGCAAGCTCAGTGTGGGACGTGTGCAGGATCTGGTTGATTCAGGTTGTCAACCAGGGGACTCACGGCTCGGGAATGTGGAAGCAGCCCTGGTTCTTGAAGCAGAATTCGTTGGGCCACTGCCTGCAAGCACACGCCCCTGTGCTTCAAGAACCATCTCAATGGACAGGAGACCTCCAGGTATGAGTGGCCCAACACAAGCAGGCAAAGGAGAGACCTTAAGCCAGCACGCTTGCTCTTGCTTCATACCATTTAGCTCCTGAGCATATTACAGGTGTGCTGAAGGCATGGGCAGAGACATGCCGCCATCTTGACAACAAAACAGATTAATAGATCTGAAGAGGAGATCACCACACCTACCTGACAAGGAAATAGAAGGCGAAGTCTCCGGGTGCTGGGGCTGTGTCTGGGTTGTCGTCACTGCAGGTTGGACACTGCGCAGATGGAGAAGGTGAAGGTGAAGGCCGACGGCTGTCTACTGCCTGGCAGCACAGCAGCGGCGCTGCCAGCGCCAGCAGGACCACGCCGAATTTTACGCCGCGCATCGTGAGCTCCTGCACAAGAACAGAGACCACTTGCTTGCGCTTGGAGCATCGCAAGAATCAACTAATAGCTGAACTGATCTGTGGGAGGAAAGCTCAGAACAAGGGCATTGATGATGGCAACATTCGATTAGCTAGATCACTCTTACAGCAGAATCCTCTTGGTCGTGATAGATGGGGTTCCTACGCAGTGTACTGATCTGTTGATCTAGCTGAGCAGGTACCTTGTGCAAAAACAGGGCAGTCTTTGCAGCCTTGTTATCGCATGAAATATTAGAAATGAAGATTGCGACAAACTCAGGCCAAAGAACGGACACTTATAAGATTCCTTTGCGGATAAGGGCTTGTTGAAGTGATCAAGATGACTTCGCACGATCGGCAGCTGCCAGCTAACCAGCATTGGTCTGCAGATCCTTGATGGAAGCTAACTTAACGATTGAAAATTTCTTTGTGAAAAGACTCGTGTATCCGACATGTGGTGGTCCACCGGGACCCAAATAACCACTGATATCAATAACAAGACATCCAAAAGCCTGAGATCAGTAAGACAGTTGCGACCCACCTTCACGTTGAGAATCGGTGCAGGAGCTCCACTGAGAACTGTTTTGTTGGAGTGGAATGAAAATGCCCGGCACCATCGCCCTGGTACGACGCAAGAAAGATTCTCATGTCACCGAGATCCGAGGTAGACTGAAAGTGCACACTTGCAGGCAAACTAGGCAACACATTTATGTTGAGATTGATAAGGAGGTGGCCATCCATGTCTTATTGCCAAACATGCTGCCAATCCTGACCAGCACAAAGCTTGTGCATAATCCATTGATTACTTGTAAGAAGTGGTCGCCCTCAGGCTGCGAGTCAGCAAGCTTAAGCACATGCGCATGCATGCATGTATGGGAAAATTAGTCGAAACATGGGCCGCCTGTCTATGACTTCCCTGGACTGTTAAAGCCTGCATGCCCTTACTTTTGGCACTGGCAGTTGTCAACATCTTACAAGGCCTCAGTGACGATTGCCTCATGAGTCATGGAGTTCATAGGTCACAACCACCGCAGCAATATGCAACACTATTACCAAGCCAAGCCAAATTGCAACTGTTAACGTTTTGATTGTGCGTGGCACAATGGCGGCCAGAGTCTCAGTTTCGATATTCTCGTGAGACAAAAACCATTGTAAAGTTGGCCTCAGAAGCCTCTTCTTGCAAAGCCTGAAAACCTTGACAGCACTACTGGCATGACTGGATCAGTGAGTTGGGTCGTCCATGGATGCGCGGCTGGAGAGCGAACGCTGACGCATCATTATGCTCTGCTCCAAGTCACTCGGAACGCCCCCCAAAGCCCCCAGATCCACCTGAAGACAAAACCTCTCCTCATCAGTATTGCCTGTTGGCCATTGCCCAAAGTTTGCAGTTCCACAATAATCATGAATATTCACATCCCAGAGCATCATGGTGACCTGTCTAGAATTGGCAAACCGAGAATTTTGGGCACAATGGGACCAGTGTGAAGCTTGTCCAACAAGAAGAATTTCAATGAAAGCCAGAGGTGCGACAGGCTGTGAAGAATTGCAAAAATCGGCAGAGAAGGATCTAGTTGCTCACATGCTTGTCAAGGGCAGTTCCCAGGTCCCCCATGTGCGCAAATCGCCGCTGGGATCCCACGCTGCCGGGGTCCTCCAAGAATGGCGGGGGGACCCCCAGCCGCAGCTGTGATTGAGAGGGCCCCCCACTCTGCGTATCCAACGCCTCTGCAGACCCGCCCCGGCTCGGCGGCAGGCTCCGCGGCGGCCGCTTTCCGCTTGTGGCCTGCCCGATTGTGGCCTGCCCAGCTGTCCTTGCATGAGTCTCCGAGGGCACGGCCGCACTCGACCGCCCAGCTGACTCAGCATTCTCCTCCGAAGGAGCTTCATTCCCTGATCCTGCAGTGGGCCTCTGTGCTTGCTCGGAGGTTCCTGCACCAGAGGGCCTGCTGTCTGCAGCATCATGCGATGGCTTTTGATGCGTGGCTGCTGTTGGACTGACTGCTGCAAAGGCATCTGTGCGTTCGCCCATGTCAGCCGCCAGCTCATCGCCGCATGTTGCCTCTTCAGGCTCTGCTGCCTCTTCTGTTGTGCGTCCATTGACAGTGGGGCTTTTCCTCTGCTCTGCCTGCTTCGGCTTGGCTGAAGGCTCGCCATCTTCTGACACGGCGCGGCTGCTTCTGCTTTCTTGACTGATCTGCCGGCCTGCACATCCGCATACCTCGATTGCTCACTGCGAGAATTTGATCCTTTGTGCATATAATTGGCTTTTTTATACAGCTTTTAAACGTACACTGAAAAGCGATTTCCTCTCACATGCACGTGTAAGCAGGTCAAAGCATGGTAAAATCACGAGGTGACACATAAGGATTGTCTGGCATTCAAGATCACAAACACATTGTAAGATGTCTACATGCAGCACATGCGATCAGTGCATCCACGGACCTGTGAATGCTGGATCCCATGGCACTCGCGGGCGGGAGGGCTCTGGCCGGCCGTTGCCTGATCTGGCAGAGGAGCGCTGCGAGGAAGCTTCCAGGTCAGGCAGCGTGCGCGGCAGCTGCAGCGCAGGGAACGGAAGCTCCTGGAAGCTGAACGGCTGCGGCGGCGACGGCCGATCCAGATCCGCCACCCGCCTGCTCGCCTGCGCCTGCGAACACGAGTTTGAATTTGAACGACGGCGTCGGCAGATATTTCCCCAGCAATGGAACTCTGTCAAGAGCCCGCATCACAAGTGGTGGAGCCCAGCACTTGCTGGGTATGGGTAGGCCCCCCAAGAAACCACTCAGTAATCTGTAACACATGGCCAAGCTAATAGTGGCAGCTGGTGTTCTGGTTCCTGTGGGTCACTCTTCCCAAGCTGCTTTATGACAAAACAAACGAGGCACTATGGGTTCTTACTCTTGAAAATCACTCCCTGATCGATGCCATTGAAAGGCAATACAGGGGCCTGTGATTGCAGGACGCTCTCATAGATTGAATATTGCCATGAATGCGCACACATCCACAAGCCATTACTTTGCCTTTCATATAGAGAGCCTGCCTACAGTGAGCACAGAATGCTGACAGCCGGTATCTTGCCTTGTGCAGGGTGATGGACGAAGACACTGCTGGCAGCAGGTCAGCGGCAGAATCCATGTCAGCAGCGTCAAACGCCGGCCGGTTGCTGCCATAGCGCAGGAGGGACGTTGCAGAGGTCAGGTTCTCTGGGATGGATGTTGGGGCCCCCTGTTCCGGCAGAATTGCATGATTGATAACATTGACATGCTGTTCCTGCCAAGAGACAATGTGCGTCCGCACAAGGCGAGGCTGTCATATTCCTGATTAGACTCGCCCAATCCCGGCGAGACCCAATCATCTGTAGGCTCCATGTGTTCTCAGTCATGAGCTGTAGAGCCCCCTCCAAAAGTTGCTCGAATTTTACCGTCAAGCATCTTAGATGTTTAGTTGTTGCAAATTTCGGCCGTTGTGAAACACAGCTGATCCCACTGCCAGAAGTTACAGTCTGATCAAGACCCCTACGTACAAATACGAGGTTTTCTTACAGCGTCCCATGAGAATATGGGTAATTTCTGTTTCATGCACGAGGCACATGGGATCAGACCTGAGTGGTGATGGCGCTCGAGGTGGCCTGTGCCTGCTTGAAGAACTGCAGCAGATCAGCTGTGTCCTGCCCTCTCACCCGGCCATCGTCCTCTGCTGGCAGCTCTGGTGGCGGCGGCAGGTCTCTCCTAGGCAATTGCAAGCTATTTTCGCTGGTTCCTGAGAGAGCCAGAAAAACCTTGCATTGAGCATCTTGATGTTTGTGCCCAACACGTTGCATCATCCCAGAACCCCAGTAACACATGCTAAGACACCAACCAGCACATCCAAATGTCAAAGTGTGTCAAGTGGCGCAAAATCACCCAGGGATTCCCTGCTGGGAAACAGGGGATGCCAGCCTCCGAGTGCGTCCAACTCCGGGTACAGAGCGCTTGCTTGCGCTACCAAAGGATGATTGCTAGCTGATAAGGTGCTGATCTTTGACTCGATGCGTTGCAATTGCTCCAGGAGCTCATCTAAGCGCCCTGCATGGGGTCAGACAGATCAGACGCACAGGCTGATCTGGGCCATCGTCCACAAAGGTAGGCATATAGCACGACACGGAGATTTCTCGTTGAAGAGATGACTCACTCATCGTCATTACAGGGACAATCGGGTTCTCTGTCTTCAATTCGAGACCAAAGGATGGGATGATCTCAAGCTTTGCAGTGCATTGAAAGCGCACGTCAGACATGAGACCTCTTTCTTCACCTTTTCTTTCCTCGACGGCATCTTGGATGCGGTTGAAGACCCCATCAGAGGCTTCTTGGAGCGCAGTGAGCGAGGCATTGACCATTTCGTAAGTTTGCTCTGCAGGCAAGTCCTGAAGTGTCAGAGGCACCTCGAATTCCGGAAATGCCATCTTTTACTCCTTTTTATGAGAGGAATGAACAGCAAATGTACGTGCGAATAATTTCTGCCTTGGAAATGCTTGCATGCAGACACGAGCCTATTCTGGCGATGCACGTGGGGGGTGACGAATGGGATTTCAAACTTTGCGACACCGAGATCGTCTGATCAGGGGGCTTGGGTTCCGTCAGCAAAAATCAAGATCGTAGACAGTGCTGGATGCTCGAAGTCTACGTTGGTAGTACAAGAGGGAAAAAGGGGGTTGTCGTCATACTAGTTCGTCTGTACGATAGTATTCCTGCAGTCTAGATCACAAAGCTAGGAGATGCAATCGTATTTCAGCGGGTTGAAGTGATTAATTTATCGGAAAAGGTGTGATATACGGATTTATTGTTGGAAGCTGCGATAGAACAATTAAGACTGGTTCCTGGTGCTCACTGTGAGACCTTCGACAGCTTCACATCGGGCAGGAGGAACAGCAACATTCAGCGAAACACACTGATGCACGTCAGCATGTAGATTGGCCATCCAAAGGATGCGCTGCCGCAAGGCGGCAGGTGGCATGAACGAATGCCGCCCAGAGCTACTGCTCTTCAGCCTAGCAGCAGCAGTTGCTCTACTTCAGACTGCTTGGGCGCAGCCGACACTCGAGACTGAGTATATAACGCCTGTGCCGCCTCCCAGTCACGAGCACAGGCACCATTGCAATGGCTTCAGCCAGCTGGAGCCGCTAAAGGGGGAGTGGGTAGATCACCATGACCCCAACTACATGGGCATGACTGCTGGCAAGCCCTGCCCCAGCTTCATCGACGATTTTGACTGCCTGCACAACTACAAGACAGATCCCTACTATGAGGAGCTGGGCCGCAGGGTGCGCTCTTGATAATGCGCAACCAAGCTGACAGTGCTTCCTGGCGCACAACTTGCAAACCCAGCACTCTTGTTGCGAGCTGAGAGCATGCCCTGCGTCAAGACCCATTTGGCAGGAATCTTCAGTCTAGGAAAGGTGCTTGTGCATGTATCTGACCGATTGCTGCCATCTGTGGGGGCCATATCTCTTGGTTTCGGTGCTGCAGTGCGAGACGCTTGAGAGACTGCGGGCGATGACAAAAGTTCCCGACCGGCTAGTACCAAGAAAATTCCTGTTGCTCCTGCAAAGGCCCAGAGGATGACAGGGTCTCTGCGTGGTGTCTACAGGAGTACAGGAAGGTGTTCAAGCCGCATGAGTGCGCTCTGCACCAGTTCAACCCGGAGCATTTTGAGCAGTGTTTGACCGGGCGCCGGATCATTGTCATCGGCGACTCAACCATGCGTCAGATGTTCCAGTCCCTTGCCTGCCTCATGACCCCCCGCATTGTGGACGGCTTCTTCGTAGTGTGCAGCTTCTGCCCAACTGCTCATCCTCACTGCATTTCAGAACATGCTCTCAATCTCCTTACTTATTCTTGCAGCAGTTTGAAGGGCCAGGAGAATCATGCCCGCAAGGCCCCACAGAGATCCTGGGTGACACCTGGATGTCACCGGAATGTTGATTTTGAGCCGAAGCTGCCTGGGTGTTTGATGGTCAGAATTGTGTAGGAAGAGCTGGAAGATTGTTGAGATTTTGAGCCAAACTTGCTTTGATGGTTGATGGTCAGTGTGTGTGCGCAGGACTGGGACAAGGCAGACTCCTCCCACACGTCAATCCCCTTTGAGAAGGAGTACACGGTGCGCGATGAGCCCCAAATCAACATCTTCAAGCAGAATGTGGGCAACTTCTCCCTCACCAATGGCGCCTCTGTGCACATCAGGTCAGCTTTGCAGCCGCGCCTTTGAGTTTCCTTTTAAGCTTGTTGCAATCATTGTCATGAAGGTCTGTGCATTGGCACAATCTCCCCACGTCATGAATATGCTCATGTGCCATCAAATTAGGTGGTCACAGCGTTGATAATAATCAATCTGCAGCAAAGGAGGAATTACGGCAGGCTGGACATTCACTGACTGCTGCATGTCACTGACTCGCAGGTCTTTTGGGATTTTCAACATCAGCCTGTGGGACGATGTCTTCGCCGAGTTCTGGCCCCTCACGGACAAAGACGTCATCATAGTCGGTGCGCAAATGCCCTATCATAATCTCGCTGTATTGTTTCTTCCCAGGATTGTGGACATGCCTTAAGCACTGTGCATGCTTCCTTGGGCCGGGTGCAAAAGCTGCTGCAATCACCGCGGGGCACAAAGCATTCCACGGCAGCTGCCACAGCACTGCGGGAATTGCCGAGTCACTGCACATTGCTCTGTAGTCAAATCATCAGCGCATATCATTTTCGGGCATGATTTTACCCATGCTCTCACACAAGCGACGCCAAGCATGATCCACTTCTGTCTCCTTGATCACGCGTCAGGATCCATGAGGGGGCTAGTATTCTGTCATTTGAGTATTATCAGCGCATGCTGCTTATCCCATACCCTTGTGCTTGCAGGGACTGATGTGCCCTGACATGATCCACATGTGCCTCCTGAATCTTTCCCCAGAAATCCATCAGGGCATCTGTAGTTTAATTTCTTTTTTGTTCTCATCAGTGCATGTTGCACTGCAGAGTTTGGCGCATGGTACCCGCGCTTCAACTCGTTCCAGATGGCCATTCCCTGGACTCGCTATGTGAACGACGTCCAGGAGCTCTTCTCTCAGCGCCTCGTAAACCACCCTTCTTTGGTGCTCTGGCGCGCTTACGGGCCTACGCATTTTGGCGGCCCCACCGGGACGTACACAGGCGCGCATGCACCTCTTGTTTGGCTATCTCCTCTGCCCTGGTGCCTGGACGCGTTTCAGATTACAAGGGATGTGAGGCCAAGAAAGGACGGACTGGAGCATGCGTGTGCATGTGTGGGTGATCCTGAGTGGTGCTCCCAAAAGGTTGACTTGGAAAGTATCTTTCTCACTTTCACAGACTACATGTGAGTGTGATAAAAAGCCTTTCCACAGCACCCAGCTCCCACCAGCCTTCTGTCACTTGCTCTCCAGACAGGGCGTAGTGTGGAGCTAGCACATCTTACACTAAAACTTTTATGACTCTTCCAATGACAGCTCTACTTTTTGCATGCATGCAGCGCTGTCAGAGCACCTGCCAGACCTGCCGGGGCAGATGACATGCGAGGCGGCAGCCTACGGCGAGTATTACTACGACACGCACATCATGCGATGGCTGCAGCAGTGCGGGGCGCCGTGCGCGCACGTCCACATGCTGCCTGTGTTCCACCTGTCGCTGCCGCAGCACAACAGCCACCACGGGTCCTTTGGGCGGGGCACCGAGAACCGGCGCATCGACTGCCGGCACTACTGCAGCAACGTCATCGATGTGTGGAACCAGGTTGGCGTCATCCCTGAAGGGCCACTTCTTTGAGCCTTGCACGTTGAAGCCATATATCTGCTTGAGCTGCCATTGCGCGTCTGTTGCGGAGCACGACACACTGCTTGGGAGAGACAGCGGCAAGGCTCTGAGCCTTCACTCGTGAGATTGGCGGCTCAGGAAGCGACAGTCCTGTGATTTGACATGCGCTACCAGTGAATACTGGCGACAAAAACCAATTCTTCTCTGGAGCTCTAAAGTTTTGAATGCAGGCAGACAAGCAGCTGCTGCTTAGATGAAGAGGGGCCCAGAGCACGGTTCGTACCACTTTGCCGTGATTCAAGATTTTCATGGTTGGTGCACGCATGGTTGGGTGCATGCAAAAGCGTGCTTGCTTTCGACATAGGCAAAATGCAAAACCTGACGGCCAAGGAGCATGCAGGTCATCAGAAAGCGCTGTGACAAGGCAACATTTGCTGTCAGGGATGCGCTTTAGGCTGACTGCTCAGCTGGACCTATTGTGGGTCCTGCCGTACTACGAGGAAAGATCTTGGGGTGCCCTGGCAAAATTTTTATAGAAGTGCTGTGATTGCCTGCAGGTGCTGTACAACAAGTTGTGCTTTGGGGAGTCATCTGGCGCGGCGATGGCTCCTGCAAATTTGTGATCTGGCACACCACAGCACAGCACAGCGTGGCATGTGGTACATGATGTGGCAGTCTGGCTGTTGGGCCAAGCACCTGCCGCTGCAGTTTGTGGCAGCTGTGGTGATTGTAAGATCAATGTAGAAATTTGGACATGATTGGACGTGCATGCAGCTTCTCAGTTATTGCAGGCTCCTGATTGCCATTGAAGTACCAATCATGATGACGAGTAATGTGATCATCACTTTGATGAAATGGATGATGAGAGATGCTTCCCAGCCGGCTGGCTAGGAGCAGGACTATGGATTTACTCAAGTCGTCCATACTGGGTGATCTACAGGAGTGCTAGGTAGAGGTCTTGCAATTTCCTTCTGATTGCTGATTAGGTTGTAGCTTAGCGAGCTTTTGTGCGGCCACAATGGAAGAGGATAAACTCGTTGAGAATTGTCTCAGCAGCTTTGTACTGCGTGCGTTATTCTGATGTTTGGAGGCACGGAGATTGCCAGACCAGACCCGAATGCTTAATGGCATGTAAGAGATTGTCTCACATAGGAGCCAGGCTGCTTACGGTCCATTCAATTGCCCAAAAGCTATCTCTTCCCAGTTTGGGAAAATTGCCAAACCAAGAATTTTGAGAAAATTTGCCAGGAACGCCGTGTCACGACCGTGACAAGAAGCGGCATGCACGACGAAGAACAAAGATACACACACAGTCATTCTTGCCAGGGCATGCAGTCATAGAATTAATTTCTTCGCTTTGTGTTGTGCGTTGCCTGAGACGAGGAGAGGGTGTTTTCGATCTACCGACGAGTCAGCAGCCATTGACAAAATCGTCCTTCTTGTTTTCCAGCTTTAACTTTTTATCATACAAAGTGTCCCCACTTCGATTCACAAAATAGCAAGGGATGATCATCCCCGTCAGGTGCTTCACCTGCGGAAAGGTGCGTCCTTGAACTTGCAGATCGATGGTAGTTGTCTTGTCAAGCAGTATTGTTACTTGCGATGATGGAGCTGCATAACACCCTGCTTTCAATGACTATGACGAACAGACATCGCAATTTTGCTTACTGTCTGGTGTAGGTGATCGGGAATAAGTGGGACACATACCTGGACTTGCTGCAGGCTGAATACACAGAAGCGTAAGTTCGCGGAAGTCCTAGTGTTGCCCTGCCTCACACGCAAACAAATTATGTTATGTTAGTGATGACATGGAAGAAGCACGTTTCTGACTTAGTGATTCCTCAACGACGCAGGGATGCACTGGACGCACTTGGCCTCTCTCGGTATTGCTGCCGGCGCATGCTCATGACACACGTGGATCTGATCGAGAAGCTTCTCAACTACAACACTCTGGAGCGTGCACCTGAGGCCAATGAGCCAGCTGCCCAATAATGTTGCCAGACCCACTGCTTGCAATTTGCTGGCGGCTCAGCCCATAAATCACCCCTATTGAATGCTCTGGCCCTCAATACTTTGCCTTTTAAAGGGCAGCCTGCCTTTTTCTGTCGGTCTGCACTCTGTCCCAGGGAATTGCAGAGGGCATGTGGATCAGGAGTGCAGACCAATTTCTCGTGTTATTGTAATTTGTCTTGGGAATTTATTGGCTGCAGTTTGCTTCCTGTGTGCCCCATGTATCTGAACGAGCAGTGAGAGCTCACCAGGAACCTAAGATGAAATGCGAATGTCGTGCATGGGCTTGCAGCTCATCTTGATGAAAGTGTGAGATTTCACCAATCGCTGTACTGCATCACTACAGATTCCAACATCTTTCCAATCTTACAGAACCAAATGTGACATGCCTATGCTGGCAAGCACGAAAAAAGCTCGGTGTCAATCTGAAAGGACACTTCTACGAGCTTGGAAGACCCAACATCAATTGCTAGGTCTTCTTTCAGTCACCCAGTGCTGCCTGTGTCTTGAAGCTTCTGCCAAAATTTTGCCTTGACACGCAACCATTGCAAAATGCAGAATGATCCTCCGGTCATTAGGCATTTTTGGTCCAGTTGAAGCATGGTTGCACAGTATGCAGTGCGCAAACTACCGTAGTACGGGAACGCGTACTGGGGCGTCCAGGACGCGTCTTGGCAAATTCTGATCATCAGAATGTCAAGATACGGCACGTGACTGTTGATTAGTAAGGGATTACTAGTATGAGTAGTATTGTTTTTAATCAAGCGAGCTTTTACAGCATCAATGTCATGTGACCAACCAGAATGGCTCTATGTGCAGTACTGTCCAATACATGCTCAAATGTATATTCTGAAGTTCAGGAAATAGGCACTATGGGACTCACGGCGTAGGTATCTTTACACTAAAGCTCTGAGACACACATCACCGCCAGCACGACTCCTCGTTTTTGACTGGCTCGAAGTGCTTCTTAACTTCCAAAGCTACAGCTTGTTGCATGGGTACTTATCTGCTGCATATAATAAATGATAACACACAATCCACAGAGGGCCTATATCCTGGTGGATTCTTGTGGGCCACAACTTGTGGCTGTCTATACCTATTCTGGCTTCAGAGGATGATCAGTAAGCAATGACTGATTAATATAGCTAACTATTTCATGTTATCATGCCGTCCTTAGGCGTCCAGGACGTGAAGACGCGTCCCCAAAAAAATTCTTGACGTACTGAGTTGAAGCACAACATCTACTATAGTCCTTCTCAAACCTCCCTTGCAGCAGACAAGGGTGGATATTCTTGTATGTCCACGGGCCAATGTTGTTGCATGTCAGTAAAGAACAAACAGACAAATAGCTCACTCATCGGAAGTTGACCGTTGAACTACGCCATACACTGTCAAGACTGAAAAATTTCCTTCTACTGACCTCTAATGAATCTGATGCAGAACCATCAAAAACTCTGCATCACACTCTGTCGCCTTGGGGACACGCTTAAGCCAGTAGAAGTCACCGTATGGTCAAAACCGAAGTTTTGACCGGATGGGTGCACTCATTTCAGTATCCTCTTTCCATGCTGAAGCAAGGCAATACAAGCCTTCAGCATCCACCAAATCAATTGCAGCAGGACAAAATTGCATCAGCATGCAGCTTCCAGCGTTGACAAAAGTCCGGACATGGCAAGAACCTGCTTTTCCGGCACCTAGCTCAAGGAACCCCCACAGAGCCATGCCGGCGCCTGAATGGGGGCCCTTTCGTAATCACCTCACAGTGCTCTCAGATGCTCTCAGATGCCGCTCTCCACCCAAAGCTGCAGATGCTCTAAATGCAGATCATTCTGGGCAGGCTTGTTAGGATGAGTGCGTTGGCCGTGTGCCACTCGCTGATGTGGCATTTGTACAAACTCTCGTGCCCTATTGACAGCGCGGATAACCTTCGCGACGTCAGCGCTGATGTCAGCCCAGGACTGACGATGACATGGCAGATGCACCGGCGGAGCGAACGCCAGCTGGACGCGGCGGATCATCTCGAATGGTTGCGCGGGCTCATTTGAATGGCCTCCAGGACCGCGAGCACATCCACCTCTGAACTACTGGAACACTGCAAGCGCAGGCTCTCTCTCCGCGTGGCAACCTCCTGGACACAAAATAAATCAGAGCGCACTCGCTCACCGCTGGCATGGGCTTGAAGATGACGTCGTCATCCTTGTACTTGGAGCGATCTACTGGATGAGTGTTTTGTCCCTGTGCGCTTGTGATGGAGAAGCTCCGACTGCTGGTGTTTAGAAGAGAACCAGCAAGCCAGTTTCAGAGCCAGCCATGGTCTCTTCCCAAGGGCACTATTTTCCAGCGAGGCCAACCCCGCTCACAGCACTGGCACATACACACAGGCTGAGCTGTGCAGATCCTCGGTGACGGCTTGCCGCAACAGTCTAGGTCTCATTCAACAATTTAACACATCCAGTGCAGCAGCTCCCATGAGAGCGTCCCACAAGTCAAGCTGGGGCATTTGAGCACAAGTGCAAGAATTTCAGGGTCCCTACAAAACATAAAGAGCGCAGCAGCGAGGCTTGCGCCTCCTGCTTACGGGGCCGGCGCACACTTTGCTGTACCCGCAGGCTGCAGCAGTGCAGCGGCGCCCCTTTAGATCGCATTGCGATGCACTCACATCAACGACACATAAGAAAAGTGTGCAGCACCTGGTTGAGCATGTCTGTGAGGCTGCCCCGGACTTCCTTGAAGCTGGGCCGGGCCTCCCTCTCTGTGGCCCAACACCTCTTGACCACGTCCTTGTAAGCCTCCGGAGTCTCCTCTGGGAAGTCTGGCCGCCAGTCCTTCTCCAGCACCTGATTGAGCCACCCCCTTTTTGCTGACCATAAATCGTAGATGCAAAACAGAAAAGCATTTCTACCTGTGGAGCTTGCTCAGGCACCTTATGCACCGGGTCCCGTTCTTTGTTTGATCAGTGTTAATTACAGCATTCCTCTTGTTGCTCTCGGTACCAGTTCTAGCTGGCGGGATTACCATGCTCCTTACTTAATGCAAATCTTGAGAATGGACTGCTCGCAAGTTCGGGGTATTTGTCACTAAGGGCCTCCAATTGCCTCTCAAGCCATGAGAGCCGTGAGCAAATACGCAGGAGTACAGGCAGCTTGCGACAGCAATCAAATAATGAAACAAGCCCGTATGGCAAACGATTTGTAAAAGGGCCATAAGCTTGATCTGGATCTATGCTTCCCAGTCACTCTAAATTAGCACAGCAGGTTTTGAAAAGGCTGGTCAGCATTCACAATGAGCATGCCAGCCAGGATGAATTGTTGCATGCATACCTGGTACGCGATCTGTATGTCCCCCAGGTCTGTCAACCCGCTGCCCATGCTGATCAAGTGCCAGGCCACCACCCCAAAGGAGTATACATCGCTCTCTGCTGCCAGGCTGCCTGTTCGCAGCAGCTCCGGGGCGGCAAACGCCGCCGTGCCAGGCTTGCTCATCATCGCCGACAAGCCATCTGTCACGCCCGTCTGACTCAGCCCAAAATCTGCCACCTGTTCATGCCGAGCACACATCAGTGGTGCGCTACCCAGTGTGTCAACAGTGACATCCGAAGTACATACCTGACACACCGTGCTTTGCTCGGGCCAAAATGCTTGCAAGCGCTTCAGGATGACAAATCAAGACTTTGAGGCTGCTGTACCATATCTCTGCATGCCCACAACCAGCCCATGCTGGCGGCTGCTGTGGAAGCGAGCACAGGCATTGGAGGAAGGGCGTGCCTTGCAGGCAAAGCCGCGCGGGTCAGAGGTGGAGGACTTGCAGAGCACGTTGGCGCACTTCAAGTCCCCGTGCACGATGGAGAGCGAGTGCAGGTACTCCATGCCAAACACAACCTCCAGCAAGCACCGTAGCACCCACACCAGCCCCTTCTGGTAGTTTGACCGCAGCAGCGCCCACCCTTCCTCCCTGCGCATGCCAGGGGGGGACTGCATTACATTGAGAACCAGCAGAATTCATTCACATGCAGCGGAAATTTTACTAACAGGATTGTGTGATTGTTCATTTGTCTGCAGCGCTCATCATGAATACTGGGGGTAGCAAAGACTACTCTTTGATCTGAGGTACCCTTTCTGGTAACTGCGCAAGGGGTGGATATAGTCTGCAGGTTGGCTGAGTCAACCCGCGGCTGATTCTTGACAGCCTTATATCACCATGTCGGTCCCTGATTGCACTGCTTTATCACAGCATCTGATCGCTGGCTTGGCAGGTGGACATGTCCTAAATGCAGAGGCTCGGTGCTGGGTGTGCCCCGTGATCAGGCTGAGTAAGACACATGATTGATGGATGGGCTGCTTTGCCTTGGGAACATCTGTGGGCATGCACCTGTGCTGCTCCAGCGTGCCCTTATCGCAGTACTCCATGACGATGTAGGTCTTCAAATTGTAGCCGTCCGCAGCAATGACCTCCAATGCTATTACCTCGTTCGCCTCTGTTACCACACGGTATACAGCCACCTGTTCAGGCAGCAGATTATCCTCGTCAGCCAGCTAAGGATCCCTGCTGACACCCCCACAATCTCTCCTGCCTCGATCCTCACCTTATTACTCAATGATAACAAGGTGATCGAAGCTGTTGCAAGCCTGCAACACACCCATGAGTACCTCCATATGCTGCCTTAATGCCTCATCCTACTCAAACATGGCCAGGACAGGAATGCGGCCTCACAAGGACTGCAGAGGAGGCGAAAGTTTGTTTCGTGATGAGCCCTTTACAGGGATGGGGCCATACGCAATGCTGTGGAAGTCTGACTCACGACATTGGGGTGTGCGCTGGCCATCCCAATCATTGCTTCTCGTGATGTTTGCGCATTCGTGTGGTACCCAGCTCCCTGGTGGGACACGATCTTCACTGCCACGCTCGTCCCCTTCCAGCGACCTGGAAAGCATTGTCATGCACTTTAAAAGTAAAGACATAAAATTGCTACATTGGACACCATTATGTGCTGTTAAACATTGTACGTCACATACGTTGGCCGTATTCAGCTTCAAATACTTCTCTGCACGAACCTGTCGGTGTGTTTGGAGATGGAAGCACAAATTGGTCATGGCAGGACACACCTTGAATAACAGGACACATGTGTGCGTGCTCACTAGGTGCTGACCTTTGTAAACGTTCCCAAATGTTCCTGCGCCGATGTTTGGCCCCATTTCTATGTCGCTGAGCAGGGTCCTGACTTCGCTCAGCGTCTTCGTCAACTTGGCTTGGTCGGCAGATTGGGGCAACAGTTCAGGGCTCTTCTTTCTGCCCAAGCCAGTCTTTCGCAGCCAGAGCAGCATCTCGGTGATAGTCACGCCTGCGAACAACGTTGCAAGCACACCGCCTGCTTGTTTCCACCCCATCGAGCATCGGAGACGCGATGGCATCACCATAAGCCTGAGTCAGCGGCAGCATCGATCCCCACCGCAGAAGTGCTGCTCGGTTCCGTTCTGCCCCTCATGGCTGCTGAACAGCTTTGACGAGGGCGACAGAAAGAGGCAGCACACGGCAGCTGACGTTGACGTGAGCTAATGAAGATATATACAGATAAGATATTTGTGTGACATCAGTCACTGCAAACATTAGTGGCTGTGCTTGCATGATTTATTTTGGAGCCTCTGGGTGGAACAATAGTCCCCCTCTCCACTGGAGAGTCTCCAGGATGGCAGCACTTTTGATCATCCAGGATTGCTACCAAGGAAGAATCATGTTCAGAGTGAGTGCTGAGAAAACAGAGGCTTCGTAGGCCTGCCTGCCAGAGGCAGTGAGCATCCATGCCACAATCCGTCCACAAAGAGTACCAGTACACTCAAACAAAGGTAGCACTGCCAGTGGAGTGACTGCTACTGCTGCCACTGCTGCCAGAGGGATTACTGCCAGGGCCTGGAACCCGGAGCCCTGGCAGTATTCCCTGGCTTCACCTATGAATTAAGACTTATGGGCTTTAAGGTCAACCTGCCTCTATCAAGAGAAGTGAAGGCAAGACATAAACGCAGTTTTGAATATGAAAAAACCAAGAACTTGCAACTCTCACTGGAATTTTGAATATTTGACGCGGACCCCCAAAGACTATGCACCAAATGCACACATTGAAGGCAGTATAGTCACCGTGACTGCAGAGATCATATGGTCAAAATTGAAATAAATGCCATTTGAGTGCATCAATTACAGTGTCTTCTATTCTGACGAAGCAAGGCACTTCATCATTGCCTTCTATTCTAAGCAAATTTTTCGCGACATCACAATGTTGTATCCGATCTGAGTCAGCATCAGTGCTGTTAGCGATCACCAATGTCCAGATGTGGCACTACTCAGTCATCACACAGTTATTCACCACTTTGCTCAAGTCCCCCAATCAGCATGGGCTCCTGTCAAATGAGCTCGCAGTGCTCTCAGACATCATCTACCAGTTGCTAAAGTGGCCTTCATCGTGATAACGAGTGCACGTCAAATTCTATCTTCCACCCACTTCCACACCTGACACTTGCCCATGTGCCCTTTCACATTTTTGCGCAAGTGACAGCAAATACGAGCTGTGCCTTGACCCTTTCCATCTTCATGAAGGTTTTGTAGTGCTCCTCAAGGTCCCCACCTTGCTGTGCAGCGCGGCTGCTCAGCCTGAGTAAATGCGCGGAGGGAGTGAAACTTCCCCGAGCAGCGCCAGCACTTCAAGCTCTAAGCGCTGCACTTTAAGGCTCTCCCTCCTTGTCATCACCTCCTGCCCAAGCAAGCAGGCAACATGCATCAGTGAGATGTGCTACCGTTTAAAAGTGAGCAAGCAACACCAGTCCAAGTCGGGCTGGTCTGGATATCACAGCTCATCCCCCCGGTTCCAAGGGACCAAGCCCGCAAGTGAGCTGCTGTAATTAGCCCGAGGTGGGCAGCAGAGACATGGCACCACCAGAGAGTGCACACTACAGCGTGTGGCAAGAATCATGCAATGGAACATCGCCCACATCTCGATCTTGTGGTTCTTGAGCGGACAGTACCTGATTGAGCATCTTAGTAAGGCTGCCGCGGATGTCCCTGAAGCTGGGCCGGTCTTTCCTGTCTGTCGCCCAGCATTCCCTGATCACCTCCTTAAAGCCCTCTGGGGTCTTCTCTGGGAAGTCCGGCCGCCAATTTTCCTCCAGCACCTAATGAGCCGCCCCCATCAGCTTCACTGGCTTCCTTGCGATTGTAACAAGAGGAAGGTACAAGCAAGACAATGAGGACATGTCTTTCAACGAGTCTAGTGCCTGCATTTAAGCTTGCCTCTTCAGTCGTGACGGCAGCAGGCAGACATGTAAGAGGCAAGGCACTGCAAGCTGCATGGAAGTAGTACCAGCGTGCATGACAAACAAACTCCGGAAAAGCCCCAAAAGCTCGGTCCAGATCATGCCTCGATGTAGGTCATTCCTTGTTATGAATGTTAGGGGCCAACCCTCTATTGTGCACGACTCAACACTACAGCTGGGTGGCTGATGGCTCACAGGTGCCCCAACAGTGTGAGCAGCCATGAAGCCAGCTCAGAAAGATCTCAACGGCGCATGCGTACCTGGTATGTAACTTGTATGTCTTCCAGGTCTGTCAGCCCGCTGCCCATGCTGATCAAGTGCCAGGCCACCACCGCGAAGGAGTACACATCGCTCTCTGCCACCAGGCTGCCAGTTCGCAGCAGCTCCGGGGCGGCAAACACCGCCGTGCCAGGCTTGCTCGTGACTGCTGACACCCCATCTGTCATGCTCGTTTGGCTCAGCCCAAAATCCGCCACCTGTCCAAGTCAAGCAAACATCATTCCTGGGCTGCCCTACGCAGAACGCACTGACATCTGGATCTCTAACGCTCGTCGCCGGCTTTCGTTTTGCTCATGGCAACAAGCCAACAAGAGCTTTGGAGCTCCAGAATACTGTAGTACTCATTCTAAGACCCGCACGTTTAGAAAAAGTCATTTATTGAAGTGCGCAGTAAAATCCTGCCACCACAGCTCTATGCATGCCAAGATCCATCTCGGCCCGCATACTTCTGGGCTTCTATTACTGAAGGACCCTGATTTTTTGCAGAGGGCGCTTGCCTTGCAGGTGAAGCCCCGCGCTTCCAGTGTGGAGGATTTGCAGAGGACATTCCCGCACTTCAAGTCCCCATGCACGATGGAGAGCGAGTGCAGGTACTCCATGCCATACACGACCTCCAGCAGGCAACGCAGCACCCACACCAGGCCCCTCTGATAGTCCGATCGCAGCAGCGCCCACCCCTCTTCCCTGCGCACGCCAGGGGGATTCTTATTGAGATTCTCAGGCACCGGGGGTTCTGCAAGGGAAAAGAACATCTACATGACCAAGACTGATGGGGGTTCCCCTCCCTGCATACAAGTGCATGGTGTGAGCATTGACCACAGAGAGTTCTGCCAGGGCAATGTATATCAAGGCCCAATATATTGGTCGGCATGATGGTGTAGTAACCTGTCTCTGACATGCAGCAGCTGGGGTCATTGTTTCGTGCCTGAGGCATCTCACAGGCCCAGATCTGTGATGTTTGACGGTGCAGAAAGGAATCTCCATGCTCGCACCTGTGCTGCTCCAGTGTGCCCTTGTGACAGTACTCCATGACAATGTAGGTCTTGAAATTGTAGCCGTCCGCAGCAACCACCTCCAGCGCCTCCACCTCATTCGCCACTGTCACCACCCGATACACAGCCACCTGCGCCAGAGGGAACGTGCATCAGCTGACACATTGCATGAAGTTACTGACATGCATGTGGAAATCATGCTCTTAAGAGGAAGAACCTGCCTCTTGGGAGCCTTACACCCCACAAAATACCTTTGCCTGATGACCTGGTTCCCCACAAACACCTTGCAAGTGCTGCGAGGCTTGTGGGCCCAGTCGGCTAGCACCAGATGGCTTGAAACACCACTGAGAGGGCATGAAGGTGGGTGCAATGGTAACCAAGATATTCCAGGCAGTATGACAGGTCACTACCGGCTCTCGTGCTAAATGCTCGCCTGCAATTGGAAGACAGCGGCATTGACTCACCACATTGGGATGTGCACTGGCCAAGCCGATCATGGCTTCTCGAGATGTCTGCGAATTTGTTCTGTACCCAGCACCCTGATGGGAAATGATCTTCACAGCCACGTTCGTCCCCTTCCAGCGACCTGAGACACAGAAAACTTCATACTCGCTTGCACCTCGCTTATCCTGCTTCTCTACGCTGTCTGTGTGCTTGGAGTACAGGCTGCCCGAGCATCACGGGAACAATACAGTCTGATAGTCAGGAATGGATTATTTCTGGTGTCCGTTCAACCGACCTTTAAAAACTTGTCCAAACGTGCCAGCACCAATCTTCGGTCCAATCTCTATATCGCTGAGTAGAGTCTTGACTTCGCTCAGCGTCCTCGTCAACTCAGCGTGGTCCTCCGGTTGGGGCAACATGTTAAAGCTCATATTTCTGCCCATGCCAGACCTTCGCAGCGTAAGATCTTAGTATTAGCCACGCCTGCGAACCGCCCGCCCATCGAGCAACGGGAGGGAACCGCCCACTGTGCGACTGCCCCCGCCGATCCCTAGGCCTCCAGTATCAAATCTCATCACCCAAATTCGCCGCTTCGGAGTTTAATCATTTTTGCACTCCGAAGAGAAACGCGCTGCGAAACTCTTGAACGGAAGTTGGTGGCATCGAGCTTACTAAGGCTTACTAAGGCTATCAAGATATCTTGAAAGATATTTGTGGCTATCCATCGAGGGCCGCGAGCGTCAGTGGTGAGGTGAGAGGTGAGGTCAGAGGTGAGTGCATGCAGATGACTGGTAGCCACTGCAGCAGGCGTTCCCCGCCCTCCTCAGACACCATGTGTGCATGTCCAATATTTATTTGGCACAATCGTGCAGCCGTGGCAGCCCACGTGTCAATCAGAGTGACTTACTCTTGCATCACTGGGAATCATGCCTGCGCAGGCAACCCAGATCCCATGATCATTTCAAACTGAATGAAGTGGGTCCAGCTTCTGCGCTCGGTGGTATCTGCTCATCGATGCACATGCCGGGGTATCAGAGTGGACTAAATGTCTTCAGCAACAGAATGAGATACTCGGTGATGTGAAGAAAGGACGCTTTTGGCTGAGTGACTCCTCAAGCATGCACGGTGCACTAGATGCGCTTGGCCTCAATTGGTACTGCTGCTGGTGCATGCTTATGACACACGTGGATCTGGTCATGGTCAAGAAGCTTCTCAACTGCAACATGCATCTGAGGCTAATGCGCCAGCTGCCCAGCGATTCCACAGATTTCAATGTGCTGGCATTTGGCCAATCCTCCGAGTCTGCAAAGCTCTGGCGCTGAATATTAAAGTCATCGCAGTGGCAGTCTTGGTTTCTTCTGTCTTCCAGCAGTGCATCAGCGTAATTGGCAAAGGTTGCATGGTCCAGACAGCACTGCAACCCAGTGTCTTCAAGATGTGGCACATATCTCACAAGACGACCATAGAAGAGGACCCAGGCCGGTGGCACCTAGCCTAGCTGAGCTCGGCATGTGTTCCCACGTATCGGACTTCTAGGATGTGTGTGCAGATTGACAAGGATAGCATCAGGTGTCAACATGCAGTAATCACATGCTTCCAACGAAATTGTGAGGGCTTCACACACTGGTTGCAACAGTTCAGGCTGGAATAAAACATGGCTTTCATCGCTGACTCTCGTGAAAATCAATTTACAAGCTCGAACAAAAGCCATCAACAATCAAAAGGCATAACACTTGTACAATGCGTAAATCCCACTTTCAAGGCGCTTATATGTTCCAGTGTACCACCACTGGTTCATATAGGCTGATCTTTGACCATAGTGTGCTGGCCAGTGTCACTAAAGGGCACTCCAAGAAAGTAGACGTATTTGAATTTCAGGTTCAAACTACCACGTGTTATGAGGTGCCTCTCAGAAGCCAATTGCAAGCACCACAAATTCCAAGAACCCGACAAGCCTGTAAGTCAGCATACAAAAAAGTGATAATTGATGCGTTGAAAAGAACTCACTCATCCATGCGCCACCGAGTGCCAGTACCAATGAATTGCAACGCTACAGAGGTCTTCAGTAATCTAATGCAGAGCCCTCATTGGCCCTGCATTAATATCCGGATAGTAAAATGTGAAACTGCAGAAAAGAAAGTGGAGAAGAGACAGTCACCTGTCACCATCGTCAACAGTAAAGTGATGGCAGGCTGGGTGCACAAAAATACAGTGTTCCCAATGCTAGGCCTCTGCTTTGCTTGTATACGCTTCCCTATGCCATGCATGATTTGCTGCCTCCCGAGTGCTGCAGATCCCTTAGGGATCGCATCAGCACTCAGTGCTTGTAGCGTTCCCCGGTGCCCGGACGTGGCAGTGCACACTGTCCCATTACTCTGCTCACCCTTCCCTGGGAACTCCCAAGGCCTGAACGGCATCCTTTCATAATGAGGTCTCAGTGCTCTCAGACGTCATTGTGTGTCGCTGTCTTCTTCAAAACACTTCTGCACAGGTGACAGCGCAATCGAGTTTCATGACGCCGCTGCTGACATCAGCGCTCTCCGCTGATGTCAGCACCAGTCGTGGCCGCACATCATCGCGTCCGAGACGCGTGAATAAGTGCACATGCACAAGTGAAGGAGCACCCCAGCCAGAAGCGGCGAATCATCCCGAGCGCGGATAGTTGCGCGGCGGCGGCTGGCTTTGTTTCAGGAGCAGACGCAAGTCCACCACCTCGGCACTCTTGGAGCGCTGCGAGCGCAGGCTCTCCCTCCGTGTGGTAACCTCCTGCTCAGCCACCCAACAAAACAAGTCAGGGCCACCACAAGGGCCTCCATTTCAGGTATGGGCACAGCTACCCAGATGCTTTCTCGCCACAACTTTGTGGGGGCTGGTTGCCTCAAGTTGCTCCTCGCAAAAAATGGTAGCACAGTCAGCATAGCGCGCTCTGCTACATGAGGGCCTGATGTTCCAGGCCGTTCACATTAGAGTTTTGACAGCACGCTTCACAGAACAAGCGCATGTTGAGGAGCAGAGCAGGGGAAATTGCATCTTTCAAGGATTATGGAGCGCTTGCATGTTGAGGCGGGCCAAGCATTGCTACAGCAATGCCTCAAAGGCTGAAGGCGCCCACGACTGTGCTGCAATCGCATCAACAAAACCAGCAGCATCCTGGGCGCCCATCGTAAGACTTGCTGCACCCATGTGAACAAAGCCGATACAAAGAAATCAGGAGCTGCGCAGCACCTCATTGAGCATGTCTGTGAGGCTGCCCCGGACTTCCTTGAAGCTGGGCCGATCCTTCCTCTCTGTGGCCCAACACCTCCTGACCACGTCCTTGTAAGCCTCCGGAGTCTCCTCTGGAAATTCCGGCCGCCAGTCCTTCTCCAGCACCTGACAAGCCAGCCTCATCAGCTTCGCCTCCCAAAAGGATGAACAGGAAGGTACATTACAAAGAGCCTGTCGCCTGCATTGAAGCCCGCCCTTCGAGCCATGAGTGCAGCAGGAGTACATGTGACAGCGCAGGGCAAATGAAGCTGCATGGAATGAGTTCAGCGCGCACACGAATCGCTCTTGATAAAAGTATCATTAGCTTGGGCCAGGGCGCCATTGTTCCCAATACAAGGGGCAAACATGCTGACGACTCTTGTCGTGGGCAAGTCAACGCAAGGGTTGGGTTAATTTGGTTTCAGCTGTGCTGGCAGCCAGTTGACCAAGATTTGACAAAGGTATTCTGTCGAGCGCACCTGGTATGTAACTTGTATGTCTTCCAGGTCTGTCAGCCCGCTGCCCATGCTGATCAAGTGCCAGGCCACCACCCCAAAGGAGTACACATCGCTCTCTGCCGCCAGGCTGCCTGTTCGCAGCAGCTCTGGGGCGGCAAAAACCGCTGTGCCAGGCTTGCTCGTGATTGACGACACCCCGTCTGTCACGCCCGTCTGGCTCAGCCCAAAATCCGCCACCTGTCCATGACGAGTGATTACCGTTGGTGGCCCACCCTTCCAGCAAAAGCCTTTGCTCTGCTCAGGCCAACAAAAGTTTGTCCTCCACCCTCTTGGTGTTGACTGGAGCAACGCCCTCACGGGTGAATGCAAGCGCTTCAAAGTGAGCAGCAGCTGAAGGCTGCCACAATTTTGTGCTCAAGGCACAATTGATTTCTGCTGGCATGTCCCGGTTTTTATAGAAGCGTGAGAGCCATGAGCATCGGCCATCTCGTCTTTGGGTCCGAGGCTGCATAAGGCACAAGCTGCTGGCTGCTGTCAACTTCAAAATCATGCCAGCAGAGCCTTGGTTGTGGGCAGAAGTGCTTGCCTTGCAGGTGAAGCCGCGTGCGTCAGAGGTGGAGGATTTGCAGAGCACGTTGGCACACTTCAAGTCCCCATGCACGATGGAGAGCGAGTGCAGGTACTCCATCCCATACACGATCTCCAGCAGGCACCGCAGCACCCACACCAGCCCCCTCTGATAGTCTGCCCCCATCAGCGCCCACCCTTCCACCCTGCGCATGCCAGGGGGCGCGTCACCAAAACACCCCCGGTGATGAAGGGGGGGGGGAGTGCACATGGAGTCAAAACATATACACCATCATGACTGGTGTGAAGTCCTCCTGGGCATACAGGGGGCACTTGCATCCGCCGAAGTAAGTGGTTCAGGGAGTGATGCAAGAGTGCAGCGAGAGGTTCCTCTACACAGTGTCAGAGTGCAGAGTGTCTGTACGCACCTGTGCTGCTCCAGCGTGCCCTTATCGCAGTACTCCATGACGATGTAGGTCTTGAAATTGTAGCCGTCCACAGCAATAACCTCCAGTGCTACCACCTCGTTCGCCTCTGTCACCACACGGTACACAGCCACCTGTGCAGGCAGCAAATTATCCCTGTCAGCCAGCTTGTGACCCCTGCTGACCACCCCACAATCCTCCTGAGCACCTTGACCCTCAGCTCAGCAGTCTTTCGCAACAGAGGTGCTGCTTTTCAGCCTGCAACACACCCATCAGTAGCTCCAACTGCTGCATTGAACTGCTGCATTGATGCCTCATATTACCACAGCATGCAAAAGGACACGGAAAGGGCCTCACACGAATTGCAGAGGAGGCAACAGGTGATTTACGTTGTGAGTGCTCCAGAGGGATGGGGCTCTAGGAGTCTGACTCACCACATTGGGATGTGCACTGGCCATCCCTATCATGGCTTCCCGAGAGGTCTGCGAGTTTGTTCTGTATCCAGCACCCTGGTGGGAGATGATCTTCACCGCCACACTCGTCCCCTTCCATCGACCTGGGGACAGCAACTGCAATCTTTAGGGGTGCCCCGCTGACCATGACCTTGTCACCGCGAGGAAGACACTAGAACACTGTTTAAATAGTATTGACTCGCTCAAGATGCATCTCAACGCCATGTTGCCTGTCTGCACTTGGAGCTGGCTGAAAAGGAACAGTACAGGTTGCCAGAGCAGTACAGGAACCTGCGTTTCCGTGCTGATCGTTTTAACTGACCTTTATAGACTTTCCCAAAGGTGCCTGCGCCGATGTTCGGCCCCACTTCTATATCGCTGAGCAGGGTCTGGACTTCGCTCAACGTCTTCGTCAATTGGGCGTGATCTGCAGGGTGGGGCAACATATCTGGCCTCATCTTCTTTCTGCCTGTGCGGGGCCTTCGCAGCAAGCGCAGCATCTCAGTAATAGCCACGCCTGCGAGTAATGTTACGAGGACACCGCCTGCTTGCCTCGAGCCCATCGAGCATCGAAAGAAATCGGCCCAGTTTGCGACTGCCTCAGACCAGCCCTCCGGCATTATCGGATCCCATCACCGGAATCGTGCTGCTTCGCGGTCGACGTGCCCTGAATCCTTACGACAAAGCAGCGGCTTCCATGTGAACGCGCTCGCATTTCGCAGTACACGGAAGCTGCGGTGACGTTAGCGTGTACACGTATTGAGCAATTTTCGAGATCTGACAAGATATTTATTATTATATTTTCCTGATATCATGGCTTAGACGAATGTGCACTGGAAGGGCCTCTGCTGTCTCTTCAAGATGTCAGCACTGATCTCCATCGATCTGTACGTCTCATCATCCCTGCCAGTCCAGGACTGCCACAGGCACCTGTGGCTTGCATGCGTACTATCGGCGCCGGGGCCACCATGCAATGCATGGCATGTCATCACATGATCAGCTAGTTTTCTGGTCCAAGATCAGGTGAGCCTCACTGAGTGACTCCCACCCAAGCCGCCTCCTCGCCTTGTGTACAGTGTACACTACAACGAGACAGACAGACTAATCAACAATCTGCCGATCAGACCTCATCCTTTCAAACAATTGCCTTGCAAATTTGTAAACTTTAAAGTAATAACAACCCCTAGGGTGAGGACGATGTTGAAAGGTAGCCAATGTGCACACCCTGTCCACTTCTGCCTCACAACAAAACCCCTTTCAAATTTGAAAGTAGCAGCTAGCGATGATCCCAACACCATTGTCGCAGAGACCCTCTCCCCTTGCCACTGGCAGTGCTGCATCACATGGAATCCTCTGATCACAGCAGCGATCTAAAACGCACAAACTTCCCAAGTTCGCCTATAAATCCTTGCCCAGCAAATTCACACAGTGTCTGCGAAGCGGGCCGGGCAGCCTCCTCCGAAATATGGTCGTGCAATCGCAAAGGTTTTTTCTGGAGATCTATATCTCAACCTCAGCGCTCGCCCTGCTGGCCTTCCTCCCAGTGGCTGTGAGATCCAACTCGGAGGCCCCGTGTAATACACGACGTGTGTCACATGGCCCCCTATTTTCTGGGGGACGGCAATGCAGCAGTTTGCCAGAGAGCAGGCTAGGACACAACAGAAGTCCGCCGACTGCTGGCTAAGCAAAATTCTGTGTAAGGCGCCAATCACTGCAGACCTCAGCGTCTGCAAGAAATTGGGCATCCTTGATGCCTGTCTCACAAGAGGCCGCTTCCACCCATGATTATTGCACCACACAGTTCGCTGCGAAGTCCACACGCCACGCCATGCCTTGCACAAGTGACTTTGTGCGGCAGCAAGGCAGTAGATAGCAGCAGCATGCTAGGAAACAATTGAAGTGGAGTAACACAACGGCTGCCGGCTGCCGGCTGCCGGCTAGACGTTGCTGACCGAGCCTCCCATGGGCACCCCCGAGACGATTCGCGAGAGACCGCTGCCCATCCGGTGCCGGGACGGCCCTCGCGCGGTGGCAGTGGAGGACCCCGGGTTCTGCAGCCGCCACCACATAACACCCCATCAGCTCTTGTTTTGCCAACTTGCAGGGCCTGCATACTCTGCAAATGGAAGCAACCCTGTGCCCCTGCAATTTGTTCTATAGGTCCCAACAGGTCGCCAACAGTTCGCCAACAGGTCCCAGCAGTCCAATAGCACGGGTGACTGCTTAGAATGCGTCTTTCATGTGTGGCACCTGTGGTGGGCTCTCCACTGCAACTGAGAATCTACAATGCTTTAGTGCCCAACTTAGATTAGCAGAACGTCCAAGCGTGGATCAAGAAATGGTCAGTAGAAAACTCGGATTCTGAAAGGCACCAAATAGGACATGGGCAAAAGGGCCAAAAATGTATCAAGCCTTTGCGTCCAGCCCGATGGCCATTACATCGGCACCCAGTTGTCTGCATTCAATCTGGAACGACACGCACCTGCAGGGAGAACTCGGGCGAGAGCCAGGAGAACATGACGCCGTCGAGGCGGCACTCGTGCATGTCATCTGTTCCCTGCCTAAAGCTTTCCAACGCTACGGCCTAATTGATTCAAATTTGAACGTGAAAAACGCGACCGACCTGCAGGGAGGACTCCGGCGAGAGCGAGGAGAACTGGACGTCGTCGAGGCGGCGGCGCTGCGTGAGGGAACGCAGTCGGAAGGTGGACGCCGGATCGGTGTCGGGCGTCAGGTGCATCATGTGAGCCTCCGGCGCGACCGTGCGCTGGTTCTTCAGCTCCGCAGCCTCTATCATGCGCCGCATCGTCATCTCTGCAAGCAGCGCACATCAACATATTACTCATCGTAATTGGACATCACACGGTTGTTTACTCATCATCAGTAGACAAGTCATGCGCCGCTTCGTCATCTCTGCCCGGCGCACTGTTAGTCATCATCATTAGACATGTCATGCGCAGCTGTGTCATCGCACATAGACATGCGCAAATTCTCAGGTGGTTTCAAGCGCGGGACAAAACCTTCGGTAGCAATGACAAGACACGCAGACAGCAGGTTTGTTTTTAAAGGACGGCCAGATTTGATATAAAACTTGCCAGGCTAAGGACCCACGTGGAACCATTGTTTGCAGCTCTCCAATCATTGACACCCTTTCTACAAGCGCCCTGCCTGATCTCAGGAGCTGTACAAGAGGCGTTTGCTGAGCCTTGAACTCTGCATACTCTTTCTCTAAGGTGTGTTCAGGGACAGTGACACTGTGCAACGTGCAACTACTGGCTGGGGAAGAGTGGCTAACCTGTGATGTCGGCTGGGCCGTTGACGCCATCAGAATGGGTCAGGCTGAGCTTCTGGTTGCGCATGGCGCCGGGCGATAGAGCATAGGGGTCGTTCTCCATGTCAGACAGCGCCATGGTCTCGTGGAAGCGCGACCAGTTCACACGCGGCTTGAAGTCCGGCGAGTCTGCGAAAAAGGAGGGTTTTTCAGGAGCCATAATGGTGCACATCCGCTTAACACCACATCGCGGCAATGTCAGCGCTGAATGCCATGGCAGGTTATGCAGAAGCTGTTCTCGCTCGGGCTTTGGGAGTCAGTGCAGCTGCAGAGCCTCATGCACGAGTCTCTGCAAACAGCCCTGAATTGCGGGTCTATAAAGGCGCAGCAGACTTGCCAGCCATGATATCTGGTGGCATGCCATGTTTTGTGCATGGAGAGCGCAAAGAGCTCAAGCAAAGCTCAAGCAAGGCACAATTTTGTGGAATGTGTATTAACACCAGGAGTTCGTGATACAAACATAGAGGATGGGGGGGAGCAGCACCGGCGGGGCGGGTGACTACGGGTGCGAATCCGTGGTCGCGCTTGACATCGTCGAGGACGTTGAAGATGCGCATGCGCATGCGGTTCTGGCTCCCGCTGTACATGTACCCCTCCACCTGCACAGCAGCAGCAAGGGGGAGTTCAGCAACGCATTTTATAATCTTCTATACAATAATGACAGGGTTGCCTGCTCAGGCTCTGGACTGGCAACCACATCTGAGTAACAACTTCATGTAATTGTGACACGGAGTGTAGGACAAATAGAAGTGCGCGTGTGGCAGCGCACATGCCCTTCTGCCAGGTACAGAAGTAGCAGATTGCCCTGTCAACAGCTGAAGGTGCGAACACCTTGGCACAGCCGCGGACAAAGTAATAAGACGTGCCAGAGTAAGTGGGAAGGCCGGTAGAACGCAGGAACACCCATGAAGAGAAAGATAATCAGACGGCCATCAATGGCAGCACACCAGGCATGGAATGGTTGCTCATCAGTCTGCTCACCAGACTTCCTGAAAAGGCACATAACAGTAACTGGTTCCCTTTCACGGGTGCCCTTTGACTGGTGAGAAAAGGCATCTGGCAGGACTCCCTCATGTGGGAGCAGTATAGAAAGGTGAGTCGCGCACCACAACGACGATGCAGGAGTCAGCATCGGCCATGACGCCTGAGGGCTTGAGCCAGGTGGCGAGCGGGGATGAGTCAGTGATGACGTGTTTGCAGATGACTGGCAGCCACAGCAGCAGGCGTTCCCTGCCGTCCTCATAGCCCACCTCCAGCATCTGCTGGTCATAGTCCTGCAGCCAGAACAGGCCAATTTGTCACTTTTACATCTCCGAACATTCAAATTCAAATTGATACTAGATAAAATGTGTCGCAGTGCCAGCGGTAGCTCGTGGCTCTCTGCTGATAGAGCCCAAGGCTGTTGCTGTGTTGAATGCAGGGCTGGAAGTCTGCAAGAGTTTTAAAGCGGATGAGACATCATCAACCCCAGTGCCAGCCAAATGAGAAGCTAGCGCTCAGGTTGAAAATGACTTGTCCATGTTGAGCACTTGACTGCAAAGTGAGGCTGTCCCATTCATTGCATTGCAGAATTTAAGCATCGTTAAGGCAGCCGGCTCCTTGGAGACTTGCTCGCAAGCGAGCTTTGACCTGGCACATCTGAGGGAAATAAGAATGAGACATGTCAGGTGCTCACCGAGGGGTAGCCAGAGCTGCCTGGCTTCCTGTCGGGCCGCCAGCGGTACAGATACATGCGCACGATCACTTCCAAATGCTGGTTGGGGTACGTGTCTCCAATCCTGCACAGCATCACTCATCACATCACCCAAACAATATATTGCATTGGCCAGAGTAGTTCCTGCAGTGCGTTAGATCTGACAACAAGTAGTTGTTATTGTCGGATTGCCATGACTTGATCACCCCCAGCTGCACGATCCACGCAGGACCCTTTGCACGCACGATGAGGCGAAACACAAGAATTCACTTCTTTTCTCAACATATATGTGCTTGCACTCGTGCGACTGAGGGCTTTCATAAGCACCGCTCGTCATCCCAAGGGAGGGACAACATGCGCATGAAGCGAGCTGCGCAATGAATTACAACTGCAAGCAAAGACAGCATCTGCACCTTTGCTTACATGTCAGCCTCACAGGTCCCAGTGCATATTTTTACTTTGCATGTTATTTAGGCACGCATGCAGCACGAGAAGGGCCGGATCACATGCGCGCACCTGACCATGAGCGCCAGCTGGCCGGTGTCGTCCGGTGCCAGAATGACGGAGTCTGAGATGACGAGTGTGTTCTCGCCCAGGAGCGGGTAGGGGACCGTGCGCAGCGCCTTGGCCGCCACCAGCCGCGACAGCTGCGCCGGGGGGAGCATCTCCAAACCCTCCAGGGGCTCCACGTCATGCAGCCTGCGCCAGGGGACGTAAACAGGGTTTGCCGAGGGTCTATGGGTACTAACAAGTGGCGCCCGCAGCGGCCGCGTGGCCGATCGACACATTTTGTTCTCCGGCTTTCGTTTTGCGATCTAAAATGACTGCGACATGGAAGGCTCTCTGCTTGCTTCTCGTTTACGATCAATAGATATCGACCCTGGGATCCCGGGGACCTGTCATAGAATAAATAAAGGAGCCAAGTGATCAAAAAGACAAATCGACATTAGGTCAGTTGGCCAAAAATGACACTATCTGGAGAGCGCTAAAGACTGGCCAGGCCAAACTGGATCCGGCCGCTGAAAGTCAAGAATAACCCTTCTAATCTCCTGCGCTTGACGAATACCTGCATGAAGCAGTATGATCACCATCACACTATCACAGCCTGCCCAGCGGCTGGATGGCATGCATAGTACTTCAGGCAGTGCATCCTCCAGCACAGAAGATGAGAAGTGTTTCCAATCACAGAATAACAGAGACCATCAACGCTTCAAGTATGGGCAGCTCTCACCAGCAGTTGTGGCTCTGGTCACGCCTCCAGCTTCAAGTATTTCACAAAGAAAGCAACAAACCCCAAATGGGTTGCTAATTGGCCACCCAAAAGGCGCTGGACATGAAAAGCTGGCGATGGATGTGAGTGTGCTGACTCGATATCATGGCCAAGGAATGGAGTCTGACCTGGAGATGTCGACCTTGTAGTGGGTCTGCCCAGGGGGCGGCGGGCCGATGATGGACACAAATTGGTGGCCCCAGTGGATTTCGGTGGGCAGGTATGACTGCCGCGCCATGAAGGGATTGCCAAACTCTGTCGTGCCCTCAAACGTCACAATGATCTCCGCATTCACCTGCGCGCGCCCGACATGCTAATTACGAAGCAGTCCCCAAGAGATTGCAATTGCGGCTTTTGAGCTGCGTGCAACTGCAGCTGCAGGTGGCTCTGAACCTTCTCTCCTCTCAGGTGCGTGGATCCCCAACATCCAGAGGGTCAGGACGATTCCACGGTGAGGGTCCACACTGCAAGCTTTGAAGATCTCTGGCACTTGAAGACACGTCTGACCCTCAAACGCTCTACCGAGTACTACTCAGAACAAGCAGTCAATGGAGGTTCAAGGGGCAGATTCATGCACGGTCAAGGGAGATCGGGGGGAAGCTTCAATTGAGGAGTCACACTTACCATCATGAGTGTGTCGAAGGTGTGGCCGATGAGGGGGGAGCGCTCGTCGATTGTGTGCTCAATTATCAGCGGCAGCAACCTGCAGCAGACAGCACATAACGTGCCTCAAGAGTGACAAATTGCAATTGTACTAGAGCGCTTCACTGCCCTGTTTGTGGCCTGCAATCCCCACCCCATCAACACCCTGCAGGCTGCAGACAGCACATGATGTGCCTCAAGAGTGACAATTTGCAACTGTACTTGCTAAAGTTCTTCACTGCGCTGTTTATGGCGCGCAGTCCCCACCCCATCGTCACACACAAAACTTGCTCTGCTCCAGGCTGCAGACAGCGCATGATATGCCTCAGAGTGACAAATTGCAGCTGTGCTCGTCAATGCACTACTTGTGGCCTGCAATCCTCACCCCTTCAGGGCGCACAAAATCCTTCTCTTGACCAGGGATTGCAGCTCACCATGCTGCTGGCACCACAGAATTCCCACGGTGACTGACAAATTTCTGTTGGTGCCATTGGTGCTTTGACCAGCAAAGCAGGAAAAAACAGGAAAGCTTTCGCTGCCATGATGACGACAGCAAGGACGCCAACAGGGAAAGTGACAAAAAAGGAAAAAAGGTTGGATTTGATTATTTCAAGTGGCGTGTGCACGATATTGCAGGCCATCATGGATGTTGCTGATGCTGGCATGTGCGCATTGGCCCATAGCATGCATAAGTGCTGCGCAGCATTTTGCAAACATGTATCCTTTCCCCGGCCCCGGCTGGCGGGAGGCGGTTTAAATAATGAGCACGGTGCCCATGGTTAATTGGGTCTTGGAATAGGCGAGTCCATCAAGGGGTAGGAATTTTGGCAGCCTTCAAGTGCAGCTTGTCTGCAGAATCACCTTGCCTTTTGGCAGGAAAAGCATGTAATAATATCGACATCCTTTCCTAAGTTTTTGTGGAAAAGAATAGTTGCTGTTTTGGGCTATTGAATTTCGAAATACAAAGAGGGATGACAAGCTTCAATGCAAAGAGTACGGTTGCATCTGGTGGATGAACGCAGGTAGAGGGGATTCGTATCCTCCCTTGATGATTCTGATCACGACGACAGCATCATCACTGGCCTTGCTAGGCGGTTCGTTCGGCTCTTATTATGACAGACAAATTGAAAGGGCTCGATACGATACGAAACGATCTTCGTGTTCCCCAGAGCCGAAGGTAGGCAAGGCAACCTACTTAAGCTCCCACCAAAGCACCTGTGACAAGTAGCCGTACAGGACGACTCTCCTGGGAGCCCCGGGCGTGATTAGTCGGGTCTGGTCCAGTCCCCAATCGTTAAGTCAGAAGTCCCTAGTTCGAGTCCTTCCGCTGGCGGGACCAGGATTGAGTCGCTGGGCTACTTTTTTGCCATTTTTTCTCCACTTTTTCCTTTTGCTATCCTATGGGGCTTTTCTTTCCTTGCGAGCTACTTGTAGCTTTGGCCTTTCCAAGCGTTCAGTGTATCGTCCATTCGGCCATTGACGAGAACCCTGTTATTCCAACTTAGTGATCGGATAATTGAATACGATGCTCTTTTTTTGTTGCAGATCAATGAGTGCCACACAGGCCTTCATCCTCATGTTGATGCACAATCATAATCATTAAGTGAACAAACTTTATGAAGGCTAGACGCAGACCCTTGAAGAGCTGCAATGGCTGCGTGAGAGACGACCTTGATGCTATTGGGCATACATGCCACTGGTGGAGGAAGTGCAAGAATCAGGAAGACTGGAGAACAACAATCCAGATGGTCTTCAAGAAGGTCTGTAGAAATGTTGAAGAGCCTGAAGCAAATGCTTGCCGTACCCAGTTCTCAGTATATTCATGTAATTGATGATGCCAACCATTGATCGGGTCTTGCTCGGATCTGGCGAGTCCAACAAGGGGCAGGATTGTGGCAGCCTTTATATGCAGCTTGTCTGCAGCACGCATCTTGCTCTTGGCAGGAGAATCATGTAATAGTAATGATTTTGATGAGGGAGGAGCACTCACAGCATGCCGTCGATGTAGCCGATCTCCAGGGATTCCACCCTGACGGGGATGTGCTCGCCCTCTGCTGTAGTGCGTCCCTCACCCCACGTGTACAGGTATGCCTTCACTTTTGGCTCCACAACCTGTGGCACCGCATCAGGCATGCAAGTGAGCTAAGTGGATCCTCTAATTTCTACAGACCCCCTCAAGTCATCCGGTGTCACCCCTGAATCGCCCACTGAGAACATGCTGAACAAGGCAAGGAATCTCGTGATCCATGACTTGATAGCGGCTCTGTCTGTGGCTATGTATCCAGTGCTATCCACGCTCACAGGACAGCCACAGGCAAAGTCGCATGTGACACATGGATCAGATCAGTCTGCCGCGCTTCTGTCATGCAACAGCTCTCCACTGCAAGCTTCAATGACAAACACAGTCCGGAGCTCTGCGCGCCCGCACAAGCAGCAGATCTTACCATCCCTTCAGACAGAAGCATCAGAGTATCAAACTTCAGGAAAGCCAGCCCACGCATCTGCACTCGTTCAAAGCAGTGCCAAGAGAGGGCCAATCACAGTTGCAGGCATTAGCAGCAAAGGTTGCATAGTGAGAAGAAGAGGGCGCCAAACCTGTGTTCTCCTGAAATCAGCGACGCGGAACATGAACTTCAGAACGCCGTCCCGGCGTGAGATGACGGCAGAATCCGATATCGCAATCGTGCGGCCGCGGTACTTGGGGTGGCTGATGCGCGCGAAAATTATGCCGATGATGACTGAGTCCATTAGTAACCCCACCATGCTCTGCACCGTGATCAGCAGCGCTATCCACCAGCAGTCGTTGGGGCCCATGTTGCCATAGCCTGCATGACATAAGAGAACACTAATGATTTTGTTATACTGATAACGCATTGGTCGCCAGGACAAATTAGGTCAAGCAACTCCTGTAGGATTGCTGGAATGAGACTTGTGCAGGCAATGCATGCAAGTTTGGTTGGCGTGTCATTTAGCCTGCTCATGCTTGAAGCGAGCACAAGAGGTTCCTAGTCCCAACTTGGTCATTGCTTCGGAAGCACCCTTCTATGGGGTCCACTAGCAATGCACTCATTGCATCAGCACATTCCAAATAATTGCAGTGGTGAAGTCAGAGAGATTAAATTGTTCGACACTGCTGAGCAGTTCACAGGAAGGTTTATTGCAGGGACAATTCAGCAGCAGGTAACACACCGATTGTCTGCTGGGTGGCCAGGGACACAATGTAGGAAGAGGCATAGTTTGGCGCATTGTAGGTGCAGGTGGGATCCACTCTGCAGACACCAACATACCAGGCAAAGAAATCAGCCAGCTGAGTAAGACACTTGCACCCTGTCCCACCAAGTTGTGCATGCCACAGAAATAGAGTGTCACAAGTCTTCAAACCCAAATGGGGCCTGTAGAGGAGCTGTGTAAGGGCCTAGTCCTCGATGTGAGCACATCTAGAGAACACTTACATGCGCAAAAGTGAGCGGAAGGGAAGTGGGGGGCTTGCCGTGCTATGAGGTACCAGAACGCGCCAAAGAAAAAAAAGGTGGAGATGTATATGACGACAATGCCCAGCAGCAGCTGCCATATTCGCGTGTTGAGGATGGATATGAAGAAATCTGCACAAGAAGAACACCTTCCACATCAGTACAAAGACCGCACAGCAAGCCCCTCAGCGGGACAAGCCCCCCTCCATACCATGCAACGACATTCCAATGCCTCTTCCTCTGTTCGTTTTAGATAATGCAATTTGTTGTGCCAGATGCAGCCATGAGGAAGCTCAAACGCGTACCCCTTGACCATTCGTGGATCAGGAGAGTGGTTTTGTTTGTATACTCCACCCTCGACTTCCCAGCCTTCCTGCAATAAGACAGACACAGATTGTTGGTGTCACACTGCTGATAATCTCTGCCGTTACACAGGTGCATGGCTCGACACGTTTGCACGGTCTACAATTGTTTGCCCTCAGTATGGCATGTCCAAAAAGATACCCAGATGAGAGCACACCTGCCAGTCGACACCAGGCTAGGCACCTTCTTCCTAGCCCGCTCCACCTCGTAGTATCCTGCAAAGCACAGCAATCGGCTTGACCTCTTCGTCCCTTGCGATTCAGCGGCTTTGGACACCAGAAAGGGTGGAATGCCACTCTGCTAGATCAGATGATGCTGGAATCCATCCAGATGCAGAATTGGCATGCGATTTGATGTGAGAAGGCTGCTCTCACTCACCTGTGCCTCTGTCAGGAGTCCAGTGCTTGTGCCGTGACCTCTGGTCCTCTGCTCCTGGCTCGTTCTTTGCCTGCCACTGCTTGAGCCAGTCTGCAAGGTCGTAAGCCCCCAGCAGGCCCCTATCAGATGCAGTAGAGGTCACACCAGATGTGCTGGGAGCTGTAGAACCGACAGCATTCGTTGACATGCTCTGTGCCTCCAGAAAGTTGCCCTGACTGCCACCAGCACCACGGAGAGGATTGTTCATCGTGCTTCTCCGGGAATTGTCACCATTCACCGGCGTGATGCCGCTGTCTGCAGGTACTTGGGACGTCATAGTAACACACGAACTTGCTACAAGGCCACCTAGGACTGCATGACTCCAGACTGTAAGACCACCGACTGCAGCCCTCCGAAATCTGTTCGATCCTAGATCTAGACTTGACTAAAATCACTTTTTTGTTTACTGCATATGCCAATCATATATGGCCCCACTACACGATGGGGAGATGTAGGTTTGGCAGATTGAGCTGTGAGACTTGCTTTAAGTAGGTGAGGGCTATCAATAAATGGTCAATCTATGATATTCTCTTACTGAAGCAACCGATCGGCTTGAGATGCGTATCTTGCAGCGGAGAAAATGCTGGTCCAGCATCTGGAAGAACTTGACCTATCCCAACCCTAGGCAGCTGCAGGACTAGACGTCTGAGTACTGAGCCCCGTCCAGAATAGGCAACACTTCACTTTGAACAAATTCTCTTCCATCGCTTGGCTGCTTTGCTCGATGCTGATGTGCTTGTGATAATCCTTTACACCGAAGGTGTATCGGGCCATCTTAGGAATAGACATTGACCAATTCCAGATCTCTTCTGTGTAGCGAAAATGTTCTGCATCACTATCTCGCGTTCAGGCTATACATGATTGCTGTATGATGTGAAGCAGAAGATTTCTGAACCAGATCGAAAGATCTTGGGAAATATAATGGCGAGCCCAATCAGAGCTGCCTTTGAGAAGAAGAACTACAAATTTGCCAACGATGGATTAGATGAACGCTGTGCGAGTCTCGCTGAAAGTCATGTCTTCTCAGCAGAAGAGATTGCGCTCGAATTTGAGAAAGTCATGTTGCAAAGGTGCTGGTCCGAGGCCAGTGTCACTGCGTTCATGAACTCAATCTCCTCTTCTCTGCTGTGCTGTGCACTTAATATCAGCTTGACCTTTTGAGATTTCTGTTCGTGAAAATCACCAATGAATTTGATCTCTGGATTCTGACCGAGCGTAGTGGGGAGGTGCAATCTCACGCACACCCTGCCACAACATCTTGTTCTGTACAAGCCTGATGCTAGGACTTCAAGGGGCCTTTGGATGTTTTTATTGCAGGGCGGCAACTGGCAATGGCGTAACTGAGGCGGATTTGGAAGCACTCGAAGGCGAGCTGGAACGGACCAGGGCCAAGCGTGAAGCAAAGCGCTCTTTTGCTGAAAAGTCTGGCAGGACTGAAAGATACAGGTACCCATGGATTCTCCTATCCTGCCAACAGAGTTCTGATCCTACCATCTATCTACCTCTAGAACGACCCTGGTGTCACCATCTTAGCAATTGGAGTGAACAAGCACAACACCTCGACTGGCTGCACATCCATCACTTGGGAGCTGTACACCTGTGTCGAACACAAGAGAAGTTGGCCTGACTGCACAACTTGTTAAAATGCCGTTCAGCTGCATTTCTCTACTTTGACCGGCCTGTGTTTGCTTCGACAGCGTGCCAATTCTGGTGGACGCCACAAATAGAGGCTTTGAGACGCCTGCTCGCACCCCTGCTGCCAAAGTCGCTGCTCACCAGCGCAAGACACGCACCAGCTCATCCTTCCACAGCCGCGCCCAGGTGCGCAAGAAGCTTTGAGAAAAAAGAAACTAGAGTGGTCCGCATGCAGGCACTTGCTTTAACAAGTCCTAGTCTCTACTCTTCATCTATCCGTGAGTTTGCTGTTGATAGCATTGTTTCGAGCTCCCCAGTCCATGTCTTTGCAGCGTGATTTGGATGCGGCCAGGCCATAACATAACATCGATGGCACGAAATTGTCAGGTGTCCCTTTAGGTTGGGCGGACTGAACAATACATCTCCAAACTTGCCAGTGTGCTCTTGCATCAAGCACAGCTAATACGCGCGCTGGCTGGCAGTATCCTCATCACGCAGCACATGCATGTGTAATCATCAAGACATCTGAATGCCCTTGTGTGTTGCAGGCTGGGGAGTTGGTGAAATCACTCAATGCGCACCTGGACTTCTCGGCAGGGGATCTTGGAACATCGGAGGTATATTTCACTGCCCCAGCTCTATTTGATCGCACTCAGGCATGAAAGCCATTGCACACATGCTGCGCCAAAGTCATGCGCTAGCATCTACCAGCAAGCAAGCAGTCATTCCAATGCAGTGAAGAATGACACTGGCATACCCATCAGGGAAAAATTTTACAGCACCTGATCAGAATTAGCCAGTAAAATGGTGTCCCTTCGCTGTGCCGAAAGTGCAAAAATCTCCATTTGCGCCGCGCTTTATTCTGTGCTGCAGCACATACTGTAGTACTCATTCTAAACCCGCACCCCCGGCAGCGCGGAATATTTTGGTGGATAAACTCTCAAAGCGACTTTAGGGGTCTTCCTGACTTCATAGATACGAGGGTCATGCTCATTGGATTGGGCTTGTCAAGAGCTCTCCGAATCTGGTCTCAAAATTAAGGGGGACTAAATTCAGGGAGATAGGGTCTTATTTATCCACCATTTTTGGCCAAATATGATTATTTATTGCGGGTTTTAGACCGAGTACTACAGTGACACAGACCATACAGTCGCTGTACTCGCAAATCAATTGCCAAGGCGCCATTGTTTCAACGCTGTGTCAGGCATGCTGGTGTCTCACGAAATGCTTCCTGCCGTTTACCACCGAGTCAGCCTTTGCTTGGCGTGCTCACAAGCCTTAAGGAATATCAGCAACCATGCAGCTGATGGCATGTTCTTCGTGCTGTTTTAGAGAAGCTCCAATTGTTAGTCCTCCCTGCCGTTAGTAGCAGTGAGTCAGTCCTGGCGTGTGTGCCTGTTCAGGCGATGGATGTGGACGGGGCCCCCCGCTGCCGGGTGGACCTGGTGCGCCCGGGGCTGAGGGCAGGCCACAAGTTCATGAGCAACCGGATACCCAGCCGAGTTGCCTTCCTGGAAGCGCGCATGCTCGACTTCTGCGCTGCCCTGGAGGCCGCCAACGGCTGCCCGGCGGGCAACCCAGTGGGCCTCCCAACCCAGGTATGCTGGGGATACCAAAGCAAGATCTACATTGTCAGCCTTCACCAAGGTGCCCTCTGCTGGTCAAGATATGTCGTTCCTGCAATTTGTTGAGACAAATGCTCTGCCAGCCCCCTGCTGCCGGTATCAAATGATCCGAAATAAGTTTGACATTTCTCAGCTGGCAAGGGCATGCAGTGGTGCAAACCAGTGTCACCGCATGCGATAATGCGAATAATGCGATATATAATTGCATGCGAGCATTATATAGCATTTTATTTTTGGGCCAGTAGAATGCGATAAAATGCGATCCTCTCAAAAGTGCTTTTTGGGGGCCTTTAGAGTCCCTTTGAGGACTTACTCCATCCCCAAGCCTGTCCACACTGAGAAAAAACATTCCAAAAGAGTTTTACTTATATTTTTCAGGAAAACCCTTCTATTAACCTGGCTATACCTACGTTTTGCCCAATAAAACAATGGCAAAACTATTCCAAACGCATTTTATCGCATTTTTATCGCATTTAATTTTTCGCCAGTAATGCTAGCATTGTATCGCATTATATTTTGAGAATGATCGCATGCGGTGACCCTGGTGCAAACCAATCATGCGCAGTATGTGAGCACTCTTGCAACCTGCCAAAGGCCGCTCTGGAACGTCTGTCTGCCAGTCTCTGCCCGTGTCTGCTAGTCTCTGGCATAATCGCAGGCCTTTCTCACTTGCCAGGATCACTGCGTGACTGATTGTAGCTGTATTTTCTGCATTATCCTGATCCCCAATCAACGTTTCCGATCGGTAATGCCGGGTGTGTGGCCGGCAGGAGGCGGCGCTGTTTGTGGGGCGAGTGGTGTGTGACGCGGAGGGCCACCTGAATGCCAACAGCCTGCTGCTGGAGGGAACACTGAAGCACAGCCAGGGCGCCAGCATCAAACTAGATGTTTCCTGTCTGCCCTCCTACCGTCTCTTCCCCGGCCAGGCACGCCCCACACATAACACCCTGTAGCTGTTGATGACTTGTATTGACCTATTGTATCTACCCAGAAGAGACAAGGGAGTTTAAAGGGCTCCAAATGGAACCTTTTGCGAGTAAATCAAATAAGAGGTGTTGGCATCCTTGGACCAGTGTTCCTTCCTCTGCCAAGAGCATCCTTACAACCAGGTCCTAGTGGACATGTGCTCATAAGAGTAGTCTTGTGATGCATGTCTGTTTCTGCAGCTCCATTTGCATGCACTTCAAGGCACAAGAGAGAAGGCAGTTGTCTCGATGGGTGCACGGTGCGGCATGGGTTGGCTAACGAACGGTCAACCTTTGGCTTAGAAACTTGAATATGAATTGCTGGTTGCCTGATCAGGTGGTGGGAGTGCTTGGGCTGAACCCCAGCGGCAGCTGCCTGGTGGCGCAGCGGCTGATAACTTCCCTCCCCCGACCGTTCCCCTCATCCACCCCTGACGACCTGCAACGCTTTGCAATGACCACAGGTCAATAAATACCCTTCCACCTACAAATAACTTTTGTAATGCCTGTATTGCTGCTGCGCCACCCGATGCTCAATCTCATTATGCAGGCAGGTTTGGTAAGCTTGCAAAGTGCCCTATAGTTCTGTTTACTCTGCCACAGATAAGGACTGTAAGCGGGTGAATTTCTTGCTTTATGATTCTTTACAGCCTGGAAGCAAGGCAGAGTTTGTGTGCAAACCCTAAAAACCCCTGAGCCCTGAGGGTTGTCGCAGGTGCCGGCGGGGTGAGCATGGCGGTGGCGGTGGGCCCCTTCACAACATCGGAGGACCTCGAGTTCGCTCCCCTGGCGGAGCTGCTCGGCAGCTGCCGCGCCAGCCGCCCGGACGTCCTGCTGCTGATCGGGCCATTTGTGGATGTCGAGCACGCGCTCATTTCTAATGGATCCCTGGATATCACCTTTGAGGAGCTCTTTGAGATCCAGGTACTCTCCTGCACAAATTGGACTGGGTAGAGCTTCTGCATGCGCTCTCAAAATGAGCCATGCAAGGATGTTGCTGGGTGAGGCTAGAGTTTGCTCACCTAATGTGCAAGCTGAGTCAATTAATTGCTCTAGCGTGTCTTCTACTTAAGAATTGCAAGACACGAAGATGGCGCATACAAAACAAAGTTTTGTCCACCACCCCAAGCATCTCTCAGTGAAGAAGGGACGCTGCCAACACAGAAGAGGGCGCACAGGGTACTCCTGTACATGTATTTTTAACGCTTTCGCACATGTCTTGTCAATACCTTCTCACAAGCTATGACGGGGTCAAAATGCATCTGACCCAGGCCTACCTGAAACCCCTTACAAATGGTTCCCGGTGTTCTGACGGGCAGAAGCTTGTTCACTGCGCAGGTGCTCGGCAGGCTGAGGGAGTTTGTGGAGGGAACGCCAGGGACGCAGGTGCTGCTGGTGCCGAGCGGCAGGGACGCGCATGCAGACCCGGTCTTCCCTCAGGCGGCGTTCCCTGCCTCCGGGCTGCCCGCCTCCATCCGGCAGCTGCCCAACCCGGCCACCTTCCGCCTCAATGAACTCGTCTTCGGCGTCGCCAGCCCCGACTTCCTCAAACAGGTGGGTTTTGGTAGATTTTGTTCCAGGTTGCAAAAGATTATGAGCACATGTCTTGCACCGTGCTGTTTTCTCATGCTAGCGAGCAAGGCTCACAAGTACATGCCTAACTTTAGCCATGTGGCATGTGTGCCTGCATGGCTGATATAAATAATCTGCCCATAGTCAAGGTCTGCTGTCATAAAGCGAGGTGCATGCCTAGTGTGACAGAACTTTTGTGAGACTGAGTGTGTGACCCCACGTGTGAACTCGTGAAGAAGAATGAGTGGCCACGACTGTGCATGCTCCCGAGCGGCGGCCGTAGCCCTGGCTGCACGTGTACGTCCTTCTCAAACATGCCGGAGAAGGAAACAAGACAGCCCTCCAAGCAAAACAGAGCTGTGACAGCTGTCCTGGGCGGGCCCTGGCATCAAATTCCGTTCCGTGTGCGCGCAGGTGTCATCGCAGGAGATCGCCAAGGGGCCGACCCCCGACCGCATGGCTGCATTGGCCGGCCATGTCATCGGACAGGGCAGGTGGGCCCCCACCCTCTCGCTCACCCTTCTTCAACAGTCCCCTGCCCTTCCCAAGAATGCATTGGAGATATGGGGTTCTTTTAAGGTATCAAAAATATGTAAAAGTATAGCGATCAGAATATATGGCATGATCGTTCTGGCGTTCGGTAATCTGCACCAGCTCTCACGATGCTGGCCCTTCTCTCTGTTTTTCTGTCTCCCAGTATGTAGTAGGAGTGATTACAGCGGTACTCCTCAATGTAGAGGCAACAACATGCTTGCTGCGAATCTTTGATCATGGCAATGCACCTATGGTCATGCGATGACGGCGCGATTTTGCACGCCCGCGCAGTTATTTCCCTCTGTATCCCCCGGCCCCGGGGTCTATGCTGGACGCCTCTTTAGGCGCGGAGCTCGACCTGCCATGCACGCCGGACGTGCTCATCCTGCCGTCTGACCTGGCAACCTTCGCCAAATCAGTCGCCGCTGACAAACCCGCCAGATCAGGCGACGCCAGTTCAGGCGCGCCCGACGAGCGCTTAGTCATGGGCAACGTCGTGTGCGTCAATCCCGGCCGCCTCGCCAAGGACAAGAGCGGCGGCACATTTGCCAGGCTAAAGGTAGGGGCCCTTGCTTGGCTTGTCTCAACGAGATATCATCATATTAATCTCACCCCTTTGCCTCTGAATCTGAGGTCCTGGACTGAAGGATAGTGTGAGATCAAAATGGACCTCAGTGCATAAAACCTGTGCATTGAGGTTCTGAGTATTCATTGGCTGAGCGAGGATGAATCCAGCTGGCTGTAATGATAGCACTCCTGTTGCGAATGCCTGTCAGACCAACATGTGCGTGCTTGCTGTGATTGTCCGGGGTGTATGGTGAGTCAACGGTAATGGACTGTTGTGTCCAGGTGGGTGCATCGAAGGAGGGACTAGCACTGGCGGCCGGAGAGCCGCCAGAGACCAACGGCAAGCTGCAGCATGCTGTGGACGAGCGCTGCATGGTCGAGATCTGCAGGATCTGAGTTTGCTGTGATAATTATAAAGGAAGCAGAGACGGCCGCGCAAGTATTGATTGTACTGGCAATACTCCAAGGAAAGGTCGTTCGTATGACGTGGACAAGCTGATATTGTTGATATAGCTGTAGGAAAGGACCAGCAACACCGTGTGACGCCTACTGAGTATCAAAGTGCACAGCTTGGGAATGAATGTTTGAAAGGTTGCTTCTCATGTTAATCTACCTGGATAGACAGCGAGCAGCAACTAGAGCTTGCCGAACACGGCGTACATTTTACAAGGATTGCCAGCAGTAGGGCTAGCAGTTGAGATCCTACTTATGCTCTAGACAATCAGCTGAGCTGGACGCAACTTTCGCAAATCTAGTCACGCACTCAGCTATGCAGGGCAACAAATGCCCGACGAGTCGTATTACTCCACATCCCTTAATTGATGAAATGACCACAGCATTCTTGCAAATGCCATACAGTATATAGTCCTACCAATAAAGCATGTACTCTTACTCCAGGGCCAATTGTCACTGAGCCATCAGCTGTTTTGTGCACAGCTTTGCTAGCAGGCCGCTCAGCTGCAGGCGTGAGTTGACCCCATCCTCAATGCGCATGTGGCAGAATCCCACCTCCTGCAAGCAGGCAATATCAATCAGTTCAATTTGATTTGAAAATGACAAGTGCTTGCTTTGGTCATGCACAGCGCAGCACAAGGGATCGGCGCATGCACAAACAAATGGCTTCTATCACATTAAGACACAAACAAGCCATGCAGCTAACATTCACCGTGCAAAGCCAGCTGCTGCACGCTACCAGGTATGCTGCAGAAGGCAACGGCTCATGATGTACCACAAGTTTGGCTGGAATGTCAGAGGTCAAATGGAAAGGCTCAGGAGGCTCACCCTGATGAATTCAAGTTTGAGGAACTCGGGCAGCTTTGGGTCGTTCTTGACCACCCGGAATAGCGTCTGAATGATGTCCATTGAGCTGTAGCCCATGTCGCAGATTTTCTGCACAGAAATCCCAAGACACAACCCTCAGCAATGAGATCAACAGACCTTTACTTGCAGATGGTGCATTGCCGTGCATGTGCTTGTGCAGTGCCCCGATGACATCAGTACAAAATTGACATGTTGACCCAACTCCTACGCAATCACTTTTGCTGCTTCTGATCACAGATGCATCCGGATGTTTGGGAAAGATTGGAAAGCATCCTGGCAACATAGGTCATGCCGGGGAACCATGCAAGTCATCTATACAGACAAATTGGATGTCTGAAGCTGATGTGGAGTGAATAGCTTGATACTGCCATGGCCTTGGCAGTAAAATGCTCTCATCTCACAGGGCACACACCCTCTCTGGCATGCCATTCTTTATTTTAAAGGTTTGACACAGGGGCAATAGATGCTGGCAAAGGGCTTCGGGGAGCATTGCACCTTCATTCCATCGTACGCGCCGTCAATGTTGGCCGCGGTGCAGTTCTTCACGATCTCAGAAATGAGCAGCGGATGCGGCTGGTCACACACCTGCAGCCATATTTCACAGTCCTCACAACTTTCACGAAGTTGCTGTTTAACACCAAGACACGGCCCCACATGAGTTCACTTGACATTTTATATGGGGCTCCACAAGGGAGCATGGTTCTGTTCAGGTACAGGTCCATTATCGTATGTCACCTTGCACATCAAAACGAGGTAAATGGGGTGGGTGATGTGTGTCGTGACCTGGCGCACCTTGAAGACATGCTCCGGGGTGATCATGCCGAAGCCATAGTAGGTGGCCTGGAGGTTGTTTAGGGCCTGCCGCATGTCCCCATCCGCTGTGAAGATGACCGCACCGAGCCCCTCGTCCACGTAGGGCACCTGCAGAATAGATCGAAAAGGTCTTATAAAAGAGCATGCTGCAATCATTTCATCTATGGTGTAAGGGTTCTCAACCTCAAGGCAAGACCGTACATGGAGACTGACTTACAGGAAGACTGGAGCTGAGGGTTAATGTATGTAATCTCACTTGGCACAGCATGAATTCTACAATCATGAAAAGCACAATTGCCCCACAAATGGCAGCATAATACCTGTCAACCCTGGGCCATTTCATCACTGAGGGCCATCATGATTTTGCAGACAACTTGGAAAACAGGACGCTCAGCTGCAGGGCATGACTCTTATATGGCTCAACAGGGTGTACGCACCGACTCGGAGCGGCAGACCACAAGCAGGCGTTCCAGGACCTCCTTGTCGGAGAGCTTGGTGTAGCGCACGATGGCGCACCGCGACTGGATTGGCTCTATGATCTTTGAAGAGGTGTTGCACGCGAGCGCGAACCGAGTCGTGTTGCTGTATATCTCCATCGTCCTCCGCAGCGCCTGCTGCGCTCCCGTCGTCATGCTGCATGCATGGCAGCAATTTGAACTTCATTTTCAGAGTCATGTGGCCCCCATTGGCCGGGGGCAAGAAGCGAGGACAAGTCTGCCGCGGCACGTGCTCAGTATCTGACAAGCTGCTAATTGTTGGAAGCACCAAAAGAATGTGTTCATCTCTTTCTTTTGTCGTTGCCAGAAAGAATGGCGTGCATGCGTCTCAAGGTACCATGCCTTGCCCTCAAGACAGCCCTGTGGACTCCCCACGACACATCAGCAGAATGCCCAGCAAGTTGTGCGTTGCAGCACCATGGGACCCATCCTTCTTGAAGCCCCAGAAGCAAGACAAACATTTGGTGGTGGGACGCGAACAAGAATTCTGCAGTGTGGCCAGTGGCGCACCTGTCGGCCTCGTCCAGGATGACCACCTTGTGGCGGCCGGGCGGCAGCGTCACCTTCTTCTGCGCAAACATCTTTATCTTGTTGCGCACCACGTCAATCCCCCTGCAAGCGCAATACAACCCTCTTCAGCACCAGCCTGTAACGTCTCTCATGGAACAAAGTCGCCTGATCTGTGCGGACGCACACTTGCGGAGAAGCTGCACAGAGCTGTCGCTTTGCCTCAGGAGGTGTGAAGGCTGCAAGCTGAGACTGTGGACGCTAGCATCTGCAGCTAGGCCAATTGACCCCACAATGCTGAAAATCCACAGCATAGCACAATAGACCCAATGTGAAGCTCATCGCCTCAAGGCATGCGCTTTCTTGGACGCAGCAGTAGCAAGGAAGTTGCAGCAAGCAAGGACTTCTCGCTTGCTGAAGCTTCTTTGCTACTGAGGGGTCAGATATGATCGCCCAGGGAGGAGCCGTGAGAGGGCTCACCTGTCGTCTGAGGCATTCAGTTCCAGCACGCCCTCCTTGTAGTTCTGCCCCAGCAGCGCCCGCGCGAGGCACAGAATGCTGGTGGTCTTTCCAGTACCAGGCGGGCCCTGCGCAAGCGGAAGCATGGCAATCTTCTTCCTTTGAATTCAGTCACCGGCCTGCCATCATCTGGCACCTTGAATCTGCCATCAACCAGGATACATGCACACACTCTCTGAGGTTTTGGGCTTTGGTGTGACCTGTTTGACTCGATGTGGTCTGAACATCAGCCCCATCAGCTCCATGAAAGCCCGCTACCATTAAAATATACATTCAGCTGCGAAGAACATGCGCAGTCTCAGCAAGGGGCTCACCGCCAGGATTATGTTGGGCATGTTGCCCTCTTCCGAAATGACCTGAAGGCGGTCCACTGCGTCTGTGTTGCCCACAATGTCTTTCACGTACTGCGGCCTGAACTTTTCCACCTGCACACATCCGCATGCAGCTGGTTTTGTCAGTGCCGCATATGATGCTCACGACAATCAGCGTGTGCTCCATATCTTATAGATGTTTAGCAGATTTAGCTCGCTCGGTGTGCACATGCTGGAAAACAAGTGACGATGGAGACCTGACTTGCAGTGGTGAGTACATCCACTGAACAATGTAAAGATCGAGATTCAGGTCTGGACACGCACCCATGGAATCCCGCTATCCTTTTTGGAGGTATCAGTGCCGGTGGTTGCTGGTGCTTTGCCCTTCTCAGCTGCACTTGGGCCAGGCACCATGTCTATGTCCATTCCCTCTGCCGCATCCTCAATCTCTCCCCCCATTGCCCCTGATCTCGCTATGTTCCCTTAAGAGAGATGATTTTATCGGAAAAACAACCTGTGCTGAGCAATTGAAATGGCTTCCGGGTTGATGGGACTCTGATGGTGGTCAATTTGATTGGCTGTTTCTTCTGAGTGCTGCGTGAAGGAGCTCTTCGATGCGATCAGAAAGTCAGTTATTGAAAAATTTTCTGTCTAACGACTTGTACCAATGATCGTTCATCCGTAACATCCCTTGACTGCCTGATGGAAGCCTTGGAAATCAGTGGGCAATCGCAGATATTCACCAACGGATCTGGATCGGAGGCACCTCAATGTGCTGGTATCTATCTTTCTTTGTGTCGCAAAGATTGGATTCTATACATTGACAGCTATATGGAGAAATTTCATGCAGTTCATGATTTTCGACACAGCGAAGCCCTAAGGGTTTGAGAGCAGTGAGGGTCATTAAGCGGCCTTCTTCACATGAAATTTCCTCATGTCCAAGGTGCAAATGTATCAAAATATTGTGCTTGAAATCAATGCGCTTGGAGCACTTCATTGAGCTGGTGCATCGCCTGACTTAGAAGTCCGCAATCCCCTCTTTTGTCCAGTGCATGCCGCAGCTTTTGGCTGGTCTGTGCGAGTGCTTAGGCAGACAATGACTGGTTTTGTCGTCACTAATTGAATTTTTCTCTGAGGCAATGTTTTGTTGCCAGAAACAGTCCTTTACATGTCGTTCTCTGGTGCGCTTTCATCACAGATTAAGTAGTTATCTGGATACAAACAAGCCTGTGGGTCATCCCTGGCATCAAGATTTCCACTGAATACATAGCGGGGCGCATGCGTTCAACAAGGACACATACAAGGCTACGTACATAGATTCATCTGCTCTGGCATGAGCGAACAGCAGCTCGATCGGCAGGCCAGCCGGTTGAGCCTGAGGGAACAACTCGGATCTCGATTGCAGAGCTTTCGAGCATCTCGCGGCAGAGAGCGCAAGCGCTCCCAAGATGAGGCTGTCAACACGCCCAAGGGACCTGAGGTTATGTCTCCCAGGAGCCGTGAAGGTGTGCTTGGAAGCGCTGTTCACATGCAGCTAACACATATTCCTTTTCCAAGCTATCATGGGACAATGTTGACGTTGGCGAAGTCGTCCACATGCCAATTTCCCCGTCTGCAAGGGGGCCATCCTGTTCTTGGAAGGGTCTGTGTTCAAGACAAGCTCACAAATCGGAGCACCTCATCCATGAGAGCTTGAGGATTGAACGTGCAACGCCTTGTCCATGCATCAGCACACTGGCAGATGAGCAGAAATTTGCAGGAGCCAATGCAGGAGTAACAAACCAAAGGACCGTGGATTGAAGCATCTGTGCTTGTTTTTCAGCCCTGGCGAGGGGCAAGCAGGAGGCGCTGGATGCGCTGCCAGCCGACTACTACCAGCCGGACTATGACCCCGTGGCTGGCGAGCTCGCCATGCTGCCGCGCATGTTCACTGAGAGTGACCTTGAGGCGGTCGTTGAGGAGAGATCGGGCGTCCTCGAGGTGCATGCCCTGATGCCACCTCAGAGACAGATAGCCTTAGCATGGGATGGATGTCTTTGCTGGTGCATAGTTTGGATGTTACTACTGTATGCACCAGGGAAAAGTGTCCCCCATACTCACACCATCTCAGTCACGTGCGACAGGGCATATGATGTCTGTAAATGCAATGGGGTCTCTTACTTCAGGGGATTGGATATAGAATCCCCTGCTTAATTGCCTAGAAAAGTCAAGAAGTGATCCATTAGCTCTCTGCATTCATGTGTGTGGTGTGATGCATGCAGACGGTGAGTGAGCGGCTGAGTCAGCACGTGCTCAGCAACTACTCCAAGTTTGTCGCTGGCGTTACCGAGGTTGCCTCTGTGGAGCGAGACCTCCAGGTAGATTTCCATTGACACACTCCAAACCTTGCATCTTCAACTTCCATCTCATGTCCCGTATTGCATGCAGGCATTTCAGCGTGCAGGGCTGACTGACGCAGCTATCTTGACCAAGAATTATCAGTGCACCACATAAATGTCAAGACAGGGGTCGCTCAGGATCTGCTGGACAAGACAGAATGGGGGATGCCGGCACACGAAGTCAGATGTTTCAGGGTCCGCGTGGAACGATGTAATCGGCTTTTTTTATCCTGTGATGCATGCAGGATGCGCACATGACAGCCAAGACGTCGAGGAGCGAGCTGGCGAACGCGCTGGCGGAGGTCCGCGCGAACATGGTGATCACGCGCAAGCAGCGGCAGAAGCAGGGCCTGGAGCGCATGCTGGGCATGCTGCAGCAGCTGCGCGAAGCCGCCCACCTCCACGACGCCCTCAGGTTGCTGCCTTCTGCAGACCTCAGCTTTAGGGAACATGCTAGGGAGCGTGCTGCTGTGCATTCAACCGGCACTGACGCTGCTCGGCGTCTGCTGACATATCCATGGTTCCATTCCTACACATCAAAGTACCCATGCTTGGTGTGACGACTGTGACTTTTTATTTGTTTCTGCTGGTTGTATGGTCTAATTTTTGACATGAATTGCAATAATATAGCGCCATGCAAAAGCTCTGAAGGATTTGGAGGTCTTGTGTTGCTTGTTTGCATTTTTTTTGTGCTGCCTTACCAATACCACTCAACCCGTGGGCAGAGAGTGGTCCAGTCAGCAGAGTCCAGGGAGAAAGTCATCTATGGCGGCAAGTGAGTCAGCTCTGGCGGCGCATGTGCAGGGCCGCGCAGGAGAATGGGGAGTTTGCGGGCTCCTTCTGGCTGTGCGCGCAGTGCGCCCGCGCGCTGGCGCCGCTGTCATTCCTGCTGGTGGCCCCGGAGCTTACAGCCACAGTCTCAGCACTGTACGAGGAGACGGTGGCGCGGCTGGAGTCCTCGCTGCAGACTGTCTGCGCAGACTTCCAGCCGGACCCCTACGCCAAGGTGGGGGGCCTGGCTGGTCGAAATCCTCAGACAATTACAGGCCTCCTATGATGATAGACAATGCCTGTGTCGTACCCTGACTGTTCATGTACGTGCCTTGTTGATGCCTCCATTTTAGCGGTGCAGAGGCTTCAGGCCTCAGGAGAAACCAGGGCCCAATTCTGTTCGGTATCCTGTAGACAGACCAGCCAGGATTGTCTGTTATATAGTCTTGTCGGCAGGAGGGCTCTTGGGGGCCGCAAAAGGAGTACCGTGGGTAGACAACTGATTTGGCAGCGGCCTGAGAAAGGGTGGATCTGCAGATTCCTAACCTGGCAGTCACACTCAAAAGTGGGTGGGTGTGCAGGTGCTGGAGGGGTATGTGTACCTGGGCAATGTGGGCTCGCTGGGCGAAGAGGTCATGGCAGCATTCGCTGCAGTTGTGGGCATGGCGGCGCTGAAGGTGAGCACTGCAGACCCTCCATGAATCACACAATTCCATTCCTCGGACTCGCGAGTCATGTGCAGTCAAGTGGAAGCTGCAGACAGAAAACAATCTCACAATCCTGTCAGCGAGGCTTCCAAGTGCATGTGAGGTCATGTGCTATCTGCAGACAAACACAGAATTGCACAATCGATAGCAAGACCTACAGCTGCATGTGAAGTTATCAAGCGATCACCAATTGATTGGTCCCTTTTCCCCCCTCTTTCAGTCGTCGCAATACACTAAGCACTATGATTGTCGGATTTGCGGTTGGAGGGGAACACCGCATCTCTCCAGACCTGACATACACACTCACCTGTATTTTGCAGGTTGCGCGCTAGAGTCACTGCATGTGAAGTCGACTATGTGCTCCAGACAAATGTTTAATCACGTAATCCCTTTGGTAAGACTGACAACCGCATGTGGAGTCATGTAGTAAGTGACCAGCACTTGTGTATCAGGTAGCGCGTGGCGTGGTGCTGACGCGGCCGGTGGCCGGGCTGGAGGAGCGCGTGAAGAGCACGCAGCTGCTGCAGGAACTTGTCAAATTCGTGCCGCCCGACCTCTTCCGCACCTGCCTCACCCGGGTGCGCCTGCCTACGGCCTCATTACCTCACCAGCTATTGGAGCACTGATTATATGCAAAAGACACAATGCCTATGCGTGTAAGCACTTTCTTTTTCTGGCTAATGTGTCTCTTAGCTTGGATATCACTGTCTTCCTGCCTCTCCCTTTAAAGTGTGATAAGGGTAGCTTTTGATACTCAGGCATGCGCTCAATGCATCATATTCCTAGCCTGTATGCTTTGCAACGCACTCCTGGTTTTCACATGTAGGGAAGGATACTGCTGACCCATCTGAGGTGATACTGTATGCATGTGCGCAGGTGCTGATGGTGGTGTTTGAGATCCTGTCGAGCCACTACCACATGTCGCGCTGGCACGAGGAGCGCATAGTGCAGCACACCGGTGACATGGAGGCCCTGCACTCCGCGGGCCTCTCCCTGCGCGAGCGCATCGACACCCTTGTGCAGGAGCAGGGCACCTCCCCCACTGCCGCTGAGTCACCTGTCCGCAGCGAGCGCGCAGGTGCCGGCACATGCCGCGTGATAGCCCTGCAGATCTTGTTCTATACACTATACCCACTATCCCAGCTTGCGCATGTCTGTGTACCGGTGCCAGTATGGCTCAATTGTGTTTTCATGTACTGCCAGGAACCATGTGACAGCAGGGTACAGAAAGCAAGCTTTGCCGAGAAACACATGGAATACGGCGGTGTGGGTTTGATGGGATATTGTGCTGAGAAGGGCGTGATGTGTTGTGCAGGCGCGTCAGCAAATGGGTCCGAGGCTTTTGTGCAGCCGGAAGAGGACGAAGAGGATGCAGAGGGGGGCATAGCGGCGGTTGTAGAGAGAAGCCTGCAGCGAGCCGTCAAGTCCAAGGCCCATGGTGAGCTCTTGAGAGTTATGCTGTGTTCATGAAGTCATGCTGTGTCTTGCATGCGGCAGAGACCAGAATTGAGTAAACAGTATTATGTACAGCCCAGAGACCTCCATAGAAACGCATGCAACCACAAGGCGCCCAGAGCATAACTAAGTTAACAGCTAATGCACACCAATATAGTGAATTACAATCATCTCTGTGCAGCAGGCTTGCCCAAGGCGGACAGCTCAGGCAGCGCAAGCAACGCTGCAGAAGCAGATCCAGTAGACAGTGGAGCGGAGGATGCTGAACCACAGCCTGAAGCAGAGCTCAATAGGAGCAACGGTGCCAGCAGCGAGAGTCTAGCAACTGCCAGCCATGCAGCAGAGACAGAACCTGGGCAGCCGTCAGGGGGCGATGATGAAGCGGAGGAAGTAGAGCAGGGTGAGGGAGGGAACAGCGCTGTGGAGATCGGAGGGGAGCAGCCAAATGTGGAACAAATTACAGCAGCTGCAAGCACTAGCGGGAAGGTGCGGCACCTTGATTTTATCTCTGCCATGTCAGGAGTCCCTTTACCTTGGCAAAGGGCCAATTGGCCCTTGCAAGCGAGAAAAAAGAAACTGCTTGCCAGAACTTGCCTAATATTGGTGAGGCTGGTTCTAGAATAGAGGAATAATATGAACCCGGTGTGAAAGAATATGTGCGCCATCAAGCCAGAGAGAAATTTCCACTCAGCACAGGTCCTTTATTGGTGTCACAGGTGGAGGACAAGGGTGGAGGGAAGGGCGGCAAGAGGAAGAATGCGGCGGATGCCAAGGCGCTGGAGATAGAGTACCTGGAAGGCGAGCTGGAGGCCCTCGCTGAGAAGGAGCGGGAAGAGGTGGGCAGCACATACACCCCATTATTCACTTGCCTAGAGCACTGCTTAGATCTGGCTGGAATCTTCAGGCCGGCTCAAATCAACAAGGACTCTTAGACTACACCATGCACCCTATGGTGTCAATACTTTGTGACGAAACAGCAAAAACTTGCTACTCAGAAGAAATCATCTGTGTGTGCGCTACCCCATTTCTATTGAGAGATGGCATGAGATTGGTATACATGGTTTGCATGCGTGCGATACAACAAGCAGCTGAAACATGACACAGCCACTTGGCTGGCGCCGCATTGATACAGCGGACTCACAGAGTAATTGTGTGCGCAGGTGCTGTGGGGAGAGGCGCTGATGCAGGTGGAGGAGGGGCTAAAGGCCGGCAGGCGATGGCTGTGGGACGAGGCCTCCAGGAAAGTGGGCATGCTGCTCGCCGCCCCCGCCGCCTTCCAGGGAGAGCACTTCCTGCAGGCACGCTGCACACCTTCTTCTGAACATGTGCATGCCTGTGCAGGACAGGATTGCAAAAGACAGTCTTGAAGCATCTGGCATTGTGCAAGGTTGTATTGCATGCACAACTCTCTGCTGTTCTGACGCTACAGTCCCCCATCAAGATTCCTGATGTGCTGTTTCTTGCCCTATAAAGGTACCATGACAAACCATTGAAGTGCTATGCCGAGGCATTACGCTGAATGCAAGACATTCTTTGAGGGCCCTTGTGCGGCAAGCAGAGCAACTTGGGGGTCTTGGCGAGGCCCTGTCTTGTCACAACAGCAGAGTGACATCCTCGCCGTGTGCTTTTCAACGTTTTGCACGTGGCAGAACCTGTGTTTGACGCTAGAATTTGAGGTATCTTGAACATATCCTTAGCACATAAAAGGGTATGAAATCTGCGCAGGTGCTGGAATGGACGCAGACGATGCTGGAGGCGGGTGAGGCATTCTGCGGCAGCGAGTCGGCCACGCTACGCGACGCGCTCAAACGCCAGTCCGGCCGCTTCTTCGCAGCCTACCACTCCGCCAACCTGCAGGTGAGGCTGACTCTGGGCTGAATTTTACCATCATGCATGCTGCCCATGACTGCGATTGGGACATTTAGGGTGTTGGAAGCGCTTTCTAGGATCCATCCCTGCACAAGGCTTGTCAGGCGGCAAGCCGGCCTCGTTGGGCTTGTCTATGCATACCTTGGGCGCTTCAGGCATCCCAGCTCATCAAGCTGTAGGTATGTCAAATGTTCTTGCATAGCCTATGCGCAACATGGTGTGCTTGGTTGTGTTTGAAGTGCTCAAGTCATGCATGTACTACGTATTCTTCTGCTAAAACCTTGATGCTTTTATTGCGAGTCTGAGAGTGTTGTGGAATACAAGATGGCTGCCAATCTAATACAATATCAGTAGCTGAACAAGAAAATTGCTCATCGTGAAGAGCTGTGTCTAAAAATACAGGGCTTAGTAGGGCGCTCTGATTATAATACAACGTGGAACCCAATTACTTCATCTCTGGCCCAGCAAAGCTGCGATTGGCGAGAGGCTCAATAGTGAGAACAGGCCAAGCAGAGTAGCAACTGGTGACATGCTTTATGGCGAGAACAGGCATGCGCTGCCCCCGCAGGCGCTGCAACTTGGTAGAGGTTATTTTGACAGGCCTTACAGCATTCAATACTGTTCAATACATGCTCAAATGTATATTCTGAAGTTCAGGAAGTAGGCACTGTGTCCTGGCCCAGAAGCAGCCAACTTGACTCTGTGGGAGAGGAGGGCCTCCGAGTTGCACTCCTGTGTAATTACCAACTTTATTTGCAGGCGCTGCACAGCATGCTGGAGCGGGAGGTGTGGAAGCAGCTGCCCATGATCCCCGGCGGCCTGCCCAGCATCCGGGGGGCGCTGGCCCCCGGCTCCGGCAACGCGGCGTTCCCTTTCGACACCTCCGATTTCGGCGCCTGGGTCGCCCACGGCAATCCCTGGCGAATGCAGGCCTACGGTGCGCGCCTGATCTGGCGTTCAATTGAGTGTGCTAAGGGTGGTCACCGCCTGGATTGGCATTTGCCTGGAGTTGAAATGATCTTTCGCTGATCTGAATGCCCCTCATTTGGCACTAAATGACGTGCTCATGATCTGGCGGTGACTTCAACAATTTCACACATTGCCGCTTGCAAGTGCTTTCAACATGAGCAGAGGAGGCAGTATGTCTTTTTGAGACCTTTGCAGTCCTACACAAAGTCCTGAAAGGATATTGTGGGGTAGAAAATGTATGATCTGGCAATTCAAGGATCCTGGCACATTGAAGTAAAGGTGTGGCTGTGATGTCGAGCAGAGGATGAAGAGGACGAGGCGGAGGGCCAGAGGACACCAGGGCAGCCGTCCGAGGGCGAGCCATCTGCGGAGCCGGCTTCTGGTGCTGCGGAAGCTTCCGGCAACGGCGCAACTGCCTCGGCTGAGGCGGGGCCGGCGAGTGATGATGCCAGGGCGCTGACTGCGTCAACAGCGTCCATTTCTGGGAGAGGTGCGCCAGAAGGTTCCACCACTTAGCCGTAGCCAAAGCTCAAGCTCTTCCTTCAACAATGCTTTCATCAACAATGATGCGCTTATAATTTTTCCCTTGTCGAGAAGTCCCCCTCTATATAAATTCTACTACACCCTTGCGCCGCTGCTTCCCATCGAGACCGTTCAGTCTTGCTGATGATGTGTTTCCCAGAAGGTTTGGCTGGCCAGCTTCCAGGGAGAGAGGGAATTCTCATATGCAATCCTGTGGAGAGAAAGCTGATAATTGCTGTGAGTGCAGGTGTGGCCGAGGCGGTCCCCCCAATGACGACGTCATCGCTGCGACTGGCCAAGTGGCTGGCCGAGTATGCGACGCTCATTCGGCTCATCCGCAGCGAGGTGAGACTCCTGCACAATCCAAGCAGATCTCTGTGCACAGCACTGAGTGTATGTAGTAGAGAGTCATCACAGTGCAGCAGGGCAGGCTAAGAAAGTTGCTGTCACACTGGCAAGCTTTCATAGACGACCCGGCCAGCAGACACCTCAACTCATGTCTCTGAAAGTTGCTGAGCTTGATGTTGTGCAGTCGGCTCTGTCAGCAGCCTGCAGAACCGAGGCACTTGCACTGCCTTGTGTGGCATCCTCCTTCTAATAAAATCAACTGTAGTGCATTCTAGGACTCTGAGTGCTATGGCTGGTTTTTGGTGTACACCAGGCAGGCCGTGTGTGGAGTGGCATGGCGGAGCTGTTTGAGCTTTACTTCCTGCACACCTTCCACACCTTCGGCGACATCTCCGTCCTCGAACTCACCTCCCCTCAGCAGCAGCGCCAGGTCAGCGCATATCTCCATTCCTGGCACATCGCGTCAAATTTCGTGTGTATTTTCCCTTGATGGTACACCATGCCACGCCTTGAAATCATCCTTTTGTTGCGCTGCCACTGGATAGGCACGGGGTGAAAAATTTGCCTGCAGCAGTAAGAAAGGAAGCCACTCCAGTAATACCTTCTCAGGTTCTGATGCAATGTGCCAGCACCTGCACTTGACAGAGACTAAACTTCCACTGTGTTAGTATGCCTGGCGGCGTTGCTTGACCTTACCCCACAGAAGTGCAATTCATGAGGCAACACTTACTGCTTCATGGAAACGTAGTGACAATCTGTGTCAGACTGCAAGCATTACTGATGGCGAGCAATCTTCCTCAGGTTGCGTGAAAAATACGCGCCCAGAGTGTCACTACATTTGTTGCTTACGGGCCAAGCAGCAGGCTCTGCAAACCAACAGTGGTTAGTAATTGCCAACACAACATTTGATGCGGCGCAGGGCGGCGGCGACATCGTGCCGGTGCGGCTGAAGAACGCGGTGCTGCGCATCCTTGGCCGCTCCAAGTACCGCCAGTACTACCTGCAGCAGCCGGCAGCCGCCACGGCCGGCGCGGCCGGCGGCGCGGCCGGCCCCGGGACGCCCCCGCAGGGCACGCCCCAGTATGGGGGCGCGACGCCGCCGCACAAGGATTACTCGCCGTTCGGGCGGCTGCCGCCGGCCGCGCAGCCGTCGCCGCAGACGACCGCTTTCAGCCACCCGGGGAACATGTTTGGGCTCATGGTGCGCGCCTGTTTTGGCTCTGTCCTTCCTTCTCAGACACTGTTGTTGGCATGCAAAGCATGCAAGCAATTGCTGTGATCCCAAGCTAATATCAGAGTGGGGTAAAAAAAACACACTACCAGGGAAGCAAGGAAAGCAGCGTGTATTTGGCTGTTGGGGAGCACAGGTGCCATGCTTTAGGTAGTTTTAGCCCTGCATTGTCCAAGAAGTCAGCATTGCAATTGCAATGCAGGCAGCGTAGGCCTACCGCTGTCTTCACTTCCCTGCTTGGTATTTTGTTTGTGAAGCATGAGCGGATTTCAGTAACCAGAGACACATGTTAATGTGGTCTCAGGAGCGCAAGGTGGCAGTGGACAGCCTGCGTTCGGTGGCTGGGCTGCTGAGCGACGCGTACAGCCGACTGCACGAGGCCGTCTTTGGGCGCACGGACGTCCCAGAAAACCACACTCTCGACACCTTCTTCTCCACCGTCAAGGCCACCGCCGACGTGCGCGCACTTCATAACACCTGTTGACATTCAAATTTGAAGTGACGCAGCCGGAAGGCGACAGAGGGGAAGAACCAGCCGCTGGCGTTGTTGAGGTCGTGAATCCCACTCCTTCATATCTTACTCTTTTTTACAACAAAGGAACGACAACGAACGACGACAAAGCCGGGAAGAGAAGTGCAGAAGAACGGCGGCTGATTTTGTCACAGGTGTCGATGCGCTTCTTGCCGCTCCCTCGTTCAGGAGACAAGACACCTGATGATCACAAAGCTCGTATGTCTAGGATCATGTTGCTTCAAGGGAGGCAGGCATTGAAATGAGCTGGGGTGTGCATGGCGCAGCTGCGGGACATGGTGCTGCGGGCAGCGGCGCGGTACAATCTGCCAATCCGATGGCTGCCCGACCGCCTGGCAGAGCAGAACTTCAACATCGACGAGCCGCCCACTCGCGCATCCCCCTGGGTCAAGGTGACTCATGCCTTCTGAGGACCCCGCAACACCCCATCTCCCTTTTGTAAGAGGGTATTGAGCGATGTCACATGCAGCACGGGTGGATCTGCAGTGATCGCACCTTCTGTACCAAATGGATCAAAATCACATCTGGCAGCCTTCTGCTGGAGCTTTCGATGTTTTCTGTTCCCCGATCTTTGCAATGAGAAGGCTTATTGTCAGTGGTGAGTCTGCACGTGTGCAGAAAATCTGAGGTGGTGTGGAGTGCCCGCAGGTGCTGATGAGCCACGCTGCAAAGCTGCGCCAGAGCCTGGACGCCAGCCCCGGCCTCTCTCCAGCAAATGTTGACGAGGTGCGGCCACCAGGTCACTCCACAAGTTTCATGCCAGGCTATCTGGTTCAGCAGATAGTGGAGATCTGTGTACAGATTAAAAGCGCGAGCGAAAGCAGATGCGAATGTGCCTAAAGCAATGGCATTCACCCTTGTGCCAGTTTGCGCCTACTTCGCTCAGGGTCGACAAGCTGTACAGGGACCTCGCTCACTGTTGTTTCCCCTTCACTTCGTTTGAACTTCGTCCTGAAATTTGTCGCCACAGTGTGGAAATATCGGTGCATGTCCATGCTGTACAGGGATACCAGTGCTGTGAACGATATCCCGGGTAGTGGCAACATTTGGTTTATGTGCCACGGCGAACCTGTACTTCTGCATGCACCGTGCCTGCGCGGGCCGTCTGTCAAGGTCTGCTGTGGTCTCATTTGAGACGCCAAAAACCAATTCCCTGAAGTGCCTCTGATTGGCGCAGCTGTGGCGGCATGCGATGCACTTCACAGCGGAGGTTGTGTTGGAGGGCATTGCCAAAGCAGGCGCCAAGGGCAGGTGTACACCCATGGGCCGCGCCGCGATGAGCCTCGACCTCCAGGTGACCTGTCCCTTCAATTTGACGCTGCCCATTGCCTCTGTTCCATCTCTATTTGGTGCTGACTTTCATTCTGCAAACCCATGAAGGCACGACAATCAAGCTGCTGAGAAACAATCAAAGAATATCTGTCCTTTTGTGCATGTGCACATGCAAATCGCCGTGCACTCTTAAGTGCTCGTAATCTTGCTTGCAGCCTTTGGAATGTCCCTGAAACTGCGAAGGCTGAAGCGCGGTAGAAGATTGCTCGCTATGCGCAAATGCACAATTCGCTCTGGCAGAGAACGCCTTTGTATGTGTGCAGGCGGTGCAGAAGGGGCTTGCTGACCTGGCGGGCCCGGGCGGCGCAGAGGCGGCGGCTGACTGTCTGCGGCTGGTGGACACCTACATCAAGGTGCCCATCAGCAAAAATGCCATCTTTTTGTCAATCTCTGTAGAACTTACTCATTGGGACAAGATCATCATTTTTAAACCCTCCCGGGGTGTTGGGGTGCTGACAGACCTTTGGGTGAGAATTGTCCGCTCCGGGTTTAGTGTGCAAAGTACCTGACAGAACTCGGAGGCAATGGCGGCCGGCCACAAATGCTGCCCACAGACCAGCACAATCCTAGTGCACCTTGAGCAGGCACTCCTCTCACTCAGATGCAGCCAGTGACGCTGGGTTGACTCTTGATCTGTGCTAGACATATAACACCCATGTGAGTGATAAGGTGCGGCTGCTGATGCACACAGGCGTTCTACCTGCCGTGGGGAGAGGAGCTGCGGCGGTGGGCACTGACTCACCCGGAGTACACGCGCGACCAGATCATGATGCTCGTAGTCTGCATCGCCGAGGCCAACGGCCTCAAGCGAAAGGAGCGCAACGCCTTCCTGCAGCTTCTCGAAGCAGACCTGTCCGACCTGCGCGCCGTGCCCTGACCGCACTATTTACACTCTAGAACTTTACAATCTGCCGTAGGCCTGGGGAAGTTATACAGTTTAGGGCTGAACTCCTAGATGTGTACTGGTTTAACACATTGAGATCAGCTGGGGTGCGTGCTCTCGAGGCACAGTACGCTGTGTTGGTCTGCCCTCAAATGAGCGGTGTATGGCTGACTAGAACATGTTGAATTCTCTCTGCTCAAATTGTGTACCGGCCTGTCCCACCTGCAAGGGGAATCCTGACTGCCAATGGATAGCCTGTGGCCAGATCGGTTGAGAACTCTGGTCAACTGGACAATGTGAAATCTTTTGCTGACTTAGAATGGCCTTCAGCCATGATGGCGAGTGGGTGATGTGAAAATGAATATGCAATAGCATGCATGCCTTCTGATCTCATTGACACGTGGCAGTGGACCAGCTGAGGTGCTTCTCATGAGCTTTCCCGCATGTGCAAAAATGCTGTGTCGACCCATCATGATTTCCAGGAATGTATTGGCAATCGCAGAGTCGGTAAATTTGTATGTTGGCATGTGCCACTAGCGTACAAAGATGCATATGCACGAGTTTTTTTAGATGGGATTGCCATGCACACCTATTTGTATGCAATACCTGTGGACCAGGATGCTGGCGCCAGCAGCAGTGAAGGCTAAGGCAATTCTTAGGGCAATCCCGCTATACTTGGGGACCCTCCAAAGGGGCTGCAACTTATCAGGAACACGGATTCCAGCAGCGACAGCCGCAGAATCTTGTGAGTCCGTCCCCACAGATTGCAGAAGCTCCTGATTTTGACCCACTGTTCCGAATCTGCCTACTGGTACCTTTGGCGAAGTGCTCCTTTGACGAAGTGACAAGGACACCAAGCAAGGCTGTCCTTTGGATCAACGGATCGCCATCTTCCAGAGGGTCTTCCACGAGATGTTTGGCAAGAGGTAGAATTCATCTTGCTGTATATCTTCGATATCTTCAGACCGCAAAGACTGTTGCTTGCTGGCACCAAGTCCGACATAGGCTGCTCGTATATTGGGGTTTGCAGTCGGGGTATCACTAAGTTTTACTGGTGGCATCAAAGCCTTTACGCACGATATCTTGACGGCGTTCAATGGCGCAGTTGGTTCACTTGCCCGAGGCCAGGCATCGATGAAGACGTCTACGACATCAAGCCTTCCAAAGACGATCTGGCCATGGTCCACCTTCCTCTTGCGTCTCACTGAAACAGCTTTGCTTTCAGCACGGGATCGTCAATCACAACCCAATCATTCAGCCCTCATACACTCCAATCATGCGTCAATCTTGAAGTCGGCAACTGAAAGCAGGCTGTGGCTGCTGCAGGAAAAGAAGGAAAATGGCAAGATGGAGTCAGCGCCAATGAGGGTCTACAAGGCAAGTTCCTGGTGGCTGGCTTATGCCTCCGGCAAGACTGACGTCAGAGTGGAATACGCCAATGGGAGCATCTACATTGGTAGGATGCTCTCTGGCTTGAGGCATGGCCAAGGGAGGTACACAGGAGTTGACGGCGGCTACCACTATAATGGGAACTGGGTTACGGGCATGTGAGGAACTGCATTCCCTTCCATTCCTTCCGCTGGCTCACCTGCTTGTCGAAGGCTTGAACGCCTTGCTTCTACTCAGCCTTCTCTGACCAACACTAGCCAGTGTACGTGACATCCTTATAAATCCTGAATAACATTGATGATAACATTGCATTACAATGCAGAGGTCATCATGACCATTCACACTTGCTGCACAAGCTGCTGAACATACGCTGCTTTACTGGCCATGGAGCGCAAGCAAACAGTTTGTGAAGGTCATGTTTGAGCTGCTCCGTGCATACGCAAGTGTCCTAATCTTATTTTGCCCCTGTGTGGCAGGCAAGATGGATATGGCGAGGCAAGCTGGGCCAATGGGATGTCTTACAAGGGACAATACAAGGAGGGAAAGTGGCATGGTCAAGGAGAAAGACGAGCTGCCAATGGTAGGATCTACCGGGGAGAATGGCAGCAGAATAAGAAGACCGGCTATGGAGAGGCATTTCAGCTGGAGAAGTTTGCCACCCAGGTGACTCATTTGCCCAAGCCATTATTATCAATACTTCACGCTCTTCTCCTGCTCGAGGCGAGATGTGTCTGCAAACAAGCTGCAGAATAAGGCTCCCACATATTTCTGTCCTTTGATGGACTTGATATATTCAACCAAGTCCCAGTTGAGGGCACGGTGCTCTGTATTAACCTTTATACCGCCCCCTGCCAGCCGGGGTCAATATGTAAAGAATTGACCAACAGACAGAGGAGCATATTAATGTGCAATGTGCAAAAAAAAAAAAAAGACAGAGAGGTATGCAGCCATCAAGACAGAAGGCAAATTATAGGCTTGCAAGTGAGCCTGGTGGCCTCCTAGAAAAGCATCCATTCGCTTCTTATAGAAATGCACAGGATCCAGAGATATGTTTAGCAGTGCTGGGTTGCAGAATCCTGACGCACGCTGATTTAGAGCCTGAAAGTTTGATACAAATGCGCAACTATCCACAGCGCTGATGTCTTGCCACTTTTGTCGAACAGATTGCTGTAAATGTGCCAGGGTTTGCGATGTAGAATCCTAAATGTAACAGTTTGAACCATCAATATGACATAACAGCAACAAAATCGGCGTTGTATTGCTCAGGCAACCATTCACAGCAGTGCAGCAATCAAAGTCCAAACTAAGCAACAATCCTCATTTCTTCCTGGCGCCCTTTTCAACGATGGCAGCCACGCGCTTGTCATACAGGTCCTGCCGTTGCAGCAGGTTTGCACTTGACAGCCGCAGCTTGAAGTCCTTGTGCTTTAGAACCTTCCTCAGATCTTCTCTTAGAGCCTCCTCCTTCCCCTTCAGCTGCTCCGGCTCATACCTGCAAAGCAGCCAGAAACCTCAATCTGCTATATTCATGACCAGGCAGAGACAGGGAAAGAACAGTATCAAACTTACCAGGCTCCTTGATAAGGTTCTGCAGGAATGAATGCCAGGCATGTGCTTACATGGTCAAGGCAAAAATAATACATGCCAGCTTCCCCAAAACTTGAGATAAAGCTATAAATGTCTGCAGGCAGAGAATACCCATGTATTCACAGGGTCAAGGCCAGCACAGAGGGTGGCAAGCTCCTCCTGCAGGGTATGTATAAAGCAGATCTGATTTTAATGTGTATGATGTATATGCAGGGGAATGACATGAAGGTGAGAGGTCAGTACTGTACCTGGAGAAGGTGCACATGAGGGTGTCCCACAGGCTGGGCTCCAGCTTTGAGGAGCTGTCATCCTTCTGGAATGAGTCATCGCCCCAGATGGCATACACCTGAGGAAAACAGGCAGTGCAAAATTTCTGAGCTACACCTCGACACAGTCCCATACTGTGCTTGAACAAGACTCCGTTGCTGATCAAGACCCACCCAGAATTGTCTAAAAGGATGTCTGGACACCGCCGAATGGCAAGACGATCTTTCCAGTACGGGCCTGCTGCCGTCATATATTGCAGACACTTTGCTTGGGCTTATCTTGTGCTGCATACACAACCCTTCCGCTTGAAGGGGTGGACAATGAGTGCAGATATAAGACTCACGTTGCCGATGGCTCTCTCGAAAAGCTGTTGCCTCTGCTGCAGCTGCTCTGACGTGAGGGAGATGCCACGATCCGCCTCATCATTCAGGAAGTTTGACAGCGGCATGCGGTAATCTGCCATGTGGCCGTGCATGGCAAAAATTCGCAAAATAAGCTCCCGATCTGTCTCCTGCAAGCAATGCTGACATCAGCAAAGGCACAAGAGCAGCCAGCAGGCATATCTGGTCACTGCAAACTCTCTTTGCATTGGCGTGCTGCTCTCTGAACCTTGCATGTCCAGCTGCTGTGAGGGTGGGATAAGACTCTGAGGCTCATTAATGGCACGCATGCACATGGCGAATTGCATTCGGCACACGCAATGACTGGAAGCCAAGCCATTTTCTGTGCTGTCCAACAAGTGCACCACAACACCTCCCTGGTAAGAAAAGGAGGGCCATGGGCGTACCTGCTCATCGTCCCTTTCAGAGGAGCCGCGCACTTTCTTGAGGATGGCATTGTCTGCCAGCTCGTTCAGCAGCCGCATGTATGGGCTCCTGCAGGTGTCAGCAACACCCAAATGATTGCAGGTATTGCGCAGCTGCTCCTGTCAGATGGACACAGCCACACAGGCAGGGAAGACAGGAACATGAGCAAGCATCTTGAGCAACCAGGAATGTCATGATCAACAGGAGATGAGCTGCAGGGGGTGTTCTCTCACCAGAAAGCAGCCTTCCTGGCCTGCTGATCGTTGAGGTTCTCGCCACCTGAGTTGATGCGCTTGTAAATTTCAAACACCGCCTTGGGACCTGCAAGAGAAGCCACTTTTGGCCAACATCCAGAAATGGTGGAAAAGTGAAGGCTCATCAGCAAGCAGAACTGATACGGTCTGAAAGGGGGCTGGGGTGTGCCAGAAATGGGCACCTGAGTCCTGGGCAAGGATTCTGAGGCTGAGCGGGTAGTCCTGCAGTGACTGCTGCTCCCGCTCGGACAGGTCTTCATTCGCCTGCCCATTCAGCTGGCTGAGCGTCTCCAACCCCTGCATTTGTGAGGATTCAGACAAGGCTGAGAGGCGCACATCTCTTTCCAATAAAACATCAGAATGCGTTGGGAACAGGGAATGTCCCCGACTTGTCAGTATCACCAAATGGGAGACAGGCTGCAAGCGCTTCCGGTTGACAGATCAGTGCATTCAAGCAAAGCAGCACCTCACCTCAAGACTGAACCTCTGTTGGTTTCGAGGGAAGATCCCATCCAGGTAAGATAGAAGAGAGGTGATGCGCTGCTTCCCATCTACAATGTCCAGCCTCCCATCTGACTGCTCGTGCACCCAGACCTGATCACAGCACATTAAATTTAGATATGTGAGTGCAGGATACATCATGAAACGTACGGAGCAGAAAAGGAAATCTTATTGTAGCTTTTCCCGAAGAAATGGAAGTTGATGGAAGCTTACTTCCGGTACTGGCAGTCCCAGTAGAATGGTCTCAACCAATCGTGAACTCGAAGCCTTGTCCCAAACAAAACCTCTCTGGTACTCGGGCTCCAAGTTGAGCAGGCCCCGCTGTTTCTGTTCATGCAAATAGGGGCAGATGTCAGATGCGAAGCTCTCAGAATCATTGATTGATGCTGAAATGATGGCATGTAAACATGATTCGAATGAAATGAATAATCTCATATCTTATAGCCACGCAACGGAATGTTTAGCTGCTTGTTGCAACATTTGCAATAATTTTGGCAGAAGAGTATCTGCACCAGAGCATGAAGAGCCGACACTGGGTAACGCTGTTGCCCCACATTTGCTCTCAGATGCGGCAGATCGTACGATGTACCCGGACTTTCCTCATGCAGGCGCGCCCCTACGCCTCTTGGAAATTCTTCTTGTTCATCTTGTGGATGTTCTGGCTCAGGGCTTTGATAAGAATCTTGTTCGTCTTGCAATGTATCAGGATTGATCTCGCGAGCAAATTTGGGCACTCTGAGCACTGTCTCATCAGGTGTTACGCGAAGCCTGCTGCCCAGACTGCGCAGCAGTGTCAGTGCAGAACGTTGCATCTTGTGCAGCAGCAATTTTTATGCAAACACGCACATCAACCTGTAATTAAGCTAAGTCTGCCATCAATGACAGGCCACAGCTGTCGATCTGGATGTGTTCGTTTAGCTTGCTTGCACAAGCTCAGTTCCCGCCACTGACTCACCGCTTAGTACACTCCCTCAAACGTTGGCAAAATGCTGTACCAGTGGTTGGGGAACATCGTGCTGCCTAGCATCGCCAGGCTGGCCGCAGATCGAAACAGAAAACCTTTTGGATGTACGATTTGGCTGCACGGCTGACAATCAGTACTTCGGCATCCATCAGATTTGTCAACTGTCCTCAAACTTTTAGCTGTCTTGAACAGGTCGCGGCTTTGCCAGTACAGTGCAGCTGGAATCAGTGAGAGCCGATTTTCTGCCGGAAGGATCGCATGCTGATTCCTGCTCTGCGGTCGCTACGAAAATTGTGCTAGGTGCTTGATCTAACTACTCCAATGGGAGCAACGGTGTGGCAACGCGATGGTCAGGGAGGCAAGACCTTCAACACTGGCATACAGCAGAATCCGCAGCGGCCAGGCAAGCGAAAGCTGGTCTGGAAGAGGGAGGACCAGCAGGTGTGCTACCTTGGAAACATCTTCTTTGCGTCACTGGTATGCAGGAATTTGATGTCTCACAGGCTCTCATTCTCATCGAGATATTAGGAACTAGTGTACATCGTCCTCACGATGCGTCAAGAACTCACTGGAGATGATTTTTTGGTGAACGACGGCCTGATGCAGGCGCAGAAGCCTCCTGAAGTCCCTGCCCAGCGCAGCGCACCTCCCCCAGCACAGCCCAGGGCCCCTCCGGTCTTAAACGGGTACAAGCGGCCGCGTGGCAATGTCGCCCCTTCCGCGCAGCACCCAAAGCCACCGCAGCCAAGGGCATCCCACGCAGCAGGGTCCTCGGAAGACTGGGATGGGGAGGTCGTCTTTGACGTGCCGGACAGTGATCGAGGGGAGGCCAGCACCCCTGGGAGCGGCGGCAGCAAGGGGCAGCCGCCTCATGCAAATGGCAGCTTGCATGGCGGGCGGCTACATAATCCGGGGCAGAGCAACGGTCTGCAAGGGCGAGACATGCAGGCGAATGGCGGGCATGCAGGCGGGACGTTGAGCAGTGCGAGGGAGCAGTTGGACAAAGCGGAAGCTGAGCGGAAGGTGCGAGCGGCGCAGGAGGAGCTGGCAGCGCTGAGGCGAGGCATCGCTGAGAGAGAGCAGCGGCTGGCGCGAGAGCAGGTGAGGGACATGCCCACAAAACCGGCCACATCGACAGAAGATTGCGCCTGTTATTTAAGGAAAAATGCGCCATTCGCTAACTCATCATGAACGTTGCATGCTGAGAACCTACTGATCTTTTGTAGTCTTCGAGTTGCTTGAGGTCTATGATGCAGGTGATTCGAATGAGTATATTGTGCACCTATAGTATCAAATGTGCACGTTTTTGGGACCAGTGCAACTCTGAGCACTGTGGAGGAAACTTGCAAGAAATCTGGGTCAGGTTTGGTACAGCAGGATGTGCCTATAAGGGAAACTGAGACAGGCGACGGGGTACAGCTCATATATAGTCTGGTATGAATGCATGCAGAGGGATGCAGCGGCCTGGGAGGCCGGCCAGAGGTGGCAGCGGGACGACATGGCCAGGCGAAAGTCGAGACTTGAAGCCGGTTTTGCAGAGGTCTGCCCTGCAATCTTCACGTGCAGTTACACGAATGCCACATTTCCTGGGATTTTTCCATCAGATTACCCAACCTCCTTTCTCAGCAGCCAAATTTGGATACTTCCCTCTGCAGTCTCCCCCCATGCAAAATTAAAAACGTGGCCTTGCCACGTCAGCGGATGTATCCCCGCAGGAGGTTAACATCAGGCTTGCAGGTGTGATGTCACAGCCACTGTATCATAGTTGTGTTTGTGACTGGCAAGTATGATTCTGTGTGCAGGCTTTCAAGCTGGCGAAGCAGACAGCGGCGGCAGACATGGCCAAGGCAGGGCGTGCCCCCGTCAGCGCGGCGGACGCGGCTGAGGTGGCGCGCGTGCTGGCGGCCAGGGATGACTACGAGGTACTAAGTATCCAGCCTGGCGCCAGCTCAGCAGCCGTGCGCAAGCGCTACCGCGAAATGGCGGTTGCTCTGCACCCCGACAAGTGCCAGGTGAGTCATCTGCGCGGCTCCCCACTGCCTTCATCAAATTGTTGACATGCACCACTGCTTTCACTGCTCAATGCACAGGCAACGGCAGTGGTCAGGTCAAAATGCAGCACTTGCTGCCGGCAAGGAATAGGGGATGATAGACCTGGGTGTTGACTTTCAGCTGTGTAGAGATCAGTGGTGACTTACGCACAAGAGGCAAACATTTCTTGGGATGCTGCTATTGATTGCCAGGCTGCATGCTTACCAGTGTAGCAGAGCTCGCGTCGACTTTGTATGGCTCCTGCAGGTTCCGGAGGCAAAGGATGCCTTCCAGCGCTTGGTGCGAGCTTACCAGGAAGTTGTGAAGAAAGTGCCCTGATGGCAGCTTCTGATGTGCATGACAGGAACTGTCAACTTGCCTTTTGAGGGGGTTATGCAATATGCTGGTGTGAGGCCACAAGTGTGCTGATTATCGGGAATCAATGCCTGTAGCTGCGCATGCGTGGTAGTGTAGCACATGCATGTGGTGCACCTAGACCAATGCCGTTGGATTCTTCCGTTGTCATTGTAGACTGTATGACAGACTCACAAAGGTTCATGGCTTGTAGATTGGCTGAAGACAGAGTAAGGATCAAGCCAAAGTTATTGCACTGAATTTTGGATTGATGCCCTGCATAATTCACACGTAATTTCATCTCCGAGATCGCTGGGCTGAACACAATAACAGCCACCGGCCACATGTTCTGAGGTGGCCTGACTCTGCATAATGGTCTTGAGATTCTGTAATGATGCTGGCACTCGTGTTTACATCGGTGGAAATGGCGCATGCTGAAGGACGCCTGCACACCTGGCATATGCATTGCACCAATTCTCTTGCAACGAAATCCATCAAGGAGCTTACAAGCACACTGACATGCACAGCATCATTGTGGTACTTTGGACAAGTCTGAACTGCTGTTGACATCACGGGCTGGAGCACTGTGCCCTTCATGAAATGTCATGTGCCACTAGAATATTTTTCATGCCAAAGTATATGATTGTCTGACAGCGTTTCCCTGAACCCTCCAAAAACAACCCTCATTCAAAAGAGCAGCTATGATTGTACACTACCCAGGCCAGATCCATTTTCCAACAGTGCTGAACAATGGCACTTACTATCAGGTAAAGGACGACTGCATGTGGCTAAGTGCTTGCGGGAGAAACTATAATGAGTCCCTGATCATAGGTAGGTGACACCAACGATGTACCCCACAACCATCCCAAGCATTGCCCCAACAGCCACCTGCGCAAGCCAATCCAACAAGTCATGTTTGTCACCACCGGATGCATGTCTCTCAGATGAGCTCTGCGCTGCACACTGTCTTCGTACGCGCAGGAATGCCTGACATAAGCCCAGTTCCATCTCCCACATGCATTCGTGATAGAAAAACTTCTCACATGCCAGCTGCACCTTGACCACCCATCACAGTCTCCTATCACTTCTTACAAGGCTTAGAATGGATGACACGTCTGAGTCATCGACCCCACCTGCAGGGGGGTGTGCCCCAGGGTGTCTCTGAGCGGCCGGGTGTCTGACACCGGGTGGTCTGGCGGCAGCTCTGTGATGATCATGTTGAGCACGCTCGCCTGCCTGCCCGCATGCAGCCGCACCCCCGATGCATCGTACATCACCTGCGCGCATCAGTCACCCCGCTCAACACTTCCGGTGAATGACTTGCAGAGCCATTCAACCTTTGGCATGTCAGGCAGCGCCATTGTGGCCTTGTTTGTCTGCACCTACATACCGTAAGGAAGAATGTGTTAATGCCTGATGCCAAAGGACTTCAAGGTAAAGGCAAGTGCACTGGTGCTCTCAGTGGCATGCACACTGCACCGTGCTTAGGGAGGCAACAGTGCAGACACTGCGCATCAAATTGTGGATGCAGCATCCTGGCTCACCACTAGGGAGAAGACAAGGCCAACCGCGAACGCCTCAGAACTGGTGCCATTGAGCACCCCGATTGCAGTTGTGAGCGCCACCACCTACAGGAACACACACCATGACTTCATGCTCTGCTTGTGGAGAAGGGCTTGGAGGGTTTGCATTGCACACCTCACAAAGCATGAGCTGCAAGTACTCTCCACACATTTCTGCATGACAGACTGCGCACAGTTCAGGTTCAAATTGCTGCGGGCATTGTTGCGCTGCACAGTGCTATTTCTGTTCCTGCGCAGGGACGTGGGGAGTGCTCACGCAGCCCGTGTGGGAGGAGGGCATGCCCCCGGAGCCGATCAAGCGAGTGGCGTCCCATCTGCGCTCGCTGTACCAGTAGGTGAACACCTTGAGCACCTGCGCTATCACAAACGCCGCCACCGCCGCGATGCACGGCCTGCGCAGCACACCGACCATTATTTTTTAACACGCTGTTTCTGCCAGGAGGCAAAGATGCGACAGCAGACAAGCTGCAGGTAACGGGTGCCCAAGCAAGACCCAATGGAGTGTGGGCACATGAATGGCTTGCTGAGACTCCTCTGGCACGTATCATATTGAAGACAGCAATTCGGCCCAGCGATCTCTTGCGCTGTCAGTACGGCTGTCACAAGAGAGGATGCTCAATAATGACACTGATCATCTGTCAGAGCTGTCTGACGTGGAAATATCTGGTTGCTCAGCTCTCAATGAAAACAGATGCAAGGCGGCGCGCACCCGTTGTGGATGAGGCCCTTGAAGCCGCCAGAGGGGGCTAGGAAGCCGCCTGGGTGCTCCGGATCTGCCTCCATCATAAAATCTGTTGCAACCCGCTGCGCACACAACATACACAGCTTGAATCTCTGCTTCTGGCAAAAATGCAGGCAAGGCACATCCCAGTGCCATTCCAGGCTCAGGAAGGGCAGAAGAGCCCCTTGGATGGGGTTAAAATCTGCAGGCATGTATCAAAAATTTGGACGTTCAAGGTGTCTTATAGCTGGTGACAGCCGGGCAAAGGAAGGCAGCAGAGAAGAACCAAAGGGTGGAGGCACCTGGAACGCTGTGCTGTTGCGCGCTTGGGCGTCGTCCAACACTGCGTGGCCCAGCCACGAGTGGAGGCGGGTCACCCCTAACGCAAAGCCTTCCAGACTTCCAGAGTTGCGCTAACACGCTCCCGCACTGCATGGCACACACCAGGGCATTGCTTCCTCCAGTCTGTGATCTCCAGTTGCTGATGCAACCGAGAATAGACATCTTGCGCCTTTCGAATGCCTTCCACAACATGATGTATCACCCTCTCCAGTGCTTGCGATGTAATGATGCCTGTTCACACTTCCTCAGGTGCATGCCTCCTAACATGAGCCGAGACTATGAAACCCTGTATACCACAGCTATTGTTCCTGAGAGGGGTTTGTTTCAGCCTCGTGGAGGTGCAGGTCTACTATGAAATGGCCTCTGGCTCCAGTTTTGCTACAAGCATTGACTGACGAATAGGAAGTCCAGCACGAGGAGACAGACCTAGCAAAGCGAATCCAAATGACTAGGATTTAACAAGAGACCCATTAGGGCTGTGATCTAACCATATTCCATTTCAACGGAAGGCAGGGACCCTCCAGCGGATTTACCTGTTATCAGAGCTGAACAGGGAGCGCTGACACGGTGCTAATGCAGGGTATGAGGCATCTGCATGTACACTGAAAATCAAATGGCAACACCCTGTCCTCAATTCCGGGAAGTGCTTTTGAGTCGCGTTTCATACATGTTCCAATATGCTTTTGCCAGGGTGGGTTCAAATATGCTACGAAAGTGTTCAGATCACAACTCGATTTAAATTCTCATAACGAGACAGCTTCAGAATCGACTATCGGTCAAATTTGCGAGCCTGTGAAAGCAAAACCCAGACCTGCGGTCCGGGGAGTCTCAAACGGTGATCAGCGGAAGAGCGGGGGGCCCGAGGGATCCGAGAAAGTGCATGTCCGAGTAAAAATTGCGATCTCAATCAAAAGGAGCAATTAAATTGGCATAAATTTGTTTAAAATTATGTCCTGCAGACATCGTAGATGTTGCACGGTATAAGTCAGTGACGATACCTCAGATAGGATCTGAAGTTGTTCAATGCAGTCTGGGGCATTGAACAGGGCGATCCTGCTGCACCCGAGCTTGAAGGAGTCGGTGAGTAGTGCAAGAGTTTCTGTGACATTCTAAATGCGATATCCATTGCTGAAGCAAGGAGGGATACTTTCATGGCACATTGTTCCTGTGGCATTCAGAGGTGTTCTGTTGTGCGTCCAGGTCACCACCATATCATTTAGCACCAGTGAGGAGCTTCTATGGTCAGGTGACATCTACCTTGCTGCCTCTCTGAGTATCTATGGCTCACAACACTTCCTCATCTCTCCTACTTACAGGCTGATCTGGGGAGGTCCAGTCTTCCTATTTCAAGCTGTGATCAGACGCATTCTTCATCTTAGCGCATAGTTCGGTCAATGATGCCTTGAGTGAATTGGAAAATCACAATTGCTTCAAGAAGTCATGGAGATGGGTTCCGCTGATCTGGACTTGCGTCTGACCTCAACAAGGAAGATAGCGGGGATGCAGATGTACCATTTGTAATGCAGTGTGTTAAATCTCTGCAGGCACAGCAACAGGGGGCCTCTTTGGGCTGCAGTGCCCAGACCTGTCAACCTACAGCACTGTCCGGGCACACAAGGTGCCCGTTTTGGGCAGCGCCCCTCTGGGTGATGGCATCGCCTCACTTTCCCAGGAGTGGGTCCGCTGGCACAGCTCCGGCGGCGCTCCCCGTGCCACCGTCACCATTGCTCAGGTATTTTCCCCTCCTTCCCATTCAAATGCAGAAGTCCCTGGCGCTACAGATCCCACAGGATATCATGCACTAGTCTCTTCTGTGTGTTCGTGGGTTCTCTGGGCTTTAAGTGCCAGCCTTAAGGCACTCGGAAGACTGCTCTTTCTGAGAAGCCTGCCAATAAGCCCTGAATTAGCCCTTGGTTTGTCTCAATAAAACCATGTGCGCTTTGCGGTGCAGGCTGGAGTGGAGGCTTTCACGGCGATCTGCGCGGAGCCGCACAGCCGGGGGCAGGCCATGGTGGGCTACAGCTGCGCGGCAGCTGCCGGCGCCGACTCCCCGACCGAGCACGGCGTCGCCCTGCTCGACCTCTTCACCGGCAAAGTGGTCTCAAAGGTGTGAACGGACTGTATCCCCCTTCAATAGGGCTGACCAATCACTGGACCTGATCTTGAAAATTTCCCAGATATAAGAAATTTTTTAGAAAACTAGTCAGTCTACGGTGCTGAAGAGCGGCGGCGGTGCTAACGAATGTTCTTTGAACAAGTTTGAGGACAGGCTTCATGCTCAAGAGGTCCTGTGCTTCTGCACCACCCTTGTTGCGGGTGGCTAGCTTCTTATGCCGAAATTGTGGGTATTGATGGCCGGCTCACTCTCACTGTGGGCGTTTACGGACCAACACTTCTGGGACGGTAAACGCAGGCCACCGTAACGGAGCCAGTGTACGTGATGCGGCCGGCGGCGCGGGGGTTAGTTGCGCTGGGGTCGCCAGGTGGCAACGTGTCATTGGCCGACCCGCGTGCCGGCTTCAAAGCGCAGCACAGCGTGGCCGCGCACGCCGCCGGGCTGGCCGACATGGATGCGCGCGCCGACGCGCTGGCAACATGCGGCTACGGCACGCGGCAGGGTCAGATAGTGCCTGAGAACTACGTGAAGGTGGGGTCCGTAGAAGCACATTACCTTGGTCCTGTGGAGCCTCAATACTGAGCATGGTCACTGTGCGGCAATCAACGGCTTTTCATCTCCAGGGCCTTGCACATGTTTGTACCTTTTCCTAAATATCGGCATGGCCCGATCATCGCATGAAATGCATGGGTGAAGCTCACGGCCTGGGTAAGCAAAGACATGAGCTGGATGTTGGAGATGAAAACAGGTCAGCAGTGACCATACTCTTGATGAAGCGTGACATTGTGCGTCCAGTATGGAGGACAGGTTGAATGACACTCCTCCACAACAGTGCCAATATGTATTCAGCACTTCTGTAGCAACCAGCAAATGTTGGCGCCCCATGTCACTCACCATTGCCGATCCCCAACAGCAATGGTGGCGCAGTCAATCGAGCCAGAGAAGACAAAGATGTGGGGCTGATGCCAAACACAGGTGTATGACCTGCGCTCGGCCACGCGCATGAGCGGTACAGTGGCGTTCCCTGCCGGCCCCTCGCTGCTGCGCTTCCACCCCAAGTTCTCCTCCACAATCCTCGTCGCCTCCTCCAGCGGCACATTCACCCTCGCTGACACCAGCGGCGCTGCATTCTCCCGCTACGAACGGGTGCGGGAGCACCTCTCTCGCTCCAGTCACCAAGCTTGACTGGGATCAGGCCAGGCTTATTCTTGAAGGTTTGCTTGCCAGAAATTTTGCCTTAATCTATTTCTTGGCTGCCCGAGTGGTGACGGCGGCCACACAGAGTGCCAAGGCACGATGGCAAAGTCATTTTGTGGGCAAGCGTGCCAGCCACGCCTGCAACCAGGGACTCACTATTTTTCGTGGCATGCATGCAATGCTTTTCACTGGGGACAGGCTACTGGTCATGTAGGCATCCTTTCTTTAGGACGTCAAAAGGCACTGATTCTTGACTGCTTTTTTGCGCAGCTGGAGGCGGAGGGCGATGCATTAACAGCGTGCGATGTGTCGGCGTCGGGCGAGGAGATAGCGTTCGGCAGCGCGGCCGGCTACGTGTATCTGTGGGTCATGGGCGGGGAGGCCCCCTGCGTGAACCCCTACTCTCAGCCGCTGGAGGTCCCCCCGCGGCAGGCCCCCCCCTCGGCGGTGCAGCTGGCCGAGGACGACTCGTTCGCGCTCGCCGCCGTGTACCCGCCCGGGCAGGTTAGTCGCTCTGTGTCACGTTGACTTGTGGAATGTAGTCAGCCTTCTTTGAAGCTGTGAATGTATGGTAGACACACCTGTGCTGCCCTGGCCCAGGCCTGTTCATGTGAAAATCACATCTGCAGGACCGGAAGTTTGAGGCTGCGTTGTATGGTCGGATACCATGATTGCCGCATACAAGAGACCCAGAATATTCTGTTTCTGAAACAGAAAAGTAAGAAATGTTTGTGCACATGCAGGGGCGGTTGCTGTCGGACATGTCAGCGAGCGAGCTGGCGCGCAGCACCAAGCCGCCCCGGGTGGTCCACCCTCTCGTTGCGGCAGGCCTCAAGCAGGTACGCATGCAACTCTTTCTTGGAATTGTAGTGCTCTAAGAAACATTTGATTGGCTGAAGGGCACATTCCAGCTTGCACATCCTCGCGCGCTGACATGGGATTGATGCCTGTGTCAGATCAGTGAGGATTGCATACCGGATGTTCCACAGTCTTCCACCCCTATTCCTCAATTATGCTGTATATGCAAACACCACTTCCCCGTACACAGTGTGGTGATGTGCTGGTGATTTGCAGGTTGACTTCGTGGGCCATGCCCAGAACCCCCACTTCAAACGTGGCCTGCCCAAGGGGGATGCCGCGCGCGCAGCTGCGCCCCTGCGCAACCTCCGCCTTGAATCCAAGGCTGAGAAGTACGACCTGTGAGATTCCACCACTGTGCCACTTGTTGTTGAAAATGTCGCATGGCTATATAGGCATCTGATCATTGTAGCCAATATTTGACCTGCCTGACTCTGACACTCTCATGGCTTTCTTGGTCATCAAGTTCCAATTGCAGTGCCTGAGGTAGCTGCTTCACAAGGTAAAGTGGGCCTGTGGCAATGATTTCGTTCTAGACCCTCAGCAATCCTTGGTGTGGCGATGCAAACCATGATTGCTGATGCAACAGCATGACTGCCATAGGTTGATGCAACAACATGACTGCCATAGATGGACTGCAACCTTGTGGAACAGCTTGTCATCACTTGAAAGTCCCTTGCTGCCGTTTCACATGTAGCGTCCAGTTGATTTGTATTTTGTGCCATGCGCAAAAGTGAATTTACGGTGTGTTGTGCATCCACAGGGGTGACGGCCAGGCAGAGCGGGCACGCAAGCGGGCAGCTGCCGGGCAGTCTGGGCTGCCCGAAGGGTACCGCCATGTTACTCTGCGCCAGGTGCCTCCCTACCTCATCCTTCACCATTTTAATTTCATGTTGGACGCCACTGCTGGAATTCAAGCTTGTCCACACAACATTATTTCTACTCTTCACGTTCTCCAGTCCTTGAGGATTAGCTACGTCAAGTAACACCTGAATTATTGCTTTTCAGTCTTCACACAACAGTAATCGAGTAGATGATAGACTGCTTCACATATCCTGCAGTTTGCTTTGACTGGGATCGTGGTCAGGAACTGCAGAGCGGGGCCAGTGCATTCTACAACATTAGCAAGACTGAGGTTGCTTGATTTGGCTGGTTTAGGTGCACAGCAGCCGCTTTGACGAGTTCGACTTTGCGCTGCACAATCCCACGCGATTCGCCGGCCTGGAGAACGAGATCGCCAACTGCTATGCCAACTCACTGGTCCAGGTGTGCCACCTTAGTCAAAGACACATTCGCCGCAATTGTTGGGATTATAAGCTGGCCCCGGCTGGCGGGGGGCGGTACAAATACTGAGCACCGTGCCCACGGTTGATTGGGTCTTGCTTGGATCTGGCAAGTGCAACAAGGGGTAGGATTGTGGCAGCCTTTGTAATTGCAGCTTGTCTGCAGGACGTACCTTGCCTTTTGGCAGGGCAAGAAGAATAAGAATAAGCTGGTGGAAATATGAGTCAAGCGTTTTCTTGTTTTCATGGGTAAGATGGACACTTGAAGTATACACAGATGTCGCGTATTTAAATCTTTTTGTAAATCAAGAAGCACATTTGATGTCCCGGCACAATCGCTAATCATTTACTCCAACTTATTCTTGTCTCTGACGTGCTTCAGACTCTTGTTGGCCAAGAGCCAGCCCAATATTCTACCAGGGTCATGCAAGCAGATTATGACATCTGCTTGTGCTTTCCAAGATTCTGCACTCCATGCCCAACCTGATACGCTTTACTGCTGCTGTGGGCTGATTGATGTCTTTATAAGGTGCTTAATGCATGCAGTCATATGTCTGATTATGTCTGCTGTGCCGCCAGGTGCTGTACTTCATCCCGGAACTGCGAGCAACAATGCTGGCGGTGCGACCGGACCCCAAGGAAGAGTTCAGCCTGCTGGACGAAATGACGCTGTTGTTCAGGATGCTTCTGGCGGGGGGCCCTGCCGCTTGCCAGGCCACAAACCTGCTGCGCGCTCTGCGCCAGAACAAGGGCGCCGCCGCGCTTGGATTGCTTGAGACTCACTCGCAGCGCTCTGGGGAGAACAGCGATATCGAGGTGGGTTGCACCTCTTTTTTTTTTTTTTGGCCGTGTATTATTCTGATTCAATATTTCTGAGATTCTTAGAGGCGCGCACTTGCAGCGCTCTGGCGAGAACAGCGACACCAAGGTGGGATTGCCACGGGAGTCTTCAAGATAGTCAATTTGTCTGCATCTACAATCTGATAATTTAGTGTGTCGCATTGCTGGCTTCCGTATGAGCCTTGTATAGCGTTGACGCCTGGGACAATCATGTTTGGGGCAGCTGATCCTCTTACAGCAATTCATCCTCGTTGACTGTCTGAATTACCGCTTTGGATCTGTTTGAACGATGTCCAACTCTTGGTATGCTGCGCGCAGGTGGAGACGAACAAGGAGAAGTCTCTGCCGCGGCGGGTGCAGTCGCTGCAGCGATTCCTGCTGGAACGCCTGCGCAGCGAGCTAGCCCAGCGCAGATCCCAGCCGCCGCCCGGTACACCCCTTTCAGGTCAGCAACAAAAAGGGGCGGCAAAGAATCCCCCGCACCCTAAAGAGGCCGCCGATGGAAACGCCGCAGGACGGCGGCCGGGGGGCGACGGTAGCGGCACGGGGGGACCTGCGCCTGATCAGGCTGCGGCTCTAATCAGCAAGGCTAGTAAGGTGGATGGAGGGGGCGAAGAAGTTGTAGAAATGGCGGAGGATGTCGGGTGGCCGTCTCCGGAGCAAACGGCGGCGGGTTTGGACGGCCTATTTGGGGTGTTGATGCAGCAGCGCATCCGCTGCCTGTACGGGGAGAAGGCCGAGACGACCCAGGACATCCTCTCCTTCCAGGTGGGCTTCTTGATGTTTTGCATAACTTGTGAGTCTACAGTCCTATTGGGGCCGTACAAGAGGTCATGCACTTCTACCTGTGTTGGCTGATGCGTGCTCTTTGACTGGCTACAAAGACACTTGCCCGCTTCAGGCTCTGTTCCAATTGACATTAGAGTCTCCTAGAGCTTAGGATGTATCGGGTCTTGCTCCAGCAGGTTTTGTCATGATGATGTCAATCGTCATCCGTTCATGCCCTGAATACTGAAATGCATGTATTGAACCTGTCGAAGTGTGAGCACTCACTCATGGGAGCGGCTGCGTGCGCTGCTGCAGGTGGAGCTGCAGTATCCGCCGGCCAAGGAACGCCCGACAGGCTCAGGCGGCACCACCGCGCTGCAGCCGCTATCGTTCCGGCCCGGCGATGCGCCAAAGGCCGCCGCAATGCCGCAGTGGGCGCCCGATCAGGTATTGTACACTTTTTATTTGGTGTGCAGGTTCCTCTGATGAATGCATTCGGCAGGTACATATGAGGTTCTGGAAGCTCTGATTACGTCACTGACGACCTTCACCGTTGCTAGACTGCTAATTTCCATCAGTGGAGGCGTCTGATATTCGTGCAGATCTGTAATTGTGAGGATTTTCAGGGGCATGTCAGAGCCGAAAGGAACCCTGCATGTGTCTGTCAATGACTAACGTTATCAGCATAACTGAAATCTCATATTTACTGGACGGCGTGAAGTGGATGCCTGCAGTCAGCTTGAGAGTCCTGATTTAGGGCCACGTGGTGTTAGCGTGTTACCCAGCTGGCAGGCGGGAATGGGTTGATGTGTAGGCCTTCCAATGGCCGTGATGACAAATGGTGACAAATGAAACTGGATTTCCTCTGCGTGCAGGTGCGGCCCAGCTTCTCGGAGCTGCTGGCAGCTTCACTGAAGCCGACGGCTGACATGCGCGCGTGGTTTGACGACCGGCTCAAGTACCAGCATGTGCAGCAGCAGCGCCTGCCCAAAAAGCTGCCCACGGTGCGCGCTCACCTGCCCACCCTCCTTGTAATAGCTATTGAGCTGCTTTGCTGCTCATGCAGATGATACCATGCAGATGATAATTTTTAGCGACTTTTCTGAGCTGCTGCAGATCTCTGCCTACCCTATCACATTTATCTCTAACCCACGCCCTTGACATCTTTGCAAGGATCTGAAGGTCAAGCTGTGGACTCTTTGTTTTTTACACATGCAATTTCATTGGGTTACTCATGCTCCAATGCAGGCTCCCCTTGTCGCTCCACCATGTGCTGTTCCTCTTGGCAGATGGGCAAGAATCCTGCGTGTTCCGAGATCCCGCCTTGCCATGACTCAAAATAGATGGCATGACTTCTCCAGATTCCCCGAACTGACGGGCACGCCCCCTGACAGGTGCTGGTGGTCAGCTCGGGCCTGCTGGACACAGCTGACCTGGTCTGGTGGCAGCCCTACAGCGGCAGTAAATCCCCTAGGCGCCGCTCCTCTGCCTGGCTCCCCTGGGCCATCGAGGTCTCCTCGAACTGCCTCACCTCCGAGGTACTGCCCTGCCATCCCAGAACCTCTTGTGTGATATGTCTGTTGCGCTAGAAATGAATGCTCCGGTAGTGGAGTTTCTCCTGTCTTGCATTGCTCCGTGCATGCCTGTCTTTGCAGCCCTCTTAGCAAGCTGTACACTGAAAGTGAGACACTGCGAGGGCATTACCTGAGCTCCCGTAAAAACCTGTTCATCGTGTCCACTGGCATTGACCTGTCGTGATAGGCATCCATAGCGCCCAAATTGTTATTTTTTTCCTGGCCGAGGTTCTTTCCTGCCATGCGGGCGCAGGTGACTGTGAGGGAGGCTGACAACGCCGCGGACCTGGCGACCCCAGCAGATGACTCACCAGATGAGTCAGCATTGCCAGAACAGGCAACAACTGCGGAAAAGGGAACGCCGCCCTCCGGCAGCGGCAGCGCCCGAGCGGTGTACGAGCTGACGGCGCTGGTGGCGCACGTGCTGGAGGACAGGGGAGCGAAGGAGAAGGGGAAGGGGAAAAAGGAACCCATCGAGGACGAGGGGCACATTGTTGCGCACATCAAGGTCCGGCCTACATACATACATGACAAGAGGAAAATCTCAGGAGAGTGCAACCCTCTGGCATCACATGGTAACTAATTTACGACAAGTGTGGCATTAGCTCTGAAGGGCTGACGGTGTGACCCTGGTGCTTTTGGCCAATTTGGGATCCTAAAATAGCAGATCCCTCTAAAATCAGCGGCGGTGAGATTCTGTTTCGAAAATGGATTTTGATTCTGAATTTAAAATGAAACAGGGCCTGTTCTGGCGCAGGTGCTGCCGCCGTATGTGCAGCCGGGCCGGGGCTTTCTGCCAGACGTGGCCGACGTCTCGTCTCCAGGGGCGTCCCCACTGCCGATCGGCTTCGGCCGCGCGCGCCCGGCGCCAGCCTCGCGGCTGAGCCTCTCGCCCCCGCAGAACAGCGCCGCAGACCGTGTTGTATTTGCATCCCCGGTCAAAACAGACGGGGGACTCGACGCCTCCACCGCGGAGCCTGACATGCCTGCAGCCGCAGCCAAGGATGCAGGTTCTGCCGCACAGTCAAACAGCACTGGGGCTGCAGGAAAGGAGTCAGAGTCGTTGCTTAATCAGGGAGCTGCAAGCCCGGCGCGTGAGACGACAGATGGTCCCAGCTCAGCTGAAGCACCAGTGCTCACTCTGTCATCCGACGCGGCGGTAGCGTCAGAGCTTTCAGAAATTGCAGAGCTGAACGGCACGAAAGCAGACATCGATATCGCTGACGGGGAGAAATTCTCTCCAGAGCAGAGCAGCAAGGCAGCCGATGTTGGCAATGCAGCGGAGGCGACCACAGCAGACAGAGACGCCGGGGTCACAGTGAAGATACAGGGGTTGGAGCTCGATCGCAGCTCGGAGCCGGCGGCGATGGCGGCCGCGCGAAGCGGCTCGCTGCCCGGACCTGCCCGGCCGGGCAGCGACGACGCCGCCGCTGCAGCCGACCCTGCGGCGGAGCCGATACCGGCAAGCCAAGAGGCATCGAATCAGGTATGAGTCATCTCTGTGAATTATTTGCTGTAACAGCTCTCAGTGGATGACCCGTTATAAGCTGCCAGGGTTGTATGGAGAGATGTCTTGCATGAGTGAGGGGGGCTGCTTGCACCTGTCATCATCACATGTTTGGAGTCCGAGCTTTGGGAAATTTATGCATTATCAGGGATGAAGCTGCAAAACGGTTGCAACAAGTTCCCCATCTGCGCTGCTGCACAGGGGGATGCGAGCGGGCCGCTGGAGTTGCAGGGGAGTCCACCACTGCCGCAAATAGCGCTGGGAAAAGGCAACGCCGTGGGAGTGGCGCCCCAGAGCCGCGCGAACTGGCTGCTGTTCAATGACTTCTGCGTGACACCCACGAACGCTGCGGAGGTGACTCAGCTGTACGGTCTGCAGAAGGTTCCCTGCCTCCTCTACTACAAGCAGGCACGCCCCTCTCATTTTTCCGACTGATCTATAACTTCTGTTCACAGCATTACTTCTCAAAGGCGAGGCCTGGCCCTGCAATGCATCTAGCAAGGAATCGAGGGATATTGCAGCGTGTGTGAGACTGCATACATGGTGCGCACTGTTTTGGTGTTTCATATTTGAATAGTTTCATGGATTGGTAACCACAGCATTACGTGAGAAGATACACTTATTTTGCATGCAGGTGAACAGCATCCAGGCGGCTGCTCAGCTGCCGACGATGCCAAAGCAGGCGCCGGTGCTGTCATTCGAATCCTTCTGCCAGCTCTGCAACGCCCCCCCTCTGCAGGTGAGTCATGTGGCGTACAGAGATGTGTGAGAGGGATGCAAAATTACAACTGTCATGGTTGTCGGCGCCCCAATGGACCTTTCCTCCAGCACTTTCTGGCGGCCCAGTTGCCAGATGGACCAGGAAACCAACGCAAATGCCACATGCTGAAGGAAACGATGCACAGGAAAATATGGGCATCTTTCTGTCCATCGCCCTTTTCCGTGCTTGGCTTTTGACCTGGTCGCCCTTTCCATCTGGCAACTCTCTTGCATCCTTGGACCAATCATGTGGTCCAATTCTGCAATGCTGGCATCCAAACACCCCTCTTGCCACTTTGGGGAGGACAGGCTTCTTTTTGTTCCGGCCTAAGACTCCCTATTGGGTATTCCTCACAGAAGGACATTGTGTTTGCAGAATGAATGCACCAATTTCTCTATGAGTGGCGTAATGATGCACTTAGATCTGATTGAAAATCTGTTGCTTTCATCGCAGTCCCCGGCGGCGGCGCGGCTCAAGTCACCGACATTCAAGCCGCTAGGTGCGGACGAGGAGGTCAAGCCGGGGACGCTGCTGGGCATCGACACAGAGTTCGTCGCGCACTCGCCCCCAGACAAGGTCATGCGAGGGTGCGTTACCAAATAATTATATTACAAATCTTCAGTGCGCACCATCAAGATTGCGTGGGTTCTCAACCAGGGTGTCAGGGAGGTGTACACCTGATGAGGGCAAATTAAGTCCAAGAGCCCATCTCATGCTATGTGGACCTTGTTTGTCATCCTGAATCAAGGAACAAGTGTCCTTGATGGTGCGTACTATATTGCAAATCAGCCTCCAGATTCACCGGAGACTCCTTCAACACTGAGAATCTGCTGGTATTTGAAAATCATCGTGCCGATCAGGTTTCTATAGGACTGTGTTCAGGTTGAGACACCTATTAATAAGACGGGCCAGCACCCGACAGGTTGGTGCCAAAGCCCTGCGGGGCTGGGGGGTTCAAGCAGAGAGATTTCAGGCTTAGTCATTGCGAATGCCGCGAAAGGAGACAGGGCTGCCTTGCCACAGAGTCTATATGCACCCGTGCAACACGCCCCGGCCCTCCGAGCATAATGAATATAAATTGACCCGAGCCAGGACTAGATTCAATATTCCCTGCTTTGCATGTCATGCAATAGATTTCTCACTTAGGGTTGGTCATGTTAGTCTCACATGCACCACAGAGAATCCCCTCCAGGGAATTAATAATTGTGCAGGGGGATTGAGGTGGAGACGCGGCCGTCGCGGCTGGGCTTGGGGCGGGTGAGTGTGGTGCGAGGGCAGGGGCCCCTCTCCGGCCGCGCATGCATCGACGACTACATCCGAGCCACCGAGCCCATCTTCGACTACCTTACCAAGTGGAGCGGCCTGGTGAGCGCTTGTTCTTGCTTCTTGAACTCATGATGTCATGATGATGTCATCCTCTGGCTTGGCTCTCGTTTGTCACTGCTGTGCGCCTTTGAAGTTGTCATTTGTGGTCACTATTGCCCGCCTGCTTGACTTTGCAATTTCGAACAGTGGCTGATAGGCGGTCCCCTGGTTGTGAGGTTTCTCTTCTGAGGTCTGCTCCATGTTCCAGAGCTCTGACCTGAGCAATAGAGAACCAATCACTTTAGAGAAGGAGAGATGCAGGCATCAAGGCAGAGCAAGCGCCAGTGGCAAAGGAAGGGCTGCTTCGCACATGAACACTATGCAGCAACAATAAGATCAGTTGCAACGATGACAAAAAAACAGGATGAGTCAGCGCTGAGTCATACAGCTGACGTGGCAGGTGCCAGGTGACCTGGACCCGGCGCAGTCGCGCCACCACCTGACCACCCACAAGGCGGCCTACCTCAAACTGCGCTACCTGATCGACGCGGGCGCCATCTTCGTTGGCCACGGCCTTAAGAAGGACTTCCGCATGCTCAACATCCTCGTGCCCCCCGCACAGGTGCGCCTTCTCTGCCCCCCTTGTCACAATTATTATTATTATTATTACCGTATTATTATTATAGTCATTATTATTATTATTGATATACACGCTTTTCCTGCCAAGAGCCAAGGTGTGTCCTGCAGACAAGCTACAGTTAAAGGCTGCCACAATCCCACCCCTTGATGGACTCGCCAGATCCAAGCAAGACCCAATCAACCGTGGGCACGGTGCTCAGTATTTGTACCGGCCCCCGCCAGCCGGGGCCATGTCTATCATGCAGTTCAGTAAATTCAAAGCCAGAGGACATATGGCATACACACAGGGCGTCTGCAGCCACAGTTTGGGCCTCACAAAAGTCTGCAGGATAGCAGTAACCTCATGGCAGCAGCGAATAGGAACGCAAATACGTTGTGCATGATCAGCTGATGAAGGGACGTCAGCTGATGCTCAAAATTTTTGAGGTGATTTGGTGGAGCAAAGGTGGCTAACGATTGCTCAATCTGCTGTCTCAGGAAGATTTTGGCAGCAGTTGCTCTCCAGTCATTTGCCTCTTGGCTCCCACACCAACGCAGATATGACCCCGCTCTGCTCTGCTCTGGGCTCTTCGTACATAGCATGCACCATGAGCAAAAGACACTGGGGTGCTCCTTTTTGGAGCCCAGGAAGCAGCCATGCGCATAAGCAGATTGACAGACCAGAAGCGCTTTACAGCAAAGTCACCCTGCAGGGATAAGCCCTGTAAACCCCGTGGACCCTGTGCTGTCCCCCAGGTGGTTGACACGGTGGAGCTGTTCCACTTCAAGCGCCAGCGCAAGCTGAGCCTGCGCTTCCTGGCGGGCTACCTGCTGCGCGCATCCATCCAGCAGGACACCCACGACTCTGTTGTCGATGCGCGCACCGCCCTCTCCCTCTTCCAGGCACGCAACCGCTACTCCCTTGATGATGATAGGATCCTGTGAAGACCTGAAATTAGGGCTGAGTGTTTTAAATGTAGGTGTTGTAATTTAGCTGGACCGAGCTCTCCCTCTTCCAGACACGACTGCCACGCTTCTGGCCCCTCTTGACCCCATTGTTGCATGTCCTTGTTCCAGGCGCGACCGCGAGACACCCCTCCTTTGTGAACACATTTTCAATTGTCCCTCTTCCAGGCACATATGATCAGCGCTCTCTCCGCTCCCTCCATTCCAGCACACAGTGACTGCGTGCCAGACGTCGGGCCAGCTGCAACCCACAAGCTTGGCAAAAGCGAGCATGGTGACAGTTTACATGCAGGGCCGCAACAGCACTGGCACATGTTTCCTTCGAGGAGACGAAGACTGGCCAGCTATGCCTGCAGAAACATAATTCTCTGAGTGCAGAGTCACACTGCCAAATAGCAAAGCAAATAAGAGTCATCGTGTAACTGATCGTTGTTCTGTGCACAGGTGTATGAGGAGCTGAATGCGGCGGGGAAGTTTCAGGAGAAGCTGCTGGAGATGTACCGCTGGGGAAAGGCCAACGGATGGGACAGCGCTCCAGCGCAGCAGGCCCCCAAGTCCTGACAGCGCACATTCAAATTCAAATTTAAATTCAACCGCCTTCAAAGTTTGATTGACTACAGCTGTGACTATGACAAACATGTAGAGAACACGGAGCAATGGTACACACTGTGTGATATGCACCCAATTGATCTGATGTCTGACTGACCAGCAGATGCTTGTGCTGTCCGATTTTGCCGGTATGCATGAAGGCCCAGCCGATAGTATCCCTGCAAAAAGACTTGCAGAGCATGCATGCAAAATGTGAGTGGGAAGAAAAGTTGAACCCCCAAAACAAAGTCTGAATTCCTTAGCATGTCAGCAGTGGACGCATTTGATTGCTGCATTTGATAAGTGTTGCAAGCTTTTTTTTAATCAGTGAGTCGGCCTTCCTAACAGAACAGTGTGGTGTCGGTGCAATATCTGCAACCTTGTAAAAATCTGGACTGAGAGAACCATGCGCCCAAAAAGAGTAGAAACCCTTTGCATTGTGAGATCTACACTGCCTTGGATTCTGACATTCCTGCCTGCCAGGATAATTCCAGTCACGGGACTGCAAATTCACAGCCGTGCTGTGATCATGTGCTCTGTCATGCCAGTACCGTGTATGCGCAATTTCACAAAGATAATTTACAACGTCGCAGCAGCCCTGCACATTTACGCAGCTGCACACTTTGCAGCTGGCGCTGACTTTGCCCATCCAATCTGCACAACATCTATTAGCATCAGTGTAGAGCTGATCTGTCTTGCACTGAGACTTTTCCCGGCATACCGTATGTGCATTTCAGGCTGGAACGACAGGACATCTAGGTGAAGTCAGCAACAGCGGCCTGCTATCGCTTTTGCAACTCAACTCCGCCCTTTGACCTTCAGCATTCTTGGCAGCCACAGTTTGGCAGTTGCTCTTTTAAGGCCACTTGCTAGCATGCGTGCACAAGAAACACTGGGCCAATTGCAGGAAGCCATGGACACACCCATACCATAGTGATTCTGGAAAAGCCTGCAAACGAATTATTCTAACGAGCAGCCATCATTCACATCTAACGACTTGCCACACAAACAAACAATGTGTCTCTGCGCATGCATGTATATGGGACTGTTCCCTGCGCCTGTTTCTGACCATAGATTGCTCTGGAACATATTGCACGCGAAGCTGACACACAGCTTGCTTCAAGGGGCTGATGTGCTTCTGAGCTGACCGTAGTCATCATTCTAGAAAACTGCTGGCAGCTGCAAAAAGCCCTGACAAAGTGGGAAAATCTATGCGCGGCATTTGCTCCCGGCTCGGCATGAATGTCAAGCATCCTGCTCCACCGGGTAATGGGAAAAAAGTCGCCTAAGTGTGGTGTGCTGAATTTCTAATGTCACAACCCCCTCACCTTGCAATGGGTTGGTGAAAGAATCTCGGGCCCCAAAGACACACCGGATCCGTGCAGTGAGCTGCGCCTCATTTCATCAGCTGGCTCCTATTGATGAAAACTTGGCATTTGAATGCCCCCTTCATCCTCTCCTTGTCCACAGACACCCAAGTGAAAGTGAATAAGCTGTCTGCTGACGGATGAGATCTCCCTGGCAGGCCCTTTGGGCCTCGCCAGACCATGTACCCGTCCAAGCACTAGAAGTGATCTGTACCTCCTTCTCTATCGCTTTAAAAAGCGAAAAGCTGCGTTTCTTGGGAGGATTCAAACCTTCTGGGTGGGTCCCACTTTGCATGCCCCACAACGCCTGCTACAAGGTCCTTGCGGCAGAATGTTTTCTTCCTTGCGAACGAATTTTCCACCTGACCTGGTGCCAACCAAACTGGTGAACAGATTCTAATGTTGGTGCACGGCCGCCCTCAGAAGCAAAGGGCCGGAGTGGCACGGCACCAAGTGCACTGCAGAGAGCATTGCAGATCAGAGTCCCAGCGGCGTTTCTTTTCTTGTTCTATGCAGCCTCTTAGATCCAAGTGGCCCTTCCTGTACAGGTGCCCTACAGGTGACCTGCCAGCCTTCCTTTTCACTGTGCTGTGCACCCTAGGCCTGCACAAATGGCCCGCCCTAGCGCATTGCCTAGCATGCTCATCCGAGCATGCAATTGAGGCCGCAGGGGTTGTGTGCTGATTCCCTGTCATCAGCTTGCAGGTGCATGCAAAGCATCTGATCAGCGCTGCACAAGCACGCATCAGACAAACGACAGCAGCACTTCGGCAGCGTCCGACTCAGTTTCCTCCAGCTTCACGTCCAGCTGCGGGGCGGCTGCCGCCCAGCGCGCCTGTTTTGGCGGCGAAGCCCCGGCCCGCGGCGTGCCCTCTACCGGCTTCCAGGCAGGCGCCAATGCGCGCTTGTGAGCGTTGCGGGTCACCTGCATCTGCGGCACGCAGATCTTCCATAATCAGCACTACCACAGATATTGAAATTTTATCCTGATGAGCCCTATTGTCATCCAGTAGGATGCCATCAAGACAGGGATTTGGAAGACAAGCCTGACCTTTCTAGATTGTACCACAGCCAGCATGACTTGCAACCATGGCATTGTCACTGCTTCACAGGTCAGCATTAGAAATGGCGCCACGCCTCTGTGAAGGCCCGTAAAGGCCAGAGCAAAAAGGTTTCGGCAGGCCGTGCGCACCTCGGTGAGGACCCTTTCGCAGCCAGGCAAGGAGGGCGAGTGCTCAATAGGCCTGGATGCCGATGGTGCAGGCTCCAGGACGCGCTGCTCTGGGGGCGGGTCCCTCCACGCCTCCGGCAGACGGCTGCGGCGCACGCAAAACAATCTTCAGATTCGACTTTCAAAAGGTGTCCAGTGGGATGCTGACTGCAAGGGAGGCAACAGTGCATGCAGCTGGGTTGGGCGGCAGCCGGGCCCGCAAGATGGCTTGCCGAGTAACGCAGACTTGCAGCACTGCAAGGAAACAGAGGCTGCATGGAGTGCAGACGACATGGACGGTGTCTCTGCTTCATATCAAGGAGTGCCTAGTTCTTGCCTCAGGTTGGGAAACAGTATATTTGGCCGGCACTCTTACACATTGCCTTTCCTACTGAAATGGTGAGATTGCGGAACACATGGGCCTTCCATGGAGGAATATTGGGAGGGTGCTCACTTGATGACCACTTTCCTGCGCACGCCCCAGTGAAGCGCCTGTTCTTCTTCCACCTCCTGCTCCATTCGCGCGGCCGCCCTGCGCGTGCGGATTATGGGCTCCGTCGACACGTCCTGCAGTGGCAAAAAACGCCAATCAGCTTGGAATAGCGCACATGCTGCAGTCCTGTGTGCTCCCTGTTTGAGAGCCTCAAGATGCCAGCAAATATCCCTTTTTACATACATTTTTCACAAGAGGGATGCCTGAGAAAGTCCAAGGCCCCAAAGACAGCAGAGAGGACGCCAACATCCTTTGGCCAAGGCATCCTGGACAGCTGCCCGCAAGGCAAGGACCATATCCAGCTTGAATCAGCAAGCATGCAATCAGCATGCACAAAAAAAGCACCTTAGGAAAAAAAAGGCAAGGACAGAAGGGTGCGCACGTCGGTGCTGCGCCCTCCAGAGTAGCCGGCGGAGTCCGAGTCGGTTGTGCGCTCGCGCTTGGCGGCGCGGCGGCTGCGCCGCTGCGGCCGCTCCGGTGTGGCCGCGCGCTTGCCGGGTTCCGAGCGCCGCGCCGCGCAACGGCCGCCAGCTGGCGCCAGGTCAGCCATATCCATGTCCTCCGGCAGCACCAGCTGGGACGGGTGCGTGAATGACGCCCGCGGCGACTTGCCCTGCGCGTGCGGCTCCACATCACCTGCATCACCGCAGCCGTTCACGTCAGCCGTTGTTTGAAGGATTGGTCGCGCCCTGCACAACCCCCGCTTACATCCTTTATACTAGGTATGAGTAGGGACCTGCAGTGCGGCGTCGGGGTGCAGAGCTGGGTGTCTTGTCACATGACGGCGTCTCCAAAACATGTTCAACAATCATGCTTGCGGGCAAAACAACAAAGCTGGCACAACAACAAAGCTGGTGTTGTTAAGCAGCCTGCTGGGCTGGTGAGAGGAACATCAACAATTGCGCGCACCTGCGTCATCGGCTGCATCAGGGTCGTCATCAAGGAGAACCGGCTCGTCGGCCTCTTTCGCCTCCGCCGAGTTGGCCGGCGGCAGCTCGCGCGCCGAGCCCCTCTCACCGATGTCCATGTCCGCCATCAGATCCTCCTCGTCCAGGGGCTCCTCTTCCTCGGTTTCCATCCCCTGATCCATGGGAGCTGCTTCGTCGTCTTCGGCAGATTCCAGGTACGCATCGGGCTCTTCGGCGCCGTCCGCCTCAAGGCCGGCAGCCGCCTGCGCTGCCTGTCCCTTCACCTCGGTCATCAGCGCCGACATGTTCTGCTGCAGCAGCGCCCCCGCTATTGTCGGCCGGCCTGCGCAGGAACACATCCGTGTCCTTCAGCTCTTCAGCTGAACGCTAGTGCATGCCTGCTGTGATGCATGAAGGTACTCACAATTGGCCCACTTGGCAGCTGACTTGGAGGCCAATCGGGCACTCTGGCTTCTTCATCACTAGTGCACGGCAATCTCCTTGGTCTGGAATAGCACAACAGTTGCAAGGGTACTCTACTGTGACACTGCGCCCTGTTACTCTTGATTTGGCAACAGGATGTGAGCATCAAGATGAATGTTAAGAGCAGGTGAGTAAGTATGGAGCATGGTGAGGTTCTGCACACCAGTGGATAGCTGCTGGCCAACAGAGTTCCAGATGGGCAGTCCAGGGCGCTTCATGGCCATGGACGCCCGAGACGGCAGCGCTGATGCCAAGCTGTCCTCATCTACAAACCTGCCCTGGCGCGGAATGCCCCACCCACCCTGCACAACACAATCCCTCATGAAACCGCGCTCTCTGTGAACCTTCACCCTGTGCCCTGCAGGGGGACACACAGCGGGGCAAGCAGAAAACAACCCTGGCACTCTTGACAGGACCCTGATCTAAGCTCTAGAGGCTTGGGTATTGTGCAGGAGACACTGAGATTTGATATGTTTGGGCCATTTCAGTGCAGAAGGCACCAAGGCTTGACATCTCTACACATTGGTATCCAGTGGACCTGAAGCTGCACCTCATGACCGAGAAGACAGATTGACATGAGGCTGCTACATGCAGGGGTTTGTAGCAACTGTCATGTATGCCTGATCAGGTGCGGACCATGGGATCATCGGTCACTGGCAGGTGGGCGGAGTCTGTGGCTTGCAGGGTGAATTCGCGGCTGAGGCCCGCTCCGGAAGGCGCGCCCTGGCGCGACTGCACTGGCTGCCCCGAGGCCCCGGCAGTTGTGCCCTGAATGCACACATTGAATCACATTGAACATAAATTAATTCAAAATTCATCCATTCGACATCACCTCTGTGTGAACGCTTGTTTTCCAAATGCAAAGCTACACATAGCTGTGCTGGTGCCATGCCATGACACGCAGCACATCCACCGTACATGTATGAGTCATGTCAGTGCCTGGCATTCAAGGCCCTCTCAAGACAGGCAAGACCCACAAGGACGGTGAATGCACACAGCAAGCAAACTGGATAAAGGGGAGTGACAGGGCAGGTCCCCACCTGAGGGTGCTGTGATGGAGCAGATTGCGAGGCATGCTGTGCATGGGAACGCGCGGCGCTTGAGACCGGCACCTGCTCGCCACCACCCGTCCCCCCCATGTCTGATGGGTCCGTGCCGTTGTTGAGGCAGGCCACGCACCTGCAAACACTTGTCCTTGTCAAGAAGGGATAGCCATATGCAGCTGTCAGGAGAATGCTGGGCAGTCCCTTGCTGACTTCTGAGGAGCTGGCAAGCCATCTTTAGTAAGCACCTCACTACAAGGTAGAGCAACTGTTTCTGAGATCGGGAGGACCACTGCATATCCTGGCATTCTCCGAAAGCATTGGGTGCAGCACAGCCATGCATGCAAAGGAGGGGTGTTCTTTCCCGGCTACTTTGGGCAGGCAGGAACCATACTCGGATGACTCAATTTATACCAATCTTTGAACGATTGAACGATTGAGTGATGGTGTATGGGAGAGTGCGCGCACCTGCACGAGTCGGTGCAGCGCACGCCAACGAGGAAGCACTCGCAGTACTTCTTGAGGCAGCGCGACTTGCGGCAGGCGCAGCCCTTGACATGGCCCCCGCTGGCGTCCAGCACCTGTTGGTTGCAGCAACACTAATCTATCAAATCTATGTATCCCACAGAACATGCTTCAACATGGAACGCAACCTTTTAGAACTACCAATCCCGCAGAAGAGGCATTACAAGCGGAGGGTCTAGCTATGAGAGCTTCACATCCCAGCAGAAAGGCTATTTGTAGGCTGATATTTAGAATCAGATGGAGAGAAAAGATGAGTTGGGGGAAGTTCCTTACCCGAGTGACCTTCGGCTTGAAGGCGGTGGGGTCCTTGACCATTATGAACTTGCGCGCCTTGAACACTGCGTTGAGCGTGTCGGTGCGGTTCTCGCAGTCTTTGCACATGCACGCGTCGTTGCAGAACAGCCCTGCGCCAGCAGACAGAACCGAGCAATCAGCGCAGGCCCTCTCCTATGAACCAAGTTTGACATGGGCACAACCGTGACAGCATGTAAACAGGCAACACTGCAATATCATCAGATAAGGAGGTGGGATGCACTGTTCACTTTCAAAACTTGCAAGCATGTCGTCAAGAGGACAAACATGCAGGCCTGACACAATCATGCCAAGCAGGTGAGCTTGAAACGCAGTGAACATCATGAGCGCATAGAATGGCGCACCGGTGGCGAAGCAATCGCAATAGAGTTTCAGGCAGCGCGACTTCTTGCACTTGCAGGGCTTCACTTCCGAGGAGGCGGCCGCCTCGCCAAAGGCGGCGCCTGGGTCATCCCCCTCCTGCTCGGGGGCCCTGGGGGCAGACCCCCCGGCGACAACCACGTCGGCCAGCGCGGTCACCAGCATGCGCGCGCTCTCAGGCCGCTCTGGGGTCGGGGTCGGGGCACGCCGCCGCTCGACAGGAGCCATCTGCCGCGCCGCGCGCTCCTCGCTGATCCTCTCGTTAAACTCGCGCTCCTCAAATTCGCGCTCCTGCTCCTGGAAGGCCCGGTGGGACATCGGTGGCCCGGCCGGCGGCCGCGGCGGCGGCGGCGGCACGTCGCGCGGCAGGATGAACGGCACCTGCCGCATCATCGGCGGCCCGGCCAACGCCATAGGCGCCGAGGCCGGCGGCTGGCCCGGGCGCGCGTACGGCTGCGGCTGCGGCGCTGTCCCGTACCTCCCGTGGATGCGCTGGGGAGCGAAGGCGAGCGCCGCCAGCTGGGCGGGCGGCAGGTGCGGGTTGCCCCCGGCGGCCTGCAAGGACGGCTGCGCGGGCGGGCCGGCTCCGACAGGGCGGCTCATGATCGGTGCAGTGGGCATCGACCGCGGGTGCATGGCAACGTTGAGCTGCCAGCGCTGCTGCTGCGGCTGCCCGGGAATGAAAGGCATTCCAGTGCTCCCCTGGGGTTGCCCCTGCATTGTGGGCGTCAGCCGCTGCGGTACCTGCTGCATCTGCTGCTGCTGCGGTAAGGGCAGCATCTGCCGCTGTTGCGGCTGCTGCGGTGGCAGCTGCGTGTGCTGTTGCGGGGCCGGCAGCACTGGCATCTGCAGCCTGGGGCCTGGCTGCTGCAGGCTCCCCAGCATGCCAGCGGAGTCAGGGCCGGCCGCGGGTGCGGGGGATGACAACAGCGGGGATTCCTCTCCGAGCAGCTGCTGGGTGAATGTCCGCGAGCTGGCTGGCCTTTCCTGCGGTTGCGCAACCTCGCTGGTAGGCGCAGGGCTGGCCTGCAGTGTTGTGTTTGCCGGTGGAGGTGGGCTGGCCTGTGGCGGACGATCCTGAGGTTCTGGGTCCCTGCCTTGCAGCGCTGCTGCCAGTGTTTCCCTGGGCAGGGTCCTCAGGCTCTGCTGGATCATCTTCATGAATGAGGGGTGCGTCTGTATTGCCTTGACAAACATGGGCATGAAGCCTTCCACATCTTCCTCGCTGTTGTCCACAGGTGCCGCCTCTGCACCAGAGCTGCCTGGCTGCTCACCACCCCGGCTATGCATGGCTGGCGTGACTGGCCGCGGTGGTTTGACAGCTGCATCGCTCTTGGCGCCCTACCACAGCACAAACTTTGTCCTCAGAACAGCGCAGGAGTGTCATGAAGAGGTGATGGAGCCTCTGGAACTAACACTATTGGCGATCGTGACGTTCGCATTCTTACAAGGTATACATTCCGAGCTCATTTTGGCATTGTCAGCACAAGTGGGCACTCAGCTTGGTCAGAGAATTCAGAGACAATTCGCATCATCAAGTACCTGCTGCGGCGCCAAGGTAGCCACGCAGTGAGCGTCGACATGCATCTCTAGGCCCTCCGACTGGTTCAGCATGTCGCGCAACTGGTCGTCTGATGCAGACGCCTCGCAAGCCTGCATAGCAGTCAGAAATTATAAAACTGTTTTTGAAGCGAAGTACCGGAGACGGTTTGAATACAGCGTATGCCCTGCTGATGTCCTTCACGATGGCTACTATGCAACTAAGCCACTCCAACACCTCAAGCGGAGTTCCAATTTGGTCGTGCGCGTTGCGGGCGTCTCTCCCTTTCTTCTGAACGGATGAAGCCTGAGTGATTGCTCAACAACCTCTGGAATCCGTAGCATAAAACAAGGCGTACTCAATGTCCTTCGCGGGACGCAGTGGAAGTCCAAAACGGAGCCTATAGCTTAAGCACTGCCTTGAATTCTTCTCTAAGGAAGAGCCCCAGAGCACCGCCCCTTCAGCGTCACACCATCCTATGAGGTCAAAACCCTGAGCTTGATTCATGGCGATTCACACCACCGCTGCCTTGCTAGTAGAAACGTAGAAACTTGTCTTCTGCCCCTGGTAATCCTGGGCACTGGTCACAAGCGTCCCATCCATACCTGATTGGCTCCTTTAGAGCACTGTAAATGCTATCTCCTCATCTTTGGCAGACACACCCAAAGGCAAATTCGCAGGGCTGTGTACTATCACTCCGGCTTGAATATGGTCTTTGGGATGTGCAGAAATTCCAGGGAGCTCCAAAGATCCATATGTACAGCCTTACGCATACATGAAGCTTTTCAAATTCCTGAGGCGTTTCCCCCGTTAACGCCCCTTGAATTCGATAAATTTGAAGACAAAGCAGTGCACCGATTGGAGCGTCGCCTTGCTCATGCTCTTTCGCGCGTTTCACCTGCACCGCGCGTCCAGGTTCAAACGCTTCATCCCAGATGGTGATGTAAACAAAATCTTTGTACATTAGCTTACGGCAGCAATATTGCATAAATGCGGCGCTGCCTCTGGCCCTATATAGGGCCAGATCAACGCAGCATTGCCAATTCTCAGTCAGACTGTGTGCACTTACCAAGCAGAAGAAATGCAGCGCGCTGAAATATTATTAGCATGCAGGCCTGCCTACTAGGCAGTCTTGTGAAAATTTCACAGCCTGCTGCAGCATCAGGCTGCATGCAAAATTGGCGGTACAGCATATATGGCGGTACAGCGTATATACAATGCAAGTCCCTTTACAAACATGCGTGCCATCATGCCAGAAAATCGTTTCTGCGGGAAAGCAATTCTGGCCCCTGTCAGTGCAGGTCATGTCCATCGGCATAGTGTACAGGCAGATTACCCATAAATACCAGACCCGACAAAATCCCGGCGCGTCGCGGCACTGCCTTGCGACAAACCAAAATGCACATGGCTGCAACAGCAATCAGGGTCGACCCTGCAGCAGCGCACGCATGCGAGCAGGTCGGACAGTAATTTGTACAATGGGTAGATACACTACAATAAAAGCAATTCCTACTGTGGTCTGAGACTCTGGTACAACTCAAATGTACAATGCTGCAGCACTGCGTCCTACGCCCTGCTCTTGATGCTTCAGCATGGAAATCGCTACTCGCAAACCGTGGCCACTCAGAAGGGAGTGATGCCCGACCCTATTCTTGAGGCATTTCTGTGGCGCCCAGTGATGCAGTCTCCATGCCATCAAAAAATGTTATGCCACTGTCACCCACCAACTGCCCACCCAGCCTGGACACTCTCATAAGTGACAGGCGACCGGCTTGCATATTTAATGATCCCTTGTCAGACGCACAGCCCCCCCAGTCAGAGTCTGGCAAGCCCACCATGCAGCATCCCATCCCAAAACTGCAGAAGGGTGCCTCAAATTGTAGACAGCGCAAGATCAACGGATGCGGTGTGCGCTGGTGAGCTAGGGCGGCGCTCAGTTGTGGGCATACTCGGCCTCGCGCCAGAAGGGCACATGTGGGATCCAGCTGCGGCCGGGGGTCCTCTTGGCAGCGACCTGCATGGGAGGATGAATACAAATCAGTATTTGAAATCAAGCAGCACACCCATCCTCTGAAACGAATCTGCCTGCAGGACATGATGGAAACATAAAGGCAGAGAGCTCCTTGTGACAAGAGAAAGCATGGGAGGCAGCAGCCACAGCGCATACATCTTCTCGCCTTCTCAGGCTCAAGAGCCCAAAAGGAAGAAGACATTGTCGTTTGGGCAGTCCTATGCCTGCTGATGGGAAACTCGTGTAAGTTGAAATGATACCTTGGAGACCCAGGGCACGGAGCTCTCCCAGTCATCCTCGTTGCCAGAGAGGCAGCGCCCGGCAACGGTGTCGCACACGGGTAGGTTGGATGGGCAGCAGTGCTCGTGGTCATCGCAGCATGTCGCCTCCTGCAGGCACATAGCAAACAATCTTTCAAATCCCACAATCCTTCAGAACTTGCAGACACTCGCCAGGCACAAAACCATGATGTTGAATCAACGCTGTTCAACAGGAAAAACTCTTGGCCCAGCCTTTACCACTCAAAATGCCAGGCAATGGCTTCTAAAAGCACTCTTGCGAACAGGTATTCAACAGCCCAGCCCACCCTAACAATGCCAAGCGCATGGCACACGACAGATGTTATCATGACAATTCCATGTTTTTTGGTTCTTAGGGACATAGGATCTACATACATCCGGCAAATCATTCATCAGACTCGTCCATCCTGTACATTCGTGGCAACTCCACCGCCAATGCAATGACGACCTTATTAAGGATATACCCTACTTGCTAAAGGGGCAGGTTGTGGGAAGGCAGGCGCACCTTGAGGGGGCAGCAGGCCCAGGTGAAGCAGTAGCCGAAGAACTCGCGCATGCAGCAGCAGGTGGAGGCCGGCGGGCAGCTGGTGGCGGTGTCGCACACCTCCGGCTTGGGGCTGGGCGGCGACGGCGGGCCCGGGGTCGGGGGCGGCACCGGCGGAGGAGTGGGCGGGTTGGGCGTCTTCTTGATGGGGTAAGACGCCTGCACGCGCCAAAATCATGATCATGCACTGCCACGAGTGTGATTCTTTGTACCTCTTCATGCAGTACATTGCATGCGTAAAGGTATCCCCATGCACACAGAATAATGAGGTCAGATTTTCTTGCATTCAACATGGCCAATCCACAGAGTGACTCCCGCACACATTCTGGCTTGAATGGAAGCAGTTGAATGACAAAGGAAAGAAGCATGTTCTCTCACAAGCAACCTCAAAGGAGCCTTAGATGTGCTCCTCCTCTCATCTCATCAACCTTGCAAAGGGGCATGCGGCGCAGAAAGAGGGCGCCAAGATAGATCACAACAGAAGGGCGCAGCCAATGCGAGGTGAATAGGGCAGAATGAGAAAGTCCGGGAGCCCGCACCTGCATGGCGATACCGCACTGGCCGGCGGAGTTGGAGATGCCACGAGCAAGGCGGATGTAGCCAGAGTCGCCCCAGAAGTCGCCCCAGCTGTTCTTCACGATCCAGTAGTCGGTGCCGTTGTCGCTGCCGTAGCCCACCACCAGCACTCCGTGGTCCAGTGCAGTTCCGCAGGGCGCGTCAAAGACGCCCCCCGCGTACAGCTGGAACTCGCGCTGGTCCGCCTCAATCGCCACACTGATCGGCTGGTTCGCCGCCGCCTGCCGGCACATGACATGCACACATCAGCAAATGCCTGACTGGATGCAGCGAAGAATTTCTTGATAAAAGGCCCCAAAGGCATGCATGCTCTGGCAGCTTGCCATGCCCTGGTAGCGTGCCAAAGTGATGCGTGCACCTCCAGATGTGCCAGATTTCACGCAAAAAATGCAAGCCTGACATGCATGCATGCGCCATGGCACATGATGCACGAACCTCAGCATGTGTCAGGTTGCATGCCATGAAAACATCTGATGCAAGCCTCTCACTCAGGCATGCATGCATGACAATGCACAGTGAGCAGGGTTCCAAGAGCACCAAAATATGCAGACAGCACTACCACCAGCATGATGCGATGTGAAGACGATACAAGTGAATGGCATCTTGTCAGGGCGGGCACTGCCATGTGTCAACAGAGCCCAGCCTGTTGCAGGCGGGGAAAAATTTGTTATGGAGTGGAGGGAGATCACCTTCTTGAGGGCGGACTCATCATTGGGGGGCACATCCTCGTAGGAGTCGATGGTGACCACGTGGCGCTTCTCCTTGGCGATGTTGCACACGCCATCCTGCGCCTTGTACTTGTAGTCCTTCTCCGTGTCAATGCCCCCGTTCCTGCAACACAAATTGTCAGCCTCAGCCATGCACTCCATATGACAAAGTCGCCGAAAAAGAGTATTGCTATTTTTCCAAAGAGGGCAATGAATGGACAAGTGTGTTCTCTGTGCAGCCTCTAAGCTACAGACCCATCACGCCCTGCCCCACACATTTGCATGCACCATAGCAATAGAACAATGACATGCATGACGGAGCCCAACTTGGGAACTGGTGCAAAGAGAGAAAGGGTAGGGCATGTGGGGCAGGTGAAGATGGCGGCCCCACCTGATGATGAAAGAGAAGGCGAAGTCCATGAGGCCACCATGGCAGCCGTGGTCCTGGGTGACATCACAGTCCACCAGCTCCTGCTCGCTCAGGGACACCAGCTCTCCAGAGTAGATGGCATTTGCGCCCTCCACCGATCCCGTCGTTGAGAACGCCCAGCAAGAACCGCACTGCACATTGATTGACCGACATGAGACTTCCAGTGGTTGGTAAGACTTCCAGGATACTTATGCAGATCAAGCAGAAGTTGCTGTCACCACGAGATCTCGGCAAGAGACTATCGACATCATCGTCGCATGACATGAGGACGGATGATGCTTACCTGCTGCTGGTTCTTGACATCCGTCACGGCGCCCTTCTTGCGCCAGTCGATGCTGGGAGGTGCCTCGTAGTCGGCGTACTGGAAACCCGTCGACTTGCCGGTGCCCAAGCCCGTTCCCTTCAGCTCCGGCCTGCAGCAGCACGTTTCAGTAATCGCATGCTGCTAGATCACTGCACGACCTAATCCCGATGATGCAGGAAGCGCACAAGGACAAGAGAAGGAACGCTCAGCGTAGTGTCAAGGAAACAGACCTGTAGCCCAGAGCGTGCTGCCTGTACTCGTCATGCGTCAGGTCGGCGAAATTTGTCAAGCCCAACTGCACCCAACAGAAACATGAGAAGAGGTCCCAAAACCAGATAGAAACGGCACGTGCATCTACTCAGCATCCAACGACAACAAGCAACCTGGTGCTAGCACACCGGTTGAAAGGTCCAAACATGTTCATTATGTCTTAATGAGGACTATGCAAATAACGCGCCGCACCTTGAAGGTGCTGTCCTTCTCATTGTGAGAGTGGACAAACTCCAGGTTGTCCAGCCAAACGGAGAATTTCCGCTCATATTCCTGCATGCACAATCGGAAACTCATCACCACATACACCAATATTGTACTAGTAGCACGACAAGTTGAGAAAAGGGCAAGAGAGACACCCAAAGTACTTGGAAGAGTGCATGCTAAATCACGTACCTCCACGTTGTCCTTGTACGCCTTCTGAAGATGCTCCACCCAATCCGAAAATGCAGCCCTAGGATTTCCCTGTTCGCATCAGCATATGCTTTTGATGGCCTCGTCACAGAGATCTGGTCATAAACAAGCACATCCTTCTTGTTTGATCGCAGAAGACTTGGCGCCACTTCACAGGTATGTAGCAGGGTAGCAGGGGTCTGGGAGGCACCTTTGCGAGCTTCGCAGCAGCGACATGGTGCTCTGGTTCCTTCACAGCATGCCATTCCACCGAAGCTGCGGAGGCTGCAGCTAGGAGGGACAGCAATACCAGGCCCCTGACTAAGGATCCCATGGCAGGCCCGACCGCTGTGACCCTCGCACCTATTTCACGATCAAAAACACTTTCTAGTCGCTCTCCAATCACTTCACCTTCCCAATTGAAGAGGACAGTCTGGCAAGTTCCAAGGGGCGACTTCCTACTGGAGTTGTGAGGCTCGTTTTACCCCATTCCCTCATGCTCGCTTCACGCGTGGAGCCTATCTAGGTCCATCGTCATTGTTTGAACGGCTGCACGCCAGAACCTTTGACCAGATCGGGATTGACTTAAAGCATCCCGGCAGGTGAGATCCATACAATCGTCGAAAATAAAGGAGCAGCTTTACATCGATCGTGCAGATGGCCGCTGGCGTGCGAGGGGAGAGCGCTTGTTGGGATGCCTTCCCTGCCGACCTCCTGGCGGAGGTACTGCGGAAGTTCCCTGAAAGCGACGCTCTGAGCCTTGGCAGCGTCTGCCAAACCTGCAGGTGCGTTACAAACAGCTATCTACATAATTTGGAGTCCAGTGCCTGCACGATTGAGCCCTTCATCTGTGCAGAGCAACTGCCCACTGCCTTTGTCATGGGTAAGCAACCAATGCAGTACCTGCATGATGTAATGCAGTCCCAATAAATTATATCGGGCGTCAATTTTCTGGATTCCCATTCAAAGGACGTAGCTCGATCAGTGCAGCCTTTGCCTGCTGGTGTACTCACCATTGCAAATATAGGATGAGAAATCGTGAGCGTCCGGGATGGCCTCTCGTAATGCGATTACAGTGGGCATCGCTGTTCTGCACCTCTGGAGATATATTTCTGATAGCATGAAGTCACTGCAGGGCCTGGCGAGACGGAGTTCGGCTGAGGCAGGACACTCTGAAGCCAAAGGTTCTGCATCACCTGCTTGCAAGCGCCTTCCCCAATCTGCATAGCCTCGATCTGCGAAGCTGCTCATACCAACCCTGGCAGCTACATTCGCTCAAGCAACTGCGTGGTTTGAACGCCCTGTCGTTGCAGCTCTCTGACACCACAGATGCTGTGGACCTGCTCAGAGAGCTGCCAGGCCTGGCTCTGACATCATTGGAGCTCTCTGGGTATGCTTCATCTGCCAAAGTTCCCCTGCATGCTCAAGATTGTCAACTTTAAGACTTGGTAGACAGGTTCAGACGTTGTTAGATGGAGATGCAGAGGATTCGTCTTTGCGTGCAGATCTTCTGGGAAACTCAGGGAAGCACTCCTGGAGCTCAGGAGGGGCACCACCCTGCGCAAGCTGGACTTGAGCGGGTGTGATTTGACCATGCCTGCTGGAACTTTACTGGATCTGCTGTGGAACCTCACTCAGCTGGAGCATCTGGCGATTGCGCAACAGTTGCCCAAATATGATGCATGCTTCCAGGTGGGACCATATTCTCGGCACCTTCCCGCCCCATTGACTTTGCTTTACACGGAGGCAAGGTCACTCCAGAGCAGATCATGCTCACAAGTGGCCTTGCTACATTTTCTTAATCTTGTTGATTTCTCACATGTGTAACCAGCAGGTGGATGACGAGCTGTGTGAGGCAATGGGGCGAATGCGTGGATTGACCCATTTGGACCTGCGGCAGCCCTCACCCATAAGTGGACGCGGCCTAGACAGGCTGGCAGGTCTGGAACGCCTCAGAACGCTGCGCTTGGGCCCCTGTGCTGGTCTCCTTGACTCCAGCTTCCAGTCCATAGCCTGCCACACGCAGCTGACTGAACTGGATATCTGCTTCGGGGAGAAGGGCAGAACATGCACAAGTCTCCCAGCAGGTAAATGGTGGCAGAAATCACACTCTTGAGCCTCGCCTGTCCTGCACATGTAGTATTGCTACCCATTCATGGCGCTGTAGCGTTCCTGACAGAAGCACAACCTGCACGACACAAGCGCCATTTGACTGCTCCCATCAGAAGCTCGTTAGTGGATCTTACAGCATGCCCTGCAATTTTTATGTCGCACTCATTCTGGGATGGCAGCGTTGTCAGGATTGTCAAGGGCAGGTCTGTCGTGTAGTAACTTGTAGGCTTGTGTTGCGTGCATGCAGAGGTTCTTACGCAATTGGCAACGCTGCCAAAATTGGCGAGCCTGCAGCTCGCTGGGTTTGACACCAGCCGAATTGAAGACCTGCCCAGCCTCCACTGTCTCTCCACCTTGACCCACCTTGGCCTCAGCCAAGTCACTGATTCAAGGTGAGCTAGACATCCTGCATCTCCAATGTGTCGATCGTTCAGGTGATCGCAAAGCTTCATGTAGAAGCATGGCTCCGTATGAAACCTCAACTGGAAAGCCCATGCAGGAAGGCCTTAAAATCGACCGCAAGAATGATGTCTCAAGAATTCTGTATTTGGATGTGCAGGTCTTCCGGTGGTGTGGCCACACTTCTCCGCTGCATGCCAATCCAGAGCCTTATCAGGCTGGAGCTGAATCAGTGCAACATTGGCATAGATGTATTCCCGCTCGTTTCACAAGCCACCGGACTGAGGGCGCTCAGCGTCACGCAGTGCTCACCAGTGTATGGGTTGGACCTCCGTCACATGTCAGGTGGATTTTCTACCTTGCTACCGATCTGCCTTTGCCTCGGAGGACTCGGCATGCATGAGTTGCTGACCCTTTAGAGTTCAACATGTACACATTAGATGACTCTGTGGAACTTGTGTGGCATGCACACCACCCTAGCACTCAAAAGCTGACTTATCGCTTTACTCAAACTGCTAGAGGGTTCTTGAGCGCCCCCTTCTTGAAGTTCGCATGGTGACCTGTATAATGCATGATGAAGGCAGTGCTGAATGAAGCACTCATGTCGCCAAAGTTTGCATTTGCACTTCAAGAGCATGGGATCTCTACAGCTGTGAACCATGCTGCAGGCCTTTCCAGGCTGGAGAGTCTGATACTGGATCACAGCCACCCCTTGTCATCCAACTGGAGCTTCCTGCAGCACCTCACGCGGCTGACTCAGTTCAGCTGCGCTGCCCACAAGGACGCTCTGCCCTTGTCCAGCGACCACAACATCGCAGGCCTCCTGGAAAATGCCCCAGCGCTCAAAGACTTGCAAAGGTACCTCCGCTTCTGGCCTTTTCCAAACGAGTGTTCATGACGTGCTGAGACCAGCTCTTTCGGAGTTAATCTAGACAATGCATGGAGAGGAACAGAGGATCAGAGAACCACAATACTAGCAGATACCCAGTCTGATCGGGCGGACCAGCAGTGCTTACACAGAGTTTATCACCTGTTGCAGTCATGGCAGCAGTCAGCTGTGCAATGCATGCCAGGTAGCAGCAACAAGCACTTGACAAACGTTGCCATTTATAAGAACAGAGTGGTCAGGCATTTGTGGCGCGCAGGCTGGACCTCAGAGGCCACTTGTTGGGCAAAGAACTCGGCGATATCGCCGCACTGACGGCCCTAACAGAGCTGGACATCTCAGCGGCGGGCTGTGATGTGGCATCGCACCCCTCCATTGCATGTGACTTCAACTTGGGGCTTGCCCAATTGGCGCGGCTGAGCAGACTGCAGCGGCTAAATCTCGCCTGCACAGCTGTCAACGAGGAGGGCCTCCGCGGCATGTGCAGCGGCCTTCGGGTGACTAACCATAATTCCTCCTGAAAGCTTGACTTCGTGGCTCAGGCAGCGTGCTTTCTCACCTTTATTCATGCCTGTGTGCACAGTCAACTCTCGCATGTCTCCAGCTGTTCTGCTTCAGACTTTATTGTCGATCTTTTGCTGCATTAAGATCCCTGAAAACATCAATTTTCCTTGGGTCCATGACTGTCATGTCACAATCAATTTACGTGCCAGGACTCCTATGACTCGCGAATGGGAGAACTGCAAGTTGAAGCAGACCGCAGGACAGCAGCCAGAAGCTTCAGTGCATGCATGCAGGAATTGTTGCACCTGGACCTATCAGGGACTGCAGTGGAGGACGCTGATTTGGCGCACCTAACTAAGCTGCCGCGGCTGCAGAGCCTGCGCATTAATAACCAGCCGGCGCTGGATGACATCAGCGATGCCGGGCTCGCTGAGATCAGCCGCGTCAGCGCGCTGCGCTGCCTTGAAGTCAAGGGCAACCAGTGCATCACGGCTGCAGGTCTTGCTCCCTCACACGCCATTTTCCCACCTCTGCAGCAACAATATCGACGCTTGTGCATGTCGGCCACTGCTTTAAACAACCCCGAACATTGCACCAGCATGCGCTTCTGCAGCTCACTGTGGGGCTAGCACAGCCTAAGATTTCAGCTTCTTATAGATGAGCAAACTTGCAGTGGCTGCTAGAAAATGCGGAGATGCTTCTAAATGTGCTTGTGGGCAGAGCTGCTGCAACTTATGCCTGCTGATCTGAGCTGCTGCATTCGCAGGGCTGAAGCACCTGTCAGCGCTGACTGGACTGTCTGACCTGGACGTCAGCGACTGCTCCGCCATCAACCCCAAGCGCGCTCTGAACAGCCTCCAGGTGAGCTGAGGGCTTACTAACTAAAGCAAGATCCTGTCTTGGACCCTTCATGCACACCTTGCCCTACCAGCCCATGACTGTACTGTCCCTTGCCTGTAACACGGCCTCCCGCAACGGCAGCACTCTACGTTATTTATTACTCATCACAGCACTCTTGCCGATGGCTTGCTGAGCCATCTAAGCATCCTCATCTTGCAAAAACAGGCATCTTAGCCAGAAATGCTCGGCGCTCTTCCAATGAAGTCCTAGAGCTAGCACAGCACTTCCACATTCACCCCTGCTCGTGCACGTGACTCGTGACCTGAAGAGGCAGGTGCAAGGCCAGCTCTGTGGTCTTAGCCTGCTGTGCACCTGAGTTTCTATTTTGGCGCCCCTAATGACGTCCATGCCTACTTTGCCCCGGCTGGCGGGAGGCGGTATGATGACTGAGCACCGTGCCCACTGGTGTCTTGGATTGGTGGATTGGGTCTTGCTTAGATTTAGAGATTCCATCAAGGACTAGGATGTCTGGCAGTTTTTGCATGCAGCTTGTCTGCAGGAGCACCTTGCCTCTGGCAGGAACAGCGTGTATTAACGTTTGTTATTATAATGATGTCCTGATCTGGCGCAGGGCTGCACCGCGCTGCGCATGCTGTGCTTGGGCAGCGCTTACAGCGTCTGCCATGCGGAACCCTGCCGCGACCCTCCAAGGTTGAGCGAAGCGAGCATCGCCGCCTTCCGGGCGCGCATGCCCTTCCTGCACACCCTCACCCTCGCGCCCCACCATGTGAGTCCACCCTTTTGCCCCCTAAGAAGTCCTTCACTTCGCCGTTCGTTTATGGAATTGCAGCAATATTCAATGGGAGTTTCGCACGCATGCATCAAGGAGAACTCTGGCACAAGGCGGGCTTTAACAATTGTTGCAATCAATTGGTCAATTTGAGCTCAGTTGACTGTACCTGCTTGTCCAGATGTCTTACAATGACAGCTGGCTCAATGATCATAAAATGCAGAGCAAGCACAAGGGAAGTTTGCCATATTGATACATTATCTTATTGCAGGAAATCAAGGTCCTCCTTGAGGCTGGGCCCTGGGTGATTGGGTATTTGACGAATATGAAAAATATAGGAAATGGGTTATTGTGCTTGCAGATTGTGCCTGACGTTCCATCCAAGAAGGTGATGGCATCAGCAGTGCAGAATTTGGAGGATTGGATGGTGTGGCTGATGCTGATATGGCTGTCCATCAGCGGCAGCACGCAAGAACTGGTCAAGGCCCTGCGCACCACAATCTGATTGTAGTCCACAAGATTTGCAAGGGGTAACAGCATGGTCTAGACCTGCAGATCTGCTAGTATATATGCGCACCTGACAAGGAAGGCTGGGGTGCAAAGACGGCCTTAGCTCAGCCTAGACTCGCCCCAGCCATTCACTTGTTGCCTGGGATGACCAATGCGTCAGAGAAATTAATGCTTCTCGTCATCATGTTGTGAATTGTGTTGTCAGAACTGTCATGCTGGCATGGCAGGTTTCACTGTGCTTCGTGTATTTGATACGGGCATTGAGATAGTCTGGAATTGCATTGCATGATATTTGTTTGCATAAGGCAAGTGTCCGCCAGGCATGTGTTGGCACTGCATGGTCAGGAATGCCCGGTTCTTAGCATACACTAGAAACCTGCTCGGATGTGCAATCTCATCTTCTACTTGGGTCTGCTTTGTGGTGTACACCAGTGTCAGTGTTGCATTTGATTGTGCGATTTGTATTTGGTATGGGGTGCTGCAGATGCCTTGCGGGTTTGCAAGCATGCTGCCAGGGAACCGTTGAAGCCCTTTTTGAGGTCATCTTATATTGGCAAAGAGTCGATATGAATGTTCATATCGGCTGATTAAGGCATTAGTGTCGGCTTATGGAATCTGTTGTAAGGTTGTTTATGCAAGTTGCACTTCTGCGAGTGAGACTGCACACCGCTGCGTAAGCGCATTTCAGCAGATGACTTAGGACTAGGACCTTTGCAGCTCCAGCGAACTCCCACGGTAGTACCGTGCTACGGCGGTGATCACAGTCATGACCGCCCGGCCGCCGAGTACTCGTGCACTAGTGCACGTGCATCCGCAGACTCTGCATTGCTTGGCAATGCAAGCGAACCATCTAGTGTGTCAATATTTTGAGACATCGTTGGCATGCGTGATTCAAGCCATGAGCTTCAGCGTGGCAGTTTTGTCCTGGAAAAAAAATGGCAGCAAAATCTCGTGCGACTGATAATGGCATGCAGCATGTCCCACCTAAACTGACCACGACAGGAACGCCAGAACCCGATCCCGATGGACGTGCCCGCCACTTCCAAGCTTTCATGCTGTGAAAGCTCGCTCTCTGACTGCAACGAATTTGCATCTGTTCACTGCAGCTATATTTGAAAATCATCCACGCAGTGCCTGCCTTCTGGACTACTACAGTTTGTTCCAGATTTTGCAAAGGAAAGAGTGTCTAGAGTGTGGCGAGATCTCAAGAGAGACAATACATTTCATTGCCGTACTATTACCTGTATAGCATTCGTCGAGGTCCCGGGGTTTTAAAGCAACCTTCAAGGGACGTTCATTCAGAAGGAGGATGGCTTACAGGCGTCGCTTGAAGAACAAGAAACCTCCAGCAGGCTGGGAGTTGATCGAGGAAGTCATTGAGGATTTTGAGGCCCAGCTGAAGGAGGCAGTCAACGAGGAGCATGAGGGCAGGCGGAAGAATGAGCTGACATGGAAGATCAACCGCATCCACTGGGAAAAGAATCGGTTCATCTATGACGTGATGTACGTCCGTAAAGCCATGCAACGAGAATTGGTGCGTCCTGAAGTCTTTTCAACAACTGATCCTGCTCAAATTTTGGCTGAGTGACTGACGACGAAGAAAAGTGCTTCACAAGTTTGTCGAAGGTCTTGAAAGCCTTCAACACATGCATGCTATGGCAACGACACATCAGCAAGGTGCCTTTCTACTGCGCAGTACGATTGGCTGGTCCGTGAGAAGATAGCAGACGGCGCGCTCATCTCCAAGTGGCGCAAGCCTGGCTACGAGATCTTGTGTTCCATGCTGGCCATCCAGAAGGGCAATCACAACTTCGGCACCACATCTCATTGCAGGCACGAGCCCACATCTAAATACCTTTCAGTGTTCCGGGCCTGCCGTGATCGTGTGCTGTCTTGCAAGCTCATTGCATGCAAGCAGAGGCCCCTATCTGGGTCATGTGCCAGTGGGAATATGTCTTCCGGGTTTGAATGCCGCATCGGCATTCCTCTTTTTCATTTCCTCCGGAGGGGATTCTTACAGCATCCTGCAGCATGAGGTCATTTCTGTAGACAGGCCAGCTATTCCTGTCCAGATGCCCTAGGGAACAGATACTTATTGGTTGGGTCCTGATGAAATTCAAAGTAAGAGGTGTGCAGACAGTAAGGCAGAGTGAGCGCAAGGAGAAAGGGCTGCCCCGCTGTGCAGCCCAGCAGCCCTAGGCCGCAGACCCTTGCTCACCGGGGGCGCGCTGCGATTTGAAGAAAGAGATATGCACACAATAAGGCGGAAGATATGCCAATTTAAGAAGGAAGGGCTGCCTCACTGTGCAGGGTGCCAATGGCGCTGCGGGGCGCGCAGCAGCGCATAACGCCGGACGTGCAGATTGGATGCATCTCATGCGCCAGCGGGGACGGCAAATTTGGCCAGCCGGTCTGGTGGAACACCCCCCTAGACGAGGACGACGTCCCCGACGCGGCCGAGCAGCACCGGGCGCAGTGGGGCCAGGAGGTGAGTAATGTACACTTTTCAATCTTGATTGAACATGCAGTCGAATCTTTGATTCACATGCTGAAGTTCAACTCAAAATGTGAGTCCTCACGGAGACTATGTGTACTGCATTCACCTTAACATCAGGTGACTGGGAAATGGGCGCAAAGCTCTTGGCAGTGCCCCTGTTCAGGGTCAAGAATTAGAAGAAGACATCCCATCACAGGCCTTTGAAGCTATTTTCTGCAGGGAGGCGGCGGGGGCCCCTCAAGGAAGCGGGCTGCGCCAGAGGAGCCAGCGGCAGAAGATGATGACCTGCCGGACGAAGTGCGGCAACGGCTCTCAGCGCTGCGTGATGGGGGCGGCGGTTTGGACTGACATTCCAATCAGTGACGGAGATTTAATGGAGGGTGACATGCAACATGCTCGTTGTTAGCCAGGAGTGTGTGGCGTTGCTTGCGCGAGAGTTTCCTGAGTTGCTTTGCAGCCTGCAAAACAGTGGCGGGCCGGCCCAGGCTGTGGGGCACAGTTGTTTGCAAGGCCTCGACAGTCATCTTTCACGGAGTCTGTTGAAAGGTGCAGCTTGCAAACAAGGGAAGACCTCTGCAGATGACCTCTGGGATGGAAGATCTTCAGATGCATCATTTGAAGCAATCCGTAGTCAGAATTCCAATGCAAAATATGGACAAGGTTGAAAAGCCACTGCGTATAATTTTGCCGCATGCAGGGCCGCATGATGAAAGCTGAGGGCAAAAGCTTTTTTGAGATAAGATCTTAAATCACATACCAATGCTATGCAACATCTTAGTCCCAAAGGGGAGTGACCCATTCTCTGAAGCAAGCAAGTCATGAGCTTTCGAGCAAGTGATGAAGAATCCGCAATCTTTCTGTAACCAATACAGCATCATGCATCAATCATTTTGTACATACATATAAGCTACAAATGCAGGCACGCAATTTCAAATACATCATACCAACAGGGCCGATTTATAAGATTGAGTCTAGTCTTCTCAATACCTCATTGTTGCTACGCATCAGGCATGCAGACAGGAGATGTGGATATATATCACCCATGCCTTCCGAGCCCCTTTTTGAATTCGAGGTGCTGAGCGGAAAATTCGCCTGCATGGTAGCAATGTCGGAACGACCGTCCGGCGGCCAAATTGGCAGGATGCTAGATGACTCATGCCAGAGACCAGCTGTCATATCTCCCATGGTGAGTGCCAGTTAGGATTTAGTGGATCAATTGCCACAAGGATGCATTGCTCGGACTCATGAAACATGGTAACAGTGCTGATTGTGCAATCCCTGCGCAAGCTTCACATGCATGCAGCTCCGAACAACTCCACGCAGTTGATCAACTTCACTGAAGTGACAGGCAGTTCAACGTCAATTATTGACACGCCGATGCTACCAAGTATCCGCATCTTCCCCTCACCACTTCACCCCTCATGAACTGATTAGCCAACAACCCCTCTTTAAAAGGGACGAAAAGAAATCTACAGCAAAATCTCCACACCAGGTGGGACGCAGAAAGGTGCATGCATATCATTCCTTGCTTCCAACGCTCATGGTAAATCTTGCTTTACTGATGGATCAGATGCCATCGGAATGCCAGAACAGCATCTATTGGCTGCACAGCACCATTCAGGTGCTTCAACAAAAGTACAGAGGACACCGCCCAGACAAACAATGCATCAACAGTTTGGCATCTGTATGAACAAAAGCTGCAGGAAAGTCAATCCCGTGACGCATGCGCTGCATATCTTCAACACCAGTGTCAGAACACACAATGCCTGCCATAGAAGGCCCGTGCTGCCAATCACAAGGCTGAGAACCAAAGCAGCCCCAGCACGCCAAGAAACCTCGACAATTCAACACCCTGCATTCTCCAATCAGCATCCAGTTCGCTGCTCTGTGCTCAGCTTGCTCTTCAATAATCCCACAGCATGGCGGGCGACCAACACATCTGTGGCAGCAGCATGAGCCCTTTCTCTCTGCTCGCCGATCGGAAGTCGATATCGAGAACAACAAAGTTGCGCACAGGCTATGCGACGGGCATCTTGCCGAGCGATTTGAAAATTGCGTCCACCCGCTCCAGCTGCTCGGCGCTCGGCGGATCTGCAACCACCGCCATCAGTTTGCGGCCGAGCAGGATTGCCATGTTGGTGGTCGCTTCGGCGCCCCTTCGCTTCCCCGGGTCGCCCAGGAACGCCTCCCACTCCAGATCCACGTCACCGTCACCGATGGCGCCGTCGGCGGAATCGGCCTGGCGCGGCCGCTTGCCCTTCTGGCCTGCAAGTACGGGAGTTTAAATTTTTCAGTGATGACCATGTTCCAGCTCCAGATAGGTTGTGAAGTAGCTTGTTGGAGGGTAATACAGCTGCATCATCTCAACGGTACACAGGGAATCCTTGTCGAGCTTTGTGGCGGCTTTGGCAGGTTTGCAACGAATGAAAGAAGCAAGAGAACCTGAACAGGAACATGCTTCTGCTAAAATCATTAAAATCTACCCAGACACCAGTAGGTCTGCAGAAATGTGTCCAGAAGGACGCCCAGACAGACCAGCAGTTGGCCCCACATGCAAGCATGACACTGCTCCTAGCTACTTTCGCCGGAAAGCCTTCACATTCAGACCAGATGCAAGCCATGCCTGCAGCGCTATGCTCATGCCACATGTCATTGCCAGGATCGCCCTCGTCCATTGCTGGAACTTAACAATGCTGGGGAGAGGGGGTTGGCGCCCACCTGGTGTCTTGGGGGCAGCCACATCCTCGCTGTCTGCCGGATGCAGGTTCCGCTTGGCAGACTTCTTTTTCATGCCAGCTGGCGCCATCTCGCGCAATTGCGCCCCCAGCGCCACACGCTCCGGAGCTCCTGCACAGCCACACGAGCTTCTTGGTATATTTGCACTGGATTTGGCAATGCTCTGCACTTCAATGTTTGCGTTTGTTTCAACCTCAATCAAACGCAGGTCTTGCGGGTCAGGGAGGATTTGAGCCCCGATAACCTTGCAGGTATGCCGGCCATCGGAAGAAACACCCCACGTTGGCCTTGCAAGACAAGGTCCCCTTGCAAGGCCAGCAAACCGCCGAGCTATCCTAAGATGGGAGGATGTCAAGAGAGTCTTTTGCATGGCTGCCCTGAGGCGCACCCAGGGCTTGAAGAATTGGGTGATGGGTCAAGTTGAATGCAGTCTCGGCATTGGCTGCTGTGAAGAGCTCTCAGACCAACAAAAAATTCTCTGGTGCGCCAGCAAGTTCAAGGATGCGTTGCAGGCGTTAGAACAAACAGCAGGCGTAATGACACATGCTGTTGTTCTGTCTCAAGATAACCTCCAAAGAGGCCATAGGATGAGCCAGGTGATAATAATGCTGACTACTACATAGCCTGTCTCCTGGAGTGCAATATGAAAGAGTGTACATGAAACCAAACATTTTAGTAGTCGTCCGCTGTGCAAGTTCTTGAGAATGTTCCAGCAAACAGCCTGATAGAGGTCGCACCCTCCAGGGCGAGCTTGCTTGTGATGCGAGTTGACGCCTTCGCCTTAGCAGCTCTGGACGACGTGGACCGCGGCGTGGCAGGGGCAGCTTCCTCCACCTTCACTGTGGCTCCCTGCGCCTCCCTGGCCGCCTTCGCGGCAGCTGCCTTGGCCGCCCTGGCAGCCGCCTGTGCCTGCTGCTTTGCCAGCGTCTCCTGGCGCTTTGCTATTGCGGCGGCCATGTCTGGTGGGGGGTTATTGTAAACCCAGGCCATCATGTGTTCCATCAGCTTGGCGTGGAGGAACGGCGTCAGCTGGCTGTCCTTCAGACCATCCTGTGCTCCAACGCAACACCACATGAGAGACAGCGCGCGCCCCACAAAGAGTGCTTGAAAAATATATGATATGATTGATTTCTTATGTGAGACATATCTGACCACTTATTCAATGAATTCAGACCTGATAGGAAGGAGGATTAATGCTACGCCCAGCAGGCTGACAAGGCTCCTGGGATCCAGGTGAGAACATTGGGTATTGCACTGTACATGAGCAGTGCATACCTTGTCAACATTGACGGTAAAGATCGCCTCGTTGGCAACAAAGACCCCTATGACTCCTGCCCCGCCCAGGGACCAGTAGTTGTTCCTGCAATACTGCACCGTCTCAGATGATGACAAGAACAGCCTTACAGTTGATATGCAGGATGAATCCCGGCCCAAATTTGAGCAAAAAATTCCCACAGCACATGGCAGTTCCACAGACAAGAAGGACCCAAAAAAGTCATGTATATGCATGCAATGCGTACATTGTACTCGATTGTATACTAATAAACTTGTCACCGGACATACCTGGATCCTAGATCTGTAGGAATCGGGAAACGTTCTTTAATAAGGTCTGTGGTAAGAGCACTGCTCACCTGCCTCCGCCGCGCTGGTTCCATCTGACTGCCTGTTGCAGGGTGAAGGGCATCTTGGGGTGCATCTCCTGGGGCACACCCTCCAGCACAGACTCGTCCACACTCACCATCTCCTCAAGATACTTGTAAGCATTCTTTGCCTTGAAGTACTCCGCTTTGATTATGAATTGGCTCTGCACATCACAGTGCCAGGTGTCAGCATGACCAAGGATGCATCCCAAAGATAAAATTCCAGTTTAATTGTTGATGGCAAGCTCAAGTAAGACATCCCCTCTTGCTTGAGCTGACCTGTCGATTGCTGAAGGGAAGCTCATGTAAGACATCACAAAATCCTCGTGTCACCCTGTTCTCTGCTAGTCTCTTTGTCAGCATGACAAGGTAGCCCCGGCTGATACTGAGCACCCTGCCCATGGTTGATTGGGTCTTGCCTGATCTGGCAAATCCAACAAGGGGTATGAAAATGGCAGCCTTACATACAGCCTGTCTGTACAAGCACCTTGCCTCTGGCAGTTCTTGTACTCAGAGGCACATGCATAATCAGATCCAAACGAGTGGCAACTTGAAACTCCGAGTGTACCTGTGAATCCGCCTTGGAGAAGAAGGAGGGCTCTCGGTCGAGCATGCGGCACACAATGGCCATGTGAAGCCCAGACTTTCTGTCGTTTGCCATTTCCAAGCGCGGCGTTGCATCTTTGTCCTGTGCACCATCCACTCTCACTGAAGGCGCATGCTAAACCAACAATGTCAACAGCAAGGCACTGCAGTGTCTACACAACTTCATCCCCTGCACCTTCAGTTGCCTAAGAAACACAGATCCACATCAGGGAAGATGTACCGCTGGTGCGCTCAGAGCCAAGTATGAAGAACATATTCCTCCCGTGTCATGCTGCTTGCATGAACGCAAAGCAGGTTGAGCACCGCGCGCCGCTTGTGAGGTGCCATGAGCAGAAAGCTTGGCACGGACCATCATCTCTTACTGGTCAGCATGCCTTGAGGGTTCAAGGCCTGAATTGAACGGATTGGCGTGGCATTACCTGGTACGCGAGCAGCAGCCAGCCGAGGGTGCCGCTGGGGTGCTGGATGGGGATGACAGGGCTGACACTGCCAGACGCCTCTGCTGCAGCCACGATGCAATTGGCGCTCAAATCCACCGGCTCCTTCTGGCGCTGCACAAAGAATTTGATGGGCAGCTCCTCAAAGGCCCTCCCCGGATACTGCTCATTCCACAAGGCCTCATGCAACCCCCTGTGCCAACACAAGTCCAGATCGCCGAGTGCTTCATTTATTTGACACCTGCTGCAGCCAGAGGAAGGCTGAAAGACACGGAAAGCAGGTAGGTTCTTCCTTCCATGTACAAGCAGATATCTGAATGTATCGGGGAAAAAACTACTCATCCAGAGCATGCGAAGTGAACAGCAGGCATGCTTATCGCATGAATAAGGAAACACATGTGAGCTCAACCCCGCAAACAGGATCAGGACTGGGCATAGAGGGGCCACACCTGAACATGGGATGGAGGAGGTAGATCTGTGCAATGTGCTGGCTGATGCTCAACCTGTCCCCACATGCAAATCTGTCAGGTTCAGCACGCAGGTAGTAGAGACACACCATGACTGCGCACAAGGCTTCTACAGGGGTATCATGACAACCAATTTCTTCAGAGAGATGAAACTGCCACTTAATCTGATAGGAAAAACCATCAGATGCAAGGAAAACCACTGTCGACCTGTCTCTCGACAGCAGGAGCTTGTTGAGCTGGCAAGAAGGCTGGCAGAGGTTGCAGCGCACTTGTTGTCATGGTCGCGAACCAGGTCCGGCCTGCCATTGATGTCGGCTGGGATCAGGCGATTGGGAGGCTCGCTGCAGGGGGTGGCAATCACAAACATTGTCCCTGTGCCCTCCCCAAACTCCTTGAACAGGTCCAGCAGCGCTGCAAAGGAGTCTTTGAAGGTGCTGTCATCCCCAGCTAGCATCATGTCCGTCCCCTGCATTATGCAGACTCAAGCTTTTAGTCGCAGCCAGTATTCATAATTGTAGTTGAACATTCATCCACATCAGTCGTGTGCAGGTGATCAGAGCTGCAAATGATGTACTACGTAGAGTGAAGCACGGGATGGTACAGAAGATACCTTCAGGACTATCTCCTGTGATTTCCTTGGGGTCTCAGTGAGGAGCTGATTTTCGGCGCTGATGCCTGCCTGTTCATCGTACACAAAGTCTGCACAGATTCAATCAGGAAGAAGAGGTCAGCCACTCGGTCTCGTAACTGTTACATCACTCTCTGCAGTGATATAGCCACCCCCTGATCTTGGCAGAAAATAGCATGCATTCAGCAATAAGTGAGCTCAAAGCGTGCCTGCGTGGACCGGCAGGTATGCCCACTGCAGGGACTCCTTGCCATGCTGTGCCAGGGCTTTGTTGAGAGTCTCCCCATTCCTGACAATGTAACGCTCCCTCTGGGCGCCGTGGCCGTGGCAGACAAATGTGTACACATCATCAGCCAAGGGGGGCAAGCTGTTCTTCATGCCACCTGTGTATGCAAATGACACTCATGACTCTGCTGACAGAGAAGGTGCTGCACATGCTTGCAAGCTCGGATTGCCTTGTTGCTGGTCGTCCACCAGCAGTAAAAGTAAAAAATAGGTATGCAAAGAACAAAAGTAGTTGGAACAAATCTGAGACAACACGGCGGGTGCAGCGATTACCTCCATGCCTCCCAAGCCCCTTCTTTTCAACAAGATACTTTGCAGTGTAACCCCTTGTGTGTCCCAGGGAGGAAGCCTCCTCTTCGAAAAAGGTTGAGGAGATGCCGGTGCCATTGTCCCTTATTATCAGAATTTCCTTCGTGTCTTCAGGTCCCAGACGGACTTTCAAGGTGTAGATGTGGGCCTCTGTCGCATTGGCTTTGCCCTCAGCATACATGGCATTCTCGAGAAGCTCTTGAATGGCCTGTATCAACACACGTGGTTAGCGTAGAATCTCCAAAATGTATTTATTTCAAGAGAAGAGCCGTTTGCAGTGAGTGTATCGCAGCTGCTCAATATGAAAGAAGGCAAGCGTCCCATGATCAGGGAAGACGCACTTCATAGAGATCAAGGTCAGATGCCCCCCTCTTCCAGTGCCCGTGCGAGACCTTAATATTGTTGATGGCCAACACCATGTCGTTGTGCTAACAGGCCTCCTATACCTATGTGGCTCTGTGGCCGCGATCCATAGTACACGGAGTTAAATGCCAGCTTTCCTTATGCAAGGTCCTCACACGAAAGCTGATCGTTGGTAATCAGTTTGTGTAGAGTAAACAATATAAGTCTCGAGCAGATTTAGCAATAAGGGGCGACGAATTTCTGTGTGTTGAAGAACAACAAGATCGCAAGATTGATCTCTACGACCGCTTCATGTAATCCTTGCGACTTTTGACCAGATGCACTTGCTTTCAAGTGAAGCAAAGATTTGAAGGTGCAGCTTCTTCGTTGGAGTGTTTCTAGTACATGCCTTTCCTCAATGATGAGTGAGCGCGTGAAATGATATCCGAGAGCAAAGCATGCTGACACGTTTATAATATGGAACCCCTTGATATATATAAAATTCCCCTTGATTTATCCCTTGTCATATAATAAGACCCTAACGAAAAGCTCACCTTGCCTTCAATGTTGGCGTGCTGGAGGCCTCCATGCCTGAATGCGTACTGGGCAGTGTTCCAAATCGCGTCGAAGGCGTCGCAGGAGCATTATGATGTTATAGGAGTGGACCAAGACGCTGCTGGGACAAGATTTGCTGCCGGGAAACGCTCCACGGTGCCCGAATATCTCGAGACATCAAGGTGGGAAAATGCCCGTCTTCTTGGCTGTTGACAGCCAGGGCCGCGAAAGCGCGCATTGAGCTTCTGGAAATGTCAGCTGCAGGCTCGTGGGTTGTATCCTGCCTTGGGTGCTGGTTGAAGGCCACTTGTGGGGCTGTCAGAGCGGGGCAGCGGAGCTGTTGGAAGGCGGTGGGCTAGTTGGTTTAGTCAAAGTCTGATCTGGGTTCTAGACGTGCCCCGGGGGACATCTCGGCCGCTTGAAGACGTTGAGCTGGCCGGCATCCCTTCGCATCTTCCAGGTGCTGGGGTTTGTTCGCTGCGTGCGGACACCCCTTACGTGCTCTTCTGCAGGCCAGCGATTTTTCAAAGATTATTGGAGGGATATGGGCGATGGCTTGGCGTGGTTCGTCGTTTTTCAAGAAGTCTGGTGCCGGTTCCGGCCCTGATCCTTGTCGCATTCCACCAGAAAGGAACATCACAGCAGCCAGCCAGTGCTGATATCTTCCTAGGGCCGCCTGCTTCTGGTCTTTCAGACCTGTTTTGTCAGAAGCCTTCAAGAAGTGGTTTTACGACGGATGGTGTGTGTTCTTCGCAGGAGGACGTTGTCTCGAGGAGAACAGGCGACCTGGTTTGTGTGTGTGCTTGTTTTGGAGTGGTCAGCACGCTAAAAGCTGCCGGTGTACGGCGGAAGTCGTCAGCTTCTTAGCAAATGCAGCGAAATCTGGCAGCTGGAGTCGTGCCAGCTGGGTTTCAGGCAAGCCGGAGAATTCAGTCAGCAGCTTGATCCCTTCCAAAAAAAAGGCTTGGGGAGTCATAGCAGCGCAGTGAGCCTTTGCCGAGGCAGCAAAGGCTACGAAGAGATACTACAGCACCGAATTCACGTGTGTGCTCCCCGTGCGGGTGCACCCTCCTTGCCTGCCATGGAGGGTGCAGCTCAGACCCATCAAAGGCTTTCAGCGGCTGCCTCACCTGCAAGGAGCAGGCCAGTGGAACGTCTACCTTCAGTGGTAGCAGGTGTGCCTATTTGAAAGCTGTTTGGTGCTCTTGGGACAGCTGCATGCCACGGCTTGCTGTGTCGACGCACGAAAGCTTTTACTTCAATGGCACTGTCTTCTGCATTCTTCATAGTTCTTTGGCTGTGAGTGCAAAGTGTCGTCTCCCTGCAAACGAATGCCCGCAATGCCTGCATGTGCACCAGAGGAATTCTTCAGGGCCCTTTTTTGTCATGGCAGGGAAAGAGGTAATTGGCAGGAAGCTTGCCATCTGGAAGAACAGAATGGGAGAGTGGGTCAATGGCAAGCTGGTGGAGTTTGACATGGCCAGTGGGCAGCACAAGGTGTGATGATCTGCTCTTCACCTTGTATGACCTCAGTGTGACAACATTGCTTTCATCCATTCGCTCTCCAAAGCTGTCGACCAAAATTTATCTGTGAGTCTGTAGGTAGTGAGACTCAGATGCTGTGATCTTTCGAATCAGATGCTATATCTGTGACAATATTGACTACGTCAAATTCCATGCATGTACACGAACTCCTTACGTGGCACAAACTTGGTGGTCAGTGGTAAGGACATGTGGTCTGATCGGGAGATATGTTCCATGCAGGTGCGCTATGAGGAGCGCGGGTCGCGGGACGAGGAGTGGCTGAGCCTGTCAAAGTGCAGGTTTGCCTGGCAGGCAGACCTGCCCGCGGGTAGCCACCCAAATCCCACATTTGTGCCCGGCCTGACACCCTCGGGGCATGATGCTGTGGACCACAAGGTGTGAATCCGCTGCTCTGCGCTGTCATGTCTTACTTGGGAGCATCTTCCACAATGCCTACTCCTCTTGTGCTGGAGCTGGCTGTTGCCATTTTCCTCGATTAAGGGAAAGCATGCGGCCACCACCGACACATTCCGGCTTGATTGGCTGCTGAGGCCCTTTTGTGCAAGCATGCATGTTGGCCTTCTGTGAGGGCACAGCATTTCCGGCAAATCACCGACACAGGTGCTTGCAGAGGGAAGGCCTGTATACCGGGTGTGTAAACATGAAAGGAATGGAGGCTGATATGCGTGCCATATGTGTCGCACAGGTGAAGGTGTTCTGGCCGGGGATGGGCAAGTGGTACGCAGGCAAGGTGGCGGCCTACGACGGCCGCTCAAACAAGCACACCATCCTGTACAAGGACGGCGACGTGCAGAAGCTGATGCTGCGCCACGAGGCAGTTGTGTGGCCAGACGTGCCCGGCCTCGACGGCCGCGGGCTGGCCGTGCGGCAGGCCGGCGAAGCCGACGCTCCGGAGGTGCGCCTGCCCGGCAGCTGCCGCTCATCTGGTTGTTTGCTTTACATCTTGCAGGCCTCCCTAGATCTGGCGGCTATTTGTACAAGCGCTGTTATCAGGCACGCCAGACGGTGCAGTCAGGCTAGACTGATTTGAGCGTTCATCAAAATCGCTGCCGGCCGACAGAGGCTAGGGAATTCTTGGAGCTCGCAGCGCACAGGGTACATCTTGACTCAGTGGATCCTTTGAAGTTGTTGCAGCAGAGCAGATGCACAGGCTTTGCATGGGTTGGGCTGTGCCCTTGTGTTGCATGAAAAAACCCAAGCAAAGTGGCAAATGCTGCAGGGTGTGAGGGGTGGATCCCCGGGAGCGGAGCGGCAGAGGAGAGGACCGGCGGAGGCAGAGCAGGGCAGCAGCAGCACGGGGGCGCGCAAGGCGGACGCCAAGAGGGATGCTGCCTCGGAGCCGCAGGGGCCGGCGTGCAAAAGGGCGCGCCGCTTGAGACAGGACGGCGGCGCCGCCCCGGCCAAGCCTGCCGACAGCAACTGCTCCGACGCGCTCTCGCAGGTTCGCAACTCACTGAAGAGATGCCTCCTGTATTGATGTGGAGTTGGGTGTTTGCTTGTCTCAATCCTTGAGTGGTGCATGCACGCGACGGTTTGAGCTGCCCCTGCCCGACTCTCCAAGTGATTGCATGAAAGTGGAGTGTAACGGCCATCAATCGGCACCCAGAGGCGGCGAAAATTGGATTCAATAAATGCAATGAATGAAAAAAAATGGATTCAATCCTATGTTGTGCTTGATGTCACAAACTTACTAAGCAATCTTGTTGAGTGAAAGCCTGCGGTTAGCTTGAGTGAGGTCAGCTTTGTGTTCTTTGCTCGCTCTCAGCTGATGATTATGTTGTGATGCGCACGCAGGACTTCTCGCAGCAGAACGGTGGCAACCACCATTTGGCGCGCAACGGCCGGGCGGTCGCCTCGCACCCGGAGAGCCACCCCTCGGGTTCACCCTCGGGCGGTTTTGTCAGCACGGAGCCTGCCGCCACCCACTTCACGTCCACTGGTGGGCAGCGCTCTGGGGAAGGTCACCAAGCTTCCGGCAGCGCCGCAGACCACACAGAAAAGGGTTAGCGCACTCGTCAGCCTCAATTCCCAGCAAATCATCTTAATGCCTATCTTGTCAGGCCTGCAGTGCATCATGCGGTGAAAAGGAAAAACGGAGTGCTTCTGCAATGAGGGCATGTGCTGTTGAGGATTGAGGGAAACATGCCCGAGGCAAAGGTTTGGGTTAGTTCAATCCGGGCATTGTTAATTGTTGCCATGCAGCATTAACTTGCAGCATCGTAATAAGCTGCCAATGTGGCATCGAGTGCCTGCCACACTGTCTCTGGCAGGATATCGAGCCCTTAATTATCTCTTGCGATGGTATCTGCTTGGATCTACACCACTGCGAAATTGTTGTGGGCGTGGAGAATGCTGCTGCCAGTGATTTGAGGTACAAGGGATCTGGTGTTTTGCAGGGATGAATGGCGGCAGAGCGACTCCTGCCACCTCCAGCTCGGCAGCAGAGGCTGAGGTGGAGATTGTGGGCCGGCCTGTCCATGCGCAGAGCACCTTCCATGGAGGTGCGCAGCCACTGCCCCTCACACCATATTGTGGCGATCTTAAGGATGCCGTTGTGATGTGAAGATTGGGTTTAATCTTGTTATTGTGGGCGCGACACCATTGCAGCGCAACAAATTGAGTCGTTACCCCACAGGCATGCATGGAAATGGTGGAGGCAACGCGCAGCTGCCAAGCCCCAGCGGATCTGCGGTGCAGCCAAGTTGCGCTCCTGACCTGCCACCGCTCCACACGGTGTGTGATCTGCCTTCTCTTCAATCACTAATTAAGCATTCCAAAATGCCTTTCCCCTTGAGGCTGTGAAGATGCACTCGCTTCTGAGATGAGGCTGCAGGAAATTTCCAATTTTTCCACCAGGGCCTGTCTCGCAAATATCTCAGCGTACTGTTGATCACACTGAAAATGGGCGAATTTGGCTGGAACAGGCGCAAGATCAAGGGTTGGAGCTGCAGCAGAGGGGCGGCGGCAGGGGTCGCGGAAGGGGACGTGGCGGCCGGGGCCGGGGGCGCGGCCGGGGCGGCCGAGGGCGCGGCGGTGGGCCAACAACGCCCCGGGACGGCCAGCCGGACATCACGCACGCACTGGAAGCCGTGGTAGGCTCCAGGGTTGGCGTGTGGTGGTCTGAGGACGAGGCCTTTTACAAGGTGCGCACCTGTGAATCAGTGCCCAGTGCACACCTTCTGTTCACTTCGTGGCACCATGCGGCATGGGCTCAGACGCATGCTTGCTGTGAGCCCATGATGACTGTGAAGGACGCGCATGTCTTTAATCATATGGCGAATTTGAATATATATTTGGGGTGGCGTGCAGGGAGAGATCTTGGCGTTTGACTCGTACCACAAGCGCAACAAGATCTTGTACGATGATGGGGAGGAGGAGTGGGTGGCGCTGCAGCGGGAACTCTTCTCCTGGCTCACTCCCCGGGCGCTCGCGGCAGGTGGGGCCCCACGTCTGTCCTTGCCATATTTGGTCTTGTAAATCCAGCTCCATCTTGAGTCATGCCAGATGGTGCTGATGGAACGTGTTGGTGAGGACTTGTGGAGTCATGGCATGAACCTTTTAGTTGTTGGTGCACTGCAAGATATAGGTACTAGGAAGCAGGAATTTGTTCTTCCAAGGCTTCAGACGAGAATGAAGGCATTTTATATTTCTGCAGGTGCAACCCCGGAGCTGGCATCCGCCATGCGCCTCTTGGGCGCCCGGAACGCAGGGGCCGCGCCGCCGGTCGCTGATGTGGGCATCCCGTCTGCTGTGGAGATCCTTCCGCAGGCGCCTCTTCAAACGCTGGCCCCAGCGCCTCTTCAGGCAGTGCTGGCTGCTGCCGCTGCACTGCCGGCCGGCCCCCTGGCGGCGGGTGCATCCGCGGCCGGCCCGCAAGGCTCGGCGGCTGTGGGCTGGCGAGTGTCTCTGCCGTTTGCAGGTGACTGCCCTGCGAGCTTTTGCTTTAATGAGTGTTCTGATAATTAGAGTCTAATCTGTTGTACATGTATGGAGTCGCTGGAGTCCTTGCAATACATGAAGGTTTCTGATGGTCGTCATGTGCATTGATGCCTTCAAGGACTTCCACAGTCTTGTCAGGCCTTCTCCCTGCGCTGCTGTCTATCCTGATCTATACAGTTGTTTGCCGCCCTTTGCCAGTCATTATTACCATGCAAGGCCCTCCTGGATCTGCAGTTTACTCACTGTCTGTGTCCGCGTTGCCCCTTCAGGCGATGGCACGGTGCACCGCGGGGAGATCTTGGCGTTCAAGGAGGAGAGCGGGCAGCACCAGGTGTTCTACGAGGATGGCGAGGATGAGTGGGTCGACCTGGCAGTGCAGAAGGTCGACTCCTGGCAGGAGCCTGTCCGCGGCGTTGTCACCGCCCCCGGCCTCCCTGAAGGTGCGTCTCTCATTTGAACCTCCCCTATACGTGTGGCTGTACGGGATGAGAGCCACGCAGTGCTGATGCGAAGCACTTCTCGAGAGAGCCAGAATCTAGTGCACGTGTACGCCAGGGCCAAGCTTCTCGCTTTTGTTTGGAACTGATGTGCGACATTTCCGAGACAGCAGAGCCTTTTGCATGCCTGCACCTGGACCGAAGGTGTCACCTTTAAATGCAGCAAGGCGTGCAGCAATTGCAGATTCAAGTTACAGTATTATGTGTTGATGGCGTGGGTTGAGAGGGAGCCTGTTTTGGCGCAGGCACGGCGCTGCCCAAGGGGCGCGCCGCGATCGGCTGGCGCATCGGCGTGTACTGGCGTGACGATGCCGTGTTCTACCCTGCCGAGATCCTCGGGTTTGACACCGGCACCGGCCGCCACCAGGTCCTCTACGATGACGGTGCGCCATGCCTACCATCCTTCATTCCCATATAAAGCAGATTCCAGCCCCACAGATCTGTTGTAACAGAGCTTGGTGCAGAGCAGGGATGTTGATTTGACAGATCAATGTGATGCAAGCCAACTCTGCTGCGTCTGCATGTCTGCTGGTACATTTTCTCGCGAGAACTTTTTCTTGTCTCCCAGGCCATGCACCGTATGTTGCAAAATGGCTTCTACTCACTAAGGTGTTTGCCTCACTATGGCTGTCGAGATCTCACACGAAGGCAAAGGCTATGAGACAATCTATACCGTTTACAATGAAAGTGATGCATGTACAAGTGTGCAGTCTTTACCTGCACTCTGCAGGTTCACCTTGCCTTCTTGGCATAAGAATGATGATGATACTCAAGGTAATATTGGCGCAGGCGAGGAGGAGATGGTGAGCCTGACGACGGAGAAGGTGAAGTGGCTACTGCCGCCGGGGGTGCGCGGCACCGCCGACAGCAGCGACGAGGACTCGGAGGACTCAGAGGAGGATTCAAGCGAGGAGGAGGAGGAGGAACGCCCTCGCAGGCGCTCCTCCCGCCGCCGCGGCCGCGCCCGGGCCGGCCCCGGCAAACGCCGCGTCGGCCGCCGGCCGCAGCGATCGCCCTCCTACGAGCCCTCGGTGCGCTGTAGGAATAGGTTTTTTGCAGGGTTCTGCTCGTTGCTTAAAGGCCAGGCGTGTGCAAGAGGGGCATGCTTCTGGAGCACGGGGGCGTGCAAGATAGCTATTGTTATGTGGGCCCAGAACTTACCGCGTTCTGTTGTCAATGAGATCTTCATGTCCCAGTCCTAGGCTTGCATGCCCTTCTTGGAGGCGCCTGTAAGCGTCCATGGGGATATATCGGCATGCTTCCCCTGCTATCTCGCTCTTTACAGCTTTGACAATTGAGATGCCTCATGAAGCATTGTAATTTTCTGGTCTATTGTTTGGGTGCATGCTGTTGTATGGTACTGATGGGTTGTCTGTGGCTTGCAGGAGAGGCGCATGCGCTTCGATGGGCCGCACTGCCACCAGCCGACGCGCTTCGGCCCCACCACCCACACGCCCCCAATCTCCCCAACCTTTGCGCGAAAGGCCACTGCGCACGGCTCGCTGGTAAGCCCTTGCGTCCCCTCTGACGTCAGCTCAGCACCATTGATCTTCAGACTCCGCATTTTACAGTGAAGACCAGATATCTTAGGGCCCGACTTACTGACATAAGAAGTGAGCCATGCCCTGTTGCGGTGGGCTTGCTTTCAACTCCCATATTTGCATTATTGGTCTCTACGCATCAAAAGATGATCTGGGCGTAAGAACGTCACAACAACACCTGCTTGTGCAACCACTCTTCACACGGGGATCGGGCTGCGCTTAAGTCTTATTGGAACACGGCTGACATGTGTATCTGTCTACCCATTGCAGTGTCTGTACCCGGAGGACACACCAGACGGCGTCATACCGCAGTCGTTCGTGGCGCTGGTCCCGCCGATCCTGGTGCCGCGGCGCAGCGCGAACCGGGACCCGGTTCTGACGCGCGACGTCTCTGCCGAGCGCGGGGTCCGCCTCCCCAATGGCACGCGCCTGCGCATCACCCGCATCAACATCTTCCTGAGCGAGGAGGACGGAGGGGACACCGCCGGAGACGCTCCCGCAGCAGCTGCCGCGCAGCCGTCCCCGGCGGCGGCCGACGATGCGGCGCCGGGAAACGGCCCGGAAATAAGCGGCGCGCCGGGGAATCCGGCCGCTGGGGGCAATAAGGCGTGCGAGCTGCGGGACGTGCTGGCGCGCGTGGCGACGGCCGAAGCGTGCATAGCGCAGCGGGCCAGCCAGGAGTACCCGGTGCGCCCTCTTCTGTGTTGGCAGCGTTCCTTCTTCACTGAGAGATGCTTGGGGTGGTGGGACAAAAATTTGTTTTGTATGCGACATCCTTCGTCTCTTGTTTGAGTGAAAGAAGCTTGATGCCTCTAGAAACTGTACCGAAGGTTCAAAAGCCTTATACTCTGTGACTCCAAGCACAGCGAGCTGAGCTGTGTTTGTTGGTGTGCATTCGTGCGTCTTACTGATCATGTGTGGTCTGGTGGTGCAGATGGCATATGAGGCCAGCGAGGATGGCACCACTGGCCAGTTTGCTGCAGGCCGGCAGTTTTTGGCGCAGGGCTCCTTTGCAGGTAAAACCCTCCTTTGTGCATGTTGCAGATTCATTCCGTACAATTGCTTGCTTTCTGGTTGGTTGAGAGAAACGCTACTTGATGAGGTCCATAGTGATAGATGCGTTCCAAGGGGCCTGATGATGATGTGTGTCTGATATCAATTGCAGGTCACACCTCAGCGGCTGAGAGCGAGCATGCAAGCAAGGGCAACACAGTGGCCTCACCCTTCCCGCCCACCCCCATGAGCGCCGTGTCACTGCCTGGACCGGACGCCACTCCCGCCTCAACAGCTACTCCTGACTCCGCGACACCTGGCACCGGTGCGCCTCTTCAGGCTCACAATCACTTGGCTTTGGCCCCTTCCTGTGCTTCTCAATTTTGCTGCATTTTTGAGATTAGTCATACCCGGGAAGGGTTGTGCAAGATGGGATATATGGTGGGGACGAAGACAGGGACGGGGTAATTATGTGGTGTTTGTACGTTTTTGCAGGCGGCTCCGAGAAGTGGGCGGGAACCTCGGCAGGTCAGGCGGTGATCTCAGCGAGCGCGCTGTGGAGCACGCTGGTGCGGCCGCAGTCGCCGTTCGGCCTGCCCACCAGCCAGGACGGCCTGCCCGGCCCCGGCACCGCCTCCTACGCCGCCATGGCAGCCGAGGGCACCGGCTGCGCGCTGCCCAACGGCAGTAATGGCCATGTGACGTCGCCGGTCGACTCGCCGATGGATGAGGACCGCACGGTGCCGGACATGCGCCGCAGCGCAGCAGGGAGCGCTGACGTGGACGCGGCCCTGCACGACGGGCAGCTGGCGCTGCCCGACGGGCACAAGCCACACGCGCTACTGACGGCCGGCGCGGCGGCCGCGGTGCACAAGAGCGGCAGCTTCGGCATCCCGGAGACGCCCTCGCTCGGAGGCGAGCTGCGCGGCGGCTTCAGCCTGCCACAGCGCCTCAACTCCCTCCAGATGCAGGTGGGGCACCGCAGCCTGACATAGCGTTCCCCTGGAACCTGAAAGTAAAAGTCCCACACATGGGGCACCCTGTTGCATTTCATGAAAGACAGGGATGACCTTGCACCAAGCCAACAGCTCAGCTTGTCGCCACTATGCGTCTCCATGCAGATGATGCAGCAGATCATTCCTCAACGCGTGATGTTCGAGGCTCAGCCTGCATGTAGCTGGAAGTAATGTAATGCAGCATTTTGCAGGCTGAGTAAGAAATCGCATGTTGAATAATTTGGGTGGTGCATGCAGAATCAAGGCAAAATATGCAGCCACTGTTTTTCCCAAAGCCATGCTGATTGCACTGGGTGCTGATGCAGGGCAAGTGCACGAGCAACGGCGGCGAAGCGGCGTTGGTGAACCCTCAGCAAGGGGATCCGCCGCGCACATGCCATGGAGAGATCGAGGCTGCGCGAGAGGGAGTCACTGTTGTGCAGTAAGCGCAGCAAGTCTGCGGCGGTGCAGCAACATACGGACGTGAGCTGGATAAGGTGAAAAGACATGCAGCTTGAGCAAGGCCGAAAAGATGTAACTATCACAGAAGTCTTGCGTCAGATGAAAGGTGATTCCAGTCAGCCTTCAGTGGATGATTCAGCTTGCAGTCTGGGATGGCAAAAGGGCTGGATACAACTGCAGCGCTCAATTAGACCTTGGAACCCTCGTGTACATTCTCTAGAGTGAGGTACCCAGGAGCGATTGATCTCAAGAATCAAGAAAACAGCAAATGGCAGCTGTATCTTGCCAATCTAAAAAGGGAGGCGTGCTATCTTTGATGAAGTACTCTTCAGACGCAGGACTGGTTTCTCTGGACGCAGCAAGACCTTGAACGCTAGTCTATTTTGGATGAGGTGACAGTGTCTGGGGCATCTTTTCATGGTGTGATTCTGTCTGACAAGATGTGAGCTCAGCTCAACCTGGACAGGCATGGGACATGCCAGGACGCTGTTATCATATAGGAGTTATTCTTAGCCGCGTGGGATCAGACCAGTGTTCTTATGCAAGATGGGTGCAACCCCTCTCTGGCGCCATTGTAGGCATGCTTGCGTCTCACAGCAGCACCAATTTCATTCTCTAGAGCTCTGGGGTGGTCGAGACTTTCTCAGCATTGGAAGGGTGTGGCAATTGGGCCACCCTGTGCCAAATAAAATGTAGTACTCCACTTTAGCGACTGACAAACCGCATGGAGACGTGTGACCTTGAAGGCAATCTTCTGATTGCAGAGCAGTGTGTGTGGAGTTGTCTTTGCTTCTCAAAAAGTATGATATTTGGTTTTCAGACAAAATCCTGGCGTATGCGGAGACAGCATTCTTGTGCTTGGTGATGCATGATCTTGGGCGTAATTTAGGTGTGCGAGGAGTATTATCAACAGCAAAGGAGTTCTCAAGAGCAACTATGCGCCTCTGTTCATGCTTGATGAGATTTGTTTGGGGTGCCACGTGTTGCTCCTGGAAATTTGTTTGCCGTGCCATGACATTTTTGACATGCACGGCCTCACTGAGTCAGGATCTTGCAGGTTTGGGGTTTGACTCGCATGGCTAGATTTGGGCCTCGCTTTCCTGGATGATTATGGGTGTCAGAGATAAGAAAACGTTTGTTTGTAAAGCACCCACTTACAGTATCTCAGATAGGCTGTGAGTCGATGGGTGTCAGCGGCTGCAAAGCCTAATTTGGATCTTGTGTGATTGCTTAAAATGTAAGAGGGGTTGGTGTCATCCGTGGCAAGAGGGTTGCGTGTCTTCAGGGACATGAATAACTATAGAGACGATCGTGAATGTGAGACGTGAGTGCTTTCTGATCAGTACGCCCAAGCAAACGCTCTCAAGCAACACCTTATCAGACATCAACGCGCTAGTCCTTTTCAAATTTCTCCTGTATCGTATGACAGGAACAGCCTAGCTCATCCAGGCAGAACGTCAAAGCATGTATATCCTTACATAACATAAGTTGTAACGACGTTCAATGAAGTAGAGAGATGCCAAGGGCCCATTTTCATCGCAATGGCGTGTGGGGCAACCTGGCTTTAAAATGCGCTTAGGCATTGACTCAAACGAGACACAAATTTGCATGTGGCATTAACAACATCCAAATACAGTAATTTCTGTGTGCTTATCCGGTCACAACCCCCACTCATCTTGCTTGTCAAGCCTCAACATTTAGCACTAGATTTCGAACCACACAGGCAGAGTGAATCCGGGATAACCGTTAGTGACGAGGCAGGCAAGAAGGGCCAATTCTGCTGATGTCAACAATCAGAGCACAATCAGCCCTTTGACGGCACACCTGCTTGACATGTAGCAGACCCTGCCAGCAGCCTCAGCAGCCGCCAAGTGTTCTCTGAACATTCGAAAGAACCCATTCTTGCCTACGCGCGTAACAGTGATCCACCGCTCCCGGTCTATATCACACCAGGGGAGAAAATACTCCAGGAAGGACTCGAAGCACGTCGCCAGTGGCACCCACTTTTTCCCAGCAGGATCAAACGCCGCCTTTGCATGAAACCACTCCTCTACCAGAGCCTCTGGCTCCACTGTGACCCCATCGACAAAAAACCCCCGGATGGCACTTTTATGGGGACCCTTGGAAAATATCACCCGGCCGGCGGCGGCCTCAGCAGACAGTGCGCGCCGCAGCGCAGCAGATAACGCCCTCTGTGACAGGGGCACAGCTGAGTGGACATGACACACGCGAGTCGCGTATGACTCATAGCAGCCATCCAATGTTGTCCAGTGGTTGCCGGGCAGCACAGCCGTCTTGGCACGCATCCACTCGTCGAAGAGCTGCGCGCGGGGGTTAGTTGAAGGTGCATTAGTTATCTGGCTGCCGTTTGATGACGTAGCATGGGTGGATGGCCCGGGTGTGCCGCTGGGCGGATCGCTGGGTGGCCCTACGCTCCTCCAGAACAGGCACAGAATAATGTCAGTCTCAGATGTGGTACGATCTTGGTCACTACACAATCCAGGTGAAATAATGCATGACGAGACCTCAAGGCGCGCTCTACCCAACCATGTGGGGCAATTATCGTTATCAGGGTTGCATGTCACCAGTGCATGCCCAGAGTCTTGTGCAGCAGACAGGACAGGTGGGTGCCAGCCACGTGCAAGCATGACAAAGCTTTGTCCAGAAGAGGAAAGTTTATTGGTGCGGAGAATGTGCAGTGCCTAACCTTTCACATCATCTGCCACGTGGATGCCGCACTCTGTCTTGACGCTGCCATCCGGGTTCTGCAGCCCCTGCAAATAGATCCCCACAATCTCAATAACACCTTCATAGACAATTCCCTCCGAAGGGTGCACAGAAGACATTTGAGCGAACGCCCAGGACACCACGAACGCAAGCAGCCAACTCAGCACTGCTAAGAGCTGTGTTGACTGTTCACATTCACGGTACGCTGTGTCTTCGCTGCATTGTCCAAAGCTCGGGCATAGGCATATTTTCGCGCCACAAAACACGCACCTGGAAGCGGCCTGAGCGCTCGCCAGCATACTCGTACCACTTTTCAACTGGCACGGGCACGGTTGACTGGACGTCGCCTATGCTGGGATAGCCCTGTACACAAATGGCACACACCTGCTCAGCAAGATTTGAGGGACGCTTCTGCAAGGGATTGGACACAAAGGCGACGGATTAAGGTCCTGATGGAGAGGTGCCATGAGACTTGAGCAGCGGTGGGCCACTCCAGCGACTTGCAGCCTTGCTCGCAACAAAGAAGCTGCGCATTGCCACGAACGGCTCACTGCTACACAAGCTTCATTTTATTTAGCCCCCTCAGAAGACATCAACGCCGGCAACACATTTGTTTGATTCCACTCAGGCTTGCAGAACTTCAAGTGACAGCTGTCCACCAAACAAAAAATTCAGCCAGACCTGGTCGTGCAGGGGGTGGCGTTCAAGGCCGTGGCGCTCCAAATAGTCCATGCAGTCCTTGAACTCCCACCACGCCAGCGGATTCGCCTTCACCGGAGACCCCTCCTCAAACACCTGTGCGCATCCGCAAAACAGGTCCCATTCGTGAGGCATCTGTGATTGCTTACTTGTCCGCAGCACCTATCAACTCTCATCCCTGAAACTTTAGCACTCTGCAAGCCTTATCTCATCATGAGATTCTCATGAGCTCCAATGATCTTCCGATCAGCAAACTGCATGGCTGCATGGAATATGAAGAAGAGCAGCTCCAGCATGCATGGCCGCGCAAAACATGTATGACAACCAGGATGAGTAATCGCTCACAGAGGGTGAGTCACCTCGAGGTGCGCGCGCTCAAAGCCGTGGTCGCGCCGCCGGCCGTTGATCATGACGTCCACATCCAGGTCCTGGAGAGAACGCTGGAACGGCTCCACCTGCACAAATACATATTCGATTTCAAACGCAGATCTTGATGGACAGAAAGGAGTGTGAGGCTTACGATGCTATTGCAGAAAGCTCTGGCAATGCAGTAAACCCCTTTTTGATACAAGGTACGAGCGGAGCCCAGTATGTGATATCAACAACACATGACTTTATTTTATCTCGCATACATACAGGAGCGTATTAGCGAAGCCAATATGGTTTTGGGAAGCATGTGTTCTCATCAGCCCCCAAGGATTGCTGCCATGCTGGAATAATTGCTTGAAGGTGCAGGAAGCCAGACACTGGTAGGGTTCTACTGTTCTCTTGATCCCGAGCACTGCTGCCAATCTGGTGAATTATACCGAGTAATCGAATAACAGTAAGCTGTACAGCAGCACTTCACCACGTACTGTGAAAGCAGGAAAAAAGACAGAAGAACAGGAATATCAGGGCATCAGGGGCTGTACCTTGCAGATGCGGTCATACTCGTCAATGTCACGGATGAAGAGGTCCGAGCCGTGCGCCTTCTTGAACTCGGCCACGTTTGTGAACCCAGCGGCCTGGAACACGCTGGCCTTGAAATTGTACTTCTCCTGCACAAAGAGAATGCCACTCCTTTGTTAGCCAACAACTTTCACAGGAAGAGCAACTAATCTTCCCAAGCCAATGGGCCCCCTAGAGCTTTCCTTTTCCACAATCACCACTGCTCAACTGCATGCTGCTCTGTGAGTTAGAGACGCTTAGCAGGTATGCAGTCTGCCTACTGCATGCCCAGAACTATACACTTCCAGCATACATGACCCAGACTTGATTGGACCTGTTGAGCCCAGATGTGCATGCAGTGATGACAAGATGGAAGGATGGAAAGATGTTACTCTTCAAACCAGGAGAGGCTTACTTCAAGGCGGTGCATCAAGGCGTGGGTCTCTGGGAAGAGGTGGAAGGTGTCAATGAAGATGATGGGCACGCGGCCAGACTCCAGGTAGCCCAGCCGGTGTAGCAGGTTCAGGATGACCACGTCACCGGCAATCAGCGCGCATGGAAACGTCGGCCGCTCAAACGCCTCCACCGCTGTTTTCAGTGCGCCGAGCGCGCTCTCCTGCGGCCCATGGGCTGATTATTAGTCATTTGTGACAGGTTCTATACAGGCCCTGCCTGGCATGACAAATATGCCGCATAGCAAATGCTCACAGGGCTGATATTAATACATGCACCATTCTCATGGCTACTTGACAGCGCACTGTATTGCTTACTAATTTGCGCTGCACCCGAGTGGTGTCAAAGCCAATTCGCGTTGGGTGGGGAATGTCTCAGGGAATGCTGTCATCTGCTCGTGCAAGGACAGTTTGCAATAGCGTATTGGATAGGGAGGGAATGCTGCTGAGAAGAAAGGGGAGGAGAGTGTCTGACCTCGAGCCACTGTTCCCTGGACCTTCTGGAGTCCTGCACCCACGAGTCGATGTCCACCTTGGCAGGTGCTGCCGCTGCTGCCCTCACAACATGCTTCACGGCTGAAAGCCTGTGCTGGGAATGCCTGCATGCACAAGAAGTGTAACTCATTCATGGGCGTGCACCAAATGGATGACAGGAAATTAAAGCTGCAGAGGCAATATGGCAGGTGACTACACTTGACTATATTTTGCGAGCAGTACAGGGATCCAATTACGCTACATGAAAATTGTACCCATCACAAGGTATCATCAGGATTGAAGGCAAGTACCCGTGTGATAATCTGCGAGTGGGTGGGCAGCACAAAAAGGCGCTTGTGGTGCTGCATGTTGTTGAAGGTGAGCATCTCGACTCGGAGAATCGCAGAAGCTCTGCTCTTGGCTGCAGTAGGGCCTGCATCTGTGGCCAGATCACACGATCAACAAACGCCAACCTCTGCAGTCCACAACACAGCTGCACTCTTATCGAAGTGATCTATTACAGTACAATGCCCTGTTTGGAAGCTTGCTTGTGCAACGTAATTGCTGTATATTACTCGATCTCCAGAAAGGATGTGATCTGGAAGGTAGGGTTGAAACCCTGTTCTGCAAGACGCTGGTTGTGCACATGATGGAAAGCTTCAACCGATCCCTTTGGTTGAATATTGGACCAGACCACTGCAGAAGGCCCAACACACGTTTTGGTCTTGTTTCGCTTGCTTGCATCCGGACTGTCGATCGTTGTGTCCAAGATCGGCCTTTTTGCTGAACTCACAACTGGTCAATTGAGCACCTGAACCTCGCTTGTGGTTAGAGAACAAATATTAAAGGATCAAAACATTTCCTGTATTCTCTTCTGGAGTTGTAGCGCCATGCAGGCTTGATAAATGCCGCTCAGAGGCGGCTCTTTTGGCAACGTGAGTTGGAGGCATGTTTATTGAGGACTGGCACAGCTTTTATGAGCAAGCACAACAATTATATCGGACTGATCCCCTGCGCACGCGCTACGTATTGAAATACAGCCACAGCTCCGGAAAAGTTGTCCTCAAAGTGACTGATGATCGAGTGGTGAGCTGGCCTGAGCTTTGTGCTTAGGGAATTCGATCTGATATTAATCATCTGTATTACTTGAGGTGCCAGAGGTGTCTTGTCTTGGTGGATCTGAAAGTGCACAGTGCTGAGACCCATATTGCCATCCATCGAACCTGTATGGAGTGCCAAAAATGTGGCCTTCCTTTGATGGATTCCTTTGAAAATGACTCACAGTCCTCTGAAATTAGTAGAATATATCTCCTGCTTTCAAATGATCATTGACCCTGCTCGGTGTAATATGCAGTGTCTGCAGTACCAGACTGATCAGCTGGCAGATGTCAAAAAGGTGGAGAAGCTGAACAACTTCTACTTCGCCTCCATGGCCAGAGGCGACATCAGCCCAGGTCAGTCAAATTGCTGCCTGCTACTTCTCATCTGGGAAATGCATGTTTGCACAGCCAGACGATTGAAGACTCAGTTCTTAGGCTAGCAGATTGCTTTTTCCAAGTCTATGATCCCCATGAGTTCCAGCAAACAAGCCACTGGATGGTGTCAGTTTGAATCACAACATTGCTTCCTTCACCAGGAACACGATTTTTTGCACATGCTCCAGGCATACAAAAACTCCTCTGATGCAACGCTCTGTGATGCTGCCCCCAGACGTGGAGATGGCCGAAGCAGCCGAGGCAGTGGATGAGTCAGCGGACACATCAGCGGCCGCCCCTGCGAGCGTTGCCTTGAATGGGGGGGATGGCAAGCAGCGCCAGAACAGGCTGCCCTCACAGCAGCAGGCCTCGAGAGGGCGCAACAAGGGGCGCATGTCCAAAGGGTGACAGCGCTGCCGTTGTTGTGCCAGCCAGCCATGATTTATAATCACTGGGCATGCTTCAAAATTTGGGAGAGTCTGCTAGATAATGCAGAGGATCCCGACAGCTTGGGGCAGCACAGTGTTTGTGTGTTGAAGTGCTCCAAGAGCAACATTGACAGGGAACTGGCACTGAGATGAGGGGGTTAGTCACTCTCGCTGTGGCCACATCGGATTACAGTGCACTGCACTGCCAGTGGGTTCGTAGAAATTGAGGCAGAAGTGCAAAATGTCCATGACTGGCTTTGTGTTAGTGTACAAATCTGGATGTTGTGAAGAGACGCTGCTTGTTATGGACCACCTGCTGTCTGGATCTGCGCAAGTCTTGGTGCAGCACCAGAAATAAAAACCTTCAAGAAATGCTATTCCAGCTGTACCGCACTGTAGGCCCGACCACTTCAGTGCAAGTTGCCACTGCTAGCCACTGCCGATCAGGAATGTGCGGCACTGATCAGAGCTGGCCAAAGGATTCAGCTCATCTCTGCACCGATCCGGACTTTGGGGCTGTTAATTGTCAGCAGCAAAGTTTGCTGCTGAGCAAACGCTATCAACCACTACAATGACCCATCGGATGGCGTGTATTGCATGATAGCATGACGCACTGCGGAGTGACTGTCTCAACCCCAGATTGGGCCAAGTCAGGTGCAAGCATTGGCCGCCAGCTTGGCAAGCATCATGCAGAAAAATGATTGTTCAACAGAAGTTCTTCATGATCAAGAAGTCCTTGCCTACAGCAGAAGTTCCACAGAAAAGCACACAATATACAGAGAAGTCCCACTGGGAATCCTTCCAAAGCCTCACAAGCACGCCGGGCCGGGCAGGCGCCCCGGCGCAGGCGCGGCCGGCGCCGGTCTATAAGTCATTTTGATGAGGCCAGCGTGTCACATGAGGCAGACACCCAAACAAACGTCCGCAATAAAGGTAAAAGAGGCCATTGTGGATGCTCAGATAGTCAGATAGTAGCTGAGCGCAGCAGGGTGATGGGGCGCTGTCGATTCAGGAGGGATCTAGGATAATCCACAGCATGCGAAGGACACGCAATGGACAGAATCTGGAGGAGGCAACGCCCGTCCCTGAACGCCATGTCGAATCTCGGACGCCCAATCACAGCACAGCACAGTGGAGCTGCCCAATTAAATCCTGGCCTCTCCCAACAGATCTCTTAAACAATTCTTTCAATAATCTGAACATCTGTCAATTTTTTATCCTCAAAACAGACAAAATGGCCTCCGCTCTGCTCTGTAACAGCTTCGCCGGTGCCTCCCTCAGGAGCGCCGTGCCCACTGCCGGCAAGGTGCGCCATTTCCCCAAAGCCAAGAACGCTAGTGTAACCCATACTGTAAGGCGTGGATCCTTGCAGCGAGCACTGAATCGTGAAGCCCGCTTCATTGCCTAAAAGCCAGACTCAGTTGCCTTTTGCTTCTTCCCGGTTGACCTAGATTGCTTCAAGGCCACCGGGCGATCTGTTGGTGGTTGGCATATGTCTTGGTTGAAAGCTAGTGAACGTAATTTTAGCTGCAATTGTGTGACACTAGTCGATGGGTTGGAGGAATGGGTTCTTCGTATGCAAGGAAAGACGGGACGCATGCCGGTGATATTTGGGTGGCGCCCCTCGAGTCTTATCTACACACTGGACCTTGATTTGTGTATGTCGCTCTGCAGGGCAACCGTCAGGTCACCCGCGCTGCCATCGAGTTCTACGGTGAGGCCTTATCCTGCATCTAAAAACGTTATCTTTTGCTCGACCCATGGAGGCAGATATCACGGGGTGTTGCATCGTATCTGCTGGGAGGGTATCCTTGGCGCGCGCCGGGCACATGACTCGGATATGGATGTCGTTGAACGATCTTGATCTCTCTTTCTGCCGTGTGCAGGCCCCGACCGCGCCACGGTGAGTTCCGACAGCGCTGCCCTTATCCTGCCACCCGCCGTCCTCCTTCCGACACTCCTGCTATCCATATTCAATCGCCCTGCATTGTGCTTGTTTTGTGCAGCTGCCTTGTGAAGTCATTGGCCAAGATCCTGCCAGTGCGATTGAGCTGGCAGCCAGCCTGAGCTGATCCTTCCTGATGTGCGCAGTTCCTGGGCCCCTTCACTGACACCCCCTCATACCTGAATGGCGAGTTCCCCGGTGACTACGGCTGGGACACAGCCGGCCTCTCCGCCGACCCCGAGACCTTCGCTCGGTGAGCTCCCCCTTGCCAACCCCCTTCGCCTGCCCACCTCCTCAAAAATGCACCGGCCCATACCCTGTTCTAAATTGCTTTTCTGGGTGACAGCCTGCTGCTTGCTTCAGCTCACAGATTGCAGCTGCAGGCTGCAGCGCTAGACTGCAGGAGGAAGACGATCAGAGCAGTGTCTGCCGAGGGCCAGAACTTACCTGGAATCACTGCGAGACTGCCTGGTTTTTTTTTAAAGCATGAGAGCTGATGTATTGTGTGTAATTGTGCGCAGCTACCGCGAGATCGAGGTCATCCACGCTCGCTGGGCCATGCTCGGAGCCCTGGGCTGCGTGACCCCAGAGCTGCTCGCCAAGAACGGCGTCTCCTTCGGCGAGGCCGTCTGGTTCAAGGCCGGCGCTCAGATCTTCGGCTCTGACGGCCTCAACTACCTGGGCAACTCCTCCCTGGTCCACGCCCAGTCCATCATCGCCACCCTGGCCTGCCAGGTCAGCACACACTCCTGTCACTGTTTGCAGCCTCAACCTCATGGCATTTCTACTTTTGCACTGTGAAGCCCACTTGCAACTGCAAAGGCGCACCTAATGAGCATTGCCTGCACCCATATTGACGACATGCAATTGTCTGACAGAGTGCTCCTCACCCTAACCCTGCATGACATTGAATTAGTCAAACTTAGGTAACCTCAACTTGCCCTATTTGCCAAACTCCATGAAGTCAGTATAATGTTGTTGCTACTGATGGCATTGAGTTCTCCTAGCGGATCATGGCTGGCTTCTACAAGACTGCAGTGGCTGAAGCTGGGAGCTGTCATGGTGTGCAGGTGATCCTGATGGGCGGTGCTGAGGCATACCGCGCAGCCGGTGAGGGCCCCGGCCTCGAGGGCCTGGACTCCCTGTACCCCGGTGGTCCCTTCGACCCCCTCGGCCTTGCTGACGACCCGGACACCTTCTCCGAGCTCAAGGTACACCAACACCCCAACCCCTTATCCAAATACCTTCATATACCTACATAACTTCCTGCCATGCTGCTGCAGCCCATTTTCCTGCCTGCACTCCTGGTCAACAAAAGCACAGCCTTTCGTGCTTCTGATTTTCCTGTCTGCAATTCATGCAAAGCAAGCAGAAGTGCTGCAGCTTAGTGTCTTGCCTCCTGCAGCCCTCTTCTGCTATAAAATTACTGCTACTGCACTTCTAGTTGCCTGTGGCTCCCAGGAGATCAAGAGTATGGTGCATGGGGCTTGCATGCCCTGATGAAGGATGATGGAGTTGAGGTGTGCTGACCCTGGGCCGTTTGTGTGGACAGGTCAAGGAGATCAAGAACGGCCGTCTGGCTATGTTCTCCATGTTCGGATTCTTCGTGCAGGCCATCGTCACCGGCAAGGTGCAATTCCCCTTCAATTGTTTTTCTCTCTGTGTCGAGATCTCACTCACTTGCTAGTACCCCCTTCCTGGTCTCTTGAACTCAGTGGAATGCGACGCCTGCAAGCATGCACATGCTAATTCCTGTGGCCTAGACCACTCACAGATCAAGTCCATATTTTCAGATATTGCTGCTGACGAGTGCTGCAGTTTCTCCATACTTTCTGCTGTATCAATGATCACTCACACAACCATTGAGAAAGGTGTTGACGAATGGTGTTACCTTCTGCGCACAGGGCCCCATCGAGAACCTGTCCGACCACTTGGCCGACCCCGGAGTCAACAATGGCTTCGCCGCCGCCACCAAGTTCGCTCCCTGAAGATCTCCTGATCTGAGCGATTTCTGACCCCGTGGAGTCTGTCTGTTTCCCCTCCCGTTGAGCCGCGCAGCGTTTCTGTGCGGCCACGGCTGCTTCCCTGTTTGTTTGCAAGCGATTGTGGTCATCTGTGCCTCTGCATGGAGTGCGCAATAGCCCTGTGTGCCAAGTCGATCCATCCTGTGTATTCACCTGAGAAGACTAGCTGTCTTGACCATTGTCGTCATGTAAACTTCTTTGACTGATGTGGGAGTGTCGCTGTCAACAGCGTAGTCTGTAGAGAGATATCAACATGTCGATCTGCAGATCACATCCGCCATACATGCATCTCCTGAGTAGCAGGTGCCATGACAGCCTTGCGTCATGATCACTGCACAACTTGCAAGACAAAAGCATGCGTGGAACTGCAATGTTAATGATCTGCAGCAGTGCTTGTGCACCTGGCATACGAACAAATGTCACGAGATTAGCAGCATGCAAGTCAATACTCAGTGCCCCAATGCGGATCGCAGCAAAAAATAAGTAAAAAGAATCACCCCGCAAAGGCCATGCTTGCATGGGTGAGCCACATTTGATACTTGGCCTGATCATCTAGTGGTCTAATCAGACAGCATTCAACCATCCAAAATATAGATCGCACATGCACATACGTGTCCAGGTGAAACCCATTGGCATTAGTTAGTCAGGTCCTATCTATATTTCAAGATGAGAGCCTGGAGGCCTGCAGCCAGCTGAAAACCAATGTCCTGTGTGTGGTCAACTGGGCCTGTAGAGAAGCTCTCTATGAGTGTCAGCGGAGTTTACGCATTCCTCCCTCATTACCTATCTGGCATCAAGGCCATCAAGGATTGTCGTCTGCATTCTCTCATGGCTTAATCCGAGGAGTCCTTGACCTGTGAATTGATCATACTTGTGTCAACAGCAGAAGTGCTGCCTTCTACTGGATCTTCAAAACCCTTAAGGGTGATCATTTACATCATTAGGACACATGGTATGATCAGACCAGGCATTCCCGAAAGCACACGCATGCATGATATGCTGGTGCCAGCACCAATTAATGTTGATCAGAGTAACAAACAGGCATGTACAACATCTTTGACTCAGACAGCTTGAGGTTTTGGTTGCAATGGTCTTTCTAATCGCCCTTCCTCGTATCATTCCCTTGATCATGATTCATACCTAGCATGACTTTGAAACCCCCCTATCACGTATGTAGTCTCACTTATTGTACAAAAAGTACTCTTCACAGGGGACTCTTTCCCCCTCATAGTTGTCAAGTCGGCAGCAATCACGGCACGCCCCACATTTGCAAGAACTGCACTCAAGGTCGTCACCCTGAGAGTGCAGGAGTTCAACACCTCTTGGTGATGAAAATTCAACAGTGGGCTCCCCATACTCTTCTAGGAAGAACTCCATGCCACGCTCATTCAAGACAGAGGAGACTGACATCAAGTCCGCGCCTTCAAGGTCGTCATATCTGAAGACAATTTGCGGGCATGATGCAAATTTGTTGACATCAAGAATACGTGCATACAACTTACCACCAGAAAGCATATTCACCAGTGCCCACTCATGCTCCTCTGGCACAATGACATAAATTCCATCTATGCAGCTTAGGCAGAACCTCTCCGCTTGTAGCAATGCACCTTTCAGCCGGATCCGCCCATTCTCATCATCTTTGAAGCCCCTCCCAAAGCTCTTTGAGGCTACCACTAGCGTGTCCAACTTTGTGGGCTGCAGCATCCAGGGCGGAATGTCTTCCTCGCTCCAGATGTGCTCACGTGTGTCAAGGGTAAATGATCTTAGGACCCCAACCACAGTAGGCCAGAAAATGTCCCTAGCATCATCTAAGGTGTAAACCCTGCCATGGACAGCAGTCCCCACAGGAAGATTAAGTGAGGCGGGATATATTCCATCCAGCATCAAGCTTTCCAGCTGAGTCAGGGCCTGCAAGTCCAAGTGGGCCGGGGGACCACCAGATTCGTCAAACCTTGTGCCATCCAGGCAAAGCGTCTGCAAGGTCACCAGCCTTGAAAGTGCAGGCGCCAATCTCCAGAAGTTGTCGCCAGAAATATCCAGCTGCAGGTGCCGGATGTGTGCCAGGGATGGCAGGTGCGGCAGGCCCACTGCACCGATGCTCAGATAGACAAGCCCCTTGGCTTGCCCCACGAGCCACGACACAGCCATGATGAGAGATGGCACATCCTCGCTGTCTGGCCAGGCCCTGACAGACAGCGCAGTGAGCCTGCTGAAGCCGCCCGGAACCTGCATGAGTGTATCCAATGTGGCCTGCAGATCGGCGCTCCTGCGAGGCAGCTCCATCAGAAGCTGTTGGGTCCGCTGGGCCCTCTTCAGCACCCATGCAGCCCCTGCACTCACACCCACTCAATCACATCTAATGCCGGAACCATTGAGAGTACATGCGCTATGGCACAGCACGGACATACATCTGACTCCCAGACTCCTGAACACAGAAGTCAGTTCTCCTCTTGTGGGGAGGTGGAAGTCAATTGTGTGAGGAGGTCAGGTATTTGGGCACTGGAACTTCCTAACGCGGAAGTCATGTAACAAATTTCCCCACCCAGGACATCGGCATGATCCATGCAAGACAAGATATCAATGTTGCTTACCAGCAACGCACAGTCGTTTCGGGCTTGAAGGAAGGTACTCCCATAGGTGCACTGGATCCAACTGAAGCTGCCATGTGGTCTTGCAGACGCCTGCTATTTTGGCCCACTCTTGCAGGCCTAGATATCGTGCAATGACCTGCCATATCTCGGGAGGGAGGCTGGCGTCTGTCAGCCGCCGCCTGCATGCGGCACAGGCGTGGATGTTGCTAAGTGAGCTTTCACTGGGCCTCAAAGTGCAGAGCGAAGATTGCAACCTCAGAAATTGTGATCCGGAAATACATGGCTGGTTTCAGAGCAAATTGGTGGCGTGGCACACACATCTGATGCCTGACGTCGTGAAAATCTTTTATTCCGTTCTGAATTTGGTTGCTTACGATGTACCGTACGTACTCTGCTGCTTACAAAAGGAGGATTTGCTATTGCTGATCTGCTCCTTTTTGCTCGGACCTGGGTATTCCCTACCCAGGCTGCAAAAGTGTACATTCATATTCTACATTCATTCTTGGATCGGAAGAGGAATAAAAGGAAGATGAATTGTATCATTCCGAATCATGCTTCTGGTTGTGGCCTGCCCCCGCCAGATCTCATATTGACATCAGCAGTACTCACTCACTCTCTCTTTTCCGTCTTAAACATCGAAAACGATCCAAGATTGGACCTCCAAGCACCAGTAACCAAGGATGAAAGCGCCCCCACGTTGCAGGTGCGGATGAGCATCCTGCAAAGGCATGCTTTGCATGCGGGATCCACTTTGAATTGCTCGCCTTCTAGGCCAATGGTCCAGACAGATGGCTTTAAGCGTTCACAGAATCCAGATTGAATCTGTGCAGACGTGGTGAAGCGCAAGTAGGTGCATGCGAGCCTTGTGATCGAAGGGATCAACCTATATTCCAAGATGGGATCTCTTTGAGGCCTGCACTTCAACTTAACCATGTGACACTTGTGCTAAGAATCTTTCGGTGCCATCGGTTGCAACACAAACTCAACACCCCGGTGTCCCTCACGTTGATGAGCTTGGTTGTGGGGCCACAACTTATGGACAGTTGACTCTCCAGCTATCCCGTGTTCCCTGTACTGGAGATATCCCAGGGATACACCCCCAGAGCACCTTACTTTGGGGTCCAGATCTGTCAAGACGCGTTATTAAATCCAGTACTGTACTAGTAGCATACACAATTCTATTGCACTGTGCCTTTCTGTAATGCACGGCACGGCCGCTTATCAGGCTCCCGCTAAAGGAAAGCTCTGAGGGGTTTGTCAAAATCACATCTTGCCACACCAGTGACATATAGATGCCTTCTCTGACTCAGAACAGTCATAAACTGATGGTGCTGCCTTGATGGTAACTTCAAACCATCTCTTGCAGTACAAGTACCCGCTGATCTCTTCGTAAGCCTCTCTATTATAATTATGAACTGTAACTCTATAGACAACAGGTAGCTACCTGTTGTACATGTGATACTCTTCAGAGGGGATCCTTTTCCCCTGGTAATTATCAAGGCGGCAGCAGTCACGGCACGCCTCACATCTGCAAGTAGTGCAATCAAGCGCATCACAGTGCAAAACTCCAGGCCATCCTCTGGTTGCAAACATGACTTCAGGTTCCCCATACTCATCCAGACAAAATTCACTGCCACGCTTTGCCAAGACAGAGGTGAGCGATATCAAATCCGCGCCTTCAAGGTCTTTATACCGAAAAACAAATTCCGGGCAAGTTGCAAATTTGGCGACATCCAGAAGTTGCACATACAGCTTCTGATCAGAAAGCATATTTACCAATGCCCATTCATGCTCTCCTGGCACAGTCACATAAATGCCATCTGTGCAACTTATGCAGAAGCTTTCCGCTCGTAAAAATGCACCTCGCAGCTCGATCTGGCGAAAACGTTCATCGTCTGTACAACCCTTTCCAAAGCATTTCGAGATCACCATGAAGGTGTCTAACTTGATGGGCTCGAGCATCCACATCGGTATATCCTCCTCTGTCAGAATGCGCTCAGATGTCGCAAGGGTAAAGGATCTCAGGGCCCCAACCACTGTGGGCCAGAAACTGTCACTAGCATCGTCCAAGCTGTATGCAACTGCATGCAGTGCAGCGCCCTCAGGAAGGAGCAGTGAGGCAGGATATATTCCATCCAGCATAACACTCTCCAGCTGAGTCAGGGCCTGCAAATCCAGGTCCGCCGGGGGACCATCAGATTCGTCCAGCCTTGTGCCATCCAGGCAGAGCGTCTGCAGGGTGACCAGCGTTGAAAGTGCAGGCGCCAACCTCGAGAAGTTTTCGCCACAAACATCCAGCTGCAGGTGCCGGATGTGTGCCAGGGATGGCAGGTGCGGCAGGCCCACTGCACCGATGCTCAGATAGACAAGCCCCTTGGCTTGCCCCACGAGCCACGACACAGCCATGATGAGAGATGGCACATCCTCGCTGTCTGGCCAGGCCCTGACAGACAGCGCAGTGAGCCTGCTGAAGCCGCCCGGAACCTGCATGAGTGTATCCAATGTGGCCTGCAGATCGGCGCTCCTGCGAGGCAGCTCCATCAGAAGCTGTTGGGTCCGCTGGGCCCTCTTCAGCACCCATGCAGCCCCTGCACCCGCACCCATGGATTCACAACAGCTGCTGGGATCACAAAGAGCATACTCGGTATGGCAGCAGCGTCAGCATACAATTGCCTCCCAGACTGCTTATCTCAAGGTTTTGTCTGGTGGAAGGCTGGGGAGGTTGGAGGTCCAATGTGAGGAGGCCAGGTGAGTGGCCAATGGTCATTCTCACTCTGCAATGGAGGGAACTCATTCCCCAATCAAGGACAAGAACTTGAACAGGATTCAAGAGATTTTGGGAGCTTACCTTCAACGCACAGCAGTTCTGTGCGTTCTTGCCGTCTACTAAGGTGCATTGCGTATTGTCTGATGTGCACTGGATCCAATTGTAGCTTCCAGGTGGTCTTGCAAGTGCCTGCCACTCTGGCCCACTCCCGCGGCCCCATGTAACGCGCAATGTTCTGCCAAATCTCAGGAGGGAGGCTGGGGTGTGTGGTCCGCCGCCTGTTGAGGCACAGGCGTGTAAGTTAGTTAGTGAGCTTGTTATCTGCCACTACAAGGTCTTACACAGAAAGCAAATTTTGTGAAATCATGCAACACCACAGGTTTAGTCTGGGAAGGCACACTAGATTGATGTCCCAGCATATTGGTGTCGTGACACATACATCTGGCCTGTCGTCGTCGTGCCGACTTCCTTAGAGCGAGTGCCACTGGTTGCTTCGATTCACTGAACGTTCGTGATGCTTACAAACCAAGTGAACAGATAGGTTGAAATGGCTTTGCCACTGTTGGGTGGGACAACAGGGACACTTGCATCCCAGTACACTGCTAGTATCGAGACTTGGCAATCAGATCCAATTTTGTTCAGTTTGACGTGTGAAAGAAAGCAGCAAATTAAGAAAGTTTTCATATTAAATTTTTCGAATTAAGATTTTTTAAAACCGAGTTACGCATAGTTGCCTGCCCCCGCCAAACACTGCGACAACGACCCTTCCCTCTTTCCATCATTGCCCTTGAGATGATGTAGACATGGGACTTTATATCGACTGATCAGACTCTGCGTTGGGTGACCATCCGTGCTGTAGTGCATGTCATAATTCTGGGACCCCAGAACTTGCTGCATGGAGTGATCTTCAGATTAATCGATTGAACAGATTCAACTTTGTCTAAATATAATTATATTTATTATAATAAAGTGTGCAGTGCACTCAAGCTTGCACGTAGTGCTGGCGTTCAAGTTGTACTACAATTACAAATACAGCAAATTAGGTGAGGTTGCACAAGCACTATGGATCCAAGCGTGCATATTGCAATATGCCAAGCGCTTTTTCTACACCAGATTTTTTTACACCTAGGAGGCTGACGGTACAACAGTGGTTCTGATTGGATTGATTTGTAAGGTTTGCTCTACGTATCGCTATTCTTGGCAGGCAGGCAGGAGTTCCTGCTGCCTAAGGTGCCTGTAGCTACAACCTCAAGTAAGGACCTGCATGCATACACGTGAGAAAACACACATTCTGATTGTGTACACGTACTCAAATGTACTCCCAAAAGTCTTGCTAGGAGCAGACTCTTTTCCCTTGAAAGTTGTCAAAAGGAAAGAGATCTGCTCCTATCAGGCTGAAGTCTCTGCAGGGTTACCAGCGTTGCTAACACAGGGGCCAAACTCAAGAAGTTTCCAACGGAGACAGCCATGCAAGTGCCGGATGTGTGCCATTAATGGCAGGTGCGGCAGGCTCACTCGATCAATGCTCAGAAATACCAGCCCCTTGGCTTGTCCTACGAGCCACGACACAGCCATGATGACGGACTCTTGAGCTTCCTCAATTCGGTCAGGAGCCCTAAATGCGAGGGAAGTCAGGCTGACGAAGCCAGCTGGGACATGCATGAGAGCTTTGAGGGTGGCCTGCAGCTCAGCATTGTCACCGGGAAGATCCAGCAAGAGTTCTTGTGCCAGCTGGGCCCTTTTCAGCAGCCATGCAGCGCCCGCACGAATAGGACAGATATCAGACAGCAAGGGCAGAGGATGGATCTGGCACTAGCTGCCACAATCTGAGTAAGAATCCGGGGGTTCACTGAAGTCAAAAGTGTCTCGGGTTCACAAAAGGCAGGTCCAGGGGAGATTCAAGGCATATGGAGATTGACCTCGCTCAATGCAAGAATGTAGTCCATCAGGACATGATGGAATAACTTTGGCAAGCTCACACAGGCTGTGCAGAAGTCTATGCCTGTTGGTCATGTGATATTCATCAGTACCAAGCAAGCTTTCCTGCACCAGTTGCTTGTGATTGCCCGACTCTCTTTTACTCAGAAACATGGAATCAAAAGGGCACTGATGATGAGACATTGAATTCTTACAGAGTACACACATGGGAAGGTGTATGCTGCCCCTTGCCATCCCGTTGGGAGCCAGTTGCAAACAACACCATGTGGTAAAGGACTCGATGTGAAAATGCGTTTTCACCTGTTGTAAATGAAGTGATCTTCGTCATGGGAGGAGCCTCCTTCCCCCTGAAAGTTATCAAATCGGCAACGATGCCGGCACACCCCGCACCTGCAAATGCTATGGAACAAGGCATCACAGTACAAAAGGTCACCCCTGTAGATCTGACAACCAGGCTGCCCCCTTTGATACAAGGTAAACCTCACGACGCACTTTGTCAATTGAGACACAAATGATAAGAGAACCACGCCCTGAAGGTCGTCATATCTGAAGAAAAATCCTGGGCACGATGCAAATTTGGTGACATTGTCAATGCCGACGTATAGGTTGTCATCAGAAAGCATGTTGACAAGTGTCCATTTGTGCCTTCTGACACTTCCACCCACATGCCATGCGAGCAACTCAGGCAGCTGCAGAGTCTGTCCGCTCGCAGGAATGCACCCTTCAACTTGATGTGCCCATTCCTACAGTCCTCTTTGAACCTCCTCCCCTTCAACGTCTGCTTGATCTATGCTAGAGATTCTGCCCTCCCATGGGTACCAGCTGCCTACAAGTTACTGCATGCCATACATGGCAGAAAGCAGTTGTCCAGAGTCTGAACAAGCATTCAAATGTACTCCCAAAAGTCGGCGCAGGAGCAAATTCTCTCCCCTCCAAGTTGGAAGTTGTCAAGGCGGCAACAAATTCGGCACGCACCGCATTTGCAAGATCTTGCGTGGTCCTCATGCAGGATATCAGCTCCTCTTCCTGCTCTGAAATCACAATCAGGCTCCCCCCACTGGTCGAGATCAAAATCCATGCCGCTTTTTGCCAAGTAAGAAGCCAGCCTACTCAAATCAATGCCCTCTAAGGACTCATACCTGATGACAAATGCTGGGCATGATGCAAATCTGGCAACATTTCTGAGGCGCACAAACAATCGCTTGTCAGAGATTAGGTTCACCAGCCTCCACTGGTGCTGTCCTGGAATTTCCACATAGAGGCCTTCACTGCATTCTAGGCAGAACTCGTCTGCCAGCAAAAGTGCACCTCTGAGCCGGATAAGTCCATGATCAAAGCCATCGTCATTATCATACCCGATTCCAAAGCTTTTTGACGACAGCACCAGCCTGTCCAACTTGACAGGCTCCAGCATCCAACCTGGAATGTCCTCTTCCAATTTCATATGTTCACCCGTTTCTAGAACAAATGATTTCAGGGCCCCAAATACAGTAGGCCACAATGCGTCCCGAGCGTCCTCAAGGCAACATGCAATCGCATGCAGGGCAGTGCCCTCGGGAAGGAGCAGCGAGGCAGGCACAACTCTATCCAGCATCACACTCTCCAGCTGAGTCAGGGCCTGCAAGTCCAAGTGAGCCGGGGGCGCAGCTGGCTCCTGCATCTCTGAGCCATCAAGGTAGAGTGTCTGCAGGGTTAACAGCGTTGCTAACACAGGGGCCAATCTCGAGAAGTTTTCAACGGAGACAGCCAACTGCAAGTGCCGGATGTGTGCCAGGGATGGCAGGTGCGGCAGGCTCACTCGATCAATGCTCAGAAATTCCAGCCCCTTGGCTTGTCCTACGAGCCACGACACAGCCATGATGACGGACTCTTGAGCTTCCTCAAATCTCTTAGGAGCCCTAAATGCGAGGGAAGTCAGGCTGGTGAAGCCAGCAGGAACCTGCATGAGAGCTGTGAGGGTGGCCTGCAGCTCAGCAATGTCACCGGGAAGATCCAGCAAGAGCTCTCGTGCCAGCTGGGCCCTCTTCAGCAGCCATGCAGCGCCTGCACGCATAGGACAGATATCAGACAGCAAAGGGCAGAGGATGGATCTGGCACTAGCTGCCACAATCTGAGTAAAAGAATCCAGGGATTCACTGAAGTCAAAAGTGTCTGGGGTTCACAAAAGGCAGGTTCAGGGAAGATACAAGGCATGTGGAGATTGACCTCGCTCAATGCAAGAATGTAGTCCATCAGGACATGATGGAATAACTTTGGCAAGCTCACACAGGCTGTGCAGAAGTCTATGCCTGTTGGCAACAAGCTCACCTTCCCTACAGAGAGTACCCAGGCGTATTTCGTTCTGCTCGATGCGCACTTGTGGCAGGTGAAGCTGCCAGGTAGTCTTGCACACGCCTGCCACTCTGGCCCAGTCTCGAGCGCTCAGGTACCGAGCGATGGCTTGCCAGATCTCTGGGGGGAGGTTGGTGTGGTGAGGCATCTGTGACCTGAAAGAGCCACATGGCAGGTTGTTTATCACAATTTAACATGTCCTAAAATAATCACAAGAGCACCGATGCAACGTTATAGGGCTATCTCCTGGAAAAGCACTTGTTAGATTGCCAATCTGTCACGGCCAAATTGAAATGTTGAAAGGTAATTGCATACCTGGGATAGTTGACAAATTCCCCCATTTTCTGTGCCTACTCAGAATCGAGCGTACAGTCAACTTGCTGGAATAACTTTATATGCACTGGTCGATCGTGAAGCCATTTATCTGCATCCGGTCCATAGCCAGAGATATAAAGGACACTCCATTGTCCCATTTGCAGTCGATACGGTGCACTGATAATCTTTGAAGGGATTCTACTTCCTTAAAATTTTTAAATTCTCGGCCATCTTGGCGTTGTTGTGGCCTGCCCCTGGGGCCCGCCATCTTCCCAGCTTCTGCCAGCTTCCGGTATCGCATGCCCATTGTGGCTGGCCTTCTAAGAGGCAGAACTGGAAAGCTCTTTCTAGAAGAAGTGAACAATGAGTGATCATGTTCCGTGATTTATTGCGTACAAGAAAAGCCTTTGCTAATGTGCTTTTATGGCAGATAGTCAGTGAGGTTAAAGCCGGCCGGTTGCCGCGGTTGCAGGTGTTCATCACATATTTTTTGCTGAGAATGGGCTGCTTCTTCCAGGCTGGTAGTGCCAGCGCTTTTGCCCAGAAGTTAGCTGACAGTATCTCTCAAATCGACCCGCAAATGTTCATTTGCAGTTACTGCGCATGCGGGACTTCCGGGTGGGATGCAACTATTCTGTAATTACATGCTTTTGCTTCAATATGCATTTGCTTCATGTTCTAGTACAGGTCATTGTCAGGAACTCGAGGTCCATGAAAGTTATCCAATCGGCAGCAAATATGGCATGCTCCACATCTGCATAAGCTAGAGTCAACATTATGCAAGTCCAGCTCATCATGATGATCAGCACTGAGGTGGCCTAGTTGTGGAGCACCGTAAAATTTGCAATTATAATCTGAGGCTATAACCTGCTCTGCTTCAAATGTGATTCCGTTTTTTGTCAAGCAAGATGCCAGACAAATCAAATCCACCCCGTTCAAGTGGTCATACCTTATAGAGAATGCTGGGCAGGATGCCACAAAATGGGCAGGATACATCATCTCAAGATCAAGTCTGCCACAGGAATGGAAGTTGACCAGTTTCCACTCGTGCTTTCTTCGCACGCTCACAAAGAGGCCTTCCACACAATCGAAGCACATGCGCTCGGTGAGCATAAACGCACCTTGCAGCTCGATATGTCCAGACTCCAACACTCCCTCTACATTACCCCTCCCAAAGCTGTACAAGGCCAGCACAAGCGTTTCAAGACGGATAGGCTCCAGCATCCAAGGTGGGATCTCATCCTCAGAGGCTATACTCTCGCCATCGGCTTGCAGGGTGAAGGATCTCAGTGCCCTCCCAGCACTCAACCAGAGTCCATTGCAAGCATCTTCTATGGAGTACACAGTCACATGCAGGGAAGTGCCCTCGGCCAGAGTCAGGGCGGATGGCATGGCTCCATCCAGCATGACACTCTCCAGTTCAGTCAAGATCTGCAAGTCCAGGCCCGTAGCCTCTTCCTGCGCGCCCTGTGTCTCTGTGGATTCAAGGTAGAGCGTTCGTAAAGTGACCAGTGTTGTGAGCACAGGTGCCAGCCTTGGGAAGGCTCCACCTGACACATCTAGCTGCAGGTGCTGGATGTGGGACAGGTGAGGCAAATATGGCAGGCCCACCAGGTCGAGGCTGAGGAAGACAAGCTCCTTGGCCTGCCCCAGAAGCCATGCCACAGCCATTTTGTGGTGTTCCTTGTCCTCCTCACTCTGTGGACTTGCCCGGAAAGACAGTCCGGTCAGCCTGCCAAAGCCGCCGGGGACCTGCATGAGGGCTCTGAGTGTTGGTTGAAGACTGGTGCCATCACGAGGCAGATCCAGCTCCAATCGCTGTGTCAGCTGTGCCCTTTTCAGCATCCATGCAGCTCCTGCACCCAGAAAGACTGGGCCTCACCATGACTGCCAGATCAATCTCAAGGGTCAGCATTGGTGCCAGCCATGACCAGCTTATCTCAGATACAATGACCACTGATCCCAGGCATCCAGGAAGTGCGGGTCTTGTTTCTGTGGATAACAACTAGGAGTGCATGGGCTGCCGGCAGGCCCCAGTGGATGATGCTTTGGTAGAAGTAGGCATGCTGAGCTCACCTCTATCGCAAAGCTTCTTCCAGTATTTACACTGACAGATTAGCACTGGGTCCAGCTGAAGCCGCCAAGTGGTCCTGCACAGGCCTGACACTGTGGCCCATTCCTTCGGAGTCATAAACCGCGCTATGACCTGCCAGATCTCGGGTGGGAGGTCAAGGCTGGTGCGGTGATGGTCCTTCTGCCTGCATTGGACGCATAAGTATGCACTGATCAACGATCCATTCATCTTATTACCAAAGCGGGAACAAATAACAAGAATGTGTACGATGCGTAGAGGTGTGATCTAAACTTCAGCTACCAGGAAGGGAGACTAGGAAAATACATATTAGGAGTGGTGTCGTGCATGAAGCCCTTCGTAATGATTCTAGATGTGTCTTATTCGATGTAAGCGTCTTATCGCCTGTGCAAAGCCTTCCATCGCATAGCTCACTTGTTCACTTCCCGAGGGCGAAGACATTGATTACCTCCGCCATTCCATAACAGCCACATGAAGATCATCCTTACCCCTTTTTTGCTTTTATTGTGATGACTATTAGATAGAGATGGATATTTAGAGGAGCTTGAAAGAAGTGATTGTTTGTGGACTGCCCATTTCCATGCACATATGATGGAGACCCATTGTCTCCTTCCTTCAAAAAATTTCAGTGATCAACATTGCAGCTTAAACCGCCATCATCAAGACAAAGAGACGACAGCCTCAGCAAACGTGATCTAGTTCCCAACTTCTAGACAACGAAAGGTATGCTTCCTCTAGTCAGTCATCGGCAGTGTCTTTCCCATGACAAATGCACACAGATCGATAGGGTCAGTCTATAGACATGATATATGGTGGCCAAGAGTATCCAACAGCATTGAACGATGGGCAGCCTGCCTCGCAAGAAGTAACTGCTTTTCAAGCGGGAAGCCACTTTCAAAGACTTGGCCTGCTCATCCAGCTGATCCTGGCATGTTTGACTAGCTTCATGCATGGGGAATTTGTTTGTCTCGCATCGGTGCGAAGACAGGGACCACACGGGCTTTGTGTCGAAGGTCGTCCCTATATTTCAAGATGGGAGCCCTTGTACTTCATAGATGCCCAAACGGTCTACGAGTTGATTTCCCTTGATTAATCCATCACGACGGATCCAAAAAAGCCAAAACCACGAATTTTCAGAATGACTTTGAGCTGCTCTGCAGGCAGCTATGGACTCCATTGCACTTGATGACAGCCTCAAGGGCCTCCTGCTCAAGGACCTGCGCATCCAGTGCCGCGCGCGCGGCGTCAGCCCCGCCGGCAGCCGCGAAGCTCTCATGCAGCGCATCAAGGAGCACATGATCGAGACCCAGGATTAGTGCGCTCCTTCCTGATCACCCTCATGTCAAGAGGCAAACCTGTCAGTCACAACCAACCTATATACAACCAAAAATCCCCGGATATTGAATTTTTTTATCTTAAGGGCATGCAGAAGACTGGGGACCAAGCAGGACAAAGGGGTAAACGTAGCGGTGCATGATTGGTTTGGCATGCCCCTGCAGCACCATGAAGGCGGAGGGATCTCGGCCCCCGTCGCAGACCGGTGAGGCAGACGCATTCTCTATGGGAGACGTGCCCCACGGCAACAACTACGGCCGCCCAGAGGGCCAGAACGTGGGGAACTTCCTGACAGACCGCCCATCCTCGCGCGTGCTGGCTGCCCCAGGTGGCGCCTCCCAGATATTGTTTGGCGACGAGGCCCCCCCTGCCGCCAAGAAGGTGCTGAGGCCCCCCTCTGCATGCAGCAAACTGGCCTCCCTCTGCCTTTATTTTGCTGTTTAATGCCTTCCCCGTGCTCTCTTTTGGGGTGGCAACAGAAAGTTTTGTAGCTGCATGCACCTGCATGCATCTGGCAAACAAGTGCTGCAGCGGGTTGAAAGTGCAGCTGCACAGCAGGGCGCAAATGGCTGGCTCAGCAGGATCTACTTTCCCCTGTCCATAAGCTGACCAGGAGCCCCTTCAGGCACTCATGACTGTCTACATACTAGCACTAAGAGACCAGTGCTCTCCACGGAGTTTCCCTGCACCAGTTCTTCGCTCGATTCTCGTTGATTGCCTGTAAGCTGACCAATGCCTGTGAGCTGAGGACTGGTAATGCCAAGTGTGAGGATCTCTTGGGAGGGCCTCTCTCAGCTTCCTCTACTGACGCCTGCATTTTTCCACTGTTTCCCTATTGCCTGAGCAATGTGCATGCATGCTGCGCAGGCCGCGGCGCCGCAGCCGACAGTCACGATTGACGCCACAGGCAGCAACTCGTTGTACATGGGCGCCAAGCAGGAGGAGGGCAACAATGCAAACAAGAGGAACAACTACGGCCGCCCCGAGGGCCAGAACGTGGGAAACTTCCTGACCGACAGGAACTCCTCGCGCGTGCTGGCGCCCCCCGGCGGCGCGTCGCAGATCTCCTTTGGCTGATGCGTAAAATGATTTCAGACTCCTAGCGCTGATGCGAGCGCGCCTGGCTGGAAGTGCTGGGCTGCATCAGCACACCAGCTCGTGTATTGCAATTTGATATAAATCATAGAAAGAGCAGTGTTCATGCAAAGAGCAAGTACACCATCAAGGGGTGTGCGAATGTCTGAGCCTTGGGCTATAATTTTTGGAGGTTGTTTGCAGGAGCCACTTGCAAACATCAGAGCTGGCAAGCAGGGCCAGAAGTGAGGCTAGGATTGGTTGCACCTGCTGTGAGTACATGATATCCGTACTAGCAAGGTGCTAGTTTGGTGCTTTCAAGAATGTTCCTACTACCATATATTATTAAGCGCTCTGTAAAGTTGCGACTGCAAACATTATATGTGTAAGAGACCCACAAAGTTACAAATTTGCTTTTCTCTAAAGAGAGACTGTCACATGGATTGAAGGTTCCGCATGTTCACATCTGCATCATTTCAATTTGACATGATTCTATCAGGAAATGCTGCAGAGGTCTTATTACTATGCATGACCAAATCTCTAAAGCATCCGGCTACGTAGCTATGTTCTACATATATGCACACTCCCACATATACAAGATTCCAGCTTCCCTCACACTCTCCTGTTGCGCCTACTTCACACATGCGCTTGTACTGACTTCCTAGCTGCAGCTGCTATGCTGATTTAAAAGATCGAAACAAAAGTTTACTTTCCCTTGTCTTTACAAGAGGCATCACAATCTGCTGGAAGGACACTGCTGCCAATGACAGCAATGTGGCCTGATGTGATCAAAAGAAACATGGCGGTATGATTTCATAGCCAGCGCCAGAAAGGCTGCGAGCTCGCGCTTGCTGTAGCAGCATGTGGGCAGCGACTCTAAAGACACACGAAGGACAAACGCCATAGCGCAAGAAATATCCCAATCCAGAGTATGCACGGCGCCATTTTGTCTGCCCATCAGCGACAGAAAAGTCCCATCAGCGACAGAAATGATGCCACCTCTATGCCCTGGCAGGGACGTGCGGCCTTAGCGCACGCGCACATACAGGAGGAGGTACGCCTCACAGGCCGCCACAGCGTCCCACGACACAGGCTTCACTTTCTCGTCGCTCGCGTGGAACCACTGCAGCCGTGCAGAGTCCAGCTTGGGCCGGCTGCCAGCCAGCCGCGGCTTGCACTCTGCTTCTGCGCGCGGTGCATCTCCGCTGGAGCCGCCTTTTCTGGTGGCGGACCCCGCGGCCGGCGTACCCGCGGCAGCTGCCGCGGGCGGGACGGCCGGTTTGGGCGCGTTGCCTCCGCTCAAGCCAGTTTTGGCGCCGAAGGCTGACTTGGCGCCGGAGCCAGGTTTGGCGCTGCAGCCGGCCTTATGTGCCGGCGCGAGCGGCACCGCGTCATCCCCGTCAAAGCTGCACCAAAACGACATTGCCAGTCTTGGCTTGCGCAAATTAATCTGCTGCACACGGCCATTTGTATCCCTCCAACTTAGAGATGATATTGGCCATAGGTTCAGGAGAAAATCTTATGTAGTACGACCAGCTCATTAACCCCTTATTGGCTGGCACAGTTGAAAGGTTTCTTTCTCTCTCCCCTTTCGGGCTACAGCACTGAGGGCCTACGGGTGGGGCAAGACTTTTGCAGCGTGGTTTTCAGACTTGTCCATTAAAGCAGGACACCCAAACAATGTTGGTCAGGCTTCAGGTGGCAGACCTGTCTTGGCGCGGGTGCGGCTGCGGTGGCGGTGGTGCGCTGTCGGTGGGCATGCGTGCCACGTAGGCCCAGTAGTGGCCGCTGCTCATGCCGCCCTGCTGCTCCACCACTCCCACAAGCGTGTACTGCGCACCCGCCGCATCCTTGCCCTGCAATAAACCCCATACATTTTGCCTTAGCATTCCTCACAATCAAAAACTGGCAGCATGCACATAGCCAGCAAATGGAGAGACTCGTGGGTATTCAAGTCTCTACACACCTGGAGACTCATGATATGCAAGGTATTTTGAGAATGGTGTGGGTTGGGACAACAACAGAAAGAATAGGAAATTTGGCTTAGTGGATATCAAACACATGGTACCGTATTGCAGCAAACTGGAAGGCATGTGGGTGCAATACTCAGCCTATCTGGTTCTCAAGAGGCGTGCAAAATATTGTTTGTTCTTTTGAGAAGGCTGAAAAAAGGCTGGGAACCGAGAGATGGGCACCTTGGGGTCGCAGAAGGGCGTGATATCGAGGTCGGCGGGGAAGGGGACTCGGCCTTTGATCTTGGCCAGGCGGCCGCGCATGTCCTGCTGGAAGCGCTTCAGGTGCAGCGTCAGCACCTCCGGCGCCCTGACCACACACATAACTACTATTACAAAAGATCAGTCAATTCAGAAAAGCTTCCAGACATGCTCCATGCTCCATAGCATCCAGCAATACCAACGCTGCTTTTGCTTTCCCCACATATCCACACACCGAAACCGCGCTTCAAAGCAGTGTACAGGATGCGCCAGGCTGAATGATATGAGGCCAAAAGGGGTGCCCGCTGCTATATGACTGTTGTCTGGCATGGAGATGACGGGAGAGCACAGGACAGGTGAACTCGAGGAGGGTCACATGGGCAACACCTGTGTATGAGGTAGCCCTTGATGGCTTCCCGCTGCACAGAGATCTTCGTGGACTTGCGCAGGATGCTCTTGCTGACGGTCCTGCGCAGTGCCCGGCCAGACACGGCCGCGGCGCGGCCGCCCGCCCCCGGCACCTGCTGCGGAGACGGCAGCGACTGCGCCTTCCTCTCTGCGCCAATACCCACCTCCTCGCTGTCCACTGCGTCGCTTTCCGCTGCGACCCTTGCTTCTACATCAGCTTCCACACCCTCTGCCTGCCCATGGCTGGATGCATCGTCTGCCCCTGCCGACGTAGCGAGACCTGCAAGGGCAGCCTCGGCGGCTGGCTCCTGCGCGGAATCCACAGAGCTGGCTCCCTGTTCGGCGCCAGTGGCTGCGCTGGCTGCAGGTGCTGCCACGACGCCACTGGATGCTTCTGCGTCATCCGCCAGCAGATCGTTTGCGCCAAGCTCTGCTTGGCTTGGCTCGTCCCCGTCAGCGGGAGACTCCTTTGCTTCTGCGCCGCCGGGGAGCCGCATGTCGCCGTTGGGGAAGCGAGCCGAGCCGTGCTTTGGGGCAGCGTCCTGCGGTTCGTCCACGAAGGAGATGCCGTGGGTCTTGGAGCCGGCCCAGAAGACGGCGTTCCCCGTCGCCTTGTTCACCCCCGTGGGCGGCGTGATGGCTGAGTCAGCGCTGCTCCTGCCCGATGCCGACCGCTCGGGATCGCCGCCGTTGGCCGCACCATTCCCGTGCATGCCGTTCGGGACGGCCCAGCGTGCCGCAGCTGCCGGGCCGTTCTGTCCCGGGGCGTCCCCGTTCGCGCTGCTGTGCTGCTGCGCTGCAAAGGGGCTGCTGCTGCTGCTGCGGCTGGGCGCTGGCGAGGCTTCTTGTGAGAGGCTGCCGCTGCCCTTGAGCTGCACGTCGGGGTCGGCAAAAGGGGAGGGGGCTGCGCTGCGGCCGGTGAATGGGCTGGAGAGGCTAGGCGAAGCAGACGGCACCTCTGGAGTGTCCCCATTGGACAACTCCTCGTCCAGGCCCGGGAAGCCCATCTGGCTGTCCCTCCTGGTGAAGAGACCCATTCCCCCGAGGTCGCCGGGGTCCTCGGCAGGGTCGGTGAAGGGCGCCCTGTCGCTGTGCCGCCTGCCGAGACCGTTGGAAGTCTCTGCATCGCCATCAAAGGGGCTCCGCTCGCTGTGCCGCCTCTCCAGGAAGCTTGGCTTGGAGCTGGCAAAGGGGCTGGAACCGCCAAAGCCGGTGCTGGAGGAGTCCTGGCAATTGGCGCGGCACATGCTGTCGCAGTCTGGGTCCTCGTCCGAATCGGCTATGTAGCCGCGGCCGCTAACTGCGCGGCTGAAGGGGCTGTCGGCGGCGGTGGAGGCGCCGGAGTCGCTGCGAAGGCTGAGCGGGCGCGCGCTCTTGCGGCCCTTGTCGCTGCAGAAGATGCGGCAGTAGGCCTCGGAGCTGTCGCGCTCCCCTGCCGGCAGCTGCACCGGCCATGACGGCTCCCACCCGTTTGACAGCAGCCGCCCCTCGGGGTCGTTGCTGAACGGCGACACTGGCACCTCCGCCGTGATCGTGAATGAGTTGCGCGTCTCTAGCGCCGGCGGCGGCGGCTTCTTCGCCCGCCGTCGGCCGGCCGCAGCGCCGCCGTCCTCCGCGCGCGGCGGCCGGCGCGAGCCGTCATTCCCGGCCGCCGCATTGGCGCTGCCGTCGCCTTTCTGCACGCGCGCTGCGTCATCGTTGAGGGAGTTGTGGGGGGTGAGGGGCAGATTCATCTCTCCGCTGAGTTGCGAGTCGGTGTCGATTGACCCCTCCCGGGCCGCCTCCATGATGGGTTCCTGGCTGGCAGCGAACCGCGCCCAGAAGGAGGCTGGCAGCTGGGAGGAGCCTGGATTCGCTCCCAGTGCACCCGGCCTGGCGCTCTTGTCTGAGGGATAGGCGGGGACGTAGACGTCGGTTGAGGGTGAGCGGAAGCTGGGCGACAGCCCCTGCGCGTCGTCGCGCGGCGGGGGATACTCCCAGGCCCCTGCAGCAGAGCCAGGCACATTGAATAGTCCTCATCCCCATGTAGTCCATCAGTCAATCGCAGTCCACAGCTGTCCAGACTGCAAGGCTCAGCGCATGACTTGACATTGAGGAGGTGCAGCACATGTCAATGGTACAGTCTATCCCACAGCATGCAACGTGGGCTGACGGAGCCAGTGCAGACATAGCAGTGTCCTGGCACTAGGAATGACGCGGAGGAGGAGTGACAAGAAGGAGGGGCCGCACCCTCGCCGAAGCCGGGAGGCATGCTGCCGACGATGCGCCAGGTCTCGCTGCCCATGCGCGAGAGAATGTCGCTGCCGGAGTGCGGGCTGCCCACGCCGCCCGCACTGCCCATGCCAGAAGGAACGCGCTGCAGCTGCGCCCCCTCGCTTAGCAGCGCGACTGCCCCCTGCAGGCCGCTGTGCACCACCAGGTCGGCCACACAGTCCAGCAGCGCCTGCGCCTGGCTGCGCACGCGGCTCTGCTCCTCCTCGTCCTGCGGGTCCTGTAAGAACAAGCACAGCGCAATCACACGACGCATTTCAGGAAAAGCCCACTGCCAGTGCTGCATGACCAGCACATGTCAGTGTGACAGCTGGCACTGGTTGCTGGATGACCTCCAGAGCATGCGCTGCACTGGAGGTACCTTGCATGGCATTGAATGGAACTATAGTTTGCATGTTATGAAATGATGTCTGCATTCCTCCTCCTCAAATGTGAAAATGTTGCAGGGTTCCTGTTGCAGTATGGGTCGGTGGTGACAGGGTGGGATTTGGGTGCGGACCTCGACAGGGGAGATGGGCACGGAGCCAAACTCGATGCGGTTGTTGATGGCATGCACGTCCCGCAGCGGCAGCTGGGTCGCATCATTCTCATCCTGACCCTGCACATCCAATTCCCTCCCTCAGGAAAGTCTCCCTAGGTTGCCCATGTCTGGTTGCCAGTAATACAGAGAATGAACACACATACTTGCGACAACGGACAGTGAGCTGCTGCATGAAGCACAGATATACCGGTGTACAGTGTTTCAGGCAAGCTTTGAATGTTCATTCAGATGTGGGAAAGAATATACGAGCTTTGACATCTAATGCTTGCCTGCAGGCCCAGGTGGAGTTTGTCCTTGGTGACATTGTCCACGTAGGCGTTGAGCAGGAAGCAGCCGCCCTTGTGCTTCAGGGGCCGGCAGAAGGGCCGGTCCCCCTGAAGCGCGCGCACAAAGTTTGTGCCGCGCTGCTCCGCACTGCCGGGAATGAATTTTATCCGAGGCTTCTCCTCTGAGAATGAAACGCTGCAGCGGCACACCAGTGAGCAGGTCATCAGACGCATGTCTAAGGCAGTATCCCTAGACAAACTCAGAGCTCCAGAGATCTTTGTATCAGAAGGATGTGGCAACTTTCATCCAGGCGTCACATGATCTGTCCATAAATTGCGATAGCGATTTAAAGCCATAAGCTGCTTAGCCAAGGCAAAAGTGTGACGCCACCCAGAAACACAGCAAAAAAGTATAAGAGCGAAACCTCGCTCCAGTGGTGCGATTTATAGTTCTGTGGCATGGCATACACAGAAGCATCACAGTCTTGCTTTTGCCACTGAAACTAGGAAAGCTGCAAGTGCCCCACCTGCGCCGTTTGAGGGGCTGAGGAGTGCCGTCCAGGGAGGCACTCGCCAGGGCCTGCTCCTCACTGCGCTGCTTGCTGGCCGCAGCGCTCTCAGGGGGGCACTCCCACGTGATCAGCTCCCTCGCAAAAAACGCCGCCAGGCAGCCCTGTAATAAGACAAGCGCGAGCATTACATCTGTGTCTAGAAAGTAAGTAGTAATGAATCTAAACATTCCGCACGACAGTAGGGCGCATGTAGGAATGCCATGGCGGTATAATGAGCACTATGCCCCGTGACAGCTTTCAATATAAATTCACCATGAAATACCCAGACAATGATCTAACACATTGCCAGTCAAATGCCAGGCGCCAAGACATACATGTTTCACTACACAGAAAAACAACGGAAAAAGCGAGAATGGTCTAGCACCTGGATGGTGGCTTCCTGGCTGACGTGCTCCTGGTCTGCAGTGTCCTCCCAAGACTCTGTCCCTTCAGTGCCAACTGAGCCACTGGGCTCACCCTCGTCGAACAGGCTGCACAGCTCGGTCATCTCCTCACTGGCTTCTTCAGGCTCGTCAGTGCCCTGGACAATGCAGAGAAACATTTTTGCTCAGACGGTTTTCAAACGTGTTTTGGGAGAGTAGGGAGGTCCGTTATGGCAATGCAACTACCCATGCTTGCCAGAACCCGACAGAAAGTAACAGATTAGATCCCTTGCGGATGCAATGTCTCCTACTCACCTGACCAGAGGTGTCCACATCAGCCGCCCTCGTTCGCTCCTGTTTCTCGTCGCTGACATCAGCTTCCGTGTCGCTGACATCACCCAAAACGCCCGTGTCCTCCTGCAGATCTTCCAGGTCACTATAGAGTGCCGCCTCCTCATCACTCGTCAGCCCCACGCCCAACTGCTGCTCCACGTCAGCGGCATCCTCGCCAGCTGGCACGCTATTTGTCAGCCGCTCAGCCCCCGCACTCATCCCCTGCTCCCTGCCATCCTTGCTGGTGACCTCCAGGTCTGCCGGCCGCTCATCTGCTGCTGCAGGAGTGTATGCTGCAGGGAACGCCTCTGGCAGGCCGGACCCTGACAGGCGCGGCTGCAGCTCGGGGCCGGGCGACACCGGCACCGCGATCAGGCCGTCCTTGGACCCGGCCTCTGGGACGTCGTGCGCGAAATCCTGCGCTTTCCTGGTCGCCCTGAACACCGCTGAGGGCTGCAGCAAGACCTCCACAACTGTCGTCGCTGCGATCCTGACGCAGTTCTTCGCAGCCGCCGGCTCTGGCTTGCTCCCTTTGCCCGCGGGCGTGCCGCCTGCCAGCTCGCCAGTTGGGTCTGTCTCGGCAATCTGCTCCTCCATTGGGTGAGACAAGTCCAGCGCCGGCAGATCTCGCTCGCCTGAGCGCGTGCTGTCAGCCCTGTCCAGGTCTTCCAGGACGTTCCATAACGCGTCCACGGAGCTGTCCGGCCCAGCGGCGGCGGCCGCGCGCTCGGTCGGCCAGTTGCCGCTTTTGGCGTCGGGCGCAAGGCTGGCGGATCGCAGCTGCTCCGACAGCATCTTCACGCTGCCGCTTGACGCCTGTTCATGCTCCCGCACATTCCCTCCCTCAGCTGTGCCTCTCCCGGCCGCGGCCGAGCCGCCCGCGCGGAACCCAGTCTGCTCTGCTGCCATGATGCTGATGCTATCTGCGTTCCTGGACGTGTATGTTCCGGAGGTTGTCGTGGGCACCTCCTCTGGCATGGGGAAGGACGGGCTGTCCCGGCTCGGGGAAACGGCAGAGGACGCGAGCTCGCCGTCGGCGCGCCCATGGGCGGTCCCATCGCTGTCCGTGGGGACTTCTGTGCTGGTCTCTGAGAGCGGGCGCGCGCTGCTGGGTATCCGGGTCTGCGCACTTCCCCTGCTGGATGCCGGCTGCGCGGCGCCGCTCATGGCCGCGGCACGCCCGGCCGATCCCGCGGCCGAGCCAACGCCGCCGCGCAGCTTCTGGCCGCCGCCTGCTGCTGGTCCCTCGGCCGACCCTTGCTGCGCTGTCTCTGCAGCCAAAGCCAAAGACGTCAAGGGCTCCACATTGCGGGACATTTGTGATTGACCTTTTGGTTGCGCAGAGCCTGATGTGGCGTGCTCTTCCAGAGAGTGGACTGCACCTGGGATTGTGAAGTCAGAGGAGGAAGACTGCGCGGATGAAGAAAGGGGTTCCGAGGCTGCGGCAGCGGTGGAAGGGGATGCTTGGTCCAGGCCCGGTGGTGTGCTGTCTGGGAGCGCCTCCTCCTCGTCGTCAGCGTCGGAGGCTCGCTTCCGCTGCTTCTTGCGAGCCATCTGGGCCTGCTTTTGCGCCTGCAGACCATTGAAAGCAAATGTTTCATACACCACTGCCTGTTCATAGCAGCGTCAACTTGGGCAAAGTAAATTACGCACAATTTTGGGTTAGAGAAGCATGTAGCTAAGAAGCTTCATCGCTCAAAGATGCACCATTTACTGGATTTCGGAATGCGCACTTCTTTCTCTGCCTTCTTGCGCTGCTTGGCAGTGAGCTTCTGCTGCTCTTGTGCTGCTGGGCTCTCGTCTGGCTTCTCAATGCTTGCCTTCCCTTTCTTTTGAGGGCCCTTCCCTTTTGGCTTGCCCCTCCCACCAGCCCTGCAGAATGCCACACATACACAGCATGAGAAAAAGTGACTTGAGGGAATGCAGATGAAGCTACGCAACCACAGAGCATTCGCAATGGACCCTGGTTGTCATTCCCAAACAGCACAAAATGCAAATTGAAGAGCCATCTTTTTCCCTCAACAATCGGAATAGCATACAGGGTCCATCCTGCTTTCATCATCCACTCAAGTCTCACTATAAGACCAGGGTGCTTGGAGGGCATGTGTGCCTACTCTGATATGGCGGGCAGGCTGGCAGGGATTGGCAGGGAAAGGTCAAAGAACTCCTCCAGGGTGACTGTCTCGTGGCTGCACTCCTTGCACACCACCCGCGATGACAGCTCTCCCCTGAACAGCTCCTCTGTGAAGCTGGTTGGGACCAACGCGTCCTCACTTCGCTCCTGCACATGTTTCTCCATGTCAGAATGCAACAAACAGGCCCCAACTCTCATGCCCCAAGAAGGACTTCCTAGCTTGATTTGACAATGCAGAGAATGGAGAACGGCAGTAAGCATGAGAAGCAGGCGTGCAGATAACACTGGGCCAAATGCTTGCCTTAAGGTAGGAGATGGCGTTGTTCTCCTCTGTGCGCAATCCATCTATGAGGCAACGCAAGAGCTCATGACTGTCCTGCTGCTGGTGCCCCTGAGTTTGGCACAGACACCTCAGGCGTGTGTGTGGACAGTATCAGAAAACCACACAACACCATGAAGTCAAACGATGACACAGGGAGGTTCCCTCCTCAACACCTTGGGTGTGGAAGGAAGAAACACCCTCGGCATGCAAATGGGGCAACACCTTGAATTGGGGGGCGATTCTGATCACAGCAGCGCGCAAGCGGCTTGGGCTGAACAGAGGGGTCCCCTCCCGCCGCGAGACCCTTGCTCCTTTGGTAGTGTGTGCATGTTCGGCCTCTTTGTGGCCTGCACCATGCACATGCACAACTCTGTCAGTCACTGAGTCCTCCAGGTGTAATACATAGTACAAGTTTAAAACACACATGGTTGATGGTGCATGCCCAAAAGAAGCAGCTGACTAAATTCACAACCCTGCATGTGAAGGTTCACTGTGCAGCATCGGTGCGCAGAATTGCGAGACATGCTGACGGAGGTTCAGAGTGGAGCCGCACCATACACTGTCTGGACCACTTCCTGCAGGGCAGCTCCAATCGAGCCCTTCTCGAGCTGCCGCCCTTTCTGTGGCTGCGGCTGGGTGTAGAAGTTCCTCAGTGCTGGCACTGAAACAAGCGCCTGCATCCATAAAATGAATGTCACCTCAGTTTTGCTGATTCGCAACACCTTGTTTACCAGGAGCCGAAGAGATCAAAAGTGAACATGATACAGACACTTCAGGGAGATTGGCCCCCAATCATGGAAACTGATGTCTTCCAATACTTGGGTTCAAGTGGGAGCAGTGCTGCACCTGCAGGGCTGAATTGTAGTAGCAGGTGTTGCCAAGGTTGATCAGGCCATAGACAGTGGCATGGTCAGAGCCTGATGTCTCTGCAGGCTTGTGCTGCTGCGCGGCACTAGTTCCAGATGGCTGCTTCGAGGCAGCTGGTGCCTCAGATCCCTGGCTGTTCCTCTTTGCATCTGCTTCTGCTGACCCAGCCTTGGCCTGCTTCTGATTCTGCTTCACCTGCAGCTTCTTCTTGGAGGCCTGCTGGTGCTGTTTCCTTGGCTTTGCCATCCTTCGACTTACTTATGGCGCCTCAGAATATATCCTCACATCTAGATAATCAGCACGGGCAGATATTCGTCTGGCATACCTACATGCGAGACAAAGACATGTTATCTTATGTGAAGGAGCAAGTGAGCCCCACATTACAGGCACAACCAGGTCAGATCTGGGACTGCTGTGACCAGACTGAAGTCCTTCCTAGAGGCCTCAGATTCGTGGCATGTAAGAGTCATACTGGAGGCTATCATGAAATAAACGCAATGTCTGCGGCTCTTTTGGCGATTCTCGTAAGGCTCTGTATTACTACATAGCAGCTTCCTGTACTCTCACCCTGCTGACTTACGCAAATATTACAATCGAGACAGTTCGATCTGACACCACTCTTGAACATCGAATGCTGCAAACTGAGGCGTGTATGGTCAGCAGATCCCAGAAAACGAGGAGGCTCTGAAAGTCACAATTCGCAGGTGCTGACATAAGACTCTGCAGGGGCACTATGGCATCTCGTTCCTGCTGATGCGAACCATAAACTCCTACAATAGGTTCTCATCGTCAAAGATGACTTCCTGAATGGTCAAAGTGGAAAATATCGTTCCACCAAAAGGTTGAGGAGATGCTATACCTGCCGACCCTGCATATGACGCCGTAGTTGCGTCGATATCTTTGATCCTTTAGCACAAATGAGCATCTGAATGAGTCTTGCGTTGAGATGTGCAGGGATGTTGCCTCCCGAGGTGCACAAAATGGTGCATCTCCACGGTTACGGGATGTTAGTAATACAGTAGTAATACAATAAGCATGCAACCTTTGTACTTCTTCCTTCAGGCATTCTGGATGTCCCCAGCAACTGACAGATTCCACATATTCAATCCATTGTCCCAGTATCGGCTTTAGTGAAGCAGCCTCAGACTCGAGGCTGCGCAGTATGATCTACTGTACTTGCAGAGCAGGATCATTGAATACTGATTGATGATCAATCAGTATTGCAATTGGTGCAGCAGCTGCAGATTGCTCAGAAATTTGATATCTCTTCCACAGAAGTCCTCAATTTTCAACTAGGCTGCGATGTGCATTGGCCTCATGTGTCCATTTGCACTGCTGGCAGCTGCTCACGCAGACTCCTCAGCTCGGCCATGCTCACTTTGCTCACTGCCGCCTTCCGCTGCAGAATGTCCTTCTCTGCCAGCAGGGCCGCCTCTGCATGCACCCAGCCAATTCAGGCATTCTTTTCAACCACCGCTGCATTGAACTCCCCGAAATCCGGCAGGGTGCTGCAGCTTCTGTGGGGTGCGGCTCGTGTCACATGCGTCATTGCAGACAGCGCAGAGCTGATCACAGCAGATATTTGCAAGGTCATGAGTGAAAGGAACAGTAGAGTGGGGGGCAGAGGGCACACGGCAGGATGCTGCAGCTGCTCTGGGGTGCGGCTCATGTCACTCGCGTCATTGCAGACAGTGCAGAGCTGATCACATATCATATTGATAAGGTCTTGAGCTAAAGGAACACTAGATTGGGGGCAGGAGCCGCACGTTTGGAGTTGGCGGCGGCTGCTGAGTCAGAGGCGGCAGCGTCACGCTGCGCCTGCTTTGCGCGCACGCGTGGCAGCAGCGCCGCCAGCTGGACGGCCTTTTCTGCCAGCGCGCGCGCGTCTTCTGCCAGGTTCTCCTTCCCTGCAACCGCCTCGGTGATGGCTGCCAGCTGTGAAGGGTCCCCTGCGCGCATGGAAGCCACAACTAAGATTCCATTTCTGTGACCAATGGAGGGTGTAATCACGTCCATATTGTCTTGTGTTGATGTCACAGCAAGGGGAGAGTGACATCATTGTCACAGCCTGTGTACTGTGAGCAGCATGCAATAAATTACCCGGGATATCAACAACATTCAGTACATGTGCCAGACTGTGAAATGCGCACCATATGACTTGATCTCCCGATCGATTGCTGCCATCTGTGCTTCCACGTCCTGCCGCGCTTGCCTCGCCTGCTCAACATGATTGCAAGTACTTCATCAATACTGCTTTTCACCAATGCTTCATCCATGCAGCGATGATCCCAAAAAGCACTTGCGGTACAGCTGTAATTTTCATGCCCCCCAGAAACATCAAGCTACCAAGGACTGGCCCTCGGTCTGCTGAGCATCTGATGGCATCACTGTCATTACAGTGCGCAGTCGCTCAATCACCTGTTGGATCTCCTGTCGCAGAGTTGCCAGTTGCCCATCCACTCGCTGCTCGTCCTCCGCTGTGAATTTGGGGCCCCCCTCTGCCAGAGCTGCCTGGTCCAGGATCAGGCCAGCAGGGACACTGAGACTGGTGCGCAGCCCAGCGCGCTCGAAGTCCTGCAGGTGCTTCCCCAGATCCGCCTGCACTTGCCTGAACAGGTGGGCTGAGCCCTGGCGCACCACACAGAAGGAGCCAGGATGTCAGTATTATTTCTGTCCAAAGTGCTTGTACATAGGTGGTATTCTGATGAACGAATGTGGGGTGTCAAGAGTGATTGGCTGTGGCTGACCTGCAGGAAGAGGCGGGCCTGGAACTCATCGACTGGAACGTTTGATAGTACACACCTGCAGCACGCACTTGCAAGCTGGCAATATGCCCTCATCTGTACTTGAAAACAAGGAAATAAACTTGCGATTTTTCAAGCCCCATCATGGCCAATTGATCACAGTTCTGCTTCAAATTGTCAAGGATATGAGAGGCTCACTCTTCCAAGGCATCGAACCCTTCCGCAAGGTAGTCATTCACCTGTACAAACTTTGTATCAGTGTCATAGTCGTAAAAAGTATAAAGCCCCCTGAAGGTGCTTTACACGATAAGGGACACTTTGAGGCTAATTTCATATCCATCAGGACCATCATACTTTAGAATATAATAAGATGTCCAGCTTTGAGAAGCAAAGAAGTCTGCAGACCGCATTTGCTATGTCGTCCAGGAGCTCAAATGGCTTCAATTGCACAGGATCGGAGCTGCTTTCCATCATACTGGCGTCCTCGGGTGCTTCCATCTCCACGTCTGTTGTGAGCGAGCAAGTATCTCCAAGAAGTGGGGCAAGGAGGTCAACGCTCACTAGGCGTGAAATGCGTCTCGAAATTTTTAGAAGGACACTATCCCATACAACGATCGGCTACTGCTTTGCATTTTACATCAAAATATTCAAAAAAATAGGTGCGCTTCATGAACTTTCAGTGCTGAGGCGGTGCCTCCCGCCAAATTGTGTGCATGATGCACTAGAACGATTGATTAATGCAAAATTGTGGAAGCTGTCTCTTCTTGTTTTATATATTCAAAATTGCAATCCTTCGACATCTGCTACGGGTCAGGAAGGCATACTTGAAGTCATGCTCACTGGACCGTGCAACAAGGCAATGAGGAAGAGAATTTAAGCCGAAGAAAACCAGTGTGAAGCCCTTTGTCAGCGACGCTGTGCTCGTCATGTGTGCATATTTCTCTCCTCTTGGGAACTAATTGCTTCATCAGATGACAGCTCTTTTCATCAAAATTTACTCCCTCATATATTTCTGAATGGATTGTTGATCACGAAATAATGTGCTTCCAGGGAGAAGGATCGTCGTCACAGCAGCCTCCCTCCCGAGATTTGGCAAGTCGTTGCACAGCATCTGGGACCGCGGGAGTGGGCCAAAGTGGCAGGCACCTGCAGGACCACCTGGCACCTTCAGCTGGAAATTGTGTGTATAGCCCAGTATCGCCCCCTCAAACCACTCTGCGCAAGAGGTGAGCAATTCCAGCATTCCATCAGCCAGTATTCCTACTGTCACTGTGCAATGCCAAAAGCAATCCAGCTGTGTATATGTCTGACATCATCATACGATCATCGTCAAGTCAATGAACTCCTCCTCATTGCATCTACCCGGTTCTTAACAAGGAAAGCTTTAGGCCAGTCAGATCCTATGTGCTGCTTCATCGGTCTAGGTCAGGAAGCCGCGCCTCATGGGTGCAGGCGCTGCATGGATGCTGAAGAGGGCCAAGCTGGCAAAGCTGCTCCTGCTGGATCTTCCTCGCAACCGCCCTGGACTGCAGGCCACACTTGAGTCTCTCATGCAGGTCTCCAGCGGCTTCAGCAGGCTGACTGCGCTGTCTCTCAGGACTAGGCCACATGGCTCGGAGGACTTGGCATTTCTCACCATGGCTCTCGCATGGCTGGTGGGTCAGTCTAAGGGGATTGTCTTTCTAAGCCTGGACCTAGTGGGCCTGCCTTTCCTTCCCTCCCTGTCACACATTCGGCACCTGCAGCTGGGTGTAGCTGGTGGGAGCTTCCCCAGACTGGCTGCAACGGTTGCATCGCTGGCCACTTTGCAGACACTGTACCTTGATGGCAAGCTCCTTGAGGAATCCGAATCTGGTGTGGTGCTTCTGGACTTGCACGCCCTGACTCAGCTTGAAAGCGTGATGCTTGACGGAGCTATTCCCAACTTGCTGTTCCTTCCCGAGGGCACTGCCCTGCATGTGATTGTGTACTCCTTACAGGATGCCCGGAACAAGGTCTGGCCTGCTGTGGGCGACGCCTTGACATCATTTAGACTAGAAACGGATGCGTGTATCTACACTGAGGAACAGATTCCACAATGGATGCTGGAGCCCATTAGGTTGGAGAAACTTGTCCTTGCCCTGCAAAGCTTCGGAAGGACCCAGGATGAGGACTTAAGGCATAGGGAGATCCAGCTGAAAGGTGCACTTCTCTATGCGAAACGCTTCTGCCTCGATTGCACAGAAGGCCTCCATGTTCAAGTGCCAAAAGGGCACGAGTGGAAAGTGGTGAATTTACACTCTGGCGACAAATTGTATGTGGGTTTTGACAGCATCACTGAGTTTGCATCATCCTGTCGGGAATTTACCTTCAGATATGCCCATCTCGAGGGGATAGACATACTATCGCTTGCCTCACACTTGACAAAGTGTGGCATGAGATACTTGCTGGAGCAGCCCTTCGAGATGGATGTAGAATGTCACTTTAGCGGTCCAACTTGGGCTGAAGACTTGCGCGATACCTTACACAGTGCTTGCAGGTGTGGGGCATGCAAGATTTGCTGCCGAATCGATAATTTTCAAGGACATAGGATTCCCCCCACTAAGCATTCCTGGGCCGATGAGTGTTGGTAAAATCGAGAGCTTCTCCTAGGAGGCCTGTTATAGATGACATGGCACTTTTGTTGAGGTTAAGTGGTGTGCATGCAAGGCATATAAGGTTTTCACATGCCAGCATTTGACGTTGAGAGAAATGCATTAATTACAAAGAACCCTCATCACGATGGAGTTGCTTGGCAACTGCGCATTCGCATTGCAACTTCACTGGAGGGACGTGCTTTGGCGCCATGGCCCGCCTCTTAACATTTTGTTGGCCGAATGGTCATGCAGGGGAACTGGGTGAATGGCTGCTTTTGAGTTCGCAAATTTGGGTTGTAACCAATACATTTTTCAGTGGTGATCATGATTGTGCCTCAACATAGGGATGAAGTTGCACTCTGATGACAGGCATGTGTGGCACTCCACCATCTACAACAAGTACAAACCATCGTATTATTTTATCGATCACGAAATTAGCATAGAAGGATTCCGTTACTCGCCGAAGGACGATACACTGAACGCTTGGACAGGCCGAATCTTCAAGTAGCTCGCAAAGAGAAGAAAACTCCAAGAAAGCAAAAGGAAAAAGTGCGGAAAAAAAAAGGCAAAAAAGAAGCCCAGCGACTCGATCCTGGTCCCGCCAGCGGAAGGACTCGAACTAGGGACTTTTGACTTAACGATTGGGGACTGGACCAGACCCGACTATGCACGCCCGGGGCTCCCAGGAGAGTCGTCCTGTACGGCTTCTTGTCAAAGGTGCTCCGGTGCGACCTTAAGTAGGTTGCTTTGCCTACCTTCGGCTCTGAGGGACACGTATTGAAAACATAACGAGCCCTTCCAATTTGTCGGTTGACATCATGAATAAGAGAGCCGAACGAAGCGCCTCTTCGGCCCAGTGCTGATGCTGTTGTTGACATCATGATCGGGATTACCGAGGGAGGATAACAATCCCCTCTGCTTAAGCCAGCGTTCATCCACCAGATGCAACCACATTCTCCGCGTTGATCACGCTTGTCATGCCTCTTCGTCTTAAAAATTTGAAACAGCCGGCTGGGCGCCCAGAACAGCAACTGTTATCCTCCACCGAAACTTGACTTCAAAAGAATTATGTTTGCAAAATGTTGCGCAGAACTGTACAGAATGTGGGCCAAAGCGCACATGTCGGCATCAGCAACATGCATGATGGTCTGCAATGTCGTGCACGTGCCCCCAAGCCTTACAGTATTATTATTATTATTACACGCTTTTCCTGCCAGAAGCAAGGTGCGTCTGCAGACATGCTGCAGTATGGGGAATGACTAACAGCAGCCAAGCTTTCTCACGATACAGGTACATGTTCATCTGAGCTCCAAATGTGAGATCCCGCAAGTGGCAAACCCCCCTGAAGTACTGGCAGTCAGAAGGCAGGCAATTTCAATATGCTCCGCCTTCCTGGAGCCCTGCTGTTCCACAACAAGTTGTCCCTTCTAAATTTCTTAACCTTTTTCAAATAATAACTCCTTGCCCAAAAGCCTTATGCTCCCCACACACAAGGATGGCAGCTCGAACGACGATTGGTCCCCTCAAGGTCCCCTCAAGCCGCCGTGCCGGCGGTGGCGGCTGCAGCCGGCAGGGCGCCATTGGATTCTGTGAGGGAGACTTGGCGGCCGGGGCGCGAGCGGTCTTTGGTGCGCACAGACCTCTCCAGGGACTCCAGGTACTCAGGGCCGACATCAGCAGTCACGTACTTGCCTGCACGCGCAGATGTGCACATATCTCATCTCTGGACATCAATGAGCACTGCACTGCTGGAGCAGTCACTGCATGCGTGGCAGCGCGGATACAAGTGCATCAAGTTGCGCGAAAAAATGTCACACTTGTGCGAGGTGAATCCAGTGTACTGCTAATTATTCCCCTGCACCAAGGGGGCAGAGGGCAAAGACAGAAATAAGCTATTCTCCAGCCTACACAAGGTATTGTCTCGCAAAGGCTTGCAGAGCTGCTGTACGCATCACCTATCAAGATGTTCTAAAAGCCTGCAAGCATGTGCGTGCATGCGCACACAAAGAAGTTGCAGAGCGCTCACCGGTGAAGCAGGAGGTGTCAAACTCCTTGATGGAGGGATTGAGTTCCTTGGCAACTGAGATGAGGTCCTCCACGCTCTGGTACAGCAGCCCATCCGCTCCCAGCTCCGCGCAAATCTCATCCTCTGTCTTCCCATAGGCCACAAACTCGTGCCTGGTCGGCATGTCCACTCCATAGACATTTGGGTAGCGCACTGGGGGACTCGCACTTGCAAGATACACCTGCGGCACACAGAGTGCATTCTCGGTGACCGTTTTTGGGGAGAAAAGATTCACCATTTCACCATGCCAAGAGAGATCACATATTAATGATTACATGAAAAGTGCCTGTGCTGAATGCCCGCCTTTACTCAGTCCTTGTCTGCATCGCGCTGCCAATGTTACCCTGCATAAGGACTTTGACTGGCGCGGAGTACAGATCACTTTCAAAAACAACTTGGATTATGAACAGCAGGCTCTACCAAGCCCCACACTCTCAGGGCAAATGATGCACCCAGTATAGACCATGGAACTTGCACAAGGGTTCATGGCACGAGAGCCACAGAAAGAGCGGCTTACAAAGAGGCAAAGGAGAAACAATTGCATGGGTGTGACAAGTCACCTTTTTGGCGCCGGCGCGGCGGACCATGTCGACGATCTGAGACATGGTGGTGCCGCGGACGATGGAGTCGTCCACCAGCAGCACGGAGCGCCCCTCAAACACCACAGGCATCGCGTTCAGCTTGCGCCGCACGCTCAGCTCCCGCGTGCTGCGCGCACATGCCGCCACATGTCAGCCACGCATGCACCATGGGCATTCTTTGATCAGATTGCAAGGCCAATGTGGGGTCCCGTGGAGCCAGTCCTGTATCTATGAAGCCCACTTGAGACCGAGAAAACTACTGGCAAAAAAAACTTGTTTGACAACTCTGCATGAATTGCCATTTGGACATTAGGCAACTCTGCAGTGCAGTAAATAAAGACTTTCCCAAAGTTAGGGATAGTCATCTGTTGTGTTCCAGAAAGGGGAATGCCCTTCATCGCTGCTACCCCAATTCAGCAAGTCACTTCATGACTGTCAAGGAGTCATTCCTGCGCTGCTAGCCAGCTCCTGCTTGCAGCAACAAGTGGCGCTGGGGGGGCGCACTGCTGGTCCTTCCTCTGCCAAACAAGCATTCAAACTGCTTTCTCAGGTTATAAAAGGAAAAGGTGGGGCGCACTGCTGATCAGGCATGATGAAGGTGCGGCCTACGTAGCGGTTCTTGACGAGGCCCTCGCGGTAGGGCAGACCCAGCTCAGCGCTGATCTGGATCGCTGCCGGCCGCGACCCATCCGGCACCGGCACCACGCAGTCTATGTTCCACCCTATCTCCCTGCAGCCAGGAAATAACACTCAGGGTGCAATGAGTGGATTAGGTGACCCCCTACCCCTCCGCGCAGACACAAATTCAGTGCCATCCCGTGTTGCTAAGGCCAAGGTGTACACAAAGGGGCACATGCACAATTTCCTTGCAGCATCTGGGTCGGTCAGCTGAAGCTGCATACGCTTTGCGAGCCAGACAAACCCAGAAACAAGGTTGCTTGGGCCAAGTCAACAGCTCCCATTGCCGCGCATGACAAGCTCTAAAAGTACATGATAACTCACTTCGTCGGCTTGGCAGGAACTGAGCAAGCTTCACTGTGCCCTTCACCGCATGCAGGACAAAAGCGCACCTGATGCGCTCTGCCAAGCGCGTGCCCAGGCCTAACTGGAAGCTGTAGACTGGGACGTCGTTGAGCACCGAGTCGGGGCGCGCCAGGTAGATGTACTCGAAGATGCACGGGCACGTCTGCCCCTGCGCGCACTGCTGCGACTCCAGCTCGCCCGACTCTGCAGCACACATATACACCAAAGCACCCTGTCAGCCGTGATGCAATCCCCACTGTGAGCTTCATGGGTCAATACAAAGGCTTGAAGGGAAGACATGAGAGCAGCCTCACAGGCCTCACAAGGCCAAGTCACTGCTCATGCAGAGGCCCGGTATCTGCAGGCTCTGTGCAGAGTGCAGCGCAACATGCACTCATGAAGAATAACTTGCGGAGGGTTGCACATCAGCTGGGCCCCAAAGGCGTGTTTCACTTTTCAGCCTGCGAGACAGCAGGAATATGTAGACATCATGGCAGACTGCCAAGCATTCGCAGCTCCGGTGAGCAGAGTGAGGCCTACTACAAGCAGCAGGCACGCCTGGGCGGCATTCAGACAACCAGCAACGCCGCGCACCGGAAATGACGATCATCTCTCCGGGGGCCACGTCGCGGACGCGGGTGAAGCCGATGGGCCCAAAGGCGCAGTCCTCGCTGGCCACGCACCACTCCGTGCGCCCATTCCTCTCCCGGCTGCCCAGAACCAGTGGCCTGCATCGCAGATGACAACAGTACCTCAGCATTATGCCAGTGCCAGTCACCGACAGTTGCCCACCCCTGAGTGCAAGGCAAGCATGGGACTTGATGTACAGCTGGAATGGTTCATCGAATATCACTGTTGCAAACTTGGATGCATCCTGCATGTTGCTTGTGTGAGCCCTTGTGCCCTCTTTCAGCACGCACCCTGCAGGACCCTTCCCAACCGCACCATGCAATTGCAGAGGCCCACACAGGCGAATGCCGGCAGGCGTTATGAAATGGTTGCCCCCCTCTCAAGCCTCAAGCATGCAGGTATCGATGTCCTCAATGGCGCAAACTCAGCAACGGAGCAGAAAAGGAATGAAGACAGTCTGGAGTGAGGTGAAGTTGCTGCCAAGCTGCCCCACCTGATGCCAAAGGGGTCGCGAAAGGCGATGAGGCCGACGCCGCGGATGAGGGAGATGCAGGAGTAGGCGCCGCGCAGGGACGCCATTGCAGCCGCGCCCGCGCGGAACACCAGCTGCTTCACGTCCCGCTGCGGGTCGCATGCGCCGTCCACCTGGCAGGCCTGATGCGCGCGATGCACCTCGTCCGCCAGCACATTCAGCAGCACCTGCCGCCGGCGTGATGCTAAATTTCAATTCAATTGACCATAGTAACTAGTTAATAAAGACCGGAGTAATATAGACTTGTATTTATCATCCCCCGGCAAAGGGAGATGTGCCAGCACGGTCAGCAGCAACGTGAAGGCTGTTTTCGGGCAGAAAAGAAGAATAGCAATGGAGGTGTGCTGGCGCCAGAGACTGTAGCGCGCCAGCATGGAGTCATGCATGCAACGAGTGTCCCTGTTAAGGATACTACTTGCTGGCCGCATTGTACATCCATTCAGCGGTTCATGTGCTCTCCATTCTTGCCACAAAACCATCCCGCGCACAACGAGAGGGAGAGAGCAAGGTGGCCAATCTGCAATGATGATCCGACGCAGGCAAGGAAGTTGGTTAGCGTATGGGGGAAGGAGAAGGGCGGTCTGTGGCAGACCAAGGGTGGAGCCCCGCACCTCGGAGTCTGAGTCGGTGCGCAGGTGGCGGTTGAAGAAGGACTGCGATCCCTCCAGGCCGCGGCGCAGCTCCTCGGTGTTGGTCAGGTTGCCGTTGTGGATCAGGTACATGCCCAGGGGGGAGTTGACGAAGAAGGGCTGCGCCTCCTGCGCCGATGAGGAGCCCGCCGTCGGGTAGCGCACATGGCCGATGCCGGCGTTGCCTGAACAGGGGCACGCACTCAGTCCTTTTTGTTCTGTTATGAATCGTGACATAACAGGTGACCTCTGGGTTACCACAAGAGACATGGTCACTTCTCTATAACTGCTTCACAGCCTTTGTGCTAGTGGACTGGGTTGTACAAAAGTTCAATTTCTTGTGAGTGTTGATACTTCATGTGCTCATCTAGTGGCTCTGACTATCGTCTGCCGTGCCCTACGTTGCACAAATGCATGCATCTCACATCGTTGTATACGGCTGCTATGTTACTTGATGGCTTTAATTCTGGCTCAGACTGGTCTTTGCCCCGCCGAGGTGTTGCATATGTGAGTACCTCTCACAGCGACTGGCACCACAAGTCGGCCAATCGGGCATGCAGACGCATCTGCCTGGTTCAGCTGACTGTTACAGTGAGATGTGGAAAATCTGCGATGACCCCTCCCCCAATAGTGGATTGCGCGGTGAACTTGCCTCACCACATGTCCCAAACTCCTGTACGTGACAAAATGATCTGCATATGCATCTGCGCACCTCTGAGCTGCTTCATAGTCCGGGCGTCGAAGACATCGTTGACAAGGCCATTGTCCTTGTGCTCGCAGAAGCGTGTGCCGTCAAAGGTGACCATGCCAGCGCTGTCCTGGCCCCTGTGCTGCAGCATCAGCAGCCCCTCGAACAGCTCCGCGTTTGCCGACCCCTGCAAGGCAGCACCAGGTGGGTACTCAGCTCCAGCCATCCCCCTGGCACTTTCTCCCACGCGTGAATCTTTGCCTCTGTGAACTTGCACAGGAGCTTTAGATGGGATGTCCTGTAGATAGAAAGAACAAGTGGCTAGGCATGGTTGTTCTGCTGCAGATGGAGCAGATGCATGCATTGCTGCTGCTTTGGTGAACACTACAAGCAAGGGGCCACACCTCATGCTTGAATATCCCAATGATGCCACACATCTGTGTAGGAGTCCTGATATCCATCCTGCACATGGCAATCCCACCGTCAAGGACGTGGCATGGCCATGGGACGTTGTACTTGATGCTCTGATAGCTCTTGGCTGCAGCTTGCTCTGTGCTCAGATTTGGGGTGTGGTGGCAAGCACGTCTTCTAATCGAAGCAGATCCACATCATAACCATTTCACGATTGTTTCTCGTAGCAGAAGCCTCTCAACAATACACTGTATTTCAAGCAGACCAGAGACGGCTGGATGTTGACATTGGATATTTCCTGACGCAAAACGAATAGAGCGATGCCGAATATTACGAATAGAGCACCATCATTCAAGAATACTGCCACCAACCTGTTTCTCAGGCGTGCTCTGTGCTTCACTTTCCCCGCTTGAAGACGCTCCGACAGCTGGCCTTTCTGTGTTCTCAAGGTCGCGTACGACACTCTTCGCAGATCTCTGCGGAGTATAGATGTGCTGCAGCAGGATGGGATTACTGGCGAATTTTTCGGGGCTGCATCGCGAACAGATGCGCCTGCAAAAGTCTGCTGGTATGATGTTGAGGCTAACATCCTGTGAGATCCGTTCTCCACCTATCAAACAAGCTGCATCATGTTTCTGCTTATCTTCAAACAAGCTGTGCGTCGCAAGTCGAGCCCCTCAAATGTAAGCAAGAGGCGTTGTGGGGAGCCTCAAGAGCTCAAGACAGCTGGATCACGTGATTGCTGACGCATTTGCATGCTTGAGAGTCTGCAAGTCATTAATGCATCCTCCGGAGTCTGCATCCAGTCAGGTAAAGCTGTCACATTACAGATTTGCGTTAATGCATCTGAGCCCTCCCAGGCCCGGGCCGCGGCAGCAGCTGGAGGGCCTGCACAAGTCAAGATGGCCTATACAGGCCGGCCCCCCGCCGGCCGCCAAGGGCGGCCCAGGCCCCCGGGGGGCGGCAGATGCCTGCACGTGCACTATCAATGAAGGGGGTTCTGTACTGCCATGCATGCTTTGCGGTTGCTGCAGGAGACGCTTGAAAGCTGCAAAAAAGTGAAAAGGCCTTCAGCAAAGGTGTGTTGCGGCACATTAAAAATATTTGATTGACAGACAATTCAATTGATGCATGGTCTTGATTGATCTGATTCGTGCCAGCATGCCTTTCACGTGCACCTGTCGATGGATTCATCTGAAAATTTCAAATGGCACAGGGTCCACTGCAACTCGAAGTGCCACATATGCTTTCCAAAATAGGATACGTATATCTTACAAAAGCTGGGCTCATTGAAAGTGCCGCACATCCTTGGGAAATCGCTTGCACTGCCTACTACAGTTACAAAAGTGCTAATGTACAGGTGAGTTTAGATTTTTATGTCTATATAAGAGACATTCGGTGGTGGTACACAGTCTAGGCTTGCCACGTGACAAACCTACACAACAATCTATAGTGTACAACGTCAATGAGGATTGGCAGTCCCCCAAATCGCCCAGCGAATGATCAGCCCAAAGCATAGGTCTCCCAGGTGTCTTGAGATAGTGTCCTCAGGCTTGCATCAACGTGTTGTAGCATTCCTTACGACCCACTAAAATGATACAAGCACCAGAAGCACCGATCCAGAGAATTGGTCTTTCGCAACAGCGCCAACCCATCCTGATTGTGGGACAGCACCCACTGCCAACAGACGAATCACTCCCAACAAGTCATCAACATTCCCGCCCAGCCTCTCATGATCACCTCCATCCAGCCCAGCTGTCGCCTTGACCAAGCCCTCGGGCTGCAGCTGATGAGGGACAACGGTTTTTCACAAGGAGTTCTGCTGCCCGCCAGCCAGCAACACAGCACCCAGAAATGTGCCTCTGAAGACTCCAGCCCCACTCTTTTTACGAGCAGCAGTGCATCAGCTTTCCAGTATGATGGAGTGAAATCCAACAAGAGAGCACATGGAAAGAGCCTCCAAGCGGCTGCGATCACCCTTCCAGCATTGTGGAATGAGCCCCAGCAATGCAGCACATGTCAACAGCCATGAAGCGGCTGCAAACACCCTTCCAGCGTTGTGGATCCAGACCCAGCGATGCAGCAGAAGCTGCATGCAAGCTGCCACATCAGTCTTCCCAGCGTATGGAGTGAGACCCATTGAAGCAGCAGATAGCAGCTGCCTCCAAGCGCCATCATCAGTCTTCCAGCGTGATGGGATAGGACTTGAGGGAGGTCTGCGCCTGCGCGTGCAGCCGCCGCGCCCGCCAGATCAGCACGCCCCCGGCCCCGGCAGCCGCCAGCGTCAGCCGCGCAAACACCGATGCGTCCACCGCCGCCACCACCAGCACCGCCACGCCGCCTGCCATGCCTAGCGTCATCCGCTCCCCTGCGCCATTGTTAAAACTTGAATCTTAAGCCAAACGCATTTGTGTGAGAGATATTCTCTTCATGCGAGCTATGCCCAGCGTCATGCGCTCGCTTGCGCCAAAATTGAAAATTGAGTTTATATTTCATGCCGAGCCAGATGTGTCAAACTACTCTCTGCGAGACATGCCTTGCCCCAGGTGCACCCTTGCATGCAATAAAAATGTAGGCCCCCCATGAAAATCATCTGACCAGTATTTCGAAGACCATGCTCCAGCATTCTTTCCCTTTTTGTATAGCAATGCACGATCACTTTTCGCCCGGCCCACCAAGGTGCAGACAAAACAGCCATGGCATATGCATGCCTGCTGCACCAGTGCACCTCTGCATCAGACATGCATAGGGCACAGACATCTTGCTTGCACTTGTGCATCTTCTCGTGAGTAGCTGAGGACCAATGACAAGGACCAGACGAGCGCTTATCGTCCCCTCTGAAAGTCGCTGATAACCCCAACCAGAGCCAAGAGGGTGAGATAGCTTCCTACCTCCGCGGACCACCTCGGCCACGAACAGCAGCGTCTCTTCGACGAGGGCGTCCAGCGCATGACGGCAGGCGCGGTAGAAGTAGGGGAGGCAGAAGAGGGCGATCCAGGCGTACATGGCCAGCACGGACTGCGATACAATGCCCAGCTCGCCAATGCACATGACCAACCACAGCACCAGCGCCAGCCACACCGTGCTGCCCACGCTGTCGTGGCCTGCCCCCGCCAAAACCCACACTCTCATCAGCCCCTTGCCAACAAAATTCAGGACAGTGAAGCTAATGCCTCAGTGCCCTGCATTAGAACTGCTTGGACACTCACCAGTCAGGCCCTGAGATTGCTGGCTGATCATCAGCCAATCAAAACATTTCATCCCTGTGAAAAGCCACCAAACTCGTGGCAAATTAAGATGTGAACACTTTCACACTGGCCCAACGCATGGTAACCAGTCTGTCAGATTCCAGTAGGACACCACGGATGACTCATTACATGGGGATGGGAAATAAACAAGGAGACACAGCCTCGCTTGTGCAGGCGCACCTGAGAGGCGCCGCGCAACAAGTCCGGCGACGGCTGCGATGACGGGCGCGACGGCGTCGGCGGCGGCGCGAACGCGGCCGGCCACGTGGCGCTGCAGGGCGGCCTCGCGCGCTGCGGCGGCCGACGGCGATCCCTCCTCCTCCTCATCCAGCATCTCCCGCACCTGTGTCACATCAAAATTTCATCATATACCATTCTGACAACCATTTTACGGACTGCGACACTTAGTAGACATTCTCAAACCGGCTCCATAAGGGGCCTTGTAGCTGGCTTGGCTGCCTATCTCGCCCCTGCAGGTGCTGACAGAATAGCTAGGGGAATCTGCACAATCTCTTCAACCTCTCATGCGAGCCCGCATCTTTATCTTCTCCCTCAGCATCCTTCGACACCCACTAATACATATAATCTGACAGTCCGACTCTCTGAATATTGAAAATGTGGCGCACCGTCGGCCGCCGCTGAGACCATGCGCGGGCCAGCGCCGAGTACAGCAGCGCGAACAGTGCTGCCCCAGCCAAGGCCGAGCTCGGCTGCAGGAGATCCACACCTGCGCATGACAGTTGGCTCAGTACAGAACAGCGCCAAGTGCTATGGTCAGGACCAGCTAAGAATCCAGTTGAACCTATCCGTATATACTCTCTTGTTGACGGCATGATGGACTGCTCGGTTGCAGGTATTTGCCAAGAGTCACATCAAGCTGGGAATACCTCTCAGGACTGAGGGGGACATCATGCAGTCAACGGCTTCGTCAGCCTGGATAGCTGCCATACGATGAAAGCACACACATTCTGTGGTGAGAATGAGAAAAAGTGGAGATGAATGCATGCGCAGGGAATGCACCGCAGACGAGGTGGCGCAGGCAGATGAGCACGTACAGGCCGCCACCAAACACCTTGGCGGTCGCGTAGGGGTCGCTCCACAGCAGCAGCGCCTCCACACGCTCCACTGGAATCTGCACCACCCAAGCCCTCCAGTCACTAAACCCTTGAGCTAAAGTAATTCATTAGTACCCTGGCAAACATCTGTGAAAAGAAACATGTCTCCAAGCAAACCAGCACCAAATGCATCCTGGCAAACAATTATTGCTGTTTGACTTCAAGACATGCTTGAACTCTTGAAATCTGACTGTGGCATCCCGCCCTTGCACTGACTGTGCGGAGTTCATGTTAATCCAAGGTTGCATTATTTTCCAGGCACTGCGCTCCTTTCAGCGTACCTGTCTCTGCAGTGCGAGCGCGGCTTCAGCGTCGGAGGACGCAGGGCCGGCTTCCTTGGCGCCGCCCCAGCCAAAGACCCCCAGGCTGCTGAGTCTGCGGGAGAAAGTGCCGCTGAGGCGGCCCGGGGGCGATACGGCAGCAGGCGGATCCCCCCTGCCGCCACCGCTGGCCACTGCTGGGGGGCCTGCCCCCTCCCCGCCCACCGCCTGCAGCTGCTTGGTGATTGCCCGGTAGCTCTCCGACTCACCCTCGTCCGGCGCCAACGCAGCAACAGTCTCCCATGCCGCATCTGAGGCAGTCCACTACAGTCAGTGTTTTCTCATTGCTGGTTCAGGACAAGAGTATTGACAGTTAAAAGGCACAGATAGAGGCATAGTGAGCCGGTGCTAATGCTGGCATCAATGTCTCTGACAGATCATTTGACAACCCCTGCAGACCCTGCAAACAGTCTGACAGCAGAGTAGTGTTGAAATACTCGACAAAGACAAAGACAACGAAGCCAGCAGGAGATCGGAGGAGATGCCGGCAGAGTCCAATGCAATGACCCACGTACGCGTCCCCATGCTTATACTCAAATGGGAACTAACACGAAAAGCGAACGCCAAAACCCATCAGGGCACACGAAAACAAAGGCGGAAAACGCACCGACATCGCTCTGCCTGGCGACAGAGATGTCGGACTCGCGCCGCAACAGCTCCTTGGACACCCTCACCAGGCTCTCCAGCGAGCTCAGGCTGCTGCCGCCCAGTGGGCGCTCGTCCTCATCCCCGGGGCCCTGCTCGGCCAGACTGCGCCCATCGCTGCCGCCAGGAATGTCAACCCCGCCATGCTGGGCACTTGCACTGCCTGCAAATGGCAACACGCTTTTGAATGTGAGTTGAAGGATGACTCATCAGTAGAGCTGCATCCATGCAGCAACAGACCCTCGGTGCGCTCTGTGAGGCAAGCTTTGGGGACGCAGGTGCAAGGGTGGCTGGTAAAGGGAGCAGGGTGGTTGCTCTCCAGGACTTCATGCATGGCCGGCAAGTTGACTGCATGCCCTGGACAAGTGACAGTGCAGACCATGGAAATGGGCGCTGAGAGGAGTGCATTGCACCTGCTTCTGGGGACGACCAGAACATGCCGAGCCTGCTGGGCAGGCCAGAAAAGTAGCCTTCGGACGGGTTGGGCGGCGAAGCTCCAGGTGTCGACACGGGAGACACGCTCGCGGCATCATCCGAGGCCTGACTCAATGCTCGCTCTGTCTTCCTGACCTTCTCCATTGTCAGCATGTAATGATCCAGGCTCTTGCCTGCATGGGGCAACCAGTCAGATGTGACAATCTTCACGACATGTGCGGAGTCACATGCAGAGGGCTTGGCCAGTCAGCGTTTACATAACAAGCAATAAAAAGGACATTAGCAGGTCTCGATGCTACTCAGGCTCCTTCTGTGAACGTATGCAACTCAGGACAAGCGCACCCTTGAAGCTGGTGAGGTGTTTATGGAAAGCAGGGGCAGCGCTGCTTTCAAACCCGCATTTGCAACGGTACACTGCACACAGGAACAAAAAGCTTAATCACACCGAGATCGCGATCGATTTTGACGATAACGTCCTCCTCAGTTTAGATCCCCCGTGCCCCTCATACTTACGAGAACGCCCCCAGTCTGACGCAATCTATCCTAGAACCATTGCGTAAATTCCAGGAGGTACACTGCACTTTGTGCGGCACCCACCCCTAAAAGAGTGAGAAAGAGGGTTCCACCTGGGGCATCAAAGTCCCAAATTTGCAAGTTCTCATCAAATAGACAAATTCTGTATGAGGCTTATAATAAACTTTCATTTCATTGAGATAGCCATCACGATAATTCCTGGTGTAATCTTACCTGTCATCTGCCAAAAAGGAAGCCAATTCTTTAGGCCACACCAGCAGCGCTGCCTCAACGCAGCGTGAGTGTGCCGGACATCCAAGATAAATACCTGCAATCGCTTTTCCTTTCCACTACTCTGCAAGCGCGAGAAGTGGGAAGGCTTCGGAGTAGAAGATTTGCGTGCGTCAGCTGGCCAAGATAGGCTCAGGCTACAAGAGCGAGGAGAGATTCCAGCATCAAGCAAAAGCATCACTGACAACTCAATATGCAGTGATTTGATTGTTGCTAGTACAACATTCTCACTATAGCTTGCGAGAGAACAAATCCTGCTTGGTTTAGTTGCAGTTGACATCCTAGTACTGGGCACCTGGGCAACCTGGCTTGAAAGAGATAATATACTGTGAGCGGGCGCATTTGGAATGCATTGATATGGGTAAAGTTTTCATATTGTCCGTCCTTGCTGGAGGGTGAGCTGTAAAGTCACTTGCACTTCTTTCCCTCTCTTTTTGGATGTAACCATCGCCTGGGCGCAGGCGCCATATTCCTTGTCCTATATCTGATTCATTTGAAAAATTGCTTACAGAAATAAGATCAATGACCTTCATTTGGAGCAACGTTCATTGCCAATGTCTGCAGGGTTGCTTTTGCATATACAAAGTTCCGAGAGCATGGCCAGGGGCAAGCAAAGGCCGGACAGCGGACAGCAAAGCTGCCAGAGAAGCAGAAGCACCTGTCAAAACAGTTGAAAAGGCTGTCCGGGAAGGATCACCAAACGCTAGCTGAAGACTTGCAGGTGGGGCTTGAGCTGCTGAGCACCTTGTGTTTGTGGCTTTAGTTTCCTACACCAAGCAGAACATGGGACCATGCAATTCTCACGCGGACTGCTAGGGGATTTGGAGAGCACCCTGTTGTCTCTAATTTTACCGCACACCAACTCTCAATTAAGTCAAGAGCTCTCTGGCTGTGGACACCGGACCTCCCCTCCCTTGCAAACTTCATGCATGCAATGGTGAACAGGATGTGGATTTTGACCAAGTGGAGCGCATTTTCCACGCCAGCAAAGCCGCCTCGAAGGTGTCACACAGCACCGTGATAGAGCCACTCAGGGAAGGGGATGTGAAGAGGGTGGATGGAGTGCTGGACGGGGAGGAGATGCGCTGGATACAGCTGGGCTTCAAGCTCATTGCAGAGGCACGGCCCCTTTTTTTAATTTATCTTCGTTAAGCTCTTACTGTGTTATCAAAACCAGGCAATCGGTGAAATTTTAAACATGAAATTTGTGCAGGCAATCCACTTCTTGAAGCTAGGCAATTTCAGGACCTGGTCTTTTCGCAGTGGCCTAAATTGCAGGCCTTGACTTATGTCTGCCTTCAAGAAGTGCATGAATACAGTATATGCCGATACTTTGATGAACCCTCATGAGGATGCCTGTGGGCGCAATTTGTTCCCTATCTCTTGTCTTTGTTCAGGAGCCAGGTTTTTGTTTGGTATGTGACCCCACTACCGGCGTCTTGTTTGTCGGACGTTTGGCACGCCAAATAGACATAGGGCACTGCAGCAGGATGGGAACAGCACGTGAAAGGATGTGTCAGGCAGCAACCTGGTCCCACACCCTGGATACAGGATTAGTCACTGGATGGGCGTAGTCTCTCTTGTAGATGGATGTGACGAGAGCACGGCGTTCCCTCACACCCTAATTACAGAATAGTGTAGCCGGCTGGCGGGGGGCGGTAGAAATACTGAGCACCGTGCCCACGGTTGATTGGGT
>JADEYI010000065.1_pt1 | contig 199712 bp, 295 predicted proteins | sample 8542331 | NCBI WGS metagenome assembly JADEYI01 (sample SAMN16510988, study PRJNA670497) | mine drainage metagenome | isolation source: biofilm near Copperflume 1 | place: Germany: Marsberg coppermine Kilianstollen | collected 2018-02
CCCCCCCCCCCGCTGCCCGCGCCACAGCTGTTTTGTACCCCTCCTAATCAGTGGCCAGGAAATGTGGACCCAAGGCTTCAGGGATTTAGCCTTGTTGGAAAGTTCTAGGCAGCTTCCAGGCGTTGAAGAGATACAGGATGCTCAGTTGTTGCTGTGGCTCCAGGAAACAACTTCCGATTCATGCTGTCATTATTATGCCTTCCATCATGTTTCAGACCTGACCAGCTCTGCGCTTGTACTTTGCATGCCTAGCACCACATACCATTGCGGCCTCCGCACTCTTTGATCACATCGAGTCTTGGCTGAAATTTGTTTCTGACTCCAAGAATTTCTCTGTACCTCCTTCAAGCTCTCCATGTAGGCGGATCCTTGGCTTTTAGAAGTGTGGGATACAAGGTCAGTAAGGGCATGGGGAAAAAATAAAAACTTCTCCTCTGTCATCTGCAACTGACCTTGTATATGGTCATGGAAAAAAGAAAATGTTCTCCTCTGTCATCTGCACAGGCGTGGAACCAGGTGAAGACGCAGGTGCGTGTGTCGTCGCTGCACTGGAGCATTCTCAACGCGGTGCGCAACGCCGGATTCCGAGTCTATCCCGAGTACAACGACGGAGTCTTCTCCATCGACATGGCCGTTTTCCTACCCCACCCTGACGGCGATCCCATAAAGGTATGAATTTCTGACATTGCTAGAAGGGTTTTTTGGGTGTAAATGAAGTGGATGCCGGCGAGGCCATCACGGTGGGGTATTCTGGAGGTTCTATTGGGGTTATGGCGGGCGGTGATGAAGCTACAGTTGTTGGCTGCAGTAGATTGCGCAAGTCTGCGCTGATCGCAAGATTGCTTGTGAGCAGGTGGCAATTGAGGCAGATGGCGTAGAGCACTACACCTGCAACAGACCTGTCGTGGACGGCGTGCAGCAGCACAGGTACCACTGCTTCCATGTCGGACAAAACAAGCTTCGTAAGCTAATGCATGTCATCCTCAGAAGAGGGGCAATGGCCATTCGAGCGCATGGCCTGGATCTCTCAGACTCTGCTGGTAGCAGCAGGCGTGCTCTAATGGCACCCGGAAACCCGGAAACATCCTTTGGCATCCAGATTTAATGCAGAGTGCCGAGTAAAATTTCACCCCGTTGACTCCCTGCCGTTGGAGTAATCATAGGGCGCGCTAAAGTTACAGCCTTTTGGAATTCATAATTTTGAACGCTCGTTCCAATTTCGAACGCAGACCGACGGGGCGAACGCTGCTGCGCAACAAGCTGCTGCGCGCGCGCGGTTGGCTGGTGGTGGACGTGCCCTACTTTGAGTGGAACGCGCTGCGCAGCTCCAAGGCGCGCACGGACTACCTCAAGGCCGCCATCGCGCTGGAGGTGCAGTCCAAGTGCAGCTTCATGCGCGGCCTCACCGCAGCCGCCGCCGCAGCCTGACCAGCAGCCGGCCGTTGCCGGTGCCTGATCTGGCGGCTGTCCCAAAGCCTAAAAAGGCGACAGCATGCCGCGGTCTGACCAGCCGCGGATCATTGCAAGCCATGCAGGCATTGAGCAAACCTTTGTGGAATTATTGAAACCCGTTCATGATCATGATGTTATCTAGCTCAAGCTATTGTGCTGGGCAGGACGAGTGTGCATCAATGCTTGTCGCTGCCATGCATGCGCAGTGAGAGCACGCTGGCATAGGCAGTTGGAAACATCAAGCATCTGTGACATTGCGGATTCTTGCAGAAATTCAACATCTTGAATTGCTACACGACTGTTACACGTAATGGTTGTACAAGGCTTGCAAGGGCACGGTACATTGATTCTTAATATTGCACAAGATCAAACACATTGGCAACAAATCTGACTCATCGCGCGCGACCACAAAGATGTACATGTCTAATCACAATGCTTACCAGGATACAACTACAAGAATAATAAGTGAAAGAGTATTGGTCTTTCACAGGGCTGCTCAGGTCTAGACCTTGGCGCCATCTGATGACAAGCTAAATTCTCATGCATTATCAAACCTGCTTTTGCCAGTATACATACAAGCAAACATGCAATGCTGAAGTGACTCAGCTCAGTGAGTCATATACAATTCAATACATGGCAATTACAACGCAGTCCCGCACAGCCCAGATTTAGATACACATGTTCTCATGGCAATTCTGGCCCCTCTAACCATAAAATTGGTACAAACTTTCTGCTGGGAGAAAACACCATGGGATCTTTGAGAATCTTCGTATTTCGACATGCATGCGTTCAAAGATCGATGGGCTGCAGGGGAGTGTCGCAGTCCAGCAGGGTCATGTGGAATAGGCGAGTGGCCGATTTGTCTGCCTCACGGCTTGGTGTGCCGGTGTGCAACACCCTCCTGTTGTTCCAGATCGCCAAATCTCCGCGCTTCCATGTCACCTTCAAGACCTGTGAAAGAAACATGATACATTGCTTAGCTCATCAAGGCGTAAAAAGAGCGCTAGCGTATCGTTGGCGACAGGGCAGGCCCGAAAGATATGACCTGAGCTGAGATACGCAAAATTTGACACTTCATGGAAAGAGCAGTACCTTGTCGGGTGAGATGACAGGCAAAATGTAGCTCTTCAATAGCTCTCCCGCCTCGGGCCTCTGCATGCCTGCACAGGTAAGCAAACGAAACATCAGCCGTCATCTGTTGACAATTCTGCAGATAGTCACAGTGGATGCAGACAAGACTGCCAATGTCACCCTCGTCCACAACCAGAACCCCATTCCCCTGCTTTCTGCCGACAAGCAGAAAGAAAATGCAAGACTGCTCTTGCTCTGCATGACAAAAGACAGACCACAGTGCGTGTCCCAGCATCTCTCCTTAGGCAGAGCACAACAGTATCTCGCGCACCCTCAAAGGTGTAGAAGTGCAGGGGGTGGCTGTTGAGCGCTCGTGCCCCGGTCAGGGGATCCTCGTTGAACAGCGGCATGGCCGTCCCGGACGTGCCACGCGCGTCAGCCGCCGCGACCGCTCCCTCGCACGCATCGTGCGGCATGCGCAGGACGCCGTGCTCGCACGTGTCATTCACCCCGCTGCCGGCGAACGCATCGCGCCTGCGCATCAATTAGAACCCTTGGTCCCTGAAGACAATCTGGGAAGGTCTCTGTCGCGGGAAGAGAAGAAGATAAGGGGGGCTTGCGGTCTAAACTATGATTTTGCCTGTCGGGCCTCTGGCCAGGCCCCTGCATGTATGCATGATGGGGTGCTTTGAGGTTCTCAATACTGCTTTCCATCTTTCCTGCAACCGTTGGCCAGTCAAGCTCGTGAACAGATTCGTGGATGGCCAAGTTCGCAGATATGAAACTCAAAAATGATGCCACGACAGAGCCTAGAGTCACATGTGTGCTAATGGGGCTTCAACGGCTTGCAGGGAGGGAATCAGAGTGGACCCTCAATATCCATGGGTTGTGAATGCGATCACAGAAGGGTCTTGGTTTAAAGGAATCTTAGTCAGCCATTAGTGACAAAGCTGACCTGTACACTGCCCTGAGCTTGGCGGCAGCTGTCTGCTCTTCTGGCGTGAGGCGGTCCCATGCGGCCGTCGCGCTGGTGAAGGAAGTTTGGTTCTTATCATTGCTCTCCACATGGTACAGCGCTGACAGGCTGTTGCTGACGGGCCTGTCACCCCAATCCTGAAGCAGCACAGACATTGATGTCAATGGATACCTTATGTACAGGAACTTCTGCTTCCAAATGCTTGAAACACACACCACAGCTTTGGTACCGCTTTGCGTTCCATCACCACGCGGCTACTTGTCTTGGAGCTGTCTTATCTTCTCTGTGTTTTTTTCTTATTTTTGTACGGTAATTACATGCTTTCCTGCCAGGGGCAAGGTGCGTCTGCAGACAAGCTGCAGGTAAAGGCTGCCACAAATTCTACCCCTTGTTGGACTCGCCAGATCAAGCAAGCCCCGATCAAACGTGGGCACGGTGTTTGTGCCTGCCTCCCGCCAGCCGGGGCACAGACATGTCATGGTGCATTTGACAAATCGTGACAAGGAGCCAGATGGACAAAGCATTGAGAGGAGTACCTGGCGCCAAGCAGCATGGTGGTCCTCCCACAGCACTTCTGGGGTTGACAGTCCCCAGTAATTGTTCAGCGCTATGCCGTGCGGCCAAACCTGACCCATACCAGAAGCACACTTGTGAAAATCTCTTCCAAGCACTGTGACCCTCTTTGCCCCTCTCTGATCCTCACAAACTTGCAACCTTCCATACAAGTGAACTCAAGTGACAGTACAGATAACTTCTCAAGTAACAGCTTTCGGAAATCTCCAGTGACAGCAAGTGTGCACTGGGACCCCCTCCTCTGCAGTATGAAGGGGGTCCCATCCACGAGAGAAGATGGGCGCACTGTGATCAACGGGCAGTCTGGGATCCTGAGCACAGGGGAGTCAGCGCTCTGCCCTTTCAGGCTGTCCTGGGCCCGCGCCACTGCGCGCTCATCATGGGGAAAGCTGCTGATGAAGGCAAACTCCTGAGCGGGCGTCAGGACCTGCATGCATACTAGTCAATGAGTGCACTTGCCTTCAGTCCCTAGCCTTGCCACTGCCTCTTGCATGCCTTCGAGCACAGTGCTGATAGACTAGCACATGTAGGTCGTTATTTTGAGTGTCCTTACCAAAGGTTACCTGATCTGGGAAGACGAGGAGCTCATATGTGGCCAGTGCAGCTGCCAGCAGAGTCCTCTGCTCTGGGGAGAAAGATGACGGGTCGCTTGTCACTCCAGTGATTTGGGCGCCCAATGTGGGGTGCAACTCTTCCAAACACCATCCGACTTGTTCAAATTTGCCCTGAAACAAGTTTGTGTGCTCAGAAGCTTCACATCTCCTGCTCTCAGAGCTGATTACAAATAGAGCTACCAAGAAACTTTCCCTCCTGAGATCAATGCGCTGTGATACCGTAATCGAGTCCTTTTTTTTCCCTGGCATTGATCAGAACACAAGAGCGTGAATGTGAGGCATCCTTTGTGACTAGTCACCTTTAGTGCACTGTTGGACTTCTGTTCAGTCCTGAAACTGACGACTGAAACCCGAGCCCTTCGCGTATTTGAGGGCATAAGTAGACGCCGAGGAGCCCTGAGGGTCTTTAGACCACCACCGATTGGGGACTTAGGTGCGTAAAGCCCGTTTCGGAGCTGTGTCGTGGTCGTGATGGTCTGCCTACACAGCTCTATACGATAGGGCATTGCTGCTGCACCAACACACGATGCGGCCTAGGTTGATGTCTGTTCCCATCAAGTTGTTGCACTGTAGCTTCTTGCGATCTGGGCGAACAGCTCTCTCCTCCCGCCATTTCAGCACGTGGGTCCATGTGCGTCAGGTGCACCTTCAAGACGCGCGCGCGATTGCTCGTGGCTTGCTTCGAGGGAGTAAAGGCAAAGTCTAACGCAGTAAATAACTTGAGACGAGTTGAGACCGACGACTTGACGCCGGCAATTGTTCTCTTGAATATTGTTAGCGCCAGTCCTGCCTTTCGGGAAAACGCTGTACCTGGCAGGTTGGTCCTCTCTCCTTGCTGCAAGGTGGTCCGTCTTGTTTGTTATATCATCCAATATTTCGCGTCGATCTGTGTATTGCAGTGAGAAACCAGCTCTTGTGTACGCTTGTATTTCCTCCACTCCTGCTGCGTCAACCTTGTCAGCAGTTGTTGGCAGTGACCTTGTACTTCGTAGCAACCAGCACTAACGGCAGCGGAGTACGTACAAAAAAATTCTTTGGTTGCATCTATTTTCTCGGGTTTTGAAGGACGAGGAGTTAGGTGGATCAGGTCACAACTGCTCGTTTTCCTGATGCCTGCCACTTTACCTGCAGGTGGCCCACATGAGGTTGTCTACAACGCACCGCAATTCCAGCACTGCAGTGACGTGCTCAACCACGAGGGCACCTACTTTTGTGCCAGCAGTGCTCCATTCAAGGTATCACACAGCTGTGCGAGGCTCAGTGCACAGAGGCCGTTCGCACGCAGCTACCATTACATGCTTCCAGGAGACCGCTCGTCGTGCAGCCTCTCTGCCAGAGATCAAGGTGTCTGTACTGCGCCTGCTTGTCTCCTCTGTGATCCCTGGCACCGCTAATAATATGCTTTCGGGCCAGGTATCACGGCTGGCTGCTTGGCACTCCGCCAGAAGCTTTCTACGAGTAGCTCTGAATGTGAGACAATGCCATTGCAGGAGCACGCAAAATCCCTGGGCATCGAGTTTAGGCCCCTTAATCCAGTGTTTGGCGCTGAAGTGATCGGCGTCGACCTGTCACAGCCGCTGCCCGACTCCACAAAGGCCCTACTGCAGGTACAAACACAATTTTCCCAAGGACCCCAGACAAATGCCTTTGAATATTTTATGCTTGCAAGAGTCACATCCTACCATCCACTGCAGATGTAAAGCGTGGCAACTTAGCATGGCAGCAGATGCGCCATGCTCTGCAGGATCAATCATATCTATTGGTGATATTGACAGGTTAATGCCCAAGGCAAGCAAGCCATGAACTCGCCGAATGTCTCCACCCATCTGACCTCAATGAAGACGGTGCCATAATCACTCACTCATTGATACATGCATGTGAGTGCTGCAGGATGCGCAGTGGCAGTATGGGGTCACACTGTACCGTGGCCAGACAATGGGGCCCGCTGAGGAGAGCAGCTTTCTGCAGTCCTTCCCCCACGACGAGAGCGCGATCGCCGAGGAGCGTTTCTGCAATGGCTTCTTCCCCGAACGCGTCCCCGGCCACCCCATGCTGGCGGTAGGGCCACCTCCTCTCACTTAGTTGCTGCCCGCTGTTTTAATTATTATCATTTCATGCCTTTCCTGCCGAGAGGCCCTGCAGACAAGCTGCACTTAAAGGCTGCCATAAAACTACCCCTTGATGGACTCGCCAGATCCAAGCAGGACCCAATCAATCATGGGCTGGTTCTCAATATTTATACCGCCTGCCAGCTCGCTGTTCAGTGCGCCCAATCTAGAGGAGCACCTGAGAAATTGGGGTCATCATTGTTATGGCCTGCCCAAGTTCGATTTGAGCTGCAAATACAGGGGCTGGGGAGCTCGATCCAACAGCAAAGTCACAGATAGATGAAGAGTAGAGAAAGCAAGTGCCTGCGTGCGGACCACTGTAGCTGACTATGCAGTGCGAGAGGAAGCTCAAACTTGTCTTGCTCATCCACAGAATGGCTCAGCGTGCCTTTCGCTTAATAAGGTGTCAGTTGCCAAATTAGTGGGCTGACACCCTGTCCCTGTTAGTAGTGTGCAGATGAATGCACTTCAGATTTTCGGTGCTGAAAGGGACATCTGGTGTGTGCTGCAGGTGCGTGGGAAGACATCCTTCGTCCCAGTCTGGCACATGGACAAGAACGAGGTGCGCAGGGGCCTTCAACTTTGCTGGGCATCCATGTCACGCAGATTGCCTTGACTTGTCACATTCCGTTAAGATACAAAATGATTGCATCCTGCCATGCATGCATGAAGTTCTGCACTCCAGAGCAATGGCCAATGGCCAAGTGTGGTGGATGCCACCCAGAAATGATACCAATTTCTCTGTTGCAGCTGGTGTGCCCTCCAGAGCTGTGCTCCATCTACATGCTCAAGGCCCCCACAGTGGGGGGTGAGACGCTGTATGCCAGCGCCGTGCACGCGTACGAGCTGCTGTCCCCAGAGAAGAAGGCCTTCTTCGAGACCCTGCAGTGCGAGTACAGGTGCACAGTTTCTTCATTTACCTTTGCTGTGTTGCAAGGGCACTTTTTGTTATTTTGACACTCACAGACGTTCATGCACTGCCAGCTGCATCCTCCAAGTCCTGGAAAGAAGCCCCTGCAGCTGAACTGCGCCTTCAAGTTTAAAGTGCTGGTCTGTCTACGCAGCCCATTATCCATGACATGCTACCGCCAAATGGTTCATACAGCAGTCATTATACATGGCATTGTGGGGTTTTACTTGGGTCCATGTTTTTCCACATAGTACACAGGAGACCATGCAATTTCTCTTGGGATTTTTAATTTATCAGCCAGCGACCATGCATGCAAAATTCTGCAGGGCTGACAGCGCGTTCCGGGGCCTGACCATTGATGACAACGGTGTCTGGCGCGTGGACGACGTGGAAGCTGCTGTAAAGCTGGCAGACGCAGAGCCCGTAGAGCTCAAGTATGGGCCCAGGTACATGGTGCACCCGCTGGTCATCCGCGATCCGTACACCGGCCTGAAGAGCATCTTCTACAACACTGCGCTCTTCACCAATTTTGTTGGTGAGCCTTGAACCGCCAAAAAAACCCTGGGTTCCTCCTGTGCAGGGAACTCCAAATCAAATGACTAACTCAAGTGATTCTGAGTCCCCTGTTTCTGTGTGATCTCAAGTTTATACACCACTCAACCTAGAAATCCGGCCGGGGAGCACGTGCGCTGCTTGGCTCGTGCAGGGTCAGACCCTGAAGGTCTCTTTCTGGCATTTTCATTCAAAAGCATGATTTGCACCTCTACAATGTTCCCACCTCGAAAGACTGCATGGTAGGAGGAACCTATGAGACAGCCTGGCGAGACCATAGGAGCAGTGAATTGCGAGGTGGTGTCACAGTGAGACTCAGGGTGTTTATTTCTGTGCACAGGCTACAGCAGGCAGCAGAGCCGTGAGATTCTGGAGGAGGCTCTGGTGGCAGCGACTGCCCCAGAGCTGGTCGTGGAAATGAAGTGGCAGCCGGGCGACTTTGTCATATGGTGCGCCCCATAGCCGCACCTTCAATTTGCTTTTAGTGTCATCAAGCAAGGCAAAGGCATGTCAGCAGAATTTCAATGCGAACATGCCTTTGCACTGCAGGATGATGTCAAAAGCAACCCTGTACCGAAGCCCTGCTGTATCCTCTCCCAAGACATGCTGCTACCTGCTGATGCATGCATTTCTCCCCTTTAATAAGTCACTTTGTTTGAATGGATGCATCGAAGCTTGATGCCAGACCGGCTGCACCCATCTGTAAGTAAGATCTACTTCGTCTGCAACGCAGGTCGAACCGCATAGTCTTTCACTCCAACACCCCGGATGTGATGTTTGATGCCTCAGAGCGCCTTTTCCATCTGGCCTTCCTGGACAGCAAGACGCCTGTGGTCGCCGCCCGAGAGAAGGTTCAGAGCACGGTCTAAATTGATACTGGCACTCCCTACAAACGCATGCAGGGGGTTCTGTGGCCCGAGGTTGAGATGAGGAAGCCCCTTTTAGCTGTACAATACATGTAGAATGCATGCAGTCGAGGTGAAAGATTTGTTGGAACTTTGTGTTATGTACACATTGAAACGCTGTTTGTGATGAGAATGGCTCAAGAGCTACAATTGCGACCTGATCTCAAGCCATACTGCAATTCTTTTCTTCAACTTGAAGTCTTTGCCCCTGCATTCATAAAGCATGCAAGGTTGCTCTTGACTGTAGTCCTACAACAGATCATCTGCTTTGAAGCTTTAAAGCTTTGATGCAATGTTGGCATACGAAAAGGATGCATGTGTATTGATGGTGTATATGTAGTATGTGGCGCGATGTGCCAGACTTCTGATGCTTGGGTGTCTGTGTGCTTTTAAAGACATTATGTACTTTTCAGGTTGTGTTCAGTAAAAGTGTGGCTGGTTATGTGATTGTTGTGTGTACAGTGGAGGATTGAATGTGTGGTTGAAGCAGAGTCAAAGAGGAGTGACATGGGTGTTGAGTTTGATAATCAAGGGGAGCATTTAGTACAAGAGTAACGTCCTTTACATGGTCTAGAACATGGTATATACCCATAGGCCGAGACCTCATCTGTAGTGTAACCTTGATAAACAAAAGGCAAAAGGAGGATGTGCCAACTGGTGTTCGCACTGAGCGGATGCAGCACAAACAACTAATGTTTGGGCCCTCGCTAGGTGGCGAGTCATGTTGATCTGAACAGGTATACATATACAAATGCAATCCCCCAAAGTTCTGTCCACATATTCACTTGGCAGCAGCAGCCGCAGCACTGTGCATATGGACTGCATAATATCCACTTTGCAGCTCGAGTTTTGTCCTGTCCATTCAGTTAAACCTGTTGTTCACCCACTGATGCGCTTGACACCACGATGATATATCTACTGGCTGCAGACCAATCTGGAGAAGTGAATGAGAATGCAGGCAAAAGTGCTCAAAAATTGGATCTCCCAAGACATTATGCATCGGCCAGCAACTAGCACAAGACGTGTGAGAAAATATGCACAATACAGAATCTATAAGGCTTAGATAGACGCACTGTGCCGCAGACTGCGTGTGCTGCCCTTAAGGCATCGCACATCGAGTGAAGAACACTTGCTGCCTAAACGTCCTATACTCACGCACAACGGTGCCAACTTGATCTCTATAAAGCCAGCACAGTGCTGCTTCTGCTTCAAAGAGCTCTCACAGGAGCCTGCTGCATGGAATCTTGAAGCTGCACGTCATCCTTGAACCCTGCACAACGATCTTCAATTGAGAGGATTCCCTGGGACACAACATCAACACAATCTCCGTTCACCCAAAACAAAACCCGCCCAGCAAAACAAGTAGAAGACATTTCATTAAAAGTAAAGCCAATCCTGTGTTGTTAAAAGTTTGTTGCACAGGCTCGACATCAGAATGACCCTATATTAATCTTGTGTTCAGGTGCAGAATGCCTCAAAACAAGGCCACATCCTTAATGAGTGTGCCAGTGCAGAGTGCATGAAAAACAGGCCAAACGATTGTTCCTCAGTGTTTCAAGAGCCAGGATGCTGACTCACCGTTGTTCAGGAAAGGCAGCCCCTCGCTGGAGGGCCCATTGTCCTGCGACCAGGGCGGCAGCTCCGCGGTAAGGGAGTTGGAGCTGTTGAGCATCTGCCAAAACTCCTGGCTTCCCTCGGGCACATCCCCCAGCAGGTAGTCCGTCGCCGGCAGGTCCAGCATCTGCGCTGCGCCGCCTCCGTCTGCCTGCGCGCTCGTCGCCGCAAACGGGGAGCTCTCTGGGATCACCGGCATGCCTGCAGCAGACCACAGCACAGGGGTATAAGAGCACTGCCAGGAATGATTGAAAGGAGCCGGTAGCATAAGGGGCAATACAGTAGGTGCCAATTTGCATGCCATTCCCTGTACACGGTCTCTGCCACGATCACAGCTCTTGCCTTGATGTAGTGCACGTCACAGATTCAATTCAGTGGGAAAGCTGTGAAAATGCTCTGTTGAAAGCCTGAAGGCAAAGACAAGGGCCCGTGCAGGTCGTACTGTTTTTCCCAGTAGTGCATGCCTGTGGACATGCATAGAAAAATAACAAATGCAACCACAGAAACAGTGAGAACACAGGGCCGGACCTGCACTATTTGAGCTGTGTGTAAAATTCCCGGCCGAGGCGCCGTCGCCGGCGGTGCCCAGGGAGTTGAGCAGGTCTGCGGTGGGCAGTGGCATGTTGGGCAGAATCTCCGGCATGCCAAAGTCGGTCGCGCTCGCGTTGGACGGCGCAAACGGGCCGGAGGCGCTCATGTCATTGGATGGGAAGGAGGGCGCCTGATACGCTGCGCAGACACAACCTCTCTATATTCAGCACTTGCCCTGATTGCCTCTTGCAGAGTAAGTCACACTGCATGGCAGCGCAAGGGTGTCTCCAGATCGCCATACAGCGAAAACACAGACACGCGAAGTATCCCGGCACACAGTGCACATTCAAAGCAGGTTCTGTCAATGTGCATTCAGAACCGGGACTTTTCAAGTCTACTACAGCTGAAAACTGAACAGGATTGGATGCATCCTCAGCAAGCAAGCATGCAAAATGAACTGCTCTCTGCCAGGGGTATACCTGAGGACTGGGGGATGTGCATGGGCTGCAGGATGTCATCGAGGGTGGGCAGCTCCTGGGGCAGGTGCTCGTTTATGGTCACCGCAGAGCGCACTGGCTGGTGAGAGGTCAGGTTCAGGTGGTCAAAATTCAGCCCCGACACGTCAGCATTGTTGACGTCATCGTCGCTCAGCCCCTCTATCTCCATCTCAACGCCTGCACCACCGATTCTTACAGGTCTTAGCATTCTGCTATGGTTGCTGCTCGCTCGAACACAGTCAATTGCGCAAGGAGATGTGCTGCCCTGACACATCAGAGCACACACAAAGTAAGAGCAGCTGACATTGCCAGATCATAAGTACAAGTAGGTGACAGCACGCATCAGGAAAAAATCAGGTACATTGCGGTCATCTCCTTCTGCAGACATAGTCGCCACGTACATCGAATTCTTCAGATACATGCAGTTGGCATGCTGTCGCCCATTGAGAACCCAAAGGGGAGTTAGGCTTTTGGCTCTTGCGGTCCGTGATCTGAACAGCAGGGAAGGCCGTCCTCTCGACAAATCCATGGTCAAACAAGGGGCGCGCACCGTTGGCGGGGAGCAGGGGGTTGGCGGAGCGTTGGAGATTGTGGTGGCCCTCTCGCTGCAGCAGGTGCAAGAAGGGAGAGCTGAAGTCCTCCTCCTGCGGCTGGTAGCTGATCAGCGCCTTGGTGTTGTCAGCCCTCTCCCCGGGCCGCACTGCCCGCCGCCTCTTGCGCCCTGCAGTGCAAAGCAACAGAGTTCATGGCATGGCTACGAATGACCAACATGACAGCCTTGATTGGCTTCTTCCCTTCTCCCTGTATTTACGGTGATCGTTGACAATTTTCAGGCAAGTTGGCAAGCGGTAAACGAATGGACCCTGCCATTCCTACCAGGTGCTACTAATGTTTCAGCAGGTCATACTGGCACCTAAGGGTCCGGTGTTGTTTGAGAGCGCATGAAAAATATCTGTTGTGGGCCGGTAAGACTGTCATCAGCGCAGTGCATTGCCAGCCTTCAGGCCAGGCTGCAGATGCGCACTGCCAAGCACAGCCTCAGCAGCCCACGCATGAGATACATCCAGACAGACGGCTTGGACCACTGCAGTATACATAGCCTCGATACTTCAAATAAAATCCCATTGTTTGATCATCCCAATATTAGGGCAGAGTAGACCGGGATGCGGTTCCTGATGCGCGCACCTTCCTCTGACATGCGGTTGTTGGACTGGTGGGCGTTGAGTAGCTGGTGCAGGAAGGCCGGGTTGCTGACTGCCTGCTGCAGGAAGCTCATGATCTTCTGCTGCCCCTGCTCCGTCTTCTCCACCTTTGCTTGCATCGTCCGGATCTCCGCATCTGATGCCTGCCCCAGCACAAACACACCGACTTCAGACAGACTATTTCTGCTGTCCTCCACCATAGCGATGTGCAGCCCTCATGCACTGTTGAAAAAATTTGTGGACCACAGCGGATGATCACAGCACCATGAATGGGCCATAGACAGGCGAGAACGACAGCTCTGGCAAGCAGATCTGGCTGCAGCTGCATGCAGGGGCACAAAACCTTCCCAATCTTGGTAAATTGAAGCTGCATGAGGTCATGCATGTCCACAGGTCATCGTGAGGGGCCAGGAGAAAAGATGAGATGGAGATGATATGATGAGGGTGTACCTGCTGCTGCTGCCTCAGGCGGACAAGCTCCAGCATGAGCACAGTCTTGTCGCGCTTGAGTGCCTCCACCTCATCCATGACCCCTCCAAAGGACCCCACCTGGCCACATGTATGCCTCCCCATCAGCACTAGGTTACAGTGGTTGGTTGATCAAAATGCAATTCCGCAAGGACAGAATTGTATATAAACGGCATATGCAATTGTCACATTTTGGCTGTTCTAAACAACCCATTGTAACATTAGCAAAGGGTGCACCCTAGCCAACAATACTTAGGGGGTCCACAGATGACAGAGAAATAATGAGTGTACCTCGATTGCAGCGTTTCCCGGCACGATGTTGTTGTCGTGGTTGGAGGCTGATGCCTTGTTTTTGCGTTTGATCAAGTGCAGCAGGTCGGCCCGCCCCCTGATGAAGTGCTCGTTGGAGAACTGCCATGCGCTTGGGTCTGACTTCCTGAAGTTCTGCAGGTCAGATTCCACACAGTTTTTGTCATAAACCACCAACAAGGGCAACTCAGGCAGGCAGGCTGGAATGAAAAGGCACAAAAGACAAGAAATGCTTCAAGGTCTGTAATGACGGTGCATTGGCTTAGAACAAACGTAGGAGAAGGACGCACATATGTGTTGAGCTGCCGCACGAAGGAGGAGAAATTCTGATGCTTGAACTTCTTTGGTAACACGTTGTTCTCGAATTCAGAGTGATTCCAAACCGTGAAGCTGCAGAAACAACAAGAGGTCAAGGCTGAGAATGGCTCCAGACAAGCCAAGGTAGTAAAGGACGTGGAGAGCTGATCGTCGACATCACCCTTACCTGTGACCGTCCTTGCTCCATGAAATGATTTCCTTCAGATCAGGATCTGATACCATCTCATACCTGCGATGGCAGCCCACTCAGTAAGTCTGCTCTTACTGGTTCATCACCTACATAAGTGTTTGATAAATATCCTAACAGCCCCATTGGGCTCTTGATGTCCTTTTTCGTGTTGTTAATTTTGAGGACTTGCTCAACCGGGTGCTTTTCGATACAAGCGGATAGCAGCTGAGGTATGGCGACAGCTCTACTAGGAAAACAAACGCACGTCTTCTTCAGAAACGGCGCAGGATCCGGTGTCCTTGCTTCTTCTATTGTAGTGGGTGCATGCGTACTGGAGCGAGTACTTCGTGTGTTCGTCATTTCTGTCTCACAACGCTTTCCCAGAGTTCAGAGACTAAATCTGCCCAGAGATTCGGAGGCTCATGCAATACACGGTTGTACTAGAAGCCATATGGTCGCATCAATGCCAGCACCGCTCTCAATGACGTCCCAGAGCAAAGTGTGAATTGCATGGAATGCTGCTCGAGATCCACCTACTTGTGGTTTCGTGTCCTTCCTTAGTAAAAGCCTATATAGGCGATCGCCATTGTATGAACGAGGAACCGTCAGGTATTCCACTGCTCGTCGTTCTTTAACAGCCCATCTTTCCACAGTACTTCTGATCCTACAAGTATCTTAAATCCACACAATAAGTACCAGTGCAGAGAAAGCAGATGGTCACCCGTAGTTTGCCGCCGTGAAGCACAACATGGGCCAGCTGCAGCCTCCGCTGAGTCAGGCTGATTGAATATCGCCTCAATGTACAAAAAAACTAGTGTACAATGATGTGACAATACCGTGCAGTCTCCATCAGCTCCCATCAACTAGATCGCTTGGAGATGTGGTGCTCATCATAGTCCACAAACACAAAATTCTGGGCAGTGTTGCGCAGCCTCCTTGCAGCTGCCAGGGCCACCGCCGACAGCGCTCCAAGCACCATCACTGGAGCAGAGAGGCCTGTGTAGGAAACAGCTGCGCAGGCAGCAAAGAAGAGCACCGCAGCTGCGACGAGGGCGAGCCTTTGAAACAGCTGCATCGCGGCATAGGCCTTGCGGCAGGCGCTGCAGTGCACTGTGTGGGTCAGGAACCTGCAGCACACAGCCCCAGCCTTCGTTAAACATCAAATGGTTCTGGTCTCCAGACTGCCGCAATGACCAGCGCACTGCGCACTGCATGGTGCACACAACAACACTGTGTGCAGTGCTTGAGTTGCTTCTCCATTAAGAAGCGATCATATCTACTGTCGAAACAAGTCCTTCACTCCCGCAGGAAGGAAATTGAACATGGACATGCCAAGGGGCGCAGATACTTTTGCTGCTTGTGTAGTGGCTCACCTGTCCAAGAGCTGCTCCCTTTGCATCTGTACTCCTGGCGCTCCCCCAGCAGCGTCAGTGCTCCCTTCAAAAGGGACTGCGCCTCCGCCGTGTTTCTTCAGCCACTGATGAAAGGCTGCAGGCTGCCGGTCAGCTGCCGCTGGGGTGAAGACCTTTTTATGCTGCGCCCTGTTCCTGTCCACGCCTGCCTGCAACAGTGCAGACGGTTAAAGCCTTTAGGAGCTGATTTGAGCAGAAGCCATGATTTGTTACATGTGTGTTGTTGTATTGGCATTGCAGAGGGGTATTGATGTGTTTGGACATCATCACCTGAATGGCAATGTCAGCGTCCAGGATATCATGGAACACCAAGTGGCTCTTCCAGGTAGGCGCCAGCTGGAGGAAGTTCTGCAGAAACAAGTACACCTCTCACTTGCAAAGCAACTGTTAATGAGCATGTGCTATCTGCAACATCTTGAAGGAACGGACCACAAAGCGGAGCAGGGTATAGATGGGTGGTGTATTCCTGCCTTCTCTTTTGGATCAATAAGAGCAGCATCCTTCGGCGGGCTCTGCCCAGGCGGTGCCTTCCTCAGCATGCCGTGGAAGTGGCGCGTCAAGTTGGGGGCGAGGGGCACAAAGTATCCCATAGAAGATCCTGCAAACCGATATGATGACATCAGATGACATAAAATGACATCATGCAATTTGATACACATTGCATGGAATATTGCAGACCCCAGTGGACATGAATATTGCAAGAACCATTGTGTTCTCAAACCACAGCAGGAACACGCACCATTTCTGTGGGACAGAAGTGCCGCGCAAGGAAAGATGGACCTGCAATGGATCTTCTGCGCATTTGCCTCTCCACTTTGCCACCAGGAGGTCAAACCCTGGGCATTGAAGTCTGTAATCTCCACAGTGTACGTTGTCTGCATCACACCACACACTTCATTTTGATTTTTGGTGGCTGGATGATGAATGTCCATGGCAATCTTGGCGGAGGCCAGACCTGAGCATTTGAGCGATTGGCAATGAAATAGCCATGGTGCAGCACATTGTCATGGGAGGGGTCATTGAAGGCATTCTCTCGTACTGTCTCCCACCTCACAGGGACATCCCTGCTCCCGTACACAGCCATAATCTCTTCAACCCTTGCTAGCGTCCTTCCCCATACAGATCTTGAGACATACGACTCAGTCATATATAGCATAATTTAACATGTTCTCTCAAACACAGCACACCTCATGTACCAGCCATCCACGAGATGCTCGTCAGGCCCTGTGAGGGGTGTGATACCAGGTCCACCGTTGTTCTGTCTCTGCCTCTCAGCCTCTCTGTGAGCTTCTGCGCCGCTGCTGGGCCACACCCATACCAGGCCCTCGTCCACACAAGTGGGATAGCTGACTGCGCATGCCCTGTAGAGACCCCTTTCTGTCAACAATAACACCTTTCTCCCCGATAATCTGGAGCAGCTTGCAGATGTTTATAAAGCAGGTATTGATGTCATGAGTCACCTGGCAGATTCTGTGATCCTGGTCTGCTGCCCGGCCAACTGTGGTATGTTGAGACACTTTCCCTCCCCATCAAATTGCCAACCTGACAAGGCATCACGGCTGCGTAAGTTTGTGCACCCGTCCTTGCTCTGAGACGTCAGGAAGCTCAAAGGGAACAGGCAGAAGGGATTTACCATGATAGTTGCAAAACAATGAGCCATCGGTGGGCTCAATTCTCCCTTCTGATAAAGGCGCGAGTCTGTGAGGACATCTGTCTTCAAACACCCTGCATCAGGCCATCGTGTGGGGTGCTTGTAAGTGATCCTGGATATGGTTGCAGGGTTGCTGGGTTGCTCTTTCCATTAAGAATTGCATGCTGACCTCCAAGCTTCCTCGCCGCCCGGTTTCCACAAGACAAGGCTTTTCCCCAGCAGTTGCACAGGGTGTGGGACCGCAGGGTCGAGCTCCTGATCAATCGCTACCGGATACCTGTCCCATTCAAGCACATTTAGAAATGCAGCATGTCCCTGCAGAGCCGTGGCAGGCCCAGCCTGTGTAAGGACGTACCAAGCTTTGTACCAATCAAAATTTGCACCGTCGATCCCGCCGTCCAATGAGACGTAATCTGTTTTCTCCTCCCATCCATCGACCTTTCTGCCGCTATCATCAGAATTAGGAGCAGCGATCTGTTGGCGGGGAACCGTCGCGTTTTTCGAAGCACATTGGTAGACACTCCTTTTCTGGTTTGTTGATCTGTGAATGTCTCGTACAAAAATGCCCTTTGTAACGTCCTGATCTTGCCGACAAACACTGACAAGGCTCCTGATCGTCCTGATCGGCATCAAGATTCTTACAGCGTTTGGAAACCTGTCAGTAGTTTAGGCAACTGTCAGGAGATGCATGCAGTGCTTGTCTTCACTTCAACAGGTTCATTTGTGCACTATTATTTAGAAGCTTTCGGGGTCCAAGAATGTCCCTGCATGTGAACAGTCACGTGGACTAGCGTTCGCCTCAGCTTCCTCTGGATCTCTGGCCACAGCCATCTACACAAGATGATGGGGGGAGATTAAAATCCAGTATAGCCACAATTGGACTGTTCTCACGAACAACTTGTGTTGATCCATTCACAAGAGCTGAAAAGCATTCTTCCAAGTGAATTTAAAATACTGCACTTGGCAGTTAATGTGCAAGACACTGTAGGTTTGCAGCATATTCCGCAGCTGGACACCTTCATACAGCGTGGCTAAATTTAGTTTGTCATTGTGATGTGTCAAACCTGAGGCGATTGAGCATCAGGAGATGCTGCTACACAGCCATATCTCGAGCGGATGCATGCTCCCTGTACCTATGGGACTTGCAACGCGGCGTTGCCAGTACGGCTTCTCATCCCGCCAATCAGAGTGCCTTCGACTTCGGGCCAAGCAGCTTGGGAGAATCCCTTCGTTGGGGGCCGCTCGTATCCCAAGCACTGGGCACCCTCACAGCAACAGCAGGCTGCAACGACGCTCTCGATGCAGACTGTCGCCCATCCTGGCCACGGCATCAGCAGCCGCTCTTGCACCCAGCCAGGATGAAGGTCCGAAGGGGCACTTATCCTTGTTCAGTGCACCACTCCAAGCGTGGGACAGTTGGTGGTCCCTGGGAAGAGAGCCGAAGAATGAGAAGGCACAGAGGGCCAGGAAACTTGGATGCATTGCATCAAAGCTCTGGAAGATCATGGAAGTGAATGGGCTGATGCTGGCAGCTGCACTGTTCTGCATGGTGAGTTTCCTTGTGCACTCTTTAAGGAGCTTTGTGTGAATGCATGTTCGAAGTTTACAGGTACATTGAAACATACCCCCGAGGCAAAATTTCCTGTTGTGCTCAGGCAGTTGCAGCCCTGTCAGAGCTGGCCATTCCCCACTTCACCACAGCCACAATATTCTCCGTCACAGAGTCAGGTTCCAGCGCAAAGTTCTACCAGAATGTGAGAATGTTGGCGGTAAGCTTTCATTCACCCGCCAGCGCGAGTCGGTCTGCAATGCTCACAAGCTTGGCCTGTGCAGCATAGTTTACAGGCAGCAGAATGTGGCACTGACTCTCGTGATGGTGGATCACAGGTGCTGTCGGTCATGTATGGGCTGTTTGCCGGATTCAGAGGCTTTCTGATCAGCCTTCTGAACACAGATCTCATCCAAAATCTCAGGTGAGGACACTTCCGCCAATAAACTTCCACGTGGATCGACTTTCCACATTTCAGGTCTTGGCGGCAGGTTGCACAGCATGCACCTGCTGAAGTGAGCACAGGCGCAAGCATGGCTACTGAATGGAAGGGCAGCAGAACAGCTCACATGACCGTGTGATGACCAGGTCGGAGCTCTTTGGCACGCTGATTCGGCAGCCGGTAGAATTCTTCGACTCTGCAGAGGTGGGAGTGCTGACGAGCCGCATCGGCGCAGATTGCCAAGCAGTCGTGCGGTGCCTGTCCACCAACCTCAATGTGGCCCTGCGCAACGGCCTCCAATGCATCGGTGAGGTTCTCATCTTATAATGTATTACTGTCACATGCAACTCTCTGCAGTTTCATCAGAAGTGTGAAGCCGGAGACCCTGGATTCATGCTGCAGGAAGCTTGCTGTTGAATATGCTGCGCACGAATCCATGGCTGCATGCTACACATGTCTTGTGCCACAGCTGAATGTTGCCTGCTGGGCAAAGATTACCTCATTCCCGTCACAGCATGCATTGGTCCAGCAGAATGTCCCTTCTTCCACATGCATGAGGCTCTGAATACTCAACACCTTCGCAGTCTTTAGTGAGTACAATACTTGGAATCTGAGGCCGTGCCTCGCATGCTCCCGCATGTTGTGTGACTGATGATACTTGGTCACAGGTGGCGCGGTGTACCTGTGGATGCTGAGTAAGGAGCTGGCGCTGACGTGCTGCTCGGTGACGGTGCTGCTGTGGGCCGTGGCGCTGCGCTATGGCGGCTTCACCCGCAAAGCCCAGCGCGCCTACCAGGACGGCCTCGCAGAGACCAACCAGGTGTGCCTGGCCCCTCAGCTGAAGGAGCGCATTACAGTTTTTGTATTGCAGCTGAATGGATGGAAGCAGTCACGGAACAGCCGTCGCGCAATGCATGTGGTGTCTCCTGCGAGGGCAGTGTCCCAACCCGGTCAAGAAATCCTCCCCAATAGGTGCATGTGCAGGAATGGTCCTCGATTGATGGTTCTCTCAACACAATCTTGAGCCCATTTGTTGGTCTGGAAGCTTCTTTGGAGGTGCATGAGGCACAACAAGCCTCGCTTCTCTTACTTGCCACACAAGAGGATGACAGCAATGTGTTCGGAAGTCAGCAGGAGGTTTGAATTCGTCTGTGCGCTCAGGTGGCGGAGGAGGTGCTCCTGCTGGCGCGGGCGGTGCGCACATTCGGCACGGAGGAAAAGGAGACCGGGCGCTACCGGCGCTGCCTGGCGATGCTGCGGCGCATATCCATCCGCCAGGCCACCGCCTACCTCTTCTACCTCGTCACCAACGCCTCCCTCTTCAACCTCACCAAGGCGCGATCTGCTTTTGACAGTCTCTTGCCGGCCCGATGCGAGGCTAGAGCCGATTTTGTGCTTGTACGCAAGATATCAAGCAAGATTGCGAGGTACGGCCATTCCCGCCGCTGCTCCTGGGTTTCGAGATCGTGTGTAGGTTCTCTTGAAGCAATTTCAGAGCATCTGCATAGGAGACTTGACCCTTGGATGGCAGATGGAATGCTCATGCCTTGGACAGGCCTCGCGAGCCGGCTATATCTTAGTCAGCAAGCACAGGCACCCTAGAATGGGTCTCCTCGCATGATGTCATGCCGGCACGTCGACACTGACTAGAATAAGCTGCTGGCTTGGTGGCCTGCAATGCCGTTTGGGACATTTCGTCGGGGCATTGAGACCGAGAGCAGAGTCCCCCTTGGGCGCTCATCCAGGATTTTGCAAAAATTTCTGGCGTGCCATCATCATTACAGGCTGTTTACATTAACCACTGACATCAGCTGCTGACGCATGCGCAGGTGCTGTCGCTGATGGTGGGTGGCAGCATGGCGCTGGCCGGCCGCATCAGCCCGGAGCAACTCACCACATTCGTGCTTTACGTGGAGTTTGTCACTGCGGCCAGCCTGAGCGTGTGCGACCAGTGGGGGGGCATAATGGAGTCCATCGGCGCCTCTGAGCGCGTCATGGATTACCTGGACCGGGGGGCCGCCCCCCAGCTGTCCTCCGGCCGCACCCTCCCCAGCTTCTCCGGGCGGGTCAGTCTGACTTGCTCGCACTCAGACCAAATGCTTTTGTCACAGTTCCTGCCACCGCTGCATGACTGCGCGTAACTTGAGTATTGTCCTTTGTCGCGAGAATTGCAAGAATTGGAGGCTTGAATGCAGAAAAAAATCTTATGCTTGCTGGAAAACAGTTTCCTTGCGAGCGTGGACCTTACCTGGCATGTTCACCAGGTCACCTTTGCCATACTTCTTGCAGTGCTTGGTGTCATTGGGACATCACAGCAGACGAAAAAGTGCTTGCATGAGGATAGAGCTGCTGCGCTGTTGTATAATGACCAACACCTTGTGCACGTTTGCGCATTCCCTCTCACTTGACAGGCTTGGGATTAGAATTCCCAAGCCCTTCGTCCTTTATAAATGACACGCACACATCCATTCACTGAGGTGACGACCAATATTCCATCCTGCAGGTGGAGGTGAAAGACCTGTGGTACGCGTATGCGACGAGGCCCAAGTCGCCGGCGCTGCGCGGCGTGACTCTGGCGCTGAAGCCGGGCGAGCTGCTGGCACTGGTGGGGCTCAGCGGCTCTGGCAAGTCCACACTTGTCTCCCTCCTCGAGCGCCACTACGACCCCACCAAGGGGCAGGTGCGCGCCAGTCCTTTCACATGCCGGCAAGATTGATGAGTGCTGCAGACAAAGAAACACAATCCCGTTAGTAAGACTTTGGCTGCATGTGAAGCCATCTGCGAACCACTACCCAGCTTCGATGTCTCTTGCCAATGTAGGTCAGAACTGAACCGTTGCAGTTGTGCTGAAGCCGCAAATTGCGGTACGGGTCATAAGGGGTAGATTAAGAAGACCGTGCTCCTCGACATGTGCCTCCTTGCTCCCTGGCTGGTGGGCCTCTACTGTGCAGGGCAGATTTGTCGGGGACCAGCTGGCTCCAGGTCCTTCCAAATGGGCAGAGTCCAGTACAGCTTGTCCACAAGTGCCGTCCATGGAGACAGTGGGGGAGTTTACCGGTGAGGTTGGCTAGCAGAAACTCGAAAAAAAGCTGTACTCTTAGATGATTTTCTGGTGCGATCAGGTGCTGGCTGATGGGGTGGACATAAAGGAGCTGGATGCCAACTGGTTCAGGTCTCAGCTGGGCGTGGTCTCGCAGCAGCCAGCCCTGTTTGCTGACACTGTGGCCGCCAACATCACCTATGGCTTGGAAGGCAAAGTGACCCGGGTGCGCCGCACACAGCTCTCCTAACCTGTTATGGCCAACGATGGCGCAAATGCGATTTAGTTCATTTGAATGTACACCTTGATTCATTCAATGACTCATGCTGATGTTCTGGGGGTATTTAGGTGCATCCCGATTGAAGCCGACGCCTTGATTTGCACTTTGCAGGAGGATGTGATTGAGAGCGCTAAGCTTGCAAATGCAAATGGCTTCATTACAGCGCTTCCAAATGGCTACGACACAAAGGCATGCTACACTTCCTTCACCGGCCATATTGACGCCATGCACAAAATTTTAGTGTGTTGCTATTCTATGCCTCGCTCCATGCACCATATGTGAAGAGGTGATGATAAGGCAAAAAGAATGTGTGTGTTTACCTTTGACAAGGCATTCTGTTGTGCTTCAGGTGACAGACAATCTTCTGTCTGGGGGCCAGAAGCAGCGCATTGCACTGGCACGAGCGCTCATCAGAAAGCCCAAAGTCCTGATCCTGGATGAGGTATGCTCTAAGTCTGCTGCATCTGCTCCCTCCCGCTGATCATCTTCTTGCTTTAACAACCTCAACTCCTTGCGCTTTCCTGCTGGCTCGCTGCCATGCCTTGACTGAGATCTCAAGGCATAGCTGCCGTTGTCTGGTAAAGGGGCAGAAAGTGTTTCCAGGCCCTTGAAAGCTGCTGCATGATGTCGTTTCTCTCACCGCCCAATTGCTGCAGAGGGCACTGACACGTGAGGATTTACTGCTCATTGTCCAGGCTACAAGCGCGCTGGATGCGGAGAGTGAGGCAGCGGTTCAGGAGGCGCTTGATAGGGCCATGCGCACGGCCGGCCGCTCCGTGCTGGTCATTGCACACAGGTACGGCCCCATGGATGTCCCTGATGTTGCGCGGGGGGAACGGCACCGCCGCAGGGGGGGTCGCCGGCAGCTGCAGCGTGCTTGGGGGGGACCCCACCTGCGCACTGCAGACAATCTGCATGCCTCTTGTGGCTGAGCACTTTGTAGACAGAGATTGCCTGTCTGCCAAAAGGTACAGTTGTTGATTCCTGGAAGATGCAAATGTGAGAGAGTGGACAGCAGTTTGCAGGGGCAAACCTGCACAAGTGTTGAAAGCATGTGGCATATTGGCTACCTCAAAACAATCATATACTGGGTGTAGATGATGTGGCATGTTCAGCAGGATAATGACTCCTCATTTGCATCCGCCCCTTCAATTGTTCTGCTGGATACCCCCGACCCTGGTTAGTGGTAGAATCTCATGCAAAGGAATCTGTTTCAGTCGGAAAGATGATAGGCCGTGTGGCGGCAAATGTCTCAGTATCTAGAGCAGGGCCCACTGCGGGGCCTACAACAAGTCCGCAGCCTAGCACTAATGCACTAAAGCAAAAATATGCAACGTATCTGAAAATGGCGGCATGTGCGCGCAGGCTGTCGACGGTGCGTTCGGCGGACAACATCGTGGTGATGGAGCAGGGGCGGATCGTGGAGGAGGGAACGCACGAGGAACTGGTGATGGAGGGGGGGACCTATGCTTCCCTCGTGGCGCGCCAGAGCGGCCAGCCCGCCAGCGCCAGCCTGCAGAGCAAATCTGACGACAGCGTCTCGCGCGCCACAGAGCACCAACGGCGGCAGGTGCGCTGGCATGAAGTCGAGCAGTGCCTGATTCGAAAGTTCTGGGGGTTTTGGATACTGTCAGACCGGGGTTGGCAGGTGCGCCTTACATGCAGGTATTCCAGTTTGTGCTTGTTTGGAAGACTGCAGAGTGCCTTACGGCGGCAGGGGCAGGTGTGCTATTATGCGGGATTTCTTCCATTGTGTAGTTTTGTGAGAGCTGCGGCAGCATTCTTAACCATTGCTTGGGGACCTGCTGGCCTGTGGTGGCCTGAAAGCAGTGCGGTCCCCTGCCTGGCACTCACTGGTGCATGCCTTGCATCCAGTCATCAGGAAATAGAGCAGCCTTGATTGAGGAAGTCCCCTCAATCCCTCAGAACTCTGGAGTGATGATCACATGTAGACTTTTGGAACACCTTGTTGGGAACTTCAGTCTCGCTATGTGCAGCAGGAAATGGAGAGAGAAAGGGAGAGGGAGGGTGTAGCAGCCAGCAGCAATGGCAAGGCAGCCTCGAGGGATACCTCAGAAGTGCCCGAGGGAGAGACGGCCAGCAATGTGGTTGCACTGAGGCATGGGTCCAGTGATGACTCCCTGGATGAAACACAGCTGCTCGAAGAGTGCTACCCTGACACGCCAGAGCCAGCCAGGGGCAAGAACAAGCGCAGCAAGGAGTGAGTCTTTTGGTGGTTGATATAATTGAAAGACATTTACTTAAGCGGTCAGTGAAGCTTGCGGCATGCTGCTGGCACCACATTTTCGGTGGCCCATTTTGAGATGCAACAAATTTTGACAGTCGATGGTGAGAGACGTAGTCACCCTGGATCCTGTGCTTGCGGCTTTCAAATACCCAAAGAAATAACTCCCTCAATTACTAATTAGTAATCCTCGAGTGCAGTACGTGGGCCCGGGGGACAAATTTATCAAGTGCCGTCATGTTTAGAGCAGGCAAAGTTGCATACCTGTCCCCTTCCAATAATGTGGTTCAAATTTTCTGTAAAGGTTGAATTGAATGATTGCTGCCATCATAGAGAATGGGCAGCATAAAGAGGGTTCTGGCTCAGGAACGCCGCGTGATAATGTCTGGAGGGCACGCCTACGGAGACCAACCTTATATCGCTGTTCCTCAGCCATCGCTTTGTTGTGCGCATGCGTTATGATCGGCCACAGCGGTATTTATGTCTTGCGCGAAGAAGGCCTCTTTGATTAATTTGTTATCATATATAATACGCTTTCCTAACACGTACGATCTAAAAGGACATGCAAGGCCAGAGAGTTAGCAACTTACAGTTGTGCCAACACACCCTGCCCTTGTCTCGCCGATCGGTATGTTCTCTAGACATAGTGATTATTTGATTGCTGCTACTGTATCAATTTGCAATTGCATTCATGGTTCACGCTAGCAGGAGAAGTTATCAGTACTTTGACTAGACGTAAGTCCATTTGTGTCCTCCTCGTATCGAGGTGATATCTAGCGCAACGTCTGGCACCTGTGCTCTTCATTGGATTTGTGTGCATTAGAGTGAGAAGTTCGTGAGTGAGAAGTGCGTGAGTGTCGCGTTTTATCTCGTCTGCTTGCAATTGCTCACACTTGACCTTGGAAAGCTGCCCTTGCAGGGTCAGGCAACACCAATCGCGACAGCGCATTGCGCATCCAGGCAAGTTCTCAAGCTACGAGAACGGCAACATCGGCAAAGCACGGGCCACAGGGGACCGTTTGAGCAGCTCCAGAGTCGCAGTGAGCAGGTGCTGCACCTTGATCTCCAATGTCGTTTTGTGCTTCTTCGATATAACAGTCCTCACCTGCTTTTGAGAGTTTAAATCTGAAAGGGATGTTCCGCGCACTGGAAACTGCTACATCTTATCTGAGCTTGTACCGCTCCACACTGTGGAGATCTGGAAGCTTAAGCATATGAACCGGAAGGATGATCTCATCGACTGCAGAATGAATGCATTTATGCTCTGGAAAATTGCTGTTAGCTGCTTGCCACTCCCATCCGTCGGCACTGAGTGTTGGTGGACAGATGTGCTGCTGAGGTGTCCTGATTGTCACTGGTGGGCTATGCAGGCATGCATTCCCAGGGGCCAGCTGCAGGTGATGGCTGCAGAGAAGCAGGGGTCACCCACAACCACCAAGAAGCGGACAACTGGGCCTCCCATCCTGCCACCCATAAACGATAACGTAAGGCCCTGCATTCTGTCCTGCTTGGTCTCCTCATCCTAACTTGGCTTGCCTGCCTGCAACGATCAATTTTACAACTGAAGAAGTCTATGCTTCACAGCTGAAACAAAGCTTAATTTTTGGTGATCAATCTGTTGCAGCAAGGCGGCGGGGGCGGCGGGGGCGGCGACAAGTTTATACGCAACGTGGCCCTGAACCTGGTGCTGCTGGGCCTCTACTTTGTGCTGGAGGGCTCCAACGGCGGCGGCGGCTTCTTCGGCGGCGGCGGCGGTGACGGCGGAGGTGCACATCTCTTCTAGCCTCCTTTCCCGCAGCTCCTCAGACACTCACACAGGCTCTCAGATATGGCGTTGATAGGTCATTACATGGGGCGCATGTCAGTTCATGGAACTCGCCTGGGACAAAGTTATCACCTGGGATATAAGAAGCGGAGACGTTTCTGAATTGCAGCGCCTCACTCAACGTAAGCAATTTCGGAACAAGCAGGTGCTCATCACTGAGCAGCTGGCTGCTGCCAATGCTTGCGCTTGGGTTCCAGTCAGTAGCACTGTGAGAGGCATCTTGACTGTCAGCATTACGAGCAAACTTTGCGAGTGAGACTGAGACTATCCCTTGCAGTAAGCAGACCCTTGGCTGAGTTGAGTCAGCATTGTTCCAGGCGGCGGCGGTGGCGGCGGTGGTGGGGGAGGCGGCGGCGGTGGCGGCAATGGCGGGGATCCTGGCAGGGGAGGACGGCCGGAGATCACCATGCGCAATCTTGACTCGGTGCGCTCTCACTCACAGCATCTTCAGTGCTGGAAGTGCGTAGGTTTTTATGGCAGAAGGTGTTCAGCCCTTGTAGAGATTGCACCCTGCAACTGGCAGTTGCACATCTGGCCTGGAAGTGATTGGCGCTCGCATCGATTGCGATTCCCAGTTGCAGAGTTGGCCTGCATGCAATAAATTGCATGTGCGATTCAGAGGCGAACCGTGCAATTCCCAATCGCAGATGTGGCCTGGGTGTGAGTCGCAGACCATAGGCTGGGGATTTGAGGACATTGTTTGGGCATGCAGGTAAATCTTTTGGTCCGATTCACAGGGGAACATTTTCCTTACAGTCTCAGGAAGAGGTGTAAAGCTGTGGCATTGTGAGATTGTAAGAGCCATGCTTGCAGGATGATGAGGAGGAGGAGCAGGCAAAGAGGAAGGAGAGGAGGAGGAGAAGAAAGAAGAGCACGCAGGCCCGGAAGGCTGCTGCCATCTCCTGAATGCATGTTCCCTGCCTTTGATAGGTCTCTTGAATGAGTTACTCACAGGGCCTTAATTTCGTGCTATGCAACGATGTTGCCTTTGCACTACACTGTGCGCAACCTGTATCAACAGCTTATGTCAGCGTGAAGGGTCTGATGGCAGTGTTTGCTTCCTCATTTATAGTGGACCCTTTGGTTCCATAAGGATTGTTGGAATATGCCACAATATCATATGGCAGAGGATCGTGGCACGATTCAGGTTCTGATCTTAATGTCTGGAAATGAGTGCTTGCCTGCTTCGAAGCTATCTTGCAGCTTGGCAATCGCAGCTGGGGAAGGCTTCAAACTGTGAAAATCATGATTGAGCTTGAAAAGATATCGAAACAGAATGTTACAGCATGTGAATATGAGTGAATTTTCACTGCCTAGCCCTACACACGCAGACATGTCTGCATCGCAACATCACATCCTAATTCTCAATAAACACTTTGCATCAGGTGGTCAGGCATGCATTAAACTCTACAGAAATCCATCTTGGTCAACTCTCAACAGATACAGTATCATGCAATCTACTCACCAATCACTTAATCAGATATATCTGCACTCAGATCCAGAGCATCTCAGCTGAGACACCGCAAAATGACATATGTGGACATTCCCTTCTGATCAGCGCTTCAAGAAAACCCAAAACAATACGCTTTACCAGGATTCGTGGGTTGTATACATGCATTGTACACCAATGACAACAGTTTAGTAATACATCTCCAACAGCAATGAAAGTAATCTCAAAAGACCTCTGCCTTTGCAATTCACTATCTGATCTCAATCCATCTGGTTTTAGGCTGTGCCGTCCAACCAGTATCTTTGGCGGATTCATTTCATCCTGACTACATCTTGCATGCGTTGTTGTCCCACTCTGAAGTACTGATCTGAATCTCTGCTGCATGCCACCAAATCCTGCTCATTGGCTGTTTTGTTCATGATACACATTCTCATCTGCGTCCGTTCTCTCTCGCAAGTACAGAACATACAATCAACACCCTCATTGGATGGGCTCATGTTCCTTCAACAACACCTTTGCAGCTGCCTGCTGTGTGCAAAGTTGCTGCTTAGTAAGGCCTGTGCATGATCCAAATTCCAATTGCAACTGATAGGTGTATGTCAGGGTCGCGCCGAGTCAGCTTTGCGCCAACCGGGCTTGCACTGCATTAGAAAGGGGCGTAGAAGAGAACTTTGACCTTCGATGCTTTCCCCTAAGTGCATGAGCCAGATCAGGCGGAGGCTGGCAGCAGGGGCTGCTGCGAGTCCAGGAAGACGAGGTGGAACAGGCGCGCCTCGTCAGCGTACTTTTCCGGGTCCGTTGAGGTGTGCACGATCTTGCGGTTGGACCTGCAGCAACAACAGGGTCACATTCAATAAAATTTTGTGCCATAGAGGCCGAGGGGCACTGCAGCACAATTGCCAGATCTACATGTATCCTAGCAATACTGCAAACCCAGCTTCACTCACAGGAGAAGCCACAAGATGGCGCTTCAACCGGTGCTGTGACAACAGTGCTGCTGCATAGGGATCCAGCATGTCCACTTTCGTCAGCCTAATTTGGCGCATCGGCAATGTAGTACTGAGATTGCACGGCTCAGGACTGCTATGATGAGGATGAGGCGGTTGTAGAATGGAGGACTGGTGCACACCAGGCGATGAAGTCGCCGTTGCGCCACTCGTGCCGGTAGGTGTTCTCCGGCGCGATGGCCGGCAGGAGCACCTCCTCGATAATGGCGCGGCTCTGCGCGCGAGTGTAGCCCTTGAAGCAGTGGAAGAATCGCGTGTGGTACAGCAGCGACTTCTGCCCGGTGTACGGATCCCTGCAGGCACGCCAGAGCACTTGGCTTGACCTTCATGTCACCTCTGCCTTTGATCAGAATGACACTCTACACATTTGGTACTGATAATGCAATGCATACACCGCCCAAGCCCATGCCATACACCGCAAAAATGTCAGGCAGTGCAATCCTCTTAACTCACAGAGCGGCAGGCTCAGGAGCTGTGGCAACCCCAGGGCAACTGCTACCCTCACCATTGAAACATTTGGCCAAGGCTTACTAATCTGCAGGATGCAGAGGCAGCTTGCAAGGATGACGTGCAATTAGCCATGAATAGCATGAATCCCTCTCAAGCGCACCTTATGGCAAAGGGCTGGGTGTACTCAAAACGGCGCGAGGGCTCCGAGTCAACTCTGCCCGAGGCTTGGACTGGATCATTCGTCCACGTGCCAGTCTCATCAATCTGAAAGGTCCCCTCAAACGAGTCTGGCCGCCTGTGAGTTCACACGCCAGATTTAAGGACCACAGGAGTACAAACCTCAGAGGTCACATAGATTGAACCCGTAATGCTGGCTTGCAAAGCTGAGTTGACAAGTTCCTCTGTAATGAGTGCATCACCTACGGTGAAAGAAGTGGATCCCCAGTGCATCAGTGCGCAATAACACCTTTGCAAACAAGCCCTGAATATGCATTGCATGCATGCAGACAAACAAGGCAAGCAGGCTTGGGTGCAGGGCATCTCACCTGTTGACAACTTCCAGGGAGTCAACGAGCTTCTTCTGGTCAGGGCTGAGGCGCTCGTAGGCAACGACAGTGCTGGCAAAGAGAGTGTCGCCGCCGTTGGTGGGCTTCTGCAGCATGTACAGAGACACCCACTCGGGCGGGATCTGCACAGCCACGACAGCATGTCAGGCGCTAATGATGCCCATGTCAGAAACCACTCACCCTCAGGCATGCATCTCCTGAGCTGCATGCATCCGCGCATGGGTACTGAAGGGACGTAACCCGGTAAGGTATATTTGGATTCACAGCTGCAGGCACAAGCAGTGAGTAAGGGGTGCTATAGTCCAGGCCCAAGTGAAAGATGACCATGAAAGAAGCTTCCGGCGGTGCAAAATACATGTGCGCAGAGATTGGGGCAGGACCTGATTCTGTGCGAGGTCCATGTGCCAGAGGGTCTTGAAGGAGATGCCGGCTTGCTTGTTCTTGGCCGACAGGTTGAACTCCTCTGAGGTCACTCCAAAATGGTTCTCCAGCTTGAGGCCGCTGAACTGGACCTGCATGCAGCAAATAGAGTGTGAGATTTGGTGACATACGATTTGCACACCGACAAGTAATTCTGTGCCGAGGTCCAATATCTGTGCTCAAAGAAGAAACATGTGACATGCTTGACTATGTGTCAAATTCGCCTCTGCAGAGAAGAAATTGAAGATATGCATGGCTCTGCATGAGCCGAATGAAAGGGGAATGCAGGCCTGGATCTACAAAAAAGGAGGGCACTCACTGCCACTAGCTTGTGGTCTGGCACGCGCCAGTCCTTGAAGTAATGGTTGCTCAGGTTCTCAGAGGCCACAGCCTGCTCGTTGTGCGGGAAGCCCCTCATGAAGGCATCCTCGTCCCTGGGCTCCAAATCCTGCACCAGGAGCCATCAGCACCAAGAAATGTGCAGCTGTCATCCCTTCACAAATGCTGGGCCTTTGTAATCTGAAATGCCGGCTTGGAGGCAGGCCAGGGGCACATGATACCAAGGCTCCTTGTAAAAGCTCTCCTTTGAACCCTTTCTCTCTGGGTTCGCTTCTTCACACTTCTGTTGGGCATAGAAAATGATGTAGGCAAGCACAGAAGAACAGTGCTGACCTGGCCGCGGAAGAGCAGCAGGTCTTGGGTGTGCATGACCTTCTGCAGCTCTGCATGCAGCTCTGGACTGATGCCACCCTTCAGATTGACACCAATAACTTCCACTCCAAGATCGCCATGCAGAGGCCTGAGACTGAATTGCTGGCCCACTGCCTGAAACCACGATATGCACAGAAGGTCGTCAAGGCAGATCGTCATTAGCACTTGAAGGAAACCTCTCTGCGTGCCTTCCTGGTACTAAGGACTTTTCACTACTAGGAATTGCACAACTTCTAAAAGCACCCTTGTGCCTCTATACACATTGAAAGGTGTAAGAAGCACAGGATGCATCCTTTGAGGTTTATCTTGTGTGTGACAAACCTTAGAGTCAGACGTGGAAGGCCTTGATGTTAAGCCAACAGCACAGCTGCATGGCCTTGGTCTCGACGTTTTTGCGCCTCTGCCACTATGGTGCGTGTTTCGCAGGGATGTGCTGCACGAATAATGTGGAGCAGCCAAACGCTGTGAATGGCTCAGCATCTTGACTGAGTGCTGACGCAGCACAGTCTCTCCGTCAACGTCTCACGTCCGACTTCAACGCAAAATGGAAGATCACAATTATGATCGCTAAGAAATTCCAAAAGTCTATCAAGATATGTTGTGGCAGTGTTAGAGGGGCGGAAGTCCCAGACCAAAAGAGAAACGGAAGGCGCGCCAAGAATACTCATCGGTGACGTCACAGAAACGGTTTCCAAGAAAGCGTCCTGGCATCAACCTATTCGGTCCAAACAATCTGTTGCCAACGCCTTCTTTGATTAGTGAAGTATTCAAGTTATGCTATCTTGTCAAAATGAGATTGTCACTCTCCGTTTCAGTCGCCTCGATTCCTGCTCATCAGCGTTCGGATGTCAGATTTCTTTCGCAACCAGCTAACTCTCTCCGGCCAAGGGTGAGCAGAAATACAGTAAATTGTAAGGCGTCATCTTGGCGTTCGCGAAGGCAGGCAGACGTCAGATGCAGGTTTCAGCAGAGTGGTCATTCAGTCCTGGCAGACACATCAGGGGATACCAGAGTCCACCTGGACGACGACAAATACTCTTGGGAGCGCAACTGGTACCCGGTGGCGATCGTGGCTGACGTCGATGGGTCCAAGCCAATCCCACTGACGCTCCTGGGGAAGAAACTTGTCCTGTGGCAAGGATCTGATGGGGAGTGGAACTGCGTAGCTGATCGATGCGCTCACCGATATGCACCACTCTCAGGTACATGTTAAGGCTGTACACATCGAGTTCAGGGTATCAGGAGTAGGGCATCCAAAATGCAGCCCAGACAAATACGTTCAAGCTGACTCATCTGGTGATGGAACCTTGCAGAGGGCCGTGTCAAGGATGGTGACATTCAATGTGCATATCACGGCTGGCAGTACAATGGCCAGGGCCAGTGCACCCGGATTCCTCAGGTGCTGTCCCTTCCCCACCGCGGAACTCTGTGCTTCTCCATCAGGAACACTTGCAAACGCCCCAAGTACAGCATTCCACAAAGCCCATATTCATGGGTGCACATGCTATCCTCCGCATCAAGGGCAATTTTGCATGCAGGGCACATCGTTGACCTCTGGTACGGCTTTCCTCCCAGATTCATGCATAACATTGTCAGACACATTCTTTTCTGCGTGGTTCAGGCAGAGGATGCGTCAGCATGTTGCAGCTCGTCTGCCTGTGTGGAGGCGTTCCCTGTTCAGCTGCGCGCAGGCGCCGTGTGGGTTTGGCCTGACAGCTCACCGAGTGCCGCGCGTGACTCATCGCTCGTGCAGCCCTCGGTGGATACTGTTCTAGAGGTGCGTGCCACCTTTCAGGGTGGTCATGCTATTCTGCCCTGCATAGGACTCAGCAACTTGATTGTACGCTGCAACCTTCCAGAAGGCTGGAAAGCAGAGCTCCAAGAAAGGTACTTCCCCATAGGAATTGCTGGCATGCTGACACACTTCAATTTGTGAGATATTGGCTGGAGCTCCTAGTCTGGAGTCTAACGAGGCTATCAATCCTGGTCTGGGACCTCAAAAAGCTGCCCACAGTGGTTGCCTGCATGTTTACCCCCCACTCAAGTCTGTCATGCCTGCAGCGTGTTGGAGGTCGTGCTAAAAATTCACAATATATCTGTGTGGCTGGTCCCGGCAGGAGTCATTGGAGTACGTTGACTGGTACATCAGGGATTTTCCCTACGGCTATGCTGGGCTGATGGAGATGCTGCTGGATCCCTCCGCCTGCTCCTTCACTCTGCATGGCATCGGCCTCTTCAACAGGCAGGTCCCTATCCCTATGATAAGCTGCTGCAACAGCCACTTTCCTCCACTGAGTGTGTGCACTCAAAAATTTCTGCCCGGACCTCGAAAACATTTCCATCACCCTGGCAGCTGGGATTGAAAATTTTACCAAACTAAATATGCTGTCCAAATTGACACCTCAAGTCAGGGTGGGATTGTGCCATCCTCCTGAGGCACTGCCATGCAGCACACCATGATGGAAAAACAACCAAAAGGGGCTAAAAGGAGGAACGCCTTGCGTCTGCAGGGATCAGGGCAAGCCCATGCCGAGCACCCTGACAGAGTGCAAGACCGAGGGCTGCTCTGCGGTCATCTCTATGGAGTGCGCTCGCGCATTCAGACCCGCCGGACACCCCTACGACGCAACCGTCACCTTCAACTCACCCTGCCACATCACGTGCGAGCCCAAGTCCATACATCTAGTCATCTCTTTGCCAGAGGCCACCCGTGCTTCTTTCGCTTCTGCGAGTCTTTCATCTACAGCGCATGCATTGTTGGCTTTCAGCGCCTCGCGCATCTATCACTTGAATAATGGCACCCGGACGAGGCAAATGAAGCCAAACACTGCAGGTGCTGTGTTCCTGTCGGATGACTCATTGCAGCCGTGCTTCTCTGGTTATTATATATTTAGAGGACCTCCTAGACGGAAGAAATGGTGCAACCCTTTTACAATCACAGGACAACGCACAGCACCATCACACTACAATCGCATCACTCTACAACTTATGTGACAACAATGCATCAAGCTGGCTCGGTCAATCGCAGGAAACTCACATAGGAGTCGGTCATGTCTCCACGGTGCACACTACACATCCCTGAAATACAACCGGCGAACAGATGCTGACGTGCTGGTTGTCTGCAGGCATGATTTTGTGGGCGCGATTGGCCACGTGATCCACGGCATGTACATTCTGCCGGTCTCGCCCGGCCGCTCGCGCCTGTTCTACTGGCACAAGGCCGGCTCGCTGGGGGGCGCCTCCCTAGACAGGCTCAAGGCCTTGAAAGCCCCTTTTGGCGCCGGCAAGGCCCAGCTGCAGCACCTGGTGGCAGCCGCTGAGAAGTTCTTCGTGGCCAAGGAGCGCAGCAAGCGGCACATGTACCTTCACCCCATCTTCGAGGCTGTCGGAGGCCTGCTGCACGGCCAGGTGTGCTCAATGCAAGGAGACGGTTCCTCTATTGAGACTGCAGAGGGTTGTTGCTGCAGGGTTCTCTGTGTGTGTATCCAAATCCACAGACTTTGTTCACATTTCTCGATGGCATCCAGATGCATTCTCTATAGAGGTTAGCCTTGTGGCTATGATGTACGTGTCTTCTAAATGGATCTAAGAGACTCTGGACAAATACATCTCTCACTCTGTGCTTCCTATACATGTACTTAATGCTCAAGGCGCTGTTCACAGGCTGAGCCGTGCGCGAATAAAGACTTTCCTTTGCCTGACAGATGATCTGTGCGTGCAGGAGCACAATGTGAGCGCTGCAGGGTCCCAGGCAGGATTCCACCTGCCGTCTTCAGCAGATGTGCTGGTCAAAAAGTTCTACGGTTGGCTGCTGGGCTCGGCAGGTGGGGGGCCCTCCTGGCCACCGGGGACCCCCCCGCTGCCACCGCCCACCACTGACAGGGAGGCCCTGCTCGGCCGCAGGCAGCAGCATGTCGCCAACTGCCCCTCCTGCCAGACCATGCTGGCTGTCAATGGCTACATGCGCGTGGCTGCTACGGTAAGCTCTCGCTGCACTGGCTTCTGCGTCTGCCTTACTTCACTCCTGTGTGCATAGTCACCGCGGTTTTGATGGTCAAGAAGGCGTCTGCTCAGCAATATGTTCCGGTTATCTCGAAGGGTTGTTGCAAAGCATTCATTCGGCTGTGTCCTGGATTTCCAGTCTCATTGCTGAAGCAGGCCTATTGATACAATTCGTGCTGCTCGCAGATCTGGAATGTGCTGCTAGTCTTTGGAACGGCGCTGTTTGTGCTCAATGGCGGCGGTCCTTGGTATGGCGTCGTAGGGGTTGTGTCACTGTGGTACTGGTCCACAAAGTGGTTCACCAAGACAGTCGAATGGCCAAAGCAGCTTGGCTTTGTGGACTATGTGCATGCAGACCGCAATTAATGTGGCAGACTCAGCATTATCGTCATGCAGAGGGACCATTGTTGTGGATGGATTGGCACATAACTAAGCAGTCTCTGAGGGGCACTTGGTCAGATCCTGTACAATATTGTACGCATATTCATTTGAAAGCAGCCCTGCATATGTACTCCTGTGTACGTACTGATGAGAATGATGAGAACGAAGGCCTTCTGAAGGCCTGTATTGTAGATGTGAGAGGGATATTGTAGCATTGTAGATTGCATGTACCATACGGATCATACATTGCCGTTAGAGCAGGTGTCACACCGTGCAAGTCAACTGATTGTATTAGGTCAGGTTCAATACGCCAGAGAGATTGTCCTCCATGTGCGGTGGCCTTTTTGGCATCGCCTTACTTGATGGTTTTTTAGCAAGAGGTGCATGTGGAAAGCTTACATGTTGAAAATATGTACACCCATCAGATGATGAAACTGCAAGTGCATGTGAACATTGCTGTGTAAGATTCACAGGACTGGCAGTTTGCTGGCATATCATATCCGACATGTACCATAGCCTGGACATGTCCAGCATATGCATCAATGATTGTGTGGCACGTTGCTCTATTAAAATCACTTGACACATGCACCACAACTCAGAGCCACGCCCACGAGCACAACAACAGAATCATCACATTGATACACGAGTGCAAAACCTGCCTGCCAAGGTCAGTGACACTCAAATTCTCATATGGATTGCCGCGCAGAATCACTCATCACATTTTCTCTCAGATCGCTCAGAATCCCTCACGTTGCTCCAAAGCCTTTCTTCACAGCCTTCTTGGCTGTTTTGTCTGCCTTCTTGCCTTTGGCTTTACCGGGTGGTCCTTGCCGGCTCTCCTTCGGGCTTACATCCAAGGAAAAGGTTTTTGTCGCGACTGGGGCACTCGGCACGGCATGTCCGCATGCCACCCACTGCTGCGCGATCCACTTTGTGTCCAAGGCGTTTGTGGCTGTGTGCAGGGTCCTGGCAACACAAAAAGGGCATCTAAGACTGAGCAACTCTGGATGTGAGCAAAGACTGCAAGTGCTTAGCAAGACTGCAAAAACATATTCACATGCAGGCGGATGCATAAGCTCGGACACATGACCAAGTCCGACATGACAAATGCTGGCCCATGCCTGCCAAGTTGCGCGCCTCGAATCTGACAGCATTGTAACCATGTTATAACCATATTAGCAGATGTCCTGCTGAGCATCTGTGGAAAAGTGCTCACCTGGGGTCAGGGTTGCCATCCATGAAGGCAGGGAAGAAGAGCAGTGCTTTGCCGCAGGCAGGCTTCACCGAAATGTTCAGCAGCTCAAAGTGTGTGGCTCCCCCCTACAAGTCAACAATGGCACATCATGTGAAGAGCACAGCCTGGCATTTGTTTGCAGATGTAAAATTCCGCAAAAGCAAGAAGAAGAGTTGCACCTCCTCCACGCTGTTGAGGTAGAGCAGCAGTGTTGCAGTTCGTTGGAATCTGTTCTCAGGCACCACATGCAGAGGGAATGCATCCTGCACATACAAATCAAAAGTATCAGCTCATGCCAAAAAGCCCTGTGGCAGGGCCTGTGGCGGGTTCAGGACTATTTAGTTACCCTTGCACCCATCAGGCCAGGGGGTACTGAAGTCTACAGGGGGTCTTTTTGTACCCCCTGGTCAGGCATCATTGTTGGCCCCATAGAAATTCAGCAGCAGTTCTCACCTCGTGAGCCATGAAATACTGACCGTCCTGGTATCGCGCCACTTGCAGAGACTCAAAGCAAAACTGCCCTGGCTTTGGGAGCCTTCCTGCAGTTCCCCACGTCTCCCCATCACCTGCACATCAGCTTCCCTCTTCTGCCATTTTGCACATATCAGGTACGTCCCAGAACTGCAAGCAGCTTTCACCAACATAACACTTTCTTAAGGCCATCCGTTTCTGTGCTTTCCTTTCAGTGTACGTGAGCGGCAGTGTAGCGTTATGAGACAATGTCATGCGAAGAAAAGAATAAGCACCTGCGGAAAACAGGCTGAGCGATTTTGAGTGGAGGCTCTTCACAATGCGCGCCATTCTGGGGTTCTTGGTGGTCATGAAGTCGTCCATCATCATGTTCTGGCTCGTGCGGCGCCGGCTTATCACAGCCTTCCCAGCCGCCGCCTCGCTCGCATTGCCTGAACCCACATACGATGCCTCCAGACGACCTGCATAAGCAAACAGAGTTCCTTGGATGTGTTCCATGGAAGGCTGCCACTTGTCAAACCTTGACTACTCACATCATGACATGCTTGTGCCAGCACACAGGGCTAGGTGCATTGGGGCAACCTTTCATTAGCTCCCTTCCAGCTTTCCTGTCTTGGCACCTTCTCTACCATGGCACGTCAATCCACGGAATCCAGATCTTCTCTAATGCAATCACTCCAATATTGGACAGGCCTGCCTTTTCTACCAATTCCTCACGTTGAAGAGCGCAGCTGTTTTGGCCCTACTCACAGGGGCACAGAGATGTTCAACTTGAAAACAGACCTGCTGCTCCTTGGATGATGCCTTCGCACTCCTCTGCAGTCAGAAAATTGTCTATGCTGAATATTGGCGGGTCGGAGTGCAGCAGGTTTAGCCCAGGGTAGTCCAAGTTCATGGGCATAAACTTCTCGAGGCGGATTTCGCATTCTGACCTGCACAACTCCATTCCGCCTTAACAAGATAGGTGGATCGCGTTTTATTTTCTGGTTCCGCTCCATGTTTTCTGCAAATTGAAGGCTAACATTCTGACGTGCCAGTGCAGAAGAGAACCTGCCACACTGCAATGCTCGGAAACAACTTGTTTGAAGCAACAGGTGGCACAAACATCGATAATTTCTAGATCAGTTGCTGCATACCTCAAGGAGCTGTCTGAGATGGCAGACGTGGGTGTGAACCCCTCCTGAGGCGCCAGGTTTGGCTGGAAGATCGCTTCTCGAGTTGCATCCGCGTTGCCCAAAATGCCCAGCTGCGATGCCTCTGCCTCGGCAGCCGCCAGCCTGGCTGCTCTTTGCGCAGCTCGCCGCTCAAAGTGGCCCCCTGTTGTGGAGCCAATTGGGGGTAGAAGCCCTTCTGGGTCCCAAACTGCAGTCTCTGCCCCCTCCACCGCTGGCGCCGCTCCCTCCCTTGGAGCTGCTCTCACTGGGTTGCATCGCCCTACACAACCCACCCTTTCTCTGCAAAGATTTACAATAAACGGCCGCTCTGGTCGTCCAAAATGAAAACACTTCCTTTCACATATATTATTGTATAAAATGATAACAGGAGTGTCCTGATACAGGTCACTTCAAGGCGGATTGGCAGGCAAGTTCATTTTCTGAAAGGACAGCCCCCTGGGCACTTACTCGAGCAAGGGCGAGCTGAAAGAGGCTGCAATACATACGATGTGTTGATCTGAGGGCCTGCCAGCAGAGCACGCAGGCTGACCATCTCTAGTCGCCCTTGAGAGCTTCGCAAATATCTTTCAAAATCTTCTTCGAAGAGCTGTTTCGACGCTTCCAAATACACTTGGATATCACAATGTCGATAAGAAAGCTATCAGAACGCCTTTTCTAGAATTGGAATTGTGCAGCCAATTTAACGGCAACCTTTGTGTCAACTTCTATTTCCGATCGGAACTTGACGCGAGACACAGCTCAAGACTTTCCTCGTCGTTGCGGACCGCCTTGATCCACGTAACACGCTTACAGAAATTAAAACTTGCTGGCTCAGCGCCGCTGCAACATCCTTGAGCCAAGGCGAGAACAAGAGGCAGATCCAGCACCGAGCCAGCAGGGCTCGATTTATCCGATGTTTTTATCTCGACCCAAGCTTGCATGGCGCACTTCAAGGGAGATAAATGCGCCCGCACAAAGCACATTCATTGGATGGACTTCCAGACGTTTATGTGTCCCAGATGATCTCATTCAGAAAGGTGGAGAGCGTGTTTGCAGTTTTCATGTTCCAGTATGGCCGGCGGTAAAAAGGGCATAAGTATCCTCATTAAGCTAGTAAGCACTGCTGGCACAGGCTATTTCTATGTGAAGCGCAAGAATCCTCGCAACCTCCCCAACAAGCTGCAATTTGTTAAGTACGATCCTAGAGTGCGCCAGCACGTTCTGTTTACAGAGCAGAAGCTGAAGTAGCGCGTGGCTGGGTACGATTGGGCTGCGATTCAGCTCGAGAGCAATGATTACACTCAGTGTAGATCACATTATGTGATCAGTGTATTACGGGAACACCCATCGTCAGATTTACGACTCCAGGATGGCTGACCATAACTGAAGTCGGTAACAGCCGTAGTGCATGCCAGTGAGCAAGGATGCTGTCTTGATCGCCTTGGCCACTGCAGGTCTGATCTCCATCTCAGTCCAGGTGAGAGCAGCAGGAAAGTTATTTGGATGCTCAGGACAAGGCAGATCTGATGTGATGCAGCTGTATATTTTTGCCCAACTCCTGTTTCAGGTAGTGCAGGTTCTGCAGAGATGGAGGAGGGGTGAAGAACTCTTTACCTCCTGGGCAGTCCCAGATGGCCGCTGGCGAGAGATTGCTGATGGGATCGAGGGCCTCATTGGAGATACACCTCTTGTCAGGATCCGCAGCCTGTCAGAGCAGACCGGATGCGAGGTTAGCCCCAGCTTTCTGTGCATGTGTAGAGCCTCGTCTGCCTATTTTCCCAATAGCACCACTGTGCCAGAGAAGTGTGCAGTGAATTTCCAATGCTGTGGGATCAGATCCTGGCAAAGGCAGAGATGCTGAATGTGGGAGGGAGCGTGAAGGACAGAGTGGCGCTCGAGATGGTGCAGGAGGCAACGGCAGATGGCCGCCTCAAGCCGGGGGGTCTCATCACAGAGGGGACAGCAGGTGTGCAGGCTTGTTGCACGCCCAATAGAATTATCCTCATTGGCATCTAGTGATCCTGCACTGGGGCTGCTTGCAGCTGCCATTCGGGACTCGAGGCAACGGTGTCCAAGATTATCTCATCATGCAATCCTCACCTGCTACCGTCTCGATATCTGGCACCTGACTTGATGATCAGCTCGGCAAGCGCTGGACGTTGGAGCATCTGCTGCTGCAGCAGGACCATATTAGCTGTGGGTCCACCATGCGCATTTGCCCTGCAACAGTCTGGCGGTTGTCTCAAGATGTCACTCTAATGACAGGCAGCACGGGGGTGAGCCTTGCAATGGTGGCGGCCTCGGCCAACTGCCGCTGCCGCATCGCGATGCCGGACGACGCGGCCGAGGAGAAGTCCGCGCTCCTGCAGGCGCTCGGTGCAGATGTGCGGCGCGTGCGGCCGGTCTCCATCACGCACCCAGGCCACTTTGTCAACATCGCCCGCCGGGTGGGGTTCCCTCCCCTGCAAAGAAATTTATTCTCGGCTGGCTGAGCACGCGCCCACCTTGATTTTATGGACACATTTGCAGCAAAATTGGTTGCTGTGGGCTCTAAGAGCACATTAACCAGCAGTGGATTCTAGCCATTGAACGATAACTCGCCAGCTTGATCATCGCAATGATGCGAGTGTTGATCAAGGCCTTAATCTATCAATATTCTAATATGTGCTGCACTTTCTGCTGGCATGTCACATATCAAATATAAACGCTGTTTTACCTGTTGTAGAGCAGCACCTCTCTCGTATGACAGGTTTACCCTGCACCTGCAAGCTTACACGCACACTTTCCATGCGCAGGAGGCAGCGGCAGAGCCCGGCAGCGCGCTCTTCGCAAATCAGTTTGAGAACCTGGCGAACTTCCGGGCGCACCTGCGCACCGGGGCCGAGATCTGGCGCCAGACGCGCGGCCACCTGCATGCCTTCGTGTCCGGCGCCGGCACCGGGGGGACAATTGCCGGCGTCTCCAGCTACCTCAAATCCCGGGACCCCCGCATTCAGGTGCACACATCACCTGTTTGGTTTGTGCGCCCTGCCAGGGATCCAGTCAGCTTGGTTGCTGTATGACAGGAGCACATGCTCGCACACGCGCTCTGCTTGCGATGATAGCAGCCACTGCACACATGGCACCATTGGAAATGTCATTGCGATGAATGAGCCGTGCAATGGCCATGCATCTGATGCATGACTTTGTTTTCCTTGCACTCTTCTGTGAGCACATCCATCTTCAATGGTGCCGTGCTTGCACGGCCACCACAGCATGGATTGGCTCTTTCTCACATAGTATAGCCTCAGTCTGGAGAGGAGTTTTCATGTAGGGCAAGTATGCGCATGTCTGCAGGTGATGCTGTTGGATCCTCCTGGGTCGAGCCTGTTCAACAAGGTGAAGCGCGGGGTGCTGTACGCGCGCGAGGAGGCCGAGGGGAAGCGGCTGCGCAACCCCTTTGACACCATCACCGAGGGCATCGGCATCAACCGCATCACCGCCAATTTCTCCCTCGCCCAGGCGCGCCCTTGCCCCACCAGATCCACCCTTTCTATGGCTCCAGCTCACCCTTTGCCAAGTTGTCCACTTCTTGACTCCTAGACGCTCTTGTGATGCAAATTCTGGACAAGCTGCAGCGGGTGGCGCCTGCAGACAGCAACACATGCTGAGCACAATGTGCTTTGAGTTCCGCACCTCCACATGACTCGTTTGCTACACTCTGGCTTTTTTGCTGAGGTTCATAATTGGGATGCACGCAGGTTGATGATGCGTTCAAGGGGAGTGACAGGGAAGCGGTGGAGATGGGGGCTTACCTACTGCGCAACGACGGCCTGTTTGTGGGCAGCAGCGCGGCCATGAACTGCGTTGGGGCCGTCAAGGCGGCGCGCGCGCTCGGGCCGGGGCACACCATCGTGACGGTGCTGTGCGACGGCGGGCAGCGCCACCTCAGCAAGTTCCATAACCCTGACTACCTGCGCCAGCATGGCCTCGCGCCCGAGTGCACCGGCCCCGACCTGAACTTTGTGGAGTGACCTCTAGAGATCCCAGATCTGTGGGTTTCCGGGCACTGCCAAGGTCTTTGAGTGTTTCTCGAGACTCTGGTCGCTATGCGGCATGCCTGTGGTGCCACACTCTTGATCACTAACGGGTCGGAACAAATGGGCTTGCATAAACTCTTCCTACCTTGGAAGTGGCTGCAGGTAGCTGCTGGCTGCCTGCAGGGGACAAATACAAGCATTGCCTCAAGCATTGGCGTGATCATAGAGATGTAAGAATGTGAAGTGCTGCTTCAATCCAGTGTGCAGACAGAGCCATTGTCTGCTCAAAACCTGTATTCTGTTGGTCATTCATCAGTCATGCCACGTGTTCCGAGAATTGTTCCGGGCATTCATGCGTTTGGTGCTGGATGAAGCGATCTCAATGCATTAGATTTGTTTTGATACAATTCTCTGAAAAGAATTTACTGGATCCATAATAATGTTGGCGTCACGATGCCGCCTCAGCTCGATCAAAGGGTATGGCTTTCTAGTTCAGAACTTGTCAGATCCGATGCCGTCGATTAGCTTGGATCACAATCTTACAAAGGCAAGAGGGATAAAACTCTTTGAGGTACGAAGCACCGCATCAACATTGGCAAACAATGAAGTTAACGAAGATACATACCATGATCAACACATTGATTCATCACTCAAATGAAGCTGATATTCTGCAGATTTTCGATAAAGAGAAGGCAGAGGAACGAAAGCGTGAAATTCAGGTGTGAGAGATGTTCTTTCTTCCTCATCTAGCTTCGCAGTTTGTGGCAATCGGCTCCTTCACAATCTGCAGTAGCATTCTCAAAGGATCTCTCGTGAAAATGATATTATAGCATGTACCTCTGACACGCTGATATTGTTAATCCAGGAGGAGATGAAGCGTGGTTACTTTGACGACTTCAAGGATTTGAAGGAGACACAGGGCCGTATGTTCCAGGCTTCTGAGCTGCTTTCCCCAGCTGGCACCTCCCCACACCTGCCTCCCATGGCGGTGCGCACCACTTGTCTGTTTGTCAGCCCAGACCGCTTTCCACATCTGACGCAGATTGCATGACATGGCCGGATTGGGAAATGTGCGCTGAGCATGCTGTTCATCCCATGCAATGCCAATTTGTAATAGGCTTGAAAAGGTCCACAATTGAGATGCATGCGTCTGCATGGAACAAGGAGGGCTGAAGGATCTCGTGCAGCATGAAGAGGTCGCAAAGCATCTCATAAATTGTGGCAGCAGGGTGTGTAAGATGAAGCATTGGGGACTCTTTGATGATGAAGGTGGTGGAGCCTGGAGGCGCAGAGGTGCTGTTCCCTCCTTCCCAAGACAGCATGCGCGTGGCGCTCCTCTGCATCGCTTTCAGAGCCGGCGCTGAGGTGAGGGCAGCATCTTGAGACTCCTATGGCTAAAAATTTTACAGGAGGCAGAACGAAAAGTGAATCGAGAAATTGTGTGCAGATGCAAATGGCATGCAGTGACAACTAGAACCCATGGGATATTGGCTGCGGCTTTTAGCAATGAATTTTGGCCTGCAACCCAGGGATCCTTCCGTGTTCTAGTGGCCCAAAATCTAGAGTAATTCTTATTGTATAAGTCTCAGTCTATACTGCGCTTGCACAATCAGGACAAGCTGCGGTCGTGGAGCGAGCCTTTCAGGGAAGCGATGCAGGGGCGCTCGGGGGCGCGCTGGTTTGACATGTCTCTCGTGGAGTCTGTGGTGCGTGCTGCCCTGCTGTAACACTAATTTTAGAACCCGCACTTTTTGATAATGTATCTAATAATGCAATACTCCCGCAGAAGTTATCCCGCAGTTTTTTCCCCGCACGCTGGGTACTTTATTTTTGCCTTCCCGCCACCTCCAAAATTGGCCCATTCTCCTAGTGAATAGATATTTTTGGGGTGGAACATGATAACGCAGGCAGTTTCCCACAGGCTGGGGATCTATTATTTATCCATCCCGCAGACTCAAAATCAAAGATTTAATGAGGGTTTTAGGAGTGTTAAAAGTACTTGCCTTGGGAGCCCAGTGATGCCGTGAGTTCTGTGAGCAAACAGGGGCCCAGAACATCGGCGTTGCATATTCAGCCAATTGAATGGCCACTGCTTCTTTGGCAGAGATCCACTCTGGCTTCATTGCGGCGGCATGCAGCCGGTGCCGCCAAACATATAAAATCTCATACGACTTATTATTCAGCCGCAGTAACAAATGCCTGTACAGTTAATGCCACCTCTCAGTCTCAGCGCACCGCCAGACAATGCATGCAGGTTGCTGTGTCACAATAACAGTGCTGCAATACAGGTGATGAGAATATGGCCCTTCAAGCAGATGATTCTGCGAAGCGGGCTGACAAAGCCCACAGCACCTGCTGAGGCCTGCCAGCTGCAACCAGAGCACATCTTCCACTTTGGGGATGCGACTGAAATCCGGCGGGTCCTGGGAATGACCAATCGGCTGACAGGGTGCGCATGCTCAATCTTTCTTTCTTATTTCCCTCTCTTTTGGCATGCAATACTGTTGAGCAGCTAAAATTGCTGGAAGGGTCTGAGCAGTGCATGGTGTGAGAAGCGAGGAAGTTTCCTGCGGATGCAAGACAGTAGGATTGAAAAGACCCAGAGTGTGACCACCTTGGTGGCAAATCCCTCCACTTGGTGATAATTTCTCCCGACATGAGATGATTTCGGGAAAACCGTGGTCAAATGCCAATGACAGTGAAGTGAGCGGTCGACAGTGAAGAGAGCGCGTAAATAGGTGTGATAAGCAGCCGCTAGCGCTTTTTTGAGTGTGAGTGTGAGCTTGTGTGAGCTCAGAGCTGAACTGCAAACTGGTTTGCCCTGTCCAGGTATGCCTACCTGATTGATGGGAAGGGGCGAGTGAGGTGGCGAGGCAGCGGTCAGGCCACAGCAGCGGAGGCTGAAAACCTGGTGGCATGCTCAAAGGACCTGCTCAGCGGAGGCGACTGAGGATCTTCTCTCAGGTTCCAAATAGTGGAGTTTCACGACATCTCTGATTACCTATTGCACGTTTTCCAGCCTGAATTGAGTCCCTAATGACTTGGTACCGTCAAGTAACACCTGGTTTGTCGCATTCCAGTCTCGATTCTTGCATTATTGTGATAGATATTCACGGTAGAGCAACTTGAGGTGGAGAAAGGAGATGGCAGAACTGAGGGATTGATGATACCACTGCCACCATTCCATGATTTGTTGTGGGAGTGTAACCGGTCCTGTGCTGCAAGCGAGGTTTAGCATGCTTACTTGCCCGTGAAGCTACTCTGCTGATGTTCTGCAGATGCATACACCAACACGGTGTCCAAGTACTTAATATCAAGTTTACATATATCATGATCAAGGTGCTAGAAGTAGCCAGTTCTCTCCTGAGACCTTTCCATCCACATACTGCACAGCATCGGCATTTGAAAACCCGTTCTCACGCAAGTAGTGCCTCCGCCCTGCATCTATGAGCCGCTTGCACTGAGCACCTATCACTTGCCTCCTCTCCCTTGGCAGGCTCATGCTCGGCTCAAAACCTCGTGCTTGCTCTATATCACCATCCCCTTCCTGCAGGCCATACACAGACAAGATCGGCATGTCACATTCAGTATTGGCTGCAGAATCCATGCGAATTATATGAAAAAACAGGTCACAGAAAAGATGTCCTTGCAGTGTTCAGGAAATTTATGCCAAGGAGACTTAAGGGAGTCTGCAGGCACGCGCGCGCACCGCAGCACAGGAGTCTGCATTGTTGGGCTTGTCAGCGGTGTCAGTATCACTAGCAGCCTCCTCGTCATCAGAGCTGCATGCAGCTGCCTGCCTCTCCCGTGGCCGCCCATGGCCACACAAGGCCCAGCCTGCAGAGCAACCATGCACCCTGTAGGTCCGCAAGCCACTTTTTGATGCAAGCATGCGAAGCTATTTTTAAAAGCAGACACACCGACACAGACTCGAAGGCAGGCACAGACACAGTCTGCCCTGCTCCATGGCTCAATGACAACCCCTGTCCAATGGCAGCCAAAGGCTCCAAAACAGTTTAATCACTTTAGAATTTCTGTGGTGCAGGATAAATTGCTGCTGCACATTACGTTTTTGTCACAGTGCACCATTGCTAACTAGAAGACTCAGAAGCCTCCATACAAACACAACACCTGTCATCCAGCTGATGAGCTCGAAGTCACGAGCCGAGAAGCCCAGGCTGCTGAAGAAGGGCTTGCCCACATAGTGCTCCCATGTGCAGCGGTGGTGGCAGCAGGTGGCCACCGCACACCCCAGCAAGCACCCCACCCCTGACCCATCACCTGCAGACAACTCGCCTCTACTGGGTCACTCTAGAAAGTTAGCAAACATGGAGTAGTTGTTGGAAGTTCAACGTGGGAACATGCACGCTCCCAGGATGAACAAAGCATGCACGATCAGAGGGATCCTGCAGAAACTAAGCTGAATACTCTGGTGTGCACCTGAGCTGGAGGTGGCTGCATGTACCGCCGCCACTCCAGAAGCTGCAATTGGCCCAGCACAGTCCGCTCTGCCGACTGCCTCTGGAAAGCGCTCCAAAGCACCCTCGCTGCTTCCCGCTGACATGTGCTCTTTCGCAATCCCCTTCCCATTCTGGGACTGTCCGGAGGCAGGGACGCTCCCGGCAGCGCCGGGGGAGGGGGCCCCCGGCGGTGGGGGTCGGGGGCTGCCACCGGGGGGTCCAGAGCGTGCTGAGCGCGCGGCGCAGCGCAGCGTGAAGTCGGTGGCCGCACCGCAGAGGTGCTTGCCCATGGCCACCCAGGGCTGCCCGCCTGCCACGCTGAGCAGCCCGGCCGGCTCAAAGTCCTTTATGTCCACCCTCAGCCGCTGCAGCTTCGCGCCCAGCCTCCTCAGCGTCCTGCGCGTGCAAAGAAGGAAACTTCACATGAGCTTGGGCACTGACCATATATTTTCATGCTTTCACATCACTTCATCGTGGCTCCTGCTGTTCTGCATATTGCAAAGCCGCTGGTCAGTGCACAGGTATGGGCCGCCAGAGGGAACCACTGTCTGAAAAAGCATTGCTGTAGGGGCATTAAAATGTGGGTTGTGGGTGATGGGCGCTTGTAATGAGATAAGCTCACCGGTCGGCAGTCATGCGGAAGCTGTTGCAATCCACCAGGACAAGCTCGGCAGCTCCAAAGCTCTCGGCCAGCATGCACGACAGGTAACCCTTCCCAGCACCAAACTCCACAAATGTGGTGCTCCTGGGGTCCTGTAAACACAGTCTTTAGGTCATGACAGGCATCAATGCTAACACAGCCCTTTGCTTAGTGAGCTGCTGTGCGTATCATCTCAGGCAGGAAAGGACTGAGGCAGGTGGAAGATATGTTTGTCAACACAGAGGGGAAATGTGCAAGTAATCCTGCTACATGACAAAGCATTGTCATTGCCATTCGGCATGTCCAGCTTTCAGTCAGACGGTAGAATGTTAGCAAGACAAGACTTGCCTGTAGAACTCCGGCCTGCTGCATCTGCCCGAGGATGGCGGCCTGTTGGCGACCATGTTTCATTGTAAACGCCTTGACATGCTGCGTGCTGGGCAGCGGCTGTCCAGAAGGGGTCTCCAGGATGGAGGTGCACTCGCCAGGAATCACCTCCGTGGCATCTCCAAGCTCGCCACACACCTGAATACAGGGCACTCCCACTGGAGACCTGTGTGGCACTGCCGCGATGTTCTTATTTGTCATAAGGTTGCAGCTTGGGTTACTGATCGGCCAGGCCAGGACATGCCTGGTTATAGGCGAGCTCTATGCGCGCCAGCAGGGCAGAAAACTGCTCCGATCCCAGGCTGCGAGCATAGGCAATGCGCCCAGCTGCACTGCCCAGATCGCCCGCATGCGTCTGCCTGCTGCCATCAGCTGCCAAGCTTGCAGCCCTGTGACCCAGAGCATCGCTGCTGCCCGCGTTGCAGTCTGAGCTGTAATATGGCTGGGCCTGCCCGAGCACACAAGGTATAGTGCTGCCTTTGCAATGTTCTGCATGCCCAGCCATGTATGAGTTTCACGGCCTGCCAACTGATCGCATGAGAATTGTCAGTGGCATGTTGGCCATGCTGCTGCTGCCGCACCTGCTGTTCTTGGAGCTGCAGTGCCTTTGGGCAACGCGGCAGATGCCAGTCCAGCTCTTTCTCTAGCACGGTGCTGCACGCCATTGAAGAGAACTCTGAGTAGGTTGAGCAGGGATAATCACGTTGCATGCAAATTGGAAGTACATCCAAAGTCCTCAAGAGGTGGAGATCTATCAGAAGGGGTGTGCTGGAGAGCCTTACTGGCGAGGATCTATGGGACAAGGGACGCGTTTCACAGCTCCCTCGCCTTCGATGTGATTCCCGCACTTGTCAAAGCCTGCTTTGCTCTGGAAACTGCAGAAGCGCTTCTTCTCGTGTAGGTAGTACTGGCACCTCTTTGTCATGTCTGAAAAGCTTGATGCTCTGTGAAGCCGGGATGAATTTATCTCAGAACGGATTGCAACACACTGCAGCACGACAACGAGTACTATCGAATTGACTAGGGCTCACCAACACTCAAAGTGATGGTAACTCGAGATCTTGAACAAATATGCTTGTTTTGAATTGATATAGTATTGGAAATAAAAATTTCAGTATCATCGTCAATCACGCGAAGTGGGTGCCTGGTTCGGGCTTTTCATGGTCATGTCGATGGCGAAATCACTCATGCAGCGGGCATCAAACTTGACGATATTGACTGAGTGACGATGGATATATCACACCGTGCACAGATGGGCCTCTAATCGCACACTGAATCCAGGTATTTTGCCTGATCGCAGCCACCTGAAGCAGTTACGGGAGCGGTTAGTAGTCTTAGTAACTCTGCTGGCCTCGGACCAAATACGAAGCGAGCCCTGGACAGAATTGGCAATCATTAGCAGCAACCTTATTAAGTGTAACGCTAGCGAAGGTCTCCGATATATTTGTAGTGCATTGAGCGCAATAGGGGCTTAGCAAAAGTCAGAAGAAGCCGAGCGAGCGCAAATCAGAAATTAGCAGACTTCGTGAGCATCTGCGCTTGCTTAACATAGGGTAAGTGGCCTCTCTCCCATCTCACATGGTCACACCATTCAGATCGCGTTTCAGGGCTGCTATCGCCGCATGGTCAGACACAGACTGCTCCAGATCACTTGTGCAATGTCTGGAACATCACTTGTGAAATCCTCTGGTCAGATTCAGCAATCAATTTTACTATACTTGGTGCAATTGTGACATGCAATTAAGGTATTTGGAAGGGCATGTCAGCTCTATTCTTGTGCCCGATATGGCCAGCCTGTTTTACATGCTTCTGTTGTCGATCGCAGATTGTGCTTTGGATACAGAAACGATCAACACATTCTTCGAATCCACGAAGCCTTACAATAAATTGCCAGCCCCCCGACGTCGCGGCAAGCAGCATGGTGAAGGCTGCTTCTAAAAGGTCTGCTCTCCTCCTATATTCTAATGATTGCACAGGAACAACGCATAGATAGCAGCTTCAGTTGGTTGTATCTTCTTCAAAACAGCTTTTTCTCGTCCTTGCAATCGTACTCTTTGCACTCATAAATCTTGCCTTATGGCAAAGGCAACACCGCAGCATATTAGATGGTTCCAATGCACTTGCAGGCAAAAGCCAGTATGTCCCCCAAAGACAGCCAAGCCATCCAGGAGCCCTGTGCAGTTAGATGCCGCCTGGCTGCTGCTCGTCCTCCAGGCTGCAGATCTCATTTCTCGGGAAGCAATGACCCCAGCCCCCAGGCGAAGGAGTACACGGACAGAGCTTGCAGCCGAGAACCGCGCTGCGGAGGCACTGATTTACCTGTCAGACGGTAAGCCGCCTCACCGGCACTGTCTTCTCTGCTACAAATTGCTCACAGCCCCTTTTGTGAGCATCCTCCTTTCGGGCCACAGCACACTTTGTGGATACGTACAGAGTGAATGACATGCAAACATATTGCAGAGAATCGGTTGGTTCATTAGTTTTTACGGCATGATCAAATGTCATGTGTCATTTGCAGGGGATAGCAGCTCTTCGAGCGACTCTGACAGCCAGTCTGACAGAGGCTCAACAGATGAACCTGTCCCACCTGCACCCGTTCCCAGCACACCTGCCACACCGCACAGCGCCACACCAGGGCGCCGGAGGACCCAGAGCACAAGACTGGCAGACTTTGATTGCAGCTTTGCGAGATCCTGATAGCGTACAGTACTGATCGATTGACACAAGGTTCAGAAAGCCCAGCGCAAGACATTGGTGTTGCTATGTTGCTGCAGGATGTTTCTATAATTATACGCTTGATCCTGTGTGGTCTGTGTTGCACACGCCTGCATCAGACTGAGTCACTTTGATGGCTACATGTACACTGCCATGGAGCAAGCTGCCCCGACAGTGCATGTGCACGGAATTATATGTCCTTGTAACAGTGTCCATTCTCTTGCCTTCGCTTCTGCCTTCCCATAGTGCAAATCTGACAGAATGATAGACGAACGGCAGCGGCGGGCTTCCATGTTGGTGGAAGCTACAGCAGCATACTTGGGGCACTGTGGCTCCCACGCGCGGGATATAAACGTCGATTGACCTAGGATTGAGGGCGATCGGTGACTTGATGATTATGTGCTGGTAGCGACTGCAATTCTGTCAGGGGAAGGCAGTGTCAGGAGAGTGTTGATGATCTATACGTGCAACTCGCTTTCGCACGCATTTGCTCACGCGGAATCTGTCTCGGACTAGGAGCGATGTGTGACGTGCCTCTCGCCTGTGGTCAGCTCTCCTTCACAGTCGGTGCAGCTATTCTGAAGGATGTTGTGGCGATGAGGACGGGGTATCTTTTTGCTCCACCCCAGTGGCTGCAGCGTTTCGTCCTTCTGGCCGTTGCGGGTGAGCGAGACATCCCTGTCGCGTTCCTGCTCTCCAACATCCTCATGTTGACCCATCCAGCCGCTGCAGCGCTCCTTTTGGTCCCACAATCTACTATGCTGGGAACTACGTACATCATAGTGAATTACGCACTCCTGTTCCTACGTGTTGTGGTCTCCCATCTGCACAAACGGATCACAGACGCTTGTTCAAGCCAGGTGCGTGTCCGAGGAACTCTCTTGGCAAGACATGCCATCTTTGGCAATATTATTCAACCAGAATGTATCCGTGACTCGAGAAGAGTATGCCAAGTGTGTAGCTCGCAGAAAGGATCCTTACGCAGAACCTCGGCATGTACAGCAGATCACCCTCTCCTCAACTCGGTGCCGAGTCTCCTCCTGACCCCTCTCTTCGGCATACCCAGCGGCATCTACAGATTGCACCATTAAATAATGCACCGCTTGGTAATGCTATCTTTGTGCCAGTAACCGTGACGGAGATGTCTTTAGATGTCTACTAACACTCCAGCATTTCAGCTTTTAAGGAAAGCTGGGCCCAGACAACGTCATAAAGTATAATTATGGGTTGCAGGAGGACAATGGAGCGCCCAGAGACCTTTCATCGACGGAGCCTTACCATCGAAACAGCATACCCCACTTTCTCAAGTGGGTCCCACAAGTCTTAACCTTGACAGTGCAGGCACATCAGAATGACGGCCAGTTGAAGTTTGCACCCATTCGTCTAGATTCCTGCATCCGTATCATCGACCACCATCACCAAAGGCACAGGGGCTTCAGCGAGATCCTTGACTCTCACATTGCCTCCGTGTACAGAAGCTCATTGTGGCAATACTGATCACCATGTATAGGGAAACAATTGCACCCCTGTATGGAGGAGCAGAGATGCATGTGGTTTGTGCTGTGTGCCAGGCATGCGCTGCTTGCATGGCTGGAGCTGCCAGTCTATGCTGCCAGATGCGGACGCCCCTCCCTTGCAGCTCAGGTGAGCAACTCGCCTCCTGTACACAAACACACATTTCTGTTGTAGCACAGACTTCAAGAGGCCTCCCACGTTGTTTAAGAGCAATCTCTGGCTGCTGAGCTGTATCAAAGGCCTGGCAGTGACTTGGGTGTAAGAAATTGTCCCCTGCTCTCAGGTCAGTCGCTGATGTGATTGCAGGTGCTAGGGGCTGAGGTGGCGTTGATTGCCCCTTGCGGCTCCAAGCAGTGAAAGCAAAGATGCAGTGAAACATGCAGGCCATCCCTGTGTGCTCCTCTTATTTGCTGAGGTACAAAATGTGTTCAGGTGGTGTCAGAGTGCAAATGCTGGACTTTGTGCCAGGCGATCAGGGGTATTACAGCACATCTTTATTATTATCAGGCCCCAGAAAGTGGGCAGCAGTGTGTTCAAAAGACGCCAAGCAGCAGTTTTCTGCGGCTGGCGTCCGGTACAGGGCCATGACAGATTGGCAGTGCGAAGGAAATTTGCTCGAGTGGAGCAAAACCTCCCAGTGCATCTGGATGCCTCAGTCAGGATAATCAGATCAGTCAGCCTGCTTTGTAGCAACAGTCAGGGAGCTTCTGAAGCTCGTTTTACAGGCGTGGCCTCGAAGTCAAGCTTCAAAGCCTCCCAGTGTTCAGATGCTTTTCAGCGAGTTTCAGTTTCAGTTTCAGTTTCAGCTTCAGTTTTGGGACCTGGACACTTGACGAATTACCTCAAGATTTGGAGATCCCTCCATATGTGGTCTGATGCCAGATTACAGAACCTGATAGTCATCTTTTTTTTATTGATTTCTTTTCAGGACTTTCTGATGTGCCGCCTGAGTGCTGGCCAATATGCAGCAGCTGCTTTTGGTGCTGCACTACACAGGTACTGTACTGTGTTTATAGTATAAACTTTATACATATAGGAAGGCTTTCCTTACTTTGTTGTGCTCTTTTTCTGGTCCAAGACTTGTCTGCGTACCAGTCGCCACTGTGAGAGCAATATGTAGGCATATCATATTTATTGTCTTTGTGCTGATGAGGCGGAGCAAAGTATGGTGTCTGAGATGACTGTTAACATCAGGCACTGCCAACATGATTGGCACAGAAGGTTTGTCAGGATTGTGTAGGTGATATAGGTGAGGTGCATAGTGTGGAATGATTGAAAGGCCACTGTCAACAACGTTGGCCACAGCACTGGAACGTCGGTGGGTTCTGGATAATGGAGGCATGTCAGATAATGAAAGGCTGTGGGACCTTGAGGTGCCGACACGCCAATGCTATTGTCACATGGAGTGAAAGTACGCATTGAAGACTCTCCAATGCAGGCATGTGTATGACGCTTGTGCCTATGTCAGGATATGCAACTGGAGCATATCAGTATGAAATTGTACATGGCATTACATGATCAGGCACACGAGTGTTCAAAGTAACGATTGTAGCTATTGAGCTCAGTATGATGGAAGATTGATATTATCAGTATTGTAAAGCTTTTCATGTCCTAGATCGTCATGTTCAGATCTTCCGGGGGGGCCCTCTCCCCTTGAGATGTCATGTAGCCTTCTTCTTCATGAGCTGATCAACTGTGTACCTGCACAAGCAAACAAGAACAGAGACATCAATTGGCAGGCAGCTTTGAAATTCTTCTTCTACTTTCTGCTGCCGCAAGTGGACTGGCATGTGCGAAAGGTTTGCCTGGAAGTGAGACTCACCTGCCAGCACCAAAGTTTTGCAGCAGGATGAGGCCTCCAGCCACGCCCAGGTTGGTCACAAAGTGCAGCCGCACGTGGGCACTGTACTGCCTGCCAGACACACCAAACAATCTATGCTCAGCCGGAGAATCACGTATCAAACCCAAAAAGGCCCCACCATGATGGCACAATTGCTGTTATTGCACCCAGAGTGGTACGCACATGGACATTGCCTCAGGTTTGATATATCTTAAATTCTCTAAATTGGTTGCTCTCGCTCCAAATTGCCAAATCGGGATTTCTATATTTTGTTTTGGATTTGGGCAGGCTGGAAATCACTGACACACCTGGCGAGCATCTCTGTAGTATTGGGCGTACTGACCAACTGCCAAGAGAGGTGCTTGGTGGCCATTGGCAGTGCTGCTAGGAGGAAGGCTCTCTGCCAGTAAGGCATCACTGACCAATGTAACAAGGGTCAAAGGGAAGGGTAAAGCAGGCAGCAGCGCACCAGCTGGGCCAGTCAACCCAAAAGGGCCAGCAGGTGAAGGCCTCCAGGGACAGCGTGAGGGCCAGTAGCCGCGAAACCAGGGGCAACTTGTAGCCCACGGCAAAGGGCAGCGACAGCGCAAACTCCAGCAGAAGCCAGTTGTTGTCCTGGCACCCACACATAAAAATTGTACAGCCTCAACTAAACGGGCATACTACTTGGAACTATTGCATGGCAATCGCGTACAGCAACGCGTTGCAACGCGTACAGCAGAACGCGTTGCGTTCTATTGTATATAACTCTCATGGCAACTGTAGAAACAGGAGAGTAGAGGGCACAAAGTCTGTCTTCCCAGTGGGATGCAGCGGTCAGTGCATATCATCAGCAACGGCAAACATGTCGTTGATATGGGCGTGTTTGTCTTGGTTTGCAGAAACAACTGCTAACTGGTGGCCCAAGAGAGGTGCAGGGATGTCAAAACAAGCAGGGATGAGGGCAGGAGGCATGCGGCGCTCACATGGCCGTCCTTCCTCCACACTCCATCGTTCTCAAACTTGGACCAAAGCGCCCAGTCCCTCATGATCACCCTGTGAATCTGCACTCACAGACATCACGGATCTATCAGCAGTTTCACAGGCCCATATCATGCCTGTGAGCACAGATTTTCAGAATGCCCAATATGGAGCACTGCTGCACAGCTATCTTGCTGAGAGGCGTGCTTAATCACCGGGTCTGACAGTCTGGGAGCTAAAGTGACTACAACGCCTTCCTACTGATTCTCACGAGTCCGCAGAAATGTTTGTATTAGACAGCGAATTGTGACTGCACGAACTCAGCGAATCATGCAGTCACACCTGGACCCAGCCAACGTACAGGAACAGGAGTGTCATCAGAAGCCGCCCAAACAGAAGAACCAGGGACTTGCGCACCCCTGGCTCCTTCTTGACATTTCCCCCCAGCAGCAACCCTGAACACCAATCATATGCTGAGATACATGCCTCTACCAAATCTTGCTTGCTAATTATAGAAGCAATCGTCAATATCAAGGTGGTGTTTAAATTCTCATTAGGAAGTCCACGCAGGGTGGCCTGTAGCAGGTCTGCTCACCAGCATAGGTGTTGTTCTGCAGCTTCTCCCGGATGTCCTTGACTGAGTGCGCCAGGACGAGGGCAACACATCCCAGCATGGCGAGCTTCTTCACTGTCAGCTCGTTGGGCCTCTGCCCATAGCGCACAAGCATGAGTCTGCAAGGCGACAACACAGTCACATCTTCATAATTTTTCATTTCACTCGGTAATCGACCCTCAAAACGCATGCTGCACCATGCTGATCCTTTTGCACACCACCTATCTGGACAGCTCCAATAGATCACGACCTCCAAGCACATCACAGTGAAGCTGTGTATTCATGACAGTGATCTGGAATCTGTCTGTTCTTGTTTGCCTGCAGGAGAGAGAGGTAAAGTGTGAGCAATCAGGCTTACAGCTGGCTCCAGATGAGGCTGGAGCTGTTGTAGATCATATCCAGGGTCATTATGGTGGCAGTGATGGGAACCTGCACGCCCACTGCTGCCAAGACTGCCGCCGGTATGAACACAAAGAGTCCCAGGTATGGAAATCCTGCAAATTTAAAATAGAGCATGCTATCAATTGCGCAGCTGCTTCTGCACATGCACACATATCAAACAAATCCACGCTAGCCAACCGTTCAAACTGCGTGTCAACACTCCACAAACACCATATAAACACATATGCATGCCGCTCTGATGCTTTAAAATCATCTATATGGACAGGCCGCACGTGAGGCAGGGATTCTGTGTGGGTAGAATTTGCGTCGCTCCACCATCTCAGGCGACTGCATGAAGTTCCATTGCTCGTAGTCTTCCACAACAAGGTTGATGAAGTAAAGGCAAACCTGGACAATGCCCTTTCTCTGTCAGTGAGCAGCAGTAGGAAACTGGCAGCAAACAGTTACAAAATGACAGGAGGCTCGTGTCCTGGTACAGGCAGCTGCACTCTGTGCAATGAGGTGTAAGCAATGGAAATGCACAGTTGCTCCAATGGAGATGTCTGAGGCACTCACCAGGATCCTTGCCATGGCCAGGACAAAAGCTCCTCCCTCTGCATTCTTCCACAGCGTCCAAACCTTGGCGCCAGCTTCCCTGGCATCCTTCGAGCTAGCCACATCGTGAACAGCTATCTTTGCATGGGCAATGTTCTGACCCATCTGTTTGCCAGCCTGCAAGGCCAAATGTACAGAGGCATCAGAACCAGAACTTTGTCACTCACGAGGAAGCAACATGCATCTGAAGAAGTGACATGAAAAGCCTCGCTTCGCACCCTCTCTTGGATCTTTCGAGCCTTTTCCAGAGCCTGATCTTTTAGTTTTTTTAGCGTTGCTGCATCGAGTTGCAGTCCAGCGGGTTTTGCCGATTTCAAGTGGCTTGGATTCCACTTGGGGGCTGAAGACTGATCCATAGAGCACTGAGAGTTCACGATGGCACCAGGGTCATTTCCTTGAGTAGTCTCAGGAGGCTGATCTTATTCTGTACAGTTGATGGCCCTCCCTTTGCCCACCAAGTCCCACGAAGTTCAAGCGTCGTCGGCTCTAAGACCTAACAATCTGCATTTTTGGTGTCTGCGATTGCCTCGATGAGCTTTGCACACTCATCATAGCCTCATCAGCTCCTTTGTCATCTACAGGGTACAAGCTCTTTAGCGTCCTGACACGCAATTGAGCCGTGTAAAGCAAAGTGATGATTACGGAGTCCTCATCGAAGCTTTGAAATGGTGAACAAGGCATCCCTGCACGAGGCTTGTCGATCCGATGGGAAGACTTCCATCCTTAGGTAGGGTTGACCCCTGCAAGTAGGGAATTCATAGCTCGATCCCCTGTAAACCCTGAAGAGCCTTAAGCTTGTCAATTCTGCAATATTTCTCAATACCGTATCCTTGATGGACTCCACCGCAGAAATGTCCACGCAATTCAGGTGCCTACAGGTTCCCAACTCCAAAGCGCGATGTATAGTTGGCCAGGGGCTTATAAGCTTAAGCCTATATATAGGCTAGCTAGGCTTGAAAACTGGCCTGAAAACTGAGCTTCACTGACTGTTCACATGTCTGGCAGATTCATCATAAATGACCAATACCGACACAGCACTGCTATGACGGCAGATTGCACTCCAGACAAACTCAAGGACGGGGAGCAAGATAACTGATACGCATTGTACTGGAGCAGGCAGTACAGATTCAGAATTAAATTTGCATGCATGCGTTCAATTGTCCACATTCTTGCTGCCAAAGAATACTGCCTGTCACAGCCTCAATCCTCCCAGCACTGCCAGGATCATGAGTGAGCAGCCTCCCTGTCAAGCGCTGCCTTGGCCTCTGCCACCTTTTCCAGTGATGCAGCCTTGCCCTGGTAAAGCCCCGGTCGGCCGCCACCCTTCACTCCAAGAGCCTCCGCCACTTTGGGTCCAGCGCGCTTCACAGCATCTGCCACCACAATCTGGTCTTCAACGGTGTCCAAACTAATAGATCCTCATAGCAAACACCACTGTACTGCACAGAAGGACATGCTTGATGACAAGACACAGCAGTGCCAGTATGCAGCAGATTGTCAGGATCATCTCGACATTGCTTTTGGCACACGCAATAGTCTACCATTTATTTTGCCTGGACTGAGCGCTTGAACACGGTATTCATGATTAGGTGAAGATAAATTCTTGGACAGTAGCCGCAATAGTCTATATGAGGAAGAGAAGCAGCAGATCACCTGGCGGCCCAGCCACGACAAAGACTGCCGGTGCAGGTTTGGCGGATTTACTGCTGAGCAAGGGCGCCCCTCCTGTGAGCAATAACAGCGCTGCTGGATTGGCCTTCAAAGCAGCGTTTGCCACAAGGCCCAGGAAGGAGGCGTCTGCGTCGTCCCTGCAGTGCTAAAGCCCAACCACTCCTGAGAACCTATCACCTGCAGAATCCTTCCTTGCCTATGCAATTCTGTTTGTAAGCATAGCCTGAGGGCGCATCCTTGGTGCACCACCCAGGTTGGCAATCACGCAGAATATCTGCAAAAGGGTGGTATGAATCCTGGTTCTACGGCCTCAGCAAGATGTTTGGCAGTTGGAGCGCTGCCTTTTGGTCAGACAACGAGGTCAGCATGGATTCCTGCTTGCCTGTGGTAGTGTACACTGGTGCCTTCTGAGAAGCTTCCGGCCAGCTGAGCCCCTGCAGCTGTGGCCACCTCTTCTGTGAGCAGCTTGCCCTTCTTTGCAAGGTCCTTTCGCTCTGTCTGGATCTTGCCCACCATCTTTGGCCAGTCCGCTGTGCCGCAGCCCAGTGCCTGTGTGGTACCCACACAATGTTTTGCTTCAATTGCCGAGCTGACTCAGCTCATCGCAGCATTTCAGCAGCTCAGCAACTGTCATGCACGGTGACATGAAGTTTGAGATCTGAAACTCATTTCACCTTGTTGAGGCTGGCTTCGAGGGTCAAGAAGCCGCTCAGGGCAGAGATGACTCTATCTCCAGCTACAAAATGCAACCTTGCCATGCCCTTTGTCTTCTCAAGTCCTACTAGCTTGACCACCTGCAGCAGGGAGGAATAAGAAAAAGTGGACTCACGTGTGGATTTCCATCAATTGTATTATTTGGTGCAATTCACCTTTCTTTGAAAGGCAATTCAATTGAGATTGAAACCACCAGATGCTTGTGTATACCTGCAATTCAGCGGTGGACAGCAAGTGGGTGCCGCCACAGGCATTTACATCCACTCCTTCAATTTCTATGAGCCTCACAGCTCCCTTAACCCTGTCTGGTGACGGCAGGTTGCCTCTCAGGAGTCGAGATGCTGACAAGCCCTTCCTGTTGCTGTCATCTACCAGGATCTGTCGCACCGCATGAGCTTCCCTAATCACAGAGTTGCATCGCTGCTCAATGGCCTGCAGCACACCCCAGAACTCACCCGCATCCTTCAGCATTCACTCAGTACCCTCCCGAGCACACAGACCTTGCACCGATTGTTTACAGGATCAGAATTTCCAGTTCGGTAGCCTCACCTGCATCTGCTCTGGGTTGACACTGGGGGTGGCCAGGTCTATCATGACATCATTGCTGCCGCCCTGGCTGGCAGCTCTGGCATGCAGCTCCCAGCTGACGGTGTCTGCTCCGAGGACCTCATCGCACACTGCGCTGACCAAATGCTGGCCGGTGTGCTGCTGCATGTGGTCGTACCGGCGGTCCCAATCCACGGCCACGCGCACTGATGCCCCTTCTGGCACTGGGACGGCTGTGAAATGGGTGACTGTGCCATCATCACTGCGCTGCACATCCAGTATCTCCACCTACACAATCCCACACAATTGCTCCTCTGCACACACCTTCCATGCATAGAAGTCTGCGCAACACCTTCTTTAAAACGAATATCTTGACGTAATACGTATCATTCCACTCCACGTCTACACCAAGAGGAATCACAACACATTACAGTTCCTGTAAGTCCATATCTCCGGAACAAGGACTGAGAAGCTGGTGGAAGCTGTTGCAATTGGTCGCGCTTGCAACTGTTTACGGGAATCATACCACATTGTCTGAATCCAGCAGCGTTATAGATCCCTTATCGAAAGGCTGGCCCCCGCTCTCAGGATACAATGGGCTGGTCTCCAACTCCACCTTGAAGAGACCTTTCTTTTGCTTGCCAGATTTCTCTTCCTCACATCTGCGATCACAGGAATTTCGTAAGATCTTACTGGTAATTCAAATGAGTGTCAAGCGCGTTCCTTGAAGCCATGCGTGCACACCTGACGATTTTGGTGTCACAGGATCTCAGAAAACAGTCGCTTTGGCAGGGTAGCAGACTCCCGTTCCCTGCCATCACAATGATGTCTTCCCTGCACAACTCCAAAACTCTCGAGTACTCCAGAATGAATGCGCAGAAAGTGTCCCCGAAGAAATTTTCCTGCATGTCTCAAAGCCCTACTTTGGGTCGTGTTATGCCCCCAGTGCTGGGGTGAGCAACATGCATGCAGTCTGTTCCAATTTCCATTAGAGCTCAGGCGAGACCAACAATATTCCTCTGCGCTTTCTTAAAGATTCTGAGGGTGCACAACAACCTGTTAAGGCCAGTTACACTCACCATCTTCGCAGATCAAGTGGGGTGATCTGGACAGTCTCAGTGGCTGTGCATCACCCTGCACACCATTCGCATGTTAAGATGATGCAGACCCTCCATAACAGTGTAAAATGCAGGAGATTGATGTTGTCCCGAGCCTTGGTAAGTCCACGAGACCATGCACATCGTCACATCGTCAAGTCAAATACAAAGGCGCTTGCTCGTGTCTGACAAATGATTTGATTTGCAGCTCCAAAATCTGCAAAGTGCTAGATTCTCGGCAGATACAACGCCAGCAACAGCGTCAGCAGGTGCTTTCATGCCCACCTACCTTTCCTCTTCAATGCTGCACCTTCACCCACCGATGTCCGTGTTTCTTATACACCTCGTCGGCAGATGCACAGATAATAAGTATCAACTGGTTTTGGTGCGCAGAGGCTGCCTCTACATCTTCTGCTGTCCCCCAACCAGTGGCACAAGCGCCGAGCTCACAGCAATTGGGGCAGCCACCCACCAGCCATGCAGCCAGACCCGCTCAGAGGCCCAATAGACAACAGGGCAGTTGGACACGAGAGCCTCGGCCGCGGGCTCCGAAGCGGTACCCTGTCCGAATATCCAACCTGACCAAGAGCGTCATTCGCAGCGATGTCCTGCGCCTCTTCGCCAGATTCAACATCACAGAGGGCGACGTCAGGTACAGGTCTCCTCCTCCTATTGTGTGCAGCTCAAGGAGCAACCCCCTCTGCATGACAAAAGGCACGAAGGCAGTCCATGCGCAGCAAGGCCTCTCCTTGATCTCAAACTATTGGTAGCTACGAGTGCTCCCCCTAAGATACTGCTTGCTGGCCCTCCCGCGCCCTTCAGACAATAGGCCTTGTTGTGACCAGTGCAGCGGGTGCTGGCAGCGTCGAAGGCGTCGAAGTGGCCAGCCTCCTTGGCTCGATGGCCTGCAGCGTGTCTGGCAAAAGCAACAGGTGGTCATTGGAGAGGTCTATTTCTGGTTGCAGGCCAGAATTCCAGCCGCAGACACTGGAGACAGAGGCTTGGTGGATCCTCTTCCACACGGACAAGGACCGCAGGCGAGCAGCGGTGCTCCAGAGAAGCTTCCTGGTGCCGCTCCATTGCCATTGCAATTTTAGAATCCCCAACTGAGTCTCAATCCATTCATCTGCACGCTTGTCTTGCGCAAGTGCTGCACTGGCAACACACCAGTGAGTTGCATATTTTCATTGGGAGGTAGTGACGTTACGGATTTTGGTGTTGCACCACATGATCTGCATGGGCGTTTACAGTGTTAGAAGTGCCAGAAATTTTGACAAGATGCAGACACATCAGGAATTTGTGATACAAAGATGGGCAGTGGAAGGCTGCCCACAAGACCACTGAGCCTTAGGTGACTCCCAACAGTCTCTGAATTGCAATCATGATGGTAATGTGTGCGCAGGGCACGCACCGAGCCATCATGAGGCCCATAGACAACGAGAGCTACATGATTGATCACCTGAGGTGCCCACTGGCCATGAAGAGCCAGGGGCGCACCGTGTTGATGGAGAACCTGGAGATCAGCACTTCCCTCTCTGGCATCGTCCGCCACTTTGAGGGCTACGAGCTGCAGCAGAATGCTGCCACCATCATCAACTCTGTAAGCTCCTCTCCCCTGCTTACGCTGCATTCACCACGCAAGGCACTCTTCTCTGCCGAAGAGAACAAGCTTCTCTGTCAGGCAGCACTCACAAGTGACTTCAGTTATAACAATCAGCGCTCAGCATGGCATCCAAACAATCGGAAGGAAGTTTGATGTGGTCAGTATGGTATGCAAAAGGGCACTAAGCCTAGATTTGCATGTTGTTTGGTGCAACTGCCTGCTCTGCATACTTCAATTGCAGCACATTCAGAGTGTTCTATTTTGCGTAAGAGGGAAACTTGCCCCATGCACCCATTCCATGGGAAGATCGGCCTTTATGGTGAGATCCTCCCACCCACATGCCGATTTGGGCATTTTCCAATCCATCCTCTACAGCAGCCAGGCAGCGACCCATCCCTCCTTTAAATAATTCTAGCCCTGCGGCAAAAGATTTCTTGCGTCACAAGCAAACAACCAGACTCCACCGCAAGCTCGGTCACTCGACCTTCAAGCATGGACCCATTGCACTTATTTGGGCCCTCGTCAGCGCAAACATTAAGGTTGAGAGGGATGTAGGAGGGTGAATGAGAGCACAACAGATGAAGTGGCAGTGCGGAGCAATGTGCCAGTGCACTAGACGTTGTGCAGACCGTTGAGCACAAAAGATTGAGACTACTGGAGTAAGTATATTGGCTCTTCTGCAGGGCAAGCGGGTAAAGGAGGAGCTGCCGTCAAGGTACTATGATGATGATTTGGAGAGATTCAACGCTTCCAGGCAGCTCCAGCACAACAACGCTCTAGCCACAGATGGGAAGAACCAGCAGGAACAGGAAGAGGGCAAGGCTCCATGGCAGAACAGCCCCACTCTGAGAGCAGTGGTGCGGTTCTCCACCCTTGAGGAAGCGCAAAGGGCGGTGCGAAACAGAAACTATACTTACATGGGCAACCGACAGGTCAGGCTGCGTGTGCTGCCATGATCTCCCAGCACCGGCAGCAATAGTTGGAAACTCCTGAACAAGCTGCATCTGGCTCTGTGAAAAGTTATGCATGCTTCAGAACACAGTAGGGATTTGCTTGACGTTCTTCCTGGATTGCAACTGTTCTCATAGATGCAGCGCCAGCAGGATCTGTTGCAACAATTATGCAATAGAGCAATTGCTGCTTGGATGGAATGGTCAGTGGTACCACGAGTGCCTTTTACAAGAATAAGAATGATTTGCAAGTGTGTATACCCTCGATCTATCGCAATTTGTGCCAGTAGACTGGCTGGCCTCAGTATGCCACACAGATGCACCGTTAAAGCGTTCATTTGTTCACAGCTTATGGCTGACTAGAAAGCTGGCAGTCATATACCACATGCGTACACAAGACTGTGTATTGCATGCATGCGCGCTGCTTACCGAACTGTGCCACTGCACAAATCAAACAATTGAAAACACGCTCAATGCGATACTGGGACATCCAAGGGAGACATGCAAAAGCAATCGACGTGCTCTGTATCCTTTTTGTATGCGTTGCTAGTGGGATGGTCTGGTCGGAGCATGCCGCTCAAACTTGTTTATACTCCAGGCTGGCACATGCAATGCTCTCAGACATAGATTCAAGCCCGTTGCATTGCCTTTGGACACACGATCCAGTCTCTCATTCAAAATGCCGACAGGAAAATAGCAGTCCTTCTGAGAGCATGTCGGGGGCTCATTCTCCCATGAAAGAAGTTTACGAGATAATCGGGACCTGCCGTCACTCCCAAACTCCTGTGGAAGTGTCAGGATCCTTCAGGTCCGGACAGTCCACCGCATTACATCTATCAGGACCTTCTATAGTCAAATCCAAAACCAGGAGCTTTGGATTTGACAGGGCACTCCGGGCACTCCGCCATATGACAGACTTCTGGGAAAACTTGGAACTTCTGCCGCCAATACAAAATCCGTACATTCCGCCGCCGCCCTTTCCGCTGCTACCGGGCGCCATTGACCGGGGCGCCGTCCAGCCGCCGTTTGGCGGACGGCCGGGTCGGCACGGCGCGGCCGCCAAAGCGCCACCGGTTGAGCGCGTCGAGGGACGCGCGGCCGGAATTGAAGAGCGCGGCCTCCTCTACACTCAGCAGCGCCTCAATCCGCGCCATCTCCTTGGCCGACTCATTCGAGTGCGCCTTTGTCAGTATCTCCTGCGCGCACATGTAATGAGTCATTGCATTGTTGCTGCATGATGTTCATTTGGGATGCAGGTGTTCCTGTGATCTCCAGCGCTCGCTCTGCCTTGATATATACAGTTCTCTATCTGTCATTGAAGATCACTCCACGATCCACACGCTTCAGATAAGATCAATCCACAGGCTGACAGAAGCTTTGTGTAAGGGCCTTTGCACTGGTCAGCAGATCTGGTCTGCATTGCATGCGCAGATGCCACATGCAGGAGCGCAGAAGCTCTGAAACTTCCCAGCAGTGGCGCGCAATGGCACAGAGCATGCCGTGGCAAGTCGCGGCAATAGAACCGGCATGACAGCAGGCACCTGCTGCCAGGAGCTTCCTGCCCACCTGGTAGCGGGAGCGGAAGGTTGACATGACGAGGTCGGCGACGGAGGGAGCGCCATCGGTGGCGTGCAACGCGAGGGCCACGTCATAGAAATAAGGGCAGCGCAGCCGCAGGTTCTCCACACCTGCCCCCGCCTGGATCTTGCGCCGCATCTTCTCCCCATACCACCGCGGCGCCCTGCTAAGTTTGCACAGCACTTCAACACCATTGCTTACCGCAAAAATACTTTGGAGGGCTTTTGTAAGCAGGATGTAGTTCTGAAATTACAGCCTGTTCACTGGACAATGCTTCGTGAAACATGGGGATCTCCTACATTGTCCCGTTCTCATTGGTGCATGCTCAGCCCGCCGGCCGGAAGGATAAGAAGATGCAAGGCAGCACACCGTCACAGAGCTGCAACATTGCAGCAATCAAGAATAAGATGGGTGTGAAATTTTCCTACAAGAGTAGGGGTCAACGCGCACTTGACGGTGAGCATGTCGCGGGAGGTGAGCGGCTGCAGCATCCACAACGGCAGCTCCACAGCTGCGCGCGATTTCACGTCCTCCGCGCCACACGACGGGTCGATCGCGCGGCCGACGCCGCGGCTGCCACACTTGAAGACGCAGGGGATCAGCGTCTCCTCCGCCAGCACAGCGTCCAGGCTGTAGTAGTCCCCCATCTGGCCGGCCCCCCGGCCGGACCCAGCTGCCATGCTGCGCTCAGGAGGTCCCCTAGAGCTCTCTCCCCTCCGCTTCTCTCCCCTCCTTCTTATCTTTCCTTTACTTATGTGTAATCCTCTGACCCTAAGGCCTCGGGCGATCTCTACTTATGCTAGATTCCACTTTCTGCAAGTGCTACTGGCTGGCTGTGGCTCCTCCTTCCCTCTGCTTGTCTGCCCAAGTCTTGTGTGGAATAGCGCTTTGTGCGGTGAATCTCTTGCCGCTCTGTGTCCTCTGCTCCAGCTGGTTGGGAGGCCAACCTATCTGCTGGTGAGCTGCAAGTGGGTTATAAGCGCCTGTCTGACTGCTTGTGAAGATGCTGAGTTGGCTGAGTGCAGAGACTTCCACGTCATGCGGAGATGAAGAGAAGCTAGTGCCTGATGTGCGGCCACTGTTGCTGGAACATCTCCTAGGGAGCCTTCTGCGGAAGGTGTTTCTGCACGAGGGCCAAGAGCTCGTCCTGCTGCTCTGCGCTCAGCCGCTGTTCACAGTCGTCCACGATCTGCGCATGCAGCAGTGAGACATCACAATGTGCCACGTCCTCAGGTAGAGGCAAACATCTATCGCAAAAAGGAACTAAGCAACCTTGCAGGAGGGGTGTCATGCCAAATTGGCCACACACTGCCAGCAGAGCTATAGCTGCTCACCAGGTGGACTTCGACAAGGGCAGCTGGCCTGAAGTTTGCTATCTGCAGGATCTCCCCACGGCTGAGATTGAAGGGCTGCATAACAAAAAACACTGGTCTTTACAACTCCAGTCCCTCAAGGACCTCTGTCGAATTGGCATGGGTTTGAGGAGAGGACTGGGCATACCTTCAAATCCTCGAAAAAGGCAGCAAGCTCCTCCCTGGTGGGAGTCTCAGGGTGCTGCTGCAAAAGGTAGCTGTATGCCTGTGGCGAAAAAATGCATCTTTAGCTTACTTCATATAGCTGTTCAGCAATGAGCCCAGATACAGTGTCACACAACAGTGTCCCACATCAGGTAACGCAGTACTCGCAATGCTACCTTGCGTTCTGACGGCAGGGTCTTCTTCCTTGACCACTCCCTATTAGCCCCGCGCCTCTCCAGAACTTTTAGAACTTCGATGTTTGTTATTGGTCCAATATTTTCTTCAACTCTGCACAACAGAACAATGTCTTGCTTATACATTAGAGTCATAGTGACGGATGTTTAGAGCCTTTCAAAGGGAAGACAATTCCATTCGTGTTGCAGAAAAGGAGTTCCATTGAGTGTCTGTGACCGGTCGGTCCTGTGACAATATATAGCATAGATTTCCAGGCAAGCCGGACAGATGAACAAAATAGAATAATTGTCGAATCACAAACACGTTAGCATTGCCTAGGGCCTACTGGTAACCAGCCATGTACTTGAAAACAGGCTCACATTTTCATATTAGCATGGTCCTCCGTAAGGTCTCTGGAGTCTCTCTCCGACAAGTATAAATCAGATACGAGAACAAGCCCGCGTATGGCTAAAGAGGGTTCTGAGTCAAATTGGGCATGGAGCACAAGGAAAGCTGCATCGCAGCAGTGATGATGAGTCATCAGGAGAGCCATGTGGGGGCTGGGGGCATGCGTGGCTGGCAAAGCTTGCCTCACCGATCACCTTGACGTCTTGTCAATCAAAAAATTTAATCTGATTGGCGATGTCTGATGCGGCGATGAGGATGGCTGCAGCATTTTAATGGATCCTATCAGCATTCCGGAACGAGCTCAAGATGTGAATTACCTACAAAAACTTTTTCCTACCTTGGACCAGTGCATCCTCCGCGATGTTTTGCACCAAAGCAATGGCAGCGTGGACACTGCAGCAAATGCCTTGCTTGACATGGCACCAAGCGTGAATCCCAGGAGTATGGTCAATCAGGTGGGCCATACGTCTGATGGTACAAAAGCATCGCCCTACAAATGTGCTATTGGAATATGAAGCAAGTCTTTGACAACCGATCCGATCGATTTTGCAGCATGCAAGAATCTCACGGATGCTGCTATTTCTGAACCTGTAGGAGGCTAGGAAGGGTACTAGCACGTCCAGACCAAGCACGCATGCAAAGCCAGGGAAGGGCTGGAGCGTCCTGACAGCTGAAGCTCACCGTGCAGAGCAACTGCTGTCCCAATACCCTAGACATGCACAGAAAGCCGCACCAGCCTCAGACATCTCTGCGTTTCCAGCGCTCACCAGCGCACATCGGGCACCCCAGAATGTCAAGCCGACGAGCATGGATGGACTAAAATTGGAAAGCCGAGGGATCGCAAGTGCCAGAGCAATTCGGCAAGGGGAGCGTGATGGCCAGCGGCACTGGCCGCCCAGCGAGAGCAGAGGCCAAGCCCCTCAATCAAATAATATGGAGGGTGCTGTGGGCTCGTTGCGCGAGGTCCATCCTTGGGCTGATGAAGCCTTGCTGAAGGTGTTTTTCCTGACTTCATCACCCTTGAAGCTTCCATCCCAGCAGGATCTACATCTATAGATCCCCACCCTTAGCCTGACCTCAGCATGGCATTTCTTTGTGCAATTAGAAGTATCATTAACACCAAATTAATGGGGGCTTTGTGCTACAGGACGTGCTGGCAGCAGCAGGGAGTGATGTGGGGTCTGCAGCCTGGATTCTGTCAGAGCTGTGTGCGCCCAACACAAATCCCAGCACACCCAATGCAAGCCCCATAATGAGCCCCAACACGAGCCCGCAGAGACGCCTGGGTGCACCCCAGGCAACCGCGCCCTCAACACAGGGCAGGAACCACAGCACGCCGCCTGGCTTGAAGAGCCCTAGGGACACTCCGCCAGCCCATGTGGGTCCTGTGTCAGGTGAAAAGAATTTGACGCCTAGAGAGGGCAGCGGCGGGACTGCCAAGATGCAACGAGAGCATGTGGCAAGCAGCCCATCTGTGCCGGTGTACCCCGAGGATGACAAACAGGAGGACGCTTACTTCAGCTTCCGGGCAGACGCCCTGCAGCTGACGCGGCGGTGGCAGAAAGCTGCGCAGAAGGCGGGGTCCTCCTTCTCAGGTCAGACCTGTTACCATGCTTTTTATGGAAATACTTGCTTGCTGTGACCTTGCAGGGGTCTCTTTGCTTGGCCTATTCAATGCTTGGCATGTCTGGGAGCCCTTCTCTTTCAACAGATATTACCTCAAATGTCTGCCAGAGCTGCTATGCCATGTGGCAAGGTGCAGAAGCTAAGCCACTGTGTCCAAGGCATGAATGAATGGCGCCAGGTGGGGACCACTCTGGAGCGCGCAAATACGCGAGGGAGGCGCGGCTCCTGCGCAACAGCGCTCTGGCGGCGCATGCGGCTGCCGCGGAGGCAATAGAGCGCGCGAACAACGAAGGCAGGGGCCTTGACGTGTGGACGCTGGACCTGCACGGCCTGCATGTGACAGAAGCCATTGCCGCTGTGGATCGCCGGTGATGGGCCGCCCACTCCTCACTATGGGATGTCCACAGTGGTTTCTCATACTGTGCTCTTTCTGATGAGGAGCACAAGAATGTAAAGGCTAGCTGGCTTTCTCCAGCCTGCCTAAATCTGAGTTGAAGTCAGGGAAGTGCGGCAATTCTCCAAAAAGAAGTCTGGAAGGAACGCCCCAGAAAGGGGAACATCAAGGCTGTGTAATGCTGGTGCTGCCCCCTCTGTCAGGGTAACAAAAACTGACTAGCAAAGAGAGGATGCAGGACTTGACGGCATGCGATTCATGCTGAGTAAAAATGTTACCTCCATGATTTGATCCTTGGTGGATGGAGTCAGTGGTGACTGCAGAACGATGCTGGTGCAGGCTGCGGCGGCTGGAGGAGAATCTGGCTGGCGCCAAGGTGAGGACGGCAGAGCTGATGGTGATCACAGGGCGTGGTAAGCACAGCAGCGGGGGAGAGGGCAGCTTGGGCAGGGCAGTTGTAAACCACCTGCTGGGCAGTGGACTGCCCCACAGCGTGCGCGGGGGAACAGTTGTTGTGCAGGTCCATGCGAAAAGAAAGGGTGGCCGTTGAACGCATGCCATTTGTAACTCTTGATTAATCAGATTGGGTGAAGTCCATCAAAACTATTGGGGTTGGTGTTGACATCATTGTGTGTTGCATTAGCGACCCCGGAGGCCCGGGGAATCATGATAGAGATAATCTGGAGGCGCAAGTGATCACAGTGGCTTTGGCCAAAAAGTACAATTGTGCATTGCTATTGCTGGGAGAGACAGCGTCTGAGGGAATACCCCGTTGCCGGGAGCCAGTCAAATAGGCTCACTGTCTATCCCAAGAAGCAACCAGGTTGGGGTTGGCCGGAAATCTATTATTGGGCGTCCTTGATGCCATGACGATTGACCCTGGCAGATACCCTTTCTGCAGGTTTTGAACTTATGCTTTCTACTGGCTATATCCAGTTGTTAGACTAATCTGGGGCATTGCGTTCCTGTCAGACGCCGAGTGCTTGAGAGTGCAAGTTGGGCTACTTGTTACTGTCACTAGAATTGACTTCATGCCTAGGGGCTGCCTCAATGAAAGGGTATAGGACTTACATGAATCCTTCAGCCGCCTTTTTGACTTGATTAGGCCAAGAATGGATAGAAGAATGTGATTTTATTTTGCAGACTAGGGGAGTTCGTTCGACTGTTGGAGCAGGGTTGTCCCCTACACGTTGCCACGTGATCGAACACCTTGCCTTGCCCTCGAATTTCAACCCGACAGTGTCCTGGTCATGTAAAATATGGTCAATTAAGGTATAGAATGAATACTTCGTTTGATTGGGTGATAGATTGCTTTCGATTAGAGTTACAGAAAGAGAATCCAGACATCGCAAGGCTTTCCATCACTCTCGGCTTATTGGAGCGAAGTTATACAGCCAAGGAGCAGTTGAACAATCTGAATATCGAATCCCTGCAGGTCCGTCTTACCGCGGAAAATGCCGATTGCATTCATTAAAAAGATCTGTATAGCACACCATCACCAATGCTTGATATGCTTTATACCTTACAGGAGGACATTTCTGCTTGTGAGGAAACATTTCAAGGCTTCCTGGATGACGTTCAAACCCGAATCAGCGCCGAAACTGCTCTGGATGCACGGGTGATGCCAACTACCCTTGCTTCTGTTTACTAGCAGTGCTGTCACCAAATTTTCCCCTGATCTGCAGCAGGTTCACCATAGCTCATCAGCAATATCATGTGCTAACATCTTGAATCTTGCAGGGAAAGATAAAGTGGGTAGCAGATCTGGTATGGACCAAGCTGTCTGGCGTGTTCAGCAAGGAGGTGCTGCATGCTCAGCATGCGTCCACCTTCTGCCAGATCCTGGAGACCAAGACTGGCAAAGGCAAGCGGCAGCTTGACTGTGCTGGGGTTGTCACCACAGTGCTGGCAGTTTTGCAGCGGCTCAGCCAACAAGCGTGCCATGAAGACTTGCGCAACTGCAAGCTTCAGGTTTGCCCTTCGTCCCTTAATCGTGGTAACCAAGGAAACACAGAGCCCATAAAAAATAGGCACGAAATGCTGATGACACCGTGGTGACAGGTGTCAGAGGACCATTGTTGGATCAAGATGGGGTTAGTTAATGAACGGAACGAAAGTGTGGAGGTTACTACGGACACAGCGGCCAAGAGGGGCCTTGCTCCCAGTGAGGAAGCGTGGAGGGGGTGGCTGTACAATGGGGGACATGCTGTGAGCTGCACGCCCAAGGTGTGCTGCCTGATGACGTGTACTTTTGGACAGTCTTCCAAGGAACAAGATGAGCAGTTTTGCAGGTCATGTACAGAGACTGTACCGGCAAAATCAGGATCTTGTAAGGCCTTTTACTAAGGAAGTGTGCGAATCCATGTAAAAATAGGTAAACCACTGCTAATTTTGCTTCTCATGTGCAGATGACGGTGACAGCACTGGTGGCTTCATTGAACCCTGCAATCGTAGCGCGTCAGAACACCGGTGTTGATTCAGAAGAGGTGAGACGATCATGATCCAGCCGAGACACTGCATGCATGAATTTCCCTAGTGTGCCTGGTGAACTTTAGAGTAAGTTCCTTTTGAGAAGATGCGGTAGCCTGACAGGTTTTGCCTGCAGATACAACTACTTCAGAAGCTGCTGCTTGAGGAGATCCGCTCAAAGCACCCAGAGGCAATGTACCCTGCTGCCCTGTGTACCCTGGCAGACCTTCTGGAGGTAATTCTAGCATGCACTGGCACCCACTGAATTGTGTGTCTCTCCATATCAGCCAAATACTGTCCTGCACATCAATATCCCACTTGGAGTCTGGTAATGCCAGATAGAGGAGCAGGATGGTCTGGAGAAAGCCATTGCCTCTGGCTCGGAGCAAGAAGCTGTCGCCAGGTGCACATGCCGCAGCGGAGACACTGCACAGGTATGCACATCAGCCTGATCAGAACTGGAGAATTCTCTTGCCCAACATAGCTTGATCACGCTTCTGACAGCTGCGGCTGAGAGCTGACCACCGTGACGGTTCATGCACCATCAGGCGGTGTTCAAGCAGGCTATAGCAATGGCAAGAAGGCCTGAGAACGCCAATCATCAGTGGTATCCGTACTCGTATATCTGTGGGTATCTCATGCGCAGAGCAGGGTTCATCCTCCAGAACCTTGGTGAGGCCTAAGCAACCAATTCCCTGATTTCTCTCTGGTTTCTCTGATACCTGGCATCCTGGGCTGAGAATCAACATGTACAACTGAATGGTACTTTTAAGGGTGCATGTTGTGCAGCGGATTGCCAGGAGGTGGCCATGGGGTTGCTACAAGATGCAGGGAGATGGATGGGGAATAATGGAGGCGCAGCAGTGCTCAGGAAATACAGGTACACATGACTATCTGCCATGCTAGAGCCCCATTGCAGCATGGACCTGTACTTGTGTGCCATTGAAATGTATGCATGCAAGTCTCGCTTAAAGTGTCACAGAGAATGGGCTGTGCAGGTACACAAGCTCAGATGGGGAGCTGTACAAGGACATAGAAGGGGTGATAGAGGGGTACTGTGGGGCGCTGGGCTGGCTGCAAGAGAAGGGAGTTCCCCTCTCAAGCGCCCACTTGGTGCCTCTGCTGGAGCTGTGGGACGGCGTCTGTTGGCTGTTTGAGAACGGCGCCAAGCCGGCCAGCTGGCTGGGCCACGTGCTACGGGCCCTCAAGCTGTTCAGTGCTGAAGTCCGTACTGATGCCCTCCGCCAAGCAGAGGTAAGACCTTTTGGTTGGTCATCTGCTCATCCAGCATACATTTAACCAGCTTTCCAGAAATACCAACATGCCATGCAATGCATGAGTGTGCAGAATTATAACGAGTACAGCGTCCAACACTTGCCAAAGGCGATCTGCACTTTTAAATGATACCTGATCTATCTGATTAGCTTTTTGGTGCAATGTGGGCGTAAATGGGATGTGATGTACGTGACATGGTGTTGCAGGTAAGCAGCAAAGCGATGGTGAAGGCATCCCACTTGTGGGGTCCTCTGAAACTCGCTCCCATCAAAATGATTTTTGAGGGAGCTGATGTGGAGGCAGAAGCTGGCAGGGCGTCTAAGCGCCCGAGAAGATAGCAGCCAGTGTTGATGACATCTCTGGACAAAGGACTCTGCTTAAGCACTGCCTTGAAATTCACGGCACGATTGTGATTACTGTTGCACTGGGTAAAAATTTGTACATTATAGTTGGTGGTCTTTGTCAACCATTTTAAATTCCAATGGCTTTGCAACGCAGTTGGGATCTGGATGAATTAAAGACCAAACACTCACAGTGCCTGGGTCAAATGTAAACAGGGACAGAGCCGGCACTGCATGCATGCGCAATGGTCTCTAACAGTCCTTTTTGCCAGTGCTGCTAGGGAGTCTATTCAGTACAATGGCATTACAGCCAGCAGCTTCGTATCTAGGTCATGTTCCTGAAGATCTGCAAATCAAAAATATTCCTCATGCAGCGCTGGATCATGTCTCCTCTTTCTTTTTTCTTGCATGCTGCTCTCCGTCCACCCCATACTTCTCCTGCATTTTTCTGAGCTCCTCTTCCTTGTCCTTTGTGCTGGTCTGCATTGCACATAAAGCCTTCAGTCTCCAAAACACAGTCCTTCCAAAGACTTGTTCCATGACACATATTCAACGTGTTCTCATCTGTTGCATGGGGAAGTATCACCATGGAGTTGCTGAAAGCTTGATGTACAGCAGACAAGCAGCTGCCTACCTTTTTTGACTGCTTCGATGTGTTGTAATAGAGGACGATGAGGTATCTGTTTGCCACATTGAAGCCTGACAAGTGGTCCACGGCTGTCTTTGCATCATAGATATCCTCATACACCACATATGCTGTTCCGCGCGTCTCTTTGGATGTTCCTCTGCAGAACAAGCCAGCAAGTCAGCAATTTCGTATCAGCAGCAACGCACCTCTGGCTTGGCGCTGGTGCTTTTGAGACAAAGAATGACCAATAATAACATCACAGATCAGAGGTCAGAAATGAAGAGAGGCTTCTAGGACCACCAGAAGCACTTACAATCTGATCTGCCGCACTCCTCCAAACTTCCCAAAGATGTCATACATTTCCTCTGAGCTGATGTTGAAGGGAAGGTTTCTGACGTAAAGCACCCTGCACGAGGGCATCATTCCCATCAGATGTTGAACAGGACACCCACTGCAAGATTGTTAGCTTGCACAGTGAGGGACCTTGGTGGTTGCAACTAATACCTCGAAGGAAGCAACTGAATTTTTTAAACAAAGTGCTTCGTATTATCCTCCACATGACAAGAAGATGCTGGGATGAACATGTCAGTACCTGTTCACTTCAGGAGGTAATCTTGCATTCCTTGCCCTCGCTGCCATGACGGGCTTTGGTGAGGAGTACCCTCACAACTGAAAACTTGACCACGCACTTGTGCCAGAGATTTGTATAAACCCTTCCAACAAGGATATAATAGATTTTCTGCTCTACTTCAAGAGATTCACCACAAATTCTTCTGAAATTGCTTCACGCCCTGCAGGCGATCGAACACAAAAAACTCCAAATCGAGAATCTTCCAGAAGTATTTTGCGACTGTTGTTCCTTGTTGAAGCTGTTTTGACGAGGAGGGCAATGATTGAAATTGAGCTGCCAGTCGAGGGAGTTACGGGAAGTACAGGCCCTAGAAGGGTTAAAATCCTAAATTAGAAGCAGCTGGCCATGAATACCAAGCGGAAATTGGCGCTAATAACCGATAGCATACACCTGGCACTTGATCAGGAAACCCACACTTAAGCCTGCTTGTCGACTACAATTGTGCCTAGTTTGATTACTACGCAGAGCATGTGCACTTCCAAACCACCTTTACTTGCTGCAGCTTCTCTGCATAGATGCATCATGTCGATGTGCAATAAGGATTCGCCCATGATCCCAATCATTTATATTGGTACTTGAAATTGCCGGTAGTCCCCGTGCGCTTTGCTTTATAAGAGCTGGCTGGCACAAGGGAAGCTTGAAACTCAAGCTGTCACTGGTTCGGAAGCTCTGGTCTTGACTGCATGCTTAGGCACGGAGGATACAAGTAGAAATCTGCTGGGCTGTAAAGCTGTATATTGCACGGTTTGGAGGATTAACGCTACAAGAGACCAACGATGGATGTTGATGGTGTTGTTGCCCAACATCAACAGCTGCTGTCAGAGCTCGTCGGGACAAGCACGCGGGATGTGACAGACGCATTTTGGAATCATCTTTTATCTTTCCCGGTGCCGCTGATGAGATTACCTCCATCAGAGCTGGAAGCTGCCACTACGTCGTACTGCGAGCAGCTTGGTTAGTGCACTTAGCCTCCTCTTGGAGGCGCATGCATTGTGTCAATTGTTCTGGTATTTGAAGCACAGCTCGAGCTTCAAGTGTGGCGATGCATGTACAGAATTAAGACTGCCCCTTGTGAACTGTGTTTGTATTTGGCGCAGTGCAAAACAACGGCACCACACATCATTTTCAGAAGCTGGTGCACCATGTCATGGAGCTACTGGCGCGGGCAGAGAAAAACCGCGAGAGGGCACAGCAAGCTGCCAATGCTGTATGCTTTCTGCGCATCCTCGTCAAACACCTCACGGAGAACCTGAGCGCTGCGCACCTTATATCTTTTGTGAATGAGGCACCAGCCTCCCATCTGTCCAATGGCACCCCAGGTATCACCCACAACGCTCACCTTGCTTCTTCCCTTGAACAACATAGAATCCCCATTCATCATTTCAAGAGCCTTGGCATGGCGTCAGTGCAGAAACAACTCCAGCTGTGTGGTTTGCAGGAGGGCATGTTTCTCTGCTTGTCCAGCTCGTTCGGTCGCTTGTAGCAGTGCTGATTTCAGCGCAGCTCATACAGTCTGCAGTCCCCTCCCCTGGTCCCCCGTGCCTGCCCCCGCCCAAATCCCCTCGCACTGCCAGGCAAGTCCTTCAGACTCCTGCTCACCAGCCATCGTTGTGCCAGCTGCCCATTACTTCAAACCAAACTCTGGGCATGTCAAGATTTCCAAATCCCACCTGGCAGGCTGCCCAAGGGCCCCCCGTTTACTGAGTCATAGCCTTCCGGCTGGATGCATACGACTGTACAGTTCTCTGGGCTGCAGTGCGGCCACATATCTGCTGGACTGGGAAGTCATCAACCTCCTACTAGTCATGACTTCCACGCAGCTGTACACGCCAACCGCCACTGCGCAGACGAATGCACACCCCTTCACATCAGCCCTGCTGGAACAGGAGGACCTCGTCCCTGCTCTCTTGCAGGTGTGTAACTTGGTCATTTGATCATCTCTGCCTTGTAATTTGCAAATTTTTTGTTGTGGGGAGCTGCTGCTGAGGGAAGGATGGACTTCTGCTTAGGGGAGTTCTGTGCACAGGCGCTCCTGCAGCACTTCATACAGCGGTGGCCCCTGCCGAAGGGGGCGCAGGTCTACCAGCCTCCCGCGGACAGGCAGCGCAGCGTCTTCAGGCTCGTGCGCAGCGCAGCGGGTGTGAAGCCTTGACCACCTTGTAACACTCTGTCTTGTATTTATAGGCGTTGGGGCACACGCCACTTGGTGGATTTATCTTGGGAGGGTGGTGTGATTAGCGTGTGAAGGGCCAACAGTTCATCATTTTCTGCTGTTGGGAGGGCCTGCTGCTTGCAGTTCTGTATTGAGCAACTGGTCTCCAGGAATTTCTGCATCCATACACGTGATCTCAAAACGAGACATAAGTCTGTTGGTCTGTCATGCAGCGACGGTGCTGTGGCTGCCGCTGCGCGCGTACACGTTCCTGGTGCGCAGCTCGCCATCGGAGGCGGCCGAATCGCCGCTGGGAGAGGCGGCGCTGCTGCTGCTGCTGCTGCTCCTGCACCACGCCCCCTCCGTCGAGTCCGGCCAGCACAACAGCTTCCGCCGAGCCTTCACCGGCATGCAGGCACGCCCTTCTGCACAGGATTGTAGTGGCTATTCCTGGAAGTAGAAGGAGATTGCAATGATAGCTACAGCTACTGTTACAGCTAGCTACAGTTCAATAAGGGGATCCTCTAGAGACAGATAGTAAAGTGAAGTCTCTTCTACCTGATATATTTCTGATGTGCTACCGTCACAGAAGTTCTGGTTCAGCTGGAGCATTAGTGCTCGTGCCGCATGTGGACTACCTTTGGCAGCAGTACAGTATAGTGACCAATGGATGCCTGGTTGCAGGATGCAGATGAGCAGGGCAGCGATTCAGCGGCGGAGGCCGGATTCAGCGGCGGCAGCGGCGTGGCGGCGGTGTCCTTCTCGGGCCTCTATGAGGCGCTGGGGGCCTCACTGAACAATGAGAGGACGGCGCTGCTGCTTTATGACTCGCTCCATGCCTGCCTCAACTTCCAGAACTACGTCCTTGTGCGAAGGTACACATCCACCTTGCCGCCCGGGCATGCAACGCCTGGATATCATTCTGAAGGACAGGTTGGCAGTGGAAGCTTTAGTGGTGCTTGATCAGAGAATAAATCATATCACCTCTGCACTGTGATGTGCATAAGTGGTACTTGGCATGATCTATACTCTGAGGTGGCTGTCTGTGGTGTGCAGTGACCTGGAGGTCCTCCTGCTGCCACTCCTACATGTGCGCGACTTGCCTCTCTCCTGTCATACCTGCATGCAGTCAATGTTCTGTCTATGTCCTGTTGTGCATGTGCTGTCCTGTTGATGTGGCTCCACACAACCAAATGCCATGATGCATCCTTTCCCGTACCTTGCAACTCTGATGCCTCTGATGTCCATCAGGTGCTGATGGGACATCAATAAAAGTGAAGGATCCTACTGGTTGTGTGCAGATGCTGTACACTGCGTCGGGCCGCGCACCCTCCCACCTGTACATGCTGCTCATCATATTACTCATCCTCACCCAGGACGCCTCCTTTGCTGCCAACGTGCACAAGGTCCAGCTGACTTCCGTGCCCTGGTACAAGGAGCGCCTCCTCAACCGCACCTCCCTGGGTGCGCCGTCCAATTCATTCCCATATTTTGTTATGTCTGCTTGCCCGCATCAGCTGCAAGGGAGAGCGAGGAATGCCCTCCCATGCATGCATTGCAAGCCCAAGCGGCATCCTCCAAATAGACCTGCACGGAGTGCTCTACCAAATTAAAGATCCTTTGACTTTCTCCTGGTGTCAGACCTCCCCTGCCTCTGGGCACTGGCCAGTCACCAGCTGGGATAGACTCACCCACTTTGCTCGAGGCACTCCAGAAAGATGTGTCAAAAGGACAAGTTGTAGCTAGGATTTGAAGGATCTTGAATTGGTGCAACCCCCACGGCATGCGCAGGCAGCTGGGAAGGACCTCCGATCCTCGAGATACTCAGGCAAGTGTGAAAATGACTTAACCCAAGGTTTGATTTGACTGATCTAATTGATGCAATGTGCCGCGGCATGTGCAGGCAGCCTGCTGGTGGTGCTGCTGCTGCGCACGGCGCACTTCAACCTGGCCAAGCTGCGCGACGTGTATCTGCACACCAACACGCTGGCAGCGCTCGCCAACCTGGCGCCCCACGCCGACAACCTCTCCTCCCACGCCGCCCAGCGCCTCGTCTCCCTCTTCGACATGCTCGCCCGCCGGTGCGCGCCCCTCCTTGGCAGCTCCCACCTGGCTGTGTTGTTCAGTCCATGTCACTGGGTTGGGTCCTGTAAGGATCATTTTTGGCTCCACTGCTGCTGTTTGTTTGTCGGCTTGAGATTAGTTTGCCATGCAGATGGTCAGCACAGTAAAGGGCGTGTTTCGGCTGAATTTCCGATGCCCTCTCTCTGACAGTCATGTGACACATTTGGCAATACCAGTACTGTAGCTGACAGCAATGGCTTGCACGTGCAGGTACCAGCGGCTGCAAAGGGTGGCTGCAGAGGGGCCAGGCAAGGGACGCGGGGACGAGCTGCAGGTGGGTAATTGTTGGAACTTCCAAGTGTACAGCCCTGTGTGGGTAGGAACAACCTCACATCACCCTGTCAGGATAGAATCAGGCAGATTGTGTTATCACAATCACAAGCATCAAGGTGGGTGCACAGTGCTCTTGCCTCGATCAATTCTGAATCAAGAACATGGCGGTTATTCAAGGAGTGCATGCATTTTGGCTGCTCGCAGGTGTACGGCGATTTCCTGCGCATTGTGCTGGAGGTGCTGAACTGCATAATCATCACAAATCTGCCGCAGAACCCGGAGCTTGTCTACGCGCTGCTGCACCGCCAGGAGGTCTTCATGCCCTTCAAGGTGCGCATCTCCGTTGCTGAAGGTGGTTACTTACAGATCTTTTGTATTTTTAATCATCCTCTCCTCACGTGCCTTTCGAGGCGGCTGCGGCCGAATGTCGTGCTGTCAGATGTGTCCATGCATGGTCACCTCATCTGCTTGTTCATGCGCCATCAGCCTCAAGGCTCTTAGAACTCTCTTCAGCCAGCAAAAATATTCTTGAACTTGATGTTGATCCGTCAGTAGGTCCTGCTGTGTTTCGGGAATGCCGAAGACCGTGCAAAGTTATTCTGTACAATCCTCGTCCACTTTTGCACTGACCTCACAAGACCCACTCAACTGATCTAATCTTCATAATGGGCTGGTCAGCACTGCTTGGCAGTGTTCGCGATGTAGGCTAATTTAGCTGTGGTGCAGGAGGACACGGTGTTTGCAGAGCTCGTGGAGAATGTGGTTGTGGCTATCAAGTACTTCAACGACAAAGTGGAGTCGGCACGCCAGGCTGGCGGCTGGGACTGGAGCGTTGAGAAGGTTCTGGAGGTCGTTAAAGGTGGGCCATTTCACACCTCTCCCTTCCCAAACGTATATCGTCGGGGGAATAGTAGACAAGACAGCTCTTTTCAGTGGTCTAGATGGTATTGTGCCAGCAAGGGGCTTTCAAAATGGCTGCGGTTGCTGTCTGCTGTATGCGGTCTGATGTGAAGAGATGCAGGGAGGCACGTTTCTGGATGGTGTCAGGCTGCTAGTGAGTTCTGGAGGTGGTCAGAAGGGGTGCTCGGTGATGACAATTGAGTCACAACAATCTGATGAGACTTTGGTCGGTACTCATCCCTGATGAAACAACAATATCATCTTTCGGGGCTGAGGGCGCCTCCTCTAGACCACACTCAATCCTCTGCACGTGTACTCTCTGCTTGCCTTGATCCCATCCAATCTGCGTGGGCACAGTCAATTCAATCACGGCAGGGTCCGTCCCAAAAACTGCGCATGTGCAGATGTAGCTCTTCATGCACCAGGTGCAGTCTGCAACAGAAAACAAATTATGAATTGTCCTTGCTGGCGCTTGCACTGCCTACAAGTCGATGCATCTGCTCCCGTGAAAAGGAGGAATGAGCGGTGGCGTGTACATAATAATAACAATAATGGTGGGTTGGTGACAATCACGATCACTTACTGCAGCTGTGTTTGCACAGTCTGCTTTGTCTTACTGAGAGGGTGTGTGCTGGCCTGGCAGGCAGCATGCGGGGCTGGCGTGTGGACAAGCTGCGCCGCTTCCCAGAGCTGCATTTCACGTATGAGGAGGAGGCCTCGCCGGAGGACTTCTTCGTGCCCTACGTCTGGACCCAGGTGAGCGTCTTTACACCCATCTTACTGACTTGGGCCCTCCTGACATATATCTTGTGCTGCCCATTTAAGCCTACCGTGTCGGGTCTGTCGGGTCTGGTGTCAGGCAGTATCATATTTTGCAGTCATCAGCAAGTGCCAGGCCACAGGCCCAAGGCAGTTATTCTGTGCCGCGCCATGCGGCACCCGGTGCAGGATGGCTGATGTGCATGCAGGGTTGCATTGATAAAGAGAGCTGGAAAAAGAGGTTGAAAACGTGTGAGAATTGTGTGCGCAGGTGTGCAATACGAGCGGCATTCCCTGGAACACGCAGGCGATTGCGCTGTTCTCTCCCCTCAGCGCCACAGTCTCCGCGGCGAGCCTGGAGGCGCAGGACTCCACCGGCCTCACCTCGCGCCTGTCTGCCAGCAGTGAGGTGCTCGTTGCCAACGGCGTGTGACATCCGTCAAGGAATTCAGGGGGTACTAAAGGCTACTCCTCAGTAGTCTTCAGTACCCCCTGAGGGATCGTGACCAAGGGGCTGTGAAGCAAGTTGAAGAGAGTCTCTTGAGGAGCCATCTTACTGGGAATGCTGGGGCTTTCAGCCGCAGCCGCACTCAGGGGATCGGCTGTTCGGTTTGAGATCGAACATGATCAAAGTTTAGGCAGTTCAGGAGCGGGTTCCTGGCAGGGCACTCAGAGTGATCATGGGATTGAGGATCAAATTTGCAGATTTAATGTTGTAATGAGCTACAGAGAAAGGTGTGGCGGCAATGAATGTGATTTTGATAAGAGTAAGCCCGTTGTAAGGGTTGATGATTTGCGTGTACTGTATATGATCCGTCTGTGAAAAAGAGAACTGGAGTGTTTTCGCTTTTGTATCCATTGTGATTGTATTACATGGCACCCGTCTTGTTTGCATATTCAAAACTATGGCTATCAAGGCGTTTTGCCTGGCCAACCAAGCTATCTGCCAATGTAAATATTTCATTAATTAATTCCAACTGTACGTACTAAGCATTCTGAATATACTGAGTATACTAAATGAAAACCGCACTATATGAATAGCACGTATCGTCGTAGTTGCAGCGAATTACTTCTCAGGGACTACTTTCCCAACTGGGAGGCTCTGGATGTCAGATGCCTCAAGAGCTCTGTCTATGCAGAAACGCAGACTATCTGCAAAGCAATGTACAAGCTAGATCTACATGTGCGATGTCTGTACAACGAATTTGCCACTTGTGCACAGGTGCCACTTCCACTCTACAGGCAAACACGTGTTTCTCAAAAAATGTTTCTGACTAGCTATCAACGCGCTGATCCTGCGACTCTAAACACCTTCTAGTCACGCCTGGATCGGCAGAGATCAGAAGATGTCTGTCTCTATGAGGGTAGCAAAGCCCTGCTGCTTGGCAGGCTGCACCTTGCTCCCACCGCTACCCTTGCTCATCACCATTTCACTGCCCTGGCCCAACTGCCGCGCATCCTTCTCAGAGAGCGATCCGTCGGGCCTTATGGCTGTTCTTGCAGGCTGCACTGCCTTGACTGGCTTAGCAGCTGGCAGCTGCTGCCTGTTGCCAGCACCTGCCGGCGGCTTCCCGGCAGCTGCCCCGCGCCTGCCGGAAGCTGCAATCGCCGCCAGCGCCGACGCGCTCAGCAGCTCAGGCTTCCTACGCTTGGCAGGGCCTTCTGGAGTCAGCGGCTGTGGCGGCCTCTTCACAGAGCTCTTCCCCTGCTGCCCCTTCTCCTTCAGCACTCCTGCCCCACGAGCCAATGCAGCCGGTGGCTTTGTGTGTCCCCTGTTGAACCTGCCAGCCAGCGCTCCAAATGCTTTCTGTCCACCATCTGCTTGGTACGGCGCCTTGCCAGGTGATCGGGCAGGCCATTTACTGTCTTGACCCTGCTTACCGGCCTGCGCGCAGGCTTTCCTGGGATCCTCAAACCGTGGCATGTGCGTGAAGCGGTTGTCGGTGGGTGCTGGCAGGGGAGGTGATGTCATCGCTGAGTCAGCAGCGGGGGCCACTCTTGTGGTGGGTGGATCGCCAGGCAAGCCCAGGTCGCATTCCACAAGCAGCAGGCCCCTGTGTGTTTCTGTGGATGCCCACTTGGCAGGTGGCTCTGGCGCAGATGCCTGCAGAAATGCAACCGTCGTAACTGGTGCTCTTCCTTGAAATCTAGGAGGGAATCAGTGCAGAGGAACTTAACTGTCCTGCTGGCCAGGGCAGCCTGCAGGCGCCTTCTTTGCATGCTCGTGTATGCTCAAAGCTACACACAGTCCTTACTGGAAAACATGGGAAAAAGAGTGTAGGTAGCCAAGAAAGGAAAGCCAGGGATCCAGCTGAGGCTCTTCTATCCTGAAAGCACGAGCGATTGGATGCTCACCGGGCGCACAGGCCGTCGGGCGGGCCTGATCATGGGCGCTTTCTTGCTGGGCGCGGCACGCATGCCCAGCTTCTTGAGCAGCCGGTGCCGGGACCTTGGCGGCGGCGGCGCAAGACGGTTACCAGCCCCTCTGGGAGCTTGCCTCCTAGGAGCATGCTGGATCACCTGAAAATCCAAGCAGTGCATTGTCATCTGAGTGACCTCTTCTTTCAAAGCATTCCTCCTTGCAAATGGCTGTTGGAGAGCACCAGCATAACGTAACAGCTGAGATACACATTCTGATTATGGGAGCTGCAGTAATATCCCCAAGGGGCAACCTTGCAGACAAATCCTCACAGCATCCATAATTGATGTCCAGGTTGAGCACATCAAGTTGGACACGAGGCACGATACATGCCTGCAAGGTACGCCTATTCTTGTCCTCAAGACACTCTTCACCCAATCGTTTCAGCCGCTGCCCTAGAGTCCGAGTGTGATCCTCATACTCCTGCAGCCTCCATTCATACAGCGCTCTCCAATCTATGCTGTCTGCAGCCACACAGTTGTAATAGAATGAGCTGGGCTGACTCTATGGCAGGAGGTTGTGTCTGGAAGCTGTCCCTGGGGCACATGCATGAACTGCTGAAGGGTGTGAAGTCCATTGAGAAGCGGTGTCCTTGCCTTCATCGGTATCTTTCTCTTCTGTAGGTAGCGCCTCGAGGCCAAACCTTTCCATGATTACTCTCTTCCAGAATGGCGAGATTTCTGCGCCAATGTCCCGGCCACCCAGCCTGCAATACGCATGGGTTGAGATGCTCACAACTAGTTCTGAAGGGTATTCCTGACTTGTAGAGCCATGATGGCGGGCATATAGCGCACCTAGTCTCATCCTCGATACGAGAAAGCTGCTCCGCTGAGCAAACATCAAATATGCCTTCCACCAGCACCAAAGGAACATCGCCTAGGTCTCCTGAGCCACGAGAGATGCAGTTTAGCGCGAATGTTGCGCCTAAACAGCAGGATGAGAGAAGCAGATCACAAGATCCTGTACACACCAAGCCAGTCGCGATGGCTGACAAGCGTCCGATAGCACAAGTGCTCAAGACGTGGGGGACCGTCTTGTCGCCCTGCAGGAGCCTGTATCCACTCCTTTCTATCCATCAATCAGGCGGTGATAAGCAACGAAGACCTTCCAGTTTCACGCAGGTATGCGCCAAAGAATAAGAGTGCTGCCAGAGTGCTGCGCAGCAGCACCAGGGAGATGTACCCCATTCCTGAAGTTCAAGGGTTATAGTACGGGCAAAGAGAAGGAAGAAGAAGAAGAAGAAGAAGAAGAGAACGCATAACAGGAGACCCCGGGGGGGACCCCTGCCACGTGCGTACGGGCGCAGCTGGGGGGCCGCGCAGAGGACATCACCTCAAGGCTAGCCCCCGTCATCAAAAGGGAAGGTCGTGGGTGTTCGGCGGACCCGGAAGGACCGCCGCGGGGGCAGCACGGGCAGTGGAGGCTGTGGCAGGCGTGGGGAGGTCGCGCGGGTGCATGGCACGGAGGTAGGTGCACGGCGGCGGCGCTGCGGCCGGGAGGGACGGTGGGGTGCAGCGAGACGGAGAGAGGGGCGAGTGTGACGGCCAGAGCGGCGGGCGGAGGGGAGACCTGCCGGTAGTGGTGGCGGGGGCTGACCTTGGAGGAGGGCCGCCAGCTGTATAGCAGAGGGACCGGAGGGAGCAGAGACGCGGCGGCGTTTGCATTGGAGGCGGAAGTTGCTCTGTACGCGGCAGGTGGCCTGAATGACAGAGAGGCTGAGGGATTGAAGCAGGCGGGTGAGTGCTGGTGAGGGGTCCAGGACGCCGCAGCGAGTGAGGACCGGGCGAAAAGTGCTTGGTATGGTGCCAGCCATGCCAATAATGAGGGGATGAACTTCAACAGTGCCCCAGCCGTGAGCAAGGAGTTGAAGGCGCAAGGTTTCGTGTTGTTGACATTTTCTGACGGCGCGCTCGTGGATGTATGCGTCCGTTGTGCAACCTATTTCAAGGAGCAGAACAGCATGATGGGAACGCTGGGCAGGAGACCAGGTTGCAAGAGTGGCGGGAGAAACGGCGGGAGGAACGTCAGGAAAGAAAACTATGTCAGGGCGAGAGGCGGGTTGAGGTAGGGCCCAATCAGGGACGGTGGGCTGGCAAGCGGCAGCGTTGGGAGTGTCGCGGTGGCCTTCTGCATCTTGAAATAAGTAGCAGGAGCCAAGAGTACCCTGGCGGATGGAAGTGGCAATCTTGTGCACAATGTCACCATGTCGGCGGCAGATGACAGCGCGCATGTCCTCGGCTTGGCAACCGCCACACTGGTGGGACAGGCCACATGTGTCGGCATTGCAAAGCGGGCATGCATATGGTCGAGCAGGGTCACTGGGAGCGGCCCGCTTAGAGCGCAAAGACGGGGTATAGCGGAGGCGGAGAGCGGTTTTGATCTGGGAGTTATAGAGCCGCTTGAGGCCGCGTTGCTGGAGAAAGGCAGTGCTGATGTCGGGGAGAATGCCAGGTTGGAGTGGGAGGGGCAGCGATGCAGCAAGAGCCTGGCCCGGTGTGGTGGTGGCGGGGCTGTCAGTGAGGAGTGCCCGTATGCGTTGCACAGTTGTCGTGGAGCTGGAAGTGAGGAGTGCGGATGAGTGGGCAGAGGAAGCTAATGTCCGGGGATGCACGCGCAAATCGTCGACGTCTCGGAGGGTGGGCGCTCCGGACCTTCTGGGGCAAACACGCTCACGTCATGATGGTGCTGAGCTGGAGGTTTTGATTGAGATTCTTCTGCTCCTTGATCTTACATCCTCGATGCCTCATAACCTGTTGCATGCTGTAAAATCCACATAAAGAGGTGACAAGACCATGAGCTCAGGAGTATTGCAGGAAGGAATGTGGACGTAAGGCACTTTTGTATCAATTGGATGTTATTCCAGTGCTCCCTGTAAAGATAAGTTCGTAAGACCTGTATAGTCTTTGGAACGCATCAGAGACATTACTGACAGCTTTCGGTGGGAGATTGGCTGATATGAGAGAACAACAATTGCCAATGTCCAACAGCACAGATCTTGAGGATTGGGAGAAGGTGGACGATTTCCTGGGGAGTTCCACATTATCATCTTCAACAGTTCATGAAGGGCTGTCCAGCAGTACAGCCCGGCAGGGTCAAAGTCGTGGACACAGCACTTCCAGAAGGATGAATGTCCACAAAGGCACAGCAGTGCACACGACAGCTGCAGCTCCTGCTGTAATGGCACGATCACCAAAGGTAATTGCCACTCTATTTGACAAAATTAGTAGGAGTTTGCGAATGCTTTGGAAAGTCTCTCCAACTGGGTGCACTTACAACCCTCGAGACGGATTGCTTGCAACTGACAACTTGCTCTGCTCTGCAGATCTGGATAGCAGGGATCGTGGCCCTGTCAGTGTTCTGGTGCATGGTCAGCCTCATCGCGATCTGGAGGCTTGAGAAGCGCCTGCCCTCAGAGATGCAAGAGCAGCTGGAGTTCCATGCATCCTTCTCTGGGCTCTGGCCCCGATCCCAATCAGGTGTTGATCTCTGCGCAAGCGCTGGTAATGCAGCCCTTGTACAGCAGGTGATATTATAGCTGGCTTGCTTCCTGCTTCATGGGTGAGGAATGACTGTGGTCTCATTTTGCTGTTCCAGGGGCTAATGCCAGCAGTACTGGCATGCACCTGCCTTTTGCTGAGGCGTCAATGAGCCATAAACACAGGAAGAGGACACCTCGGGTGACAGGGGAGCAAGGGGAGGGACAGGAGGAGCAAGATCAGGCAGAAGAAAACTCTGATGACTCGTTATTCTCGCCTGCAGATGCAGACACTGATTTCTTGCAACAGCCCCCCTCCCTTGCGACTGAGGTGAGAAGAACCTGCATCTCGTCAGTGCTCGGCTGCAAATTGCATCATTCTGACCCATCAATGCTCAATGTGTGCCTCACTTTCTGTGCTTTGCTTGCACAGTGGGGTTCTGAACGGTGCTCACAGCGCAATGAGTTGGCAAGTTGGTAGCATTGCAAATGTGCAGCTTGTGACAACACCATTGTATTCCTGAGGATGTAGCAAGTACACTTGAAGACTAGTACTGTATTTCTCTGTGGTGCAGGCAGATGATGAGGTAGCAGATGACTGGTCAATTTGGCAGCCTGCAGTCAGTGCTCTCAAGGCCGTCTTCTCTGCAGAGCAGAGTGATCGGCACATGCTTCGGGGCCTTCGTTCTGTGCAGACTTGACTGTTGATCTTCTGGACACCACCTCAGGCATGCTATGTTGTACACAGTCGTTGGCATAGAATTGCTGCTTTGGGAGCGCCTTCTGCAACAGGCCTGATGCACCTATCAGCGCTCATTTTGTTGCTAACATTGTTGGGCAGCAGGTGCTAGACACTTCAAGCAGGCAGATAAGGCTATCATGCCAGATCTTTTGCATGGGCCCTCTTCGCTTCTGAAACCTTTGGCAACCAAGTTGCCATCATGTATTGATTTTGCTTTACTGCTTCTGCTCACGATATGCACCATTAGGTGGGACACAATTGTCTCAGGCCAGAATGTAAAGCTGATTGGTTGTGCTCAGGCTCTCAAGCTAAGAGCACATTACTACTTGTGTGTCTCAGGCAGTTTTTGGAATGTTGTAAGTACATGTCCATATCCTGATGAAGTACAGTTTGGACCAGATCCGCCGTAAAAGTAACCACAGCTTTTGATATTTCAACTTGGCAGATTGCAACGACTAGCAACAATCAGCTTTCTGAGTGAGTCATGCATTTCAGGCTCAATATGATATCGTTGTCTATAGTCGATCTATGGCTTCAGATTGTTCTCCTGAAGCATCCCTTTCGAGGACTCATCAATTGTAACAGAATCTTCATAAGGTTCAGAAAAAACACGTACAAATACAGAATGCTTAAGCCTCAGATGCCAATATACAGCGTCCAGCCCATGATGACAGTCCCAGCTAGCACGCCCTGCCCTAGCCTCCAGTCATCCTCACATTTCCTCGCCTCTGGCCACAGCTCCAGCCCACATACAGAGATCTGCACAAGACCAGCCCCTTCACGGCTGAAATCACACCTTTGTTAAGGCTCAATGCAGGTGACCTATATTGCAAGCTCCCAGCAAATCGGGCATGCAGAAATGATGATTTCTAGATGGCTGACACCGGGCAGTTCAAAGTGCAGCTCAGACTCCACGTAGCAGAAACACAGATGAAGGCAGCTGCGTACCATTATTCCGCCGACAAACGCAAGCATGTACTGAAGCAAGTTTGGTGTCAGGAATGGCTTGACGAACAACAGCGCTATCAGCGCCCCGACCGGTTCAGACAGACCCTGCAAAAGGGTAGCACATTTGAGCTCTGCTCTCACCAATGTTAATTCAGGCCGGTAGAAAGAGTTGCATTTAAGCAGACGAGCTCAGGGAGTCTACACATATGTTCAACTGCAGAGCAACATGTCAAGGGGCACGCACCGATGCCACAGCAACACCCATGGCCTTCCAGCGGCTGCCTGTTGCAGCAAAGACGGGCGCCGCCACAATGACACCCTGCCACAGCCGGCTCACATCATCCAGCGTGCCAATCAAACGTGCAGATACCTTGCCATGGAAGTTATTTGCAGAAAAATTATGCAGAGGTGCATTGCCCACCTCAGGAATGTTGTGGACGGCTATTGCCAGCGCCATGATGGCTCCAAAGTCTGTAAATGCCGAGAAGGCCACCTGCACCCACACTGCACAAATGAGCCTGCCCATTACTCACTTGCACTCCCCAATACCATGCGCTGCTAAGGTTTCCAGAACTCAGCACGGGTCCATCACAAGTGGCTGTGCTGAAAGCACGAGCCCAAAGTTGCTGGAATTGGGGGGATAGGAATTAGGGGTCACCGCAAAGCCCTCAGGCATGTTGTGCAGCGTCATGGCGAGCGCCATGACGAAGCCGAGCCGCAGCAGCTCCGCCGAACGCAGCTTCTCGCTGGCCGCCGCCCGAATGGCTGCTGCCCTGACCACCAGCAAAGCAAAGGCGCTCAGCCCTGCACGCGGATTGCTTTGATGTGCGTTACGTGCCTCTTGAGGCAACGGGCTATTGTAGCAGGCTGAAACAGCACAAGCGTCTCCAGTCATATCCCTATGCCTGTTGTTGCATGCCTCAGTTCCATTGGAAGGGCATCTTGCGGGACCACACAACATGTGAAAATGGGTGCATCAAGTTTGAGTTTTGCTGTGTGTGTGTGCTCACTTGGCAGCGGTCGGTTGAGCGGCAGGAGCATCGCTGCCGGGCTTTGAAGATGGGGATACTCGTTGCGAAGTGCTGGGCGACAGCCTCTCCCTAGGGCTGTCCTGCACCGCTCCTGAGCCGCCCTTTTCTGCTGACACGGTCCTCAGCAGTGCACCATTGCCTGCAACTGCCCATTGCATCTCATGCCAGCACACTTCAAAGAGGAGGAGTCCTGCATGTAAGTGGTAGTCGAATCAAGCACGATCCACCAGGGGGTACCTGATCTAAGATGTTGCTTGTCTTCATTCCCTGTGATGCTCTCCCCCTGCAAAACATCACCCTCAATAAATGGAGGCCCCAACAGTTGGTGCAAGCTGGATTCTGCCAAGCTCAAAGCAGGGTGTTCCGCACTACCAAATACGGCCGAAAATCAGAAGCTGGTCAATCCATTGGACTGACCTCTGAATTCTTCTTGTCATGGTTGTGGTCCACAAAGTCAGGCAGGAAGGGCTGCAGAAAGTAGTACAGGGCCACTCCTCCCAGAACAGAAGCAGTGATGCTCCAGAAACCGTGCTCATAAGCATTCCTAATATACATTTCGGCCGCGGATAGCGTAAACATCACGCCTATAGCCACTCCTAGGAGGAAGGCAAGCAAGCCAGGTCCAGGCCGCTTGATGATCTGCAATGCACAAGTTGGCCTCTGTTCAGGAGGCTTGCATGGTGCTTCATGTTCTCTATATTGCAAAGAGATGTATATGCTGCCCTCCTCTCCAGCATTGACAGACAAGGACAGGACATGGCTTGGCTCTGTGTTATCCTCTGATCCAGCAGCAAAGCAGGAACCAGCAATAGCTATTGCATTGCGTTCGAGAATATACTGTGAAGGACTGTTTATTTACCGCAATCGCCCCACCGATGGAGGTTGACAAGCCTGCCAAAGTTGAGAGGAGAAGAGCATGCTTCTCTTCTGGGCTGAAAGAGAACATGGCACCTCGACTGTGGAGCTGTCACCAATAATCAACTAGACATTTTGACACCTAAGCATAACTCGTTCTTGTAAGTTCCTTGTCGATCCATAATCGGTTAGGATGGGATCGGTGAAAATTTATTCAGTCAGCCCAGCATCTTGCGTTCACAAAAAGTTCTTGGTGCACTGTTTACTTATCTTTCTTTGAGGTTATCAAGCGATGGTCCTATTGTTCGGTGAAGTCTTGCTGTGTTCGTTTGCCACATTAGGCAAACTCGAGCTCGGGAGGGTTTGAGAGGTGGATAAATGTATAGATCGAGGGCTTGAGTTGGAGGCGGCTCTGGTCATTTTGCTGAGCGTACTGTACAGATCCGTGCTGTCTATCAGCAATCCTTCACCCTACTCAGTGTGAGTGTGGTGTGGGGACAGCGCAAATATGGCGTTGTCTCAAAGGGAACAAGATATCCAGCTTATGCTGGCTGCCAATGTGCACCTGGGCACAAAGCAGTGTGATTTCCAGATGGAACGCTACATCTACAGGAGGCGGCAGGATGGCATCTATGTGATCAATCTGGGCAAGACATGGGACAAGCTGCAGCTGGCTGCTCGCGTGATTGTGGCGATTGAGAACCCACAGGATGTGGTGGTGCAGTCCGCCCGCCCCTATGCTCAGAGGGCTGTGCTCAAGTTCGCACAGTACACTGGAGCAAAGGCTCTTGCGGGTCGCTACACTCCAGGTGTGCTCGCTTGCCCTGGGTAGTACCCTCCCTGGCACAGCATTTGCGATCTATATGGCTCTCTATTTTTCTGAATGGGATTAGTATTCAAGCTTCGTACTTATGGAAAGTAACAAATGTGAATTTATCATGCACTACATTCCCCCAAGGCAGTATATGGACAAAGGGAGTGTGTGACATAAGCTATTCAGGACCCTGGTGGGGCCACAGACAGTCCAGTGTGATTGCATCAATCGTTCAGGCTTCTTGTGTCACTGAGCACCACTCCGTCTCTGCGCAGGCACCTTCACTAACCAGATCCAGAAGGACTTTGAGGAGCCGCGGCTGCTGATTGTGACAGACCCCCGCACGGACCACCAGCCCATCAAAGAGTCTGCCTACATGAACATCCCCACCATCGCCTTCTGCGACACAGACTCTGCCCTCCCCTACGTGGACATCGCCATTCCCGCCAACAACAAGGCCAAGCACTCCATTGGAGTGCTCTACTACCTGCTCTCGCGTATGGTCCTGCAGGTGCGGGCTGCTCGGCACTGTCAAATCCTGTGCATACATACATCACGCAGTTGACATGGTGAACTGCCTCTGTGGGGCAGCATGCTGCCCTTGATATCATGTGACTCGGTCTCTGACTATGCGAATATGTGGTGTTTCGAAGGCGGAAGGCTGAAGCTTTTCTCTTCAGCATGCATCAGGACTACTGTGCCGCAAATTTGACATAGACCAAGCTGTGGGCCGGCAAGTCTGTCATGTGCTGAGATTCTGACAGAGCAAGCTGTGGTGCGTGCAGATGCGCGGGACGTTGGCGGCTGGCCAGGCATGGGATGTGGTGGTGGACCTGTTCTTCTACAGGGAGCCCGAGGAGACCAAGGAGGACGGCGAGGAGGCCCCCGCTGCCGACGCATTCGGAGGCGTTCCCGAGGCCGGCTACGGCGGCGCTGCTGGCCTGCCCGCTCCCCAGGGTGCGTCCCCACAGCCGTCATCTCAGATCATCTCATGACAGTGTATGTAAGGGCTTGGGAACTGCTGTGTAAAAAGAAAGGTCATCTGCCCACAGATGCTCACTCTTTTTAGTGCCTGTAAGACATTGTCCAGCTACAATGGCAGATGGAGCAGCTTAGTTGGGACTTATACTCTGCTGCACAGATTTGATGCTGAGCGCCGTTGACAATGTGCATTGAGCTTATTCTGTGCTTGCTGGATCTGTCGCTGAGGTTGTGCTTGGCGCTGCACAGGCGTCTCAAATGACGCTGAGTGGGCTGCGCCTCCGGCAGCAGCGGCTGCCCCTGCTGCTGAGTGGGACGCTGCTGCTGCTCCAGCGGGTGGTGCTTCCTGGGACGCGGCCGCCGCCCCCGAGGCAGCCCCCGCGGCAGCCCAGTATGTGGCGCCGCAGGAGTTCGCCGCCGGCTACTAGACAGTGCTGTGCATGCGGCATCAGGCGCTTTATTTGTACTGCCTCTGCTGGGGATGTTCGGTGCCTGTAGTGTTCTCACATGCTCTATTGTTGAGAAGACAATGGCTCCAGTCTCTGGCTCTGTCAGTGGTGCAAGGAAGCCTGTCAATAATGCCACATCGAGTGTAAATGTGCTCTTTAGCATCTGGTGTATGGTGCCAGCCAGAAGTGTAAGTCGATTTTGTTGTCACATGCGATCCACATGTTTCTGGTGCACTGGGCCAGACTTTTTGCTAACTCCAGTCACGACTGCAACATGTTGTACAAATGTTGTACAAATACAAGGAAGTCACAGCTCTTTTGCAGCATCTTGTCAATGAGTTGCATGTCAAATCTATGCAGCATGCAGACACCTTCAAAGAGCATGCATCACTGTGTGCCCTTGAGGTTGGCTGGCCTTATCAGTAAATCAGCAGGCCATGACATGAGTGCCAGCGCTTAGCACCCGGTGCGGCACCGTCTATAGAGTATTTCATGTTCCTTTCTTGACTTTGGTGGTCGAGCAACATAGAAATACTGCAATTCTGTCTGCATCCTTTAAACATCAGGCAAGCATGCTGTTTATGCGCATGTGCATGTACAGTATCAATATCAGCTGCTGCGGGACATCAATTGCTGGGCCAGAGCTGGGCTAGACTGAAGCAGCTCACGCAGTTCCCCCTCAACTCCCTTGAGCCCCTTCTCCAGCGCAGCTTTGCTCTTTGTCAGCCTATCCAGCTCATTGCTGTAGGAGACCTGCTTCTCATTCAGGTTGTCCACGATCTCCGCTTGAGGCGCAAGGAAGTACCTGCACGCATGCATGCACAGATATTTGCAACAGAATAGATGTGTGCACGAGCTACAAGAGCCCCTAGCACTATGGATGGCGCTGTCTATGGGTGATGGACGCTTGGACTCACGCTCTTCCAACCGTCCTGTATGTCCTGGCTGTGTGAGGCACTGTGCCCAGCTGTTCAACTGTGAGCGCTGCTCGCCTCCCATTGTTGGCCAGGACTGCCATCTGCTGCTGCACCTACATGGAGAGCAGGAGAATGCGAAATGCCTTAGATTGAAAACTCACTCATGCCCATCACAAAGTGGGAATACTGCAGAAAGGGAATGCACGGCGAGTTTGCAAGGGCCACCCACCGTTTTCAGCTTGGATGTGTGATCCACCATCTTAGACTGCAGTTCAAGGAAAGTCTGCCTTTCCTTATCATCCATCTTATGATCGTGCGTTTCAGTGTTGATCTAGAGATGCGATACTTGCATAAGAAGGTAGTACCGCAAGGAGATTCATTCGTGGTCAAGCTTTCACAATCGAATAGCCATAAATAGTGCTATGATCTCTACTGCGGTGAGAAAGTGATAATTTTGCGTCCCTGAGCGTTGATTGCAGACCGCACCCCCCGCTCCTTCCGCCAGGGTTCCCCCTGTCTCACCACCTGCTTGGGAACAAGCTTACTCTGCACAAAATTTGTTGCATCAAGACGCTGATCATTCATTCGGATAGCGCTGGTATCCCTTCGTATAATGAATATGCATTGATCGAGCAGGAGTAGGCCCCTTCGAAGGTCCTAATGGCGAGCTGGGCTCGCGCTGCAAAGTTTTGCTCCAGGGTCACAACTTTGGGCTCAGGCAGCGCATCTCAGCCGCTGAGGGAAGCATCTGCCGCTAATAGCAGCTCAGTGATACGGTCCACTCAGCAATGCCGGGGGATGGCGTCAGGTGAGTGAGCCTCACTAGGTTCAGGACTTTCTGCCTCTCTTGCTAGCATTTAGGCTGTATTCCTTTCGTCAAGAATGTCATGTTACTTTTCGAAACCAATCACTGCCAATTGAGGCCCGTGTCTGGGGATATTGGGAGTAAGAAGGTTGTTGCGAGTGCTGTTATGATACTGGCAGCGACTAGACAGTGCAAGAACAGTTGCTGATTGGCTGTATTATTTAAGAATCCCGAAGGTCTGCCGAAATGGGTGATTGTTCACATGAAGGGCCCTGCAAAAGATTGAGCTCCATTCTTTCCTGCTTGCAGATCACGGGCCCCCAGTCACATATGCTGGACTCACCTTGTACAAACCTGCTAGATGGCATGTACTGTGGGGAGAAGGCATGGCTTCGCTCATGTGGTGAGTAGGCATGCCCTTCCATCTTTCCTGCGTGTCATAGTTGTGCTATGTTATTTGCCCTGTAACCTTGCATGCAACGTGAGATGCATCAGGGGTGTCACTGAACCTGACCCACATCGTTTTGGCAGGTTCTGGATTTTCTACCGCGCCTACCACGATGGCAGCACTCTGCTGGTATGATGTCTCTCCTCACCTGCCTGGAGAAATGGATGTAGCACTGCGATTACAAGACCCCCACATGCATAGAATATGCACATTTCAATACATCTTTGTGGAAGGATTTGCTTGCAAAATATGCTGTGCTATGCAGTTTGGCCACGCTCAGCACTTTGAGCATGATGACCCTGATGAGGGCCATGGAGAGAGCCAAGAAAGTGACCATGAAGAGTCCCACTGACAACTCCACAACATGCCAGCTGCAATGCATGGACTCTGCGACGCTGTGGACAATATATGAAGATTCATGTGATGTCTGGAATTTCTGGGCCCACGTCCTCTCCGATTGATTTAGGGGTAGGGCGTCAGGAAAGAGGGCACATGCTGCTCAGGGAATTGCGGGATATTGTGCTAATTGCTGAGAGGGACTGGCTGGCTTGGGATTTTTGGCAGACCAGCAGTGGGATTCTCACCAGTGTTCCTTGGGCTCAGGGTGATCCGTGTCAAGTCAGTGGATGTGAGCCAGTTGGATATGTGAATGGCAGATTAGCTCGCAGAAAACACTGGCAAGCGGATTCAAGTGTGGAGGTTCTTGATCCATTTGTGCATTTCACGGCACTAGCTGTTCAATCATCAAGTGTTGTGAACCGTATCTCGAAAATAAATTCTGGTCAATTATGTGCGTGGTGCATGCTTCATCATGAAGCTGCAGCTGCTGTATTTTCTGTTCATCTTCATTCTGAGCTATAATTAGTGATGTCAAAGACGGTATGCTCACTTGCAGTCTAAGCATGTTGTTGCATAGATGCTATGGATGCCCATCATGGCGTCGTGCCATGCCCGGCCTGTGCGCCTACGACTGGTGGCGTCCGACTGAGTCAGTGACTGAAGCCGGCGCTCGTATCATTACACCTTTTTCCTGCCAAGAGGCAAAGTGCGTCTGCAGACAAGCTGCAAAGAAAGGCTTTTAAAAACCTACCCCTTGTTGGACTCGCCAGATCCAAGCAAGACCCAATCATGATTGATCAACGATGGGCACGGTGCTCAGCATTTGTACCGCCTACCACCAGCCGGGGCCATTACTAATAGGAAGATGCCAAAATGAGTTGCAGACATGCACTGCCTAGCTAGAGTGCTCTGCTGTCATCATCTGAAGACTGATTAAGCTTACTTGAACTTGTACCCCACCATATTATAATGATATCGATCATCATGATGATGTCAACAATTGCAGCTGCCAGCCGCGCAGTGCCGCCGCGCTAGCCCTGCATAGTATACTAGCTCAGGCTTGCATGGAGCTGCCTCATTTTGAGTCAACTGCACACATGCCAGACATTGTTTGACACAGTAAATGTCCGTTGGATCATTATGTAGTGTGCACTATCGGACATGCTGATGCATGCGGACATGGGCCCACAACTCCAGAATAGGTCGTGGGCATTACTAAGAAGTCTACCTTTCAAGCGCTCGTTCCCAGTCCTTGGCGTATTTTTGGACACTTTGGACTCTTGTGTGAGCAAAATAGGTCAATTCGTATCTTACTGACAATTGGCAGGTCTACTTGATGTTGTGCAGGAGATTCTGACTCGCTGTGAACCTTCGTTGACTGATCTGGGCACAATACCTTTGTTGCATCAGGATGTCGTCAAAAGGCAGTGCTCCTGCAGACAAGGTGAGATGCTCTCAAATTTTTGTCACGGAGTGAAGACCTTCACCTAGATTCCACTGTCACATAAGGATGGAGCTGCTGCATCAGCCCATGGCCCACTGAGCACTTTTGTTTATTGGCGCAGTCTCTTTCAGTGGCGGAGTACTCCCGTCAATTCTTTGAGCGGGTCACAAAGGGAGCGTATGGCGAGACCTTGGAGGAGAATCGCAAAATAGCCGGGGAGAACTTTATATGTGCGAGTCTTCCCCACCTAGTTGTCTTGAGTTTACTAGCAAGACTGTCACTATTATTTCTTGTTGCACGATCGGTATGCATTTGAATAAGTTTGTAAGTCTTAACTATGCCGCAAGCTTGAATCTCCAAGTGATGACTGCACAACCCTAGCTTCTGGGCTGCTCGCAAGTCAGGAACTTGCATATGGTGGTCGAGTGTCTTAAGGTCATTTGACGTACTTGTTTCTACACGGGAGTTCTTCTTTTGACAGAGCGTGCCTCACTGTGCCAAGCTGTGGTTCTGCAGCACTGGTGAAGAAGCTGCAAGATGCAGGGAGCAAAGACGATATTAAGGTGCCTTTGCGCGTCCTGCGCGATGAAATCGGCCGTGTTTTCTTCTCAGGGTGGGTAAATTGGTGCCATGTTGTTCTCCTGGAATAAATCTTTGCTCTTCTAGTACCTCCAACTGTTTTCTTGATCTTGTTGAAAATGATGGCCGTAAAACCGACGGCTGCTGCTTTCAGGGTTGGGCATAAGAAGGGAGAAAATATTGAGACCCTGTTCCAGCTGTATGACATGCTAGAAGCTGACTGCCAGCAAACCTTGAAGGGCGGCCGCACCGTCCCTTCCAAGGAGGCTGCCACTGCCACACAGCTGCTTGAAGAGCTGCGCAACAGATTTGTGCGACTGGTGGGAACTCAGATATCCTTTTGTTTGTTTGCCATCTAGTCAGGGAGCAAGGCTGTTGCCAAACTGTAGGCAACAGGACCTGACAATGCTGAGCATATGCACTCCAAAGTTTGGTACTGTCACCGTTAGGCTTCGCACTGCCCTGCGACACGAAGCACTGTGTAATAACAGCAATCTTGAAAAATCTTGGAAGACTACTTAATGACCTGGTCCGTGCCTGCAGGCTGTGGGAGAGACCTGGGAAAAGTTCCCTGAGCTCAAGTTCCTGGCCCTCAAACGCATGTACAAGTACATGGTAGGCAACCAATGCATTATGTGCCTGCCGTGTTACTATCATCCTGTTCTGGAGCCCAGCAAATGGTCAGAAGTGAAAAAAAGTATGCAGGACCTTGTGAGCAGTGATCCTGAGCAGTGATTGGTTCACAGGTGAGGGAGCAGGAGTCGCTGCGGCTGAAGGGCAAGCTGGGCATCAGTGGCTCTGGAAGCATGGGTGGCAGCGGCAAGTTCAATCAGAAGTTCATGCGCTCCATCACCATGTCGCCAGGTGGCGCCACCTGGCAGGTCTGCTCCCTTTTATTTTCTCTGGCTGCTGTTCCTATGAATAAAACTTTGCCCCTTCTGTGGATGCTTGTTTGAGTGAAAAGACCTTTATATTTAGTCCTTGTTGGCACCACCATGACATTGACTGACATACCTGATGGAGTATGGGCGACAAAGCATATGTGATCCGGAAATCTAGGTATTTGCATTGGGCAAGTATGACATGCCTGCTATTGCATGCAGCTGGCCCTGGATGACCTGGTGAAGTCGCCCTCCAACAAGCTGTTCCCCTTTGTCAAGCTGCTGCTGGCGGAGAATCTGCTGCTGGAGACCTCGGAGGCCTCAGGAGAGGCGTCCAGCACTCAGGTCCGACCTTGCTTTCGGACCGCTGCACCTTGTAAGAGTCGGGCGGTCCCCAACAACGCTCTTGTGGCCTGCCATCAATCAAGCTCGGAATACATAGGAAAATAGGGAACTTGCACTGCTCGAGAACACTTTGGGGCTGTGCAGGAAGCCAAGAGCATAGAGGGAGGCACGCCCAATGCCAGTGACATGAACACGGCTCCCCGAGCCACCTCTGACTTCTCCCTGGACGACCTGCTGGGCCTGGGGCCGTACACTGGCACTCCTGACGCGGATGACAAGGCGCCCGACACCCCCGCATTTGACCCCTTCCAGGTATCCGACCCCTTCCTCCGATATGCTCACCATATCCCCTGCGCTTGTCACTTCCTCCTTCTCGTTTGCAACCCACAGGAGTGAATTGTTTGAAAAATCATGTGACCTGCGCAGCACTCCCTGGAGTCGAGGCCGAGCCAGGCGCCGTCCCAAGAGGACCACACCTTCGAGGCAACCTTCCCCGAGCCGCCAGCCGCCTCGGCCGCGACCACCCCGGTCCCGAGCTCCAACCCCTTCGGGGCCTCCAGCTTCGGCAAGGCCAGCTTTCCGGCAAACCACACACCGTCCTCTCAGCAGCTGCGCTCCGGCTCCTCCGGGGTGTACTTCCCTCCACCGGCCTCCTTCCCCCAACAGCAGACGCCCAACCAGCCTGGAGGATTCCCCCCTCCGCCGCCGGGGGGCTCCGCCGGCCCCTCCCGCAGCTCCTCCGGCGCGGCCGCGCTGCCGCCGGTGCCCGCGCGCACGTCCTCCGGCTCCGGCCTCCCGCCGCCGTCCCCGACCGCGTCCGTTGAGGGCTTTGGCGGCAGCGCGTTCGCGGCCAGCCCGCACGCGACACGCAGCTTCAGCGCTTCCAGCGATGTGGAGATGCCCGTTTCTCCGACCGGCTCCGGGGCGTTCCCGGCAGCGGCGGGGGGTGCGCCTCCCCCCGCCGCCACCGGGCCGCCACCGCAGGTCCCCCCCACGCCTGCGAACTCCTCCAGTCTGGGCGAGCAGGCCTTCGCCACCAGCTTCCCGCCGCTGCAGGCGGCGTCGTTCCTGCCGGTGCCCACCCAGCAGCAGGCCGCCTCCTCGCTGGTGCAGCCAGCACAGCTGTCCACTGCCGGCTCCGGGTTCGGATCCTCCCCGCTGCAGCCGCCCCCGCTGTCCTCTGCCGGCTCTGGCCTGGGATCCGCCGGGATACAGCACGCAGGTGGAGCACCCTACTTCCCCAGAAACCATGACAGTGTTGTGTGGCTTATTTAGCCAAGGCACCACTTTATCTCTTGTCCACACGGTGCACTTTGAGCAGGTTGCATGGAAATGTGCGATTGTGTATACGTGTGTGAGGGTCAGGCACATGGTTGATGAGTGCTGCAGGCGCTTGAATAAATTGCACAATCCCATCATTAAGTTACTGATTGTTACAGGGTCGGCGGGCATTGGTGCGACTCCCACTCCCGCACTGAAGGCGCCCCCCGGGCCGGTGCGGCAGCTGTCCGGGGCGTTCTCTCCTACGCGCACGGCCTCGGGCCCCCTCATGCGCGCCAACAGCTCGGGGCCGGGGAGCAGCCTGGCGCGCGCAACCAGCGGCGCATTTTCCCCACCCGCTCGCACCGCGTCCCTCGGCGGCGCCGGCAGCGGCAGCTTCGGCTCTGAAGGCGCGCTTTCCCTGCCCACAAACTTCAAGATCTTCTTTGTTATTGAATTAATATCAAATTCACTCGCGCAAGCACCTGGATGCCCCGTTGTCATCTGGCGGCAAATATACACAAGGCCTGGGGGAAGACTGTGCATTGGTTGCTGTATCATCGTGCAGGCTTAGGCACTGAACCTTTGATTAGTGTAATAACACCTGGGAGTCTCCACGCCTCCTTATTTCGGGCGAGATGTAAAGGGCAGGCGAGTTGAGGCGTAGCAAAATATGTCATGCAGGTTTCTCGCCTCCCGCAACTGCCACAAGCGGCCTAGCGCGCGGCACGTCTGGCTCTGAAAACGGCTCCGGCCACTTTGTCGCTCCGCCTATCACCCCGCTGCAGGCGCCAGGTCAAGGCTCTGGCGACCACGCAGCCGTCTCCAAGCCATTTGCTCCGCCCCACTCTGCCCCCAATCCCTCCCCCTTCCAGCCCCAAGCCTCCTCCCAGGTGACCTGGCTACTACTGTTGCTCATGTCATTGTTGATGTTGTTGGTGAGTTAGAGTTGTCTCAGGTCTTTCCCTCATCTTATGCATTCATGCTCTGCTTGCATCAATATGCACGATGCAAGGTGGCGTCTCGGTAATACTGGTTGACTCAAGAAGTCCAAGGCAATGCATGCAAATCTACCCTTTCAATGGGAGGTTGTCAGGCGGATTGTCTGACAGCAGTGTTGGGATGCAGGCGCCTCCTGAGCAGCAATTTGCCGCCTTCCCCGAGGCCCCCATTGCGAACGGGACTTCTGAGCACCCTGCACACACTGCAGCAGCCATCGATATTGCTGGTAAGTCCATGGCGTTCAACACTACACATCTAAAGCCCCCTCGACATATCTGGGGACATCCTCCATTCAAAAATAATCAGCAGCAATTGATCACATTTAGGATGTGAGGCTTGACATTCCGTTTTGGGGCTCTTCTCGAGAGCGTTTTGACACTCTGTCTCGGCTCATTCACAGGGTCTCAGGACATGGGCACAGGCTTCAATCCCTTCGGTCTGCCCAGCCCCTCGTTCGCGACCCCCGTGCCTGCCTTCGCCGACAACCGATTCGCCGACGTATCGCCGATGTCCAACGCGCCACCGCCGCCTGTGCCGCAGCCGATGCGCGCGCCCCCCGCGCCCCCCGGCCACGCCCCCAACCGCCAGTACAGCGCGTGGTGACTCAGCGGTTATGTAACGCTTAGTCGGCACACCTTTAATTTTCCTGGCTGAAACAAGGGGCATTCCCGATGGACAAAGTGCAGCTGATGGCTGGACTGTGGGTGTGTGCTGGGAGGGAGGTGCCCTGGAGCAGAGGTTCCATTGATTGTTGGAGTTCTGCGAGGCTGTGCAAAGGGACTGGAGTGCCTTCAGAGGGGCTTCAATCGCTGTTCTGCAGGGATAAAGTCTGCAGTAGGAAAGGCATATTAAAATCTTCTCATGGTGTGGAATGGATCATCCACTCGCATATGGACTTATTAGCAAATTCTGAAAATAGCAAAGCACACGGGGATGACTTGCGCACGCAAAAGGAGAGTGAAAAGAGGGAAATGGGGCCCAATGGAATAGAGGGTCTGGCAGCATTCTTGACCCAGAGTTCTTTTCTAAGGTGAAAAGGATTTGCTGAGTATTGTGCTTTGGATGTGGTGGATACATCTAGGGATAATGCAGAGCCGCAAAGGTTCGCAACGCATGGTGGCTTGCTGGCCTTAAAGTGCTATTGAGGTGTGGGGCTTTCCTCACCCGGCCACCTCACTATCTTCCCTTATTTTTTCTCCTGCGTGGGTCCGCTCCTTTCGAGCTTGCCATCAAGGCAGTGGAAAGGGAGCTGGGATTGCAAAAATGGGCACCACTTTCATTGAAATGATGGTGTCATTGCTTAAATTGATGAGCACCTGAATGTACTCTAGTGTCGAACAATTAGGTACTGGGCACAATGATACCCCGCAGTCAAATTATACTGTAGTCTGAATAATGCGATGCATATGTCCCTGTAGCATTAGATATTCACCAGCACAAAGCATCCTAAGAGAGGTGGGTTGGTTTCTAGGTTTGGGGTCTTGAGGTAGCACGTTGCCGGAGTCCTTTACTGCTTATTGATTGTGCAAAATTATAATTAGTAACTTTCTTTGTAGGTCACTTGCTCTGTAGTGGAATACGGTTCTTGAACATTGTGGATGACGTCTTGTGTTAACTTTAATGCCATTTTGTGGTCAAGGATCGCTTGCAATTTGGGTCATGTCATGATCATAAGACCGTACGGTCATGTCATAAGACGCGTCATAAGCTGATCAGTAAAGTGCCACCTTGAAGATCGCATCGCACAATGCATTCAATGAAGTTCATGACGACAAGCTGACGTCAACAAGATGTTACAGGTGGGCCAGCATCACAGCTGCTTCTTGCGCGTAAACACCTGCCAGTCATGGTCCTTTTGAGGCTTGTGCAAAAAAGCCCAACGTCAAAAAAGGATCTAGTAATACAGGTGAGTCAAAGGTAATGATCACGGTCTGCTCGGCAAAGTCATACCTGCAACTTCGTAAGCAGTGCAATCAATGCTGACATGCAAAACTGCAATAATATATGATGCGTTAGGCCATTCACTTTCCTGCGCTAGAGAATTCAAGCGTTTGTGGCCACGGAGTTTGCCTAAAATTCCTCTGTTAATCGCACTGATGCCTCCATCCTGTCTTCCCCTCTGATGGAGCAATACTTTCGATACATTGTCCTCTGCAGGGGTGTCACCGGGAGCAATCAATTCGTGATGATGGTACACGTGCACCACAGTTCCGACCCCTGCACGCCGTACTCGGCGAGTACGTGCAGGAAACACCACTCGGCAGCAAAACGTGCCCTGGAAAGAGCAGCCCACGACGCACACTCCGCATTTCCTCACATCAAAATCTGACTCTGCACCCACAGCATGCGCTAACGACGACCCGCTCCAAAGCACCCCCAGCCCAGGAACACGCGCTGATCTGCCCATGTTTCTTCCATGCGCCAGTCCAGCACAGGCCCAGGCGGTAGAGCAGCCGTGCCGGGTGCAGGTGCAGCCGCGCGCATTAAGGAGCACTCCAAATAGGCGCCTACGAGGAGTGGCATTTGGAGCGGCCGCCGCGCCAGGTGACGCTCTGAGTGGAGGCTCCGTTGACGTAGTCATACAGGATGGAGCTGCGGTCCGGCTGGCGCAGCTTCAGGATCGCCTTGGCCTCAATCTGCCGGATACGCTCCCGCGTCACCTGCGCTTGTAGTAGCTCATGTCAGCCCGCACACAGGCATGCCACTCAATGTGTACCATTGGTTGCCACTTGCCACACATACGCACATTCATTAAGACGGGCTTTTATATTCCAGACTGCCCAGAGTTGGTACATCAAGGCCCAGTGCATCCGTAGAAGCAATTACGGTATACATGATAATGAAACACTTTCACCCTCCTCTGATGTACATGTGAGAGCCAGCTGCCCTGGAAACACGTGACAGAAGGCAGAAAGGGGGACGAGGCAGGGGGGCGGGACTCGCCTTGAAGATCTGTCCGACCTCCTCGAGGGTGCGCTGGCGGCCATCATCGAGGCCGTAGCGGCAGCGCAGGATGCCGGACTCGCGCTCGCTCAGCGTGGCCAGAACGTTGTCCATGTCCTGGTGCAGGTTGAGGCGCACCGCCACCTCCTCCGGCGACGCCTCGTTGTCGTCCGCAATCGTTTCCCCGACCGTGTCCGCGCCCGGATCCATGCTGCCGCCAACCGGCGCGTTGAAGCTCGTCGGCGCCATGTAAACCTGCGCGCATGAAGACCTCTTGTCAGGGATGTTGCATACCTCTGTAAGCAGGGCTGGCTGCAGCTGCTCAATGGTCTTGCAGTTTTGGCGAGTTTGGAAGTGGCGAATCATACTTTGATCAGCACCCGGCAAGCATGCCAATCAAGTCTCGCGCTAGGAAGACCCAGTACTGCCATGCATCGAGGTCCTAGTTCAATAACTCTGGGCTCCTGAGATCACTCTCAGGGGTGACACTCGGGGTGGGGCGGCGGAGCAAAGACAGACCTTGGAGAGCATGGCGAGCTTCTCCTGGCTGATGCCGACCAGCTCGGCGAGCTTCTCATTGCCGGCGCGGCGACCGTGCTCCGACTGGTACTCCAGGTCCACCTTGGTCACCTTGGCCATCAGCTCGTGCAGGTGCACCGGCAGCCTCACCACCCGTCCCTGTACCGCACAACAATTACATTATTCCCGTCCTCTTCCGCACCAGGTACTTTTCCCTTCAATCTCCTTCTCTCTACCAATCGCAATGCCTGCTTCCTGAATGATACCCTCCACAGATACACGCAGTCTCTCGGCACCCATGCAAGCCTTATAAATAACGATCTCCACACAATATCCACGGAGTGATGTTTCAAGAGGACTGCAAAGTTCAAGGCATTCAGGCGTAAAGCAAGGCATCATGATGATGAACAGCAGGGAGGGAGCGGGGGGTCACCTGCTCGCTGATGGCGCGCGTGATGGCCTGGCGCACCCACCAGTGGGCGTAGGTGGAGAACTTAAAGCCGCGGTCGGCGTCAAACTTCTCGACGCCGCGCCAGAGGCCGCTCATGCCCTCCGCCAGCAGGTCCTGGAAGTCCAGCCCCCGGTTCATGTAGCGCCGCGCCACGTGGAACACCAGCCGCTCGTTGCTTTTCATCATCCGCGTCCGAGCCTCCTGCCCCACCTGCACATCCGCACATATCTTTCAGTTGTCTGCTTTCCTGCTTTTGCATGTCTACAGGACAGATCCCAGTGCCCTTGCCCATATATTTACGGCTCATTAAACTTTGCTGCACATGCTAAGGGAGGATACAGTCACTTAATACCCGCTTGCACATGTCAGCTTTGTTCACTCTAACAAAGCGGCTCTCACTTCCAGGCAGCAGTCGGAGCAGGCAAGGCTCCAACGACAAATGTGCATGTTTGATCGAGTGGTGCCCACCTTGACGGCCTTCCGGAAGGCGTGGATGGAGGACTGGCCGCACTCGGCAGCCCACTCCCTCTCGGTGATGGGCCGCCCGAGGCGCTGAGTGGCCTCCGTCTGCTTGGCCTCCATCGCGATCAGCCGCTGCACCGCCTTGGACAGCACCTTCTCCTCCGCCGCTGTCAGCAGGCTCTGCTGCCCAAAGCCCTGCATCTGCTCCCACCACACAACATCCCCATCAGCCACCATTTACACCAGCATCCTCAGACAGTGACACATGCACACAGCCCAGGAAGTGACTCCTCTGAAGTGGCATTGCAGAGCGCAGTAGCAGGCAGGTTTACCATTAGAAGGGGTTAATGTGGCGGTGGACAAGCACACGTGAGGGTGCATGAAGGAGATGGGGTGGGAGGGTGCACCTTTGTGACGGCATAGAGCGTGGTGTTGGTGGCGCTGGCAGCGGAGGACTGCGCAGGCCGCTGGAAGGCATCCTTGGTGGGCTTCTCCACGTGGCGCTTGCCCCAGGACGCGTGGCTGCGCGTGCGCGCGGCAGCCGTCACGCGGGCGCCTGTCGGCGTCCGCGCGCCTGCTGCGCGGCCGGCCGCCTTCACGGCAGCCGCCTTGGCCCCCCGTGCCCCTGCGCCCGTGGTGCTGACCGCTGCTGCGATCGCAGGCGCGCTGCTTGTTGCGGCTGTCTCGCCGCCGTCCGTGGTCTGGCCTGGCACGCCTGCACACCGCCGCACAGGATCAGAATCGCAGGCGGTGGGATGTGCAGCAATGAAAGCATTCCTTCGCTCCAAATGCTGTCCAAATTGTCGAGAATTAAGACAATTGCATGAGTCTGGCATGCACCATCGTAACAAGATGAAGTGACATCGGCCCTACAGACTATCATGCAATGGCCTGAGGCATGTTGCTATCAAGCTGCGTTGCTGGCAAGAGTGACGCATGTGTTTACCTGATCGTGTGCGCTCCCTGACAGGGTTTGAGCTGGTCACCATCGGCGTTGCAGCAGTGGCAGCCTTCTCGGCGGCAGCCTTTGCCTGGCTGGCCTTTCGCCGGATGGCCCGCAGCTCACGCCGCGCCTTCAACTCGTCCTCATGCTGCCTACGAGCCTCCTGTAACCTCTTGTAATCTTCCTCGCTCATCTCGCTCTCCTGCATCATGCACATGCAAATTTTCATGCAAATTTTCCACAATCCACCGCCAGTCACTGAAAATATCTCTCTACGACGCTTGCTCCAAAAGATATTAAATGCCTGTTCAAAGCTGGAAAGACAATTTCCACGGATATCAAAAATTTACTTGCATCTGCAGCTCGATGGGCAAATTTCAAGATTTGCTCACAAAGGGATTTGCAGAATAGGAGAAAGTTGGGACTGTGCTGAATAGATGGGACAGCGAAATGGGAGAGTTCCCGCACGTCAAGGTCTCACACCGAGCATGCACGCCTAAATCGTCCATTAGAAAAAGTACTTCAAAGATGCAGGACATCAAACGCACCGAGTAAGCCCTTGAAGACGGGGTGTCCTCAGACGCAACCAGCCTCTCCAAGTGCTCTCCGACCTCTGCCAGCTCCCTCGTCAAGCTCTCCACGTTCTGGACACTCAGATAGCTATCTCTGACTGTGCGTGCAGCGAAGCTGACGGGCAGCGAGGAATAGCTGAGCACTTCCGGGTGTGGAGCGTCCACGACCTCCTCAACCGCGGCGACGCCAACCTGGCCTGCCGTAGATCTCGCCTGTGCTCGGACGTCGCGCTTGGCGGCGCTGCTCCTGATTTGCAATGCTCCCACATGCCCTGCAGCCCTTGGCTGGCAGCATGCAGGCAGCAGACTGCATCTGCGGCTGTATGAGCCCCTCAAAGCTGAGCCTCTTCTGAGCAGGAGGGTTCTGCTCTTGGCCAAGCGCCCCAACAGCCTGCCTGAGCTGCCTGGGCAATCTTCCGAACAATCAAAGGATGTAGGACTGCATCTTCCAGATGTGCTGGCCGGCAAGCAGCGCTGTTGGCTCAAAGCAGTTTGCATCCTTTCCAATTATGAACTTAGAATGTCTCGTTAGTTTCTACAATTGGGCCGGTCAGGGGACCCTCACATGCCTTAGACACCCCACGGCTACCTCCCTAAGTGTCCAACCCACAATCTGCAGGCAGCCGTCACTCCGTGTCCAAAAAGTGCAAAACTTGTGAAAGTCGGCCCTGATCCATGGTGTTGAGGGTTTGGAGAAGTGAAGGGATATAGCGCAGGGTTGATGGCTAGGGTTCAGAAGGCCAGTCATCGTCTCATCGACTCCAGTGGAAATGCAAGTTTTCTGCGCAATCCCCCGCATTGCTGGATCTTTTGGCGTCTTGGACACGAAGCAGGAGATCGGCTTTCGCAGACTGACTACAAGCTGTTGTAAAGCATGACGCGGCATTGACTGCTCTTGCTCAAAGTCATTGCTTGCAACAAGAAGTATAGATCATTTCTTAGATTTCTTCTCCGTTGGGATTGTTGGTAGATTTCGGAACTGCGCAGCTATCTCTGATCTCATCAATGCCTGACACGAATGGAAATCAGGCAATGGCAAACAAACTTGTTGAGCAAGCAACCGCAAAGGTGATTATCCTGATTTTTTCGTTTGTGAACTTTCAATAACTTTTGTCTGTTCGGTCGCTATGGCACAGGATCCATTGTAGATCAAATATTCTGCTTTGCAACGCAGGCCGATCTGTCTTACTCTTACTGGGCGGCAGGGCAATCAACCAGCTCAGGGACTGTAGCAGAGAAGGTATCTATGGTTTGTCAAATTCATCTTGGCTTCCAAAGTTCATCACGAAGTACAACAATCAGCAGCTTTCTGATGGGCTTGGTGCTCGGCAGAGACTTACAGAGGCTGACTTGAAGGAAGAAGAGAGGCGGGCTAGGGAAGCAAGCGAGAAAGGGGCCTCCGTTTGGAACCAGGTTCAGCATCCAGTCCCCGGATCTGTACCACTCTGCTTCTTATTCTATCATCCTCCAAGAAGAAAGGCCTGATGGTATCAGTCTGCATGTCTACAGGCAGGCACCTTTGAGGAGAGGGATGTATCTGGGTGGGCCAAGGAGCAGCTGAAAGCGCTTCTAGTGGGCCTGGAACACCGCACCCCAACCGCAGTCATCACTCTCACAGAGCTCAAGAGCTCGACAGGCGAAGCTCATGTATGGATTGTACGAGGCAAAAGAAGGTGTGTACCATGTGCTATAGATGCGATTGTGTGCGCACTGCAGCTATATTTGCCATGTGGTGTTGCTGTACCCAACAAATTTCTGAGGCTGCAGATTATGAGATCCAAATGGCGCTGCAGGGCTGGCTTTGACCTCACACTTGAGGTTGCATGGCGTGCTGCCATGATTGGTGGCAGTGCAGCGGAGGCGTCTGGAACACTGAGCCTGGCCAACATCTCCCCAGATGAGCTGGACGAATTGGGAGACTTGATCAAAGTTGCAGTTGTACAGAGGGACGAAGGAATCAGCAGCGATGCAGAAGTGACCCGGCCAGTGAAAAGCATCGCAGACAAACTGCAGGAGCAGCTGTCAAAGCTTCATCAGCTGCTCAAGGAGAGGTAGCGGTAGCTGATAGCTTTAGCAAAAGTTGCTGCCGATTTGACGGTGTCAGCGACTTCGGTTCAAGCACCCTTGCTTTGAAGGCTGTGATTTCAAATGCTGACAAGGCTGGTAAAAGAAAGTATGGGGTCAAAATAACTTGAGAAGGTTCCAATGCTTACATGGACTATGAAGTACTGCACACTGGATCTTCAAGACAAAGTATGTACAAAGACGCGCCTGCAGACAATCCTGGATGTGTGCATGCATGCAGTCACACAACAGCAGCAGTCCCATACATGGCAACTTGCACTTCAGCAATTTCAAGTTAGCAGGACACTGTGCACATGCGTCTCTGGGCCATATTGCATTCAAAATGCAGCTCCCTTCATTATTTCAAATTCCGCTGTGCATCAGCTCATCAACATAGCTACGATTTGCTGAAATCAACTTCTCTGTCTGGATTTTGCTGGAAGCCATTGCAAAAATTCAGAAGCAAGTTCAATGCAATATGTTCAACCTTCCAATTATTCTCTCGTACATGCTCAATGTGTTCAAACTCTGCTGCTACGAGTATTGTTCTGTGCATCCTCCACCCTTCAGGCTGGCATCAAAAGAAGCGCAGCCTTCTGCAGGAGTTGAAGCGGGGCATCTTGTCAGGCTGCATCACCTCCGCCTCATACTCCTCTGCAGGCGCAGCTGGAGCCTTGCGCTTCACTGGAGACATCATTGCATCTGCGCCAATGCTCCTGTGGCACTCGTCCAGGGGCGTTGCCTCCACTCCTCCAAAGTCTGCTGCGGCCGTGCCTTGGCTGCTGGAAGATAAACCCATGCTGCTGCCTGCTCTCCAAAGCTGCTCGTCTGCTGCACTGGCTGAGAATGCCTGCTGTGGCCTGAACACTGCCGCATTGAGTCCCATACCAGACTGCACAGGGCCTGACAATGGTATGTTACTCTGGTAGGAGCTGCCTCCGTGGCCACCATTGAGAGCCAGGCTGGACAGTGCTAATGCAGGCTGGAGCAGGACCCCAGAGGGAGGTTCTGGCCAGAAGGATGGCCCACCCATCGTGCCCGTTGAGCTGGCAGGTGCACTGCAGCACTCCATGGGCGTCCACTCAGGAGCGCTCGGCTGCGGCTGCAGAGGCTGGCATCCCCACAGCGGCAGCTGCTGGTGCACGGGAGCTCCCTCTGCAGCTGATGAGGCCGCTGAACACCGCTGTGCACGCTTCTGAAGTGGCTTTCTGCTGCAGCGCGGCCGAGTTTTCGCGCGAGCCGCCCCTCCGTAGCACAGCTCCAAGTATGCAAAGGCCACTGTCTTCATCACCTGCGCAGAGTCGCAAGGAGCTATTTGCTCAAGTTGCTGATTACAGGAGTCACATTAAAGCCTGTCTCAAGCCAGACAGACATCTTACCAAAGCTGGGCAATACCCTTCAAGGGGCCATTATCAACCAGACAGCTATAGCCTTTGCCTTTCGGGTTGCTGATCTGTAAGAAATTGAATCATTATGAAGTCCAGACCGGCCACCAGGATGACAGCCACTGTCAGAACCTGTGAGAAAATAGGGGTGGTCGGGGGGGCGGCCCACCTCAGGGCAGCAGGGCGTGAGAGGGTGTGTGTCAAGCTCATACAGCTCGCTGCGGCTCATGCAACCCAGCCGCACGCCCGCCACTGCACAGCCACCAACACCTTAGCATGCAAGTCTTGATGATAATTGCATTTGGGCCTTTCCTACCATGAGCTGTCACATTTATCAGGTCAAGCTGGCAGCCTTGGTTCCAGTGATTCACACGAGTGACAATCAAGAACGATTCTCGTTTGCTGGCTTTGGGACCTTTACTCTCGCTTACTCGCGCATATCCACACACCTCAATGATAGCTAATGATCACTCTTCCAAGTTGGTGCAAGAACCACTGCTTCAGTGGCGAGAGTAAGCATTAAGGACACTGTGTGCCCGATGGAGCCAGATTAATGACTCACCAAGCAGCTTGTGGAAGTGGGGCAGGCGGGCGGTCTTGTCTGCTCCCACCCAGTGCGCAGCCGCAGAGAACACCTGGAGCTCGCTGCCTGTGACTAATTCATCGCAGCCCAGCACATGCATGAGCAGCTTGAGGGGCAGCCCAACAAAGCCCCTGTCGTCCAACCTGCATGCGTCTGCAAAGTCGGCCATTGCAACTGCGTGTGCTGCAGCCGCCAGGCTGGGCAGCTTGCAGCTGGTGGCTAGGTGCAGCAGCGTGAAGCAGTTGGTGGGCGTCACTGCCGTCTCCAGCAGTCGGATGCATGCCAGCCGAGCCATGCATGCCTGCATTGGACACAGGCATGGATGCTGGGAAGGAGTTCGGTTTATCAGCAACACCAACTATCTTCCTTGCAAGAGCTGTTGTGTACAGATTGGTTAGGGAAGGCAAGAAAAGCGTGGCATGACAAGTGTCAATTGTAGGGAAGAGCGTGCCTTCTCATAGGTTTGGCAGCAGACCAGCTGTAGAAATGGAGACTGCTTGAGTTCGGAGCCGAAGATGCAGTCTTGCAGTGAAGCGATGACCGCCTGCCCAAGCTCTGTGGGCTGGTCCCAGGTGAGGTCGTTGTCGTGAGCCTTGGCAGCCTGCTAGCAGATTGACAGATTTAAGCTGCCCCCGCAATTTCCAAAATACACCTTATATGCAGGTGATTGCAGCTGCTTTTAGTCTGTAGCATCAATGCTTACCCCAAAGCAGTTTTACTAGGCTGCACTCACTAGTTGTGCTTTCCGTTACAACACTCTCTGAAGAAGTGAAGATTGGCAAGAAAGCTTACCTCCAACACAAGCTCGCATACAAGGCTTTCCCGATGTGGTATAGGCGTCTCGGTTCCTTCGTACAAGCTGGTCTCTGTCAAAAACAAAGTCCAACTCAGGGTTGAAGTGGTGTGCCGCTCGGATATTGTACTAGACATGTACTATTAAACTTAGAAACATATCAGTTGCTATTCCTATCCAGCACAGGCGGCTGAGCAACAAATGTCAGGTAACAATGCCCACGGCATCCGAAACGTAAGGCCTCCGTACCTGCTAGAACAGCCGGAAGCTGAGCCCACGCGGTTTCTGTAGCATACTTATTGAGTGCCACAAGAAGCACATCAGTCTGCTGGGTGATTGCGAGAAGGTGCAGCACCCTAGCTGGTGGCCAAGGATGTTCCATTACGATGTTTTTCGGAGAGGCCAAAGAGGCTTAAAATAGTACTACACGTCAGTGAACCAATTCTAGAGATATGTGAAGATGAGATACGTGGTCCAGCTTCCATAAATGGAGGACATCATGTCGCCAGGACCTACTAGGCTAGACTCTCTGACTGGGAGCTAAACTTGGCTCCAAGGCTCATGTGACTCATGTGACATGCACAATGTCGTACTCAGACGCTTTGCTCGTAGGAGATTTGAGTGGAGGAGTGGGCAATTGGTGGGTCTTGATGGCAGGCAAAGGCTTATTGTAAGGGCTGCTGGTCCTTTGGCTCTCGGAAGAACTCCTAGCTACTCCCATCTTGTTCCATACAAACGTCCCGGCGACAGCACCCCGCGAATTCGAGGCCCGAATGCAATCCTCGATGAACTCACTCATTCTTTTTGGTGTCGTGCTATTCGTCACTGTATCTCAAGCTGAGGGACAGAGCTTGCTCAACCTGTCATCGTCTCTCGAGACGGTTGTTGGGGAGGTACGAAGTCAAGCCCAGTCAGGCCATCCCCCAATCCTCAAGATCTCATTGAAGGCATCGAGAGCTCTCCGAGATACCATTTAAAGGGCTTGAAGCACATCGTCTGGTGGTCCTTAAGGGGAAATTCAAACTGACGGAAAGCTGATGTACTGCGTAGGCCGCCTATCTTCCAAAGACTCTCCCTGTGCAATGCGCTGCGCGCTTCCAATCCGTGAAGCCGATCTCCGTTATTATGGTGGCCGACGACGGAACGTTCTCGGGCACTTCGGAGGCCGTATTCATTCTGGGCCTGCTCCAGAACAAGTTGCAGGCTCCAGCCAACACCAACCCTTGTCAGCAAGTCTACACCGGGATCCTCCTGGGTCAACCTGTCGCGGTTGCCATTTCAGGTGATCCACGTTCGAGCGGAATCCTGATTTCTAGTCGTTATAGCTTGCCACCCTTGAACCATGTGTCTCAGGGTGCTGCCTGCACTTGCAGGCATCGGCCCTGAATCCTCGGCGCTCTGCAGTGCATTTATTGCGGAGTGTGCGGGCTATGTGAAAGACTTTATCTACGTTGGCACATCTGGCTACAGCTCCCAGGCAAGCCCCAACCACAGCTCACCGGCAAATTCACAAGCCTGCACCATGCATAAGACCCCCTAACCGGCAGCTTCATTCACTGCTTGGCAGGCCTGAGCCCAACGGAGTGTGACACACGGCTAGACTGTGAGACAGAGTTAATGTGCACATGTATACATGGCCGCCTCATTGATCAATGATGTGGTTGAGGCAGGTGGGGGGTGCATTGAACGCGCCTGGAGCCTGCGCGCCCCACGGCTTCACCACACAGACACGGCTGGGCGACATTGCTGTGACCCCCTTCTCCGTCAACTGGCAGGTTGACCCCCCAGTCAGAGTTGCAGGCTGTCCTCACACCAATCACCTGGCTTGGTGATGCCTTTTCTCATCAGTGCATGTGGCATTGTCTTGAGTAATTGTTATGTGGGAGCTGTGCAGTGTAAGCTTGCTTCCTGGACAGAGCAGTGCACCGGTTTCCCCAACATCTGCACCTATCCAACGGAGGAAGCAGGCCCTCTTGTGCGGTGAGAATTTCGCAGCTCTTGCCTCCCTTATCAATATTTCTCCCCCTTGAAAGTGCTGCTGATCGTTTGTGTTGTTGCAAGCTGACCCTCAAGGTGCCTTATGGGAGGCACACTATGCATGCACATATTTCCCAGCTTTTGCGTGCCCAGCAATATTGAGCAGCTTCCAAGTCACCATGGATTGATCACCAGCTGCTGCCAGGTCGCTGTATGGGCAGTGCATCTTCTCGACAAAGACCGCGGCAAGCACCGAGCTGGCAGACGAGGTCCTTGCCGCCGCCAAGACCCCGCTCTTTGCTGACAGCATCATCAAGCTGCAGGCAGACTTCAACAGGACCCTCCTCGACTACGAGACAATCTACTGGAACCTCACAGCAGTAGGTGCGCACTCCTCTGCTGCCTTGCTGCGCATGAATTGGCACACGTAAACACTGGCAAGACATGAACTTATCTCTGCCTGCACCAGCCCGTGACAGTCCCTGAACCTGCCTGTATTCAGGACAGCCCTCTGGCTTGCTGCTGTGGCCAGAACCTTTCTGAACTGGTGCCTGCGAGCCAAAGATTCAAGACATGCGTGATCAGTCCTTGATGCCCAGAAATCCAGCTAGTTTAACACGTTACCACAGGGAGAATGCGAGACACACAAGGCAGGGCGAGCACCAAGACCATTGCCGACCAATCAGAATGCAGCTGCGATGCAAAGAACCATACAGCATGCGCAAAATTCTGAATGCGCATGGCCACTTACTTGATCTTTGGAATCAACAGGCACCGGCGTAAACTACCCTCCTCTGCCGGCGTGGACGGGCCCCCGGCTGCTGGACTATACTCAAGCGGCCGAGATAGACGGCCAATTCTTCTTCAGTGGAACTCCCTGGGACATGGTGGCGCGCAACTACACTGCTCTCACCCTCAACCTGGCCAACAACTCCACGCTCACCCAGTATGATGTCACAGGCAGGCACTCAATCCCTTGGAACCACCGACCTGGAATATACTGGACACTACTGTGTGCCAGCTTGACCTTAGAACCTGGAGCCAAGGCAGGGATGCAGCTTGATAAGGGACAGGGCTAGAAATCGCCTCAAGGAAGGGTCCTGGATTGTGTATCAAGTTATGGGGGACATGAGTGTGATGGTTCTTGAGGACTGCAAGGGAAGTCCACTAGAACAATGGGTGGTTGAGGGGTGAAAATCTGTCGATGCAGCCGTGAATGCGGAGGAGGGCATTGGCGTGTCGGCTGCTCTGGAGGCCCACAACTCCCTGACAGGTGGGGAATTCTCACACTCTGCATGTAAACATGATGCATGTGCAACCAGGGAACTTATGTGTTCTATTAGCATGATGCTGCACTTGTGACTAGGCACTCGTGTGCTCTATTGAAATTTTGTTCTTTCTTACTGAACGCTTTTCCTGCAAAGAGGCAAGGTGCAGACAAGATGCAGTCTATAACTTCGATGCGCACGTAATGCTGTATGGTGCTGTGCCATGTGCCATGCTGAGCCTACCCCAGGCGTGCTCTTCCTGGGATGACAGCGTTGTGATATCATGGAAGTCTGCCGCAGGCGTGCCCAAGATTTCTTACACCTTCGTGCGCGGCGCTTCGGACTATCTCTACGCGCCACCCCTGCAGGTGTCACCCGGCGTGTGGGTGGACAACCCGGCAGTGCCTCCGACCAACTTTGAGACACAGGTGCATTTTCCTCCCAGCTGTTGACTTCTCAAGCGCACCGTGCACTTGGTGTGCACCGTGCACTCAGGTGTGACACCTGAAAGAATTCTGCCCTCTGCTCGTCACATCGAACACCCCAGGCTGGCTGGTGCCCCACAAGACACCTTCAGAAGTTTCCTGCAGGCTGAAACGCCGTCTGGGCGTCCTGCAAGCACTTGCTAATAGACAGAAATGGGTGCTTACGTGTCACCTTCTGACAAAGTGACCTTGCATGCTATGCCTCTGCCCATCACATTGAACACCTGAGCTGGTTAGTGTTCCGAAGGCACACTAGATCTGCGACCTTCTTGCAGACTGAACCTCACTCTGTCCTGAAGGCTGTTAGACTGAGATTGCTGATGTGTCGGTTGGTGTATGCAGTACCGGTTTGCCATCCAGACAACGTCCACCCTCATCCTGACCTTCTTCCAGCTCAGATGCCAGGCAGCCGGCAATGCGGCTTCCACCTGTGCATACACCCTCCCGGAACTGCCTTGAGGGGCGATATATCGATACAACCACCTCATGAGGCCTATGACGACGGGTGCAGTATTCTTTACGGTTGCGAGACTTCCCTTGAAGATCCGCCAACCTCCTCAGCTTTAGAGCACTTGCGCAACACTTGGTATGGGGTAGATAGCTTCTGAGGATCTGCCAAGTGTACTGACTGCCTTGCTAAGAAATTAAATCTTCAGCAATGCGGGGCGCGACTTGGGCAACATTCAACATATACTTTATTTGTACAGGCGATAAAATGTCAATTTTCATTTTTTTACAGCACTGCTATTTATATTGGAACTTGCTAATGCCTTTGGAAGGCTCAGGAGATCCTCTGTACTGACCAGGCACAGCCGGGCTCCTCGGCTCCTGCCCGAGTAGGACGTGTGTGTAGAGCAGTGCAGGTGTTTGATGAGAAATGAGGGCTGAGAAGACTGGGACATGGCGATCATTGAATGCTGGCTCTCAGACGTGCAGACATGTAGTAGGTTGTCCAGGGCTAGGGCACCGGGAACAAAGACCAGAAATGAAAACTGTGGGTACAGAGGGGATCAAATAATGTTATCTCGCTGAACTTGGATATCTGATCACTGAGCGGCTCAGTGCAAGGTCCAGGGTTCTGAGGACATTCATTTTGTTAGTATCAACTTTGCTGCCCTTTCTGATCAGGGTTGGTAGTGCTAGTAACGCTGGAAGACAGGAGTAGGCAGGCTCTTACAGACTTCAGGCTTCTGAAATGACCAGGGACTAGGGGTGTCAAGACGTACATAAATTCCAATATGCTTGGGTTCCAGCAATTTTTCAATTGAAAGCTGTTCTTCATGAACATGCGCACATGCATGCAAGTGATAGCATCCAGATGGGCTGCAATTGGTTGGCCACCATCAGGTTGTAACCCACAGCGCGTCTATCTCCTAACTTTAATGAGCCAAAATGGCATGATTGATCATCCTAAGCTTTGGAAGGATACCTTTCTCACTTGAATCCCATGAGAAAACCTGCAAGTCATACAAGTGCCACTCATCAGTGATCACCTGGGCCTGTATATACCCTGGACAATTCTAGGCGTCTCTTCTGTGCAGAAGAGCAACCGATAGAGATAAGTGCTTCCACACAGCAGGCGATCTCTTGGTATCATATCGTCACACCGACTGTCGTCCCAAATTCAAAAAATGCTGACCCTCCATTCGTCTGCCAATGAGGAACCTGTGCAGTAGCTGGGGCCCCCCAAGGCATGCGGGCAAATCGAATCCTCCTGCCGCAGGCATACAGTCTTGGCAATTGCACAAACGGCTGGATTGTGTTGTCTTGGTCTTTTATGACAATATCAGGCAGTTGGTAGCAAAGGAGAGGTGGCATGGCAGGCCTTTTTATAGGAGTTGATGTCGGTACTCAAGGGGCAAAAGCAGTAGTGTACGACAGCAGAAGTAAAGCTGTGGTGTCTCGAGGAGCTTACAAGTACGATGTGATCAAGACGAATGTACCAGGTCGAGCAGAGCAGCATCCGTCTCTTTGGATCGAGGTGCACATGCTACATTGATATTTTGTCTCAGTGGACATTGATGTGTTTCTTGATGATATTTTGCAGAAAAGTATTATTTTGATTGAAGAATCTTGCAAGCGTCCATCAAGATCACAAATGATATTGGATCGAGGCCAAAAGAGTCTGCACTCTGATCGTGTGATGATATTTTTAGCACTGGGCTCCAGGGAGGCTTTGCGGCAATCCAGTCCGCCCTGAGCGAAGTGGATAGGAAAGACGTCAAGGGGATCGGTATCAGTGGACAGCAGCATGGATTCGTTCCCATGGATGGGGAAGGACAGGTCGGTGCATGCATTGCTTCCCCAAAGCTGAAGAGGAAATGACAATGCAAGCCAACTCAGCATGCATACAGTTCAGAATTCAATGTACAGTTCACTTGATGTAGTGGAGACCATGAAAGTTCTATTGAATTGTCATGTGACATTGCAGTGTGCCAACCTTTGCACCCTGCCTTTCAGGTCATCAGGAATGCCAAACTGTGGTGTGATGTGGAGAGCGCGGAAGAGGCTAAACAGCTGTCTGACTTGTGGGAGTGGACCCTGGTGCCTGGCTTCACGGCGTCCAAAATCCTGTGGCTGAAGAACAAGGAGCCCGATAACTTTGCAAGGCTCCGCCAAGTGCTGTTGCCGCATGATTTCTTCAACTACCACCTGACTGGCAGATATGTCATGGAGGTGAGAAAATGCCCTTCTTTGCATAAGTACTGCAAGGACGACCGTCAAAACCATATTGCATAGTCATAAATATGCATCAACATCCACCGAAAGGGTCATGTTTGCTTTGAAAATGTCTTGCAGGCGGGCGATGCAAGTGGGACTGGCCTGTTTGACACGGCCAACAGGAGGTTTGACGAGGCCCGCATGCTTAGCATCGACCAGAGCCTGCCGGAGTTCTTTCCTGAATTGATTGGCCCAAATGAGGTGCGTTACTTTGAATGTTGAGATATTGTACTTGTGAGACTGTATTAAAATACTGGAGTTGTCCTACGGACCTAGTCAGATCATGCACCAAAATTGCGGCTGATCAACACCGGATAAGTGATTCCTGCTCTAGCTGAGGAATGTGGGTAGCAATAATCACTGAAGTTGCTTGGCCTAGATGTTATTTAACAGCCTGGCCCTGATCCTGGTGCATCAGACTTTCTGTGATTTGGCAATGTTGAGTGACAAGCTATGACCCACGTGACAGGTGGTGGGTCACCTGCGGCCGGAGATTGCAGCTGAGCTTGGGCTGACGGAGGACGTGGCCGTGGCGCCCGGCAGCGGGGACAACCAGATGAGCGCGCTGGGCGCCGGGGCTGTTAAAGAGGGCGACTGGGTCGTCTCCCTGGGAACCTCAGGCATGCTTTGCCACCATGAACCTGTCCATCTCCAATTGGAAGCTTTTTACCAGTCGCAATGCTGTCAAATGCATGTGGCTTGTTTGATAGATCTGTTGAGAAGCTTTTGACTGTGATGCATTGTGTGAAGGATTTATTTGGAGCTCTTGACCGTCGTCCCTGTGTGGTGGAACTGCTGAGAAGCTCCTTGACTGGTAAACATGGTGTGATGGAGTTGGAAAATCAGATGAGATGACACTGGCTTTATGCAGGGACGCTGTTTGGAGCGACGAAGATACCGGTGCTGGATGCGAGCGGGGGCATCGCGCCGTTCTGCGACTCGACAGGCCAGTTCATGCCGCTGCTGTGCACCATGAACTGCACCCTCGCGCCTGAAGAGGTGCGCAGCTCTCTCCACTTTACGCACTTGCACCGCTCCTGCCACATTCGCTACCTATTCCCCCTTGATCAGCCCATTTCTGGCTTACCCTGAATATCTCCCCTGTGTCACATGCACCTGTCGGAATCATCATGTGAACAGAGAGCAGTGGTCTGGGTGGCATGCGAGCATGCGTGTGGAGGTGCAGGAATGTGTAGACAAACAGCAATGCTTGGCAGCGTTGACAATGCAAGAGGAAATCCCGCCTACTTTATACTGCACTCCTGTATCCTGCACAAAGCATCTGCCAACACCCAGCAGGGCTGACCCACCAGCCTGTGATGCGCAGGTGAGGAAGTCCTTCGGGCTGGACCATGAGACAATCACTCGGCTGGCAGAGGAAGAGGAAGCAGGCAGTGAGGGGGTGAATTTCCTGCCGTTCTTGACGGGCGAGCGCACGCCCAACTGGCCCCATTCCTACGGCGTCCTCACTGGGCTGCGCCCCGGAGGCATGCGCCCCGGCCTGCTCTACCGCGCTGCCCTGGAGGGCGCCACCTTCTCCCTGCTCAACGGTGTGCGGTCTGCCCTTGCTGAAAGCATGCAGCGCCTCCCATTGATACAAAAATGGTTCTAGAAGGCAGGGAACCCTCTGCAACGATCTGGAGAGACACTTGCCTGGGGTAGTAGGGCAGCAAGCGGACACAACAAGCATTTTTGGCAAGGTTGCCGACAGACATGTCAACCTGAATGAGCCTGCATTGCACTGCTGACACCTGTTCTGGTGGCTTAATGTCTGTCACTCAGCATGGCATCATGTAAGAGACGTGTTTGGAACATCCTACCCAACGATCTTGAAAACTTTTTGATGACTGTTAGTAGTGTTGAGGGTACTGGGCAGGACAGGCAGGCTAGTTTTTTTTCCCAGATCAAAACCAAACCGAAAGTTCAAAATGAATCAGTGAGACATCGATTTGGTGCAGGCATGCGCATGCTGGAGAAGTATGGGGTGAGTGCGCGCGAGCTGCGAGTGGTGGGAGGCGGCTCCAAGAACCGTCTCTGGCGTCGCATCATCGCGGATGCGTTCCAACTGCCGCTGCGATTCCCGGCGGAGCCCGAGTCGGCCGCGCTCGGCGGCGCGCTGCAGGCCGCGGCGGTCTGCGCTGGCGTTCCTGTCGCTGACTACGTCGCCCAGAACGAGCCGCCCTGCGAAGCCGAGGTGAGGCTCTGGCACCCGTCCCTGATCCCCTCTGCAGTCTTGTTGTGGGCTTGCGGTTTAGACAGATTTTTCCATACAACATTTTCCCCAGAGACTTGTAGAGTACAACGATGTGTTGCATTTAAATTCAGTATCTGGATTGAGGCACAGAATGTCCTCCTAGAAGAGGGTGTTGCATAGCAGCATCATCAGGTCTTCAGCAGCAAGATGAGGTGCTGATAATGAAGAGGCTGCTGCATGCTTCTGTCACCACTCTGCTGTTTGTTGCATGCTGCATGAATGCTTGAACAATGGGGGATCATGCAGATTTACGTCATGTATCCATGCCAGGGTGATGACAGCTGTGTGCTGTGCTGCAGACGCTCCAACCGGATCCCAGTAAAAAGTCGGCATACGATGATGCCTTTGACCGCCACCAGCGGCTGAGCAATGCGCTGTTTGAGAAATAGCCGTGCGATATGAGGGCCAGCATTTAATCAGGGCAGAGATTACACCTACACAGCTAGCATCTGCAGCAGGCCCAGATTCAAGGGCAAGTATTGAACCGGCCAATGGTTGGCAAAGTCTCAAAAGACAGGCAGAGTTTATATTTTCTGAGCTGGGTTCACTTCCCTAAGTCGACTAGGCAAGTACAATGCAAACTTGGAACCAAAACAGCATTGAAACATTTTCCGAGTATCCTGAGTAATTGCGCTACAGACCAACTGGCAGACAGACTGCATGCTGCATCAATGCATTGCAGTGGCAATTGTCTTGACTTGGGTTCCACAGTTCGTTCCATCACTTCTTTGGTGCCGAGGCATGTTTCAATCGCAGGACCGGGTAGTACGAGTGGTGGCTGAAATCAAATTGCACGCTCCACACTTCTGGGTCCTTCTTCAACCCTGTTTTGGCTTCGCTGTCTTCCGCTTGGTTTGAGGACCCTTCACTTCCAGGCTGGTCCTGGGCTGAAGCCGGGCCACTCACACTATTGGACATCTGCCCGCCATCTGCTTCTGCACCCGAACTGACTGGAAATGTGCCACTTTCTTTCGCTCTGGCCTTTGTAGCATCATACAGCACCTACACGCATACCATATGCATGAGATTCCAAGCATGTACGTTACTTACTTTCACATGCATGCACCGCTGTTATTGTCAGCATCAACAAACACATGAAGAGCATACAAACAATGCACTGCACCACCTTTCGCGCCTGACATAACAATGAGGCAAGATGACCTTCCTCAAAGCAAGATGACGGTGCAGGTGTCTGTATCACCAAAGCAGGAGGCAGCTTTATCATAAAGGCACAGAACTCACAACATGCAGGTTCCCCCACCTTGACAGCGACCATGTTTTGTGAGGAGATGCGCAGCAGTGCCTGCAGTTGCTCTGAGCGCGCGTCCTCCACCGGCCCAAGCAGCTGCAGCAGCATTGCCACCACGCGCCGAGCCTCGCGGAAGCCATCGAAGGCCGATTGCAGGATGCTCTCCGGGGTGCAGGCTGTTCCGGCAAACACACGCACGGCTCACAACAAACCAAAGACACCAGCAGAATGGGTACGATTCTACTGTGACACGCTCTTCCTGCCAAGAGAGCAAGGTTCTTTTACAGACAAGCAGCGAGATCTATGCAGCATAAAAGTACAGCACTATAGTAGATGCCACCAGAGGGCCTGGCAATCCCACTCACTCCACGTGCGGGGGCATGTGGCACCCAGCGCTTCAGAACTAAGGAAGCTTTGCTTTTCCCATGCGATTGCCCAACACACAGAAAGTGCCTAGTGCAACACCATGCATCGCCGGGAGAGCAGCATGCAATCCATTGATAGGGGCCAGGATACTTATTCACAACGTCAACATAGTAAGTCCAGCACAGGCGCGGCAATATGATGAGGCAGGAATAGGAGCGTGGCGCACTGGAGATGTCAACGGAGCGCTCGTACTGGTCGAACGCGAGCGGCTCCGGCCGCTGCAGGCGGTGCAGGAAGCCAAAGCGCTGCTCAAAGCGCTGGGACTCGCTGTTGAAGGGCGCAGGGAAGGGCCGCAGCTGGCCCCCCGCTGACAGTGCGGCCGTCATGCGCATCTGCGCCTGGCACAGCAACCGCTTCACGCCCGCCTGCTGCGCCTGCACGTGTAAAACAATGTAAACGAAACGAAATGCAGACGGCCTGATGGACCCCGAGGCGTGGTCTGGAAGCGCGTTATGACATGGGTGAACACGTGGCCCCCCTGAGAGCATACCATAGAGTCAGAGCTGTGATGTCTCATCTTTGCTCGTTGTAGTGGATTTCTGTGGGTGGGATTGCTGGTTTGTCTGTAACTGCTGACGCAATCTGTGGCTCAGGCAGGCATGATTTGGGCGGGAAGTCTCAACAAGAACACAGTGCGTAAAGAGCCTTTGTATGTATGTCGGAAGGCATGGGGATGTGCAAGTCTTGGACATGCAGGCAATAGGACTTTTGCCCCTGGTCTTGCACAAGTAAGGCAGGGTCTTTAGATATGTACTAGGACCTTGCAACCCTATGGTTCAGTAAGGTGGGTCCAGCCATCATCCTGACTTGCAAGCGCACCTCTGCCTGGAGGGCCTGCTCACATGAAACCCCTTCTGGTGGGCTGTTCTTCTTGCCAGCCACCGGCTTCTTCTTTGCAGCTTTGCCTGCTACAAACAACAAGACTGCATAAGTACAACAAAGCACAAATCATCCCCCTTGTGCAGTTTGAGGAAGCAACAATCAAGCAGATGCACCACATTGCCAACCATGCTACTGAATCTTTGACATCGGAGGAGTGCTCACTATTTGGTGTGTTTGGGAGTTTGGCGCTGGGAGGCGGCATTGCCTTCAGCAGATCCCGTGCATTGACCTCGATCACTCCGTGCAAGAAGTCACAATACCTGCAACAACACCCAGCATATCTTTGCCTGCGCTCGGTGTGACCTGTCTATGTCATGCCCGTGCCATGTCACCCCTTGCCAAGGGGCAGATCTTCGAATATGCATTGAGGAGTTGCACTTCTACAAGGGCTACTTGAAAGAAGCCTGAGGGAATGGTGCGACAAGTCCTTACAGCGTAAAATCAGCGCACCAGAAGAGCATGCAGTATTCCTCGGGTGCGTACACGTCCAGCTCAAAGCCCAGCTGCAGGTGCTGCAGCAGCATGCTGGCACACTCCTTCTCCACCCAGCACCCACAGGGGCCCTGCAGCACAGAATATCGCGCGTCGGCACGGATCTACTGAATATGCCTCAGCATACCAGCAGGCCAACCACTACAATGCCCAGCACTTTGCAAGGCAGCCATGTTCTAGGAGTAAAAATGCCTGAATGCCTTGTCAATGCTTCACTGTTCTATTTACAGGGAATGCACAATCAATTCTGCAGAAGGTTGTAATCATTATATAATTTTATCAATAAGGGGAAGACTCTTGGTGCGTGCCTGTGGATCGTTGCCCTTCATCTCCCAGTGCCAGCCGGACTCGGTCATCCAGACCTGGAACTCAGGCGACATGTCGGCGTTTGCCGCGTGGTCGTGCAGGTGCGCCCAATCCTCCACCGTTCGCCGGTGCCGCCGCCGCTGCCGCGCCCGATTCAAGCACATGTCCTGGCACCATCCCGCCACCTGCCAGCATGCAGCCTCCCTTAGCAAATTACAAGGCAACATGCTTAACATGGCAGCGTGTTCACATGAAAAAAATATCTTGACACCCGGACACAATACGGTGGCCTGCAAGATGGGAATTTTCCTCAGCCTGGAAAACTTTCCAGCAAGCGTGCCCAGGAGTCAAGAGAATTTCGCACCAACAATCTGATGCTTCTGCCCGGCGTTTGCACCCATGGATTTGGGCCATTAAAGGGGTTCCTGGCGACATCTTCCTTGAAAAGAGGGTCAAGAATCGATGGAGTTAGTCGGGGTAGGTAGGGCTCACAGCGAGGCAGGCCTGGTCGACAAAGAGCGCGGAATCTCCGCTGGGCAACGTGGAGGAGGGCATGCGCAGGGCAGAGCACAGCATGGGCTTGCGCGGCAGCCAGGGGCCTGTCGGCTCGCCCAGCCGCGTGGTCTTGCCGCTGACGGCCAGGTGCAGCGCCGAGCGGGGGATGGCGCCGCAGGAACGCCCCGAGAAGTCCATCAGAAACGCCTTCAGCTCCTCATAGCTGCCCACCTGCGCGCCAAGCACCGCATAGTCAGCCGTCTTTGTCGTATCATGGTTCCGTATAATGTCTGAGAGTGTGCGCTAGGCAACAACTTCAGCTGTGTCCTCATGGTGTTGAGCAGACTGCGTCACCATGTGTCTGCTGAGGTTAGTGCGCGCTGCATGTGTCTAGCAAAGCTTGGTGCAATTATTAATCGAAGCCTTGATCAGGTCAATGCAGTGCAAGCATGCATGGCAAAAGCGCAGGGGCTTACATTAAGCAGGGCAGAAAAGATTGGGGTGTTGTTGGTGGGAAAGAGCTGGTACCTTGACAATGTTGCCCACCAGCAGCAGGTGCTGCAGCAGGCTGGCGTAGTGGTCCCAACTCTGCTGACTGGTCAGGAACTGCAGCACCAACACATACTCCTTATCAATTTAAGTTTTGAGCCACTTGCTGAAAGTTGACATGCATCCCAAAAGAAGCCTGAGCAGTGATTGTCACTCATTCATGAAGACATCACGACAGGTCAGAAAGAGGTCAAGCAGGGTCTACAGGCCATGTGGCGAGTGCCTTACTGTGATGTTTCTGGGGGGTACGGGCGCCATCAGGCGCCGGTTCACGTCCGGGCAGAAGCCCACAGCGTCCTGGGCTCGCGGGTGAGCGCTGTCCCTCATGCGCTCCAGCTCCTGCAGCGCCAATGCAAACTGCTTCCGCGCAAAGTCCTGATCCTGCTTTGTGCCCTTCTGCACCCGCTGCAGCCCCTGCATGCACCAGCCCAGATTTCTCACCAGCAGCCATCATCCTTTGGAGAAGTGACCTCGCCAGCACGCTTTGCACACTGCGTCCGTCATAACCCAACATGGTGGTTGCCTTGTGTGTGCCGCACAGGCTCCCAGACGACAGCTGGCCTCCAAAGGGTGCGCCAAAAACTCAAACACAAAGTCACATTGACTCTTATACCAGAAGGAGCTTGATGAGGCTATTTTGGGTGGGCAAAGGTTCGACTATTACTCTTTGCCAAGCTATGAGCATTGCAATCTTCCAGGTCCGTTCTGCCCCCCTTTACCAATCACTCCTGATGTACTGATCACCCATCAAGCCCATCTTCAATCCCGGAGTCTCTTTCCTTGAGCATCAAGTGCAGCATGACACAGGTGCAGCTCACCTTCAGAAGGGCTTTCCTGAAGCGCACTCGTGCAAGGAATGCGGCTATGTGTTCCTGAGAGATCCCTTGCCCTGCAGCTGCGCCGGCTGAGCCTTTCCCCTTGCTTTGCTGCTGCAAGGCTTCCAGGGCCTCTTCAGCCAGTGCCAGAGCTGCCAGTGCTGACACATCTGCATCCCTCAGCCCCATCTCCATGTGCATTCCAAATGTGTGCAGCACAAAGTCCTCGTCCTGTGCAGTACATGTGCTCAATCAGAGAAGTGGATAGGAATGAACGAATAGGACTGATGGACTCATAGATTAGGATGATGGGCATGCAAGGGTTCAGCACTTGTGCGACAGATCTGTTGATAAATGGCAGCAAGATCAGAGAGTGAGGGATGCCAAGCAAAGGATGACGGTGAGGAGCAGCGTGTCGACTCACTTCGCACACATCGCCGGCCAAGACCAGGTCGCGCACTGCTATGCATGTGGCATGAGTGGCCTTGCAGAGAGCCTCCAGCGCTATGTGCCCTTCAGCACTGCACACATTCCCACAATCCCAGCAATCAATCCCTGGCAAAAGCTGAGCGTGTGATTCACATGTAGGCAGGCTCAGATTCAGGAATTGCAGAGCATTACGCTGAGGCCTCAACATGATATGCTCCATTGCCTGGCTCACCTTCTTGGCTGCAAGATGTACATGCAGGTGAAGACGGTCTGTGGGAGGTTGTTGCCCTGATGCCACGTGGCCTCTGCAGCAAAGAGGCGATCTGCCACTGCCAGTGCATCCGATGAGCTAAGCCTGTTTGCAGGCACGACCTCTAGTGCGGCCCTGCAGAACATATCTGAAGTGAAGCTCGAGGATCCCAGATTCCTGCCATTGTGGATCCCCTAATTTCCACTAATACAACCTCCAGCATTTTTATTGGGACTTGCAAGAGGTTTGGCGTCGAACGAGAGCATTTCGGGCATGCTCTCCAGCTGACAAATCTTGTTGGAGGGTGACCTGGGCTCAAAATTGGTGCACATGCCCGCATCCAATTTGGGATCGCCAATCTCCACAGCACTCATCGCTTCATAGAGGCTGAAGTGGTCATCATGCAGAAGCTCACCCTCCTGTAGATAAGTTCCCATTTATTCAAGTGCATTGAGGCACAAATATGATACAAACATTGTACAAACATTGCTAATGAGGCGTGCAGCCAAAAGGATACTGGGCACCTCCAGGGCATCTGCCGCATCTTGTAGAAGCTCCTCAATGTCCAGCCAAGCACAGCCCTCGCTCGCCATCCTCTTTCAAAGTAAGCTCAAGTAATAGTGTGCAACTTCATGCGTTAGGAAGATACTTCCATCGAAATCTAATGTGTCCGGTCCAAGCTACCATGTGATCTGCATACACCCTAGTATACGTATACCTAGAGGGAATCGATAATCGTGGATTCAACGTCTCGATGAGAACAGCTAAGAGATCTGAAAGAAAGAATCCTTAGCTGACGGTGTCGCTTCGCTGACCTGCGTTGGCATGCAGCCAACCCTCGCATTCCAGATCCCCAAAAGTTTGAACCCTTATAAGGTGGCTAATAATAATGTATCGAATACATGTGGATCGTGATAAGGAACCCAGAACGAGCGCTCGAATTATCAGAGTGCATGGTAGGACAGATCGCGATGGCTACTCAGGTAGCGTCAGGTCTTTGGAGGCCTAGACACACCATTGATTGCTCGGGACACGCACAGGTAGGGAGTGTTCCGATGTGTTCTAGCGCAGGAATAATGCGCAAAGTTACATTGACTGAGTAATCTCTGGAAGGATTCAATACACTGGGATCCATCCACATCACTTGTTCGTGGAGTAATTTATTGTGGGATAATTGCAGGCATTGTCACATGGATGTCACAGATTACAGAGGCGTTGGACAGGTGACTCTTATTTCAGCTTGCGTGTATCCTCAGTAATAACCTGTTTCCTTGACTGGATAACACACGTTGAACTTCGGGTTCGCTAGTCCATACTGATCTGGAGTGGATCTGCAATGCAGGAGGTAGGGCTCCCAGAAGGAGTCAACCTGCAAGGGCTGCTGTCACTACAGCAGAGCCCAGCGCAGAGACTGACTTGTGGGGCGTGCTGAATGACGCGTTGAAGAGTCCTGCAAAGCAAGCAGTCCCTGCCAAAGCCACACCTGTCCCAGCCCAGCCAGAGCCCACTTTGCCCCCTCCGCCCCCACCTGCCGCACCTGCAGCCGCTACTGCAGAGTCCGTCAGCAAGCCTGTGGAGGAGGCCATTCGTAATACATCCACATTGGAGAACATCCCAGCCCAGACAAGTGCACCTGCAGCCAGTGACGCAGCAGGGAAGCTTGGCAGCTCTTTGGTAGATGGCACCGGCACGAATGCAGCATCCGGAATCCAAGCGCCTCTTGATGCAGGTGCAACTCTCTCCAATCCTGTGCAGTGCTGCCTCAATCACTTATCGGCTCATTGAGGTGATGAATATCTTACAAGTCAAGATGCACTCTTGAGGTACAATTACTTTTTGCGGAGTGAGGAATTTACAGAGTTGAGACATCTCCACTGCTTGGCACTGTGCAGGGCCAGTCCAGGGCTCAAGTTTTGACGCCTTTTTCTCGAGCAAGGGAGATGCGGGGGCCGGTGAGGGGCTGTCAGTGCCTGCGGATGCCACAGCTGGGCTTAAGAGCGCCCTCGGAGGAGCCACAGACGCTGTAAGCTCTGCCCAAGATGCAGCCTCTGCTGCAGCCAGTTCCCTTTCAGAAGGTGCATCCTTTCACCCAAAATCAATGTCTCTTCCCACCCTCACTGTTGCAACATGCGGGGCAGACTAAAACGCAGGTGCTCTTGTTCAAAATCATGTGTGAATGGATGCAACAGGTGCTTCTGCTCAGACCAAGGCAGCCATGGACGCAGCTTCTGCGGCAGCTGGCAGTTTGGGGGCGTCTGCGTCGGAGGCAGCTTCCAGCCTGCAGGGTGCTGCCGCCGGTGCAGCTTCCTCCCTGCAGGATGCTGCATCCGGCGCCCTGTCCAGCGTCAATGAAGCCACCTCTGGAGCGGTGGACTCTGCCCTGTCAGTCTACAAGGAGCTGGCAGACGGTTTTGGCGAGGCCACCTCTTCTGTCCAGGTACCCACCCTCTGGTATACACTGTCCACTCTGCATACTTTGCAGCATTTGGAGCATTCACTTGACTTGAAGCTGATGTCAGCAGGTGAGTGATATACATCCCAGCATGCAAGTGAATTTTGCATATACTGCGTAGGAGAGCCTTGCGGCAAGCACAAGCGCAGCATCCTCAGCTGCAGAGGCGGCCGCAGGCAGTCTGCCGGAGCCGGTTCGCTCCGCCCTGTCTACAGTTGGGGAGCCTCTGGGGAATGCACTGTCACAGGTGGGCTCCCATTCCCTCTCCATCCCCTGTGCCTTCACTGCACCACCATGCATCCCTTTTGACTCGGCACATGTCAGCCACCTTTTGTGGGTTGAGCAGATCTGCAAGCTGCATGAGGGTGCCATCTGAGATGGCTCTCTACTTAGTGATAGGTCCAGCTAAGGCAGTAATGCACCACTCTGCATACCTTCTGTCTTTGGCAAGTTTGGCATCTTCTATGGATTGAGCTGATCTGCAAGCAGCACGAGGGTGTCATTCAAGATGGAAATCTCAAATGTTGAACGGTTCAGCTAAGGCAGTCATGCTTTCCAGGTGGCTGCAAACCCGGTTCTGCTGGCAGCAACGCTTGGGGCCGCGGTGGGGCTGCCTGCAATCTCGTGGTGGCGCGGCCGGTTTGGCGGCTACGCGGGGCTGCTGCAGCCGAGCAATGCACTGGACGTCCTGCAGAACGAGGACGCTGTACTTGTTGACATGAGGTGACCCTACATTCCATCACATGCGAAAGTGCCGCTGCCTGTTGCACAAAGTATGTTCTCATCATATGGCGTTTTACTTGCGCGCTTTGTCATGAAAGGCCAATCCGATAGTTCTCAGTCTGTTAATATGCTCGTCTGGCATACACGCATGCAGATTGGAATTTTCATTGAGAGATGCTTCTGCCGCTCCTGTCAGGATCCTGTCTGCATGCTGCATTCATCTTGGCGCCCTCATTCTCAGGATGCCCGCAGTTGTAGCGTTGGTTTTGTCCTTTGCTTGCGGAATATGCAATGCTCACACATGTAAATGTTTTATTCTTTGCTTGCGGAGGGCGTGATGCTCACACACCAAAACTGCAGGTCTGAGGATGAGAGGGTGCGTGATGGAGTGGTGGGTCTGCGGGGGGCGCTGGGCAAGGGGGCGGCCGTGCCGCTGCCGTACATCGGCGGCGACCTGGCGCGCAATGTGCGCAACTCCAACCAGCTCTCCTTCGAGATCGCTGCGGCCGTCGTCTCCGGCCTCGCGCAGGTGACTCATCCCTTTGCCTGCCGCTACTCACCCGCCGGCCTTGTTGGCCCTCAATTAATTTCTCGCAGAATCCAGGGCAGACTGGCCTGTCTCATCTTAGCCTCCCCTACTAGCCCAAATCTAAGTCTATGCAAAGAGATTGTACACTGTAATGCCATTGTCAGGTGGGTACACTGTTCATGAATTGGGTTGTAAGTACCATGGAGGGGTTGCGCTGATTGCTGTGCTGGGTGCAATGCAGGTGTCATCCAGGACGAAGCTGCTGGTGCTGGATGGCGGCGGCAGCAGGAACGCCATCCAACTCGCGCGCACCCTGCGCAGTGTCGGCCTCCCCCGAGCCTACGTGGTGGAGGTGACTACCCTGTTCTCTTGTTCAACGTTACATTCATTCTTATGCCTGTAAGTACACTTGATAGCCTGAGACCACTTGTCTGGTGTTGACTTCTAGAAAGGTGTGCTACCTTTTTTGTGATGCTGGGTGCAGCGCTGGTTACAGTGCAGCGGCACATTCTTTGTGCTTGAAATATATTTGGAGATGGCCTGAATCGTGCTTTTGTGTCCCACAGGGCGGCTACCGGCAGTGGCTGAACGAGGGTCTGCCAGCAAAGCAGGGCGCGTCAGACTACGCCACGTCACCCGCTGATGTCATCGGCGAGCGCGTGGCTCTCCTGGCCGGCACCACCAGCTCATCTCTGTGCGCACCCTTCTTACCTCAGTCAGTGTTCCCCTTGTTCAGATGCAATCATGAAGGGCGCTCTGCTTCCCAAGAGTGCTGCGAACTTGTCACAAGCACAGCACAATGGTGCATTGCTAAGCATGTTCATTACTTGGCTTGGAGGCTGCTGGTTGTACTTGATCGCCTTCTGGAACCGAGACTGGATTTCGGGCAACTTGTGACTGTGTGTGAACGGTGACAGGGGAAGGCCGACCACAGTAGTGGCAGCAGGGGCGGGGGCAGCGGTCGCCTACTTGGCACTCTTCAAGACGCTGTACCTGCTCCGCTGGCTGGGGGTCTTTGGTCTGCTAGCAACCGCCGCCAACAGGATAACTTCATACAACAGTGCCAATGTGAGGCCCCATCCCCGCCTCGCACCCTTCTTCTTGAACTCAAATCATCTCTGCTTGTGCCCAAACGGGGAGGCAACGGATCCTTGCACAGCAGGGAGTTTGGCAGTGGTGCTTGCTGGTCCCACAGAGGTGATCTTGGCAACTTCACTAGCATTACGAGGTTTCAGGCTACCGAGATGAATGTGATGAACCTTGAGAAAAATTTATACATGATCGTCATTGTATCCTGGTGTGTGCAGGACTTTGTGAAAGACTTGCAAAGTGTGTCTGGGAGCATTGGATCACTGGGAAGCAAGGCACAGAAACTGGTGCCATCCGGCATTGTGAGCAAAATGAGAGGGCAGAGCTCAGGTGGCAGCATCAGTGGGCAGCCACCTGCTGCAGTTGAGGAAGTTGAGAGGCAGAAGGATGAGTCATTGCCAGAGAGAGAATCAGAAAGCCGTCCTGTGAGTCCTGACAGCGAGCCGTCTGTTGTTGAGAACTCTGCTTGATGTGTGAAGTTTTGCCCCTTTTGTGATGAGTGGAGTGCTCACCTGAGCTGCGAGTTTGTGAACCAATTGGGCCAACTGAGCTGGCCAGCGTCATTGAGAACAGAACATTCAATGAAGTACATGAGAACATGGTTGCAACAAATCAGTTGGTCATTGCTGACAGGGTGCAGCTGTTGTGCATGTGAGAGCTTACCGAGGATGTCCTGAGAGCTCCAGAAGTTGATTTATAGCTCCGCATGAAAATTAAACGTGCCGCTGCAGTTGCAAGCGGCACTGCTTTTTCTTGAGATAGCATCATCATCGCATATCCTGTAGGAAGTCACTGCTGTCAGTGGATGATCTGCGTGTGTCTGATACTCCTATCATATTCTGCTTCACCCTTGTCCTAATCGTTGAGTCATGTTTTGCATAGCGAGTCATCTCCTCAACACGACCTCGTGCATCTTGTGGAGACTGTGTGCAATTGCTTGTTGCAATGTTTTTCAGGTATTTACCTGATCTGGAAAGGGGAGCTATTGCAGCCTTTGAAATAAGTGTGAGTCGAAGTACGAACGACAGTCAGAGGAACTGTCCCCTTCGCTGTCAAGAATTGCTTCTGGTGCACCCGAGTTCACAGCCTGCCCAGAGCTCCAAAGTCTCTTCGATGAAGCGTCAGGAAACATAGAGCTGTCTCAGATGGACAAATTGCTTACAGTCTTGAAGGTGCGTCGATCTGGCGTGTTGCTCTTTGATTTGGCACCCTTACGCTCCACCGCTTCTTTTTCGCTGTTCAGAAGTCAAGCAACACTACATTTGTGACACTTGCGCCAGCAGGCCATCACCACATTTCACGAGGTAGGGAAGTACCTGCAAATTCTGGGCACTGGAGCAGGGTTTAATTGCATGTTGGCTGAAGAGCACAAAGCGCTACACCTCGTAGGAATACAGATTTCCTAAAGAAAAATCGAGTGCAAGCTCACATCATCCAAGGTGCATGCGGTGCTGGTTGCCATCAGGTCCAGATGGCCATCATGGACACGAGCAGTATACTGAAGCAAAGGGAAATTGAGGTCCACTTTGCTGCTACGAGGCACCTGCTGAGCTCCAAAACGGTCATACCCCATGGTATCTTTGGTGTGTTGCCCTGCTGCATTCGGCACCGGGTGCCACAATCATCACATCAGTCTTCCATAGTGTATCGTTTTCACCACTGCACAAGAAATAAAATCTTGCAAGTCGCAGCCATTGAGTGCGCAGAGCATATGAAATGAAATGTTGCTCAGCTGCAATGTTTGTTTGCTGTTTACAGGTTTGTGCAAGGGCAAGATATGTGATCATCTCATGATTACCGACCAGCACTTGGAGTGCGGCCTGAAAGCATGCGGCTAAGAACCAGTTCCGCATGATCTCGAGCATGGAGGGGAATTGTGGACTGCCAGAGGCGTACATTACACAGAAGCTCTGTGACATTCATGAGACACTGTCAACTGGGTGGCGACTGAATGGCCTGAAGTCAAGGTGAGCCATCATCTTGCTCTTTGTTCTGTTCTACATAACGCAAGGGAAGACCTCAAGCAATTGACTGCTTGCTGAGAAGTGCTGTGGTGTCTATGCACAGATGAAAATAGATCACTTTGAGATTAGGGCCCAGGATCATGTCCTCTCCCTCGACGACCTGGAAGAAGTGAAGTGCATGGCGAACTGTCGGATTCAAAATCCACATCACAGCAGAGTAGGATCCTACCACGCAGTAAATTCAACGTCTCATCTCCATTCGTGTTGAACGAGCAGGCTCCTTCTGCTAAATGTTTGCGCGTGCCATTGAGTTGGGTTAGACTTATGTGGTTGTGGGCGTCTGAAAAATTGATGGCAAGATCATGTCAGAATTGCCCTGTGACAACCTTGCAGGCTGCGCAGGCCAGTTGTAAACTTTCTTGAGCGTGCAAGTGCCTAGCTTCCATCATGCGCTGCCAGACCGATGTCTGTCGATATCAGCTTTCTAAGATTCAAAAGCAAATGACCATCAGAACAAATCTCTATCTACATGGAGCCACAAGTGGCAATTCCTACTCTAAGCTACTAATTAGCGCCTCGTTTCCTTAATAAAAGTTTGCTTGCACTTTCTTTACATGGCATTCTCGTGAGGACAGTGTTGCCTTTGTGTCCAGTGGACTCAAAATATGCACAATACAACAAATACACCCCCCCACACTGATTCTTCTACCGGGCCCAAAGGACCACTAGGGCCAGCGGGCTTGAAACTTGAAGCTTGACAAAATTTGTGGCTACAGAGCCCTATAAATATTACTCTAACAGCGATTTTTGTGCTTTGCAAACCAAGGAAATTTTGGTTGCAATTGTTGTCAAATGCTGGTGCTGGCAAAGCACCTTTGTACACTTATATACAAATCTTAACTCTTGTATGCAGAAAGATTGGATGCGAGACGCTTTTAAAAATGCTCTCACTCGCTTAGGAAAGCAGAATGAGCCAGCCTGTTCACTAGTCAACTGCACTCACACGTTGCAGCTGCCAAGAAGGGCCATGTACTCCTGGATGGCAGCGCCTTCCTGGCTCACATCGATGTCGTAGGCTGACATTGGGTCGGTGCGCGCTGAGGAAGTCAGCTCCTCCTCCATCTCCTCATCCCTGTCTGATCCCTGGCCACGTGGAAGCAAAACATATAGTTTCTCAGTCATAATTTTACCAACTATTAATTCTACAGACTAACCCTATCTCTGTTGCTGTGATACTTCAAGAATGCCGTAGCAAATCAAACCCAGCATCTGACAGATTGAGGCACTGTTGCAGACCAAGAGGGTGCACCCTGTTTGCCCACGGTGAGTACGTAACAATGGATTTGCATCGAGATGTCAGCAGATGTGCAGGAGCCCATGTGTGGGAAATTATGCACACCTTGCTGCTAGTGCCTGGTGAGTTTGATGGCTGGCGGACTGGGACTGCATGCTCTGGCGCAGCACTGGGGCCCGCCTGCTCCGCTGTAGCTGCCTGCCCTTCCTGTTCCATGCCATTGGAACCATCTGCAAGGCAGAGAAATCCATGTTGCAGTCCTACCAAACTACCTTTTTTGCATTGCAGCAGATTACCAGATGGCCAATTGAGAATCAGCACATTTGAAACCTCTGCACTGAAAGCAACCATCACAAAGAGGGTGCTTGCGAGGTGCAGCGCACCTGTGGCTTGTGGGACTTCTGCATCTGCCTGCGTGCCAGTCGACCCCTCTGCCGTCAGGCTTAAGAGGTACTCCATTGCAGCCTGCAACACATCGCTCCTGCCTGCACATCGCTCCAGAGCCTGTCTTGCATCGCTCTCAGGGAACCCCATGCTCACCAGGGATGCCACGGCTACCTCATCCTGCCAACAAGCACAGGCACTCAACGCTGCATGCCCTTCTTGTGAGAAGCATAGTCTTTCAAACAACACAGCCCTCTGAGTGGAGCGTTGGCAAGCTTAGCCCATGGCATTTGGAGTTCACCATCTTTTCAGGGGGAATACAAGCATATGTAGCCCACAGAGGAGACCAAAAAGAGTAGACTTCTGGGACACGGTAAAGAATGATGTGGACAGCAGACGCACCACAGTGTGCTTTGTTCGCTTGTTGGAGGCCTGCTTGATCGTGGCCAGATGCTGCTGCAGCGAAGCATTGGCCATGGGGTTGCTCAGGATATCTAGAGCCACCTGAATGTCGTTACTGACCTGGCACAGACCACACGAAATTTCAATCTACCCCCTCTGGCATGGCCTCCAGCAGAAAACCCCCTGAACACACCCCCTATCACCCTCCCACCCTTGCAGGATCAATTGACAGGAAGCAGATCCGACCCAGATCTCAGCTTCAGCATTGCAGCAGACTTCTGACAGGAACGGGCTGCCAAGTCAACGCGCAGCCCAGTCCATGCGGCAGAACAAACCATATCTTCTTGCTCTGCTCTCACCTTGTCCTCCAAGCTTTACTTGGCACAAGTTAATTGCTCACCGACATTGAGTGATGTGCCTACGGCAACATCGCGGCAGCAGGAATGGGCTGCCAGGCAAATGTGTAGCCCTACGGTTCAGGAAGAACAAATCATCTGATCTTGCTCTTATCTCCCCTTGCCTATAAAGCTTTACTAATAACTGCTTACTGAGAATTAGTCACGTGCCTGGCGCAGGGCCTCGGCGGCGAGCTGGCGCTCGTAGCCAAGAAGGGTGAGGCGCTCCAGCAGCTGCATGTCCACGTGCAGGCCGTTGGGGCAGCGCCCGTAACTGCGTTGCTCGGCCCGCAGACGCCGCTCCTGCCGCTGCCGGTACTTGCGCTCGCGCTGCAGCCTCCGCTGCTCCATGATGAAGCCCACTGCCCTCTCGCAGTCCCCCGCGCAGAAACGCAGGCCCCTCGTTGCCTGCCCATCACCATATCTTGGTCGGTGTGTGCTTTTGCCACCTGTTCCACTTCCCCGGCTAGATAAACGCAGCAATCATTGCGACCTATGCGCTGCTCAATAATAGGATGATCACAGCAGGACCAGCAGAAATGCTTCGCTCTGGGTAGTGCCATTTCAGTAATACTTGCCCTTGCTGACTTGCGGTTCCAGGTCTGGTGGAGCATTGATACACTTGATTATAAATTTGCCAACAAATCCCTAAGGGAAGCAACGCAAAGGGGTGCTGGAGATGTCGGAGGAAGGAGCACACCTCACTGGAGGTGAAGCCCATGGCCAGCAGCTCGGCCAGGCGGTCGTCTGACACCTGCAGCCTCTCCCACTTGGCCAGCGCCCCCTCAAGCGCCGCCTTTGCCTTGGCATTGTCACCCGCATGGAACGCCCCTACACCTTCCAGCAGCTCCAGCCGCACATACCTGGCACCACCACACCACAGCTTTGGCAACTTCGCAATAAAAGACCAGGAAAGAAAAAGATTGCAGCAGCCCACTTGTCGTAGAGAAGCACTTTGAAAGGGGTAATAAGATCTTGCATGCCAGGCAATATTTATGTCCAGGCCAGTTTGCATATCCAGGGAAGTCACTGACATGCTAAGGGACTGACAGAAGCGATTGAGCTGCCTTGGGCCTCATATTGGGAAGTTGCAGGGAGGGGAGTGGAGCGCACGTGGTGAGCTCAGGGGTGAAGTCGCCGTGCAGCACTTTCATGCGCTCCAGGTTGGGCCCATGGCTGCGCTGCAGCCACGAGCGCGCTTTGCCCAGCCGCTCGGTTGCAGCGCCCAGGCTGGCCGCATCCCTCAGCTGGAAGTAGCACCTGGACAGCCGCATGCTTGATAATAAGCAATTTTACTATTCTTGGCAGTCAGTCAGCCTCTCCCTGGCACTTCTGGAATGCAGCTCAATGTGCAAGTGCACAAGTTGCTCTGTCAACACTGAAGCGCAGTTCTTGTCATGGCAATAGGGGATTCCTGGGTGCGCAATGCGATGATTGCTACATGGATTTGGGGTCCTTAGAGTACGCACCAGACGATGTCCAGCATCAGGAGCCCCTCATTGTCAGCGCTGTGCTTGATGGAGGAGTTACAGCAGCTGAAGGCCTCCTCTGACACCAGCAGAATATCCAGCGCGCCTCGGTAGTCCTCCTGAAGGCCACACAACAGTTGTTCAGGGCCCGAATAATATGACCTGTGGCATGCTCTTCAAGGCACATCAGCCCTCAAAACCCACGAAACTTTTGGGATCGCTCTCCTCCATGAACCAAAGCCAGCGTGTCCTGTGAGCGCTACTTCAGGGAGTTGGGGGGAGGTGGAGAAATACCTTTTCCATCAGCCCTTTCCCCCTGTCGTGGAGGGACAAGCCCATGATCAGAGCCTCCTGGTCTGCCTTGTCCAGCATGATGGCATCGCCATGCTGGTTCTCCAGAGCCAGATCATAATGCTTATCTTCCCCCACACTGTCACAAAAAAAGAATCAACAACACTGACTTCCCACACAGTGACTTATATGACGTGTCGTCAGTTTGTTGGCATCTGGAAGGTCAACAGCAGAGGACCAGGACAGGGTTGGCCTGTGCAGTGGCTCACCTGTTGTTCATAGATCGTTTGGCTAGCTCTGAGGCAGCTGCTTTGAGGCGCTGCAGCCGCTCAGCTCTCTCCTGCTGTTCCCTGCCTCTGGCCTCCTGGTCCGCCAGAGTCTTCTGTGCCTCAGCACTCTGCAAGCCCAGGACCAGGATGCGCGGGGCTGCTGTCACGCCATAGTCCTTGAGAGCCTTTAAATCATCCTGGCATCCCACCAAGGTATTTCAAGTGTGCAAGTGGATGGCGAAATGCTAGTCATGGATGCAGTACTGGATTGAACAGGAGCAGCAAGGCTAGGTTGAGAGGTCCATCCCCGGGGTCACTGCAGCTTACCAGGAGACGCTTGCCCCCAACTATGAGCTTCAAATCTTGAGGATTGGCATGTCCTGCAAGAAGAATGAACGGTGGCCGTTAAAGTATTTATATAGCCACCACCATGCTGCTTCATCCTACCACCCATCGCCATAGTTTCAAGTAGTACAGATTTTGTCCCTACATATCAACCACATTATTATATAACCCGAGTACTCACTATGTACTGCGTCGGCAGCAATACCTGTGGCTTTGGCGATCTCGAGTTTCAATTCTCCCACGGTCGAGTCCAAGGACGGCACAATAATGATCGATTTCGAGGCGCCTGCGAGCTTTAACTCGACTCCAGTGCTTCCCATCTTGAAAGACTATCTGGTAGTCAGATTGACCGGACGACTGGCAAAGTCAGGTAAAGTTGATGGTGCAACTGACAGCAACGCGGCAGACATATGGCACAGAAAGATTTTTCTCTTGGGCTTCGCTGTAATTTTAAATTTGTGTTTTAAGCACCAAAGAAAGCAAACGAAAGAGATTGAACAATGCCTAACCCTAAACCCTTATCAAATGCATTCTTCCCACGATCTCGATGTGGCAGCTGAAAGGAGCTGCTTGCAAACTTCGCTGAGTCAGCCAAATCTCCGAGACAATCTATCCCATCTTAAACTCATACGTAGGCTTTCTGGTCAGAAGAAGAGCACGATAGAAAATGGTAAACTGATAGTACTTTCGTGCATTCACCGAAGCGCCGTCTTAGATTGTTTGTGTCGGTCATCTACAAAGTTGATCACCCATGGCTTCGTTACTGCCCCGCCTACTGGGGATTGTAGGGGCAGGCAAGTATCGTCAACTTTGATTTCAATTATTTCCATTGCTTCGGGACCTTAATGGGGGCCATGTAAGTTTTCCTTACGACTATGCATCATCCTTAATGCCTTTCTTCGCATGAACAGGACAAATGGGCACAGGCATAGCTCAGGTTGCTGCAATGAAAGGACTAGACGTCATTCTTTGCGACAGCCACTCTGGAGCCTTGGAGCGGAGTGTCATCAATACTGAGCGTTACTTCAAACGTTCGGTGGCAAAGGAGAAGTTGACTCAAGAGGACGCTGAGGCTGCTGCACGGCGCATCAGCGCATCCTCTGACTTGCAGGTAGACGCGACATGCAATGATTGTGACGTGCTGCGTCCACTGGTGTCCAAGCACCGCAGGGTACCTGCAACCGAGCATGTCAAACCAAAATTCCTATAAAGGACTCGTATCATCCTTGCATGCCTCAGATCAGGATTGTCTGACCTTTGCAATTATTGCAGGCACTGGAACCAGCAGATTTCGTTATTGAGGCCATCAATGAGGATGAGTCATCAAAGAAAGCCGCATTTCTGCTATTGGATCAGGTGCGCATTCTGAAGTGATCTGACATTCTCTGGGGAGCTTTGTAATTACAGGTAGTCATCCGCTGTCACGAGGGTCCCTACCATGGAGGTGTCCTTGTATTGATCCCTGGTAATGCCTTGCCCTGATGGTGCAGATTGTGAAGCCTGAGGCAATCCTTGCCTCCAACACTAGCTCAATTTCTATTACAAGGATTGCTGCAGTAACGAAACGGAACAGCCAAGTGGTAAGACCTCATTGCCGCATAATTCCTTCATCTGACCTTAGCCTGTCCTCAAATTATGTGCAAAGCACCAGTAGCTGTGTGCAGGTCGGCATGCATTTCATGAATCCTGTCCCGGTCATGCCTTTGGTGGAGATCATCAGAGGCATTGCCACCAGTGACGAGGCGCGATTGCTGTCCATTTATTCAAAAATTGTATTCAGACTTCTGCGTGCACTTCTGAATGAAGTAATATTGCTCAAAAGTGAGATGTGCATGATCTGCCCTTTGGCTGAAGTGGCCTGTGCTGCTATCACAGGTCTTCCAGACGGCAAAGGCGCTGTCAGAGCACCTAGGGAAGACTGTATGCTTGTCTCTTGACAGGCCAGGCTTCATAGTCAACCGTATTCTCATGCCTATGGTCAATGAGGCCTTCTACACCCTGATGGAGGTCAGCAGTGTGATCCCTGGATTAAACAAGCCTCAAATTCCACAAGCTGGATAGCTTACAGCTAAAATGCTGACCCCCCAGCTGCGCTGACAGTATTTTGTCATGTGACAGGGAGTGGGGACTGCAGAGGATATTGACAAGGGGATGAAGCTTGGCACAAACCATCCAATGGGCCCCTTGCAGTTGGCAGATTTCATAGGTCAGTGGCATCCATCAACTACCAGTTATCTGTACCTTTCATTGGCCTTTTTACAGGATGCCCAGGAATGGAGGATCTGCCCCTCACGGATCTGCCCCCCAAAGAAAGGCTTTCTTTGCCAGCTAAAGCATCATGCAATCGTGCTCACTGAATGATGGCTGCCTTGGTTGCAGGCTTGGACACTTGCCTGTCCATCATGCGAGTGCTGCATGGAGGGACTGGCGATCCAAAGTACCGGCCGTGTCCTCTTCTGGTGCAGTATGTTGATGCAGGTGAGTATTTCGCTGCTCACCTTGAAGCAGTAACTGTATTGCATGCGTGGCTTACTAGCTTTACAACAGGGCGTGCAGACTTGTTACAAAGATTTCGCATATCATGCCTTTCTCTCACGGGTGCTTAGACTTGGTTGGGTTTTGCAGGATGGCTCGGGAAGAAGGTTTACAAGGGCGTGTACACTTATGCAAAGCCATTGAATTGAGGAACAAAGCCAGCTTCAGCTGTATAAAAAATCCTCTGTACAATAAACGCGCCAGCACTTTTTGAACTCCCAGTCCTTTCTGTGAGTGCTTCGTACTTTTGTTATGCATTCCAAATGCCCTTCAAGCAACTATTTAGTTTGAAATTATTCTCCAGCGGTCGGAAGGACATTATCTTGATTGCAACAATACTGTTCCTGCAATAGTCATAATATGTCTTATATTCCTGAAGTTTAAACCTTTGCTGTTGCCAGAAGCAATCTGCCCTTGTATAATCCATCTTTCTCTGCTCCTTAGTCTTGCAAGATATTGCCATGTTCAATCACAGCTTATGCCTTGTTCAAGGTGCCTCCTGGTTGACGGGCGGTGCTCCTTATTTTCTCCATCAACTGCATGATTCACCACAGATATGTCAAGGCATGATTACACTGCATGCACTAAAACCTCTGCCTTGATGGAGCACTTGCGAACACCAAGCATACTGAAGCTCATGAGCAACCTTGATCAAGCTTCATATGTATATGAGTCATGCCCGAGATTTCACCTTTCGGGATGCCTCGCTGTCAGCCTGCAGTGCGCCTGCAATCTTCTCAACGTCAGCCAATGATGCCATCACCCCTTTCAGCTGGGCAGCAATCGCATGCATGTCCGGGTTGTCCTGCAATATGCTATCAACTGATAAATGTTGGTGCCCCAACATTCGCCCAAGTCACAGCAGCACCCTCTGGTTGCACAAACACCTTTGTAGTAATTCCCAAAGCAATGCTCTCCCAGTTGTAGTTCTTGAGCAAAAACTATTGACCTGTCCATGTTGAATCATCATGGCGAACCCAAAAATTTTCAGCAAAGACTGCCCACCTCTCTTCTCCCTGTTGCAGTGGCCACCTTTTGGCCTTTTCCAATCTTGGCGGAAAAACTACTGGCCGGTCTGTCAAGACTGATGTGGTGCGCATGGCGGCTTGCCCAGGAGGCTCCGGGGTGAGTGGAAGGGTGGATGTACTTGGTTCTGGGGCTGCCCTTGCCGCCTCCAGCTCCCAAGCTCTGGGTGCCCCTCGCACCTGACACAACGCATGCTCATATTCTTGACTGAAAGATCCAGAAGGGCAGATAGCACGGCACAGTGATCGGGCATGGTGATCAAGGCTCCACCAGACCCAATCAGGCTGAGACAGCATGCAAGATATACCAGGCAAGAAGGCAGTGAGGGCCGCATCCCAAAATAATGAATGTGCATCGACACAATAAGCATCTTGCAACCCAGAAGCACATCATACTTAAGCCCCTCACCTGAAGACTGCCATTCAGGCCCTGAGGCTCCCCTCAGCGAGTGGCCATGTGAATTTGTGGCAGCATACTGGCTCATCTGCGCGCGCAAGCTGTCAAGTGCAGCCACCTCGGCGGCAGTCGTGGCCAGCGGCGGCTGTGGGATCAGTGCTGCACCGCTCAGTTTGGTGGCGGCCTGAACAGGGGCACAGAAGCGAGTGTTGGGAACTGAACTGATCAATGTCTGTTTCTGCATCTTCCTGCAATCTCTTGCAACAACCCCGACTTTTTTGGTACAATCAGAGATTGGGGTTGCGCGACAGCTCATCTGTCCTCTTGGCACCCTCGAAATCACCTCAGATTTCTCACAACAGGGACGATGCTGCATCAGTGCGAGTCCATCAGGCTTTTTCTCTGAAACATTTGCATGCATGCAGGGGTTCAGGTGCAACTCACCATGGTTTGGCCTGGGCTCACGTAGACTGCGCGAACAGGGACGGCCCGGTACATGGGGAGGCAGCCGACTGGCTTGGCTTCCTGTGTTGACTGCGCCGTGCGGTCGTCTATCTGGGTTGCGGCGTCCCTGGCAAAAGCATAACCGAGTTTGTAATGCGCAGACTGTGCACGACAGTGTACCCAGTGTCTCCGATTTGCAGGAATGATCAGCAACCACGCTGTTCCACCAAAATAGGACGATTCATGCGTATTAGTCCGTCAAAGTGGACTTCAGAGGAAGTGATATTAGCTGTAGCTTTTCTGCCCATCATGTGGGTATTGCTGGTGGGGGAAGCCTGACCTCTTGGGGGTCTTTGTGGGGGATGTGAGGGCCCTGTTGCGCTGGGCAAGCCGCAGCAGAGACGCGCTGCGCCGCACCGCGTGGCCCCTGTAAACCGATTGGATGCACCTGGCCGCCGCCACCTTCTTTGCTGCGCCTGCCTCTGCACACACGAATGCACACTTACAAGCTGCCCTCGCTGCAAACATGTTCACGGCTGACATGTCGATACGCACAAACAAGATCAAGGCACAGATCATACCTCACCTCCATCTGGAAGCAACCGCATGCATACGCATATGAAATCTTCATGCAGCCTCTCAGGACACAACTAGCTATGAGCGACTGGAGACTGGTGGACCTTGTGTGCTACCTTTTTGGGTCTGCGATGTCTTCAGGCTTGCCACGAGGCCCTTGAGCTCGTGCAGCAAGCTGATGGATTCTTCTTGGGGCTCTGCTGCACACGCTGCAGCTGTCTGCACAGAAGCAAAGGCCCCAGACTGCTTTCTGAAGTTGGGGGAGGGCTTTGTCTGCTGCACTTCCACTCGCAGCAGCCTGCGCAAGTACATTTCACAAAATTAATTTTGGACTCTGCGCACAGATATTACTTGGCATGAACGGCTTGAGAATCGGGACATGCATAGAACGGGGCAGGGACAAATGAGGTCATTGCATGGATTTGGTATACACCCACCTTAAATTGCTTTCCCACTGTGGGTCGCTCCTGGCAGAGCTGCTCTTGAAGCCATCCCAGAAGGCAGACGGGGGCCTGCCAGCGCGGTTCTCACCCCATCTCCAGTCCACATCAACCAGCCTGTCACCCAAATCCCAACTGACGATTTCATACCTGCATGAGACTCTTTCAGGCTGCACAGCATCGCTGCAGAACATCACTGCAGAACATATTCTGAAGCCTGCCATGCATGCAAACGTGAGCAAAACACAAGTGGAGGACAGGAGAAAACTGGCTCAGCGTGACACCTAATGCCGCTGTTATTTGCTGGCGCGGCATGCTGCTGGGTGTATTCACTCAGGCGATGCGGGTGCAACAGCCGCGGCGGGGTTGCAGCAAAGTCATCCGGCGCCTGCGCATAACAGGGGCGTTCAGTCGATTCAGGACAGCTTGACGTCCTCATGGTATCACCGTGTGCTTGTGACAGGACAAATGATGCCATAGCTGCAACCGTTTGGCATGCAGTTATAAAGGCAGCAAAATTTGTGGGACAGGTATCCGTGTTGAAGTGACACCTCGGCACATGCAGAGCAGCTGCTGGCAGAAGCTGAGCTGGCCACACTGCCATGCCTCAGCTGCTTTTCCTGCTTACGGCGGCTTCTGGCCTTGAGCATCTGGTACAAGTCCAGACTGCTGCTGCTTGATAGCACAGAGCCTGAGCTGACCTCATCATCCTCTGTCACCCTATGCCTGATGCCAGCATGCTTTGTCTTGCCAGCCAAAGGACTGCGGGGACTGCAGCTCTCAGCCCTGTGCATGCCTTGAGGCTTCCCAGGCTTCCTCACACGGTGATCAGCCTGTCCCTCCCCATACCGACCATCTTCCTTCCTCGGCGCGGCAGTCACAACAAGGCCAGCCTTGATTGTGCCCTTCTGCGTTGCAGAAGGGCCTGCATCTGCCGCAGGATCCTTGGAAGCTGCCTCCGCAATTGGCACCACATCAGCGCGGCTGGGCACAGCACCGGGGGTTGCCTGAGCAGGCGCGGCATCCCCCGGTGCCGGCTGCGGCGGCCGGCGGCGCCGCGCGCTGGCCGTCTCCATGCGCCGCACCGGGCTGGCCGCATACTGCACCGGGTCCCTGTTGACATGACACATCCCACATCACCGATTTCTACTTATTATTCATTCCCCTGAGGCCAGCTGAGGTTCCAGGGATCTTGTACCTGGTGCTTATGAGGACTACTCAAAGACTTGCAATATCGCTACAGCTCAGCAGAAGCATTTATTGTAGCATTCGCACCTGTTTAACGGGTCTTTCTCGCTGCGCAGCGGCGGCGGCGGCGGCTCCTCAGAGGAAGCTGTCGACCTGCGCCGCCGTCGCCGCGCAGAACCAAGAGTTCGCATAGGGTCCATTCTCAGGGGATCAGGGGTATTCAGCAGTAATGCATTCGACCGCGCTGCCACCAGGCCTTCCTCCAGAGGCCCCACACGGGTGTGCAGGTATTCAGGGAGGTGCTCTTGTTGCTCCTCGTCTGCGACAGTGGCCGGCCGCGCAATGTTTGCCGCCGGCGCGGCCAAGCCGGGTGACGGCACTGGGGTCCGCGTCTCCTGTGCCGCGCGGTGCCAGCTGAATGCGAAGCGCGCGCTGAAGGGCGACAGGCTACGCCGCGGCGATCCCTTCAGCTTTGGGTCGCCGTCCATGCTTGTGACATCCACCTGCAGCGCATCTCAACTTCATTTCCTCACAATTTCAATTGAAACTGCCACAACAGCTCCTCTGAGCCTTTGCATATGGTACATTTTGATGGCAGAAATGATGTTCTTATAAGGACAATATTGAGATGGTGCTCTGTGAGAGCACGCACCTGAGGTTTTCTCTTCATGGAGGCGCGTTTGGAGCTGCTGTTCCTCCCTCGCCCCTTGCCCCGGCCGTTCTGCCTGGCAAGCTGCGCCACCATGCTGTTCTCAAATGTCGGCTCGCCATTGTCCACCACCTGCACACACCACATACTGCTCACCTCTTGCCACCAACCTCCGAGCCTCTCCTGTAAGCCAGCTGCGCGTGTGTCCCCCACCTCTAGGTCTTATATCACAGGAGTTCAGATGGTTTGCGACAAAAATTCGCTTGACAACAAGCCTGTCTATATTTCATCTATCTGTGAATGTGCTGCTGGTTGAAGCTCCCCAGCCTCTCTTTCTGCTCCTCTTTTTGGGGCCATATTATGCCCTGGGGCCCCGATTTCATCGGCATGGCATTGGGCGGACTACCAAGTGAGAGTCAGATCCGCACCGGGCCGTCCAGCATGGTGGGGCTGTCCAGGAAGAACTCATCCAATGCATCGCCGTAGGCGCCACTCGCCCAGGCGCCGGGAAGCAGAGAGGTGCGGCTCTGCAGGAGCGGCGCATCCAGCGACACAGTTGGCGGCAGCGACAGTGTGGCGGGCAGGGAATAGTAGCGGTCTAGGCTTCCGGCAGCTTCCGCGTCGGCTTCCAGCACCTGCCTGGGCAGCTGCCCGGAGCTGCCCGGCCGGGGGGATGCCCTGGGCCGCTCGATGCTCAGCTGCTGGTCCAGTGTCAAGCCAGCTTCCTCCTCTTCATCTTGCATCTGTTGCGGCAGCTCACCAAACCCGCTGCCTTCCTCAACCGCTATCTGAGCTATACTCGCTGCCGGTGTCATCAGAGCGGCATCTTCGTTCTCTGTTTCTTCCTCCACAGCCTCTGCCACAGGCCCTGGGCCCCTCTGAGCCAGTCGGCCTCTGCTGGCTGGGAGTAGTGATTCCTCTGGTACACTCCCTGGAGAGGGAAAAGCTGCCATGATTGAGGCTGCAGGCGGTGTAGTAGTGCTGGCTCTCTTGGCGGTGGGGTTGGTTGACTGGGCGGCTGGCAGGACGCAGACAGTGGGGCCCCACAAGTCGGCAAGGGGCAGCCAGTCACTGTCACTCTCGTCCTCCGCCGCAGCAGCTGCCGGTGTGAGCGTGTAGGAGTCCAGGCCTGCGCTGCTCTTATGCACACTTTTACCCTCCAGCATAACACGTGATGCCTGCCCATGCGCATGGCCTGTCCGTTGCACACTGGCTGACTGCTTGCTAGCGCGGCTGAACATTGCTGTGAGTTTCATCGGACCTGTCCCTGGTTGCGCCCAGCCAGTGATCCGACTCTCCACCACAGGGCCTCTTGCTGCCAGCTGGTGAACCAGGCTCGGCCTGCCCAGACTCGGCGCCGAGCTGCTCTTTGCCCTGATCAGTTGGTCTGCGCCCTGATCTGGCAGGAGGTTCTGCTCTGACCCCTTGAGTGCAACAGGGGCCTCCCCTGCGGCAGCAGCGGCTGGCTTGAGCATGGACGACCAGTGCGCCTTCAGCCGGGCCACCTTAGCCTGCAGAGCACTTGTGCTCCGTGCAGGCACGCTGTTCTCTGTTGCGCCAGGGGCTCCCAGCTGCGCTCCACCTCTGGCTGTCGTAGTGTCCTTCTTGGAATGGTGCGTGTCTACCAAAGACCCTTCATGACCGGGTCTGACCTGCTCTGCGGCGGCGTGCGGCACAACAGCGTGGGTGGCAGGCTGCTCGTTGTCGGCTGACACAGTGGCGCGCAGTGCAGTGATGAGAACCAGCTCATGTGGGCTGTGCGGCGCGTTTGAGGCGGTGCTGTTGCTCAGCCGAGCCGCCGGTGAAGCGGTCTTCAGCGCCGACCGCTGCGGGACTGCAGCCGCGCCTGAGATCTTCCGAGGGTGCGGGCTGGGAGGGTATCTGGCGGAGGAGGCGACGCCGTCGACCACCTCGTCCAGCTCAGCGAAGCTCACACGCCTGTTCTGGCCGGACGCTGAGCTCAGCAAGGCGCTCCTTATGCTGTTCACCACCTGCCCGAGATCGGCGCTGTCCTGCGGCTTGGGCGCGCGAGGCGTCTTGGAGTGATGCTGGCTGCGCGGCCCTGTCTTGATCCTCAGCTTGACGACTGTGCTGAGATCATCCGTGGCTGGTGTCTTTGGCGAGATCATGTTATTAGGCTGCAGCAGGCCGTGAACCCTTGGTGCGCTGATGCTGTCTGCCACATCAGCGAGCTGAGCTGGCGCTGACACGCACCTGACCAGCAGGTCCAGGTCAGCGCGCAGCGCTGATGTCAGCTTTGACAGCGGCCGCACCGACTTTGTGCGACGGACGCCGACCTCGCCGTCAGAGTCGGTCCCAGAACCTCCGTCCACAGATTTCACACCCGCTGCTGAGCTCCTGGCTGAGGTGTCATGGAGAGATATGTCCTCAGCCTGGTCCCAGCTGAGCCTCTGGGCAGAGGGCGCGGGCGCCAAAGTTGGCGCCCCAGGGTTGCTACCGACAGTGTAGAGGGTCATGTGGCAGCCGTGCAGTAGCACAAGGTGCGTCATATTACTGGGCGCATCTTGATAGAGGCACATGGCAAAGGCGCCGCCATCCGACCCCTTTGGTGTCCCCCAGTCTGCATGTGTGAGGTGTCCGGCACTCCCTGGCTGATCCTTCTCGAGTGACTGGTCTCCCTGTGCATTGACAATTGTCACCTTATCCACCACAAGGCTCCATATTACTACTAGTATCTCCTGGCACAAATTTTGGTGACAGGTGGGTAAAATTTGCAATTTGGTGGTACCTTAGATTTTGCCATGGTCAAGGATAGGCCCTGAACAATGCCCCCGCAGTCCACAGCTCCCAAATTGCCTGCTCTGTCCAGCGCCAGCACAGCGCTTCCATCAGGAACCCACTGCAGCTGCTGCAGCAGTGGGCCCTTCTGAGCAGCCGAGGCAGCTGGGGACACTGGGGTGGATGGTGAGCCACTGCTAAGGACCTCTCCTTTCCATGACGTCTGCAGGGTGAGCACACAGACACCCAGTCACATGCGAAATCTCACAAGTCTAAGGGCAGTCCTGCTGTCTCTTGAGAAATCGTGAATTTCTTTGCCTCCATGGAATATATTGTATGCAATGAAAGGAAAGAGAATGGTACCATAGGAGGGGCCTCCTGCCAAGCAGCCGGTGTAGTTGGGATGATGCTTATCCAGGCTCTGTCCCGAGTGGTGGACAGCCCCGCTGCCAGAAATCTCCCTGCCATATACAAACTAGTTTTTGTCAAACGCAACGCATCAGTTTCCAGGGACCTAACTCACGCTCATCACTGTTGAAAAGCCGGGGAGTCCTCCTGAGGTGACTTGCCTGCTGGGTTCCATGCAAGCTTGACAGAGAATATAGCGCCATAGGGCAGCAGGCTGGGAGCAGGCAGGATCTGCCAATCCTGCGCCGCCTGCTCCAAGTCCAGGTCATCAAAGCTCTCCATGTGATGATGCTGCTTGCCTGCTGATGCAACCCTCTCTGCACAGTAAAATTTGAAAATGTCAGCCACAACAAATCTGCAGGATGCGCTGCAGGCAGAAAAGAAATATATGACACTAACAGATTGAGCAACTCAAGTCAGATACAGCAAGGTGTGCACCTGCTGCTGCATCCATGCTCTGAATGTCTCCTGAGCGGTCCAGGACATCACAGAGGCTGAGTGAGACATGCTGCCACTCCACGGAAGCTTGGAGTTCATCCTTCTGAAGGGGCTGCAACAGCAGAAATATGTCCACGTCAACCCCCTCGGTAGCATTCCAGAGCGCTACAGCAATCTGAGCGCGAGTGCCAAGCTTGGATTCTGTCCTAAAACCGGCTGTCATGCTGACATTGCATTCTCTTTCCCCATTCAGCTGCAATGCTGCCCTCGACGGCAGCGCAGGCAGTTTTACCCAGCCTCCACCGCTAGGCTGCATTGCAGAATACTATATTAGATGCCTCAACAGGCATGCCTTTCAATCATATCGCTGTCCTGTGACATGATGTGGTGCTTTGGCACGGTAAGGAGACAAGGAGCACAATCACATACCTTTTCAAAGCTGCCAGAAATCATGGCGCTCGGTGCAGCACAGGTCCACAGCCAGAGCTCAGGAAGCCCTGGCTTGGCAGACCGCATAACAATTGCTCTACCATCCGAGCAAGGCCACAGCTGACATACGGCTTTCACTTGCTGTGGAAGCTGCACGAGCTTTGTAGCTCCTGTGGACACTTCGCTCATTGCAATGCTGTCCGGCTGCTTGACATCACATGTTGCGAGCATGCAGCCGTTCTCACTGATGGATGCTAACCCATCGCCTTCCAATAACGATTTGGCTTTCCTTTTGAGCCGCGTGGGAGTCTGCAACTGGCGCCCTAAGAATCTACTACTTGGCAATGATGTAACCACTGCTCCACCTGCGGTGTGCTAACAGCAGTCAGGAGTGTTTTGAATGTCAGTTGGGAGCCTCAGACCTGCCGTTTATAGACAGTCATAGGTCTGACACCATAGGTCTCCGTGAAGAGCCCCTCTTCTAGCATCTAATCAACAAGTGATTTACGCCCTCAAGACAAGGGACATCTTACCATTTTCGCTGAGCCTGACAATGCTAGAGGTGCAAGAAGGGCCGACACAGGCTGCAATTGAGCAACCTTGCATGCATGAAATTCCTTGTTTGGCACATCCAAGAAATGCTCCAGGCTGCTCACGGTATCCAGATTTAGTCCACCATCAATTTGGTAAAGAAAAAGAATTGCAAACATAGGATAATAATTTACTTGACCTATCTGAGCCGTTCAACTGAAAGCAGGAATCACCTCCACAGGACTATGCACAAGGACGTGTTCGCCATCTCCAATACGGAACGTGCTGTGCAGCACGATCTCTCCTAGCTTTTTCAATTCCATTACTGTCTGTCTTATCTTGGTAAGCTACACAGGGGTTGTGGGTTGAGAGCATATGTCCTCCAGTTCAGCAGGACGCTGTTCACATGCCGTACTGTAATAAATGGCTCGGGAAATTGAGGCAGGCAGTTCAAGCACCGAGGTCATAAAGAAATCCAAATTTTTAATGCATTCAATCGTAGAACAGAATAAATGCGTCCATTCAAGGATGATTGACTTGCTTTGGTCAAGTTGACTTTGAGCTTACTAATACGCCACGTGCAATCAGACATGCCTTCTGCATGCTTTAGCTCTTCAATACTTGCTTTTGCATGATCCATTGATTTAGTTTTACGCATCTGCTTGGCCTCACAAGCGCCAGCGGGCTGTGACACAAGCACCTACACATACTTGCCCACGATGGCACCTTCAATCTCTAAGGCTTCAAGTAGCGACCCTGCCCTTCAGAAAGGGAGCTGGTGGATTGATTATGCTGCGATGGCTGTGTTAGCTGTCATCCTCATCATCGTTTTGTATTTCTGGTGAGGGCGTCAGCCCTCATGCTGCAGGCAGTGTCCAGGACTGCAAGGAGGTATTACGCCAGTCGAGTCCCAAATCAGGCAGCGGCAGTATGCGGTCTTTATGATGTTGATCACATATCAAAATCTGCAGATGCCCCTCATAGCTCAAAGGGGCTTCGAGAATTCTCGCACCACTGTTTTCCAAGATGGCCTCCAGCATGCCCTGGCATTAATGTCCACTTGCATCAGACAAATTCCTTCAAGATCGCGGATAGTCAGGTAATAATAGCACCTGATGGCTCGTCGTCCTCGCAACCTTTTTCTTCTGGCAGCAAAGCTTAGCCCAGAGCTCACGTATTGGCCCGTGGCAGGTGTTGAAGGACCTTTTGCAGGGGAATAGATGCTTCAGCAGCAGTCCGCTGACAGAGGCACGTGTGCAAGGGCCAGATGGGAATGGCGCATCAGGAAAGGTTGTGCTGTATCGCGGCATAGGCATGATCCCCTTCAGAGTGCTGGTCCGGCTGAAGATATTCCAGTTGGCAGGGGTTGCCGCCCTGGCAATCCCCATCAACACATTCCTTGTACAGGCAAGTCATTAGGTCGATGTCCTGTCCCACATGAATAATGTGGGACATGACCTGCCTGTGGCAATTTTCCTGCCAAACGCTGCGTTGGCCTCAGGGAATTTGTGTACATCACGTGATGTATATGGCATGATCTTCGATTATGCAGCCAATGAGTTACTGATCTGGTGCAGGGGAGTGTTTCCAGTGTGCAAGCCGTCATGGCCACAGCACTGGTGGTGGGCTGTGCAGCAGCGTCTGTCACGCTGTGGTATTACTCCAGGCGCTATGTTGGTGAGATGTCGCTGTTGCAAAGGCCAGGGGACGCCCAGCCCTCCCTGTGCTTCAGTGTGCTGGACTTCTGGGGGAACCGTGAGGTAGGTCTTGGGTGTGCTTTTTTGTTCTGGCATAAAGTCTGTGCAAATCTTGCTCTTCTACATACAGTCCTTATACATGCATAGCCTTCCTTGTGGCAATGCCACAAAGCACCTGCATATTTTTGCGATGGCAATGGGCTTAGCCAATGCTCTCCAAAGGTCAGCAAATCTGGCAATGCATGCATGGAGCAACTGCTGATATATGGGGCTCTGTATGCAGGATAACATTGTTCCTGCTGGACGGCTGATTGCGCCTCTGCAGGGCTGCTCTCAGACTCAGCTTACAGAGATTGCTGAGCAGACGCTCCTGCCAATTGATGTAGAAGGGGACAGGCAATACATACTGTCACTGCGCCACGGCCACCTAGTGAATAAGCAGAAGCTCATGGAAGTCTTGAAAGGACGGTGGAGCAGAGAGCAGACGGGCAGTTGAGTTGACCATGTCATATATTGAGATCGTGCACTCTATCGTCCGTGGTATTGAGCAGTACAAACTCAATTTGAATAAGAACTTCCTAGTATTTGTAATGATAGCTGATATTGTCATCTGCAGGCCAGATGTTGCTGGCTTGTAGCCTGCTTAATAAGCCACCGATGCGCAACCTTGCATCATCTTGGGATTGAATACATGATGCGTTGATCAGTACACATGCTTTCAGACTCACATGAAGCTTGAAGTTGCTGGTGCGTTTCACCGGGGCACTGAAGGCAGAAATCTCTCGAAAGCTCTATCTATAAAGACCATCTGCATAATTTAGCACAGTATACGGCCGCGGCAGATCACAAGACAAGCACAGCCAAGAAATTCGCAGCCTTCTTCGACCCACTGCCACATATGGACAGCATTCACAGCTAGGAACGGACCTTGCAAGCTTCAATTGATAGCTGCCAAATACACTTCTTTCCTTGCACCGCCAGATCTGTCTTGACAGGTGTTCTGTCATGTACACGCTCCATCCGGTCACAGCATGATCTACAAATGAATCTGGCAAATTGGGATCAAACAAGTACAGAGATAGCAATACTTGGCGCACAGGCCAAACCTGTTCCTAGGACTGGTGATAATATCTCTCTCAGTACTTCAAACTTTTGCCGTGCACTCTCGGGCGAAGCATGAAGGGCCCAGTGGACATGTGTGGCTGGTGCTGAGTAAAATCTTGCGGGGATATATGGGAAGGCACGGCCACCGTCCACAAACTCGCAGATCCTTGCATGCGTACAGTGCAGCAAGTCATGACATCCTAAGCCTTTGAGATGAAAGGCAACCGTGTGCTAGCAGTCCTGCTGCCTGAATGATTACTCAGAACAAAGCTGATAAACCTTCCTGAAGGTGCATTGATGCTGACTTGACCATGCAAGTATCTCTCAGCAGCAGCTACAGCACGGGCTGATCGCGATCAAAGTCTGCTGTTGCATGGTTCATGGATGTAAATTGGCTGTGCACAGAAAATGATGGAGCATCTCAGTGGCGAGGCGGGGATCTGTACTTTGGCGCTTCAATATCACAGGAGTCTTCCTCATCGCTTTCTGAAGCTGTAGACCACTTCCGCCAGGAGGTAGTAGAGCTCTGCCTCGAAGAAGATGCCACCTTCAACACATAAGACATTTTCAGCTTCTTCGATTGATATGCCCGCCTGCAGCATGTCTGTACAAAATATCCTAGCTCAGCCAGACCATGCTTTGCACATCCATTAACAAACAAGTGCAAGTGACCTCTGCTTTATCCCTGTATTTTCCTTTCTGGCTTGAATCACACAGAATGTCTCCGCAGGAACTTCTTGCGTACCAAGGAAGGTGCGTCCAGATCGTTCTCATACAGACTGTACTTGCTTTGGTTGACCCCGAATATTCCTGCAAGGATGTGGTCTGCGACGTCAACAGCTGCATGACAGGCAATATCAAGGTAAATGCTGGCATGAGCTTCAGATGTAATCCGCAATGTGCTCAACTAGCAATCATGGAACTATATTTGGCGAAGGCTAAGAAGCACCTGGCAAGGCAATGTCAGCTATGCCTTTGACTTTTCTGTTGTTCTAAGTATGCACTTTAAGTCATCAATCATGTGATATCTTCTGTTGAGATCTCCAGGGGGTTCAAGGGCTGAGACGGACCCTTGCAAACGGACTGAACAGCATTGTACCAGAAGCCTGCGGTCTCCGATGTGCAGGTGTCCTGGCATGATGACGTGCTCGCCGTGTTAGATTCTGTAATATCTGTGCTTTCAGAAGTGTGGTGGGCAGGTGCGCCTGCGGAAAGGCTGCTGGCAGCGGCCTGATGCTGCCAAGCCGTCCCTCGAGGACTCTTGCTTGCGATCACGGGTTTACTCATTCTTCACTCCTTAAACTGGTGCCTGAAAGAATTACTGACAAGTCGGGTTCAAGAGAAGCACGTTGTCGAAAAAATAGAAGTTCAGGTCGAGATCCTTGACCAGGTCAAAGCTTCGTCCGATGAAAGCCTGTTTAGGAGTCTCAAGTAGAGGGAACGCCAGAGGCCGTGAAACCGCATGCGGCCAAATTTTCAGGCTTTGAAATTCAGAGAAAGGGCATACTGAACCCCACTCCGATTCTCTGAGCTTGAAGAAGAAAGTTGAAGCGCCATTCTTTCCGTGGGGTCAAGGCGCTCAGCAAACTGCATTGCTTCATTAGTGAGATGCTGACGGTCTTGATCTTCTGATTTGGCGGCCCTGTGCCCTACCACGAAGTCGATATGGATAGTAGTGACAGTGATGACAGACCCTTGGGCGAGAGATTTGGCACTGCCCAATTGAAGGTACTGTTGACGTTGCACTGACGATGGCTCAGCTCTGTACACTTTCCATTAGTATCCCATGACAAGAATTCCAGAATTTGAATCAATGAAAAACTTTTTATGCAGGGTGATGCCGGCAAGAGGTCGAACAGCGGGTCCCCGCTTCCAGACTGGCTGTCAGAAAATAACTCGCCTGTCAAGGCTCTGGAGCTCCTCAGTGACTCCGATGAGGTCTTGGAGGTTGCATCCAGTGACGATGGGGCTGAGGAAGGAGCCGGTCCCGGGCCTGGGAGTGCAGCAGAGCAGAAAGAGGCACCAAGGAAACGTGGAAGAGCAGCAGCCCCACAGGCCAAGCGAAATCTGAACAGGGTGCTTCTCAGCAGCGAAGACAATGACAGCGATGATGGGGAAGGTAGCGGGAAGGGGCAGCAACCTGTGCGAAAGAGACAGAAAACGATGGTTGCCACGCAACAGAGCCAGCGACTCTCCAGCCAGGACAGTGCAGGGCCGTCTCAAAAGGCTCCATCGAGAAAGGCAGCAGGGTCTGGAGGTAAAGCAGCACTGAGGAGAATACAAGAAGAGGATGAGCAGGTGTGCATCATGGTGATGCAAGTCCTGCTGACCACTATGTGAGCATGCTGATGGGCACACCCAGACTGTCGGAATACAGCAGTCGAGTGTTTCCATGGCTGATGTGTACTTTATTGCAGCCCGACAACGACGTTGGAGGGGAGGGGACACAGGCTATTGTGGGCAGTCAGGCGGCCAAAGGTCCCAAATCGCCTGTGAGCAAAACTGCTGTGCTGGCTCCTGTTGCGGGAGAGATCCCCGTGATGATGCCTGAGAAGCTGCCTGTCACAAAGGTGCGCATGCATGAAGCCCCTCATTATGCCCAAGTCCTCACCCAAGGGTAGACCAGTCACTGTCTGATCATCAAATGCAGTAACTTTGGGAGTACCTGCTGCGGCTTACATGGAATTGTGCATTTTGCGCAGTTCATAGTGGAGCTTGAGGGCGGAAATGACAGCTCGGTGGACCTGACTGGCGATGCTGGGGTGGTGGGCCGGTGGCTGGTGGAGGGCGATGACAGCAATCCAGAGCTCAAAATGGACCTCAAGGGCGTTGTGTATGCCGCCACTACTGTGAGTCCTTTGCTTTGTACCCTGCTTTGCCAAGTGCGTCCTAATGCACAGCCCATAAAACAGATCTGACAGAAACTCACGGAAGCAGCCCCTGCCATTGCTGCTGCACAATGTATTGTTCCTGATGTGCCTGCAGGAGCAGTCAGAAAGGGTACTCCTGTGAGAGAGGAGAGCAATGTGTCAACAGCGGTGTGGCTGTACAGGTGCCGTGTGCCACCACGCTGTGCGTGGTGAATCTCAGCGCGACGGAAGCGCGTGTGGAGGCTCTAGCGCACCAGTACATCCAGCTGCGGCCGCTGGGGGCCCTGGGATCCCCCGGTGATGACAACGCCGATGACAACTACTTCATGTACGACGATGATGACAACTACCAATATGAGGTGGGCCTCAACGCACCCAAACGTCAAGTTTTGTCTCTTACATTGTCAACCATCACAAAATAGGGCATGTTCAGTAAGCCAGGCAGGGATGCTATTGCTAGTGTGGCACACAGAGGCTCTGAGCAAGTAACTTGAATGAAGAAGAAAGAAAAAAGCATATTGGCGACCCTTGATCTGCAGTATGTATGTCACAGGGAGCTTCGCAGCATCCAGGGGCGGCGGATGATGCAGGCCCAAGCGGCAAAGGGCCCAAGAAAAAGCCCAAGGCAGCTGCAGGCAAGGCAAAGAAGGCTCCTGCCAAGCGCGCTGGAGCTGCAGGCAAGCCTGCCAAGAAGAAGCCTGCCAAGGCAGCGGCTGGAGGGAAGGCCAAGGCAAAGAAATGAGTGATCTGCCGCATGGAGTGCCACATATTGAGGGATGCCGACAGCAGGTAATGTCCAAACTGTTGTGCTTTCCATAGTGTCTAGTGCATGATGCAGGCGACATATATCTGAGTGTCTGCCAGGACACTCTGTGGGCTATGATGTTGTCTAAATGACATAAATATACGTTGACTCACGGGCTCAGCCCTGAGATGATAACAACCTTACACTGAGCCCACATGAAGAGAGTCCAGAGCTTTGTGAGTGTCACATGTGAGCTCCACTGCCCGCAAGGGCTTGTTTCAACCTCTTGCAGACATGCATGCTGTGCACAATATAAAGAAGGAGATCAACAAGAGATTGTGTGTCCTGCAGATCTGCACTGCGGATTACAGATGCAATAACCTAATACTGTGATCTTATTATGGTTATCGATTGGCAATGGGGCATTCGAGCTCGATTGCAGACTGGAATTGCTGATGTTGTGCTCGACTTTTCCATGCTGGTGTCACTTGCGATTGGCTGCCAGCCGCTCAGTGCGCTTATAGACTATGTCAAAGTTGTGATCATATCAATTGCAATTTTTCTTGCTCCGCCGGGCTGTGTCCAGTGGACACTGTCCACCCTTTAATAATGTGTCTGGTCCATGAATGCATGTGTCAAAATTTTGCAAATGGTATGAGCTTTGTGAGATGTGAACTGCATGTATGTGTTCTGCATGAACATTGTAATGTACCACAAGTGGTTGCTGCGAGCTCGAATTTGCGCTGCATGGAAGTCTTCCCATGAAGTAACTGTGTAAGATGATTTCATAAACAATATCAATGCCTGAGAGCGCTCTGCAGCATGACAACTGGAAATCCTGCTTTGAAGCTCCATTAGCAAAGCATGTCCAGGACTCCTGGATACACAAGCTCCTTACAGGCATTCACATCTACAGGGCTGAAACCACAGATTAGCAAAGCATATGGCCACAGAAAAGAGAGCCCACTTCAGAGTGCGATTGCACTATCAGACGCCTCTACTGATCCAGATCTCGTCTGCAGCTGCCTAGAGGTAGAGGCCCTCTGGGACGCCCTCCTTCTTCTTGTACAGCACCTTCTCCTTGGCCTTCTTGAAATCCGTGTGGGTCACGCGCATGCGTCGCTCGCGCAGAGCCAGCAGGCCGGCCTCCGTGCACATCGCCTTGATGTCCGCACCCGACAGCTCATCCTGCCACATGTGCACCCTCTCAGCAGGACACTCTAAATATATTGCCCCTTGCAGACCCCTTGCCTAATCTCACCTAATATCCCAGTTTCCAAACGCCGTCCTATTATCTGCCAATGCTGGGAATTGCTGAATTGTCTGTTGTCTGCAGAGCTTCAACGGTGCCAACGCCTTCTGGACAGGCAAGCAAGGCACCAATTAGGTCTTGCTCAGCTGTCCAGACGGAGTTGAACCCATGAAATCTTGCAGAAACGTCAGGACTGCTAGCCTCGCAAAGGCACTGTTCAGCAGGAGGACAGAGTGTGCGCGCACCTTGGAGAGGACAAACTCTTCCAGGTTGACGTCGGTGCCGAGCGTCATGCGGCCGGTGTGGATGCCGAAGATGCGGCGCTTGGTCTTGGTGTCCGGCAGCGGGAACTCAATCTTGCGGTCAATTCGCCCCGGCCGGATCAGCGCCGGGTCCAGAGACTCGATCCGGTTTGTCGCCATGATCACCTGCCCGGCAGTAAAATCAGCCGCTGTCAGACTCAGCCACTGGTTAATGCAAATTGCGCCGGCTGTTTTCTATGCAAGCTTCTTCCAATGCCGGCGGGACTCTTGACAGTGCAAGTGCAAGTGCTCGAGAGAAAAGCAATGATGGACATGCACGAGGCATTCTAGGGTAGAAACTAACAGGGTGACATATTTCATGGTGCTTGCATAGGCTGCGCTTCTGAAGGGAGGCTTTCAGCAGCAAGCAGCAATTAAAATTAAGTAGTGTGCAGAGCGTAGCGTGCAGCAGTGAGCGTAAGAAATTGGCACCTTGACATCCCCGCGCGCGTCAAAGCCGTCCATCTGGTTGAGCAGCTCGAGCATGGTGCGCTGGATCTCGCGCTCGCCGCCAGACTGCGACTCGTACCGCTTCGCGCCGATCGCGTCCACCTCATCTGTTATGCCATAACCAATGATTCATCCCCTTTGCGAACACTAATCATTTGCAACCTGGATCTGACTTCTCCTTTCTCTCAGAGGTTGAGAGTCTCAAGACTTGAGAGCCATTTGGGCAGAGCGCCGTTTAGGCAGTGCACAGGAACGGCATGAGAATTTGTTCACTAAATGAAGGACACGTTTAGTCGGCCCATTTACAGTGAACTTGAGTAGCTTGACACCGTATGCAAGAAGTCAGGCCTCAAGAATGATGTGCATCAGCAGAGTGGACCAAAAGAAAGTGCAGGGCGCACCGATGAAGACGATGGAGGGCGCCAGCTCATCGGCGACCCTGAAGAGCTCGCGGACCAGCTTGGGCCCGTCTCCCAAGTACTTCTGGATGAGCTCGGAGCCCACCACGCGCAGGAAGGTTGCACTGGTGCTGTTGGCCACCGCCTTGGCTAGCAGGGTCTTCCCTGTGCCTGGCTCCCCATACAAGATCACTCCCTGCAGCAGTGCGCCATACATGATGTCAGACATCCTGTGCCTCCAATTTGCCCCAGGATGATGCATTAAGGCACCCCTGTCAAGCATCGGCTGCATTCCTGAAGCATTCGGATAATGGATATACTGTATTGTGGGGGTAGTCATCTCTCCAGCAGGTTACAACAGGATGGGATATCCAGATGCAAAGGTACATAAAGGAGGGCTGCCTGAAGGGGGCCAACCTTGGGGGGCTTGATGCCGATGTCCTCATAGAGCTCGGGGTGAGTCAGGGGCAGCTCGACAGCCTCCTTGATCTCCTGCACCTGCTGCTCCAGCCCGCCCACGTCTGCATAGGACTCCAAGGGAGCCTTCTCAACCTGCAGCGCCAAAATTAAGTCTGATTCTCAAGGCCGTCATGGATCTTGTCAGACACACGCTTCCTGACAAATTGCAACGGTGGGATGTCAGAGCAGCCTTGACACACCAATTCTGATCAGCACTTGTTGCAGACATGCATGTGATGGAGCGCGCACCTTCATGACAGAGACCATGGGGTCTGCTTCATCCTGCAGAATGCCCACTACTGACAACACCTGCAAAGAACAACCCAGACTGAGTTCCATTGATGACTTGACGGTGAAATAGATCGTGGTGGTAGACATTGGTGTGTGCATGCAATATTGTCTGTAACAACAGACCTTGTTGTGCAGGAGGATGCTGCAGCCGGGCTCCAGCTGGCCCTTGTCCACAAAGGACATGATGTTCACATAGTACTCCGGGCCCACCAATGACGAGACGATCGCATGGCTGCAAAGCACAGACCAATGCTGCTTCAGTACTTGAACTGCACAGGGTGCCACTGATCCTCAATGCCAGGAGTAATACACAGGCTAAGGGTTCAAGAGCAGAGTGAGGGAACACACTTCTCGTCAATGATTTCCTCCAAGCTGCCCACGCTCATTGGGGAACCACGCAGCTCATCCACCTGAGCAAACACGTGCACACGAAAAGTGCTGATTGTCATGGCAATAGGATCCAATTGTGTCACTAGAGCCACAGCAAAAGCGATAGCAATGCACACCTTTGTGCGCTCCTCTTCATTCCTTTCCTCCTGAGGCTTCAGCCTCTCCTGGTTGGACACAAACTCCTCCTCCATGAGCAACCAATCCTTGACGCGTTCCAGCTTCAGAAGCCGGAGCTTGCATTTTGCGTTGGGGGTGATGCCTGGGAGCTTTGCACCAAGACTAGATGCCTGCACAGAACGACAAATGGATACACACAATCAGTTTGCAGAAATTTGACAGGGAGAGCAATACAGGTGCATAGATATGTGCAAATAGCTGTCCAGTGATGGCCCAGAAGGTGAAGACCATCACACAGATTTGGTGCGTTCGCAAAGCATACCTGGCCTGCCCGCCTCAGCTTTTTTCCAACACGTGGTGGAGGCGGAGGTGGTTCCCATTTCTTCTTCTCCTTTTGCTGTGGACAGCACAGGCAAGAAACGTAGGACAGTGACCACTGGTTTTAAAGTGATTGACACTGGCGTAAACGAGTGCAAATGGTTCTGATGCATGTAAATGTATTGGATGCAAATCAATATCGTCAGGTACTTTTGCGAACAACTCCTGCATGTTCCACACCTGATCCTTCTTCTCCCCTGGCTGGCCCTGTCCAGGGAAGCCTGCTTGGCCACTTTGGCCCTGACCCATCCTTTTGCTTCCTACAAAGCTGATGCAATGGGTGAATGAGTATGCCTTGCACACTTGTTCTTCTGGGACAAAATTTTACAGTATTTGCTGGTGTATCTCGCACCAAAGCGTGCTATGCCCTCATCTGAATCAATCCAGATTTAAAAACCATTTTGAAACCAGCAAATCCAAAAAAATGCTCCGAGCAAATGGATGCCTTCGCTTGCAATCTCGCACGACGCCCTTCCTCCTTCAGGTCTTACGTTAGTGATGGCACGTGCGTTTTCAAGAAATCATTTCGTCTGGATCCAGCTCCATCGATCGCTTTTTTTGAGATGACTGTAGCCTAAAAATACGACAGATGCCACTTAGTGCACACCCGGGCTGTGCAGGCATGTGAAAGCATTTAGGACTAACTGTCATCGTCACATTATACTATCACAGGAGACTAGTTGCCGTGCACGCTGAGGTTACTCATGCGATCGTAAACAATATTTTTTCCTCAAGCAATGCCTATGATGTCCAAATCCCTTGTCATCGGTGTCTTTGTGAGAAGGAATGCCAAGCCATCTTGAAGTCTGGGAGAGGCCATGGTGCATCATACACTTGTACAGACTATTTTTGAATTTGGCTATGGCGAAACCGTTGGTGAAGACATCGTACTGGAGACATTTCAGGCTTACCTTAGGGGCAAAGATAAGAACGAATCTCAAGTGAGCGCAGCTGATTTTGGTGAATTTTTTGAGTACTTTCTCCAGAAGCATGAAAGGCGCATTCCAAGCGACACAGACGATGAAGCTGACCCAGAACCGCAAGGTAAGATACAAAGCTAACACATCTAAGGTCCTATGACGAGGTTCCCTGCATGGATGCATGGAGCTGACCAGCAGCTCCATTTGTTTTGCAGTCTGGCATCAGCCAGAGGATTCAGAGGAGGATGCAGAGGCAGACAGCGTCGCTGGATCTCTTGAGGACTCATCCGCCAGTGAAGGGCAGTTCCATGCGTGCAAAAGGGAGCGCTCTGGCCACAGGCGGCGGATCCTGGATGAGCCAGATGACATTGAGAGCTTTGAAGACGAGGATGACCTGTCGGCCGTTGACATCGAAGTGGTGCAGCCTCCAAAGAAGAAGGCAGCGACAGGGTCCACTGGACAAGGCAACATCACATCATTCTTTGGCAAGCTCCCGCTGGGTGCGAGCCCCCACAGCATATGCTTCACAAGCCAGTAGTAGCCATTCATCCATGTCAGTTAAGAGCCTCACTGCAGTAATCCAAAAACAAGGCGGCAGATTGCACAGCGCTGTGGTCATGCCTGCCCTACTAAAATACTGCTCTGCATTACTGCAGCTGCTCCACCAGAGGCCTCTTATGTGCCCAGCCGGCCACAGGCACGCTCTGTGGACGAGCCAATATCAGCAGACGAGAAGGCGATGGATCTGCTCGACTTTGTCAACCTGAAAGTCTTTGGCAACAGCGCATTCCGAGAGCAGCAGCGCCGAGTCATTGAGACCGTCCTGAAGGTGAGTGTGTGCATCCTTGGATCTGACAAAACCTTCTGCTTGTGCATTTGCGGGTGCAGAACTGAGTGCAAAAAACTATTTTGTCCCTTGCAGGACCGAGATGCTTTTGTGCTGATGCCGACCGGTGGAGGTAAACTGATTCTGGCCAACACCTGCTGTATCCATCAAAGACAGAGGATGGCTTCACGTGCCCACTAGAAGTGATGTAATGATGGTGTACAGGAAAGAGCCTGTGCTACCAGCTTCCTGCAGTCATCTCGCGAGGGCTCACTGTAGTCATCTCGCCTCTGCTGTCTCTCATGCAAGACCAGGTGCGCACATGCAGTGCATCTGGCTGCAGTTTATGGATCTGCCACGTGTAAATTGGTTGTTTTGGGTCTTGAGAGGTGTCCAGCATGGTGTAGGTGAGGGCCCTGGTGACCACAGCCAGTGGAGGGGTCCCGGCTACGTACCTCAACTCACAGCAGACTGAGAGGGAGAAGAGGGCTGTCTTCAGCGTGAGTCTTTCTCCCACTTTTGGTTGCTATTGCAGCTTCTTCCTTCAGCTTGTTACAGCGGCTGCATTGGCTGGTGACCGTGTTGTGTGATTGAGGAAGGACAGCTGTGTTGCTGACGCAGGAGCTGCAGAAAGAGCGGCCAACAGTGAAGCTGCTGTACATCACCCCAGAGCAGCTGGTAGCCAGTGCAGCACTCGCCTCAATTTTGGAGTCCCTGCAGAAAAGAGGGCTTCTGGCTCGCTTTGTGGTGGACGAGGTATCATACTTGCTTGAAAGTTCCTTTCTCTTGCCTGTCCTTTTGAAGTGTGCACTTTCTCACGGTCTGCTCAATCTTGCTTATGACTCTCAATATGACAGGCTCACTGCGTCTCCCAATGGGGCCATGACTTCAGACCAGACTACAAGAAGATTGGCGAGGTCAAGGTGACAGCAATTCAAATTTGACTATCTTGATCGTTCTCGTGCTTGAACCCACGTCATATTTTCCACAAATAGCAGTGCTGTACAGGAAATCATACGTGCTTTATTGCAGGCATCGAAGTTCTCCAGGATCCCGATTCTGGCTCTGACAGCCACTGCAACGGACAAAGTGAAGACAGATGTCCTGAGCATCCTGGGCATGTCCAGCTGTCCTGTCTTCACAGTGATCCATCTCCTGGGCCATTCTTGTCATTGTACACTCTGTGATGTGGTCTGGTGCTTTCTAACGATTCCACAAGCAAGCAACATGGGAAGTGTATGGCAGCCATTGTCCATGCTTGCACTGAGCATGCAAGTCTATGCAAGCAGGTCAGCTTTTTCAGGAGCAACCTGGTTCTGTCTGTGGTGAAGAAGCCCACTGGCAGGACCCCAGAAGGGAAGCCAGCCGAGCTGGAAGCACTTGTGAACTACATCAAGTGAGTGGGCACGCACCAAAGTATATCTTCCTTGCTCTTACACTGAGCTTATCTATTTTTCGGACAAATTTGCTCAGGTTCTTAGAAATGCAACCCACTTATGCAATAGAGCATTTAAAAGAGGCGCATGAATGAATTATTGTCCGGTGCAGAGCACAAGGCAAGAATGCCAGCGGGATTGTATATGTCATTTCCAGGGACAATACAGCCACGGTTGCAGCATACCTGAAGGTGTGCTGAAAGCCCCCAAAACGGCATGCATGCATGATGGTGATCTGGCATGTGTTCCGAGATCCCCTGCAAGTAATGCTCGAGATATATGTTGTAGTAACCTATTTAAACCCCGCATTATTTCAATACTCATTAACGGGTTCCCGCAGAGCTATCCTGCACGATAGAAAATTTCTTTTTTTGCATTCTCGCAACCCCAATATTGGCCCAATGTTGGACGCCACATATTTATTCCATAATCCAATAATGCAAAATGCTTGCAGCTGGAAATCTATTGCTGGAAACCTTTTATCAATACATCCCACAAGTCCAAAAAATAAATTAGTGAGCTATTCAGAATGAGTACTACAGTATTTTGCTTTTTGATTCGGAGCAGGAGGAGGGGGAGATCTCTGCGCACAGCTACCATGCTGGCATGACGCCCAAGCAGCGGGTGAAGGTGCAGAACGACTGGCGAAGTGGGGAGCTGCAGGTCGTGGTTGCCACCATTGCCTTTGGAATGGGTGAGGCACCGCACAGCCATCACTTACCCCTCAAGCATGTTCTGACGACTTGCACTGTGCGATTGCAGTGATTGTCACTGATAGTGTCTGCTCTCAAGCTTTGGCCAACACATGGTGCTGGCTATGCTGGCCAGCTTGCTAAATTCAAGCATGAGCAGTAGTGCTCCCTGAATATTCCTTTGCATTTGGAAACCGGAGTTGTAGTCCCCCACAAAAATCATGCACGCACTGAAGCTGGCACAAGACTGAAGCTGGCATTGTGGTGCAGGCATCGACAAGCCAGACGTGCGCTTCGTGGTCCACTACAGCCTGTCAAAGTCCATTGAGGTATGCCATCACATTTCCTTATACAATCACGCCATCGCACCAGTGTGTACTAGCTCATTCAGTCAGTGTATGCCCTCCGGCTGAGCAGGACAGGATATTTAGCTGCAAGACTGTGCATCTCCTGTGCATCCTCAAAGGCCTCTCCATTATGACTGCATATCTGGCGCCTCTGGAAGCATGTGCATTCCTATCTTTACCGCAGCAGCTGACTTTATTGAAAATACCAACACAGGGCTACTACCAGGAGGCGGGCAGGGCGGGGCGGGACAGCAAGCACTCAGAGTGCGTGCTGCTGTACGCGGCGGGCGACATCCCCCGGCTCGTGCGGCTGCTGCGCGGCGGCCGCGGCCGCTCCAAGGCCAAGTTCACCAAGGGCATGGAGCTTCTGAACAAGGCACGCTGGCATCCTGCTCTTTTTGATATTGTAGTCAGCACTGATATCTCCGCACCCCTGGAATGGCAGCAACCAAGAAGGTTTCCTGCGAGCCAGTTGGTATATTCCCATGTTCCTCCAGGTTGATTATGAGTTCCTTATCGCATAGAATTGGGTGAAAGGACGTGCATTGGATGTGCAGTGCCCAGGCATTGCCAGCAAAGAGAAGCTGGTAGTTTGGACGCAGTGACTCAACGGCTTTGCATGAGGTGGTGATCTACATATGTGGCTGTCGCATGCAGATGAAGGACTACTGCACGAATGACAAGGCGTGCCGGCACAGCCTGCTGCTAGACTACTTTGGCGAGCGCTTTGCCGGCGGCCACTGCGGCCAGGCCTGCGACAACTGCCTCGCCAGGCACATGCACAGCCCTCGCCAGGACACCGTGTGGCAGGTGCATCTCCCTGTACATCTGCTGCAGGCTTGCGTTGACATGTCCTTTTCATGATCTTTTATCAGTGATCAGCAGAGGGTCAGTGTCAGCAGGTTATACCCTTCAGTTGCCAATTGCAACCCTGATCAACCTACAGCTTTGGCAACAAAAACCATGAATAATCATCAGTTGGACAGAGCTGTTGGGATGAGCGTGTGCTTTACTCTGAAATATTTATTGCCTGTCCAGGATGGAGAGGGCGGAGGCGGCAGGAAAACCAAGAAGGCCAAGAAGTCCGGCACTGCAGCGCAGCCACAGTCTTCCACAGGTGGCCACTCCGCGGCATTTGTCAGTGCAGCTTCTTTGCCGCGATAGTACAGATGCAGAACTGCATGCATTGCAGCCACTGCCATGCTCAGAGCAAATTAGAGGCAACTGCCTTGAGAATATTATCCTTGCCAAAGTCTGGTGAAACTATTTGTACTTCCATCCAACAGAGTGGAAATTTCTGAACTTATCTGGATCATGTTGCGCAACGGCGCCGTGGCACCAGATTGTGTTTACATAGATAATGTATGATACCTGTGCGTGTAATAATATATGAGTCTGATTCAGAGGTAATCACATGAATCTGAAACTCACCGTGACAGTCGAATTACTAATCCGACCGTTTAATAGTATTTAACTAGAGCTCTCGAGTGGCCCCGGCTGGCGGGGGGTGGTACAAATACTGAGCACCGTGCCCACGGATGATTGGGTCTTGCTTGGAATCCAAGCCTTGGATCTGGCGAGTCCAACAAGGGGTAGGATTGTGGCAGCCTTTAACTGCAGCTTGTGTGCAGGACGCACCTTGCCCCTTGGCAGGCCTCCTAGGAAAAGCGTGTAATCATAATTATAATCTCGAGTGGTGCGCACGTAGGCACTCGCTTCTTTATTCAATCTGTTAAATTGCTATTGTTTCGAGCTGCAGCTAAATTTGTTTGTTTTTATTTGGGCAGGCCATAATTCCTGGAGGACCCCGGTGCTCCTCTTAGAGGTCCTCTAGAGGAGTCCTCTAGATTGGGCGGACTAAATATCGTTAAACATTTCTCGTGCATGCGTGTCTGCGATTGCATGCATGTGCATCTGGTGCACCTGCAGCAGGGATCCTCCTAAGAAAACATGGAACCCCTGGACGCACTTTCAATCAGCTGCAGTATGATCATACTGCAGCATCATGATCCAAAATTCTTGCAAGAGAGACGTGTCCATATGGGATTCCGCGGCGCGACGTCTAGATGGGGAGCTAGCATAAAGTCGAATGAAGATGCAGCTGGAGGCCATGCATTTTTCACTGCACTCCATACAACCGGTAAGCACCTCTACATTTTGAGTTGCCCTCGAGACACTTGGTCTCATCCGGCATGCATGCAACGCGATGACGCATCGCTTACGAAGTCCACGCGTCACCGGAGAAACACCTGGATTAACACTTTTCTGCCTTCCTCGATCTATTGTAATCAAGCAGGCTGCTGCAATGCTTCCCAAAGGTGCAGAATGAATTATAGAGCTCTGACAATTTTGGGTACAGATTGAAGCGGTAGTACCTCGGTCAATATGCCGCGGAAAAGCAAGAGCAGAGGTGATGTGTATGGTCCAAGAGGAAAGAGGAGAGGGGGACTTGGCAGAGGACGCGTGGCTTTGAATGAAGAGGTGCTGAGCTTTTCTTGGCTTTTGAGGGGACGCCTGTCTTTCAGCACAGAGCGAACACTTACCTTTGAATGGATTTTAGCTGAGGAATATTCACTAGCAATACCCAGTTTGCACGAGCGGTCAGATTCGTCTACTATCGTGGTCTGAGACCTCATTTATATGTCAGCGTGGGCTAAGCGGGACGAAGGGCATCCTTCAGTCTCCTTTACTGTGTAGCCTAATAGTGGTTTGCAGTTGACCACCTGAACATCCGAACGATAGAAGCATCATGGGACGCATGCTTTCATTGCCCATAGGTGAATGGTCATACAGACGGCAACCAAGGCGGTACGCTTAGAGTAGGAGGGCTGACTCTACACTGCTCACAAGGAGAAGTACAGAGCTTCTCTAGGAAGAGCCAGAACCGGCGCAGAAAGGTCGGACGCCCCTTCCTTTGTGAAAAGAGCTTGCGGCATCTTTTGTAAATGTTTATTGATCGAAATGTCAGCAATGCAATGTACCCCATGGAAACACTCCAGATTCCTTATTTGTTTGTTTGCAGGGGCCACGCTTGCGAGACTCTTCGTTTCCCAGTGAGAGCACATTGCGGTAAGTTTCTGCCAGAGCTAACATTCTGTTTATGCTCACGCTTCCCTGCTGGCAATACACTTTTGCGATGCTTTATTTTGAATGATGCCATGATTGTTTACCAGTGACTTGGAGGGCGAAGAGAGCGACGATGGAGCGGCGCTAGATTACTTTCAGAACACGGCAGCCGAGGCTGAGGACAGTGAAGATCTTCCAGAGGACAGCAAGGTGCGCTGCAGACAGATTGGCACATGTAAAGAGCAGATCAGCATGGGAACCCAGGTTGTTTCCAGTGTAATTTCAGACTGGCACATGGGGATGGGGGCATTGATATTTCGACTCCCGTCAGAGGAGCGATGTCCTTCGCGGCGGCTATGAGTGGCTGGATGTTTCCTAGTGTGCTAGCATTCATCGGCAGCACTTCATCAGAGCAATGTAGGACGTGGCTGTCAGGCATGAGCACTGATGTGCACCATTGCAGGCAGCAGAGGCAATGTGGCAGGCGATGCAGAATTTTGGCAAGGCCAAGCTCGGTGATGGGCCGCTTGCTGATGGCCAGGGGGACTGCTGGGAAGGTGCTGGCTCGGAGTGCCTTTTATATCTACATATACTTGCCTTATGCTCAGTTGCTGAAGTAGTCATCCTGCTATCGTGCAATGAGGTCAGAATATTTGTTGAACGCTTATGTGTGGGTGTAGCAGGCTTGGACCACATCCTTGATGCGGACACAAGCAGCGGGGAGGCAGACACAGAGAACAGCACGGACGAGTCAGACTCGGATGAGATCAGCATCACAGACATCACCTGCGACTTCGGCGAGGGGCTGAAGCTGGAGCACGCCTTCACCATGTGCACGCATGTGCCGCGCCTGCGAGTCTACTCAGCGAGTGACTTCCCTCCTCTCTCCATGCCCTTGGAACTGCTGACTTGACACTTGAGCAGCACACGCTTTGGCCACAATCACGCTACCTTCAGCAAGATGGCTTTGTCCTCTCAGATGTGGGGGCTGGTGCAGGCTCTCCTGATAGTGAAATATCAAGTTGGAAAGAGACTGTGGGGGCACCCCTGCCGCTGGTGCTTTGTCATTTCCCATGGGCAATGCAGATTTACCTGATCATTTGTACTCCAACCTTGCCAACGGGCAATGAGTGCTGACTGTGTGGATGCACGGCAGGTGAGACGAGCGGGTCGGGCCGGCGGCCGCGCAGCCTGGCGACGCCAGGGCAGCATGGGAAGCTGATGCCGGGCGAGAAGCAGCGCTTGAAGCGCGCTAAGGTCGACGCCAAGCGCGCCGCCCGCGCCGCCGCGAAGGGCTTCGATGCGGCGGCCATTGTGTCGCAGCTCGAAGCGTTCGTGCTGGCGGAAGGTGACATGAAGGTGCGGGCCTGCAGCCTTTTTCGCGAAATTTCGCAAGATGCAGCGATCAACATTGATTTCTGTGTGTGCACCCAAGAAAGGCATTGCTCTGCCTGCACCTCGATTGTCTTTGGACGGGAGTTGCGGCTTGGTGAAAGTGACGGCACGGCAGCATGGCTCCTGCTTTGTGAGAGTAAAGGATGCTAACATCAAGTCCTGGTATTTGCAGGCGTTCCCGCCAATGAGCCTCTACGCGAACGCATTTGTGCAGAAGGCGGCGGGCCTGTACGGGCTCAAGTCGGGGCAGCAGGGCAGCGGGCGCAAGCGGTTTGTCATCGTGGCGGCCACCAAGCACACGCGCCTGCCAGAGGCAGCCGAGCGCGAGAGGCTCGCGCACATGCTGGCATCCAATGACAACGCCGCCGCTGCCCTGCGCCCCCTCGTCACCAAGCCCAGCACCTCTGGCAAGGGTGCGCACACCTTTCATTTGATGCTGTTTTTCTCTCGCTGTTGCTTGACTCTGCTTCAGAAAGCACAAAGACGGTTCCACCAAAAAATACGCACCTCATTAAATCTGCCGCATGACGGAGAGTGCTGCAGTGAGGCTGACCTTCCCACATCTTTCACTGGAGCTCCTCAGTCGTTATTGCCTGCCTTCTGGAAATAATCTAACCACCTCACAAATGCCCCTAGTGTGTTCAACAGTGCAGGCCCGAGTCTGGTTGTGTCTGCCGCAGGCAACAGGGTAAAGAAGTTGCAGGCGAGGAAGCAGGGCAACACCACCACGCCGGTGCGGTACAATCAGCCGGTGGGCTTTGTCTCCAGTGGCATTGTGGACCCCTACCAGGTGGAGCACACAGTCATCCAGCCAGCGCTGGGGGGCCTGGGGGCAGATGCGCCTGATCTGGCGTCGATGCCCCAGCTGCATGACAGCGCGATGGCGCCGCAGCTGCTGCATGGGATGTCGCCTGCCGAAGAGCCCATGGACAGGTGGCAGCTGCCGGACGTGATGGAGGAGGAGCCTAGGCCAGGTGGGTGGTCCTGTGACCAAGAGTGTATCCAGCAGGTTTCTGTTGCATCAGGCAGGAAGAAAAAGGCTTGCACTGCATGGTGTGGGCAAACGCTGGGAGCATACACAGCATGGAGGATGCTTACAGTGATGTTGGCTGTGGGTTGAGAAGTTGTCTGAATGTGCCGGTCTTGTGCATCAGGGTCACCACTGCTGGAGGAGCTGCAAATGAACGTAGATGAGGAGCTCCTGAATGCAGACTCTGCCGTGCACACCGGTCTGGGCTTTGGCGCGCGCGGCGTCGGCAAGCGCTGCTTGAGCGAGCTGGGTATGCCCCAACTGTCTCACCCATCATGCACACGACCAGGAATTCATTAGTATTATGCTTCCTTTGCTGCCCTGCCTGGCAGCCTCATGCCTCTGCAGTGCATTGAACCACTCCAGTATCGATGATGACCTCAGATGATATCAGCTCGTAGCCATGGAACAGCTCTCCTTGTAAGCCATGACTATATTTTGCAATACTCTAGTCTATCGGGTGGCTGGGGGCTGTCTGGTTTAGAGCTGTCCTGAGCCAGGGGATGTGTTTGCACAGGTTCAAGCAGCCACAGCCGGGCAGCTACGGTGAGCGGGGAGGAGAATGAGCCGGGGGAACTAGGGGAGTGTGGGGACCGGGTCTCCCAGCTGCAGCCGGGGATCTTCACCACGCGCGCGCAGCTGAAGCGCGCCAACAAGAAGCGCGAGAAGCTTGCACGCCGCGCCGTGCTCGCCCGTGCCGGCGACGTCGCGCCGCCGCCGCGGCCGGCTCCCGAGGACGATGCCCCCACTGCCATGATCGTGGAGACCAGCCTGCGCTTTGGGTGCTTCGAGCGCCACACCACAGGTAACGGCTTCACCCTAGATCCTGCCACAGCTGCACTACTGTGTCTGCTGCTCTGCTCTGAAACTTCCGTGCACTTGCATTGGGGCTTGTGGGCTGTTGTTGTTCGTAAACGAGTCCCCAGTGCTGTTGCTTGCGGCGGCGTCAGCTGAATTGAGGCTCACAAGAATGCATCGGCTTTGCTTGAGAGGAGCGCAGGAGATGAAGCTATCTCCTTGGCTTCTGTGCAGGCTTTGGATCGAGGATGCTGGCCAAGTATGGTTTTGAGGGCCAGGGGGCGGGCCTTGGCAGGAATAGCCAAGGGCGGGCAGAACCAATCAACGCTGTCATGCGGCCCAAGAATCTGGGCCTGGGCGCCAATGGCGGCTGAAGGAGTTCTGTGCTCCTGATTGTTTCTGTTATAAGTAGTGGGTGTCATGCTGTACAAGAAGTGTACTACAATGCTGGCGAGCTCGATCAACCCTGCAACTTCAGGTCTGACTTCAAACTGCTCGAACTCCTTATGTATACTAGCTAGGCTACAATCATTGACAGACTATTGCAGAGAAACAGCTCAGGAATTAGCTTTGTTGCGATGTCACGTGACTGGTGATGGCCCGCTCAGTGGCCAATGTAGTTGCAAGAAAAACTGCTGACATGGCAGGCATCATGGGAATTGCAACATATACAGTATAGGCAGATGCTGTCAAGGTGATGCTGCAAAAAAGCAGCACGAGAAGCAATGCCTCGTGTTGCGTCTCGCTCTTCAAGACCTGGGGGGACACTTCAAAGCGAACAGTTTTGAGAAAAGTCTTGGCTAAAACATGAAACGTTGAGACTGAATAGTACATACTACCTTTCTTTGTTTTGGCATCACATCCGACTCTGGATACAACTCGTAGTGCGAAGGGAAAGTGTAGGAATTGCATTTATTTCCTCTCAGACAATTAAGCTTACCGGTTCTCACTTCTTCTGATCATCACAAGCAATTGTCGCCGATATTTGCGTGGTCCAAACGTCTAGTCCTAGGTCGAGTCAGTTCGCATCGCACGAAGACCGTGCATGATTTGAGAGGCCCTTCAGATAATTCAGCGCTGTATAGACTCTTCGGTGATCCAAACCATATTGTTGTCAGTGAGTCATCGACAATTGACAAAGACACAACTGAGCAGCTGCATGAGTCTCAGCTGCTTCTGCGGAGAATTTGAAGTTAAACCTGAAGGCCATCGTATTTCCCTGATAATATACCATCAAGGGGTGTGCAGGGTCTTATATATGGCCTCTTTTGGAACCACGCAGAAGCCTGATTTGGTAGAGCTTATGCAGCAGATGGCGTTGTCTCCCGCCTGACTACTTATTCTGCAAAAATTACATCCTGTTTGACAAAACATTTTGCCCGGGTGCATTGGCGGGTTAGGCCAATTGGCGAATTTTCTCTAGATTTTCGCAGAAGGTGCCTCCCTTGTGGAAATACCCTCCAAGGGTCACCTCGAAGGTAGCAAAGCTTGTCCAAACGGGGATCGCCTGCTGTCGCTCCGCCGTGAGCGTGCGTGCCTTAAATGTTCTGTTGTAGCTCCTGAGGAGACCAGTAGCTTCCATTTGCACGTTGTCTGGTGTTCTAAGACCCACGGACGGCCGAGAAATCCGCCTAAAACACGTATGGTCCAGATGATTGAGAAATACCGGAAGTTGAGTCTGCGACTTGACAACGGGGCCGTCATCGGTCACAGCGAGAAGTTGTTGGGCGATCCAAATGGCGGGCCGGTGCTGCTGCCGGTTGATAAGGCCTTTTCGCGCGGCTTGGTCACTGAGCGGCAGGTCAAGCGATTGGAAGCGTTGCTGATCCAGATGCACTCACGTGCACCCAACGCTGCGCCGTTGAGGAGCCTTTCTGAGCTCAACCGGAAACGGAAGGAGCCCGACTCTGCTCAGGTAGCTCTCCTGGCTGTTGTCTACTTCTGTGCTTCTGGAAGCTGGATGAAACCTTCTTGTAACACCGGCATAGCGCAAGCTGCGGCAGTGATTTTCCCATTTTCTGATCCTGAGCATGTAGATGACTTGCGTCTGGGTTTGCCTTCCTTCGAAGCATGTTTTATTGAGAGAGACAGTTTACCCTTTTGCATCCCTTGCGGCGCCCAGTCTGTGCATTTCTGTGCATATTCCACAAAGTAAAGTTTCGATGAAGCCTCCCATCGTATTTATGAAACGATATGCGTCGCCTTGAGAGCACTTTCGCTCTTTATTCCCTCACCAATATGGCGGCTGATGTCCCTTCCCTTTATCCCAGGAGTTGGCTGGCCACCCGAAAGCTGCTCACCTTAACAACGGTCGCCGTGGTGGCAAAGGCACGTCTCTGCACGGCTGATGCCTTGGGAGCACATGCACCCTGCTGTTGGTGTCTCAGCATCTTGGGTGGCTGGTAGCTTGTGGCAGTGCTGATATTTCTCGCATCTTTTCTTGAGGCTCATGCAATCGTAGTAGTGATGTCACGCAGCGATGTCTGCCTGTTGCCACATTATCACCTGTGCTGTGTGGACATGTTCTGCGAGATTATCTGTGCAGATAATTTCTGCCTGGTTGTAGGGGAGCGGCACTCTATGGGCGGCTCCCTGGGCAATTCTTCGTGGGGTGGCGGCGATTTTTATGCAAAGTGCACTGAGATCCTGACCGAGGTGGAGAAGAACCTGGGCCTGAACCTGTACATCTTCGCAGCGCCGGTGAAGGCAGCAGACTACCCAGAGTACCACAAAGTCGTGAAGGTGCCTATGGACCTGGGTACCATGCGCGGCCGCCTCGAGGGCCGCCAGTACAACAACCCCCAGGAGTTCTGCGATGTGAGCCTCCTGCTCTCACTAGCTTGCTGTTTGCATCACTCTTTCCCGTTCCTGAATACCACCACATGCGCATGCGAAGGCAGCCGTGCAGGTTAGCTGTAAGCCACGTCCCAAGCAGCAACTCTTCGCAGTATCCTGTTGAGCACGGTTAAGGCGGGCTGAGCAGGCAGAAGATGCTGACCCTCCAATGTTGCCAGGGAGTTGCACAGGTGCCCTGTGAAGGACAGGCGTGAGAGTGCTGTTGCATGCGTGCACGCGCAGGACATGCGGCAGGTGTGGATCAACTGCGCGCAGTACAACCACAAGGACACGGTGGTGGGCAAGGCGGGATCGCGCGCGGACGCCAAATTTGAGCAGCTCTGGGCGGCTTCCGGGTACGACCAGGGCGGGCGGCGGCGCCGCGTGACAGGCGGCATCGCTGCGCACAAGTACGAGCCGTCGCTGGACCCCGAGCCTAAGCCGCCCGCGCGCAAGACCAGCAGCAGCGGCCAGCGCAACGGACGCCGGGTGCGGCCCTGGCTGAAGTCGACTCAGCGTTCCCCGATATTGCCTGTACAGTTGTAGACATTAAGGCAGATGCCACCAATGTCACGAGACTTTCATTCCGCTGGGCGGCAGCCTGTTAAAGCTTGACACAGTGCACGGTGGCATCTCGGGCTCTTCTAGGAGTCTGAGTAAGACAGCTCCTGGTGTACTGTCTGCGATCGAGTGATGTGTTGGGCGTGCAATGCTTACTGCTGCAGTGGTTGTTCTTCGACTACAGTCAAGGGGTGAGACCTGTGGCAGTGTGTAAGAGGGTGCATTGCATGGACATGGCTGATTGTTATGTGTGGGGTGCAGGAGGGCCTGCAGCGCATGAAGAGCGTGAACAACAAGCCCATGCCCATGGAGATGATGCAGGAGCTTGCCAGCCGGCTTGGCCAGTTCGCAGAGGATGACAACATGGAACGTGAGTTAGCCCACCCTTGATTATCCCACGCATCAGTTCATGTGGCAGGACACTCTTGTGCTGGGGGCTCATTTTAGCCTTATTTTGAAAGGCCATATATGGGATCGGGCACCCAGCACTCTACAGAGCCATGTTGATTTGCTCTTTGCCTGGTTGAACAGCTGCATTGCAGGGCATGGAAGGTTCTCCCCTATTCCCCTCCATTCGAATTCCTTATAATATCTTCATACATTTCTACATGATTTCTTCTACAGTTGTAATGCATGTCTCTTAACTCCGCTTATGCAATGCCTCCCAACCCATTTGAAGACCGAAGAGTCGATATCAGTGCTCAAATTGAATCCAGTCTCTTTGGCGCTGCCTGAGACCCTCTTCCCCCTGCTGTGCTCAGGGCACTTGGCAAAAACCCGAGGCAAGGGCTCCCCGGGCCATTGCCTCTGGACTGCTGCCTTCTTTACACACCCCTTCTTCATCAATGTGCACCCTCTTGCATAATACACAAGCTGACATGTACATCCTGTGTACATGACATGTCAGCTTGCATGAGTGTCGGGGCAATGCTGCATGCATGCTGACCTACTTTTGTGGTTGTGCCTGCTGCAGAGATCCTGTCGATCATCAGGGAGGGGCAGACTGTGGAGCTGCAGAGCAATGGCGAGGTGGAGCTGGACTTTGACACTCTGGAGAATGCCACCCTCTGGCGCCTGTGGGACTTCACAGAAAACATGAACCTGCCAACCACCATCAGCCCAGCCGACAGCGAACCCTCTGACTCTGATGACTCCGGCGACGAGCTCGGCTGAGGGGAGAAAGCTGCATTCTTGCCAGCTAACAAGGAATTTTAGATGGTTGATGGTGAGCCAGCGCTGCACACCTTGATGCTGTGAGCCCATGCGCAGCAGAGGCTGTTGTGCATCAGCAGAGGAAAAGGAAGTTTACCTGCATTTTGTGTGATGACGAGTCCCTGTCTACCAATCTTGATGGAGCTTTCCTGTATTTGGTGTCCCCATTCCTCCAGGTGCTTAGTGGTGGGCTGGCCCGAGTTGCAGAACAGCAAGCGGCCAGCTGCTGTGTATTTTAGAGGATGCGCTGTCCAAGGAAGGCAGCGCAGTAGCCTGCCTGACATCTCCAGTCCATGGTGTCTCCCAATGTTGGTCTGAATGGTCCGCAATTAATTACAGAACGCAAGACAATGAACAGCAGCAGCTGCACCTGCAGATTCTGAAATTCCTGGCTCAGATAGGAGAGCAAAAGGAGTCTGATGAGAAGTGCATATATGACATGGTGTACTCGTATGCAACACAGGACAATGTCTATGACATCTTGTGATTCTCAGTACTGGTCTTGGACTAGTCTTGATCACAATCTTGAAAGGGGGTGGAACTCTCGACTTGGAGTGAACCCACATGAGATGGCAGATGGCCACACAGATGCTATTATGGATCAAATAAGGGTCTGGGCCCTTCTGTGCACAAATGTTTGCCACGAAGGTTGACAAACGGGCTTGCTTTTCATCCCAACTTGCAAGTTGGGAGCCTGGTCAGTCTGCTTATATGGCATGCCAAGTCCTCACTTGCCGGTCTTTGTCTGGGCAGAAAAATGTAGTGCTTGACAAAGCTCATTGTAAAGTATGTCATAAAATTCACGGTTCTCTGCCATCTTACCCCATATCCCTTCATTTGAAGATCAACTTACTGAGAGGTCAGTTCCTAGCCTGCCCACTGTGCAGCAGTGCCTTCCCTGTCCCCTTGGAAGAGCAAAAGTGCATATTGTCCAAGGACGTCTGATTGAATATGTAAAACACTCCAAAGTTATTTGCATTTCGCGTTTGAGCTTCACCTGTACCGGTATCCAGAATTAGAGTTCTCAAGAAGCAGTAATCTGATCTGAGGTTCTTCCTGGTCAACGCAATATTTCCTGAGATCCATTTATTTCGGCAACATCATAACCACAGCAGTAATTTGAGCTGTCTTTCGATAGGTCAACATGGCTGGGCGGGGCAGGGACAGGGTGCTCCCGGCCTGGATGGTAGCAAATGGTGCTCCTGCACCTCCTGGACCTCCTTCGATGAGCTCCAACAATTGGGCCGATGTTGATCAGATCGCAACAGCTGCAGTATTACAGGAGCAAGACGCTGAGCTTCGAGCGACTCTGGCTCAGCAAAGGTCAGCATCTGCTCCTGTCTTGGTCACCCTCTTTGATTTTTCCTTCCCAGATAGGAAGATACCAGAAGCTGAGAAATAGGAAAATTTCAAGTCAAGGAAAATTATCGCCTGACCCTCCTTCTCTGCCTTCAGTGGACACAAACGAGACTTTGGGGAGGTGGAACCTGCCCAGACAGATGACCCGGCACTTGTCAAGGTGCTTATCACTGCAATGCACTGCTTGCCCTGGTGCATGCTTGTTTGAATGCCTGCCACCTTCCATATACATGCATGCCAAGGATGCTGATGAGGACCAGTATGGCTTCTGCAGGACAAGTTGCGACGACTTGAGCATGAGATTCGAGGAGACAGACCGGTACACACACTGCCTTTACACATGTTGTGAACAATGATCTCCATTTGGTGCCACCTTTCCAGCATTGGACATTTGGAGGCGGTCACGGAGTGCTATGGTTGCCCGTTTGTCTCAAATAATAGCAATGTTCGTGGGTGCTCAGGGGGCCGGGGACCCCAGCAGGGAGAGGGGCGCAGGCGATTGGCAGCACTACAAGCCCCCCTCCGCAGTTCTCAAGGAGGTGGCTGCACGCAACGCGCAACCGCGGCTGACCGGACCTCGGCCCCCCGGCCCTCCTCCCCTTCAGGTCCTCTTCTCATTTTATTTTCCCATATATAACACTATACGGTACTTGCAAAGCACCGTGTCATGTACCAGCACTAGGTTGAGGTTGAGGTGCTGATTTTGGCAATGTCGCCAAGTAATGTCACAAGAATGCCGAAAGTCAACTTGTAGCAATCTGTGCGCATGCAGCCTCCGGGTCCGCCCGGTGCCAGGAGACCCCCTGGCCCGCCAATGCCACATACCAGCCTGGCGCCTAATGCACAGCCGCTTCGGCCGCCTGGCCCCCCAGCAATCCGCAGCATCCCTCCTGGGCCGCCTGCACCCTTCAACGCCCAGCCACCTCACGGTGTGATAGCTCCAGCCCTATGATAGCTCAAGCCCTCGCCTCATACCCGCCCGCAGGGAACCTTCTACACCACTGGCTGTAGTATCTGCCCTTCATATGGTGGATTGCCTGGAGGACATGGGAGTGTTGTTCATTTCTTCCATATGTGTCGGCTGCACATAAGGCAGATCGTCTCCAGTAAAGAGGGACTCAACCCGGTGGATGCATGCACGCAGGCGGTCATCCGGCTCAGCAGCCCGGCGCCGGGCCGCCTCGGCAGCCGCCAGGGCCACCGCCAATGCAGGCCCCAGGCATGCCGCACTTCCAGCAGCATATGCACCCACCGGGCCCGCCGGGCAGCCCCGCAGTCGGGCAGCAGCCGCCCATAGGGCAGGCCCCAAGCAACACCCAAAGTGCCAGCGCGGCTCCCTCACAGCAGGGGGCGCTGGAAGGAGTCGGCCAGTTCTATGGTGCACAGGGAACAGTGGGCCAGGTGGCGATCAGTAGGGACCCGTCCCTGGAGCGGACAACTTCAAGCTCGTCGAGTGCGCATCGCACCCGTTTCTTTCTGCTTCTCGCCGTGGGCACATTTTCCACAAAGGAGTTGGGGAGCATAACTTCAGAATGGCAGTTGGCTTGCCTCAGCTCCTGCGGCTTGTGTCCTGACAATGGCTTATTTGTGAAATTCCATAGCTTGCTTCACTCCGTGATCCTTGTGCTGCAGACGGGGCTGCTGAGGCGGCCGGCTCCACACCCACGGAGCTGCAGCGGCAGCGGCGGCCGTCATATTTCGCCAAGCCCGTCATCCGGGCGGCACCCGTGCCTGCGGCCCAACCACAGCAGCAGGCACCACCGACCTCCAATGGGGCCTCGCAAGCCGCTCCGGCCCCTGCAAAGGAGCTGCCCCCATTGCTGCGTGCACGTCTGGCCATGCGGGGGATTTTGCCTCAGGTGCCGCCATTTGCCACTTGCAATGATTGCTTTGGCCGGTTCGAAGCATGTCCAAGCTTGACAGAGGTGATAACATCCCTTGACAGCGCTTCAGATCCATGCGGGCTGCCTCATTTATTCCAACCATTGTGGCTCCATGCGTAGTTCTGAAGCGCCATCAAAATGGCCTTCAGCACAATATCACTGTCATGCGCGGCTGCATTTGGATGGTACTTTCTTGCTGCATGCAGGCTGATGCGAGCACAGCTGCTGCGGCCCCTGTCCAGCCAGCAGCAGCTGTCAGTGTGGCTGCTGCTCCTGCTGCTGCAGCGGCTCCCCCAGTGGCGAGCGGCTCTGAGGCGCTGCCCGAGGGCTGGGCGGAGGCTATTGACCCCACGTACAACCACCCCTACTGGTACAATGTCAGCACTGGCGAGCGCAGCTGGGTGCGGCCCAAGCCTGCAGCTGCGGCCAGCGCGCCTGCAAACGCCGCCCCCGCCGTCCAGCAGGCAAGTCTCCTTCGACCCTCCTACTTGTGTTAGCGTTTCTAAGAAGGAAGATTATTCCCTGATTGATGGAGCCTCCATTGTGTGCATGGGTAGAAGATAATTCGCTCCTTCTGTATATTTTAGCATGGCAACTGATCTTATTGTGCATTGCGAGTTTGACATAACATTGTGCACTGCAGAAACCGGCATCCAGTGCTGCAAAGGCGCCGCCGCCACCAAAGGCCAGCGGCAGTGCACTTCCTCCAGGGTGGAGTGAGGCAGCCGACCCTGGCACCAGGCAGGTGTACTACTTCAACGCATCCACAGGTGCGGATGCCCCTTGCTCAGACGCTGTGATTGATGGGCTCACTTGCATCACAACATCAATGAAATGCAGCATTGAGAGGCCATGTGGTCCAATAGCCCTCATCTTTCAAGATTGCGTGAATGGCTCATTTAATGAGCACAATTTCGGAAGCAGCTGCTCCAGGCGTTGATCCTTAGAACTTCCCAAATTTCACTGCTTGCGATTGTTATTTCATGTTGCCAGTGTCTTTTCTTGGGAGAGGCAAGGGACCTGCACCTGGATATGCTGATGCCAAGCAAATCTTGAGGAACCACCACATAAACGTGGGCGAGACAGACCCCTTCTTGGTGTGCTGGACATATGAAGGTCTGAAGAACTTAACCTTTTTTGGCTGCGGCAGGCCAAACTCAGTGGGAGCGGCCCACAGCTGCGGCTGGGCTGAGCGGGCCCTTTGTACCTTCCGCCAGCTTCACAGGGCGCGTGGAGGGGTATGTCTTTAAGATGGGAAGCAAAGGCCTGGGCTACTACCAAGACCTCGGACTCGTTGGAGGTGCGCTAGCACTATACAATCACGCGGTTGACGTAAAATACTGCGCCGTCATCCAACAGAAGTCTGTTTAATCTGCAGGAATGTGAGAACAACTGCTCGAGCGCACTGTCTGTGGCAAGGTGTGCTTGCAGGGCCATGAAGTCACGTCGTGTCCATGTCTGCAGGTGATGCCGCAGCGGTGCCAGTGGCGGCTGCTCCAGCAGCTGCCATGCAGGTGGCGGCTGCGGTGCCCGTGGAGCCCCGGGAGAGGCTGAACCGGCGGGAGGTGATTGCGGCGCAGCAGGAGCGGCGCCACGCCGCCCGCCGCCAGCGCGACGAGATCGACCCCATGGACCCCGTGAGTCACCCCTCAAGCCACCCTTCCCGCCACTGCACACAAGCATTTGGATTGATTGAAGGGATCCTGGACCTCAGGATTGAAGGCTTGCCATGAGTCTCAGATGCCAGAATAGCATCGTCATAGGAACCTCCCAAAACTGGAGTCCAGGATCCTTTCAGGATGCTGAGGAGCTCCAAAAAAGCTCCCGGGAGCTCCTTGGGAAAATCTTACTTGCCAGAACAATTGCTGTTGCTGTTTTCTCGGGACGTCGAGCGGGTTGCATGCGCTCAGCAAGTGTGGGTGATGAGACGCTTGGTGTGGCCGTTGCAGTCGGCGTACTCGGATGCTCCGCTGGGCGGCTGGTCATCGGGCATGGAGGGGGCGCAGCCGCGCGCGGCCGACACCACAGCCAGCGGACCGCTATTCCAGCAGCGCCCCTACCCCGCGCCGGGCTCAGTGCTGCGCGCCAACCAGAAGCTCATTAGCGGCGAGCCCCAGATCGGCCCCGCCGTGCCCAGGAAATGAGCGCGCCTTGCGTTGTGGCTGCCGTGATGTTAAGAATGTTGCTCGTGCTGCTGTTGTTGCGGGCACTGTCAAGTGAGAGTCTGACAGTTGTGTCAAAAAAATTGGCACATCATAGCATGAACGTGTTGCAACGTTGCGCAACATGCTGTCCTGTAACAGCCAGCTGTCCTGCGCGCAATCATAGCATTGCAATGCGTGAGTTTATCCTGAGATCACTGGGCACATCAATCTAATCCAATTAGAGTCTGGTCATAATCCCATCATGAGGTCAGGTAAATATTTACTTTAACATTAATATAAATATTTACATTAACAGGCGGTTTTCTGTTTCTGATGTATTGTAATACATGTGCTGGGTATTTTGCAAGCACCAGCTGGCCGCTCTTCAGCAAGGCAATTATTGCAGTCACAAATGCAGCAATGAAGGCCTTGGTGAGCCCTTCAACGCATGCTTGCACAAGCACGAAGGTAGTCAAGGTAAGCAAGAAAGCGGTGTCCCCTGCTCCCCCCAATGCAGCATGTGAAATGTGAAGTGAACATTATGACAGGTTACATGAAGACTACAGATATCTGAATCGATTAGGAGAAGGAGTTACCAGCAGCCAGTGGCGAATGAGAATCTGATCTGCAGACAAGATTTAACAGTACTGCACAATCTGTGAAGCAAACTCAGGAGACTGGCAGTACATGAGTGTCAGTGTCAGCCAAGAGGATGAGAATGGGCGATCTGACCTGACTTGCACAAGAACGAAGCTGATCAGTAAACCTCTGGCACCACGTGACGCACATTAGTACTCTCCAAGTGCGGCTCACCCCTTCCTCTCAAATTCATTCGCCAGGGAACCCAGAACAGAAATACATCTGCCATCTTTGTATTCTGGGGGCCGTTGGTGCATGACCACGAGTTGTGTGCTCGCAGTCGCCACTGTCGTCTGTTTGTCTTTTTGAGATGTGGTCACACCGTCTCATTGTCGGGGGGATGACACCTTCATCCTAAGCAATATTTTTATAATGGCTGCTCATGACACACCATTGCTTGGAGACGCCGATGCAGGTGCGATGGCAAGCATTTTCAGATCACGCAAGCCCTGGTCTTCCTAGGTGCGTTCTGCCCTTACCTGAGTGGTGCAATGTACCCGGTGCAGGAGATTTGGACGAGCTTTTGAGACTTCACGTGAAGGAAGCGGTCCGATCGAAGTCCCAGAAGGGCGGCGTCAAATCAGCTTCTTACAAAAAGTAAGTGCCTATTTTTCTCGACCTACACGCAGTCTTTCCTTGCAAATTTTGAATATTTACATCCTGGTGGTCGCCACCATATGCTATACCAAAGTGTAGGGATTGCACGATGCACTTGGAGGCACGCTGCTCTTCAGGCTTCCAGCAAACGTTGTCCTTGTAGTTCCTGAAACCAAGGTCTGGTTCTGTGCAGCCTAGTGGACCAGATACGGCGCATCAAAGAGAAGGCGCTGGGTTCAAAGGATGAGGAGCAAGTCGAGTATCTGACCAGTGTCCTGGACGCACTCACTACCTGCGTGTCCAGCCTTCACGAGCATGAGCATGAGAGCTTGCTGAATGAAGTTTTTGACATCTCCATATGGCAAGCCACCCCGGTGAGCAGCACAGCACTCTCCTTGCGAGCAGCAACGCATGGATGACATCTTGCCCAGTCCCATGTGATTGCCCTTCACTTGCTCACAGTGTGCCGATCCTGCAAGCTCTGGTCGCTTTGCAAACGCTGCTATGATTATTGCGCTAGATAGCGTGGAAAGGGCCTGGCAGCATATTCCCGCACAGATGATGCTGTGTACGCCGGAAGGCACATAACAGCATGGTCTCAAAGAAGTGATCGTGTGTGTGCAGGATCTGAGAGCAGCGCTGCTGAGGCTGGTCACGCATCTTGTGGTGGCCAACAGCGCGCTGGTGCCCCTGTGCCTGCGAGTGCTGGCCATGGGCTTACAGCCGCCTCCCATGCCTCCTGTGCAGCTGGCTCCAGGCGAGAGCTCGCCTGACAGCCAGCAGTGGCAGGCGTCCCCTGATCTGGTGGCGATCCAGGAGCAGGTCATTGCAGCCCTGGAAAAGGTAACTCTCATCATCTGTATTTTTCTCCCATGCTATATATGACAGCATGAGGAGACTGCTTGTACATCTTCTAGGAAAGGCTCACACACTGAGCTTCATGAGTCACTAAGCCCTCACATGGCACCCATGCTTCTTCGTCAGCTTCTTAGTATTACGTGTCTGGCACGCTTGGATTTTTGAGCTTTTTAGGGTGTTGGAGGACTGTGGTATGGCTATACCTGCGGCTACTGAGCAGAGCTCCTGTTACTGTTGCGACAGGTGTTAAGGCTGGTGCCGACAGCGCCGTCGCGGCTGATGTCGGTGATAGCCGGGGGCATTCCCCACCGCCTGCGCGACCGCGACGCGCAGTGCCTCTACCTTCGCGGCGCGCTCGCGCTGGCCGAGGCGCCGGCAGCCGCAGCCGTGCGCGAGGGCATCCTGGCGGCGGCCGCCGAGCACCTGCTGTCCCTGGACGTCGAGATCCGCTGGCAGGACATCGCCGCCGCTGAAGCCGGTGCGCACATGCCCATTTGTACCTCTGGCCGCCTTGCCCCCAGCTGCCCTTGCCCTCTCTCCAGAAGTTTCACTCAGCGCACTCAAGCTGGCAGACTCAGGATGTGTTCCTGGGCTGGAGCCTTAGTCATAATTGTACGGCTGGAAGCGTGATGCAGGACTGGAGCTTGTCCTTTGGAAATACTGTAGGCCGGCAAGGCGAGGTTACGAGTGCAGGATGCGCCACATGTCGGCTGCCACAGAGGTGGTTGACGGAGTTTGGTATGTGCATGGGTAGATGCGGCGGATGAGGAGGAGGGCGAGAGCGAGCAGGAGGAGGAGGACATCTTTGAGCTGGAGGGGCAGACGGAGCAGCTGCACCTCAGCCCACAAGCACAGCCGGCATCCGCCCCAGAGCGGCTGCAGGGTCGCGGCGGTTGGGAGGGCGCTGCCGGGGGTGATTGTCCCACTCATACACAAGTCCCACTCATACACAAGTCCAAGTGCAGCCTGCCCCGCTTTCAAGCCCTGATGCACATGAAAGAGACCGCACCGCAATTCCCGTGTAAGCCTCTGTGAGATGTAGCATGATGGAGCATGGTGGTTATGTGACCGGTTGGTGCTTGCATCTGACTGTCATGACAGCTATGAGGATGCGCGGTGGTTACCTAACAGCAGGGGTCTTGCCAGCTTGCACATGCAGCTTGTTTGCAGATGCACCTTGCCTCTGGCAGGTTGTTCAGAATGTTGTGCGAGGGTTCACGGACGTGATGATGCAGGCGTGGAGGCAGCGGCGTCGCCGTCGGGGCGGCAGCCGACAACGGAGTCAGCAGAGAAGCTGGACGCGCTGATGGGGCTCGTGTTTGAGCACCTGGGCCGCCGCTGCGAGGCGGGGCAGCTGCGTGCTGCCTGGGCGACCACGCTGCACACCTTCCAGCGCACCATCCTGCACGCCCACCGCTCCAAGTTCACCCAGTACCTGCTCTGGTACCTCTGCGAGAAGGCACGCCCCCTCCCCTTGCCCTTTCTACCGCAGCCGATCTACCCCTCAAGCACCTCAGAAGTGCATGCAGTTGTTTGCCTAGCCATCAGAAGGTCCGCAGAAGTTCTGATGTTTATCCACGCCAGTTTGAAGATGACTCAAGGTGGTGAACAGGCCATTGCATGACTTATCAATCAGGCCAGATGCATAATGAATGTGTATGAAAAAGTTCATGAAAGGTATTTGCGTGAGAGAGAGTGTGACTGTGCAGGATCCCAAGCACTGCAGCGTAAGCCTGGTGCAGCTGCTGCTGGGGCAGCTGACCAGCCCCAACGTGGCGCCCATCACCCGCTCCGCAGCCGCCGCCTACATGGCCAGCTTCCTCGCGCGCGCCGCCCTCGTCCCCGAACACATCCTCATCGAGTCCCTCCAGGTGCGCTGCCCCTGCTTGCAAAACCATCTCCTCTGTTTCGATGTATGCCCACACCCCACCCGCCTGTCTCTTGCTGTGCTGCCTCCCCAGGACTGCCGCTATAATGGCACACCTGCGCCTGCAGCTGTGGTGCATACGTTTGCAGATTGGGAACATGCTCAGGACCTGCCACCAGGACATGCCAGATGCCATGGGGAAATTTCAGGAGGGCAGGAATCTTGAATGGTTGTGAACGTGCACATTCAGGCGCTGGCGGGTTGGTGCCTGGCGTACTGCCAGGAGCAGGATGCAAAGGACGCTCGGGCGGCGCTGACGATTGCACCACCGTCCACGCGGCTGGACATGGATGCTGGGCCACCCAGAGGCATCCAACACCAGGTGCTGGTCCTGCCTCGACCTCTCTGACCAACCCATCGGCTGGCGCATGCTGTGGTTATGCAGTCACTTTGTCGTTAGCATGATGCCTGGCACCCTGAAGATGCGCAAGACCTCGGGGTATTTTTCTGCGCATCTGCATTGCACAAAGACATTACAAAGTTTTGCAGCATTGCTTCCATACCTATCAGGTGGTTGTGCAAGGCGTTCCAACGGGCGGCTGTTGTTCTGCAGGTGTTCTATGCGGCCTGCCAGGGTCTGCTGTATGTGCTGTGCTATCGCCTGGAGCAGCTCATGGACGCATCAGCACCAGCACCAAGCTCATCCCCATCAGACTCGAACAGTGGAGGTGGCAGAAGTGCAGACATCGTCCGACAGCTCTTCACAGACGTCATGCCCAAGCTACTGCACCACAGGTAATGCTCGCTGCTTCTTCTTCGCTGCTTGAGGCTGCACCAAGTAGAGGAAGACGATGGAAATATGTGTAGCGTGCTAGATTTGCCTTGAGAAGGAAGAAAGGTGTTGATAGGCCGACTGAGGAGTGATGATAGAAATGCCATCTTGAGCGCGCCGCAATGGATCAAACCGCGGCGTCGCACTGAAACAAAGTTCCATTTGAACGCTTGGCTTCTGACCTCAGCGATTTTCGCCTCCATGGCGACGTCTGCCTTGCTCTCTCACTCGAGTGTGCCTCAGCGTCTGATCTGTTCAGGGTAGGCGTTGGGAGATCTTCCCAAGAGCCGTGACCTTGCCAAAGTCTATTTGTACAGATCAACTGCTGAGGCGCTTGAGAGGGCGTTACCAGTTGTTGATGAATTGAGATACCGGCTGAGGAGTGATGAGAGAAATGCCATTTTGAGCGCGCCGCAATGGATCAAACCGCGGCGCCGCCCTGAAACAAAGTTCCATTTGAACGCTTGGCTTCTGACCTCAGCCAATTTCACCTGCATGAGGACGTTTTGCTTCTCCTTGGTGGCATGGAGTGCCTCAGCACTTGATCTGTTCAGAGTGAGCTTTGGCAAATTTTGCTAATGGCTCTGATCATGCCGAAGCCCACCCTGGACAGCTGAGGCGCTACAAAAACTCCTTTATCGAGTCCGGTGTCCATTTGGAAGGTACCCACCTCCATATCTCTGTCCCTGTTTTGTTCCTGTCGGGGAGTGCACCAATGATTGTTCTTTAAGGGTCCTCGGTGGGATGCTGAATTTGCGTTGCTGTCAAAACAGGCTGGCTCCGCTGGCGGTGTGCCTGCCGACAGTGGTGGCCGAGTTCACGCGCCTGGCGCAGCGGCTGGAGCTCATGGACTGCGCGGCGCTGCTCCCGGGCCGGAGCGAGGCGGCGCGCGCGCAGAGGCCGCTGGAGATGTTCTTCCCCTTTGACCCCTTCCTGCTGCGCCACTCGGCGCGCCACCTGGACCTGGGCAGGACATACGTGCACTGGAAGGCCGGCCACCCGCGCGCCGCGCCCGGGCCGGCCGACGGCGATGCCTCCGACATGTCCAGCGACGAGGAGGTCGACGACGTCAGCGAGTCATCCGGTGAGTCACTCTTACTAGCCCCCTCAGTGAACTCGGGTTCCCTGCTTACCTGACTGACACACTAGCCCTCTCGGATACCCAAACTGCTCGAGCAAAAGCAAGAGCATAGCCAGTCGCGAGTTGGCGATGCTGAGGCATTCACTGGCCCTGAGTTTTTGGGGTGCAGCTTTCTGCAGAGCAGGCTGTGATGCTCTTCTCAAGCTGGCGGCCATTGTTTTTAATACTTGTTTGTCGTGGTTCTGTGAAGCTGACCGCTGTTGTTCCAGCGCTCCCTCTTTTCAAATAACAGCATGTGCATGTGTGCAGATGATGATGACGAGGCGAGTTCCAGCAGCGACGACGATGAGGAGTCCTCATCGGACGGCGACACCTCCGAGGAGGACGCGGACGTCCCCGGGGCGCAGCGGCACCGGCAGCCGCTGGCGCCGGCCGGATCGGCCGCGGCGCTGTGGCCGCACGCGCCCATCGGCATGCGGCCCATCTCTGCCGGCACCTCGCGCAAGCGCCCGGCCTCCAGCACTCCCGGCAGCGACCAGGTACTTTGCTTGGCCGTTACTTTCCTGCCAGGCTGCTTGTAGTATCTGCTCGATCTCATCATAGGCCTAACGATTGGCCAAGGCTGCTGACTGCCGATTGCAGCTGATCACCATGGGTTGATCAGCAGCAGCTTGATAAACAAATAGCCTAATTCCAAAATGCTTGGTAGATTGTATTCCAGTGGAGTGCCTTCGCAAGGGTTAGAGGGGATTATGGGTCCTGGCTCTACTGCGATATATGCGCTGCGACCCTGCTGGGAGGCAGCATGCATGTGTGCGCGGACGAAATTGGAGGGAGCGTGTGTGCGTGTGCACATGAAAGGGAAGAAGTGTCTTCTAAAGAGGGGACTTCTGTCACTGCAGGGGTACCTGCATGGAGCATCCTTCGACACAAACGGCGGGATGTCCCCACTGGAGGGCAGCTCGCCTGGAGCTCACCCCTCCATTGCACCCATGTCATGGGCACAGAGCTTTGAGGGCAGCCGGCTCATGCACAGGCACCTGCAGCCGCTGGTCGTGCACACAGCAGACTAGAGTCATTCTTTGCAAAATTCTTTTGCTTCATGTTGTTGCCATGCAATGGGCACTTTGAAGCAGATATGTACAATTGCTTCTGCCCAGGAAGACACAATTTTTGCTGGTGATTTATTTATACTTTGGTCTGGAGATGTGAAGTTTGTTGCTGCTGAGCCAAAACGGATGAGTGCAACGCAAATTATTGACTGCTCTATCAGCTTCTATTAGCTTCAAGTTGGTCCACATGCAAAGCATTGATGTGTACACACGTGTAGTCAGAGGAGAAAGTCGTCATGCTTGCTGCCTTAACCATACAAACACACGAGCATTTTAATAAAAATGAATGGTTGCAATATTGCACGAATCCTACTCCCGATGTGATGCACAGTCCTGATCCCATTGGCACATGGAGTTGCTTATCAAGGCCCAGCTATATTTAATTCAATCCAGGATCTTACAGCTACAGCTCAGCTGTCATTAACAGCCTGTCACCACAGCACGATTATGCTCGCGAACAGGGTTGCATGAAAAAGGGCCGAGTTTCAGTGGTCCTGTACAGATGTACACATGTGGAAGCGTTCGCACAGTGTCACCTGGGTGCCATTGTCAACTCCGTGTCTCTGAGCACACTGCATCTGCCTGTCCACAAGACTAACACAAGAGATGCTGACACCAGCACCAGCACCATAATAACGGGTTGATTTTCACATTTAGCAAGTTTATCCTCATATTAGGCCATTCTGCATGCCACGCTATACATACTTTCATGCGAAAACAGCACGCATAATGGATTATTTTCAGCTACTTTCTAGATCAGAGAAGGCCAATGCAAACAAGGCAGGTGCCACAGCATCCTGCTTCAGGGTAATGTATAGAGCACCAGTGTTTAATTTATTACCCATGATTATGTTCAGGCTGCTTTATTGCAGCCATCATACCCATGCTGCAGAAGTCATCATGCGTTCCCCAATATAGAGCAGTTCAAAACAAATTCTAGAGGGAAAAACTGGCGCAAACCCACCTGCCACCACATACACAATCTGGAGGCATCATGCCACATGCACCACAAAAATGACAATGCCATTGACAATGGTTTGTATGCATTCCTGCGAGGTGCACAGCGTTGCCCGATCAGGCGGTGGCCTTTCCAGGCGCTGCCGCCTCAGATACACACTTGTCGCATTCGCAGGTGAAGCCGTAGTCGGCCAGCGCAGCCCGCCGGTCGTGGTACGGCGCATCCTCGTCTATGTATGACAAACACACCTGTGCAGACCAGACAAGCACATCTCACTGTTCTAATACTCAGTACTGTATGTGGCCCGACACGGTTCAGGGACACAGGTTCAGGGACAAGACCATACAACATACTGCGGAACCCTTCAATACTGACGTTCCGGTCATGTTACATCAAGATCCAGCCGACAAGCATGCTAGGTATTGTCAGTTCGCATTGCGATGGGATGATGCCTCAATCCCCTCGAGCAATCTCCTGCCACGTCCGTGGCGACAAGAGCAGGGCAGTGCAATATCACAGCCAGCATCAATACAGTGAGGAGGATCCAGGGATCAGACCTCCTCGCCGGGCGCGATGGGCTTCCTTGCAAGGATGGTGGCGCGGCCGTCGGTGTCGATCTGTGCGCGCTTGAAGGCGTGGGCGTTGGGCGCGCAGCTGTGGTTGCAGCACGACTGCAGCGCGTAGAAGGCGCTGCCCTCGCAGCCGGCGCCGTAGGACTCCCCCAAACTGTCCAGCAGCGGACCTGCCGCCCCAGTGATGCTAGTCTTACCTTCTCGTGTTGCGCAATTGTAAGCAGGATGATGAATGCTAGGACTGCAATTCTGCAGGATATCAAATAGGGAGGCGACAGAGCATTGCAAGCAGATGTCACACAGCGACGCCACTGATGCAGGCATGAGCTTTCAATGGCATGTACTCCACTAATGTGGCACACTATTGATCTAGAAGTACTGGTTGATGAAGCAGCACTTTTGTGTGGAAGCAAAAAAAAGCAGACGGCGCACGGGTGATGAGGTGCGTCAGCTTCTGCTCCTCCTCTGACAGGCCGCCGTCCTCGGCATGGCAAAGCTCAAAGTAGTCCTCCACTGGCGAAGCCACATATATACCTGACATAATACAACAGCCACCTTTGTCAATCACCGCAGTATGTGCCCCACTCAAGCTAGTGATGATTTCCGATGATACCAAAACCTCGCCCGCAGCAAAAATTCCTTGCATGGCGCCCACGCTGCCTTGCATGTCCTTGCAATTTCTCTATTCTAGAAAAGGGCACCCAGAGGCAATGCAGAGGTGCGCGCGGTTTGTTCTATGGCTGAACCCAGAAGGACCAAAAAGAACAGCCAGTAGATTTTAAACTGAGCGTTCAGGAGTGCTCACCTAGGTTGTTGAGCTCGAACATGCCCACGATGGAGCCATAGACGTCCAGGTGGAACAGGGCCAGGAAGCGCTCATCATACAAAAACACCTTTAGCAGCTCCAGCGAATCACCTGCCAGCTCGTGCAGATCTGCAGCGCAGCCCAAAACATCATCCTGCCATTCAGAAATGCTGACAGAACTCGTCGCATCACCTGACGCCTTGGGCTTCCATGTGTCTAATTTCAATCTGTGTGCTAATCCAGCTGTGATGTAACCATTCATCTTTGTTCCTTCCGACAGGGAATGCTTCTCAAACTGACCCAAGAGAGCCCATGCCAGTGCCACAGATCTCCAAAGCTCCACCCACAAACACACAAAGAATTTCAATTCACAGGGAGATATGCTGTGGGAGCCTGACCGCTGCGGAAACCGGCTGCGTCGGTGACGTCATCGGGGATGGCCACGCACTCCCACCAGTGCGCCTTCCAGGCAGCAGCGTACGGCCGCCACGCTCTCTGCAGCGCCGCCCAATTGCGCTCGCTGCTGCTTCCGGCAGCCTCTACAGGAGCACAGCAGCACAATGTGAATATCTTTATATAGCTAAGGGTACTGACCATCATGGGTCACCTGTGCAAAGGCCAAATTACATGACAGTCACCTGATAAGACAGGTAAGAAGGCAGTGAGTCTATCCATGGTTGATCGTTCTGTTCTGAATGATCCCTGGGCCTCTGCAGGCTGCCCAAAGCCCCAGGAAGCAATGTGGGGGCAGGACTTGCTTGACAGGGATACAATATCCACCGCATATGATGTAGAGGTGCGGCAGGTGTGAGGCGCGAACATTAGCAAAGGGTTGAACCTGGTGCAAAGCCGTTGCTAAGCAGCTCCTCAGCGCGCAGCAGCGTGCCGGCCATGACCTGCGCGGCGATGTGGAATGCGTCGTTGGTTTCATCGGCGTGCTCCTTGAAGCGTCGTATCGCGTCCGCCTTAGCCAGATTTGGCGGCTGCTGCCTCACGGGCGGTGTCAAGCTCTGCAGTCCTGGCACCTGCAGCTGATCGCGCGCCTCACTGAAGGCCTCAAACGCCGGCCGCCTGCACACAGAAACCAGGCAGAATTGACATATTTTCAATTAAGGATATCATACTCTGATGTCTAGTATGCAGTACATGTACTACCTGAAATTCACAAGTTCGTTATACAATGAATATAGTGTCATTGCTCGCAGTCAGGTGCTGGCGCAGCAGAGCGGCAAGTATGCGATTGCTGCCATGGAAAAAGTGCAAGCTGGCTGTGTGGGCGCACTTGGACTGCTGATCATCTGCGGGCACGCTAATACGACTGGGCTGAGAGCGCGGGCCGGAGCACAGCAGCCGGTGGTGCGCGGCCCAGTTGGCAGCCGCACACTCCTCGCTGCAGTACACACTGTCCGTGCAGCCGCCCAGGCAGGTCACCTGTGTAAACATTCGGCGGCATCATTGATCCTGTGCAAAATCCAGCCCTTCCGGCAAGCTCCCTTGTGTGAAATGGAGCTCACAGCTGTCATGGATGGCATGCGCATTCTGAAAAACATCACGGCAAGCCTGCTGGCGGTGAAGGGCAGGAAGAGTTTCACCAGCTTTGGCAGAGGGTAGCGGTCACTGTGAGGCAGCTCTGCCACGCCGGACCAGAGGCCTCTGAGGTAATCTGGGTTCACATCCATGGGCCCTGCGACTTCCATAACGCTTGCATCAAAGTCTGTCCGTAAATTTCCATTGTGCAACTCGACCGTGTGTCACAAGAAAGATCCATGGACAAAGTGGCAGAGCAGAGGCATGCAAAAGATGGGTGAAGGCCAAGACCTTCAGATCCCATTGACAGCAGCCGGTGTGCTATCTGCATGCCTATCGAGCCAATAAAGGTGAAGCAGCGGCTGCAGACCAGAGCATCAGCCCTGTTGGCCGTGTGCTGTGCCCCGACCAGGGCAGGCTCTTCAAAAATTACGTTATCCTCAGCAATGGCCTGCGCAAGAAATCAAAATACTTTTTTTTCAAGGTTTCGTTTCAGACTGCAGTAGCTTCAAACTAGCTGCCAATTTACGTCCTCTTGAACTCGATCATGCTGTTCTCACGGCCGGCTTGGTCTTGCAGTCTACCTTTCTGGCAAAAACGCCTTTGCCCTTGATCTTTGAGGCGAGGCGTACTTCGAGGTCCACACCAACCCTGTCGATGACCTGCAGCACACCGAGACTTGATCGCACGATTGTCCCATGATCAGTAATAACTAAGATGTACATGCTGTTATAAAGGTATAGCTGTGACTTATACAATGCCTGGTACCTCCTTGAAGTAGCCAGCCGCAAGATCTGCGGGCAAAGGCTCCAGCAGTTGCTGCGCTTGCCGCGCATCATCTGCCATTGCCTCCATGGCTTTCCTACTTTCTTTATCTCAATTCAAATTGCCGCAAACAGTCTGTTTGAAACAAACTGCCTCTTGTTAGTCCCCACAAAAGCGAATCGTCTTTTTGCTTTTTCATAGGGAGCTTTCTCGGCCGCGCCTCTAATGAGGGACACGCTACCAATTCAAAAGGCAGAAAGAAAGGAAAAAATATGATACACTGCTGCGATCACAGGCTGTGATCACAACTCATGACAAGATGCCGTACAGCAAATCAGATGCTTGACATTTGACGACACAACATTGAGGCACCAGAATTGCACGGCACTGTAAAATGGAAGCTTCAGCAGCTTCATCACGAATGCAGGACCAGGAGGCTAGCTCATCAGGACAAACATACGTACAGGAGGAGATGTCCATCAACTTGCCAAGGTGCAATGCTTCATGCATCGTATGCATTGTACTAAGTTTTCACCCAAGTGGATTACTTTTTTTGGGGTCCACAGCTTAAATCGCTTCTGGGGTTCCAGGGAGAGCCCAAGGAGTAGGGGGTCCGTCCGGCTGAGACTACTCAACATGGCAAATCTTCTCTTCTCTGGTAAGATTCTTGTGCATTGATCTGAAGTGCTTGCTCGTGACGCTTGCACCTGGGCAGAGGATCTGCCAAGTGACTCCAGCTCAGAAAAAACTCAAAATCTTCCATGTTATGGCTTTGCAGAGCACCCGTACAGGCGCAACTCGAGGAAAACAAGGCACCCCAGCTTTCAAGACTCTGCAGCAGGTCCCTCGGCCCATGACTTGAGGCATGGCTGTGTTCAGAGGCCGCAGTATACAGCGGCCCTGCAGCGGCACCAACACAGGTCCTACGCTGGGGTTGCTGATCGAACAGCTACCCACCTTCTGCTGGCCAGCATTCGTGTATTTGACTGGTGAGCTCTCTGCCGCCGTCAAAAATCACCACAGTTCCGGTGCACCAGAAGATGCCAGGAGAGTGTGCAGAATGCTTTTTGAGATCTTGTCAGAGAAGACAGCCGGGCGTTTACTCTTGTCGACGATAATCACTATATACTGCAGGTGCACACCAAGAAAGAGGCGAGGGCTGCCGCTGTTTGTTGGGGTTTTGCTGCTCATGTTTACCGCTGCTTGGGCCTTCATGGCGGGGGCATACCCACTGTATATTGCAGGGACACAGGATCCCAACAGTCCTCTAAGTCATAACAGCAACAGCATCCCTGACCTTGTCCCACATGCCCTAACACGTTGGTTTTCCTTTTCCGCCACCGGCAACTGGGAGTCCCTCTCTGACCAGTATTTGCTCCAATGGGGAGCCTTAAGTGCGGCAACTGTCTCTGCCGGTCAGCCATACAGGTGATAACACATAATGTGCGCTTTTTCAACGGCTAAAATTTTCTCTGATTGTCAGGACGCCTATCTATTAGGGTCCAGATTGATGCTTGGGGTGCATGCATGCTGCCTGATGTGTCTGCCTTTTGCGCGCATTTTCATTGAAAGCTTTAGAAACCAACGCATGCAATGCGCAGGTGGGTCACTTCATTGCTGCTGCACAGGAGCTTCGTGCAGCTTCTGGCAAGCTTCGCGGTGCTCCTGCTGGTCTCCTTTGCGCTGGAGCACAGGTACACCACGGTGAACTTTGCGCTGCTGAGCACCGTCACCGGCGTCTGTGCAAATTTCTTTGCTGCAGCTGTCAGCAGCCCCAACACTATCTTCTGCGGCCCTATTGCCATTCTCAGCTGCCACTTAGGTGAGCACCCTTAAAGGCATCATTGGTTCGGGGCCTCACATGTCATGTTGCTCGACAAATGCTTGCATCAATAGTATCCCTGAGACTTACCGATGTGTAAGTGCGGCTGTATGCAGAGCTCCTTGTCCTGGAGTCTATATTGGAGTGGAAGGCAAGGGGGCAGCGGAAGCTCATAATAGTCAGGGTGCTGGCAGCAGTGCTCTCTGGGGCTTTTTGTGGAATGGTGGCAATTTTGCAGGCAGGGTCCTTGGTCCCAGAAACTAGTCTATCATTCCAGCATCTGCTCCCATGATCAGCTTTGCTAGTTTCACTGGAGCATTTCGTACTTTTGACAGACAGCATATTTGAAGTTGGTGTGTCATGCTGCTTGGCTCAGAGTGAGGAAGCGCTCGGGGCAAGGCTAGCGGGTGGCCTGCTGATTGGGCTGCCCTTCGCAATGCTGCTGCAGAAGACGCTGTGGAGAGAAGCGTTGGAGATCTGGCTTGCACCCACCTGCTGTTTGATGCTTTTGCTGGCTTGCCTTGTGCCTCCTCTTTGCTTCTACACCAAGAAGTTCGCATGAGCTGTCAAAGCACTTTTTATATACGATGTACAAAGGCTGACCCACCAACATCAAAGCAGTCTCCGACATTTTGATTTCACTGGCTTGACTTCACTATATGTATACATATTTATGGAGAGTGGGTTCGGGTTTGGGGGAATTGTAAATTAGTCCAAGGCTGATTTACAGCAGCTGCAAGTGAAAATGGGTGCTGCTTGTGCACGGGGCCACGTGGCCTCTGCTGCAAGCATGATATTACATGTGTACAAGGAGTAAAGTTCTTTCAAAGTAAAAACAAGTGTTAATACACTCCTTTCCAATCCATGAGGATTAGGTGCGTCGCAGCAGCATTGCATGAGAGCCTTCCAACCTTCTCCATCTTCGGCTTTCCTCCTCCTTGTCAAAGACAAACCAAGAAACTCCAAGTCTTGTTTGACTTTAATCATTCCAGGACTTGACAGGTCCACCTCTTTTGCCAGCACCTAGGTAAAATATTTTGATCAATTAATATCAAGTTGCAGCATCGGTTTGTGCAAGAAAAGTGAACTCATGGGAGTTTGTATGAGGTTGCTGGCAGCAACCTGCTGCTGTGTTCGCAGGTGGTAAAGGACGGGTTCGAGATTGAGGGCACCTACCATGTACTGCCGGCAGGTCCTGGAATGGCGCCATTCCAGGACCTGCTGGTGCTGCAGTGCCTGGGAGCTGCAGCCAAGGTATTAAGATAGTAAAGGCCAAGAACCTGTCCTGAGTAATGCAGGGACAATCTTCCCACACTTTTGTGTCTAAACCAGGGCTGGATGGTTGACCCAAAGAAGATGCGCTTGCAATGATTGGACGCCCCAGAGCAGCCACTGGCTGCTACTACTAGTAGCATTCAACATTTTTTCATGAATCTAGCACCTGAAAAGGTATTCATAACGCCCTCTGAGGAAAAAAAAAAGACATTGATCAATATTTCGACAGAGAGTGCAGTATCGGCAAGATTATGTTCATCTCAGTCAGTCGGTTACATCTATTCCAGCCACCTCAGGCTGATCAGATGTCTGACTCTGATCGTCAGAGTCAGCGCCCAGCATCACATCCAAACATTCTGACACAAATTTGGTAACCCCAATCAAGTCAGCCTGCCAGAAGAACTGCAACATAGTAGGACACTGAAAAAGTGAAGAATACTTGTCCCTAATAGGTTGCACGTGCATCTGCATGCACTTCAAGGTGCTGAGATTACGGACGGGAACGCCCTTTTCTTTGGGACTTCCAGGCCAGCTACGCCATCCTGACGCATCGATCTCGGAAAGATAGTGTATTTAGCCACTGGGTCCTCAAAAGCAGGCATTGAGCATCCATAGACACTAAGATCCGAGTCCCTCTTTCATCTGAGCTTCGCTGTGATCGTCTACAAGCTAGTGCAGATCAGTAAGGACATCACTGCGGACCTTTGAAACCGGCGCCTGGTTATTTGGCCCCAGGTAACCAAATTCTTTCGGTCCGTTGTGACAAAGTGACTTCTAGGTTGTGCTGTATGAGAGCATCATCGTAAAGCGGCCCAGATGACTTGGGTCGGCACCTCTCGCCGGAAGTACTGGTCAGAGATCAGAAGGGTTCTGGGCGAGAAATTGTCTTAGTTATCCATTTTCCTACTCTCACGCCACTTTGAACATACCTACAGTGACAGCGCAACCTTTACTGCAGTTGAAGGGCCTATCGACAAACCTTGTATCCATCCTCAGGGCTGCTGCTGTCTGTGTAGGTGATTCTAAGTACAGTAATACAGTAAGGTCCTACCACTGTTGGATATGGTGGTCTTAAAACTTTCCATGGGCTTCGCCGCCTGTGTAGCCGTCTTATTCGCCGGCACGGCTGTCGCCCAAACGGACAACGACATCCTGAATTTCGCACTGAACTTGGAGTGCCTGGAGGCTGAGTATTACTCTAACGCCGTCTATGGATATGGGCTGAATAGTAGTACCTTGGGCAGCGGTCCGGGATCAGTCGGAGGGCTTAAGGCCAACCTTAGCCCAGACTTGCTCAAAATAGCAACTGAGCTTGCCAACGACGAAATCAACCATGTGAGCTCCTGATTATGTCTCAAACTCAATTGTAACTCGCTTGAACGTTTCCTGAAGTGCAGAGGCAAATTGTGCCAGGAAAGCTGGAATGTGGTTGACCCATGTGCATGAATTGTGCTTTACTTGATGTGCAGGTTACTGACCTTCGGGAGTTGCTGGGCAATGACGCGGTGCCCTGCCCAAAGATGGACATTGGCGGTTCCTTCACCAGCCTAGGCAAAGCTGCAAACAACGTTGACGGCTTCTTCCCCTACAACAGTGACATCAATTTCCTCCTAGGTGCACCTACATGCCTCTCATGCATGCAATGCTGCACATTGGCCTAACACAAAGTTTAATACTCCTTTGGGAACTGCCTGATATGTCAGCTCAATTCAAAAGCTTGTACATGTGGCTTGAAAATGAACTTCTGGCCAGTAGCAGATAAGCTGGGAATGCAGGCGCAGTTCTGAGCTAGTTGAGCTGAGAGGAATCACAGCATGCATGCTGTGGTGGCACATTGTGGCTTGCTCACTCTGCTGCTGTGTGGCATGGCAGGTGCTTTCCTGTTTGAGGACGTTGGAGTCACTGCGTTCCACGGCGCAACTCCCCTGCTGGTTTCAAAGTCAGTGCTCAACACGATTGCTGGCATTTCCCCTGTGGAGGCGTACCATGCAGCCATCCTGCGGACCCTGCTGTACCAGAAGGGCTCCGAAATGGTCACCCCCTACAACATCCGCGTGTGGGACTTTGTCCAGGTTAGTCATGTCCCTCGCCGCCCTAGCATTGATCACCTGATGTCCTTGCAGTCATATGGTGAAGAAACGCTGACTCTCAAGCTTGCCAGCACGTGCTTTGGAAGCTCGGAAGTCGCGAGTGCACGCCTGCAGCTTTGGTCCGATGCTTTGGCGCTGCTACTACAATAGGGGCTGCCTCAGCCTGCCTGCCTTGACCCCACAGACAGGGGTTGACTCCACACTACCAAGCAACCCACACAAAATTCATGCATCTGAGCAGCGCAACTTCTGCCCTGTGCAGGGGTTCTCCAACCTGCGCGGCAAGGCCGGTAACGGCAAGGACCAGGGAATTGTGGTTCCTCCGGCCGACGGCCGTGACACAGCATACCCCTTTGCAAACCTGGTGCCCCAAGATGGTCAGGGACTGGCATTTTCCCGCACTCCGTATGAGGTGCTGGCGATTGTGTATGGAGGGAATGCCACGCAGCCCGGCACATTCTACCCCCAAGGCATGAACGGGTACTTCAGGTAGAAGTGGAAGGGACAAGCGCAGCAACGGAGGCAAGAGGCATGACTGGGCACTTTAACTTGAGGGGACATATGCTGCAATCGAGGCATGAAAAGTGAACCCATGAGGTACTGATAGATGACACTGTTCTGATTTTGATTTTGAGTTGAACGATGATAAGCAGGTACCGGGCAGTGGGATTTTCTTCTGCGGCTTGATCACGCACAAGGTTGTGTGAGTGCTGCAAGCAGGATACCTTAATTATGCATTGGTGTACTGAACGAGTAGCAGTCCTCTTTATGTTTGTCGCTGCTCATTATTGCTGAATGGACTTCTGCAGGCAAGCAGGCAGTTGTGCAGTCCTGGCGACATGGCTATGTCGCAGCCTTGTCTGAATGTTACATTACAAGCCTGGCCCGTGTTGGTTGTGCCAACTTGGCACTACCAACTTGAGTCAGAGGCAAGTGTTTATATCTCAACTCACTGAGAACAGGACAACTTCTGTTGCAGCCCTGGATCAGTTTCTTCTTTACAGAGCAATGGAGGCTGGCCTTTCAGCGAATGATGACCAACATTACCAGGAGGCATTCGGATTGATCAGATAATGTTTTCAGCTAGATCTTGGCCATTGATGGGAGTTCGCAGTATTGGGATACATATGTACGTTAAGGACTTGAAATTGATATGACTGGAGTCCAGCAATGCAACAGCCTGTTGCGCTTGATGTCAATGTTGCACCTACAGGTACCCAAACCAGTATATATATATGGTTTGCCTGGCGTGATAGCGACGTAATTACAGAGATACTTTGTGACATAAGGCAAAGGTCGAACCATTGCAGTAAGAAGTCTTCAAGCCTGATGCAAAGAAGTTCTTTGCATCAGGCCAGCATTGCATGATCATGCCATGATGGTCATGACGCTATTGGCATGCCTGTTTAGACCTGTTGCCCATGAGGTTGTAGAATGAGGCGTCTCCTATGTCAGGCAGTTGCTCACTTGAACACAGCTGATAAAAACTCAGTTTGAACCAGGGTGATGACTACACGTACGTCACATACACGGTGTACGGTAGCTAGTTTCTGGTGGAAGATCAGACTGCGCTATGCCCTTTGATGCATACATGATATTCACACCGTGCGAAAGTGAGATAGCCTCACTGTTTCTCTTTATGTTGACCGTATTAACACTGCACCCTCTGCATGCATGTGCATATGCACTTGCTGCAATTGGCGGCAATGCTCAAATCACGGACGGGAACGCCATCTGGTTTTGTAACTTCCGGGTCAGCTGCGCCATCAGGACGCATCGAGCTGGGAAAGGTGGAATGTCTAGCCGCTGGGTCACGATAACAAGCCAAGACTATTCTAAGGGGCATAATACTTCTCTGATTGACATCTAAGCTTCCTACAGGCCTCGTACAAGCTAGTTCATATCGGTAAGGACCCTCGCTGCGGACCATTGAAAAGGGATCTAGGTTATCTGGCCCTTAGTACGATCCCTTCAATGGTCCATGCTTGTAGAATTTGAATTTTGAGTTCTTCCGTAGCAGATCATCGTGAATGAGCGGCCCTGAGAAGTTGGGTCGGAACCTCCATGCCAGAAAGTACTGGTCAGATATAAGAAGGATACTTGGCGCGAAAACTGTATTTGATTTTCTATTGATCTTATTTCAAGCCGTTGGTAGGAATCGAGGGGTGGTAGCTTAACCCATATTGCAATGGATGTGCCTGCCGAGCAACCATGTCTGCATCCTCACGGCTGCTGCTGTCTGTGCAGGTGGTCCCACAAGTAGATCCAACAGTTTACAATCGTTTTGAATATGACGATCTCGAAGTTTTACTTCGGATTCACTGCCTGTACAGCCGTCTTACTTGCCAGCAGCGCTGTCGCACAAACGGACAACGACCTCCTTAACTTTGCCCTTAACCTGGAGTGCCTGGAGGCTGAATACTACTCTAACGCCGTGTATGGATATGGACTGAATACAAGTACCTTGGGAAGCGGCCCCGGATCGACTGGAGGGCTAAAGGCCAACCTCAGTCCGGACTTGTTGAGGATTGCCAGGGAGCTTGTCAATGATGAAATCAACCATGTGAGCGCTTGGAGATCCCTGAAACCTGCCTGCAGCTTGCGTGAAACGATTCTCTCGAGTGCAAATGCAAAATTTGCAGGGAGCTGGAATGTGGTTGGCCCTTTTGCAACTGTGCTCACTCGATCTCATCATGTGTGCAGGTCACTGAACTTCGGGAGTTGCTGGGTAATGACGCGGTTCCCTGCCCAAAAATGGACATTGGGGGTGCCTTCACCAGCCTTGCCAAAGCTGCTCTCGGCATTGACGGCTTCTTCCCCTACAACAGTGACATCAACTTCATCCTAGGTGACCGCAAACTGTGTGCTACTGGCCACACATGCTATCAGGCCAGAAGTGTGGCCTCCAACTGTCCTGAGCACCGTGCCCACGGTTGATTGGGTCTTGCTTGGATCTGGCGAGTCCATCA